>VOFC01001945.1_pt1 | contig 576000 bp, 654 predicted proteins | sample 5384161 | NCBI WGS metagenome assembly VOFC01 (sample SAMN12384722, study PRJNA508395) | human gut metagenome | isolation source: healthy gut B | host: Homo sapiens | reverse complement strand
GAAGTTCTCAGACCAAAAGATGAATTTGACGTTACCGAGTATTATACAGCTGAACAGATTGCGGAAAAGATACAAAGTCAACGCCAAATGGGTGTGGACCTATACCCGGCAAAACAATGTTCCCAAAGTCAGAATCCGCCAGTTCAATTATTACAGTAAAAAGCACATAGATGCGGCATTTGCCAAATATAAGACGGATGACGCCTTGACCGAATGGTACACTCCGGAAGAAATCGAGAAAAACTATGGGATGACACGTGTAGCCATCCGTTCACATGTTTACCGCAACAACATCCCTTCAAAGAAAGAGCACGGCCAGATATTCTACTCAAAACTTCACTTCGATCTGTCCAAGAAGACAACCGAAGATGATTCTTCAGAATACTATACCGTGCAGGAAGCCATGAAGAAGTACAGTCTCACACGGGATTCTGTTTACGGCATTCTGCAATTCCACGAAATCAAACGGGAGAAGAAAGGACGCTTTGTGAGATTCCTGAAAGTGGAATTTGATCAGACATTTGCAGCAAATCAAGTATAAACCAATAATAATTGTAACTATGTCAGAATGTAAAACAGTAACATTGAGAACACGTCCTTTAAAAACGGGATGCTTTCTTACTATCTGGATTATTATCCGGGCTATCGTGACCAGGAAACAATGAAAACCATCCGCCACGAAGGATTGAACATTTATATTTATGCCAATCCCAAGAATGAGCGCGAACGCAACTTCAATGCCACTATGTCTGAAAAGGCAGAAGCCATCCGATGTCGACGCTTTGAATCTATCGTAAATGACAGGTATGATTTCTTTGACAGGCACAAACTCAAAGCGGATTTTCTGGAATACTATCGCAAGCAACTTCGCAAGCATGACCAAAAGTGGGAATTTGTGTACCACCATTTCTACAACTTCGTTCATGGCAAATGTACTTTTGAAGAAATTGATATTGACCTTTGTAATAAGTTCCGGGGGTATCTGCTAAATGCCAAGCAACTCAGGCGTGACGGTCGCATTTCAAAGAACTCTGCTTCCGGCTATTGGTCAACATTCAGGGGACTTTTGAAAATCCTTTATCGCAATCGGCTAATCAAAACCAATATCAATGACTTTTTGGATAAAATCGAAACAGAAGATACTCCAAAAGACTATCTAAGTGTGGAAGAACTTTACAAATTGGCTGAGACACCTTGCAAAAAGCCGATTCTGAAGACAGCAGCATTGTTTTCATGTTTGACTAGTCTCAGAATCAGCGATATACTATCGTTACAATGGCATGAAATCGTTGACTTTGCAGCCGGAGGGAAATGTGTCCATACAATTACCCAAAAGACCAAAACAGAGGACATCATTCCAATCAGCGACGAAGCCCTGCAATTAATCGGCTATTCTCCGGAAAAAACGGATTAGTATTTAAAGGATTGAAACGAAGTTGGACACAGCATCCCATGAAAGAATGGATTCGCGAAGCCGGTATCACCAAGAATATCACTTTCCACTCCTACCGAAGAACATATGCAACACTTCAAGGAGCAGCCGGCACAGATATACGTACCATTCAAAGTAATATGGCACATAAAAGTAGCACCACGACACAACGGTACATGAAAGTTGTGGACGGTAACAAGCGTGAAGCCAGCAACAGAATCTCTTTAATCCGCAAGTAAGAATTAAGGTTCAAATAATCCCGTTTTTACAGCTCAGAGTATGATATTTTGCATAAAATCATACTCTGAGCGTATTTTTTCTTAAATTCTGAACGATTATCCATTACAAACAGCAACTATTTGGAAATCTGCATATACATTTGTCTTATTGTAAAACTCAAACAGTATCAGTTTATGACGAATAGTATTAAAATCTCTCCTCAAAGAACCAGTTTCATACTTTCAGTAAGTGTCATCCTTTACTGGGCAACAGATTCCTATTTATATCTCAGTTGCCATATCAACCTGATGGAGTATTCCACTCCAGCTATTTTATATATCACGGCAATGATACTCGCCTGTGGAGTACTTCAGCGTTTCTTTTTCCGATTCATTACAAAGAATGAATTGGGTTTGTCTTTTGGCAAGCAAGTAAGACCTCTACCCGAACAAATTAAGGAGATTAATCCGGAGTGCCCAAAGGACAAGGATATAAATCCGGGAAACTTAGTTGTAAAACATGATTATATGGATAATTATGAAGTGCGTGTCGCCGAAATTGAACGTGAAAAAGCAGAAAGGCAGGCAGACATTAAGCGTGTCATTCATGAATATACCACATTTGTAATGACGGAATTTCTTTCAAAAGAAGATCTTGAAATTCTGCATGAAAACATAGAGTATTTTGCGCACGGACAGTCTGATTTATACAAGCCAATCCGTTCAAGATTAGATTATCCCCTCCGTTCTATCGACCTAATGCACTTTGTGTGGAACATCGGAGAGAGATTGGGCATTTCTCTTATAGATAGAGCAAGATTCATACATACTATATTCCCACATGAACTAAAAAGATGCTTCGATTAAATATCTGGCTAAAAATCTCCGGACATGCGGAGTTTGCAAAATAGCCCTTGATATTCCTAAAACCGGAGATTATCACTTCAAATGTATGAAAGAAGCCCAAGAATAAAAAGCAAATTCAACCGATTAGGGTTATTCAACACAGACTGAAATATTATTGCCTTCTGATAGTTGTCAGCATTACATCATTGTGTTGGTTTGCAGCATGTTTAACAAAAACAATGTTATATCATGCAAAGAAACAAATTAACCTTCAATGACCTACCGGAAGTGGTAGGCGAACTCTGCGAGAGAATCTCAAGTATGGAAAATCTGCTGACAGAAAAACTTCATCAGCAGCATAACGAAGTAAAAAAGGATACCCATGTTCCAATGACAGTTGATGAAGTCTGCGAATATTTAGGTATCTCGAAATCATCCTTTTATTACAAAGCCAAGCATGGTGGTATTCCAATCATCAAACAAGGAAAACACTTGTTTGTCTATCGGATGAATTGGACAAATGGTTGGAAAGCGGAAGAAAAGGAGAAACGCCTATAAGCATAGAGGAAGAACACGCCCGAATGCTTGCTGCTACACGTCACAAAGCCAACCCTAAAGACTGGTAAACTATGGGAACGCCAACACCCATTGAAAATCTTGCTCAGGTCGCTACAAGATGGCAAGATACCATGCTCAGTTTGGAAAAAGGAGTACGAACAGGAGCCGGAAGTTCTGAAAATAGGCGGAGTACCTATCGGGACATTGGGAAATTTCAGTGCATCCATAGGCAAGGCTAAAAGCAAAAAAGACTTTCAATGTGTCAGCTATGGTGGCAGCAGCTTTGTCAGGGAAGGAAGTTCTTAACTACACAACGGACTTCCCTGAAGGAAAGAACCGCATCCTTTACATCGACACAGAACAAAGTCAAAACCATTGTATGATTGTGATGCATCGTATCATGAAACTGGCAGAGTTGCCAACTAATGAGGATTACGACCGTTTCTATTTTCTCGCACTACGCAAGTTCAACCCCAAGGAGCGTTTGGCTATCATAGATGATGCAATCAGTCAGATTAAGGGTCTCGGTTTCGTGGTGATTGACGGAATCCGCGACTTGGTCTATGACATTAATTCTCCGAGCGAAGCCACGTGCGTAATCTCCAAACTCATGCAGTGGACTGACGAATACCAGATTCATCTTCACACCATCCTTCATCAGAACAAAAGCGATGAAAACGCCCGTGGACACATTGGCACGGAAATCAACAACAAAGCGGAAACGGTCATCCAAATTGAGAAGGACAAGGACGACAGTAACATCAGCAAAGTGGAAAGTGTGCATACCCGTTCAAAGGATTTCCTGCCATTCGCCTTCTGCATCAATGCCCAATCACTTCCCGAACTTCTGCCAGACTATGTGCCGACAAAAAAGAGCGTAGGTCGTCCCAAACAGAACCCTTCTCCCCTTATAGGGACATCCACGAAACAATCCATCGCAAGGCTCTCGAACTGGCTTTTAAGGGAAGAGAAACAATTTCGGGATATAAGGCTTTGGAAGAAGAACTGACTACTGCCTACGAACTGGCAGGAACGAAATTTAATCACAACAAGATTGTGAAGATAATTCAGTTTCTCACGAACAAACGGATGGTGGTTCAGGAAAGCCGTGGCATTTATCGGTTCATGCCGGATTATCACTATTGACTCTCCACTTGACTTTATTCTAAAAGTGTCCATTCGTATATAAGTCAAAGTCTAAGTGCAACGACTGGTTTCATGATAATCCACGGAACTGGTCGCTGCCATTGATTGGGCTTGCCCGTTGTACAGACATTATATTGTATGGGGAGCCTAATACCCCAAGCAACCAATAGGTCGTTTGAGAGTGCCAAATCTCTCAGCAAGCTGATTGGTGAGAAAAAGGCATTATTTAAGCCTTTTATCTTTTTCGCCAGCCATCGGTATGCCTTTCTCGACAAAAACGAAATTTGTATACTTAATTGCTCACAGGGCGACAAGACCCTGTTCCCTGACTGATGAAAACGGCGGAAGTAAAGCAGCCGCGGCTGCTTTACTTCCAAACAAAAATTGATATATTTGCAGAGTCTAAAGAATCTGAGAACTCAGAATGGACACACTCAGTGAAACACTACCCACAGGGCTTGCCCATTATACAAACCTTATTGAGTTTGGGTAACTCAATACCCCAAGCGATAAATCGCTCGTGAGACTTTGCCAATCCTCTGCAAGCTGAATTTGGCATTATTGCGGTTTTTTGGAGTGTATTTCAGTTGTGCTTTTATGAACCCTACTGGTTCTTTTATGAACTCTGTTCTTGCTTTTAAGTGGTATCCTGGAGTAACGTCGGCCACCATAAATGCAGATACTAGATGATGAATACAGAACTATTGTCCGAGCACTTGCCAATTTAACGACATGAATCTGCCATATCCCAAAGGCGATTTTGCCAACCTCAAAATGACATTATAATTATTCAATATCTAATGCAGGAAGACTATTATCTTCAAATCTATCAAAGTCAGATTGGAAAAGACGATCTTGAATGATCCTGTACTTTTCAAACTCAGATTCAGCAAACTCTTTGGCATATTCGGCAGAAACTTTTCCGCCATCCTGCAATATCGGGCCATCAAATAAATTAATGAATTTGTCTATTCGCTTTGCCCAATCTTCCATTGTCATAGGTATATGACGCATTGCCATACTTTCCGCCATATCAAGCGATGCATTGACTATCCTGCCCATTTCTTCCAATTCTTTTTCTCAAATAGTTCTTTGCTACAGACACATCTGTTTTGACAATTTTTCCATTCGGAGCGTTTTCCCAAGTGGTCAATCCCATGTGTTCCTTATTCGCATCGGCTCGTTCGACTATCAATTCCGCAGCGGTATGCCCATGTACCGCATAGTGCATTTTGTTCTGTACTTTCTTGAAGAAAAAAGACGTGTTGTCGGAGCATCCTTGTTATAGTCTATTGCCGTAGCATAGATATCCGTGAGTTCTGATAAAAACGACGTTCACTCAGCCTTATCTCCCTTATTTCGGCAAGCAAATGCTCAAAGTAATCTACACCTAAGAAAGCCCCGTTCTCCATTCGCTTATGATCAAGCACATATCCACGAATGGCAAACTGCCGAGTACAAACGTACACCACTGACGGAATTGTGTGGCACGAACAGAATTGACTCTATATCCGACACTGATAATGGCATCAAGATTATAGAACATTGTTTGATAATTCTTCCCGTCTGTAGCAGTTACCGAGTTTTTTTCTCGGTAACTGAATCTTTGACAAGTTCCCCTGATGCGAATATATTTTTTTAAGTGCAGTCCAATATTGTCAGTTGAGCAATCAAAAAGCTGAGCCATCGCCTTTTGCGTTGCCCAAATGGTTTCATTTTTATACATCACCTGAATCCCATCCTCTTTGCCTTCAAGCATGAAAATGAGAAACTCTGCTGTACTATTTCGTATCACTATATTTTGTGCCATAGTATAATAGTCTATAGTCCTATTTTAACAGTTGTTCGGGATTCCCGAACAACTGTATCTTTTTGTAGTTCTCTCTTCAAATATACGTTTCAAATACCTGCTAATACATATTTAGCATGATAAGAATCATGCTTTTGCAACCAAATCCAAGAAATCGCCTTTGGCTTTATTAAAACTACGCCAATCTGGTGTTATTTCATAAAACTCACACAATTCTTGATACAATTCATCTAATTTATTTCCGTCAGTAATAGACGCACCCTGTTTAACAACATTAAGAAATCCCATTTGCTCAAAAAAGTTATTTTGGGAAGAGTAAAAGGTAAAATCCTCTTGTTTTCCAAAGCCCAGGCAGCTCCCATTTCATTTTTACAAACATCACTCTGATTATAGTTTTCAGAAATGAAAAGAAAAAATAAAATCACAATCTCTCATGTTCTCAATAATCTTTTCACGGAAATCATCTCCTGTTCTAATAGTAGAAGTATCCAAAGTACAGAATAAATCACTATCCTTAAAGCCACAACCAACTTTCAATATTTCTTTGACAAAGCCATCGACAATTGTTTTATCAGAATGAGAGTGACTAATAAAGATTTTTCTTTTACCCTTTTTAGCATCAATATACTTATTCTTTAATATGTTTGTTATAGCATTTATCGCTCCAAATTGATAGGGCTGAACACATTGATTATAAGGGCTCTTTATATTTTGCAACTCCAACATTAAACGTTGAAAGCATTCTGGTTCCGTATCTCTAATCTCTACAATTAATTGATTTATAGTATTGATTAAAGCATCTCTTCCAGGACAGCAGGAATTACAAGGTCTTCCTAACTGCATCCCATATATGGCTTTAGCAACATTATCACAAGCAATAGCGGCATTTTCTATTATTTTTTTATTCATATTGGTCGCTTTTAATGTTATATCGTAATATGTAGTGAAACATTTCTATCAAAAAGAGGTTAAGCACATGTATATTTTATCATCTTCGGCAGTATGTGCAAAATTTGCACATACTGAATCCTGCTGCAATTCAGACGACTCGAATACATTTTTGAGATGCTTGGAAACGACAGTCATATCCACACCAAAGGGTTTCATCCCTGATGATTACCTGTAATTGATCTCCTTTTCCGAAAGATTGCATAATATAAATTGAATGCCGTTTGACATAATCCCGATTCTATATCCAGTCAATTTTTCGCTCTCTATTTATGCCCATAATACTATATTGACACATCCAATGCGTGATTAAAATCCGAATTATACTCAACAGCTGCCTTTCGCACTTCTATTTTAGGCATTTTTGTATTAAACTCTTCATCAATGTTATGGCATTGTGCTTTGATAATACCTCGACGAAGAATTGCTGGCTGTAGGCAATACTGATCAAACTCTTCATAATCAACATCTGATACATTCTGCCAGTGTGGGAACAACAACTTCATATAGGCTGTAGCTATGCGCTTTACAGCATTAAAGTCTCGCATATCTGCGTTGGAATCAAATGTTACTAGGGCATCGAAAAGCAGTCCATAAGAATTCTGGGTACGCAAAGTATGCATCAATTCCGAGAAATACTCCACATTAATCGTCCAACCTTTAAAGATCATGCTCTTGTTGATTCGAGGTAAATACCACCCCTCAATAAAGCAGTGAAAACGATCTAATAGAGCAGATTCTCTAAAGTTCTGAGGAAGAGAATCGAAGTAACGGTATGACAATGGTCTATGTTGTTTGTTCAGAGGAATATTCCCCATTAACATCAGTCCACACTCGGAAGAGAACTCCGTGTTATCAATAGTAGTCTTACCACTTTCAAGGTATGATTTTAAGGCTGCTTGAATCTCAGCAGGTTCCTGAAATACAATGGTCTGTATCTCGTCAAATGCTGTATAGTCATGGTTCTTGATTATGCCATTTTGTTGCTTTTGCTTATCGTAAAAGAGCTTTGCCCTTGTCACCTTACCACCACTAACAAGCCAACCATATTTTGATAAATTACCAAATACATATGACTTACCTGTGCCCTTGGGCGCAAGCTCTATCACATTTAATCTGGGCTCTACAAATATTAGCAGGCGAGTCAAGAACTCTAATTTTTTTGACTAATACATTCAAAACCATCTGGATCATACTCCATAGCGGACAAAAGGACATCGAGCCACTCTGTTGTTGTAAAAGCTCTTCTTGCCTCACGCAAATAGCTCATGTCAACTGACTTATATGGCTTGAATGGTTTGTAATCAACCATCTCGACATGATTTTTTTTGCCATCCATATCAGGAAGGACACAAAGCTTAATAACGCCCCACTTCTCTCCATCAACCAAGTCGCCAACATGCTGATTATACACATAGTCTGGAATTTGGCCTTCGTTTAATTTTTATACCTAAATCGGGAATAGCAAAACGACGAATACCCTTGACCAAATCTATGTAGATGATAAAGCGAGTGAGCAATGTTAGCTCTTGACCACTACCTAAACGATCTTTAACTGAAGCAGCCTCTTGTGGTATCACATTATCAAGAAATGCGGTAAGAGCACATCTATCAACCTGTCCCGTAGTATTAATATATTTCTTTAGTATAAAATCTTTAACAAAAGACGGTAGATTACGGCCTGCAAATAAACTATTAGTAGAAGCAGGATCCTTATAAATTGCCATTGAGGCAAAATAGTTCTTTATCTTATTACTAATTTCTGTTTTCATACGCATCTATGTTAAAATAGGTCTTCTTCTTCGGCACCAAAATTAATGTCAATCTGGTAATTCTGCTTTGATGAGCCAATACTTAATACAATATCTCTCGCATTTTGTACTAACTCAATGCGAGCACTCTGATATTCGTTGCCTGTAATATTGCTAAGCTTATAAGATTTACTATTATAAACCACGAAAGGAATCTCATCTTTTTAATCCCTTAATTTCAAATCTAATTATAGGTGCTGTCGCTGACAACTCTTTTTGTAAGCAACTTAGCTGTCCATGATTGTACAGACTCTTGGTTTGATATAATGAAAATTGGAACTAATACCTCTTCTGGTGTAGCTCCTCCATGAGACGCTTGCCCAATAGGAACTTTACCACATAACGAAGAGTGTTCTAAAGCACAAGCAGTATCCTCATTCACAACAATATACTTATTGTCAGGCGAAACGCCACTCTTCTTTTTTGCAAGTCGACCATGATGATCTGATTCAAAGCCCGCTAGATTTAACCCTGCACAATATTGAGATAAATGCGTTAACCCATGGTCTGACACAATAGCAATCTTTTTTACCTGCATACTCGTCAATTATACTACGAATAGCATTTATAACTAAGTCAAACTCTTCTAATATATATTCAGGATACTTGTTGTTGTTTTTATGAGCCAAATTATCAAGATCTCCAGTCTTTACCAGCTTGCCAGAAACTATTTTTTCTAAATCAACCTTATTTATGGATGTCACTGTTGGCAATAATGATTTTCCAACAATGACCTCGTTTAGATAAATACCATTTTGTTTTTTCAGCCTCTATAATATGTTGGACAACTGGAATCCAGTCTATACCAAGTCCATCAATCCAATAAAACACATCTATATCATCTCTATCAGCAAGAATAGTACGCACCGTTCTAAAAAATCTTGATACCATGAATTGAATGCAACATCATTGGAACTATGGACAAGCAACGCATCACTAACACTCTGATCGTACTTATTAGAAAACTTTGCTTTCTTATATTTTTTCAATATAATTCTCAATCCAATCTTGTGAATCAATCGGCAACACATTATTTTGCAGGTAGCAATAGAATATAGGAAAGTTTTCTCGCAGATCGCATACAGCCAAATTACCTTCTCCATACCACTTAACAGCAATTTCTTTTTCTACACTTGTGAATGGAGTCAAAAGGTTTGCAGCTGTTTTAAACCCATAATCTGTTGCAACCTTAATTAGCCTTTCCTCTAGTGTTTCTTGCGCCTCCTTTGACAAAGTTCCTTTATACTTGAATATTCGCAAAACATCTAGACGAACACTTGATTGATATGACATATCTTCAAAGTCAAAAACAGCCAACATTAATTGTTCGAACAACTCTCGATCTGTGTATGTGCGACAATTCTGCAATGCGGAAAACAGATAATCCGACTTATCAAACTCGCTTAAGTAGTACGTTACTAGCAACCATTTATCAAAGCTGTCATCTGTACTATGCCATGCTTTGATGAAATCTCGATAATCCTTAAGTTCAAATAAATGAAAATACTGTTTAAGAAACTTTGAAAAAACGAAATTCGTAACATCTATTTTTTCGGCCAACTCTCTCCAATGCGCATCATCACATTCCTTATACTGCACAGTGCCAAAAGAAAGTTTTAATCCGAGTGTTAAAAACTTATATACATTCTCACACTTGTCCAAATCAAATGCATTATCTGGTAAAGCATTCTGTTCGTATGCATATATAGATGGTGAAGTGGAAATAATAGTATTGGCGATATCCATTCCATTTCTCCACAAATAAAGCCACTCTTTAAGGTTGTTTACAACAGTATATCTATTCTTTAAATTACGTACATCATAATCAGTACCATTAGATAATACCAAACGATAATTAAACTGCTTGTCATCAGATTTTAAATACCAAGCGAACATTTGTGGGTCATTTTCAAAGTTTGAAATTTTGCTATATTGTCCCACAATAACAATATATATACGCTGATGTTTATCAAATGCAATGTTGGTACTCTGAATAGATTTTAACTTTGTGATAAGGGCATCGAATTCTTTGTGCTCAATATTGTCATAGAAACGAGCAAGCTCAGAGAAAGGAGCCACAACACAATCCTCACCATTAATATCTCCAATATATTTTTCGATATTATTAGCCAGCTCAATACGAGATATAAACATATCGTCATATTGAGGATTCATCCACTTGTCAACACTTTGTATTTCGATATCCTTATCCGACATCTTAGAGATAAACTCGTAGGAGTCTCTAAAGTTATCAAACAATACAAATCGGACTGGAAAGCGATTTGCTGTACCAGCATTACTGCCTGTTACATTTTTGTCAGCATCAATTGCAACAAGCATATCATCTATTGTTCCAAATGACTTAAGCATCGTATTCGTTGATAAGACTAATTACTAAGCTATTATTTGTCTTTTCTATAATTTTTTCAAGAATTGCCTTTGCTATATCTGCATCTTTTAATCTGTTTCACTTTGGCAATTGCAGCTGCTTTCCGCTGATTGAGTTTGTCAATTTCCAATGCGGTGTATTCAGTCCTCATGTCGTTAGCCTGCTGACGACGAATCTCCTCCTCTTGACGACGCAATTCCTCTTCTTGTCTTCTGCGCTTTTCTTCAAGAAGCTGAGCCTTCCATATCACATATGCATTGCGAGCCTCCTCTTCCGACCAATAACCAATATCGCCACCTAAGTGCTTGCGCATACCGGCTATTGCCTCATCGACCTCGTCTTCTTTGAGTGGAAGACCCTTTTCTATTGCAACGCCCATTACAAATGCCGAAAAACCTTCTTTGAATGCATTAGTATGCTTTAGCAATTCCTTTAATTCAAATTTGAATTGCTTTATTTCTGCAAGCGTTTGCGACATCAAGTGAGGCTGGTTTCGGAAGTCTTTTTTCAGTACTAATTTTGCAAATATTATCAATTAGCCCACGCAAGTTATCAAAATTTGTTGCATGCTTTAATGACCAAAGAGGAAATCCTTTTTCAGTTATATACTCATGCGTAAGAGCCCAACGTGCATCTGTTAGACTACTAATATCATTATAACCTTTAAGCTCATTCAATCTGAAATTTTGAACGAACAATCTACACAGTTCTCCAGACTCCTTCGTCTCAAACATAAAGTTGAGAGTATTGTTCACCTTATCAGATTCCCAAGCCTGAAACATCTTAATAACAGCATCTGCAATATGAGTCGCATCAAGAGGTTTTCCATTTGTATCAAAAATCTGCTTGACATACTTACGCATTGCAAATGCAACCATACCCATACAAGCACATGACTGGAAAAGTCCAAATGGAGGCAGAGTTAATTCTTTTAGTCGCTCTCCAAGATTAAAATCAGTATTCTTATTAACACTATGAAGTTTTTTGTCTATAAAATCAGCCACAAGCTTTAACGGATGCAATGGACTGATCGAAGGCTTCCACTCCAAATTCTCATCAACGCTATCTTGAAGCAATAACGCCATATGAGCATATTGCCCCGTACAACGACTACTGATATCAGTTTTAGTATTATTGGTCAATACGGTCTTGACGGTATCTCTAGCTAATTGTTTTCGCCAATACGTAGCAGACTTAGAACGAAGCAAATCATAAGAATCAGGTCCGCTTGAGAAGATTGTCGGAGCGACACAAGAGTTAATTGTAAGAGCAATCTTCAAACCAGAGCTAACACTGTTTTGATCTCTCAAAAAATAAGAGAATGTAGCTCGTTGTAGCTTTTGAACCCACTCCTTAATCATTGCATTTGCAGATGCAATGTGTGTTTCAGCTTGCTCTGTAGAGTTATGACTACGAGCGACAGAGGCATTTGCTTGATACTCTATAAATCGCTCGTAATTTGTATCCCCAAAAGGTGTTTCATAAACAACAAACAGAGTGCTGTCAAAGCGGCCAATCTCATCGTTTGAGGTAGCGTTATATGCAATTTGTTTTAACTCACTTAACTCTTGAGCATTTCTAGCAAAAAGCAATGCAACAAATATTTCGTATGCAGGACAATTCTTTCGCCCTTTCTCTATTGCATTCAGCAATAAATACTCATTATTATCAATTGAGTATTTTTGATATGTCATTGGTCAGTGACTGTCGAGAAATTCATTTTCAACAGTTTGTCAGCCTCACTACCAAAATTTATAATGCTTGAAGTATACTTGAATTGCGTCAGCTTCAACTCATTCTTTTTCGCTTCAATTTCTTTTGTGGGAAGTGAAGAGAATTGTATCGAGAATAAACCACCAGGAGCTCTTTGAATTATACTATTGTCATTCAAATAGTCAAGAATGTCTTTGAGTTTAGGCTCAATATGAGTACCCACAAATAGGCGAGCAATATTTTCTTCCGAAGGTGTTACAGTTATATTGTTTGCAATGTTATTTAGCGCATTTAATAGCAGTATGCTCTTGAAAACAGCATAACACTCTGGACCGCCTTCATTCTCAACTTGCAATTTGCGCGAGTTGAAGCGTTCTGTAACGGCACCAAACTTCGACACCTTTTCATTAAACTCATCAACAACAAAATCCCACAAAAAATTAGCTGTAATTACTCGACCATCAGCATAAGCTTCCTCATTTTCGAAAAACTCACGAATCTTTGGATTAGCACCGATGAATTCAAAGACGCTTCGAGATGAAGAACCAGCCTCACGAGCATAATATGTTGCCAAATTCGCAGTACCAGGATGAATAGGAAACAAATTATATAAGTCTTGTTCAGTCTCCTCTGGACTATTCGAGGTGGATATTGTTGCGAATTCCTTATAAAGTTTCTCGTGTGGTCCTACAAAAGCACTACGCTTATGTTTGTAATAGACATCATCTTCATCAAATTTGAATTTACGCGACATAATCTTATATGCCGACACGGTCTCCATATTGTATGGCATATAGTGGTAGCGACCTTTTGTCTTTTCTCGCTCTTCTACTTGCAAATTATCCAAAGCAGAAGGGTGTGAGATAAACAAGAAATAGGAATTATTTTTAGCCATCATCATACGTTCACTGATACCCTGTAAAGTAACAAGGATTGACAAACCGAATGATGATTTAATTACATCTGTGAATTCATCCCAAAGAATAAGCAGGCCATCATATACACCTTGTGCAGCCAACTTATCTTGTACCTCAAAAAAATCCAGTCTTCAAGACTATCACTATGCAATGGGACAACACGATTCTGCTTGCGTAAAGCATTTTTTATGTGACGAATTACCGATGTGTCACAATCGTGAAGTTTGTCAATCAATACGTCTGTCGTAGGAGCCAATGCTTTAAGCTGGGCATCCCTATCTATGACAAGCGACCAGAATTCAGAGTCCTTGTTTATATCGTTAATATAGTTGTCAAAGTCAGTTTGAACCTCAAATTCGATTCCTGCTGCTTTCAATGCATCTACAATAACTCTCTGCAGAACAAACGGCAAGTCTTCGGCTGCAGCCATATTCTCGTTGCTATACAACGATACTGGGAATAGTCGCTTCTTGCTACGCAGATTCAATATATCCGAGCGAAGCAATGCCAAAGAATCGTCCTTATACTCTCTTTCAACATACTCACGAATATCCTCGACCTTATCACATAGCAGATGTTTTAGAACTGCTCCTGCATGGCTCTTACCGCTACCATAGGTACCGGCAATCCAGAATGGTTTATGAAAGTCTGCATTGTTGTTATATACAGCATTTGTAACTTTCCTTAACACATCGTTAAACTGTCCATTTGGGATAAAGTCTCTCCAATCACCATTTTCCGGATGAATCTTAAAAGCTATAGCCGATTCACGGATTTCAATTAGGTCAGAGTATTTCGTCTTCATCGTATGAAATTTTTTATTTTTACAAGTTAATTGTTTACGTCAAGCTTAAAGAATCTCACGATCTCTTCTTTAATCGTTTTACGAGCTTCTTTATCTTGCAGCAAATCCCATAGCGCATTATCTAAATATGCGTACTCCACATGGCCATTTATCGCTTTAACAGAGTTGATACAAATGGGTGAATTTATATATTGAATATGCCAGAAACCATCATTTTGTAGATGGTAGAATGGCTTATGCATAGGAGTTATATTCATTCCAATGTACAAATGATATATCTGTTTGTATAAATCAACCAATGTTTTGTAAAAGAATCTATTATTTGTACTTATCCTTTTTTCTATTGCTTCAATAAGTGCTATTATAAAAATAGGTTTTGCCAAGATCTTACGACCTCGGTAATTCCCTATATTGACTTTGCTTTATTAAATCTAAATAAAAGGATAATTGCATATGACTAACTATTCTGTTAAGAGTTTTAATACACTTAAGGGATTTAATTCGCTACGCAATGATATATGATCTAAGCCCATATTAAATGTCGCATTGAGAACTGGATTTATATCACTATTTAGCGATCGTAGTTGGCTAATTAGAGTGTCTTTATCAATGCCAAATTCCCTATATATACCACATTTGTTATTATTATCATACAAATCCGCAACCCTTAATTCAGAGATATTTTTACTTTGTGCAAATTTGTATATAGAATAAGCAATAACCTCTCTAGACGCATCATTGTAGCTAGTCTTTATATATGTCTGCTTATCCTGTTGAGGCATAATACGCTCGCCGATAGGACATTCTCTAAACGTTCTAAATAGTGCATACACAATATTCTTTATGGTAGTCCGGCTATCGGTTGGATAATCGAACATTACTTTTTCCCTAACATCCGATTCTGTAAGATTAATATTCCACACTGTATTCTCTATAAACCATTTTACTATTGGAGCATTGCATGAAAGATTAACCCAGATAACTTCCCATACTAAGTCTGGCATATAAGCATATAATGCAACTAAATATGATCCAAGTTCTGTTAGCTTTCTCGATTTTGTATCATCCAGAATTTCAGCTTGTACTAACCATTTAACAAAATTAGGCAACTGCTCCTTGACGTTTAACCCATGTAGGTTATCTGAAAATATGTATCTGCAGATGACATAAATACATCAAGCCATTCGCCATTAAATCCGAAATTATTGTATCCTGTTAATTTCATTTTATTTTTATTAGAACTAGTTTCGACTAATGAATGTGCAACGATACACCCAAATTCATGGAAATCTAAGCACTTGTGACAATGAACACATTTTTGAGCATCAATTTTAGCTTCAGGTAGAATTGCCAACGCACCTGTTGGGCACTCCACCTCACATGCCTCGCAGTTTATGCAATAAGTAGATTTGTATATTGCACGCTTAAGCAGCCCTTGAAGTGTTGGGGTTGTATGTGTATTCTTAAACGTAATTTTAAAAGCATTTCCCTTTATTCTCAATAACAAATGGATAAATAATCTTCTCATATTTAATCTCTCCAGCACACTTATTTGCAGATAATCCATACTGCATACCGCATTTAGCCATGTGAGAATATTCTTTTGAGGATTCGTTACTAAGATCTCCAAATCAGGAGTTGTTGATAGCACTTGCACAAATGAGTGAGAAGCCAAGCCTCTTCCTCCAGCACGTCTTTTTCCAATTTCCTTGTCTAATATAATCTTTTTTGTCCGGAATATTGCTTTTATTTACGATTGCTTCAATTCTTGATAAAAATGGCTTAAGGCTTTTGGAAAAACATTTGCGTGAAATGCAGTCATTCCATTCTGACGAGAATGGACAAATTAAACAACCTACACGCGTCATACCATATCGATATGCAGTATTTATCGGCAAGTTATTTTTGAATAAATACAGGAATATTTCTGTCGTATTCCAATACAGAATTGGGCTAACATTCAATACTGTAAAGTGCTTTACACTCTTCCCCTCTCTATTGTATCCAGATCTACGCGTACTTTCTTCAGCACGAACACCGTCAAATGTTAGGATGCGCGCCTGTTTATTTGTTCCCTCAACTTTAAGCATTCGATATAGTGGAGCCGTCTTCATAATTGAACAGCACCAGCGATGGGTGTCCGATGGAGTTCCAATTTTATCCCAATAATTGATCACATTCTCATGATTGCGCGCAACCGAAAATTTCAATGTTGGAAACTTCTGATGGTAATACTCTATGACTTTATCATAGAGTGCTAATGATGGAGGAAGTTCATATCCTGTATCTGAATAAATAACCTCAAAAGACTCGGGAGGTATTGCTCGTGTACACAGGTCAAGGACTACTTGTGAGTCTTTTCCCCCAGAAAATGAAGCCAAGAATTTATCAATTCTCGTTGTGTGATATGTCTTCTTCCCTTGCTCCCGCGCCAGTTCTAATGGCATAACATCAAAACTATCACAATCCTGCTTAACAATTGTCATTTTGCTTTTGGTGCGCTTCTCAAGATTTGCCGCCAATACTTCAAAATCAATTTGGTTGGCAGCCACTTTCTCAACAGACTTTCGAGCAGTAGAATATTGCGTAAATATATTTCGTATATACTCAACAGCCTCACTCTCCAACAAAAACATCTCATCACCAACTCTGTTTAACATCTCATTCACATCAACCGGAATAAGAGACAGAGACTCTTGTCCTGCTTGAAAAATTACGGTTGGATCATCATAGATATTTGCACCTTTAACTTCAAAAACAAATGTTCCTCTGTAGAAATATTGCTTATTGCAAGCCCACAGTAATGGCTCTTGACATCTTGGATATTGCCAACCCAATTTGTCCAACTTCAGCATATCAAGTTCTTCATAGAAAACAGGACGTGGCGACACGGGCAATGTGTCGACAGTGAAGTGCGACAACATTCTGACTCCACCAGTTTCTGATCCCATATTATTTTATACATCTTATTTTTCTATAATTACTAATTGTGCCAGTTCAACATCAAGGAGTTTTGCTATCTTAATATATGTTTCCATTGTCGGTTGACAAGCATTAGTACACCACTTTGATACAGTTGTTGGAGCACACCCTAATTGCTCAGCCAGCCATTTATTTGTCCTTTTCTTTTTCCGCAAGAACAACCTTGAGTCTATTTATATCCTTATCCATAATAGGCTATTTAACATGCAAAGTTAATCAAATCCTTTAATATAAAGTGTATATGGAGAATTATTTATGCAATAATGGAATTAAATTAGCATTTTCCCCACCCTGTGCATTTTATTTCTACAACTATACGATATAAATTGATGCGAACCTACATCAAATAAAGATTTCCTTTTACATGTTATTTTTCTATCAATGAATTTCACCTTTCAAAAATATTATGATTCACAAACCTTATGTTCGCGCTGCATAATAAAAAATCCACCCCTTTTTATTCTTCAATAACGTGTAAATCACTGTTATAACTTGTTTTGTTTGGAAATTTGGCGCATTTTCGCTTGGTAATTTGGCACACTATAGTAGTCATTCCGCCTTATATCGCCCATCCAACACTCCGGCAAACATATCCGCTTCTCTCTTGGAAATACTTAATCGTGTTGCCAATTCGCGCCATCCTTTTACAGCTTCAATCACCTCCGAAATAATCTTTTCTGCTATTTTACGGTTTAGCATGTAGTCTTCGCAAGCATCCAGCAAAACACTCAACTCTGCTTTGTTAGAAGTTGAGGAAACAAGCAAACTTTGATACTCATTCAACGTGGGGTTCATGTCATATGCAGGAGACAGTGTCCAACCTTTTGCAGTCAAAAGGAAACCATGATTGCGAAAATGGTCGTCACTATTGCCTATACAAATATTGAAAGCCACACGACGGTATAGTTCCTGGAGGTTTCGTTCCACATCGGTACAGCTCTGAATAATAAAGTCGACTATATCCAGATAGCCATGCCCGGTAGTTGCATTGTCACCATCACTCAGCCCCAATAAGGTCATGGCAGATGCAAAATGAATGCGTTTTCCTTCTTGGGTTCTATCGAAGCGTTGTGACAGCAATGTATGATATTTCTCTCCAGTTGCCAACACTTTTGTTTTTGCAGCGTTTATCCCTGCTTTTGTGGCAAGCAAATGACTGAAATGCTCCCAAAGCCCAACATCATAGTCATCCTTGCGCGATGGAAACTTGGCCACATAAAGAGTTTTATCCGTGTCTATTACATTGGCTTTAGGTCTTGCACCTCCCAACGATGTTCCTGGTTGCACAAGTTGTGTAATCCATTTCCTATCAGGGAGCATATTGTTTTCTTCACATTTCTCTATCTCGGCACTGGCTGCAATCAGTTCCCGAATATCCGTCAAAGGTGGAATTTTCAACGATTCACTCACATTGATAAATTCGCCATCGAGGTCTTCCTTAAAACGGAATCCACCCATTCGGGAGAAATCATCAATACCAGTCAAGAAATCGAAGGATGACAATCTCCGTATTGGTCGTTTTTCTTCCGCCGCTGCAATTTGCTCACGGCGCAACAACAAAGTACGTCCCCAACGATCCGGCAAAGCATCAGAAAAACATCCGAATATATCCTTGTCCGGTTGTGTATATTGTTGTCCCGGGTAATTATTCAGGTCGTCACTCAAAAACAGATTACTGTGCTGCCTTAACCATTCATTATTGAACGTAAAACTATAGCTGTCCGCACCACGAAGAGACTCATAGCCTAGTTCGCCAATGAGTTCCACTTCTTTGAGCCAATCGAAATCGGCATATACATACAACTTTTTCATAGATTATTCTTTCTTGGATGCACGTTCTCTTGTTTTCAAACTCAAATCTTGCAAAGCTTTTCCCATTTTATCTTCTTTGGCAAGCAGTAAAATATCATCATCGAGCTGCAAAGCATACAACACACGCATATAAATTCCTATTGCAACAGTAGGAATCCCTTTTTCTATTCGGACACAGTAAGCGGTGAACAGGTGGCGCGTTCAGCCACCTGAGCCACACTCAGATTTCTGCGCAATCGAGCCAGCTTAATCTGCTCACCTACAATCTGCATCTTCTGCTCCAATTTTCGGGGCAACTTTGTACCCATTGTATTCTTTGCCATATTTTCTTATTTAAGGTGCAAAGCGACTATGTCGATGACTTCGCCATAGTCAACCTATCATATAATATGCAAAGATAATACTTTTTATTTATTTAATGATGTGTTGTACATAGAAAATGCACATCATTGAATAATTAACCATGCACATATCCCTTTATGAGCAGAAACTCCAAAGATTAAATGTCATGATTTTGTTTGTAAGTGCTATATACACCTATCTACAAACAATATGTTATTCGTTACAAACGATGCAAATTGTTCATCATACACTCATCATATCAAAGAACTATTTTGCTCGCCAAAAGAAAAATACTTGACTCTACCTCTCAACTCGACTTTAATGACCGTCATTATATACACGGGCAATAAAGTTAAGTCAAGCAGAGGGAAGAAAAGGAAAAAGGCTTCAACCAATTTTTTCTCTTTTGGTCAGCAAACAATATCCATGAAAATCTATTGCATTTAGTTGACATTATCGGTGAAAACATCACCCCATAGTCAGTTTCATACCATATTACCCTGAGATCTTTTTTATCCTCATCTGCTAAATTGGAGTTACTGTCATTGTTCATTAACATTTGTGCAAATGGGACGCGACAACGCTTATTATTGCGGAACCAATTACATATTTCGACATAGGCTTGCCGAATAAAGAAATTATCTGCCGTAAGGTATTGCTTGTCATCATCATTCAGAAAGTAGTTATTATTCAAGTAATCACTCTCCTTAGGGTCGTCAATAAACTTTGAATAGCCTATCTGATATATATTCTGATTATCACAATTATCCTCGATAGTAGTTTTCAAAGCTTGCAGGATAAGATATAATGTAGTGAGTCTTTGCTGCCCATCTATTACATCATAATGATTATCACCTATTTTATATACAACTACTGGTTGAAGGCAGTAAAACTCCTTATCTTTCAACTGATTAGCAGCTCTTCTATCAATAAAATCTTTTAAATCATTCATCAAATCTACCACTTTCTTCTTTTCCCATCTGTAACCTCTCTGGTATTCTGGGATATTGAATCTGTAGTTCAATAAGTGATAGAAATTTAGTATTCTAGGATTATCAGCCATATTATTTGAAATTCTTATAATATTCTATGAAGTTAAGATATTTTAGATTTGCTCTATCTCCAGTCAAAATCTTCATCTCGAAGTTTCTCCATAGCAATGTATTGCCATTCATCTGTATAGAAGTTTGGAGTAAAGCGTATGTGCCTATGCACCTCCTCAAACGGCAATCTAGGGCCCAATAGATTCAGCAGTTCATTGCAACCTTCACGAATAATATCAGGTTGGAAAGTGTCTTTTCCCAGGTTATAAAACACTGTTCCCATACGTTCTATCTGTTGGCATTCCTTTAATGGCAGAGAGTGGTTGTCAAGTATGATACCATACTCTTCCGGATAATTAATGGCTTGAACACCCAACAAACTGTCGTGCAATTTGTCAGTACGAACAACATCGCCAGTATATATGAAGTCACCATGGATATCCTTCAGATTGGTACAAACACCAGCAAAGATGACGGGATGTGCGTAACCTCTGCCATCACATTCATCATGGAAGGTATCGACCACGACACCCTGATTGTGGGTATCCTTCCAGATTTCATCCCGATCCCACACATAAAGCTGATCTCCGTAAAAAAGAACTGCCCGAAATATGCATAACCGAACTTATTGTCATCAAGAACATAACGAATACGCACAAAAAGGCAAGCCAGTCCGTATGCCGGCACCTATCTGGTAGAGATATTCACGGCACAACTCGCGCAGAACATCATCTGTCAACACTTCAGGAACATTGGGCTCGGACATGTATGAACACTGGTCAATAGAAGCAAAGGTCGCATACCAGACTATCCACTCTTCTGGAAATGCAACATTGGGCAATTTTGAGGCACCGGCATCATAGAAAAGCATTGCCATCTGTTTATCTGAGAATCCTGCTATTCCACATCCTATCCTGGTTAGAAGAAATCGGTTTAGCGGATGAGATTTCGCATATTTTACAAAGTCTTCGACATATGGGCGGATATCATCAACACCACCATGCATGGTCGGTATGGCATAACATTGCCCAGTTGGGCCAATACCTACTCCCCATTCAGCACCGAAATGTTTATATGCATAACGCGCAGCTCCTCCGGTATGATGCCCCTGAAGGTTTGACCCGAACACAAACACCTCGCACATTGACAGACTTTCTATCTTATCAGGAGCAAGCTTCGGGTATTTTGATTTCATATCATTTAATTTATAGGATTTTCATTGCAAATAACAACTGTTCATTTATACATTCAATAAATTCACATCAACATCAGGAATGATAACGTCAGCAAGTTTGTCGTTAACAAGAAATCCCATGTATAGCGGAATAGTAAGTATATCTCCCTCGCGTCCAACATTATATTGTCCTAGCTTGATTGCATTTTTAACATGATATACATCCTTGTTTTTAAGAACTGTAGTCATGCTTTTTGACTTACCTGTTTTTGCTTTTAATTTCAAGGATAACACATTCGCCTTTGAATCTTACCAGAAAGTCTAATTCAAGTCCGCTATCCTTATGGAGATAGTATAATTTTTGACCGATTTACATAGAAAATCCGCCATCAGATTCTCAAAGATAGCTCCTTTGTATCCGAGAAGATTACCCTTTAAAATATCCGCCTGAGTACCGTAATCAAGCATTGCCATAAGAACACCTATGTCGGTAGTGTACACTTTGAAACAGTCCTTGATGGAATTTCCCTCTAACGGCAGTTCCGTAATTTGTGTATTATAGCATCTACGGACAATCCCGGCATCCTCCAGCCATTGAATACTACCGATGTACTGAGAAGACCTTCCTCCCTTTTTTACAACTGAATATTGGAATTTCTTGTTCTCTTTTAGCCAATTGCTTCGGAATAGATTCAAAACATTCACGGATATTGGGTTTGTCTGCATCATCTGCATATTTGACCATATCCTCTTCGTATTCGGCAATGAGATTTCGCTGTAACTTATATATAAGTTCGATATTCTTGGTCTCAAGGAAACAATTCACCACTTCCGGCAAACCTCCGACAATGACATATCTGTACAACAACTCCATCATGGCCTTATGAACCCCCTCGGGGACAACCGTCTCGTTCTCAAAGCATGATTTTACAGAATCAATAACAGTAGGACTGATACCGTTTGCCCATAGGAACTCTTCAAAATCCAACGGGTACATGTCAATCACTGTTTCATATCCGACAGGAACTGAATCTTGTCCTATATCTTCTTTCTTTTTTTTTGCTTTGGCCGTAGCCTTTCACTCCCAAAAGAGAACCTGTTGCGATAACATCGAAACGTCCGTCTATATGGAATGACTTCAATGCTGTCCTTGCCTCCTTACATTCTTGAATCTCGTCAAGGATAATGCAGGTTTTTCCTTCAATGAAACGACTGCCCTGGATCAAAGCTGAGAGGTTGAGAATGATAGTATCAACATCTATATTGCCAGTAAAGGCAGACTTCTTGTCTGGTTCAAGAATGAAATGCATATAGACCACGCTATCATAATTCTCCCTTGCGAATTTCTGGACAATATATGTCTTTCCACATTGGCGTATACCTTTTATCACTAGAGGCTTTCTGTCCTTAGACTGTTTCCAGTCGGCTAAATATGTTTCTATTTTCCTTTTAAGCATGGCACAACTTTATTCTCCAATGACAAAATTACACTTTTTCTAGCGAATAAACCAAAGTTCGATACATTTTTTCAAGCGAATAATATCTGTAATCTCACACTTTTCCCAACGAATCAGACTCCATTTATACACTTTTCTATCAAAATTGAGACTTGAAATCTACACTTTTCCATAGAATCATCACCTTTACTTTATCCCCGTATTCATATATACGTTCATTAAAGTAAAGTCAAAATAAGGGAAGAAAAGAGATGGCTGCGCCATGGCTAAATGGTTCCGGCCATTTTTCTTTGGCTGCAAATCTTATAAGCAATCCGGATAAAGGTCGGTCCCCAACGGGCACTCCGATCAAGCACAAAATACCTCACTCTGAATCCGAAAATATCCGTGAATCCATACTCGATTTTACATCCCTTTTGGGCGAAATAAACCCCGACATGCCCTATCTTTGCAGACGAGGTCTGTCGGGGCCCCAAAAGGCTGTTTTTGCCTTTATCCCTCCGTTCGGAGAGGGGTGATGAAAAAAATGTTAAATCTTCGATTTTTCGCAAAAAAACAAGTAAATTTTTGAGTAGTCTACCTTTTAAGGCGTAAACCATTGATAATCAATATGAATGTAATAGTATATCGTGTACTTTTGCAGCATTTAAAGTATTGTGAATAAAAAACTGCTTTTGGTGTGGTTCTTCCGCGACCAAGAAAAAATAGTCAAAAAAGGAACAAACAGCTATATAAATGTAAATCTTTCGGTCGTCAGTTCGTAGGAGGTTTCCGTCTCGATGACGAAGTCTTAAAGTCCGAATACATTGAGGGAAACCAGACCTTAGATCAGTTTGCTTCTAAATATAATGTTAACAAAAAGTACTATTGGGCGTAGGTTCAAATCTATGTGTCATGTCCATGTGATTTCCCGTCATAAAGAAATGGTCATTAATATGGATACAACCTATTGGGGGCGCAATTTTGGCCTCATGGTCATTAAGGATTCTTTTTTCGTAACAAAATACTGTGGCACAAATTTGTCCGTACAGAAACCATTACGGATTATCTCAAAGGTGTGGAGTTCTTGCGTTCCCATGGATTCATTATTCACGGTATTGTCTGTGATGGACTACGCGGCTTGTTTCAATCCCTCCGACAGTATAAGGTACAAATGTGCCAGTTTCATCAGATAATGATTATAAGACATTATCTCACAAAAGAAACCAGATATGAAAGCCTCACAAGAACTACTTGCAATCTCCAAAATGATTACACATACCGATAAAGAGGGCTTTATACGTACATTGGAAAAATGGCACGAGCATGGAGTAACTTCATAAAGGGACGAACTATTGACAGAAAATCCGGGAAATCAACCTACACATATCCAAGACTTAGAAGTGCTTACCTCAGCTTGAAAAGAAACTTAAAATGGCGTGAACATTTCAGGATTACCCCAAATCACATCTAACAAGGCGAAAAGACCTCGTTACATGAACACGACATCATTCATAGAAAAACTCGGAATTATTCGGCAGAGAGCTGGACAGTTTTATGATTTGCCTGGTTGGTATGCTATTGATATTGTTTTCCCTAATTTTCTATATCTATGGCCAAATTCCACTATCAGAATCAAGTTATGAATGTCCAATGAACAATACCACATACTCTCTTACAAAAACTGGTTCATAATTATGCGAACTTCTATCATGGACTTTGGCAAACGTGATTTCCTTAACTGGATAATCTCAGCTACAACTCCATTGAAAATCCGGCAAACAATCTCATATTTGCAAGTATGAAAAGTTAAATATACTTTCCAAAATCAACCATTTGTAGGACCTGTTACTGGACTAATATACTCGCGATGTCGTATCGCGGGATTACGCCTTGTTTGCCCGATGTATACCTTGCCATCTGGAAAAGTATATTTATAATGTATTCTTTCATTATTATGGTATACTACTATTCAATAAATATTTCATTGACATAGCGTTTTTAACTTATTTGTAAACTCGAAATCACTAAATTAAACCCAATCATATCACTGCACTCTACATTGATATTATCCGTTATTCTAATTGTTTCCTGTATATAAAATCCAGTGTATTACCATCTTTATCTTTCCACTCATTCCATCCATTGGCTGGCCGCCCTATACAAAAATCGGCGGCTGTACTGGGGCTGGAGAAGGTTTTGTCAGAATCCATTATCCAAACACCGTTATTCAAAGTAGCATATTCCTCGACCATCTTTTCTCGCTTTGCTTTCCATGTAAAAAGAAGGAACGCAATTATTGGCGATGATACTACCCTTTAACACAGTAAATCCTGCAGAATTATAAAATCCTTTTGCATTACAGCCTCGGGCTTTTGTATAAAACAGGTGCTCTTCCTTTGGCTGGGATATTTCAAAGATGTCACAACCAATGAATGATGCGAGGAACCTGATATCCTCAAAAAACTCATCCATGGCATCTCTCTGATGTTCGGGAAGATTTGGAGCTTTGGGAATCTGCTTGTTCTCATTCAATACAAACGAGTTCGACTGTTTGGCTACTACGATTGCGCGATATTCCAGATATTGCACGTCGGCTTTGGTCATATCTTCGTCTTTTGAAACAAAGACAAGCGCTTTCTGCCAGAATGCTTTTTTGCTGTCATGGTCTTTTACCCGTTCCTTAAAATTTTCGGTCTCTCCGATATAGGCCTGTGGTTTCGTCACCTCATCTTCTCCGATCAGTATGTAGAACGCCGGCTTGTGCAGTTTCTCCTGCTCATTCAGATAGGCCAAGTTCGAGCGTGGAATTACAAACATCTGACAAATCTTGTTGCTGATGAATGCATACTGCGTTCCCTTTGGATCGCCGTCAATGAGGTATGTAGTTATTGTTTTTCCCATAATGGTAATATTTATACAACAAATTCATTTAATTCTTCTTTCAACTGTTTCCAATTCGGGAAATATTGAGTTAGTAAAGCTGTATACTCTTCATTGTGTAATCTAACTTTGATATGTAATAATTCATGTACCACAATATATTCAATGCAACGAACAGGTTTCTTGATTAATTCAAGGTTAAAAATAATATTTTGTGTACGGTGATTACAACTTCCCCATAAAGTTTTCATTTGCTTGACCTCCCATTTGTTCACACACACACCCAATATTTTTTCCCATTTGGCAATAAGTGGAGGAAGCATCAATTTGAACTCCGCGCGATACCATTCTCGCAACACTTCTGCTCGGCGTGCTGCTGTTGCACCTTCACGGACGTATAGTTTAATATATTCATTACCCTGAATTTCTACTTTTGCAGATGCATGATGATACAACACCTTTTAAGCGATACCTATAACCTTTAAAGTAATGATTCTCTCCAGATACATATTCACGGGGTGTTTGGCGATTCTGACCAAGAATCTGGGTTATACGTTGATTTATCCACGGCATTTTCGTAATCAAGAATAATCGCACAGCCTCCTCAGTCATTCCAATAGGTGCAGACACATGAACACGAGCATTAGGTGGATATATGGTAAGATGTATATTCTTAATTTCCTTCCACTCGACTTCTGCAAATATATTAGAAACTTTAATAATAGTCATTAGTATTCTTTTTGTGCAACGATCAGCTGCATTATATCATCGAGCTTATCTTGTTCTACTCCTTTCAATGCACTTTCAACAGCCCTTCGCAATGCTCTCATCTTTTTCAAGCCGCTACTGTCCATATCCCTAAAACCATCGCGAGCATTTGCTTTGATTGTTTCGTGAACTCGAAGCGCCAACGATTCATCGCCTCCAAGATTATCATAAAAGAGCACGCTTACCCTTTGTATCGATGGTTGCAGGGTATTTTGCCTGAATGGTCGATCGAGCCTCTTTCAGTTTCTCAATGAGTTGTTTTATCAATTCCTTATATTGGAGCTTACCATCTTTCTGTTCTTGAAGCAGGTGGTTGAGCAAATCAGACATTTTATCAAAGTAGGCCGGATTGTTCGGACGCTCGCTGATAATCATCTTTCGCATATTTGCCGCCAAAATCTCCGCAACAGAACGTTCATTCTGCTTGATTTTCTTTGGCAGCGCATCAATCGCCTTATCGCCCGCCGTATCAATCAGGTCGAGAAATGATATATCGGCCAAATCCACCAATCTTTCACTATCTTCTGCCCGTACATAGTTATCAATAAGCTGACGCATGGCCGGATCATAATATTTCAAATCGAGCGCATCTCCACTTTTTAATTTTATTTCATCTTTGATATCATTAAAATAGTCTACCTGCCTTTTGACATCGGCAGCCTCCTCTGCTGTATAGCCAGCCTGTTCCATCTCATTGGCGATGTCAATATAACGGCGCACCAAACGCGACACAAGTTTATAGAAGGTTTCGCGTTTATTGGCATTCCCCTCACATTCATTTTGCTGATTTTCAACAGGTGTAGTCTCCGCATAGACAAAATATGCAAAATAACCTTCCCAGTTTGCGGATATATCACCTCACACATCGTATATACTGCCTGTAATGACTCTTCCAAAGCCTTGCGACCTTCGGTAAGACGAGTCAAAAGAAGGCCTTTAACATCGTCGGCATCGTAACCATCAAATGCCCCATTCGTATAATCCTCGATTGCACTCTTTACCGCTCCAAACAGATCTTGGTAATCAATAATATACCCGAAATCTTTTTCCTCACTATCTACTCGATTCACACGACAGACCGCTTGGAAAAGATTGTGATCCCGCATTTTTTTATCGATGTAGAGATAGGTTGCCGACGGTGCATCAAATCCGGTCAATAACTTATCTACGACAATCAGCAACTTCATATCTCCGGGGTGGTCCGTAAACTCCTTTTTCACCCAAGTTTCAAACTGTTCAGGAGTTTTGTCGCCGATCATTCTTTGGTATATCTCATATTTTGTGAGATCCTCGGTCTCTCCATCACCTTGATACTCGTCTTTTTACCGATGCAGTACTCGCATCGTAACTTGTAACAACAGCGCAATGCCCTTTCAACTCTGTCGATTGAAAAACCTCCCAGTAACGACACGCCTGATAAATACTGTCGGCCACAAGCATGGCATTTCCATAGCCGCCTGCCAAAGCCCGTTTGGTACTCATATCTTGGCAAATATCCGCAACAATACGGTCGATACGCTCCTTACTGCTAAACAGCTTCTCCATTTTTGCCCAACGCTCTTTCAGAGCCGCCCGGGCGACCGAACTCACCCCCCTAGTCTTCGCATCAAACCACTCATCGATTTTCTCGTTTGCCCAAGTATTGTTCTACATTTCGGGCCTCATAACGCAAGTCAAGAATAACCCCGTCCTCTACGGCCTCATTAAACTTATAGCTATGAATATACGAGCCAAAGGTCTCTATCGATTTTTTCTTATCCGTATGGAGCAGAGGCGTACCCGTGAAACCTATCAGCATCACATCGTCGCCCATGATATGCTTCATGGCTTCGTGGAGCATGCCGCCCTGTGTGCGATGACATTCATCAACAAAGACATAAACATCACCCTTCGCTCGAAAATCAGCGGGGAGCGATTTTGCCAACTCTTCAAGATACAAGTCGAGCGACTTACTTGCCTTCTTATTTCCTACCGATATGGCATCGCCGTCATTCTTGTTGCCGAATTTGTGAATCAACGTGCAAATCAACCAAGGTTCGGCAGCATTGAGCATCTCGATCAGCTTACCACCGCTCTTGGCTCGCTGAATCTGCTCCCCTCGCATCTTTGAAGCCCGATTCTATTTGTTTGTCCAGCTCATCGCGGTCTGTAATAATCACCACACGAGCATCACTTACGTTTTCACGTATCCATCGGGCCAGCCAAATCATCGTAAGCGATTTACCCGAACCCCTGCGAATGCCATATAATACCGTTTTGCTTCTTGCAGATTCTGGGTTGAGCGGCTTTGACAGCAAAATATTGATTGGGACGAGCGGCTTTTTTGATGCCTCCATCAAAAATGATAAAATCATGGATATATTCCAATAACCTTGCGGGCTCAAAAAACTGCAACACACTACGATCCAACTCATTGGGGTATTCCTCGGCCGTGAAGCGCGAGGGTTTGCACGGCTCGCCACACGGTTCTTTCCAACGCAACCAGAATTTTTCGGGCGTCTTAATTACACCATAGTGCAATCCCTCGGTATCGTTACCCGCAAAAAGTAACTGTATGGTCGTGAAGAATCGGGGGAATATAACCGTCCTGCTGGTTACGGATATTCTGGCGAATACCCTCGTGGGCAGAGACCGTACTACGCTTGAGCTCGATTACGGCAAGAGCAATACCATTGACATAAACGACCAGATCGGGACGGCGGTCGCTTTCGCCTTGAATGGTTACTTCCTCGGCTATCTGGAAATCATTCTCCATCGGATTCGCCCAGTCGATAAGGTGCACCATCTTTTTTTTTCGGTCACCTCGGCCTGTACATTCACGCCATAGCGCAACAAAGTATACACCTCCTTGTTGGCGTTATACAATCCCCCACCAAGGGAGTTTGCCGCCTGCTTGAATTTAGCGATGGCACTCCGTATCTCCTTGTCGGTATAACCGCGCCGCGAGAGGTATGCCGTGAGCAACGTTTCTTCGATATTGGCGTTCCCCTCACGAGTCTCCCAATTCCCGAGACAGGTGTACTTTAAGACATTCTTAAAAAGCCCTATCAACCTGTTTTGCGTTACACGCTCCTTTGCCCCGATGTTTGTGTCCATAGTCTATTTTATCTTTAATCTTATTTGTCCCGTTAATAGCTTTTTGCATCATGCCCGATTTTAAGAGGCGGTACTTATCTCGCTGGGCTTCAAGGTCGGCTATCTCCTTATCCATATCGCTCAATATCGTAGCAATCGCTATTTGCTCCATCTGATTAAGAGGAAGATATATAGAATTTCATCAAGACTTTTAAGTATTATTGTTGCAAAAGTTCCTTTTTGCTTGCCGACTATCTACTTCGCGCTTAAAATTTTGAGACAACAACAAATAATACATAAACTCCAGATTAATAATACTACTAGGTATAATACCCAATATACCTTGCTTGGTCGCTACAGGAATTTTATTAATTGAGACATTCCCAATAGTTGCCCCATTAGTATATATAATACTATTAACTGGAACAATCCATGCTGAACTATTATTTATTCCCTCACTAGTAATAAATGAATTGCAAGACTCAATATATTTTGTTTCGGTATCTTCGATTTTAACAAAAAAGGAACATCTCCGTTTGCATAGAATCTCATATTATTGGTATCAGGAGTTCCCCTTCAGATGTATCTATACAAATCAGAAAATTTCTTTTTCTACCCATGGGTCAGAAAAGCCGGGGAGGCGTTTTTGCCGGTTAGAGTTGTTGCATTGCCCCTTGCTTAATCAGGCGTTTCTTGGCGATTTTTTTATCCAATGCCGCAATCAATCCATCTATATCACCCAGCGCCTCCGCAATAGCCTTTTTGCTCGGCAATATCTTTTGGCCCATATATAGGTAAATTCTTAACAATATTGGCAGTATAACTTTGTTGTTTAGTCCCTTGACAATATTTAAATGCCAAATATTGCCCCCACATGCGATAAAACCAAAACAAATATTCAGTGCACTATCCTCTCTGTCCCATTTATTGCCAAACAAGACTGATTGGTTGTAGCAGGAGCTCCAACAAAAGCACATCGACCACGAGTACCTTCGGCTTCAAGACCTGTAATTGCCATCAGAAATGTCCCAGACTGATGAACACGCAAATTAGTATTCCGCACTGCTTGCTGGGAGATGTGTTCAATAGTGTCGAAAATTTTATTATAATTTAATTCCCCACTAGAAATCCATCGCACATTACCTTTATAATATTCAGGAATACCACGATAAGGAGTAGCTCCACTCGAAAACGTGGTTAGCACATTTTGAAAGGTACACACCCCCAATCCGATGGAATCGGGCCAAATTCGGTTTGTTTATATCCTTGTGGTATATTCATATTTTCTTCAATGGACTTTTTCGGTATATAATTGGGATTGTTCACATCGCAACCTTATATTGCTTTACCCAGCCGTTGTTTATATATGAAACAAGTTCCGACTTGATGTCTATTTTATTCTCAGAACTACTCATGTTTTTTATCATTTATAATACACTTGGGAAACATATTATACACTCTTATGGCATCTTCATATCTATCCTTAATCAGGACAAATTTCGGAGATTTTCTGATTTCAAAATCTGTAGCAATCATTGTGTCTTTATCACTTGAATAGCAAGACTGATTATACGAGGCTGCCGCAAACTCTTTTAGATTATTAAGTATAGTATCCAGCTCTTCATATTCATCAATCTGCAAACAATATTGTATTGCTTCCAATGCACTAACAAATGCTTTTACACATTCCTCACTTTTATACAACATATAGCTACGATTGAGCGCAATGTCATAACGACTACGTGCCGATATTTTCTCTATCTTCTCTCGCTGGCTATTTATTTCCACCTTGAGTTTCTCTATCTCTGCAAGTTTGTTTTTTATCTCCAATGCATTGATGATTTGCCACCCAACTGCAAAAGTTACTAAAATACCAATCATAGTAACCATTACTCCAATGAAAGTATCAAGAGACACATCTGCAAGCGAGACATTACAGAAAATCAACAATAGAGCAATTACCAATATACCGACAACGGCTAATAATAGAAATATGATCTTGAGATTTTTCTTCATAATAACCAGTTTAATATCCCATCTGTTTCAAATGTGCAGCAACTTTTGCTTCTAAATCGGCTATCTCGGCATCAATCTCGGGGAGCGTCTGGGCATAACGCTCAGCCAGAGCCGACACCTTGGAAGTGAGCTGCTGACTGATACGCTGCATCCGCCGTCAAGGCGCAAGGCAAGCGATGCGAACCACTTCCGCCCGATAACCAAGCGCTTGATATCCGCCTCGGACAAATCGGCATACTTGACGACAAGAGCAGTAAGCAGGTCGTACTTGCACTCCTTGATCAGTTTCTTATTGAGTGATATATCGCCTTTGAGGTCGAGATACTTTTTGCAGTACGGCAATTTCGTCGGCATCGGCCTTCTTGTCGAGCGTCTTCATTCGTTTCTTGATATTGGTATCGGTCATCTTACCATCGGGGAAGTTGTCCTCATCGAGGTAATTCTCCGCCTGCTCCTCGACCAATTCCGCAAGCTGTGTCTCATTTTGTGCCAGCAACTCCTCGGCCGCAGCAATAACATCGCGCTTCTCTGCAAAATACTCGTCGATGACGATTGGCACAGGCAGCAGGTCGCAAACGACATCTTCGGGCGTAGCAGCCTTTTTCTTTTCTTCTTGGAAGCTGGTTGTGGCGTGTACAGTTGCACCGTCCAGCCTCCGGACGAAATCATATAGCAATCATCTTGCATCGTTTCACCCCAGTAGTTCATCAAACCGTCATAGACATCATACGCCTCGACAAGCGACTTATCTACCTCGAAGACAGCCAACAGCGAGTTACCCAACCGCTCGATAAGTTTCTTGGGTGCAAAACCCGGGACGAGAGCGTAAAGTTGAGCCCGGTGAGAATCGCACCACCCGGCAAAACTCTTCTGGAACACCTCTTTCTGATTACGGAAATCTACATTCCCGGTAACAGCATCACGCACTGCCTCCGGGTTACACTTCAATGAATAGTAACCTTTGCGCGTAGGATAGTCGCAAAAGAGGTCATCACAAAGCGACGGACATACCTCCCAATAGGTATCGAACTGGTCTATATCGTGTTTGGGCAAGCCTCCATGAAGGTGTGCATCGATATCTTGCAGAATCTCCGTATCGGGAGCAGATACATAGCGAGGAATGTTGAGATTGTAATCGTTGCGTTCAATCTCCTCCATAGGCACAAAGCGCGCATAATGAGGCACATCGCGTTGTGCTTGCCACGCATCGACAATGCGCCGAATATCCTGCTCTCGCAGACGATTCTTGGCACCGTCTTTGATATATCCACCTTTGGCATCGATCATAAACACGCCCTTGCGCCCTGCTGCTTCCGACTTTTCTATAATGATGATACAGGCCGGAATACCTGTACCGTAAAAAGATTGGCAGGGAGCCCGATGATTCCCTTTGATATACCGTTTTTCGGCAACGAGATATTTACGAATCTGAGCCTCGGCATTGCCTCTAAAAAAGGACGCCATGAGGCAAAATGCAGGCGGCACAGCCGGTCTGTTTCAGAGAGAGCGTACGATATGGAGAAGGAAAAGCATAATCGCCATTCTTTTCTGGCGGCACACCTATTTTAATGCCTTCGCCCCAACGATGGTATTCATCTTCGAACTTTGCACTCTTCAACCACGACTTTGTTGAAAAAGGCGGATTTGCGACAATATAGTCGAAGGTCTTTAACTGGTCGCCTTCCTTAAATTGGGGGTCATTAATCGTATCGCCTTGTCTGATATCGGCATAGATTTCATTATGGAGAATCATATTCATTTTTGCCAAACCGACAGTAGCATTGTCTTTTTCCTGCCCATAGAGAGTTGCCCCACCGGGAGTTTCACACATAGCACGAAGAAGCAAGGAACCCGAGCCGCAAGTAGGGTCGTAGATAGTCGTCTTTCTCCCATTTTTGGCATTTCCTAACCCGATAACCTTAGCCATCACACGACTGACCTCGGCCGGAGTATAAAACTGGCCTTTACTCTTACCGCTCTCTGTGGCGAAATTCTTCATCAGGTACTCATAAGCATCACCTATAAGATCGTCATCTGCCGCTCTATTTTTGCTAAAATCGAGGTTCTCATTCTGGAAAACGGCAATAAGTTTACTTAGAGTTTCAACTTTGTCCTTTCCTTTGCCCAGCTTGGTGTCATCTTCAAAGTCGGCTACAAAAACGCCACCAAGTTGATTGGCCTCGGCAAGAGCAGCCATCTTTTTATTCATCTCCTCCCCAATATTCGGGTTACCTTTGAGAGCGACAAAATCCTCGAAGTAACAACCATCAGGTATATCTATATCGAAGCCCTCATCGTTACGCTTTTTATCGCTGATGTACTTAACGAAAAGAATGACCAACACATAATCCTTGTATTGACTTGCATCCATACCGCCGCGAAGTTCGTCGCAGCATTTCCACAATGTACTATATAGTTCTGACTTTTTTACCGCCATAATGATATTTCTAGTTAGCTATAAGTTTTTTGGGGTTTCTCATCTGGTATTTCCGCTATTACGGACGATACAAAGCTAATTAATTACACAACAATAAACTTAAAAACGCCTGTCTCCGCAACCACTCGCCCATAAAGCGGTCATATATTATATAACCATCGGCTGTCTGATAGATCCGTTCGTTTTCCATCAACCTCTTCTACGCTGCACTTACGCCACTTGCCGCCCGGAGTTTGTAGGCACCGATAAAATCTCCGGCCAAAACCTCTTTGACACCCCCTCGCAGGCAATGGCTTTCAACAGGCGCACCTGACCGAAAGAATAGCTCTGGACTCCTGCACCCTGTCGCAAAAGAATTCCGGGTTGTAATATCCCGAAATAAGAAAAGGATTATTAGGCTTCATACTATTTCAACCATTCTGTTACGGGTTTATCGTAACGCAAATATCGCAATAAAGCATAAGGAGACAAAATAATCCGCCTAAAATTTGCAGTGCACGTCTACATAAAAAGGGATATAAAATACATTTTCTTCACTTAAAAAACGAGGGGAATTTCTTACGGAGTTTTCCCACACATTAAGTATTTCCGTGTAACCTTGGGAAGAAGATAGGGCGATTTTATATGACATATAGGGTTGTCGAACATGATATTTATTGGTTGGAGGCTTGTGTTTGTGGTAATTGTCGTCGCATGACTTTCTGGAAATCCCGAACTATTTGTTCTCCCATATTTACAATAGTACTGTCGACTTTGTGTATTTCTACCGGTGTGACAGCGTTTTTGTATTTGGCTTTGCCCATACCGAACTTCATTTTATCTAAATTTCCCGAAATGTTCAGTCCCAGTTTGAAGGGTATGGGCGATTTGAGTATGGATATGTGATAATTGAAATTCATATCCAAGTCTTGGCTCCCTCCTACGGCAGCCCGGTAGCGATCCATTTCTATTACAAACGGGTAGACGTTTACATTACCGTCTTCGACACTGATGTTGACAGAGATACTGTCGATCAAATTTCTCTCTTTGTTCTTGAAGAAAAATTTTTTCGATATTTCGGCAAAAGTTTCACCGTCGAGAAGGACGAGGCTATCGCCTTCGACATGGATAGCCGACCGCAATGAGGGTATTTTTATATTGAGGCATGAGTCTAAGTCCGACTCGGCCGATACATTGAAATCGACAGTTCCTTGAAAAGACCGCAGCATGGGGACAATGGTATCTAACGAAGGGACAAAATCGACAAGTTTCCCGATATTGATATCGTGAAGTTTGAAATCGAATCCGGCATATCCCTGCTCTGGTTGTCGGGCTTGATAGATCAAAGTCGTGCGCATAGTCGCATCCATTCCTTCCATACTGAGCTCTTTGAGATGAATGGCTTGATTGCGTATATCTATTGCACCGTGTACGTTTTTTGAAAACCATTTTCCCGTAACGAACCCGATTCAAATTGGTTTGTAATTCAAAATCGATATTTCGAGGAATAACGAATAGTTTTAGGGCAGTCGACGTAGTGTCGGACTCAGTTTCGATTTGAGCAGTGTCTTTTGGAAAAGAGATAGACCGAATTAACTGGTTACAATTTAGATTCTCAGAGGAAAGTGTCAATGTGACCCGTAGTTTTTTATTGTGACGCATAGCGCCATATAAGTCGTGAATCGCACCGGTTGCCGTTAAATCGGATTTTCCTATTTTCATGGTTGCGTTATGTAAAGTAATAACTCGATTACCGACTGAAATCGCAGTCTTTTGCATTAGAATAGGTAAAGCCGATTGTGGAGCACGTACAAAAAGCCGATTAAAACCTACTATGCCTTTCGGAATCCACAAAGAGTCTTTTAATTGTTGTGCCGTTATTGTAATCCCGGCTTTGTCCATGCCCAATTTAGTAGCTCCGAGACGGCAGAACAAGGTGTCGGCTTCTAATGCGACTCCTATTTCGGGTCGGGTAGGATTGATTTCTGTCGGTTGTAATTTTATGGTCGCGGCAGTTTTTCCGCAAAATAAATTTGATGTATCCGGTAGGGAGGCTTTTAATTTGTTTGCATTTAGTTTACACTCTACAAGAGCGATTCGTGTAGTATCTTGTGGGTTGGTCGTTTTTATTAAAGCCGATAGATTGTTTATCGATGAGTTTAATCGCGTTGAGTGAAAAGCCATATTCCCTATTTCGATATGGGCTCCTAATACATCGTTTCCCACGAAAGACAGTGAAGCATCGCTCGTGAATTCGAATTTCTTATTTTTGTCTCGTAAAGCCAATTTGCTCATATTTATTTTTCCTTTGGCCCGAATTCGTCCTATGTCTTTCTTTTTGATAGATGACAAACGGCAACGCACATTCATGTCGGCATCTAATTTCCCTTCGATACTCACACCATCTTGTAAAGGAAATGTTTGTGCCAATGCCGTTAGGTCTATCGTAGATTGGGTATGAAACGAGATATCGGGATCGCCTAATAGATCATTTACTTTGGCGTCGGCCAAAATATCGGTATAAGCTCCTTTGAAGTGAAATATTTTAAGATCGAGATAAGATGGCGATTGCCGCATTAAGTCTATCTGTCCGAAAAGTTGGCTTTAAGTTCATCTATTCCATAGGGCAATTGGGCATATTGGGCGGATGCATCGTTTATTTCTATTTTTAATGTAGCTAATGGCATTTTCCCTTTTCCATATAGACCTTTTAGATTGCCATTAACTGTAACGTCGCCTTTGGCCGAAACTTTTTCTTTTTTGAGAATACTTTCGGGAATCATGTGAAGGACTGTTTCCAACGAAGGAGCATGTAGCCCGTATTGCAGATCGATATCTAACGCTTGTGCGGTCGTGTCTTTGCAGATAGAACCGTGTATGTCTAATTTTATGCCGTTAATCTCCATCATAGCATCGTGCAAGGAAAGAGCCCGTTTCGAACGATTTAGCTCGATGTCGGTTTGTAGGTGGGTGGCGATACGATGAGCCAGTAATTCACCATTTTGCCAGAACAGAATGTTTTTGTTGCTGAAATCCAACGTTAACGCAGACTGTTCTTTCTTTAAATTTGCTTTTAATTTAAGATTTGCATCCCATAGATTGGCGAAGACATTCGTTTCCCGATCGTCGAAAGTGACCGTGGTATGACGTAGCGAAACGTGCTTGATGTCTATTTCGTTAATAATTGGCGAAGTAGCGGTTGTTGTATCGGGTGTATTTGTCGTGTCGGCGATCAATATATTCCAGTTGGCGATTCCATCTTTTCCTTTAAAGGCGTATATGTTTGTACTATCCAATGATAATCGGTTGATACTGATCTTTTTTGCTGCAAATAATCGACGAAATTGATTACGGCAACGGCTTTTCGAAAAGTGGCTAATGTGTCGGTACGTTGCCATAAAGAATCACGGATAGCCTTTGATACTAATGTGCCATTTTCCAATTTTATTCCAAAACGGGGAAAAGTTGAAAAAAAGGTCAGCTCTACGCTATTCATATCGAGCTTGGCATTTGTGTTTTGATTGGCTACGTTTAATACGATGGGGGTCAATTTTTCAGGCGTAAATATAAAATTTATGGAGAAAGCGATTACTGCCGAGAGAAAGACTATCAACGCTCCCAGTGTAATACCCGTAATCTTAAACAATTTTTTGTTCGGTTTTTCATATTAACACTCTTTTAGTCATACAAAAATAACAAGAAAGTTGTGAAAGCTGTTTGTATTTGTATGAAGTAAATATTTTTTAATTGATATCATACTCTTTTTACATAGCTGATAGTTGCCATAGAGTACACCGGTAGATTGCTATTTGATTCGTAGTGACACTGTTTAACAAAGAATACTTGCTTCTGAAATCCGTTTCGCCTATCTTTGTAAGAGAAGTTTTGAAAAATGATAAGGATAATATTATGTTGACATATACATACGTTAAACCCGGTAAGTTTGAATTGCAAGAAAAGCCGAAACCCGGGTTGAAAGATTCGCGCGATGCGATTGTGAGGGTGACTCTTGGAAGTATTTGTACCAGCGATCTCCATATCAAACATGGTAGTGTGCCGCATGCCGTGCCGGGAGTAACGGTCGGACACGAGATGGTGGGTGTCGTAGAAGATGTGGGAGAAGATGTTATAGATATTAAGCCGGGAGATAGGGTTACTGTAAATGTCGAAACTTTTTGTGGCGAATGTTTCTTCTGTCGTCGTGGGTATGTCAATAACTGTATGGATCCCAATGGCGGTTGGGCTTTGGGGTGTCGTATCGATGGCGGTCAAGCCGAATATGTTCGAGTGCCCTATGCCGATCAAGGTTTGAATCGTATTCCAGATACGGTAAGCGACGAACAAGCTTTGTTTGTAGGCGATATTTTGGCAACCGGTTTTTGGTCCGTACGTATTTCGGAAATTACATCGGAGGATACGATTCTGATTATTGGAGCCGGTCCTACCGGCATTTGTACCTTTATTGTGCGCTTTGTTAAAGAATCCCCGGCGTATTATTGTTTGTGAGCAGTCCCCGGAAAGAATACAGTTTTTGCAAGAACATTATCCCGACATATTGGTAACTACTCCTGAACATTGCGAGGAGTTTGTTCGTAAAAATAGCGATCATGGCGGTGCTGATGTGGTTTTGGAAGTGGCGGGAAGCGAGGATACTTTCCGTTTGGCTTGGAAATGTGCTCGTCCCAATGCTATTGTAACGATCGTGGCACTTTTACGATAAACCTCAAATTTTGCCCTTACCCGATATGTATGGAAAAAATCTTATCTTTAAAACCGGAGGGGTGGACGGTTGTGATTGTGCAGAGATACTTCGCTTGATAGAATCGGGTAGGATAGATACCACGTCACTCATTACTCACCGTTTTTCATTGAATGAAATTGAGAAAGCTTACCGTATCTTTGAAAATAGAGAGGACGGAGTTATCAAGGTTGCGATAAGAAGTGTTTGAAAATAAGATGAGTCTTTGTATAAGTTTGTAAAAATATTGTATTCTAAAATTATAGATTTTAGTCACAAAAGATACTTAATGGCTTAAAATTCTATAATTTCTTGGGCCGTGATTCCATTATCAAGTGCTCTGCTCAAGATAAAACTCGGCTAAGTGAAGATCTTAATGTTACAATAACTAAAACTCAGAAATAAGACTTAGACTTAAGTTCTTCAAAGGATACACCCAAGCCTGAAACGACTTTTAAATACCAGCATAACTTTGATGTAGAACGTGAGAATGCCAGGATTGCCACCAAAGAGGTTCCTAAATCGGATCCGTTTGTGCTGGCTTGGAATAAGCATATTGAATCGATTTAGTTATTTTGCCCTTTTAAAATACAGTAGACGGGCTCAATGTGTTTAACTCTGATAACACTATACCTCGCCAGTGTCTTTATTTACATCTTCTTCACAAGTAGAATTGTACATTGTTAAAAATGAGAAGAATGAAATAACCTCATTTATAGGACTAAGTAATGACGGAATCGAAATATTCCCCGTCATAAGGCCGAGAATTAGGACAACAAGTTGTAGAATAAGAATATCCATCAGATAGATACGAACACAACATAAAAAGTCATTCGATTCTACTGCACTTATCTGTTCCAAAATAATCGGTCGGGACAAAATCGACCTTTCGGAAAAAGCTCTACCCTATATTACACCTAGTCATTAAATCGATACGATTATCGCTTATTTCATAAATACGAAATAAACGGCAAGAACAAGGCAGCCGAACGCCGCAATATGGTTCCAATGCAACGACCCTCCTTTAAAAACTACGACCGAAAATAAAGTGAATATGATTAACGTAATTACTTCTTGTATTACCTTTAATTGCATAAGACTAAACGGCCCTCCATTCTCTCTGAATCCCAATCGATTAGCTGGCACTTGGCAACAATATTCGAACAATGCTATACCCCAACTAAGCAATATCACACCATAAAGCGGCCAATTATTGATAACCTTCATTTCTTGCAATTTCAAATGCCCATACCAAGCCAGTGTCATAAACACATTAGAAACAATAAGTAATCCTATCGAATATAATCCTTGCATTGCGTCTTATTTTGGAGTGCAAAGTTACACGAAATAGCAGTAAATAGAATAAATTTCATAGGTCAAATTTATTAAAAGCTGTACAATAAAAAGTCCCCTTCAAAATTATTCCCCCTCGATATATTATCTCTATATTCACATAATATAAAAAAATAGGCTATATCTCGGTAAAATCAAAAATTTGATTTTGTCATCAATTATATTATCTTTGTAGAAATATATAGTAAAGCATTGTATGAATAGAACCCATATTGAAACTTTTTCATACCAGTTATCGCCTCAATACTATTTTAACAGACTGCTGAAAATTTGGTTACATAATAATTGGGGGTGGCTTCTATCTTTTTCCTCCTTCTCGTGGGGCTATCCATTCAAAACCCTCTATTTATTTATGTAGGACTTATCATTTTATTTTTGGTATTTCCTATGATCATCTCTTACCTATGGTTCGCTTATGCCCTACACCCCCGATTGCCGTATGTCCATACTTTCAAAAACAGTCGAAATAAACAAAAACGGCCTTTCTTGTACTTTCGACGATGGACGAACAGAATCCATAGCATGGAAACGAATTACCCATATACGTTATACCTCGACAGACATTATCTTCCACTTGTCAAACTATATTTTTTTCATTTTACCATACAATTCGTTCAAATCGAATGACGATTTAGAATACTTCTTAAAAAATTTTCTCGCTCTCAACATTCAAAATAAAAAATAATTGTATATTTGAGTACAATTTTTCAAACATGAAAATGTTCAGACAAATTCTAAAATATTCATTTGCAGTCCTAATTGTCTTCTCGACAATCTTCTCATCGAGTGCACTGACGCTTGACGAAGCACGAGAGTTGTACAAGGCCGGTAAATACAAAGAAGCCGCTCCTGTATTCAAGGCACAACTGAAACGCCGCCCCAATGATGGATCGTTGAACCATTGGTATGGAGTATGCCTTTTTCACGAGAAAAAATATAACGAAGCTGAAAAATATCTGAAAATAGGGGCTAAACGTAAAGTTCTCGAATCGCCTCACTATTTAGCAGACATGTATATGGCTCAATACCGCTTTGAAGATGCCATAAGCAGTTATGAAGAATATACAGCTGCATTGTCCAAAGCGAAAAAACAAATACCCGATTCTATCGGCAAAGCCATAGCTCGTGCACGTAGAGCGAAATTAATGTTGCAATATGTCGAACGGGTACAAATCATAGATAGTTTGATAGTTGATGCCGATTCGTTTTTCAAGTATTTCAAAATGTCCCCGAATCTGGACGGATAGGAACGAATGAAACACTAGGCATAGATATTCCCGAAAACACGATCGGCTATATTCCCCAACGCGGAGACAATGTATTTTTCGGATATCCCCTTGAAGGTAAAGGATATGAATTATGTACAAAAAATAAGCTGATAGAAGGGAAATGGAGTGACATCATACCGTTACCCAATGGTGTCAATACAGAACAAGATGAAGCCTATCCATTTTTTCTCAACGACGGAGTTACACTCTACTTTGCCTCAAATGGAGAAGGTTCGATCGGAGGATACGACATATTCATCACCCGTTTAAATCTCGAAAATAACACCTACTTGAAACCCGAAAACGTAGGTATGCCCTTCAATTCGATATACAACGATTACATGATGGCAATAGACGAGATGTTAAACATCGGTTGGTTTGTATCGGATAGAGAACAAATTCCCGGAAAAGTGACAATCTATCTATTTATCCCGAATGAGAGCAAACAAACATATAACATCGATGAAATCAAAACCGATATCAAATCGCTAGCTCTGATTCGATCTATTCGAGAGTCTTGGCCGGAAAATGCAGATTATACCGATTTATTGCAACAATTGGACAATATCAAGGAACCAAAAAAGAGACTCGCCCCGATTTCATCTTTGCAATTTGTAACGGAATCCATTATACTAAACTTGACCAATTCGTCAGTCTTGAAGCTCGCAATCTATATGTAAAGTCCAAAGAATTACGTAAGAATATCATTCAAATAGAAACTAAGCTCTCGGAACTGCGATCTCAATATACTAAATCGAAAGGCACAACTTTAAAAAAGACTATCGTCCGAAATTCAAAATTTGGAATCACAACTGCTCACACTCTATCCTCAACCGGAAAATTACGAAAATCAGGCTCGAAAGATAGAACTCGATAATTTGCAAAAAAGAAATATAGATAGAACCTAAATCTAAGAAATATGTTTGATATATTAGCTGTTACACTACTAATAATATTAGCGCTAGTTCTGGCGGTACTGGAAATATTCTTTCTTCCCGGAATTACCATCGCAGGTATATGTTCGGTCTTATTTTATGGAGGTGGAATTTACTATGCCTATTCGGCCTTCGGAACAAATGGGGCTGTAATAACATTATTCATTGCAGCCGTCACTACTATTGCTGTCATCATAGGATTTATGCGATCCCGAAGTTTAGACAAAATGTCTCTGCATACCGAAATAAGCTCGGTAGTACCCTCCCCGATAACCCCTGATATTAAAGTCGGTGACATGGGAGTAACACTAAGTAGACTAAACCCTATGGGAAAAATCATCGTGGGAATCCACACCATCGAAGCCCGCGCAGATAATGAACTGATTGACGAACATACACCTGTAAAAATAATCCGCATAGAACCCACTGTAGTCATTGTTTGCAAAGAAACAGAAAATGAAAAAAACAGGGAATAATATAAACACTTCTAAACAAAAAATAAAATTATGGTAGGATTAAGCGTATTTCTTCTAATTGGCATTATTGCCATACTCGCTGTATTCTTTTACTTCGTACCTTTCCTTTTATGGATTTCGGCACGAGTATCGGGGGTAAGAATCTCTCTTATCCAATTATTCTTGATGAGAATCAGAAAAGTACCGCCACAAGTCATTGTTCGAGCTATGATTGAAGCCCACAAAGCCGGACTTAAAACAATCACGCGTGATGAATTAGAAGCTCACTATCTGGCCGGAGGTCATGTAGAACGCGTCGTACACGCACTCGTATCCGCTTCGAAAGCTAATATAGATTTAGGCTTCCAAATGGCTACCGCTATTGACTTAGCCGGACGCGATGTATTCGAAGCCGTGCAAATGTCTGTCAACCCGAAAGTTATCGACACACCGCCGGTTACAGCCGTGGCCAAAGACGGTATACAGTTAATAGCCAAAGCTCGTGTAACAGTACGGGCAAATATTCGTCAACTAGTCGGCGGTGCAGGTGAAGATACCATATTGGCTCGTGTAGGAGAAGGTATCGTGTCGTCCATCGGCTCGTCCGAGTCCCACAAACAAGTTCTTGAAAACCCGGATTCCATATCCAAACTAGTATTGAAAAAGGGGCTTGATTCAGGAACTGCATTTGAAATCCTCTCCATTGATATAGCCGATATCGACATCGGTAAAAACATTGGAGCCACCTTGCAAATGGATCAGGCACAAGCCGATAAAAACATCGCACAAGCAAAAGCAGAAGAACGTCGGGCCATGGCTATCGCTCTCGAACAAGAAATGAAAGCCAAAGCACAAGAGGCAAGAGCAAAAGTAATCGAAGCCGAAGCCGAAGTTCCCAGAGCTATGGCGGAAGCCTTCCGTTCGGGAAATCTCGGAATCATGGATTATTATAAAATGAAAAATGTCGAGGCAGACACTGCCATGCGTGAATCGATAGCCAAGCCATCGAGTAAACCCGAGAAATAATGAAATCAAGTAATTAGAGAATGAATCGGACATTATAAGAATGTGTATACTCCAAGTAACAGAAAAAATACTTAGATATACGAAACTTTTTTAGTCCGACGATTGTTATATAAGTAACAAAGAAAAATAAATAATTATGATTTACGAATTGCCTCCATTACCTTATGGTATTAATGATTTAGCCCCTGTAATCAGTCAGGAAACGATAGAATACCATTACGGTAAACATGAACAAACTTATATCGATAACCTAAATAAACTTATCGAAGGAACACCCTTCGCAGACAAGCCTCTCGAAGAAATCATCAAAGAAGCCGACGGAGCTCTATTTAATAATGCCTCCCAAGCATGGAACCACATATTTTATTTCTTCACATTCTCCCCGAATGGGGAAAAAAAAAAGGGAGTCCACAAGGGAAGTTGGCAGAAGCTATAAATAAGAAGTGGGGAAATTTCGAAAACTTCCAAAAAGAATTTGAACAAGCAGGGACTACTCTATTTGGATCTGGTTGGGTCTGGTTATCCAAAGATAAAGACGGAAATCTGGTTATCAGTAAAGAAAATAATGCAGGCTCTCCTTTAACCAAAGGACTTACTCCTTTGTTAACGTTCGACGTATGGGAACACGCCTACTATATCGACTATCGCAACAGACGAGCAGAGCAATTGCACAACCTCTGGAAAATCATCGATTGGTCGGTTGTTGAATCAAGATATCTATAATTCGCATAGTCGCGCGTGAGCGTAACTCTATCTAGCACTTTAAAATAAGCATAATGTGATGAATTCTAAAAAGAGATGCTGCGTGAGCAGCGTCTCTTTTTGCATTTAAAAAATTCAAAGATAAATTCATATAGACAAAAAAAACATAGTTTTTCTATACATTTAATGAAAAATTCATATATTTGCTTTTCAATTATATGTAAAAACTTTATTTTTACTTTATAAATCACAAAAACCAAAGGAGTAAAATGGCTACAAAAAAATTTATCCTTGCAGAAAAAGACATACCACAAGCATGGTATAATGTCATTGCAGACATGCCCAACAAGCCAATGAGTCCATTAAATCCGGCAACCAAATCTCCCCTAGCCGTAGAAGACCTCTATCCGATTTTTGCAGAAGAACTCTGTAAACAAGAATTAAACACTTCCGACGCATGGATAGAAATCCCCGAAGAAGTACGCGATATGTACAAAATATGGCGTCCTACTCCTCTTGTCAGAGCTTTGGGGCTCGAAAAAGCATTGGATACTCCTGCACACATCTATTTCAAGAACGAAAGTGTAAGCCCTGTTGGTTCTCACAAATTAAATTCGGCCATACCACAAGCCTACTATTGTAAAAAACAAGGTATAACCAACATCACAACCGAAACCGGAGCAGGACAATGGGGGGCTGCACTCTCTTTAGCCGCAAAAGCATTCGGATTGGAACTTGCAGTCTACATGGTTAAAGTGAGCTTCCATCAAAAGCCCTATCGACGTTCTATTATGCAAACATTCGGCGCACAAGTTATTGCTTCACCCAGTATGTCGACCAAAGCAGGACGTAAAATATTAACTGATCACCCCAATTATCAAGGAAGTTTAGGTACGGCAATATCTGAAGCGATAGAATTGGCAATGAGTACCCCCCAACTGTAAATATACTTTAGGTAGTGTACTCAATCACGTATCTTTACATCAAACAGTAATCGGGCTAGAAGCTGAAAAACAAATGGAAATGGCCGGCGAATACCCCGATATTGTCATCGCTTGCTTCGGAGGCGGGTCCAACTTCTCGGGAATTTCATTCCCATTTTTACGCCATAAATTAAAAAGAGGGAAAAGACATTCGGTTAATCGCAGCCGAACCTGCGTCCTGTCCCAAATTGACCAAAGGAATTTTTTTCAATACGATTTTGGAGATGAAGCGGGCTATACACCTCTACTGCCCATGTACACTTTGGGACATAACTTCTCCCCGGCCAATATACATGCAGGTGGACTACGTTACCACGGAGCAGGAACAATCGTCAGCCAACTGAAAAAAGATGGCCTCTTGGAAGCCGTGGACATAGAACAACTCGATGCATTCAAAGCAGCTACATTATTCGCTCAATGCGAAGGAATTATCCCTGCCCCGGAATCTTCTCATGCAATAGCCGCCACTATACAAGAAGCATTAAGAGCAAAAGAAGAGGGAAAAGAAAAAATGCATCCTCTTCAATCTATCCGGCCACGGGCTCATCGATATGGCTGCCTATGACCAATATTTAGCAGGAGACCTTCTGAACTACAATTTACCAGAAGAAGAAATAGCTAAAAACATCAAGGAGTTAGAAAAAATAATTTAGTCATTCATCTTCAAAACAATAACAATCTTATTCGAGACACTGAAAAAATTTCATACCGAAAGTTTGTTCAATAAAAACAAATCGGTTATATTTGCATCGCTTTTCAAAAAGCGAACGGCGGTTTAGTGTAGTGGCCTAGCACGCAACCCTCTCACGGTTGAGACTCGGGTTCGATTCCCGGAATCGCTACAACAAGGAATGAAACCTCAAAAGATTACGTATTAAGCTTTTGAGGTTTTTCTTCCCCTAAAACAGGGCTAATACGGATCAAAAGCCCGCTCGTGTTTAGCGAATCACCCTAGATTCGTTAAATAAAAAAATGCTTAAAAATACGATTCCCGCGCGGATTGATTTTAACATTGACAATCTGCCACAAAAATCCACAATCGACGAAATAATAAGTTTTACATACCCAAGGCTTCGTGAAAATGACCCTGCCTGGTATGTTGAGTTTTACGCTTTCGACCCAGTTAGAGGGAAAATGAGAAGGAAGCGAATAAAGATAAACCGATTGGCGACAAAGAAACAGAGGCGGGAGTATGCTGCAGGTCTGATTATCCGGCTTTACCAACAACTTATCCGGGGGTGGAATCCCTGGGTCGAGAAAGAATTTAAGGTTGCGATATCGTTTGATGATGCCATCAAACGATATGTGGAGAATAACAAGAAGATGTACTCCGATGGGATTTTCAGAAAAGAGACATACATCAGCCACGAATCAAAGATTAAAAAGTTGGTTGCCTATAATCAACAGAGAACCTCACCCATCATCTACCTCTACCAGCTGGACAAACGATTTTGCAACGATTTCCTCGATTACATACATTTGGAACTGAAACTGTCCCCTCAGTATAGGAATAATTGTCTCACTTTTCTCAAAGCTTTTTGCTCCTTTTGCGTAGAAAAAGGACTTATGAACGAGAATCCGGCCTCCGGCATAAAACCTTTCAGTCGAAAATTATTCCAGAAAAGAAGGAAAATTATTCCGCCCTCTGTGATTCGACAGATAAGCGAATATTTGATGTCGAACGACAAACACTTTCTTTTATCGTGTTATCTCTTATACTACTGCTATATTCGTCCCATCGAACAGACCCGGCTGAGGCTTCGATATTTCAACGTTAAGAATTGTACCTTGACAATCCCGTCCGAAGACAGCAAAAACAGAACGACACAAACTATAACTATCCCGAAAAAGGTAATGATGTTCATGCTCGACTTGGGGGTATTCGACTACCCTCCTCACTATTTCCTATTCTCAAACAACATCATGCCCGGCAACGTGCAAGTAGACCGACGGCTTATAACTATTCGCTGGACCCGCCTGAAAAAAGAGTTGAAACTCGACAAAGATTACACATTCTACTCGCTAAAAGATACAGGAATCACCGAGATGCTGGACAAAAAACTGAGCAACATCTCGGTGAGAGACCAGGCAAGACACAGCTCACTGGCCGTTACCGATGTATATACCCGCCACCGGGACAATGCCGATAAAGCCATTCTCGACCTCGACGGGACTCTTTAATCGGTTCGATAGAACGTCCCCTTCAAGAGCTGCGACATACCATATTCCGTGAATGTGGCCGTGATTTTTTCACAGATATACGGCTTACCTTGAATGAAGAACAAAGCCCTCACAGGCGGAATTTTGTTCGCCAAAAACTGGAAATTGTATTTTTTGCCGCTGTCGATCGGAGAGTTGAAATAGGAAAAGTCGCTAGGATCCCTATTTAGACGCATGCTATACCCAGTCTCAACATAAGTCCAGTCCTCATTCGTAGATATTTTGTCGATAATTGGACGCGGCTGCAGCCCTTTGAAATAATTCGTACCGTCCCAGAATGCGACAAAAAGTTGAGAGAAGTATGCCCCACTTTTTTCACTCTCCCCAGATTCGAGTAGACTTATCGGTAAATACTCAGAATTGCCATCTGTTTCTCCATCATTGAAGTCGAGCTCTAAAAACAGACATTGCCCTTTACTGGTTTCTGTGTCATCTATCCAGGCGGGGACAATCCCTATCTCTATGCTATCGCTTTCCTCATTTGTACCGATGCGTTCTCCAAACTGGTTTATCGGTTGAAGAATGTTCACATACTGGTCATAATAGGTCTCAGACACTGGATCATAATAGCTCTGAGGTATAATCTTTACCGGTCTAAATACGAAATAGGTATTCAAAGACTCGACATATAAGATTTTTCCCAAATTTGAATCAGGATACTCAACCCCGACAACGGTCTCCTTCAAGTTTTCATTGGCCTCGATTAAATCATTCAGAGTCTCATATCGGACAATCATCTTCTCATGATTTTCCACCAACCAGTTACACGAGTAGAATTTCCACATTTCATGGTCGCAATCGGAATATCTCAAAGTAGATACTCCCCTGTATGAAGATTCCCCCTCGGAGCTAACCTCTACCGTAAAAATCGTCGGCAACATGGTTAAGGGTTATACTGGTATTGAAATCCGAGTCATTAGCGATGAAATGGAATGTCACTGTCTTGCCCCTATGGTCAACGTCAATAAATGCCGACAGAAAGTTCTCCAAATGTTCAAAAAACTCTGTCACAGTCCAGTGAGGAAGGGCTTTTGCTATTTGGGGCATATCCCAGGCATACGGGAGCGAATTGCAGACTATGAGATGACGATATGTCGACCTCTCCCATTCCCCGAAATCATAACTATAACCTAATACCTCGCAAATTTGCTTTTGCGATGAATAGCAAATATGGCTGAAACGATACCCCCCCTTGGTGTCCGGATGCCATTTATAAGTGCCATTTTCATATACGACCTCATTTTGTATATTCCCCGAATAGTTGTTGACCCAGGGCAAAGATATATAGTTTTTCATGCGGTCGATGCTCCTCCAAAGCCATTCTGGAGGTGTATTACTCATATTCACATACTCATAATCGCCCAAGTCGAGTTCGTTGATGTATATTTCGTCGAAATCACCGATGAAGTTTTGGGCGCTCATTCCATCGAGGAATTGCCCTTTGATTTCGGATTGCGACACCTCGACAATAGCGAGAACCCCCATTTTATAGAAATTGGTATCCCGTAGTTCACAGGCGAAGTTCACCTTTTCGATATCGACATCTTTCCGATACAAAAGCCCGAATATCGCCCGATTCCGAGGACAATCGACTATGGGGAAGGTGATAGACAAGGTGTACTCGTCGGAACCAGAGAAAAGCCTGTTTTCAGCGATAAACTCGAAGGAGGTTCCTTTCTTCAAGAAAGCCTCTTTACCCTCTACGAATATTTTCATTTCCTGCGTGATTTAGGGGTTTTGTTTCTGATCAAACGATCCTATTCGTCCTGAGCCTTCTTGATGCCCCGGTCGCCGGTAACCGTGTTGACCGTGACGAAGGGCTCGTCCAGGCGGTCACCCAATTTTTTGAGAACCGCAAAATATGTGGCGAGCAATACGCCTGTGTCCGGGGAGTTTCCTCCTCCATCAGGCGAAGGGGCTGGTAAGCTAATCGGCGCGGGGAGAGCAGACACTCGACGGATAGAGCCGATCGTGTTGGTTCGCTGCGCATATTCGAGGGCATCGATGATAGGACGCGTTACCGGCGAAGTCACCAGTTTCTGACTGGCGACCCACTCGCCGGCATGGACGATACCGGCCGGCTCGTCCACCGGGCCGGGGCGGGTGAATCCGCCGGCGGCATACCCCTGCGCTTCGGAGGCCTGTTGCTGTTTCTTTATAGCCGCGATCTGCACGGCGCCGGCAGCTACGGCCATGGCCGCCGCAATAGGAGCCATGATATATCCGACGATGGGTATCGCCGCAGCTGAGCCATAAGCGGCCAAAGCGTTCTGAGCAGTCTGCGCCACGGCTTGGATCACCTGCATGGCGAACATCTTGCGGTTCGCTTCGTTCTTTGCCCGGGCTATCTCATTCTCTCTATCCTGCTCGAGCTTCTTGACTTTGTAAGTATTTCCTTCGGCCAACGAAATCTCTTTGTCGTAGCGTTTCTCGATGGCGGCGGTCTCCATCTCCATATTCGACTGGACTATCGAGGATATTTGCGAGAAGATAGCCGACATTCCCGACATGATCATACCGAAAGAGTCGGTCACGGCTTTCCCGCCGTCGCTTTGCAACCACTCGGCCAGCTCGGCGTTGGCTTTCTCCATGGCATTGAAACTCTCCTCCGTAGTCTCTTCGAAATACTGCTTTTTCAATGCCTTTTCGGCGATGGCAGAGGCTTCGATGATTTTCTGCCTTTTAGCCTCGTCGTTTCCGGCCGCGTCGAGCATCTTCTTCGTCAAGGCATTCAGAGAATCGATTTGCAGCCGATACTGCTGCTCCCTCTCTTCGGCCGACATAAGGGATATCCCTTTGAAATACTCCTCATAAAGAGTCTTCTGCCTGTCTTGCGTCTCCTTGAACTTGGCCAGCTTGTCGGCTTGCAGTTTGTCGGTAATCTGTTTTTCAATCTCGGCGCGCTCCTGGCTACCCTCGGCATACAACTCTTTGAGCCGGTTGAGATATGCTATCTCCGACTCGAATTTCATTCGCTGGTAAGTCTTTTCCGAAATTCGGCCCCGCATATAACTGTCGGTATCGGCAGCATCGCGTTCCCGGCGTTCGGCTTCTATCTCCTCTCTTGCGGCATCGAACTGCTCTTTATTCCGCTGTGTCACCTCCTTTTCAGTGAGTTTGTCGAGCTCGCCGACGATATCGGCTATCTCCTTTTCCGTGGCCTCTGCGTTCTGCAACTTTTTGAGAAGATACTGTTTATCGAGCTCTGCTTTTTTCTCGATATATTCGTTGTAATCCATCAATCCTGTAGCATAGCCGGCGAGAGCCTTCGACTTCTCGATCGACAGCCAATCGTCTTCTGCTTGAAACTTATTTCTTTCCCCGCTTTTCCCCCGCACTACCGGAAGCAGAGACAGAACTCATATTTCCACCGTCTCCCTGCCCGGCGAATACATCGGTCAAAGATATACCATACTCCTCGGCCAGTTTCTTATTGGCCGCTTGCAGCTTAGTCAGCTTGTCGTTCGCTTCGGCATACGCTTTCCACGCTGCTTCCGCCGCTTTCCGTTCATCGTCGGTTCCGGGAGCCGATTTCCTTACCATGACATTCGACAAAAGCGCCGACTGATCTTGCGCATAACCGCCGCCCATGGCCGACGGGCTTATGTTGTATCTATCGATATATTCCTGCCTCCGCTTCTTCGCCCGGTCATAGGCTATGTCCGTATCGACAGCGTTTTTCTCCAACTCCGGCATGGATTGTTCTATCTCGACGATTTGCTCGGCATTCCTCTTTATCAAATCGGCCGCGGCCTTCGCCTCCGCATTTTTCAGAATCGAATCGGTCAATTCATCGTATTTGGCTTTGGCGTCTCCCAACATGATTTGTTCGGTCGACATTTTGGAAAAATAATCGGGATAGAGCGATTGCAACCGGCGGGCTGCCTCGATTCGTTCTTCCTTCGATCGGGCTTCGTCGACGGCTGCCCGATACAATGCTTGCAAACGTGCGAGTTCCTCCTTCGATGCCGAGGCGGCAGCTTCCGAGACATCGGTGATGCTTTTCTCGTATTCCCGCTCGGCTTTGGCGGCCTCGGCCGCCGCCTCACGAGCAGATTTCATCTTTTCCCGATAGGAAAGCAAGGCTGCGACTCCGGCCGACAAGGCTCCTACCAATATCCCGACAGGCGACATTTTGGTCGTACGATTGAAGGCCTTCATCACGACATCGGCTTTGCGGACCTGACCTTCTAATCTAAAATAGGCGTATCTGAGCAATAGAACGATACCTCTCCCTGTCGCCGCAATCGAATTTCCGGCCTTCTGCGTCGCATTCCAAAGATTTTGAGCGACGGTACTCGCTTTCACGGCGACCGTATATCCGGCTATACCGGCCGCCACAGAGACGATCAAGGCTCTATTCTCTTTCATAACGGAGATAACCTCCTTAAATACCAGGAGCAAGGCCGACGCACCGGTAATCGCATGGCGCATGACAGGAAGCAGATCTTTCCCGAGCTCGACCGATAACTCGTTGAACGACTTTTTGGCCTTGTCGAGCTGCGCCTGCACCGTATTATTTTGGACATTAAACTCTGTAATGGCCGATGTGCCTTCATCAAATGCTTCCTGAGCCAGCTTTTGCTCTCTCCGAACCGATTCGATATTCCCGGCCAGCACCGACAACACGCTGGCCGCCCGTGATCCGTCGAGCTTCATCTCGTCGAACATCGGAGCCAGCGCCTGCATGCCTCCGGCCTTACCGAGGGTGTCGAGCAGTTGCAGCAAAGCCTCGTTCGCATCCTCCCTCACCAGCCGGGCGAACTCTTTCACGTCGATGCCTGCTATGCGGGCCAGTTTCCCCGGATCTTGATACATTTTCATGATAATGCCCTGCAAAGCGGTGGCCGACATCTCTACTTGCTGGGCGTTCTGGTCGAGCACCGAAGCGTAACCCATGATTTTAGGGATACTCATATCGGCCTGTTTACCCACACCGGCCATACGGTTCTCGAAATCTACCAAATAAGAAGCCGAAGCGGTGGAGTTTTGGGAGACTTCGTTGATGGCAGCGCCCACGGCCAGCATGGCTTTTCCCAAGCCCATTCTCTCGGCATCGCCGTAAATCGACGAAAGTTTTCCGATATCCCGGGTCGCCCCCTCTCCCAATTCGTCGAGGGCGACGTTGATCACATCGGCCGCCTCGACATATTCGATAACCGCCTGCTGCGAGGCGATTCCCAGTTTCCCGGCCTCTTGGGCAAGTTTGTTGAGCTGCTCGCGAGACGAGCGTGTATCCATCGTCTTGAACGATTCGTTCAGTCGCTCGACCTCTTCCGTCGTCATGCCGGTGAATTTGCGCACATTCGCCATTTCGCCTTCCATGTCCGCATAACTCTGTACAGCCCGCCTGCCGGTAATGGTCAAGCCGGATATCGCGGCCATGGACATCGTAAGGGCGCTTCCCCAGTCGTACATTTTTTTGGCGAACCGGGACCACAACGACTCATGTTCTTTCATCGAACCCTTTACGGAGTTCAATTCCCTTTGCACCGCTTTGATTTTTTCTATCTGGGCATTCCATGCGGCCGATCCCCGCTCGATATTGTCGAGCTGCTTCCGGAGGGGGTAGATAGCGTTTTAGAGAGCTCTCTCGGGGTAGCCCTGTCGAGACGGCGCATGACGCTCTCGGCTTGCTGAGCCGACGACGACATCTCCCTAATCTCCTTATTCGTCTTTTTCAGCTCCTTTTGGAGCTTGTTCATCTCGATTTTGTCTCCGGTATTCCGGGCACGGGCCAAAGCGTTTTCCAAATCCTCGGCTCTCTGCCGAAGAGCCTTCAAGCGATCCTCCGCGTTCTTGCCGTTCACCTCCAAGGTGATGGAGGCCGATGTTTCGTAATTGCTCATATCCGATTAATTTTTCACGAATATGGCCACTCCCGGCGAGAGGAAAAAAGACACAAAAAGAGCCTCGGGAAATCTTCCCGAGGCTCCGACGAGAATTCTATTTCTACAACAACGATTTACGAACGACGAGCTTTCCTTTTGAAAAAGCGAACGAGGCGACTGCAAAGAGCGGCTATCGCCGTGACCGAAAAAGCAGCTACCACGATCCAATATATGTACGACAATACAACGCTAGCCGCCGTGAATGCTCCAAGAGCTATAATTATCACGAACAAGATCACAAATCCTAAGGCCTCGATTATAAACATATTTCCTCCTTTTCTTCGAAGATACGAAAAACTCCCGGCATTCGCAAGCCGGGAGCAAAAATTATCGCGCGGTCTCGTCCTTCGTCGGCCGGAACGTCTCGATATATTCTTCGAGCATCTCCTTTGAAGGCGAACAACTGCGGCTCCCTGTCGAACCATACGAACGACCGGGGCAATCCGGAGGATTCGACCTCTATCTCTACCGACGGCGATTTCCCCGGTTCTCCGGCCGGGTAGCGGGTAATCCGAACGACCAGGTCGTCGCGGGTGAACTCGATCGTATGGCTTTTCATCGCGCACCTCCTTTCTCCGTAAAACGGGAGGTTATGTCGGTAACGCCCCGATAGGCGTAGGCTGCCAGTGCGAGCGCAGGCAAGACCGGCAGAGGCTCGCCGGTCGACAGGGCGAACAACAAGACGAATAGCGAAGCGACGAAACGGACGCTTTGCCACATTTCACGGCGGGTGAGCTTTACTTCGAGCTCCCGCTCGAAAAATCGAATGAGGTAATTTTCAAGAGCCGATGTCTTTCGCCCTTCCTTTGCCTGCGGTACAGGCAATGCAATTGTTTTCTTCATAATGGAATGCTTTTATTTTTTTGCGGAAAATAAAAACGGTTCCGCTTTCCCGTTGCATTCCACCTTGAAGACAGGCAGTGGGCGCATTAACGCACCACACGGGGGTCGGAACCGTATATATGTAATGCCGAGGCATAAAAAAACGCCAACGGCTTTGTCGGCGAACTACCTCGCCTGTCTAAAAATGGAATGCATTACAAATATGGAGGATTTTTTTGAAACAAGCAAGGGATAATACAAAAAAGCATCGGATTTTGTCCGATGCTTAAAAATACGGGATAGAATCATAGCACCTAATAGAGTCGACCGTTTCTCTATGCCTTTTCAACGATATCGGAATCTATGTATTTTACAAAACATCGGTGTTATATTTAATAATCGTATTTTAGATGTAACATATCTATAAATTCTCTCAGATTTCAAAATTCTGAGGTATAAAGTATGTATAAGGGGAAAAATATATTACATTTGTAATCATCTAATGATACCTATATGAGTACTGAATGCCTAACTATCAAAAAAACTTTGGCCCAATAAAAAAAAAGCCAAGCTACGCATAAGGAAATATAATATTTTCATAGGAGATACAGCTTGTGGAAAAAGTATAGCGGCTAAATTAATCTCTATATTCAATAGCGAAGAATTTTTATTGTTAAAAACGGGAGATTATGAAAATTTCATTGCTCTTTTATCAAAATATAATATAGATTTCCCATTTCACCAAGATACATTGATCTCATATAAATACTGGAATATTTCGTATCGATCTTTCATAACCGATAATAATAGATATGAATTGGTAAAAGCCATACAAAATAACGACCAAGAAGTTATTACAAAAATACTAGGAAAAAATTTTATTCAACCTGACACTCATAAAAAAGATTTATTCAAGAAAATCTTAGACTTATTGGAACATACGAAAGATGATAAACAAATTCAATCATTCGCATTCCAATACATAAAAGATATTTTGTTTGATGAGTTCGATATAAATAATCCAATCTATATCCCAGCAGAACGAATTTTAATATCAATGTTCTCTAACAACATATTTTCTTTATTAGAAGCCAATATAAATATTCCAGAATGCATAAAACGATTTGGAAGTCAGTATGAGAAAGCCAAAAACTCAAAAAATCCAAAATCAGGAAATCGATTTCATGAATATCAAAGTTTCTTTCGAAAAAAAAGTGACGATGTTATCGTTCATGAGGTGAATAAGGAAACGGTAAAATTAACACAAGCTTCGAGTGGAATCCAATCGATAATACCTTTGTGGGTAGTTATTGAAAATAATTTTAACTCCATAAGGAATAATATTCTCATTGTAGAAGAACCTGAGTTGAATTTGTATCCGACAATGCAAGTAAAGCTTATGGAATCAATCTTATCTAAAATAGAAAATAGTTTAGGAACTTTGGTCGTGACGACTCATAGCCCATATATTCTATCTGTATTCGATAATCTAATATTAGCCAATGAGATTCTTAAAAAATCACGCTATGATAAAGCTGTCAAAGAAAATATTAAACAAATAACTAAAACAGATTTAACCATTCATTTTAATGATGTATCATCTTATTTATTTAAAAAAATGATGGTAATGTGGTAAATATACGAGATAATGACTTAAAGACAGTAGGAGCAGAGCAAATCGATCAAGCCTCCAATTATTTAAGCGATATTTTTGAAGACCTTTGTAACATCGATACTTATGAGTAGTTGTAATTGTTTCGATAATCCTCCGGCATTCCTACAAACAGATTCTTTTCAAGACAAAATAGAAAAATCACTATGTAGATGTTCTTGCCGATTCTCTGTGGCCGAAAATCAATCAAAATTTTCAATTGAGCAGGCAACTATCGATGAACTAAAAAAATTAAGATCGATGGATTTCTCGATTGTTCGAAAACGGCATCAAAATGTGACTATCTATTTATATATCATAGTGATTTGAACGACTCGTGTCATATATTCGTAGAGCTAAAAGGTTCCGACATAGTACATGCTATCGAACAATTAGGGAATACTATTAAAACATTTTATGTCAATGGATATTTGAAAAATACTAGAGTTCGAGCTGCTATCGTCAGTTCTCGATTTCCCAAAGCAGATGGTTGTTACAGAGCTGCATCATTAAAACTCCATAACAGTATAAAATCCAAATTAAAAGATTTCAAGCTGTTTCAAAAAAATAGACAAATGATCTACAACCCACAAAACGACTCTTATAAATAATTATTTCGTTATACTAGGATTATATTCCTCAATAGAAATCTGATAACTCAACTTATAATATAATTTTTCTAGTTCTGTTATTATGTCCACACCTATCATCTAAAATGATAACCTAAGGCTTACTAATTATTATAGTCAGACAATAAGAGATTACCCCTACATGAGAATAAAGGAAAAGATTAAATTCATAATAAATTTTATCTCCCATTTTCTTGATCATACTCATCTTCAAGTCTTTTTATTAAGTTCTTTCTAAAGAAAAACTCTTTTATTGTAGTATGATTAACAAATCGTAAGCCAAATGTTGGTAAGATAAAAAGGAATAAAGATATAACAGTCGAAATTAGACAATTCAGACTATTACTATAAAAACTATTTATAAGCCATAATGCAATAATTGCTAAACAAAACAGAATATATCCACAAGTATATACTCCTACTTTCTTTAAATTTTTTTTCTCACATACTTTTCTTTTTTTACTATTATAAGAATCTAATTTTAATTGTTCTAATTCTTGTTTTATCAAATTTTGTTCCTTCTTCATTGAGTCTTTTTCTTCCTTATGCTGAGATACTATTTCCTCCAATTCTTTAATTTTAGCTTGATAATTAAGTATTTGTTTTTCCTTTTCTACTTTATATCTATCGGCTTCTTCTGAAAAAAGATTTTAGATTCAAAACAAACTGATCATCACTTACTTCTTCGCTTATTAATTGAGTATCTACCTGCGTTGACGTTATATATCCTTCCGCCATTCTTATAGATAAATTATAGGTATCTTTTTCAGATATTTTCCCAAATTTTACCGCTTGATCAGCTCTTTTTTAATTTTCTTCAGCACCTCAATCGAAGGCATTTTAGCTCTCCGGTATTTTGTAATATATGAAGCTAATCCTCCTCTTGTTAAATTGTTAATTTTAACATCTTTCCCTTGAGCAGGACTTGACAACCATAATAAAACAAGTAACTCATTTGCACTAATAGAATATCTATCTTGAATTTTATGTCCAGCATCATCATCACTTAACGAAAAAGAATTATGCAAAAACCAGCACTTTACATCTGCAAACTCTTGTATACGGGAACCTCTTTTCTGTTTAACATAAAATTTCGCCACGCAATCATTTAACGCACTTTCCTCATTATTCTGACGTTTTTCATTAGGACTTTATAATCTTCACTTTTTTTTGCCAAATCAATAATATATCGTATTTGAGCTTCCTGTATAACTACAATTCCCAATTCATCTATTTTATAATCAACAGAATCTCTTATCCTTTCTAATGCGGTTTTATCAATCTCTCTTCTTATACAAGCATTGAATATATCAGCAGTCCGAATTGTACCAATATATTCCTTACTTCCAAAATCATTAATTCTATTTCCCAGTAAAACTTTTTATCTGCTCAACTGTACTACCCAACATAGTCAAACGAAAACCTAATTGGACACATAAATTGTACAATTGATTACAGATATAATAAGAGTCTTCTGTATTTAAATCTATCAAACTAATAAAAAAAATTAGTATCTAACAATAATTCTGCATCCGTAACTTTTTTTAGTTATATTTAATTCCAAATATGATGCTATTATTCCTCCCAAATAAATATTGCTCATTATTTTGAAGATAACTTCATCGTCAAATTTTTTTTCTGCAACAAATTTAGGGACATAACAATCTAAATTTAACAGATCCATGCGTTTATCTGTAAACAAATCTATTTGCGATGCTAATATAAAATTCTTTAACTCTTCAAAATCGAATTTACAATTATTACTTTCACAAAAATCCTTATAACTATTCTCTAACAATCGGATATTATCTTTTTCTATCTGCAATATATCTCCTATTCCATCAAAAACCATACTTTTATAATGAAAGCTCCGTCATTATATAATGCAAAGACCTTGTCATCACCAATTTCATCTCGAATAAATTCCATTATCTTCGATAAAATAGGAATAGGAATATTAAGACCAAAAATAGATTTTATTTTTTCTGATAGCTCGACAAAGGATCGTCCTTTATACTCCTCAATATTATTTTCCATAGCGTACTCTCGTAACGCTTTTTTGACAATAGGAACGTATAGTTCTATAATTGGAGCTTTTGATAAAGATGTTTCTTTCAAATAACCTAAAAGGGCATATGTCACTAATAATTTTTCCATATCTATAACTTGTTAAGTTCTTATAATAATTACAAATATATACGTTTTGCTATATATTTAACAATATTGTTATAAATAAAATTATCAACACTTATTTCTTGTGTTTTACTTAATTTAATAAAAGGTCTATTCCCCTCAAATTCAAATCCACATAAATAACTCATATACGTATATTTATAAATAAAATTATCGCATACTATTCAATAAATTCCACACTTTTTCCAGCCTTCAAAAACTTAATACCCTAAAAAATAAGCTCTTAGGGGTTCAAAAGGAAATTTTTTCCTTCTTTCAGTCGGAAGTGCCCCCCTACTGCCCTGAAAAACAAAAGCAGATTCCGTATTTCGAAATAGCGGAATATGTACAAAAAGCCCGGTATCGAGGCGTATCTATAAAAAAATGCAGCCCGCTTTCACAAGCAGACTGCATCGCTCATTCTAACTAAAAACAACTATCAGAACGCCCAAAGAGTATAGCTAACCGTCACCCCGACGAATGGCTGGAAACCTCGCGGGGTAAAGGCCATAACCGGCTCCGACTCCGATATTCCACCTGCGGGGCTTCTCCCGAACGGTGATAATCTGCGTCCTCGGAAAGAGAAACAGACTGTCGAGTCTCGGACGATACCCCGACACATAGGCTCGGTAGGTACTGTCTTCATAGACTTTCTGCGTAATGGGAATAGCGACCGCAACGCTATCGCTCCGATGTACGGTGTCGACTGCATGGCTCCCGACACTATCATTGACAGCGGACGGAAGTCGTGCAATGACATATTTCACTACTATGCTATCCCGGGGAACCGGGACGAAGTAGGGAATCGTATCGACAAACGTCGCGGTGTCTTTCTCCCGATTTCCCTCGGGAGCGGTATCGACGGGGCGTAACCAGCCCCAAAAAGCGACAACGAGAAGCATACCGACGAGAAGCCAGGGCAATGTTTTCATAACGAGTTCAAATAATCGATAATTCCTTTTACGTGCAAACGGACTATCGCCTGCTTGCCCGCATCGCTCAAAAGATAATCCACGTCCTCCCGGTTATCTTGGAAAAGATTCTCTGTCAATACGGCCGGGCAATTCGTGTGTTTGCAGATGTAAAGGCTACTTACCCAATAATTGCGGCCGCCCGTCTCCCTGCGTACCGTCAGGCCGATGTTTCCGGCGGCTTCGGCTATGGACGTCGCAAGCCGCTCGCTGTCTTGCGATGCCGCCGGATCGACGAACACGCTCCACCCTCTGGCCGAAAACCATGTAGAACCGTTACCGGCGGCATTGACATGTATCGATACGAGTATAGCCTGCTTGCCAGTTTCCGCATAAATTCGGTTCGCTCGTTCCACACGCTCCTTCAAGGGAACGTCTGTATCTTCGGGAACGAGCAAGGATACATCGATACCCTGCCGTTTCAAATCCTGCGCTATCCTGCGGGCCATCTCACGTGTGTAGGCATACTCCCTTAACCTTCCGTCCGGGCTTCTCTTTCCCGCTGTGTCCCGACCATGTCCGTTGTCTAGAATCACCTTCATTTTCTTTTAGATTTTATATAATGAACGGTCTTTCGAAAGACGATTACTCGTCTCTATTCTCCGGTTCGATCACATCGCCGCTCTTATTCTTGAACAGTTTGAAGATATTGATGCGTAACTTACTTCCCCGAGCTTCGAAGTAATTGTTGAAACACGAATTGATCTCGCAACCGTAAACCACCAACAGCACCAATGCCGGGAGTATCGGCAATCCGAAAGGTTCGCCGAACACTTTCCCCGGAAACTCATGGCCACCAATATCCAGCAAATATAATCCACCAATGTTCACGCTCCGCCGAGTCGCCCGACTCGTCCGTATCTTCTCCCCTCGCTTCCGAGCTGCCTCGATGCCGAATTTCAAGTCCGCCACGATCAAGCACACGGCCGCGAGAATAAACCACTTCACCGGTTCCAACAGATCGGTAAACAGCGTCAGCGTAGCTGTAAATACTTCTTGCAATACGTTTCTCTCCTGCATATCAATTCGTCCGTCTCTCGTTAAATACTCGTTCCAATTCTCTCGCCTCCGTTTCGGGGAGTTCCTCCCAATAAGCACAAGGATTGTAATTCTCCGGATAATTTATTTCCGAGACTATGGTTACACCATTATTCCTATCCTTATGGACAAATACGTATTTGTCTTTTGCTCTCAGTCTTTTCATACCGTCAGTATCCAATTTTTATCCGTAGCGATTTTTTTCTCGTCGTCTGTTAATTCCGAAACTCCTACACAACCGGTCAGTTTAATGGTCTTAGGACTCATTCCTGTAAAATCGGGCAATCGATCGAGTATGCTCACGATATTGTCATGCCCCAACGGTGAATTGGTTATTTCCAAGTTCGTAGCAGTCGAATATGAAAATTTCGACTCTTTCGAGAAGATTAAATTTTGCAGGCCTACATTACCCTCTGCAACTATTCCGTTGTAAACGAACCAGTCCAATTTAACGTCCGGCCAATCCAACGAAAAGGTCTTATTAAAGCCTGACATTTGTATTCTAAGTCCGTTTCCCTTCGTTGCAAATCCTTCCGGGAATTCAAAGTCATAAAGGGAATAGCAACCGACAAAAGCACCGTTGGCCTTCTCTATATAATCCATTTTGGGCGGGAAAACTATTCTTTTTTTTAGATTTCTGCAATTGTTAAAACAGTTCGTCATATCGTTACCGGTATATTCTACTTGGGGTAAAATCACTTCTTCAACACTTCGTCCGATCCCATAGAAACAGTGAGAAAGATTGCCGAAAGTCATTTTCGACAAATCGGCTTTACCGAAAGCCATGTTGTCGTTCCCCAAATATATTCTCCGATAGTTCCTCCCGACACTTCAATGTTATCCATATTTTCGGCTATGATATTCCTGAATCTATAACCGCTCAGTTTCCTAATTTTAAGAGTCCCGTCCGTCAAAATATGCCTTAGAGGAGTTCTGCCATAAGAAAAAAAGAAGGAAAGTCTCTAATACTCCTGTCTTTACCTTTAAATCTTATCGCCTCCAAATGATCCCACCCTTGATTAAATTCAAAATTATAGTCCGGGTCTATGTCCTCTCCGACTACCACATATTTTATGGGCGATATATTCCATGCCAATTTTACGCCGACTTTTACATACACATATCCGTTAGGGGCAATATCGCTTTGCGCCGGATTACTGAATTTTGCCTTCATTATCCAGAACTCTCTGCCTTTGCTGTCTATATTGCCGGTTCCTTTGGCATAAGTATGATTTATAAAGTCCAAAGTATTGGTTCTCATCGGAGAAGCATAAGATTCTCCGTCCCCCAATCTATGAAATATTGGTCATAGAAGGAACTGAATTGAACATGCGGCCTACCGATGGCCGACGGTAATTCGTCTGTGACGACAAACCATACACTATCTTTCGGACATTCTTCCAAATCTCCCCATTCGATATCAGGAATCCACCTCGGTTTTTGAACAATAGCCGGCACGCTGACCGTCGCTTTCACCGTAACAGTGTCTGGAACGACGATCTGTTCTTTTACTGTGACGGCCTCCGGCACGATTACTCGCTCTTGGACTACTGCACAGTCGCATGTTCCCATACCATTATATAATTTTGATGTTTGTAGCTTCTTGTTTTCCGTACGGGCAATATCCTTTTTCGAAATCAGGATCCTCCCGACAGAAACGTCGCTCTACGGTGAGAATCCCCCGACGGAATGTATTCGGTTCGAATATGCCTATCAGTTTACCGTCGCGAAAGACGCAATTAATGCGTTCATCGCCATTCTGCGATATTATACAAGACTGTCCGGCTTCATCGCGATAGATGAAGCGGAAAACCATATTTTCGGCATCTAGGGGATTACCTTGCGAATCTTCGAATACGATTTCGAATTTTATTCCTTCCCATGAATATTTTTCATGCATTCCTGTCATATTTTATATATAATAAGTATCTTTGTCCTAGCCCGACTGAATAGTCTTCGGGCAGTCCAGAGTGAAAAATCCTTTTGTAGGCCCGGCGGAATAGTCTTTGGGCCTTTTTTCATATCTTCTCCTTTAACATTTCCCCTTTTTCAAAAGTGAATGAGAAATCAACGCCATTGGGAATTTCATTACCGACTACTCGAAGCGAGAACCTTGCGATATTCGAAATTCGAGTTCTCCCGTCGAACACAGCCAGGCCAAACTGTCGAACTACAATCTGTTCTCGACTTGCACCACGCGGTGTTTCTGTAAAGATGAATTCTTGTTTATATCGGCCATAATGGACAATGACTCTCGGGAATTTGTCTTCCACAACTTGTCCTCCAATCTCATCAGGTGTATTCGAAATTATGGTTGCGGCTCCGGGCGTATAGGGCCACCGATAGAACTGGAACCTTGATTCCGGGTTGTTTACGTTCTGCGGGATTCGCCAGCCAGCCACTTTTCGATATCCTTTTTTATCAAAATTCCTGTCTCGCGTAGAGATATGGCGCATGAGGCGAATTTCAAACGTCGAGGCGTCCGCCCCAGTCGGTAGGTATTCGACCGGATACAGGACAAGATTCCCCTGTTCTATTTTCAGCGTGATGTCGATGTATGGTGATGCTACTCCGATAGGGCCAGAATTTTGGCTGCCAATCAAAGAAGCCATATCGTCAAGAATAAGCCCGAGACTGTCGGGGGTGATGCTGTTCGCTTCGGTTTCTGCACGGAGAGCTTTGATTTTCGATTTGATTTCGTCGATTTGAGCCATAGTATTTCTGTTTTTCCTCAAAAATGGACGAATGACGAATCGTAAAAGACAAAAAAACCCCGCATCTCGAAGATACGGGGTCGGATATTCCATAACAAATTATCGTTCGGGCTTCATGAACCGCCAATGTCGTCTTTCATCGGCCGGAACGTCTCGATATATTCTTCGAGCATCTCCTTGAAGGCGAACAACTGCGGCTCCCTGTCGAACCATACGAACGACCGGGGCAATCCGGAGGATTCGACCTCTATCTCTACCGACGGCGATTTCCCCGGTTCTCCGGCCGGGTAGCGGGTGATCCGAACGACCAGGTCGTCGCGGGTGAACTCGATCGTATGGCTTTTCATCGCGCACCTCCTTTCTCCGTAAAACGGGAAGTAATGTCGGCAACGCCCCGATAGGCGTAAGCTGCCAGTGCGAGCGCCGGCAAGGCCAATAGGGGCTCGCCGGTCGACAGGGCGAGCAACAAGACAAACAACGAAGCTACGAAACGGACGCTTCGCCACATTTCACGGCGAGTGAGCTTTACTTCGAGCTCCCGCTCGAAAAATCGAATGAGGGATTTCTCTAAGGCCGACGTTTTTCGGCCTTCTTTTGCCTGCGATACAGGCAACACGACTGTTTTTTTCATTTTCTTACAGCAGTTTAAAATGAAACAATATGTTGAATGATGACGGGAAAGGGAACAAAAAAGTTCCGCTTTCCCGTTGCTGTACACCTTGACAAGGCCGTGGGTGCATTAACACTCCACACGGGGGTCGGAACTTATATAATATCAGCCGATAGGCATAAAAAATGCCAACGGCAAAGTTGGCGAACGTCGTCGCCTTGTCAAAATGTACAGCATTGCAAAGATGGGGGTTCTTTTCGAGAAAAGCAAGAGATCGGGCGAAAAAGAAACGCTTCGCCACATTTCACGGCGGGTGAGCTTCACTTCGAGCTCCCGTTCGAAAAAATCGAATGAGGGATTTCTCTAAGGCCGACGTTTCTCGGCCTTCTTTTGCCTGCGATACAGGCAATGCGACTGTTCTTTTCATTTTGCTAGACAATTAAATGAAACAATATGTTAACTAAAACACGGGAAGGGAATAAAAAGTTCCGCTCCCCGTTGTCTAGCACCTGATACAGGCTGTGGGCGCATTAACGCTCCACACGGGACGGAACTATATATTAGCCGATGGACATAAAAAATGCCAACGGTAAAGTTGGCGAACACTCGTCGCCTGTATCGAATGCTAGACAATGCAAAGATGGGGGTTCTTTTCGAGAAAAGCAAGAGAAAACACAAAAAAAGCATCGGTTTTTATCCGATGCTTTTTAGAAATAAATCTTGTATTAACTAACAATCTTAAGGATTTGACAGAGTTTGTGTCAATTGCATCGGATCAATTATAGGGAGCGGGTATTTCGAAAGATTTGTCCCTGCCGTTTTTACGACTAAAATACCCCTCATAGTACCGATTGCCACACTAATAAGATGAGGCATGATATATGTAATCGTGATGCCATCATTATCTTCTATCGTAATGAATTGAGCAAGGCCACTCACTTCAAATTCAAATCGATATACACATTCAAGGACTTTATCTCCCTCCAATTCATACTTGATACCAAATATCAAGGCAATTTTATTATTCTCCACTTCAGGTTGAATCTGACTGGAGAAACCAAGTTTTATATTTTCGGGAAGCACCTCTTCAGTAATCTTGCCCGGTGACATCATAAAACTCACTTCATTTACAGAAGTAAGTCTCATTTGAATATTTACATTACTCTCTGTCATAATGAATTAGTTTTTGTATGAAATAACACATGTATTAGTCTCATGACTAGTATAACTATTGCCAGAAATCCCTAATGAGCTGTTATAAGAAGGCATTGTTATAAAGATATACTTAGTTTTCGATTCTCGGCGAACTTCAACGATAGGCTCCCCGAGAACCGCTGAAATCTTAGCAAGAGTCGCCGTTGTAAAACCATGAGTTCCTGTCAGCCATCTTGAGATTTCCGAATCGCGCTTACCCATACGGGAAGCGAACTCGTGTTGAGTCAAATTCTTAGCTTTGAGAAGGTCATAAATTCTGTTTGCAATGTCAATGTTGAGATTTACCTCCTCCATCACCTCAGGAGCAACATTTGCAACACATTGTTCAAATAGTGGAATCTTCTTCATAATTTATATTTAAATGGTGATAGTTTCAATTATCGGTTTCATTTTATCGAAGTCATAGTAATTGACATGAGCTTTTTTGGATTCAACAAAAATCTGATGTTCAATCTGCCTGAGTTGATTTACTATACTGAGTAGAGCCGGATCTTCTTGAAAAGTGTCAGTTCTCTTTATTCCGCCATTCCCTATAACAAGTATCTTATCCGATATCCGGATACAATATAATCGCAACGTTCCAACAGACCGATCTTTGCGGCGAAGGGAGACACAGAGCGGTATGGCTTTAATATTTCCTCCTTCCAGTCTAAAAAGGTTTTCTCTCGCGCCACAATCATCAGTCATTTTCTTAATGACGCTAATAATAGCATCGAAATCTCTCTTCAACTGGGGATAAGACAAATATCTATTGATAAACATGAATTTCTCGAACTCGGTCATAGTCTCCCCATCAAATTTTGGAGAATAAATGCTGATATTCTCAGACTCTATTACCAGTTCAAGTTTTCCCATATAAAACTATACAACGATTGGGGATTGCAAAGATATAGCAAGTTATCGTGTTTTCCAAGCAAACTTAACAAAAAAGTGAATTTTTCAGATTTTATCACATATTCGGCACACGGGGCAATCTATATGACTTTACAAGCGGATTTTTTCCCTCCTTACAACGAGTGATTCTTATAAAATTCGGTCGACTTCTTCAGCCGCTGGTCGTTGAATGCATCGGCTACTATGCCGACAAACTCCCTACCCATGCTGTCAGCCATAAAAATCTCGCAAGTTCATCACCGACGAGTAGTATTTGGTCGAGAACCACCGGCGACGTTCTCTCACCTTGTCGCGGCCGATGTCGCCGGGATTTCCCCGCCATACCTCCCGGCCTGTCCCGTAATCCTGCCAAAGGCCATATTCGAGAAAACACTGTACGATGACGACCTCGGAGAACCGGCCGTCGGCACGCACGGGGGAGAGCGGCCACCGAATCGAGCAAACTCCCGGTGTCTATGATGTCCATATCGACGATCTTCTCTTTCCAGATGTCGATCATCGTCCCGTTAAACGCCCCTATAAATTTGGCCCGTTCTTCGAGCGCCTTCTCTTCGGTAATATTATTCCCATTCATCGGCGTTAAGTCTTAAATCGGTGTAGGTGCTCACGGATATGTTGAAAAAGGAGCAGGCGCAGCCGGAAAAGAAATATTTGTCTATCTCGCTGAATCGGATTTTCTGGTCGATGAAGATTCGGTCCTCGGCGAGGCGCGTGCTCTCGAGAATCAGTTTCGACATGAACTGGCGAAAAATTTCCCGTTGCAAGTCGAAGGCTTCCATGCGGGCCTTCATATCGTCGATTTTATGCCGCACGGCGAAAAACACTGTTTTTGTCCGAACGGTATGCGGGCTGTTGGTCAAATCGGTGGAGCCGGAGGACACGTCGCTCACGCATACGAACGCCGTAGAGCTCTGCATGCGGGCGAGAGCTTCCTCGAATCCTTCCAAACTGCTCACGAGACAGAATTTGAAATTCTTCGACCGGGCGAGTTTGTTGGTTTCGGTCAGCCGCCGAAAGAAATCGGCGGCGTCCCAGTTGAACGATTTACTTTCCATACTGTTTCTTTAATTCTTCGTACTCTTTCGCCTGGGCATCGAGCTCGGCCAAAGCTCGCCAGGTATCCATAGACAATACTTCACGCTCTTTGGTGATATCTCCTTTGGTAAGGGCTCGTATCTGAGCGTTCATCGCTTCTTGCAATCGTCGGCCGAGAGGCGCTCCCTGTTCGAGCAGGTTTTCCGACGTCATCGAACCCGCCGGTCGGAGAAAGCTCGGGAAAGTCCGCGAGAACAGCTCTTTGAGCGAGGCGAACCAATAGAAGGTAGAAAGTTTCTCGGCGGCGTTCGTCTTTATGCCCGGCGCATTGTACAAGATACCGGCCATCTCGTTGAGAAGTTCTTGCTTCTGCGTAGAAAGATAGCCCTGATACAGGTTGTCGCAGTAGATGTATTTTTCGAATTCGACTCCTTGAAAATCGGCGGGGAGAGCGGCATGTTTCCTTATTCGGGAGATTCTCACCGGATATTCGGGAATCTCGACGATCCAATCGAGCTCGTGGATAGCCGAAGCTATCAGTTCCCGACTGACTTTGAATGTTTCCTTATCGTGCCGCACGATGTAATCATGTTCGTCGTACCGGCATTCTATCCTGATTTTTCCCCACAAGAAGAAACAATAGGTTTTAATTTGGTCGGCCGAAAGGTTGTCCAAAAACAGATCGTAAAGATAATAGAGCTGCCTATCGGTCAACTCCTGCCACGATACGGGCAATGTAATCGCTATTTTCCTATTCATATCAAAAAAAATTAAAGTCAAAACCAATATCCCGAACTCTTTTTATCGTTCCCGAAAACGGGAGGGTCGAACAGCCCGGCCGTTCGGGAGGCGTGCCATTCGGGATATTTATCGGGATTCTCCCGAATAAAGTTCACGAGGTCAGTGAGCGCCCTTTTATCGAGAGGGGATCCGGGTATTGCCCCGGCGATAACACGGCGGACACGGCCGGCCAGCCGGGCATAACCCGAACCTTTCTCGAAGGGGGCCGCACGTAAACGAGTCATCAGTTCGGGCGAAATAAATTCATCGGCCGCCTCGTTTTCGAGAGGCTCAGCGATATTACGAATCCTGAGGTACTCGTCCCACATGGGTTTTTCGGGGTCGACCAGTCCGGAAAGGTGACCGGCCAAAGGCAGGAACAATGAAGAGGAGAACCACTCTCCCTGAGGGCTCTCGGCATAGCCATCTATATCCGCCAGGGCTATCACCATAGTAGAAACAGCTTTATCTCGCATCTGAGCCAAAGAGAACATCAGGCGCTCGATTCGCTCTTTTTCGATGCCGGTACGACATTCTGGTTATTGACGATACCGAAGCCGTTAGGAGTGAGTACCAGGTCGAGCGAAGGGACAGCCATACGGAATGCCTCGTTGGCGACATAGACCGATGCGGCATTTCGCAGCGCCTCGGGCATCGACCGGGGATTTGCCAGCATCTCGGGACCGATGAAAATATCGGACAGCGAGGCTTCGACGAGCCCCCATATAGGGCTCTATCTTCTCATAGAGAGAACCCTCCCTTCTACGGTGGACATAACGTTGGGGATAAAACGCCTTAATTCGAAATCGTTCGAGATGATCATATTTCGGAAGTATTAACGGTAACTGTTTTCGCGTCGTTTTTTTCGTCGAGTGTCGTGAGCATAATGAAGGGGCAGTCGGGATATGCGCCTTTCCATTCGTTGAATCGGATAACAAGGTTGTGAACGGTGAAGAGCAAATCGTGATAGGGCTTCTGCAAAGCCTGGGCGATAGTGTAGAGTTCGCGCTTGTCGCTCCCGCTGTTGTTGGTCTGCGCCTTCCCCGGCACAGAGCCGACTAGGTTGGAATGAACCCGCATGGTGAAGCATATCATGTTCACGGCCTCGATGATATCAGATGCCCAGTCGCCGCCCTCCTTGTCGGTCTCTATCTTGTTGATGACGACATCATGTACGACATCGCCGTTCGGATTGGTGTAAACCTGGGAGAACCAAGCCTTCCCGCTATTTTCGACACCGGTAAGAAATTCGGGTATTTTCTTCTTCTCTTCGACAACCCTCGCCTGTTGTTTGGCTCTATCCGTGATTCCTTCGGCCCGGAAGATACCGGTCCAGTATTTGTCGGAAATTTCAATGTGGTATTTGATGGGCGCCGAGTTCTTGAGTTTGGCCTCCTTGGCCAGGCCAATAAGTCGCTTGATGTTGTACCACCGTCCCCGGAATAGCGAAGCATAATAGGGTATCGGATAATAGGTATTATCGGGAGTAGGAACCTTTGTCAGAACGGCAAATTTCCTTGTGTCCGTTCTCATGCGTGTTTCCCCGTCGTCGCCGGGCATGCGCCCCATGCGCACCATAAGGTCGCAGAGCGGAGCATTCAAGTCGAGCAGGTCGATGATTTCGACCTGGTCTTCCATCGGCTTAGCTTTCCGCCAATTTGCATAGTACAGTTTGTCGATGCGGCCATTTGAATCGGCAACCCCCAGGCGACAGTAACAGGCTTCTTTTCTTATTAACCGAATTATTTTCGAACCGTCTCCGTTCAAAATAATGACATTCACGCAAAAGGCAAAGTATTTGAAGTCCTGACATACACCCAGATAGTTTGTCGGTATATTATTCCCGACGAAGAAGGAATCAATTTCTTCCTTGACTTTTTTCCGAACAGGCCTCGGTGTTGTAGAGAAGCCCCGACCCATAACAAATTTCGGCGTTGAACATCTGACAGGTCGACAAGGTTTCGTCGCGCTCGATCAGCTCGAGAATATCATACGGAAGCTGGTCGTCGGCTCCCCAGGGCATATATCGATGCTTATCTCCTATGGGAACGGGCGAAATATCGCCTGTTTCACGGAACTCTGTTTTGCTCAGTTCCGAGGAGAACAAGGCTTTTGCATTGATACCGGGAATATCGTCGATACTCGTAAAGTCGATAGGCTCAAAATCGCTCATAAGAATACTGTTAGATTGTTGATTTCAAAGATACACACATCGCGTACCGTGCGAATTTGGCGGCTGTCGAGCAGCTTCACCCGACGAACCCCTTTATAAAAATCGTAACGAAGGGATATGCAATTCCGCCAGCGCTGTATCTGACCGGATTTTGTCCAAAGAGTTATATCGACAGGATCGCCGGCTTTCAGCATTTCCCGCATGGTATTGATGTGAATAGATTGCGCCATAACTATTTAAATTGGAACTCGAACTGTTGTGAAAAAAGGTCCTTTGTTTCCCTGTCGATAGAATTTAGACGGGGATAGACATCGGCATATTTCCAAGTAAATTTCACTTTGCCGAGTTCGGTATTCGAATTACTGATTTCGCAAGCGGATTCGGTGATAAGGACCTCGGTCATCTCATCGATAGAATCGGCGTCGGGGTCGAACATCTTCACGAGCGGAGAGAACAGGAACTGCTCCACCCAATCCTTCACCGGGGAAGAAAGAGCTGACGTTTGCACCTCATACTTTTTTCGATTGTCCGGTCGTAGAATGTCTCCCGGCGATTGATCACAGCCGTATCTCGCTCGACGGTTGTCTTTGCGGTGGTAACACCTTGAATCTCGAAGAGCTCGAACACATTGAATGCGTTGATGAAAAACATCTGGGTGAGATTCTTTCGATCGATGACATAGTAGGTAATATTTCGAGGACCTACCGACACGGAGAAAGAGAGGAGCTTTATCTCTTTGTCCGGGTATGACTCCTGAATTTCCGCCTCATAATTCATAGCCGACACGTTGATATCATGCTGCGCGATATCCTTTTCTTCTGTCCCCTCGTTTTCCCAGTCCATCGTTCCGAGAATCCCGTCGGCATAGAATACGACATGATGGCGAACGGTGATATTCTCTCCCTTTTTCGAGATGAAAGCGACCATATCGTATGCCGACGAAGATATTTGTTTCGCGGACAAAGTCGTCAAGAAATTTTGGGCGATAAAGGATTCGGCATAATCGTCCCAAAAATAGCTGGAAAATACAGCGACAAAATCACGGCGAAAAGGGTCCTCCGGACGTTCAGGACTCTCTCGAAGAGAAAAAGAGGCAAATGGCAGCCGATTTTCAATCATGTATTGCTCCATTACTTGCCCTAAATCGGTCAAATAAATAAGACCATTTTCGTTCGCACAAAGGTAGACAGAGAATATCGATCGTTCTCCTGCCCAAAGTTCGAGGCGCTCCCAATTCTGGTCTGAAACCAGTTCAAGGTCCGGGAATGCCGAGGTGAATATAATATCGCTAAACCAAGTATTGAGTCCTACTATCATACGCCTTCTATTTTGTACTCAAAAATAGAACTATGCGGCATTCTCCAAAAAGACAAAAAAACCCCGTATCTCGAAGATACGGGGCCGGATATTCGGTAACGGGCTTAACTAGAAAGAAAGGGCAGCCAGTTCTTTCCCCAATTTATGTAAGCCGTTTACGATTTTCTCGGCTTGCTTCTTTCTCGGCTTGACCTGCCGGCAGCATAATGGCCCAACTGCTTTTGATTGATTCCCGTAATATACTGCAAGGCCGAAAAAGAAAAAATATTCTGATAAAAACAAAGTAAACTTTGCACATCGAATCGATATTCGATTCGATAATCCCGGTCGAAAATTTCGGGATAGCTATCCCCGTCTTCTTTGGCGCAATCGATATAGAAATCGATGCTATCTCGGACTTCTCTTTCCAGATCGCTCCAATCGCCGGTAACAGCCACTACCCAACCGTCCAGCAAATCGCAAGAAGCAGAATAGCCGCTCTCGGTTTTCGCAACATTTACAACAACATTTTGCTTAGAAAGTCCCATAACAGTATTATTTTATAAATAGTAATATAAGGAGTATAACAAATAAGTATTTTTTAGTCTTGTGCAAAGCCGGAGAACCGGGGCTAAAATTTTAGCCCCGATTGTTTCTCCACGCTTTTCAGGTTATCGCCCCAGATGTCATCAGAAGGTTTGCCGTTCAACGTTACCTTCCCTTTTTTACCGGGTGTTTTAGCTGTCGATGGCTCCCTCTCTGATGAACGATTTCCCAGCCATCGTCGAGCAACAATTTAAGAACCAAACTTGTTTTTAGAACTTTCATATCGTTCTTTTTTTATGCCACAAAGATAGTATATTTACTATGATTTACAATAAACGCCGATTAAAAAGTAGTATTTTTTACTATTATTTAACAAGAGAGATTAATCGTCTGCGTCGTCTTTCATCGGCCGGAACGTCTCGATATATTCTTCGAGCATCTCTTTGAAGGCGAACAACTGCGGCTCCCTGTCGAACCATACGAACGACCGGGGCAATCCGGAGGATTCGACCTCTATCTCTACCGACGGCGATTTCCCCGGTTCTCCGGAAGGGTAGCGGGTGATCCGAACGACCAGGTCGTCTCGGGTGAACTCGATCGTATGGCTTTTCATCGCGCACCTCCTTTCTCCGTAAAACGGGAGGTTATGTCGGCAACGCCCCGATAGGCGTAAGCTGCCAGTGCGAGCGCCGGCAAGGCCAATAGGGGCTCGCCGGTCGATAGAGCGAGCAGCAAGACGAATAACGAAGCGACGAAACGGACGCTTCGCCACATTTCACGGCGAGTGAGCTTTACTTCGAGCTCCCGCTCGAAAAATCGAATGAGGGATTTCTCTAAGGCCGATGTTTTTCGGCCTTCCTTTGCCTGCGATACAGGCAACACGACTGTTCTTTTCATTTTGATGAGCATTAAATGAAACAATATGTTAACTAAAACACGGGAAGGGAATAAAAAGTTCCGCTTTCCCGTTGCTCATCACCTAAATCAGGCTGGGAGGCCATTAAGCTCTCCACACGGGGGTCGGAACTATATGTATCGCCCTGGGCATAAAAAATGCCAACGGCAAAGTTGGCGAACGTCGTCGCCTGATTTAAAATGATGAGCATTGCAAAGATGGGGTTCTTTTCGAGAAAAGCAAGAGATCGGGCGAAAAAAGAAATATTTCGCCACATTTCACGGCGGGTGAGCTTCACTTCGAGCTCTCTTTCAAAAAAACGGATAAGATAATTTTCGAACGCAGAGTTTTGTCGTTCTGTGCGGGCAGGGGAAATTTTACCCTGAATCCCGATGGATTTTGTAGTGTCCATAATCTCTTAGGTTTTGGCGTAATAGACAGAAAAACGGCTGTCATTTCCCGTGTTCGCCAAAACCTAAGAGTCTCCTCCGAAGAGAAAAATCAAACGGGATAGACAGCCGAAGATCGTATTGCACGCCATATCTTATATGGACATGTATGGACATAAAAAAAGCCCAAATTCGTATTGAGCCGTTAACCGGGACTCTACCGGAGAGCATACGCTCTTAGGTTTTGGCACTACAAATATGAGGGATTTTTTCTAAACGAGCAAGGGATAATACAAAAAAAGCCCCGACTTTCACAAGCCGAGACCTTTCCTAACTTAAATAATAATCTATGAAGTCAAGTCATGCGACTCCGTTGGAGGAGTAGCGATATAGGGCATTCTGCGGGAATTTTTCGCACCCGATATATAGCGTGTCGAAAGCATCGGTTCCGTCGGTACGATGTTCGAGCAGGGATTCTTCCGACTCTTCGAGCTTTTCTCCGCCTTTGTCTTTCCGAAAACCGTTCCGACCCCGGGAGACACCGGCAGATTGTATCGCAAGAATGAGGTCGTCGTTATTCTGGCGGTTGAAAAAGGGCATGAACCGCTGTTTGCCTGCGAAACCTTGATTGATCAAGAGGTATTTCTCGTCGTGCCGCATAGGGTTCCCGAGATAGACATCGACGACCGTCCAACCGTGCCTCTCGAATTCGTGGCAAACCACCCAATGGAAGTCTTGGTCGTTGACGGCATAGTTGGCTCCGAGAGCCGTGGAATCGTAGTAATAGACGACGGTCTTATTTTCGTGATTCGCATAGTATGTGCAGAAGTCGTCGATAAGAGCAGGGATTTTCCGCTCGAATTTGACGAAGAACGATTTTATGATGTTGAGCCGACGCCCGGAGGGTTGCCCGGCGACTATCCAGTTGATATTGGCGTTGTAGTCCATGCCGATACAAATAGGCTCGAACGGATCGACGTCTTTATCGGCCCGACTGTCGAGCAAAGCGGGGTCGAAGTCGTAGCCGAGCGAATCGAGATAATCGAAATCGCTGGCGTTGTATTTATGGGCTTCGCGCATGGAGGAGTAGAACCCGTCTTTGGCGATACCTATCCGCTGGCAGAGGATAGAGGTCCGGAATGTTTTCGGCGTCAGGTCGCGCTTCATCTGCTTGATGTAGTTCTCGCCCAAAAGTTGAAGGTTCTCGATAGAGGAGTACTCTTTGTAATACACGGCGACCGACCTCATTTTATTGAGGTTCGTATCGAGACGACGGAGATAGCTTTGCAAGTATTTGGGGATTGGTTTCCCTTCTTTTTACACTCCCGTATCCGAGTTTTTGTTCTCCAAATTTCGAAGACCGTGGCTTTGATGGTGTCGATGAGTTCGACGTCCATCTTCTCCCTTGTAATGAAGGAACCAAGAGCCCTTTTGCGTTTGGGGCATATCGCTCAAAATCATGAGCGAATGGTTGAACGAGCGGGCGCCGAAATAGGATTTTATGCCGCCGTTGGCGGGGGAGCGTTTCTTCTTTGAGCTTTTTGTAGTCGATGAACTTGGCTTCGTCGACGAGCACCCACGAGAGCGTTAAAGAGTTGGAAGAACCGGGACGGTCTTGCGAAATGATAATCGCCACCGAGCCATTATAAAACGAAATTACATGTTCATAGTCAGCCGGCTCGGTAATCGGCTTCGCGAACCATTTCGGGGGACGACGCCCCACGACATAATGGATGCCTTCGGCGAATCCCCACCGCTTCCATGCGGCGAATAACCCGGGCAAAGTGTTCGTGAGCCCGTGTTTGAAAGTGGGGACGACGATGCCTCCGGTAGAGCCCGGCATGCGCTGCATGTTCCTGAGGACGAACGGCGAGGCGATACTGTCGGTTTTGCCGGTACGCCTGCCGGCGACGATTACCGTAGTATTGGCCCCGATAAGCTGCGTGAGTCGCTGCGGCGCGTTGAAATAGACCTTATTTTGCGCTTCCATCTCCGAACAGTTCGTCTTCTTCGAGATCGGCTTCCTCGAATTCGATATCTTCGATGTCGATAGTCTCTTTACGGTACTTGTCGAGCATCTCTTTGATTTTCTCGTTGATATTGGGGATAGGTTTAATACCCAGCACCGTAGGGTCGTCGGTGGCCGTAAAGGGCTGCACGACGATCCGGTCGTACGGCATGGCCCGCTCGTCCTCGATATCCACGCGGTTGTATTTGGCATAGCTGGAAGCCGCCCGTTCCATCGTCTTGGTATCCTTGCGCTTTTTGGCCGTTTGGTAGGTCTCCAAAAGCATCTCGTTGGCTCTCCACCGATGATAATCCCGGGAGGCTTCCGCAATCCTCGGGATCATCGACTTAACGATGGCGAGATCGGAATAGACCGCGGCCTGAGAAATGCGATGCCGGGAAACGAGGACTTCGACGAACTGGCGGTCTTTCGCATCGGGATTGGCGACTGCCCAAGCATACATCTCGCGCAAACGCAGAAGCCTACGAACGGTAATTTCGTCGTATTTCCGCTTCAATTCGTCCTCGGCGGTAAAGAGGTCTTTCTGGCAAATTTCTATGGTGGCAGGCAGCGGCATAACGATTCACCGTACTTCTTCATTCGAGAATACCCAACCGCTTCAACTCTTCGGTAAGTTTCTCGGCCGGATCCGTGATAAGACCATACCATTCCAGAATCCTAGCTTTTAGCTCGGGCGTCGGCTTCTTCGCATATTTGCCCTTATTCAAGGTGACCAAGCGCAGAGCCTTCCGGCTTTCTTCGGAGAGAGAGCCCGGCGCATTTCCGCTTTCCTGTCCCTGTTGCGGGACATAGCGGTCGTACCGCTCCCAATTCTCGTGCAGTTGCTTGTCGAGCGAGATCAGCTCTTTAAGGAACGGATATCGCTCGCTGTCGGGGCAAGGAGACTCTTCGGTAGAGATAAGCCGGAGTTTCGTTTGAACGTCCCTCATTCGCTGAGCGATACCGAGGTTCTCGACATACAGCGACCGGATTTCCTCGGGAAGCGAATCGTGGTCGGCGCGTTTGCCTTTTGAAATCTCTCGCAGGGTTGTTTTCCTCGATAGAGAGTCTCTTCTCGAAGATCTTCTCGACCTTCTTTTCCATTTCCTTCACCTGTTCGTGGGTGAATTCCTGCACTCGGAAATTTACATATTTCTGAATGTTCCGGGTAATGAACTCGGCGTGTTTGGCCGGATTCGGCGCGAGGTTGCGATACTGGATCTTATTCCCGGATAGGCGGAAAAGCAAGAGATTTCCTTGCTCGTAGTCCCGCTCCTCGCGGGGAGTCGAGAGCCATTTCTGTAAAGATTCGGTGAGTTTCTTGTCCATAGTTTCATTGTCGGTTTTTGATTCCTTCCATGTCATATCGTCGTTCTTTCGAGACGGAACGGTCGAGAGTATCGGAACGTTTATTCTCCGGCACATCGTTCAAGAGTCCTTTCCATAAATCGTCCATACTCTCGACAGCCGACTATCCTTCCGGTATTTCCGATCCGTCGGCCATGAAATCGCCTTCTTCGGCTTCGATTTTCCCTTTGTAGAAAGGAGCCGGAGTTTCATCGGTAGCCTCTACCGAGATGGTCGTGGAGGTCGTCCCCGTGGGCCCTTGTCCCAAATCTTGCGATACGGTGGATTTCGTTTGCCAGCGTTCGCAGCCGACGAGCCTCCAATTATCGGCCATATCTTGGACCAAAAACACATTGTCGTTGTTGTTGATATAGGCAGCCGCGGCCGATGCCTCGGCCCCGACGCCCGGGTGTACGACCGTCAACTTGTTGAGTTGGGTCTGGCTGGGTACTTCCCCTTGCGGCTCGCTGGTGAGTTGCGCTTTGTCGGGAAGGTGGTCGATGTATTTCCACTTGGCATCGGCGGCCAGGACAAAATCGCCGGTCAGTTCGGCCGATGTGGCTCTTCCGTTTTCATCGCGAGGAAGAGTCGGCCATTTCAAGATCGCGCTCTTCGAAAGATAGTACAACCGGCGGCGGACACCGGGAAGCACGGGGTTCCCTGACACCACCCGAGCGATTTTTGAATATTCAGGCAATTTTCCATCATTAAAGCGATTAGGATTTACGAAAAATATTAGTTATCCCTGTTTCGTGACATCGACCATGAGCAGCATGCGCGGGTCGATCGAGTAAAACTGAACGCCGAAGAACATGGCGGCCGAGAGGGTCAGCATAAAAGGCTTGAAACGATCGACTTGAATTCTTTCTTGGTCAGACAAGCTGTCATATCCATAGAGCATATTCGATTTCGGAGCCAAGAAGAACTTCGAAGAACCTGCGAGACAAGTGAGCGGCGCCAGCGTCGTCTTGTTGTTCGACCCCTCGACGACCGCCTGCTCGAATTTCTTGTTATACACGATACCGCCATGCGTGAGCATATAGGCATCGTTGTAGGCATCGGCAAATTCGGGCGAACAGTAGAGGAATTTCTCGGTAGCCCGGAGAACCGGGTGGGCTTTCCGCTCGATGGACTTGGCAACATCGAGCGCATCGGCTTCGCTGAAACCGGTAGTGATCTTGAAAAGGTTTCCTTTACCATCAGCGATATTACCGGCTTCGACCTCTGCATCAGCAATGGTAATAAAGCCGTTGAAGAGGTCGGCAGAGGTATCCCCTTCTGCATTTCTTTTAGCCGTAAAGAGTACATTGTGCAACGATTCGCCGAGGCTTTTAAGGACAGAAGCGATTACGAGTTTTGCAGAAGGGCCGTTTTCTGCCCTTCTCCCAAGAATGAGGCATTTTGTCCCAACAGCATCGTAACAACCGAGTTGGGCTCAAAATCCTCGCAGACATTTCCGAAGAATGTCTCGAGCTCTCGATATTTCACCTCGGTCGTGGAAGATGAATTTTTATCTGCTTTGTAAGGACCGAACTGAGCATTCGATTTTGCCGTTCCGACATGCTCTTTATTTCTGATCCCGGGAATACCGGTCATGAACCGGAGTGAATCTTTACAAGAAAGCATAGGGAGGAGAAGCAACTGCTGTCTCCACTTCTCGGCGGCCTTTTGGTATTCTTCGTCGGAAAATGAGATATTATGTGCCATATTTGTTAAGGAATTTGGTTAAACAAATCTTTTGCTTGTCGTACGTTTTCGACATACGATTCGAATGGAGATTTCTCCTTCTCTGCCGATTTGTCGTCGACGACATGTTTCGTTTCATCTGCGGGCTTTTTGCGAAGGGCTTCGAGTTCTGAGTCCTTTTGAGAAATAGTCTCTTTCAGTTCTTTAATTTTCGAATCCATCTCTTGGAGATGGGAATCCAGTTTTTGCATGAGATCGGCGGAAAGATGGAATTTCCCGTCGCTCTCTTCGATTGCCTCGATCTCGAGACACCCGATAATCGATTGGAATTTTTTGTTCATTGTTACACTAGATTGTTGATGTTGAGTATTGGAGCGGAAAAAAAGCGAACAGAGAGAATATCTTGTCCACGCGAGAGTCGTTTCTCTCTGGTACAGAGAATGGCAAAGGAATGCCAGCTTCCGACAGATCCTCGATCACCTGGGCGGTTACTTTGGGGAGTGACATCGCCAGGAGATCACAGATCTCGTCGACGAATCCCCAGTCGAGTGCCTCTTGCGCCGTGAGCCACCCTCCGACCTTCATCAGGTCGAGCAGTGCTTGTTTGTCTTTTTTACACTTGTCGGCATACATGGCGGCGATATTGAGGTCGATCTTCTCCATGTCCTTTTTTCTGTTTGTCATACTCCTCGATCAACTGGCGAAGCTGATCGGCGTTCAGACTAGCCCACTTGGTTATCACCGTGCTGCATTTGTGAACGAGATACATGCCCGATGTCGCTATGCTGATGTGCTTGGCTCCCAGCGATGCAATCGTCGCAGCGCTGGCATTCATACCGACATAATGGACTTTAACATTTCCATGTCGGCGGAATGCCTCACAGATAGAAAAAGCAGAGGCGACACTTCCTCCCAGCGAGTCGATGAGCACATTTACTTCTTTCGATTCGCTTTTTTTTCGAGGATATACTCTACATAATTGAGTCGAAGTCGTATCCGCCAACATATCCTTTGAGTTTCAGGTCGAATTTTTTTTGCCATAGAATTACCTTTTTAGCCAAAGGTAACATCTGGGCAACAAGCGATAAAAGACTATAAAATCAACGGAATGAGCGATTTTATAGAAACCCAAGAGACTTCAACCTGAAAACCGGCCGAGTCACCCCGAAGGCGGACCGATAATCTCTTTTACATTGACAACTGGGAAAGGAGACTCTCTGGCCCCAATCAAATAAGATTTACCGGATGCACATGATATGATAAAGGCAACATTCTGCTCATCAAACGGAAAATACTCGTCTGTAAGGAATTCCAATATCGTTTTCTCACTTGTCGAATTGTTGTCATTCTTTATATTATACTCACATTTCGGGGAGCCAACGAAAGATATTTCCGTTGTGTCCGCTAACACAGAAATAGGCAAATTCGCTTTGCTTTTCAAAGAGACATTAGGCGGAAGCAGACTACAATCGACAACCTGTAATCGGAGAATGCCCGGCAAAATTTGTTTCATTGCTAAATATTTGTTATTGTGCGTTTTGTACCGCATTGTTAAATTCTTCCTTTGAACTCGTAGCGTTTCTTTGCTGTTTTTTTTGGTACGTTTTTCTCATTCGAAAATACATCTGTCGAATGGTTTCCCAGCTTTTCGGATCGTCGGCGATTTCGTGTTTCTCCATAAAGGTCCAAATGAGGTCAGAAAGATTGTGAGACAGACTGTCGAAGGTGTGCAGCTCATTCCAAAGCTCAATCCGGAATCGAATATAAATCGTCCGCTCAAGAGCCTTCTTCGCTCGGGGTGGTAGAAAATTGTAATACCGAGGATCCTTCGTTTTAAAATAGGGAATCTCAATCGCCAAAGAATCGGGAGATTTCAACGGAACCGGGATATCGGCTGGCTGCGTCGTCAGTGAATACTCCAAAATATCGTTTTCGGCACTCCCCTCGGGAAACGTATCTGACCATTTTGGCCAAACTGATGAAGCAACCATTCGGCAAGATATTTCTCCAAATGAATATAAACATAGTATTGAGACATGGCGTAATAATTTAATACACAAATATATAAATAATCAAACAAACTGTAAATACGCAAACAGAAAAATGAACGAAAAGGATTAAAATATTTCTATATGTGTATTCTATGAAAAATCACAAAAAAAATAGTGCAGAAGTACGAAAGAAGTTCAACCAGCTGAATACCAAAGCGATACGACCGTACTTTTTTCGTACTGTTTTTTTGCCGTACTCCTGCACAGTACGCACAGTTTCGCACTGCTTCAAAATAAAAAAGTACGACCGTAAAATATTGAATATCAAAAGGTAAAATAACCACCGTACGAATGTACTGTTTTCCATTATTATTAAGATTCAAATTAAAATAAAAAAAAAGAATATATATACGTACATAGCTTTTGCGCTATTTTTCAGCGTTTTACCGTATTCCTTGCACCGCAGCACTTTCCCATACATTCTCAACGAAGGGGGTGTGGGGGAAAAAGAGCCCGGCATAAAAGCATAAAACGGGTCGGTGCAACGATACACCGACCCGTCTGAATACCTCTCGTCTGCCTTGTCCGCTCTGGATATAATCGTTCGCTCTTTTACGAATCAGAACAGCCCGGGCTGAATGATCGTGCGGATCAAATCGTCGACCGCCTCGATAGTAGAGGGCAAGAACCTCGAACGGTTTTGCTTGATATACCCCAAGAAATAGAGCTTCGCCTCTCGTTCCCTGACGAAATACCCGAACTCCAACGACGGAAGCCGTCCGGCTCGCCGCCCATCGGCGAAGAAGATATCGTATCCTATCGCAAACTTATCGGGCGCAACCTGCCCGATAAGAAGTACGACACGTTCTCGACGATTGTCAACGACAACGTCTTTCTTGTAATTCCGAAGTTCGCCGGAGTTTTCAAAAACCCGAATCCGGTAGTTTTCATAGGGATTAAAATTCACACTCATATCCTAAAATTAAAATGGTTGTTTCTTTGCAAAATCAAGGCTAAACACGCCGAAATACTCTACCCCGCCCGACTTATCGGCCTCTCCGACAAACGCTTCTCCCGGGTGATCTTCGATCCAATCGCGGAACGAGATGCCGGATTTGTTCGGCCGCGAAACGTTGAAGTGATATCCTTTGAAATCACAATAGAGCACAACCTTCGTACGGAAATTGGAGGAGTAACCCCGAATTTGCTGTCGGGGAAAGAGCTATGATAAGCGTCGTACATGGTCTTTCGCGGTATGCGTTCATTCAGATTGTTCGCCGACTCGTCGAAATAGGTCTCTGCCCACTGAACGAAGGCCTCGCCCATTTGCTGTTTGAGGGTTCTCATCTTGATGTCGCGCATCGGCGGCGGAACTGCCCCTTGCCCTGTTCGATACCAACTCTCGGCCATGGATTTGAAATAGAACATACAACACTCGGCCATGAAATTATCGAAAAGATTCCACTGGTCCTCGTCCCAATCGGCAAAGAATTGGTGTCCGAAATCATCGATGGGCCGATGGTTGTCGTTGTACCAGTCGGAAAAGGCCATATAGGTAATGCGCTCGAGAGCCGAGCGATTGTTCGCATTTATGGCGTGGTTCGTAGTGATGTAGAATTTGGGCGATTTTTCGTTGGGTATGATGAACCGAGCCTTGGTCTTTGGATTGACCGCGAGGTCGCCGGTAACGGCAAAGAAGAATCGCTCGAAATCAAAATTCACCTTGACATCATCGATGAAGATGTTTCGGGTTCTCGGTGTCACATTCGAATAGATGTAATCGTCGTCGTTTTTAGTATTTCGCCCGTCGATAGCTGTCTGATCGAGTATTTTTGCGAGAGCCGCTCCAACCAGCGACTTACCGGTTCGTCCGTTTGACTGGGCAACCTCTCCCATCTGGCCGTCCATCGCGATAACCGCCTTCAACTCGGTCTGATATTTGTAGTCGCACATGAGAAAGCCGATAGATGTAATCTTGTTGACGACATGCTGCTGAAATTCCCGCTCCTCCTGGTCGGTAGGTGTGTGTCCTGGTATGTTCCAAAAAATTGGAAGTATTACAGATGAATCGGAAAAACTCACAGGCTTTCCCCTCTTCTGTCGGGAAAACGGAAAAGCCGGCAGCCGGGTCATATTCGATTTTATCAATAACGGGAACCCGCTTGAACTTTCGCCGGATTACTTTGTCGCCAAACCTGCCCCAGGAGATCGCCAAATTCAATTCCTCGCGAGGTAATCTGAATTTGTCCGTTGCGGTAATACATTCTTTGAATATGAGGCTCGAAATTATCGAAGTTATCGTCTATCTTCGTTATTCGCTCGAGCTTATCAGGCCCCAGAAGAGAACCGAGCCGTGAGGCCAACATCGTAATTACGTCGCGATCCTTACAAGTTTGTAACGCGTAATAGTACACGAAATCGCGAATTTCGGTTGGACCTGACAGATGGACGACTCCGTCGTCGATGCGAACAAACTTATATTGATCGACCTCCAAGTCGGAAGTATGAATGCGGTAGAAGCCATTAGCTGAAATGAACTGTAAGGCTTCGATGTAATCGAAATCGACCGTTTTCTTTCCCTTATCATTTGCCCCGATGACCCAGAAGTCTCTCTCACTCGAATAGCGCGATGCCTGGACAAGTTTACCGTCCTCAATTCGGTAATTTATCTTGGCAAAACGGAAATTAGGGATTTGCAAGAGCTCCTCCTTATGACGCTCAAAAAATCCATCTCTATCGTTCAACAGCCAAAAGTCCTTGATTTGGAAATCGGTTTTCGATGTGATTTTATGTATGTCAAGGAATTGGCCTTTACCGTCATGGGTGTGCATAACGGTGTCTATCTCCTTCCGAAGGACCTCCTCTCTCCCTTTGAGGGTATTGCAAAGTAAATCGTCGATGCCTTTGTCGTGTGAGGGTGTGTCATTGATATGACCGAAGAAGATGTCAACCGACACCCCGATATTGTGCATTGTCTGAACGTACTGCTTGAATTTGATGACGGCCTTGGCGAACTGATTCGGCCGCTGGTCGACATGGTCACCTATCTGAATCTCGCGGTGGAGGTGATCCCAGTCGCTATCCATCAACAGAACGACATTCTTTATCGTGCATTTTTGGACCAGGTACTGAAAGATCCTGGATTAGCCCTGTCTCGGCATTCCCGATATTGTAAATTCCTTGAATGCCGATAGAAGCGATACCATGTTTGCATGCCTTTTCGGCTTTTTTCTCCCCTTCCTGGACGATGAGCGTCTCTATATGCGTCTCGGAGAGAGAATCGCTCTCTAATGTACTGAGGAATGTAAAACTTGGTCGGGGCCCCCTTGGGCGTTTGGTACTTTATCTCCCGGCCATCTTTATCGAGATGTAACGATGGATTCGACCACCGGATCCTGACGTATGGTTTGAGACTGCCGGCGGCCCCTCGCGTGGCATATTGAACAGGATTCCCCAAAGGTCATAATAGTAAATGAGCATTTCATCATCGTTCTTATTGATGTTGAAATACTTATCCATACCGCCTCGCTGGAATGCCGGCAGATAGATTTCCCCACTCTTATCGTCGAGGCGAACTTTTGCGGTGACATCTTTCACCGTAAGACCACTGGCTTCCAGTTGAGAGAGACAAAACGACTGCTTTACTTTCTCTCGGCTTCGGTCGATAGCCCGCTGCCGTTTCTCCATCTCTGTTTCGAGAAGGATATTGTATCTCGAGGCAACAATTTGCAGGGCGTCTATGAACTCAACCTTATCATAATATTGAACGGCATCAATAGCTCCATTTATAGTGAACCCGCACGAGAAGCATTTCGCAATATCCATATTGGTTTTATGCGTGACACAAAGCCCCTTGTTCCGTCCCGACTTATGGCACTCGGGGCACTCGCAATATTGGGTTGCTCCGCGCCCAGAAAGTCCTGGTATAAAGTCGCGAATATCTGCCGCCGATTTCACCCTATCAATATCGAATTTGTTGTATTTTTTCATTTGAATAGATTATTTAAGTCTGCGAACCTTACGAATTCGGCTTTATTGTGAATATCCAGCCGCTGGAAGGCGTTTCGAATATGATTGTTTATCGTGTGTATAGACAAAAACAGAGCATCGGCTATTTCTTCTTTCGACTCTCCACGATACCATCTTTCCAGGATTCTCTTCTCGGCTTTCGAGATGTGGCTCTCAAATTCAGGGTGACATACAATATTTTCAAATTTGCATTCTCCCCGGAGAGGACAAAGAACATGTTCAAAATGGAAGGTAGAGGCATCGATGTCTATGATGTTGTCTATGTTGCCAAAGTTGCAACGACAAAATCTAGAGACAATCCGATATCGGAAAAGTGGAAGATTAGCCTTGCTCTTGGCATATTCAGAGGCCAAAGCGATATATGCTTTTGGATAGAACTTTTCAATCAGATTCGCAATTAAGGTCACAAATTCGTAGTCTTGTTCCTTTAACCGGCACGGTGATTTGCCCTCACTTCTATACCATAGTTCATCGTTAAAGATGAAAAATTCGATGGAGACAGTGAATAGTTCGTCCATGTCATTTTTCACAAATTAGAGGCCTCGAGAATATCTGTTGGCCGAAAATTTCTTCAATTTTGAGCTTGTATAATTCAGGAATCCGACATACACCGTATTTCCAATTATACACTGTACGACGAGGGACTAAACAACCTTCAACTATTTTATCGATAGCAACCGTACATTCATTAGAAGAGAATGTGGAAAGAAATTCGGATAAGGCGATAGAATCTTTTGTTCGTTTTTCCATAAATTTTTGTATTTAGAAAATAGTTATTATATTTATAAACCCAAATATACAAATAGATCGATTTAATACATTATTTGTTTGATTATAAAACTAATTATTTATACACAATTAACAATTTGTTTTATTATGAAAAATATAGGACCTGAATTGAATCGAATCATGACTGAACGCAGAATCGTTCGGAAAGATATCGCAAAAGAAGTTGGAATCACTCCAACCTATCTATCGGCAATCGTCCGTAAAAATTCAATCGACTGTGAGCTTTTGGATAAAATATGTAAGGCAATAGGAATCTCCGCATCCTACTTCTTCGATGATACTCACGGCAATCATGTAAGCGACATAAGCGCGACTACACTCTTTGGAAAATGCTAACGTAAATATCACACAGGGAGAGGTAAAAATGTTAAAAGAGCTTTTGGCAGAAAAAAAGAAAGAACTATAAAAATTCTTATGGCCGAAAGAAACATAGATCGAGCCGAGAACGAGTCAAAAAAATATGACAAAAGGCTTCTATCAACAGCCCCACAGTGGTTATTTAAGTAAAAAAATGAATAAAAAAAAAGATTCGCTACAACAAGGAATAAAACCTCAAAAGATTATGTATTAATCTTTTGAGGTTTTTCTTTTTCAACAAAAGATAGCTATTTCGAGATTTGACAGGTATCGCGAATCTATAAAAAATAGACCTTGCACGGATTGGTTTGAACAATATCCTCCCCTCGATACAAAACAAAAGTATTCTTCTTTTGTTAGAAAATTGAAATGGTTATAAAAAGAAACTCTGGATAATTTGGTTTCTAAACGAATTATACCTATTTTTACTTTCGGTAGAATTAGTATATTACTGATTTATACCCCAAATATGTTTTATTAAAAAAAAATTTTGTATGAAAAAGTACATTTGCACAGCTTGTGAATGGGTTTATGACCCAGCAGTAGGTGATCCTGATGGAGGTATAGCTCCGGGTACTCCATTTGAAGATATTCAGATGATTGGGTATGTCCAGTTTGCGGACTTGGGAAAGACGCATTTGAAGAAGTAACAGAATAATCCACTTCTTGCTCTCATATGGGGAATCTACATAAAATGTAGATTCCTTTTTATTTATTCAAAAAGGAAGTAAAATAATTAAGTCTATTTACTTTACGTTCCTTTTCCCCAATACAATTTTTTATCATTTTAAATTCTCTACAAAATTGAATATATAAATTTGATACATGAAAATACTTATCATAGAAGACGAACCCTCCTTACGGGAAATTATGCAACGAGCGCTAATACAGGAGCGCTATGTAGTCGAAACTGCCAGCACTTATTCCGAAGCAGATGCTAAAATCGCAGCTTATAGTTACGACTGTATTTTTTACTCGATATCATGTTGCCCGACGGGAATGGGCTACAACTACTAAAACACCTGAAAGAGTTACGAAAAAGAGAAAACATCATTATCATATCCGCTCGTGATTCCCTTGATGACAAAATTCTCGGATTGGATATGGGAGCCGATGACTACCTCCCTAAACCATTTCATACAGCCGAACTCTTAGCCCGTATAAAAAGTGTGCTACGGCGAGGAAAAAGCGGTGGAGAAATGGCATTGATCTTAGGGAATGTATCCCTTGAACCCGAGAGCTCCCGGGTGTTGGTCAATAACAAAGAATTATCCTTATTAAAAAAAAAAAGAATTCGACATTCTATTCTATTTCATGCAACGCCCTAATCACTTAGTAGATAAATCTGTCCTTGCCGAAGCCGTATGGGAGTCCATGCAGACCAAGCAGACAATTTTTCATTTTGTATATGCTCAAATGAAAAATTTACGTCGCAAACTTATTGATGCAGGAGCCAACATAGAAATAAAAAGCCATATATGGATTTGGATACAAACTCGTTCCGCCAATCGAATAAAATCACCGTCTCATGAAACTCATATACCGTATAGCTTTACGTTTATCTTTAATTTTGATTCCGCTCATGGCACTTTGGGCGACTCTCTTCTATTTTATGATGGTAGAAGAAATCAACGACGAGGCCGATGATACGCTGGAAGATTATTCCGAATTGATAATTATACGCATGCTTGCCGGCAGAGAATTGCCTTCCTTAAATAGTGGATCTAATAATAGTTATTCCATAACACCCATTGACGAAGCCTATGCTTCATCAAAACCCCATATCGAATATTACGATGCCGAAGTCTACATTCCAGAAAAAGAAGAGACAGAACCAGCACGCATCCTCTCCACCATTTTCTTAGATAATGATGATAATTACTATGAACTGAAAGTCGCCATACCGACTTTCGAAAAAACGATTTGGTCAGGACTATTTTATTTTGGATCATACTCCTCTACTTCGTACTTCTCATAACGATAATAGGATCGACAATATGGATTTTCCACCGCAGCATGCGTCCTTGTATGCACTGTTACACTGGCTCGACAATTACACTCCGGGCAGACACAATACACCAGTACCCAACGACACGAATATTTCTGAATTTCACAAGCTCAATGTAGCAGCACAAGAAGCGGCAAATCGTTCGGAAGAACTTTTCGAGCAACAAAAACAATTTATAGGGAATGCCTCTCATGAACTACAAACTCCCTTAGCCATTTTAGGGAATCGTCTCGAATGGCTGCTCGATAACACAGAACTCAATGAAACACAAATAGAAGAACTATTCAAGATGCAAAGAACATTAGGGCATATAGTTCGACTCAATAAAACGTTACTACTACTTACAAAAATTGAAAACGGACAATTCCCCGAGAGCACAAATATAGATTTAGCTTTTATAATTAAAGAACAAATCTCTATACAACGAAATATATTCATCACGAAATATTTCCTATACAATAAACATTCCTGAAACATTCATTGTTTTAATGAATGAGTCTTTGGCCTCTACATTAATTACCAATTTACTTAAAAATGCATATGTACATACAACACAAGACAGCAATATCGAAATCACTCTTATCAATCGCACCCTGACAATTGCCAATGATGGAACAACGCCTTTGGACACCGAACACATATTCGAAAGATTTTATCAGGGAAGCAAAAAAGAAGGTTCTACCGGATTAGGCTTGGCTCTGGTAAAAGCGGTTTGTCGATATTACAATCTGCATATAGAATATCAGTTCAAAGAGTCGAAGCACTATTTCTCCATTACTTGGCCATAAACTAAAAAACGATTTTTTTCAAATAATATCCCAGAATTTCAAATTCATTTCAAAATTGCTCCTAATCTTTGTATCATCAAATTAAAACAATGTCTAACTAATAATTTTTGAATGTTATGAAAAAGCTAATGATTCTTACAACAATTCTAATGGCTCTTGGTATTTCTACGGCTTGCGCCGATAACGACAAACCCATTGCTGTTACCCAATTACCTCAAAAAGCACAGCTGTTCATCAAGACACATTTCCCGAAAGAGAAAGTCGCTTTGGCAAAACTCGAACGGGATTTTCTGGAAACCCGTTATGAAGTTGTTTTCACCAATGGTTCCAAAGTCGAATTTTTAAAAGACGGTGAATGGAAAGAAGTTGAATGTAAATATTCGACAGTGCCAACAGCTATCATTCCTGTACAAATTGCAAGCTATGTATCCCAAAACTATCCAGATACACAAATTGTACAAATCGATAGGGACAAAAGAGATTATGAAGTGAAACTTACGAATCGATTAGAGCTTACATTCGATTTAAATTTCAACCTAATCGACATAGATGACTAATACGTTAGTCTCAACCGATTTTAACTTACCCACCTTATTTCAATAAGGTGGGTAAGTTTTTTAAATAACTCAAATAAAACTCTACTGCCTAAAAAAATACCGTTGGAGAGTTCCTCTCCAACGGTATTAAAAACAAACTATACTTATATACTTATTTGATAATATCCAAGTGCTTGAAACACTTTTCGATTTTTTCAAGAGCTACATCTACTTGTGCTCGTGTATGCGTAGCCATCAGAGAAAATCTTATCAACGTATCCTTAGGCGCAACAGCCGGAGAAACAACCGGATTAACAAAAATACCCTCATCAAACAAATCGCGAGTTACCCGGAATGTTTTCTCATTATCACGAATAAACAACGGAATAATAGGCGTACATGTATTCCCCCTATCTCACAACCTATACGTCTGAATCCTTCCAAAGCATAATTCGTCACGTCCCACAAGTTGGCTATACGTTCCGGTTCACTCTCCATAATATCCAAAGCAGCACCCACCGCCGCAGTCGAAGCCGGTGTAATACTTGCACTGAAAATATAGGAACGAGAGTTATGACGTAAATAATTTGCCGTTACCTTATCCGTAGCGATAAAACCGCCCAACGAAGCGAATGATTTACTGAACGTACCCATAATGAGATCCACATCATCGGTCACACCGAAATGGTCGCATGTTCCACGTCCGTCTCGTCCGAAAACACCTATACCATGTGCTTCATCGACCATCACGGCTGCATTATACTGCTTAGCCAGACGTACGATTTCAGGAAGATTGGCTACATCGCCTTCCATAGAAAACACGCCATCGGTCACTATCAATTTCACCTTATCAGGATTGCAATTACGCAACTGGTCCTCCAACGATTGCATATCGTTATGGCGATATTTCACCGGAGTAGAGAAAGACAAACGGCGACCTTCGATTATCGAAGCATGATCGAGTTCGTCCCATAAAATATAGTCTCCGCGTCCAGTGACACAAGAGACTACCCCCAAATTGACTTGAAATCCAGTTGAATAAATAATGGCTTCTTCTTTCCCTACGAACTTAGCCAACCGATGTTCCAACTCCTCATGAATGTCCAATGTTCCATTCAAGAATCGGGAACCGGCACAACCCGTACCATATTTACGGATAGCGGCAATAGCAGCCTCTTTAATTTTGGGGTGATTGGTAAGACCTAAATAACTGTTCGAACCGAACATTAAAACTTTTTTGCCGTTGATTAAGACCTCGGTGTCCTGATCGCTTTCTATTTTACGAAAATAAGGATAAACACCAAGGGCTTTGGCCTTCTGCGGACATCATACTTCGACAGTTTTCTTGCATCAATTTCATAGTTTATGCTGAATGTGTATTTGTTATAAACTATCTGCACTATTTCTAGTCACGATATACCTTGAAAATGCAGGTTGCAAAGATAACATAAATATCCGAAAGGAAATCATTTTTCACTTAAAAAAGTATCTATCGAAACGAATTTTTCTTACAGATGCAAACTTTTTATCACCTTCTTTTTTAAGAATAAATCTTAGCTTCACAAACAGAAAATTTTTATACCATTAAAAATCAGATTTATAAAATGAGATGAAATCGCAAGGAGCAATCCTTTTGTAATAAAATCTACTTCTTATTACCAAGAATTTGAAAAAAATTGCGAAATTTGCCGATTGTAAACTCAAAAGACAGAGAACAATATGAAATTCTCAGCACGACAAATAGCAGAATTCCTGCATGGAGAGTTGGTTGGAAATCCCTCGGTAGAAGTCAATAACCTGTCTAAAATTGAAGAAGGAACACCCGGTACTCTCTCTTTCCTTGCCAATCCCAAATACACGCACTATATATACCAAACTCACGCCAGCATAGTTCTGGTACATAAAGACTTTGAGCCGGAGCATCCTATCGAAGCCACTCTTATCAAAGTCGATGACCCATATGCCTGTTTAGCGATGCTTCTCAATTTGGTAAATGAAGCGACTATCGCCAAACGTGGTATTGAACAACCCAACTATGTCTCCCTCGTCGGTCACACTCCCCGACGATATCTATTTAGAGCGTTCGCCTATATCGGAGAGCGAGTAAAAAATAGGTAAAAACGTAAAAATCTATCCTCAAACCTAGATCGGGAATGATGTAGTTATCGGCGATAACGTTACCATTTTTGCAGGAGTAAAAATCTATCACAGCTGTGTCATCGGCAACAATTGTATTCTACATGCAGGAACCGTTATCGGAGCCGACGGATTCGGATTCGCACCCCAAGCCAACGGGGAATATGCGAAAATCGCTCAAATAGGAAACGTCGTACTCGAAGACAACGTCGAGATCGGAGCCAATACAACAATAGACCGAGCTACAATGGGTTCTACGATTATCAAAAAGGTGTGAAACTCGACAACCTGATACAAATCGCACATAACGTCGAAGTAGGAGAACACACGGTTATTGCGGCCCAAGCGGGAATTGCCGGTTCGGCAAAAGTCGGCAGCCACGCTATGATAGGCGGTCAAGTAGGAGTCGCCGGGCATATCAAACTGGGAGACCGAATTCAAGTCGGAGCCCAATCGGGTATACCCAATCATGTCGAGAACGACGCTGTAATCATGGGATACCCTGCTGTTCCTTCCAAAGAATTTGCCAGACAAGTCGTTTATGTAAAACGGCTTCCCGAACTTACCCGTACGGTGAAAGCTCTCGAAAGGGAGATAGAAGCATTAAAAAGAACAATTGAAAAATAAATAAACTATAATATCGATGAAACAAAAAGACTCTAAAAAACAGCTTTTCGGTCAGCGGTAAAGGATTACATACCGGATTGAATATTACGGCCACGTTCCTACCGGCCCCCGAAAATCACGGATACAAAATACAACGCGTCGACCTTGAAGGACAACCGGTCATCGAGGCATTAGCCGAAAACGTAGTAGAAACAAGCAGAGGAACGGTCATAGCCGACGGAGATGTAAGAATAAGCACGATCGAGCATGCGATGGCTGCTTTGTATGCAGCAGAAATAGACAACTGTCTCATTCAGGTAAATGCACCCGAAATGCCCATTCTCGATGGCAGTGCCGCTGTTTACGCCGAAGAAATAGAGCGCTGTGGACTCGAAGAACAAAATGCCGAACGGGAATATTATCTTATCAAATCAAAAATCGAAATCCACGACGAAGAAACCGGTTCTTCAATCGTAGTATTACCAGACGATGAGTTTAGTATCAACACGCTCATCTCATTCGACTCTCCTATCTTGAACAATCAATTCGCCAGTCTCGACGATCTGCACGATTTCAAAAAAGAAATTGCCGGGGCTCGCACATTCGTTTTCGTACGAGAAGTAGAACCGCTGGTAAAAAATAATCTCATCAAAGGAGGAGATTTAGACAATGCAATCGTTATCTACGATCAAAAAACCTCACAAACCGAACTCGACAGGCTTGCCGACCTTTTAAACGTTCCTCACAAACACGTCGATGAATTGGGGTACATCAACAACAAACCGCTCGAATTCGAGAACGAACCGGCCCGTCATAAACTCCTCGACATTTTAGGGGATATAGCACTGGTTGGTAAACCCATAAAAAGGTCGTATCATCGCCACTCGACCCGGGCATAAAATCAACAATCAATTCGCCCGGCTCATTCGCAAAGAAGTCCGTCGCCAAGACATTCAATGTCCCGCCTACAATCCCAATAAAGAGCCGCTTATGGACGTCAATCGTATCCGTCAGTTACTCCCCCACCGCTATCCCTTCCTATTGGTCGATAAAATTATCGAAATGGGGACACGCCACATTGTGGGTGTAAAGAACGTTTCGGGTAACGAACCTTTCTTTCAAGGGCATTTCCCTGCCGAACCCGTTATGCCGGGTGTTCTTCTGGTCGAAGCTATGGCTCAAACCGGAGGTTTTGCTGGTATTAAGCACCGTCGACGAACCGGAACGCTATTCGACCTATTTCATGAAAATAGACAATGTCAAATTCCGCCAGAAAGTCGTACCGGGAGATACCGTCATATTCCACTTATCACTGATGACCGAAGTGCGTCGGGGATGCGCCTATATGAAAGGATATGCTTTTTTGTAGGCGAGCGCATTGTCACCGAGGCCGAATTCATGGCACAGATTATCAAGAATAAATAAATCTAAAAAGCAAATAAATGAAACAACCGTTAGCATACGTTCATCCGACGCAAAGATTGCGAATAACGTAGTAATAGAACCATTCGTAACCATAGACAAAAATGTAATCATCGGCGAAGGGACACAAATAGGTTCCAACGTTACTATTCTGGAAGGTGCGCGTATTGGCAAAAACTGCAAAATATTCCCGGGAGCGGTTATCTCGGCGATTCCTCAGGACTTGAAATTTCAAGGAGAAGACACGACCGTGGAAATAGGCGACAATACGACACTGCGCGAATGTGTCACCGTAAACCGGGGAACCGCAGCCAAAGGAAAAACCATAGTGGGAAGCAACTGTTTGATTATGGCTTACTCACACATCGCCCACGACTGCGTTGTCGGAGATAACGTCATTATATCCAACGCTACGCAAGTGGCCGGAGAAGTAATTATCGACAACTACGCTGTGATTGGCGGCGGGAGCCTCATTCATCAGTTCAGCCACATCGGCGCACATGTGATGGTACAAGGAGGTTCTCTCATCAATAAAGATATACCGCCCTACATCAAAGCCGGCCGCAATCCCATATCCTACGCCGGAATAAACTCCATCGGGCTCCGTCGGCGCAATTTCAGCAACGAAACCATTTGCAATATCCAAGAAATCTACCGTTACTTGTACTTATCCGACATGAATAATAGCGACGCGATAGAACGTATCGAGGCAGAACTGCCCGCAACCAAAGAACGGGACGAAATCGTATTGTTCGTCCGCAATTCAAAACGGGGTATCATTAAAGGATATCTATAATAATATCTACCAATTTATATCAAAGATGAAAGGGCCTATACGTGATGTACCGGCTCTTTCTTATTTTCCCATGTTAAAAGTTCAGCCTCAATCCCAATCCACCGGTTTCGGGAACAACCATACTCAATTCATACGATGTAGTCTGTTGTATAAGCCCGTTTCTCATATTATTATAAAGAGCGGCAGCATTCTTCATTTGCTTTCGGGCATGCGATACCAATATAGCTCCACCGACAACAGCTCCGGCTCCTATTATCGTTGGGATAGCGATCGCCCCAGAAGCACTTTCAGTAGACAAAGAGATAACCCCACTGCATACCGCCACAGAACCAAAACCAATAGCTACCCATGCCCATGCATTCTGTTTTCTTACTTTGCTATATATATCATATAGAGGTACAATCCGAATGGCTTTTATCTCTTCTTTCGTCAGTTTTTGCGCTCCCCTATACAGACTTAAACCTTTTGCCTGTATCTCTTCACCCGAAAGAATATTCGAATCTGTTCCCGAAAAAGAATTGGAGGAATTATTCCCAGCCGTAGCAGCTTCCATACTTTGCGTTGGCAAAGCCATCTGAACAGGTTCCTCTGTTGGCGATTCCGACATGACTGCCAATCCCTGTTTCACCGCCATACCGGCTTCCAACGGGGAAAGAGATGGTTCACTCAATCGAGTCCGGGTATAATCGCTACCGGCTTCCACAACTTCGAGCGATGCAACCTGCTCCCTTCTCTGAGGATATGTTTGCCGGTCACCGGGTGAACAAAATAGCTATCTTTGGAATAGACCTCCAACTTACTATTCGGCCATATTTCCTCCTCCGTCAAATCGATATACACATCTGTACCGTCTATCGCAACGATATGACCCACGTTAGCCGAGGAATCCACAGCCATTTCGATACGTTTCAACGGCATGCCCACCTGTATGGACTCCAATGTCTGTGACGGAACAGATTTGGCAGTCGAATAATCTCCGAAAACATCTTTCACTATTAACGAAGAAATTCGTTTACTCTCTTTCCTTATCCGTTTCTTGGTAACCGGATGCACGAAATAACCGGGTTTGGAACAGACCTCCAATATATCCCCCTTTGCAATTTTTCCTTCTGCCAAATCGATATATACGTCATCTCCCTCTACCGCAATCACATAACCGTCTGCCGATGTTTGTGCTTGTGTCGTCCATGCGACCGCCATACACAACGACAAAAACAATCCACACTTATTTCTCTTTCTCATATCTGTTTTATTTATGCTGTAAATATTTTTCAAAATGTCAATCGCACACCCAAGCCTCCGGTAGCAGGAGCGACCAAACTCAAACGGCAGGCATAGTCGCTCTGCTTACTCATAGTATTATAGTCTCGGGCTATTTTTTTTATGCTTACAGCAGATGCAATCTCCAAACCTGCGCCCGCCAATAAAAGGGCACTTCCGGCTGCAATCGTATAAGGAGTAACTTCTCCATATCCCCCATATGCTATATCAATAAAAAATCCGCCAACAACAATGATAGGTCCTAATGCCATCAACCCCCAGCCCCAATTACTCTTCGACTATTCAGGTTTATAGCGAAAATACAAGTTAGAGCGGTCGGCAAACAACATACGAGCATCGTCTTTGGAAATCTTCTCCGTTCCCATATATAAACTAAAACCTCTGGCTTTCATCTCATCGCCATAATTTCCGAATCGCTGGCGCTACCCATTACCCGGCTCTTGGCATCTCCATTGAAATATTGGTTCAGGTTACGACCTATCCCGATGAACGCTTTCTGTATCGCCTGACCGGTAACCGTCTGCTTGAAACCATCGGCTCCGCCGTTCAACTGCGCGCCGCCCAATGCGCCGTATTCCATCGACAACTGCGACTTTCCTTTCGCTTTTCCCGTCCCGCTGCTCATAAACAAAACCTCGCCGGTCTGCAAATCGACAACCCGGGCGGTAATACTTACCGAAGCTGTCAAGGTCGCCACCTCCACATTCGACATGTATTGTGCTCCGAGATTTTTTCCGAAACCGGCTTGAAAAGCCCCCATAATCGACGCCAAAGGAATACCCGTTCTCACATTGGCCACATCGGGCTTCTGCATGGTCACCTGAATTACATATTGAGCCCCGGCTATTTTTCCCCGCTGTATCGCGGTATTAGGATCTATGTAGCTCCCGGTCAAATCGGTCTCGTCCATTTGCATTCCCATCACCGTACGGTCGAGTAGCCGAACCTTGTCGCAAAACATCAATTGCTCCATCAACAAATCGGACACATACGTTCCGAAATACCCCACACCGACCACATCGTTCACCTGTGCCGGAGCCACAAATACCGAGACCTTTTCGTCTGTTGTCCTGACTGGATCGACCGATAAAACAGAAGGGCGATTCTCCTTAGCAGCCGGGGGCCCATATACATCGCCAGACGATTCCGAATGACTCGACTGGGACATCGCATTACATTGAACGGACATTCCCACCTCTACCTTCGACAGACTTTGTGCCGGAACGGCCCTTGCCAGAGAATAGTCGGTATACACTTTTACGACTTCGAGCGAAGCAACTTGCGACGGTTCTCTCTTTAATCGTTTCTTAGTAACCGGGTGAATGAAATAGCCCTCTTTTGAATAAACGGCCACCTTATCTCCCGGCTTTACTTTCCCGGCCGCTAAATCGATATAAACTTTTTCGCCTTCGACAGAAATTACATACCCGACCGCTTCGTTCTGCGCTTGTATCGTACCGCCTGCTGCCATCGAAAAAACGAGAAATACGATACAAATAATACATTTTATCTTCATACCTGCTACATCGTCCTGTCCCCCTTCGAACGAATTTAAAATAAAAAAGCGTAGGGAACATTCTGCTTATTTTCACGGAGGTATCGCCAAACACCCATTCACGAAATAAACAGCCCACCCCACGCCTTGCCGGTATAACCTCACCCCTTGCTGGGGTGGTATAGGCAAGCATGAGCGTTTTGTGACTGCTCTATCCTTCGTGAATTGAAAATTGGCGATTTTCCATGAAAGGATAAGCAAAAACGCTTTTATCAAAAAAAGGTTATCGAACAAAGCCACAGCTCACATTCGACACCGCAAATGTAGTGCAAACCAGAGACAAATGCAAGTTATGTTTGCGATTTGTTAAAAAAGTCCCCAAACTCATACACACTATAATATATAATTTTATTGCATTATTTTAAATAAAATATTTTAGAATTAGAATCTATTAAATATATTTGCAATTATATTATTAATGGAATCTCCGAAAACCATCAAAAGAGTAGGAAAAACAAAACAAGCAATGTTATGAAGAAAATTTTCTTAGTGGCAGCTATGGCAGCCGTAGTACTGACTAGTGTAAACGCACAAAACAAGTACAAACCCGAAAACATGAGTTTCTCGACAGAATTGAACTATTCGCCCGGCGGAGCTACTACTGACGGACAATTTTCATTACCCGACTACGGCGCCAAAGTTCGTTTGCATTTAAACGAAAAAATGGCTGTTCGCTTGAAACTGGGATTAAACACATCTACCGATAAAGATGTCACCTATTACGAAAGCCCGACAGACCAAAAAGAGTACGAAAGAAACAGCAAAGAATCTATCACCACATTTTCGATTATGCCCGGTTTTGAGTATCACTTTACCAAATACGAAAGAATCTCTCCGTATGTTGGCGGTGAAATTGGCCTATTGACTTCTACCGCTAAAACAAAAACCGACAACACCGAAAACGACGATAAAACAGAGTCCAAACGTCCCGGACTGGGATTTGGCGTAAATGTATTTACCGGTGTAGATGTTTATCTGTGCAAAGGCCTGTATTTAGGATTCGAACTCGGATTGGGTTACGACTCTATGAACTACAAAAAGAGGAACTACCACAACTGTCTCAGGATCGACGACCACCGAAACAGACGGTACTACTTCTAATTTACAAAGCAGATTTGGATTCCATGCGACTCCATCGTTACGCGTCGGCTGGAATTTCTAATATACGAAACGAGTTAACCCCTCCGTCATTACGTGCTACCTCGCCTATATTTTGTTTGACAACAAAACACAGAGGAGGGTGAGATGTATTCCCCCCTTCTCCCCTGCCGTATCCCGTAGCATTACAGGGTGCTGCGAAGTGGTATAGGAGAGACACCGAAGAAACGATAGTTTCTGAGGAGAGGGGTTAGAAATATAAAAAGACACCCCTCTGATTTTCCATCATACACGAGGCATATCTTTCTGATATGCCTCGTCCTTTTTTTGAGGACTAAATGCAAACCTCAAATAACAACGACCTTTTATACTTATCCGCAAGTTATTCCCTGAATATCGATTATAATCATGAAATTTTATAGGCTTTATTTGGCAGGAGAAAGATTTTTAGTACTTTTACATACCGAAAAAAAAGAACCTAATTACAAAAAAAAATTATGATATATAAATTCAGAATTGTTTCAGACGAAGTCGACAATTTCAAACGGGAAATATGCATCGATTCCGATGCTTCTTTTCTCGAACTGCACGATGCCATACTCGATTCTGTCGGCTTTTCTAAGGATCAAATGACCTCATTCTTCATTTGTGACGACGATTGGGAGAAAAAAACAGAAATTACCCTGATGGACATGGGGAAAGATTCTGACGAAGATACGTGGATCATGGCGTCTACAAAACTAAGCGACCTCATCGAAGACGAAGGCCAACGATTAGTTTTTGTATTCGATTACATGACCGATCGCATGTTTTTTATGGAATTGAAAGAGATCGAACCGGGAAAAGATTTAGAGACCCCGGTCTGCACACGTAAGGAAGGCAATCCTCCCCAACAAACGATGGATTTCGAAGAACTGGAAAAAAAAGAATGCCGCAAATAATTCTTCCGACTTCGATGAAACCTTTTACGGAGATGAAAACCTTCGATCCCTCGGAGCTCGACGAAGAAGGATTTGCCGATCTGAATATGGACGACGAATACAACAATATGTAACAAAAACGACAATTCAATAAAAACGAGGAGAATACGGTATTCGTATTCTCCTCGTTTTTTATTCTAATCGTAACGGTGACACGACGAGCACCTCCGCCGTTACGGAACTCACACAAATAAATACCCTGCCACGTACCCAAATCAAGGGCTCGGCCTCTTATCGGAATAGTCAAAGAAGCTCCCAATAAAGATGCTTTGATATGTGCCGACATATCGTCGTCACCTTCGTATATATGTTTAAAATAAGAAGCCCCATCGGGCACGATTCGGTCGAAGAAGGCTTCAAAGTCCAAACGGACGTCGGGATCGGCATTCTCATTGATTGTCAATGCAGCCGAAGTATGCTTGATAAAAAGGTTCAGCAAGCCGTTTTCCGGCAACTGAGGGAGACGAGACAAAAGCTCTTGGGTTATCAAATGATACCCTCTCCCCGTAATGCGGTAATCTTATCTCCATTATCTTAACCATCGCTTCATAATTTAATTATTCTACAAATATAATCGACTCCGTGGAAAATCAGCAGGGAATTTATAAGCCACTATCGAAGATATATTTTAAACCTCCTCCTCTGTGTTTTGTTGTCAAACAAAATATAGGGGAGGTGTCCGTAGGACGGAGGGTTAAACACTTATGACGAATAGATTAAACTCTACAAAATCCTATGACAGTATTCCCGACTTCTCATCGAAGTGACTGAAACGTGGTTATAGACAAAAAATTCATCGTTGAAATTTAGGACTCCCTCACAGATTTTCTACTGAACCATATAATCATATTCCGACAATAAAACAATCCACACCGAAACTTGTTATATCCATATAAATAAAAATACCCCACATAACAAAGCCTAATTTAATTTTAAAACTATATGGATATAATCATTCATTTTTTCCGCAGCTATCCCGAGATGGCGATTTCTTCTCACTCTGGGTATCGGTTTTTGGATAGGAAGTCTCAAATACAAAAACTTCTCTTTGGGAACCGTCACTTCGGTTTTATTAGTAGGTGTATTGGTAGGACAAATGAACATCGATATTCCCGGTCCACTCAAATCGGTATTTTTCCTGCTATTCCTATTTGCTATCGGATATAGCGTAGGTCCTCAATTTTTCCAATCCTTACGCAGCGACGGAATCCATCAAGTTATATTCGCTTGTATATTCGGCATTGTCTGTATAGGCTCTACCTACTTAATTGCCAAAATCATGGGTTATAATGCAGGTATGACCATAGGTCTGTTTGCCGGAGCACAAACCATATCGGCAGCCATCGGAGTTGGAACAGACACCATCGGTACTCTTGGAATTTCAGCAGAAAAACAACAAGAATGGTTGAATATCATACCGGTTTGCTATGCCGTCACTTACATTTTCGGAACCATAGGCTCGGCTTACATCTTAGGTACACTCGGTCCTCGGTTACTCGGTGGACTCGAAAAAGTAAAAAACGATACCCGGGCACTTGAAAAAAGAACTGAAACAAGACAACGAAGAAAACGATCCGGCACTCATGAATGCCAACCGACCGGTTGTATTCAGGGCCTACAAAATAGAATCGGACTGGTTCAAAACTCCACAAACGGTAAAAAGAAATAGAAAAACATATTAAGGAGATGGGAAGAAGAGTCTTCGTCGAACGTGTCCGAATCGATGGAGAAGTCCTCGACATAACCCAAAAAACAGTTCTTAAACAAGGCGATGAAGTGGTTTTAAGCGGACGACGGAAACCATCATAGAAGACGAAAGCTGGATAGGGCCAGAAATTTTCGATCCAGAACTATTGGACTTCCCCGTGGAAGATATTTTCGTACTACTTACCAACAAAGAACTTCATAAAAAAACGGTTCGTCATCTCCGTTCGTTACCCTGTATGCACGGAATCATTATCAAACAGATAAAGCGTTCGGGCGTAGAAATACCGGTCTATCCGAAAACTGTATTGTATAAAGGCGACACACTGGAAATCGTAGGACTAAAACGAGAAATAAGCGAAACAGCCCCCACCTTAGGATATGTCGACCGGCCTACCAATAAAACCGATATGATATTCGTAGGTCTCGGTATCCTCATCGGTGGTATCATCGGAGCTCTGACCATTCATTTAGGTGGTGTTCCTATCAGTTTGAGTACAAGTGGCGGAGCTCTACTCTCTGGGTTATTCTTCGGTTGGTTACGAACCAAACACCCGACCTTCGGACGAGTTCCCGAACCAGCAGTTTGGATATTCAATAACTTAGGTTTGAATATGTTCATCGCTGTTATAGGAATAACCGCGGGCCCCACGTTCCTGTCCGGGAATCCGTGAAGCTGGTTTCATGCTATTCATTGCCGGAGTTTTAGCCACTACAATACCGTTATTATTAGGATTGCTTATCGGTGCGAAAGTATTCAAATTCCGACCAGCTATAAATTTAGGCTGCTGCGCGGGAGCCCGTACCACAACTGCGGCGTTGGGAGCTATCCAAGAAAGTCTTGGAAGCACGTTACCGGCTATGGGATACACGGTAACTTATGCTATCGGTAATACTCTGCTCATTTTAGGGGGCGTCGTCTTAGTCCTTCTCTGCATAAACAAAAAGACATATATATACAAATACTCGTAACAATTATGAAAAGTCAAGAAAAACTGCCTCGTGCCATGGCCGATTACGGCAAAAAGATTCGAACAAGGACTGGAACAGATGAGTCCCTTCGAAATAAAAACGATCTAATTTCCTATGCCAAAGAGTGCGACCAGAAAGCCGTCTGCCAATTCTTAAATGCAGGTCGGGGAAATCCTAATTGGATAAACACAGTCGCTAGGGAGGCTTTTTTCCTCTTAGGTACTTTTGCTGTCGAAGAAGCAAAACTCACATTTGAACTTCCCGAAGAAGGTATCGCCGGAATGCCTCAAAAAGAAGAAATAGCCAAACGGTTTGAAAATTTTCTCAAACATCACAAAAAAACACCGGCTGCACATTTGTTGAACGAAAGTGTTCAGTTTCTCACGAAAGAAGGCATAAATGCCGATGATCTGATTCATGAATGGGTAGATGGCATCATAGGCGACCAATATCCCGACCCAGACCGTATACTCAAATACACCGAATTGATCGTTGAAAAGTATTTAATACAAGAAATGTGCGACCGACAAACACCTCCCCGACCACTACGATCTTTTCGCGACAGAAGGTGGAACCGCTGCTATGTGTTATCTTTTCAATTCGCTGAAAGCAAATAAACTGTTATCACAAGGTGACCGAATAGCTCTCATGACTCCTATCTTTACGCCTTATATCGAAATTCCCCAACTAAAAGAATTTAATTTCGACGTAGTCAATATACAAGCCTCGCAACTGACAAAAGAAGGCTATCATACTTGGCAATATCCCGAAAATGAATTAGATAAGCTAAAAGACCCTTCTATAAAACTGCTCTGTTTGGTCAATCCGAGCAACCCTCCCCCTCATACAGTTTAGATGAAGCGACCCACAAGAGAATAATAAAAATCGTACGGGAAAACAATCCCAGCCTCATGATTATAACCGACGATGTATATGGTACATTCGTGCCCCATTTCCGTTCTCTTATGTATGAACTGCCCTATAACACGGCTTGTGTATATTCTTTCTCAAAATATTTCGGGGCCACCGGTTGGAGATTAGCGACTATCGCTATTGCCCGCCACAACGTATTCGATGCTCAAATAGCTCTTCTTCCCGAAAAACAACGAAAAGAACTACACGACAGATACGATAGTATCAACCTCAATCCCGACAAGATTTTATTTATCGATCGATTGGTCGCCGACAGTAGGTTGGTAGCACTTAACCACACGGCAGGGTTATCCACTCCTCAACAAATACAAATGTCACTCTTCGCTCTCTTCTCTCTTTGCGACATGCAAGACAGATACAAAAACAAATTGCAGAAGATGATAACCAATAGACTGACGGCCATGTGGGAAAAGACCGGATTCAAATTACTTCCCGATAGCTTGCGGGCCGGGTACTATTCCGAAATCGATATTATGGTATGGGCAACCCAATTATATGGAAAAGACTTTGCCGAGTATCTCGAAAAAAATTACGAACCACTCGACTTTGTCATTAGATTAGCCAAAGAAGCCGGTGTAGTCGTTCTGAACGGTGATGGATTCGATGGACCTCGATGGTCTATACGAGTATCGTTAGCAAATCTCGATGAAATGAATTATCGAAAAATCGGGACAATTATCGGACATACACTGGAAGAATATGCCCAGAAATGGAAAAATGAAACGGCCAAAAAAAGAACCCGTTATTTACTAATTAATTTAGATGTAAAAGCCGGAATTTAACCCACCAGCAAAAACGTTTCAGCCAGGAGGTTGATTCCGGCTTAAAATGAACAGTTACATCACAGCTTTCTCGACTAAAAAACAGAATGTATGATGAAGAAACCAACGCCATGTGATATTCGAATTTCTCTATACCGTATATGTTACGCAACAAAATGGTACGAAACGGATTATCTTCACTCATCTGGCCGAATGTCATAGACACATCGTCGACGGTAATACCGTATGAATCGCCGCAAATAGATACAAATTCATCGATATTCAACTCGGAAAAATTTCGCGGAGGTTTTGAATATTTCTTATACAAAGCCCTTATTATATATTTAGAAATCATAGCACTATAAAAAATATCTACCAAAGCTCTTTTTAATCTACGGAATAAATATAAGCAGGAATAAGAATACACCCTAATTATCATTTAATTTTTTTCTATGAATTAATATGCACAAACAATCGTTCATAAATATTAACCTATAAACTGTAAATAAAAATAACTTTCTACATTACAAGTAATTATAAAAACATATCGTCTAGAATTTCTCATTTTTCCTATATTTGATTTACTCTTTCCCGAAGGCATTGTATATCATAACTTCCCGGTGATTGATACAAACGCAATCCAAACTCGGCTGTCACGGCTATGGTATGGTCGATCAAATCTGCTACAACGGCCTCATACATCTTCCATGTTTTCTCCGCAGAGAACAAGTAAAGTTCTACTGGCAGTCCTCGCTCCGCCATAGGCAGATAACGTACCATATAAAAGCATATCGGGATTGGATTTTCCCATTTGACGTATATAGTTTTCCAAATAAACTCTGAACAACATACTATTCGTAACCCTAAGTTCCTCTGCCAAAAAAGAATTTCCAGAGTTACAAGCCTGTTGAATAGAGTGTAACCGCTGAACAACGAACTCACCGATCAAAAAATGATCCTTAAATCGAAGTAAATCCTCTTCACGGAGAAAAGAAATACTATTTATATCCAAAAGTATCTGCCGGGAGATACGACGCCCCCCTCCTTCAAACATACTTCGCCAATTGGTAAAAGAGCCTGTCACCAAAGCGTATGGCGGAATAGTGGTCGTCGTATTATCAAAATTCAAAACTTTTACTGTATTGAGAGTCACATCTTGTACGATACCGTTAGCATTATATGCCGGAGCCGTTATCCAATCTCCTTTTATGTAACATATTATTTGCCGAAAGCTGTATTCCGGCTACAAACCCCAATATCGTATCCCTAAAAATCAGCATGAGAATCGCAGCAGATGCACCCAATCCGGCAAACAAACGAGCAGGAGACTGATCTATAATTGTTCCTATTATACTGATAAAACCAATTGAAAATAAGATAACCTGTATGGTCTGCACACCACCTTTTATGGGATAATGGCGTAAACTTTCCTTTCCATTAAAAATATCGAGAAATGCATTCAGCACACCATTCAAGAATCGAAGAATAAGAGCTATGATATAAACCTTCCATATACGATCGATCAGTATATACCAACTACTCTCTATATCAAACGCCGAAGGCAAAAATGCATATAGAATAAAAGCTGGAGCCAACGCAGCCAGCCTCGACACCACCTTCTTGTCATATAAATGATCGTCCCATTCAAATTTTGTACGGCGAATGATTGGAAGTAGCAATCTATTTATTAGCAACTTACAAAGCACATCGCACAAAATGGCTATCAAAACGATCAAGATTACATAAACCACATTATGCCATGCTTCCGTATTGGCAGAAAATAGATCGGCAACATCGTGCAATATCTTCTCTATTGATTCCAACATACCCATATCGTCATTCTGCAACTGGTTGAGACTCTATTTTCTTTTTTTTTTTTCCCGAAAGAAAATCGATAACCTACCGTATAAGTAAATCCAAACGGAGAACTATCCGTTCCAAATCCCGGTATATACCACGGTTGAGAATAAGTATTCTTTTTTATGGCTGAACATCAATCGATAACGAACAGTCCACCCCATATAAAAATTTTTATACACTTGCACCCGAAGCCCTCCCAACAGCTCACCCCAGTGGGCCCATGATTTCTGTCCGGTAATTTGTAGTTTTTCAGACTCACCCCAATAAGGTGACTCTACTAAAATATTATCTATATTATACGTAAAAAAAGAAAAGCCATACCGAATACCGATATAGAAAAAACTCATTGCAGTTTTATTATATCCGAAATTGTAGTTCATTCCTACACGGTTATAAAGAGAAGCTTTATTCCTGTATGTAAAGTTCAATCCCTCGGGAGTATTATCGGCATGTCCGATCCCGATTTCCCATACTGGGAAAAAAACGATTATGCAAATCCAATTCTGCCGCTATTTCATAATTGCCATAACTTTGTCCGAATAAATTTGTGATCCCGTCAAGAATGTTGACATTTACGGAGAGACCATTAAACAAGGGATAAAAGATACCCCTTTATTTCTGGCTCTTCCGGCTCCGCAACGACACTATCCGTTTGCACCGGTACAATTTCCCTTTTCGCTATTGGATCGACAGGTGTCACCCGTCGTTGCGCAACCGACGCAAAGATTACCCCTAAAAACAATATGAAAATTTTACTCCTCATCTGGGGTCTGGGTTTGAACTGTATAAAAAATCCGTATACTCTCCACATTTTTATTCGTGATCTCCGGGACTGTCACAGAAACAGAGTCAAGTATATTACGTGTATACCGACACGTATCGATAACAAAATTATACATCGCCCCGCAATCGATCGACACGAAATAGGGATACGACCGATAAACAAATGTGAGCGTATCGTTATAACGAGGAGACGAAAGACCTTGCTGTTCGTAATGAATGACATATTGCGTCGAGTCTTGTGTAAACCGCAACGGAAGATAAACTTGTGTTACGGCAACCGCCGAATCGAGTAACATAGAATCGGTTGGCTGTCCTATACCGAAAATTGAAATGGAATCGACAGACAAAGCCGTCTCTTGTGCATCATAAGAATAAAATTGAGCCAAAGGAATACTACTACGATTATCCACACAACCGTTACTGCCACAGTTACTTAAAACTAAGCAACACGCACATAAAAATAGAACTCCTTCGATAAAACTCAAAAGTCTTCCCATCTCACCACATCATTAAATGGTTTCCTCTTTCTCTCCGTCTCCACACCCTCGGCAGGATAGCCCAACGGCAAAAAACCATAGGTTCCCATAAATCGGGCAAATTCAAAATCTTTTTACATCGCTGCACGTCAAAATTACAAACCCAACAAGAACCTAATCCTTGTTCGGCAGCAGCCAAAACTAAATGTTCGGTTGCTATCGCTATATCGACATCACAAAAATCCTTATTATCGGACAAACGCTTCCACGACGTACTATGGTCTCCGCAAACAACTATACACATCGGAGCCGACGCGAACCATTCACGTGGATAACAATCGTACAAAGCTTTTAGCTTTTCCGGGTCACGAACCACGACAAAGCCCACGGTTGAAAATTCACAGCCGACGGAGCCAGTCTAGCCACCTCCAAAATATATTCGAGTTTAGCCCGCTCGACCTTCGAAGACTTAAAAGATCGCACCGAACTCCTAACCTTCACCAGTGTAAGCAAATCAGGGACATTCGTTTTCTTTCAAACCGTTCATAAATTCAAGACTTACGTTAATTACTTAAATTCGGTTTCTATCTGATAATTATTTCTTTCACTCGAATTTCGAGAAATAAGTTCTCCCAAAAAACCGGCAAGAAACAATTGAGTACCCAAAATCATAGCTGTCAACGCCAAATAGAAATAAGGAGAATCGGTTACTAGCCGATACGGTAAACCATTATATAAACAATATAACTTATTCGCCCCCACAACAATGACAGAAATAAGTCCTAAAAAGAACATCAAACTACCCAACAGCCCGAAAAAATGCATAGGTTTTACCCCGAAACGCGAAAAAAACCATAGCGTAATTAAATCGAGATACCCGTTTACAAAACGATCCAATCCGAATTTCGTCTTACCGTATTTGCGAGCCTGATGATGGACAGCCTTCTCCCCAATCTTATTATATCCGGCATTCTTAGCCAAGTAAGGAATATAACGATGCATATCGCCATAAACCTCTATATTTTTTATCACCTCTTTTTTATACGCTTTCAGCCCGCAATTAAAATCGTGCAGATTTTTTATACCAGACACTTTACGAGCTGTCGCATTGAACAATTTAGTGGGTATAGTCTTGGATAACGGATCGTAACGCTTTTTCTTCCAGCCCGAAACGAGGTCATACCCCTCGACCGCAATCATACGATACAATTCGGGGATTTCATCGGGGCTGTCTTGCAAATCGGCATCCATAGTAATAACGACATCGCCTTCGGCTCTTTGAAATCCGGTATAAAGCGCCGGAGATTTGCCATAGTTCCGCCGGAATTTCACACCCTTAACACGAGAATTTTTTTCTCGCAACGACTCAATCACTTGCCAAGAGTCATCGGTACTCCCATCGTTAATAAACCAAATTTCATACGAGAACTTGTTTTCCTCCATTACCCGCTCGATCCACGCAGTCAATTCAGGAAGTGACTCCGCCTCATTATATAAAGGGACTATTACCGAAATATCCATATTCCTATTTCTTTGTTTTACTTGACTTAAACCAAACAGAAACGAGCCATGCCATTACTGCCGACAATAAAGAACCGAAAAATACATTCACCCACATTTGTTGAATAACGACTGCCATAGGAGACGGAATATTCCCCTGTTCCAAACCGGTTTTTACAGCCTCCAACAATGAAGGGTCACTTGTCATATTCAATGATTCCAACAAAGTTACAGCAGCCGAAAGCTGAGATTTTATATATTCTGGATTGATATAAACATAATAAATATACTGTGCCAAACCACTGATAAGCGAGGCAAAAAAGAAAAAGCAAAATACCCATCATCCACAATTGAGAGAAGTAGCTGCCTCCTTCATTTTGATTACTGAACCTACGCATCATGAAGAAAAAACTACCAACGGGACGAATAGCAACATTATAGTAGAAACGACATTACAAAAAGGATAATTCAAACTCAACACAGCAAATATAAATTTCACCACGAAATAGAGCCCCATATAGGCTCCCGCCTCCATAGCGAATTGAACGATTCCCTTTTGTGTATTATTCTTCTCCATCAAAATATCGTTTTCCAATGTACATATAGGCTACAAAGGTATCACTTTTGCGGCAATATTTATGTGGGAAAAAGCCAAAAATAGAGATAATATCGACAATATATATCGAAAAGAAAGAGTGCCAAACAATAAGAAAACCTAAAACAAATAAAAAAGACTTGGCTGTTCCATTGTTTCTGATTACCTTTGAACCCCTTTTTATTAAAGCAGCATGAATAAACGATATGTAATGATTTTCACCGCTATATGCGGTTCTATTTTCTCTTTGCTGGCCGATATGCCCCGAGACTATTATCCCAACTCTCTGGAAGGGAAAAACGGCGCTGAACTAAAAACAGAGCTACATAATCTCCTGAAAAACCATACCCGGCTTCCCTATGGGTCTCGCGATTACAACCAAATAGCATGTACATGGACAGTCTTTAAAAAAAGTGATGTCCGTCCCAACGGAAAAGTATGGGATATGTATTCCAACAACTCTTATAACTTTTCGAACGGAGCAGGAGCAACGAAAGGCATGAACATCGAGCACAGCGTACCCAAAAGTTGGTGGGGAGATAAGCTTTACGATGAAACAGCCACTCCTCTTACCCGATTTAAATACGACGGTTCCTACGATTTACACCACCTAACGCCTTCCGATGCCGCTGCCAACACGGCTAAAAGCAATTATCCATTGGGAGAGGTCGATTCTCCTTTGTTAGACAATGGTGTTACCAAAGTGGGAACCGGACAAGCCAACGGTAGAGCGACCAACCTGTTCGAGCCCGCAGACGAATACAAAGGCGACTTCGCCCGCATGTATTTATACTTCGTGACCTGCTATCAAGACTACTCATGGAAATCTTCTGCCCTATCCATGTTCGCTCAAAACAGTTACCCCACACTGAATGCCTATGGACAGTCCCTATTACTGAAATGGCATCGACAAGACCCTGTCAGTCAAAAAAGAAATAGACCGCAACAACGCCGTATACAGTTTTCAAGGAAACAGAAATCCTTTCATAGACTATCCCAATATGGTAGAGTATATCTGGGGCGACTCGACAAATTATGAATTCAGTTTTTCGGGACAATCCACCTCCGCCCCAAGTATCAGTATATCGAACGACAAAATCGAATTCGGATACATCGGAACCGAAACATCGAAAGATAAAGAGATATACATCAAAGGGAAAAATCTGACAACAGATATTACAGCAAAACTATTGAATAACGATTCGGGAGATTTTTCTTTGTGGAATGTCCAATCTGCCAGCTCATGAATTAAACACGACCGGAATCAACCTCGCCATAACCTTTTCTCCCCGGTCGATCGGGACTCGCAATGTGACACTCCGATTATCGAGCGACGAATTATCTGCCCCCGTAGACATAACCATTTCTGGAACTGTACTCTTGTCCGATGCCTCCTATTTAAGAATCATCGACATAAAATCGACCTACAAGAAAAGCGACGAACCAGTGCGCCTGATGCTAAACATGAACTTGGATACACAATGGACTGTGGACGGAAAACCGGCCACACATCTCATTCCTTCCGAATTGTCCGCAGGGCTTCACACAATACAATTCACGACTACTTACGTAACAGGGAAAATGCGTGTACAAATCATAGAATAAAAATTACCATCAATCATGAATGCAGCTAAATATATCCGTTATATCCTAACAATCGCAACAGCCCTCCTTTTCTTTTCGGCCTGTAAAGACGATAAGAACGAGAGTCAACCAACCGACTTTATTTTACGGGTAGACGAGTCGGTATCTATCAAGCTACCCAACTCGACAAGTTATACCATAACGACCAATAACTCCGCGATTTCTTATGAATTGTCGGGAAAAATACTCACAGTGACAGCTATTAAAGAAGGGAAAGCGACTCTAACCGTTATCCTCGACTCAGGAGAAAGCCACAACTACTCGTTTACCATTTCGGCAAACTCTTATCAAATGGGCTTTACTATCGACTCCACGCCCCGAATAGAATCATGGATATCCGGCTCGACCGTCAAAACGGAAGAAACGGCAGGACTCCAAGTGAGCTGCGAGCCCGGCATGGATATAACCGGCTCTCCGACCGACAAATCGACACGCTCCTATGGATTTACTTATGTCGAAACAGGGAAACTTTTACGATTTTCTGCACAAGGCGATTTTTCCCAAAAAGGGATTTTAAACAACGGAATCATGGCTACCCGTGACAATGACAATACACCCATACAATACGAAGCTTGCACGGTTTCCATAGAAAAAAGTAAACGATGCAGGGAAGATCTGGTTCACGTTACAATTTACCGACAGAAGCGACATTCGTATCGTTACAGAAATTTTCTAAAAATTTTCATAGCCAAGCACGCACATTAAAAACGGGATAAAATTTGAAAATTTATCCTGTTTTTAATTACATGGGATGCGAAATACAAACTGATAGAATTTATTCGATAGTTACCGATTTGCCTCTTTAATGACAAATAACTATCTTCGCCCCACAAACTCATACCGGAAAACACCCGATCTATGGACGAAAAGGACAAAAAAATAGCACGCCTCGAAGAGCTGCTACAATCTATCAAAGATAATATCGACGAAACCGAATCTGTATTGGATTCATTATCCAATAGTGAATTGCAAGCCGAAAACGAAAATGATTTACCGGACGACGAATTTGATCGTTTACTCGACGAGTTTATTCAAAGTCAATTATCAGAAGAGGAGACGGAAGATGAAGAAGAAAGCGATAATTCCCCGTCTAATACCAGCCATCATATCATCTTTAAAAATACTTTTTTCTCCATATGCGACACAAAAGAACAAATACCCAGAGATTCACTACGCACACAATTCAGTACTGATGAAGGAGAATATCTATTCATTTCGACAGAATGCATAGGACAAAACGAATCTGCTACAATAGATGCTTGGGACGAAACTTTTTTAGCAGAACTAATTGCCCCCGATGGAAGCTCCTACATAGAAACTCAAATTTCCATGCCGATCGACACCGAAAACTACGCCAGTCCATCGGCATATTTCGCTCTTCCTGAAAGAGAAAACAGAGAAGGCTCATGGATTTACTGCCTATCCCGACTCTCCGACAAAGAAGAATATACAACCAAAAGCGCGACTTTTATATCTTTGCCCCAGAAATACGACGAATGTTTCGAAGTAAACAACTATCTATTGTTCAAAAACGAAAGCATCGCTCCCGACCCAGACCGTCCTATCATCTCCTACACAAGCATAAACCCGACTATACATAGCAACTACTATATCGGATTCTGCGGGATAAGCAAACTAAAAGACACGGACAAATCGTATGAATATGAAATAAAAATCCGTACACAAACCGGATTAACCAAATACGAAACAGTCGGAACTTTCATTTCACAAGACGACGAAGAAAGAAACCGGCTATGGACATTCCAAGAACCCGTCGACTTCTCGGATTATGAAAACGGAGAATATGCCGTCGAGATCTATTTCTTAGGAGAAAAAGTATTGAATGCTCCGTTTCGCATTGGGAACGAAGAAGAAGGAGAATATAATCTATTCAACATACAGACACGCCCCCCCGATCGGAGAAAAAAAAAGAGATAGACCCGACAAAAGAAAAAAAGATGCCATGAACTCTTTACAAGAGATGATCGGGCTAAACAATCTGAAACAGAGCATTGCCGAACATCTCAACTATGTAAAACTATTGGCCGCACGCAAAAGAGCCGGGTTAAAAGCCTCGATACCACCCCTTCACATGGTCTTTACTGGAAACCCGGGAACAGGGAAAACAACCGTTGCCGATTTCATCGGTGAGATTTTCCACAAAATGGGGTTACTCGAAAAAGGTCACGTCATACGTACCGACCGGAGCAAATTGGTTGGCAAATGGTTGGGAGAGACCGAACAAAAACCGAAGCTGCCATCGAAGCAGCCAAAGGAGGGGTCCTTTTCATAGACGAGGCTTACAGTCTGTTTACCAATGACAAAGATGGAGACAAACGCGACTTCGGAAACAGAGTCATAGAAACATTATTACCGAAACTGTCGGACGACAACTTCGGGACAATCGTTATTCTCGCCGGATATCCGGCAGAAATGAAACTGCTTTTGGAATCGAACCCCGGCTTGCAATCCCGATTTCCTTTTTACATTTCACTTCGAAGATTATTCACCCGAAGAATTATTGGAGATAGCCGACCTCACCATACAACGCGAAGGGTACGAAATAACCGACTCTGCTCGTCAAACTCTATTAGAACTGATAAAAAAAGACCATCGAAACAGAGACCGCCATTTCGGGAACGCCCGCTATGTCAACAGACTTATCTCTTCGAAAATACTTCCGGCTATGGCCACTCGTTTGGCTCAAAGCGGAATATACGATTCGGGGAATCCCGACAAACGGTCGCTCGTCACCATCGAACAAGAAGATATACCCGATAATACCGATGAAAAAATAATCATATCTTCGGAGAAATTCGATGAACAAACCATAGATGAATGCTTAACCCGACTCGACAGAATGATCGGATTATCCAATGTAAAAGCCGCAATCCATAACTTTGTAAAGATCGCCCGGCTATTACACGAGAACGGAAAAAATTTCTTTGGGGAAATCCCTTTGAAATGGAGCTTTGCTGGAAATACAGGAACCGGAAAAAGCACAGTCGCTGAAATTATGTCCGACTTACTGAAAGCCATGAACATACTCGGCAACGGACAATTTATAGAAATAAAAGGAGAACAGCTCTACAATGTCCCAGACTATAAAGTGGACGAAGTTCTACAAGATGCCATGAAAAAGTCACGACAGGGACTTTTATTCATCGATGGAGACTCTCCGAAATTCAAAAAATGCATACAACACATTTGATAGCGAACAACTACGAATCAAGTTAGCAGGATACACCTCTGCCATGCCCGGAGCTCATGCTCTCATCATTGCCGAGAACCGGGCTCCCCGGCAAGATTTGGTAGAACAGTTAATTGATAACGGCGCTCACGAAGTCGACCACACTTTAATTTTCGAAGACTATACCTCGGAAGAGTTATTCGAAATCCTGAAACAAATGCTATCGGACAAAGATTTCTCTTTTGAACAAAAAGCAGAAAGTATCATGCAGCATTACATAGAATACCTTTGTTCCGACCAATATTCTTGTTATGCAAACGCCCGAACCATGAAAATCATATCGCGAACCATTATGCAAAACGCCTATCTCCGACTCGGTGAGGCGGGCATAAAATTTTCACGAAACAGAATCACACATGCCGATGTAGCTTGCTTTGAAATAGATGAAAGACAGACTCTTAGAAATAGAATCGGTTTTTGCTGAAAAGACCGCTAAACTATTTCATAGACGAAACCTTATCTTTGTATTGAGGATTCCGATCCAACCAGACTGTCGCATACCGGCATGTCGCAGCCGGAAGTAAGTCATGGTCAAGCGCATAGTCATAAGCAGCCTTCACCAAAGCGGCAGCGATACCCCGCCCTTCGATTTCCCGGGGGACAATCGTATGTTCTATATTCAAGCAACCATCGACAAGATCATACGACACGTATGCAGTTTTCCCGTCAGCGACAGTCTGAAACTGTTTTCTCGACAAATCATGTATTATTTCCATAAGAAGAATTTTTTAATTGTACAAATATACATATCCGTTAAGATATGTAGCCAAAAAGAAGCCATAAGAAATATGGCACAAATAACAGTGCCGCCGCTTTCTCTTTTCGATATGCCCTTGATATATAAATCCACACTAAAATATCGAGTAATAAAATATCTATCAATCCCAAAAACGGATTTCTAAATGCGAAAAATAATAAGCTCCATAAGAAATTAACGACTAACTGTATCCCCCATAACACCGACAAGGTTTTATTCGCACCCCTTTCTATCAAGCGCCCCAATGAAAGTCCCATACAAATATAAATGATACTCCATGCAATAGGAAAAGCTCCATTAGGCGGAGTAAGAGCCGGTTTATTCAGCAATGGATACCACTCAGAAATAGAATTAGACTGAAAATAACTGGCCGACAATCCTACTGCAAAACACAATAGTATAGGAAGGAGATAAAATGCGAATCTTTTTTCATAACCAAGACATTTAACAACAATAGTTGTAATTTAAACACATATAAATAATTAAAGTTCTTGGATATTCCGGCTCTGTCGATAATTAATGGGGATTACCCGTTTTATACATCTAACTCCTCAATCAAAGATTATATGATATCTTCTCAATCCCTCCGTCACTTCGTGCCACTTCTCCTATGGCTGCGCCACCCCCTCAATGCCACTGGACATGGCAGGGGAGAAGGACAAATACGATCCGTCTCATTCGATAAATAATGAGATAGAAGGGTATTAAACCTCCTCCTCTGTGTTTTTGCGTAGCAAAATATAGGGGAGGTGGCACGTAGTGACGGAGGGTTAGAAAATACCCGCAGTGAAAATAACAAAATCAACCCTCATTCACTAACATTTAGGGCTATCCCCATGAATTTTCTACTGAACCTAAAAATCGACTGAGCCCCGATATTCCAAAAGAAGAATGCCTGAAATCTAAAAATAAAAGGACACTCTTTTTAGAGTGTCCTTTGAGCCGATAGAGGGATTCGAACCCACGACCCCGAGATTACAAATCACGTGCTCTGGCCAACTGAGCTATATCGGCAGGTGGGTAAGCTATCTACATCGCGCCGCTACAACCGGCTACCCTTGCTGCGGTCAAACCCTGGGGGATTCACAGGGGAGCTGGCCGTATAGGACTTACCCGGGCACAAAAGTAGATATTTTTTCTTAGATAACAATAGCATTCCACAAAAAAATGCACAAAATTTTCTATCTACCTAGAAACGAAACAATTAAAAAAAACATATTTCACAATAAATTTTTTCTCCATAATTTTATAGAAGTCTCGACCTGTATTGTTCCTAAAAAAATTTACATTTGTATCCTATAAATAATAGCCCATTCACAAAAAAGGAATTATGTTGCAAAAAATTAAAGAGCGTATACTTGCCGGCGGAGAAATTACCCCCGACGAAGCATTAGAATTAGCACAAAAAGCCATTCGTTCGGACCTATATGCTGCTGCCGACGAAATCCGTAAAAATTCTGTAATAAAACGCTCGATACTTGCTCGATCATCAATGCCCGTTCTGGTCATTGTCCCGAAAACTGCAAATGGTGCGCCCAATCGGCCCATCATCACACCCAAATAGAAACATACGACGCTATACCCATACATGAAGCTATATCCATTGCCCGTTTAAAACGAACAACAAGGAATAAAAAAGATTGTCTTTGGTCACCAGTGGGAGAAGGATAAAAGCCTCGGAAATAGACTATTTCTGCGATATTTATCGAAAAATGGGAGAAGAAACCCACTTACACCTTTGCGCCTCTATGGGACTATTGAAACGAGAAGAATTAGAAAAGCTGAAAGCCGCCGGAGTAAAACGCTACCACTGCAACTTAGAAACAGCCTCGTCCTATTTTTCCGAGCTATGTACCACACATACCATTGAGCAAAAAAAAAGAAACGATTCGGACAGCCCAACAGTTAGGAATGGAAATCTGTTCCGGTGGAATCATCGGTATGGGAGAAACTATGAGACAACGCATCGAATTGGCTTTTGAACTAAAAAAGAATTAGAGGTCTGTTCGGTTCCCATGAATATCTTGAATCCCATACCGGGAACACCTTTGGAACACATGCCCCCCATCAGCGACGAGGAGATTTTAGTTACAATCGCAATTTTCAGATTCATACTGCCACGGACGTTCATTCGGTTTGCCGGAGGGCGGGCGAGATTATCCAGAGAAACACAAAAGCAAGCACTATCGGCCGGAGTAAACGGACTATTGATGGGCGACATGCTCACAACGCTGGGATCGGGAGTAAACGAAGACAAATCATTAGCCCGAGAAGCGGGATACGATCCTCTATAATATAATAAAAAGCCTGTCGCATGCGACAGGCTTTTCTCGTTTATCAAATTCCCTGTTCTTCACAGAACATTCCATTTCAGTCACTTGGTTCCAGTTGAAAAACTTGCTCTACCGATTTATTGAATACTTGGGCTATTTTCAACGCTAACACCGTAGAAGGCACAAATTTACCAGTCTCGATTGCATTGATGGTTTGTCGGCTCACCCCTACTACATCGGCCAAATGCTGCTGGGTTATACGAAGTTCGGCACGCTCCACTCGTATTCTATTCTTCATCTCTCAACGACTTTTTAAGTTTCCACAATTTCATTTCAAAGACAATCAAGAAAAATAATAATATTCGTAAACATATTAAAGACCAAGACATTCAAAAACAGAAGCTCGTAACAAAAAAGAGATAAAATAATCAAAACAGACGAATTGATATACAAGGCTATCAACAACGAGTTCAATCTTATCCGCCCGATTAATTCATCTTCGACTCTCTCACGTGAACATGCCACAAATAAACAACCCAAGCAAATGCCTATAATGGCGACATTATTCAATATTTTTCCAACCCAATCCGAAGTCAGTACTCTTTTCATAGCCAAAGGAATCCATTCGGGTAGCAAGAAAGATGGAAAACCATTATAACCGTCTATCGTCATCAGTACTCCCAGCACAAATGTTGGAACCAGAATAATCCAGCCGACTTTCTTAAAGCCATTAGGCAACAAAAAGATTTTTTCCATAATAACAATTATTTTAAGTAATCGATAAAAGATATAGCTATGGCACAAATGTAAAGTATATTTTACATATGGACAAATATAAGCGACTTTTTTTTTTACAAAAAATCTTACAGAAAAGCTATGAAGCCTCTGAACACTTCCAACATGGCGTGGGAATCTTCATTCAAACCTATTATCTAAAAAAATGGATTTTTCCCGCAAGACTCTGCACTTCCGACCAAATGCTTAACAGTCTTGCAATAACGGATAATGTCGGCGTTTGTGTGTTGTGTTTCAGGTAGATAGATAGGATAACAAGATTGGTAAAACTCAAGACTTTTGTATCATTGAGCACAATCAAACTTTGCAAAGGTAAAACTTTATTCTTAAACTCAAACTTTTTAGGGTTATTTTTTTGACAAAAAGATTTTTAACCCGATACAAGCCTTAGAATTCGAAAAAAGAATAAATTAACAATGCAAAGCACTCGCGCAATTTTTCTATTACGCCCTAAATCGTTAAAACTTTCATGAAGACTGCTCTTTCCCATTTGTCCAATCACAACATTTATCGTAAATTTGACTGGTATTTAATACAAAGTAATGATCAGCTACTTACAAATAGAAAATCTCACAAAGTCTTTCGGAGACCGGATTCTCTTCGAAAATATATCGTTAGGTATCGGTGAAGGAGACCGAATAGGATTAATTGCCAAAAATGGAGCAGGGGAAAACGACTTTACTGAATATTCTGGCGGGGAAAGAAAATTATGACAGTGGAAACATTGTATTCCGGAATAATTTACGGGTAGGATACTTGGAACAATCCCCTCCTATCCGCCAGAACTCACAGTTATACAAGCCTGTTTCCAGTCCGACAATGACACTGTTCGTTTAATAGCCGAATACGAACAGGCCCTACAAACCGATGATCCTATCGGCCTACAAGAACTGCTCGACCGCATGGACCACTACAAGGCATGGGATTACAAGCAAAGAGCCAAACAAATTCTTTCGCAGCTCAAAATCAATAACTTCGATCAGCCTGTAAAAGAATTGTCCGGCGGACAACTGAAACGACTGGCGTTAGCCAATGTCTTAATTACCGAACCCGACTTGCTCATTCTCGATGAACCGACGAATCATCTGGACATCGATATGACCGAATGGTTGGAAGAATTTTTACGCCGCACCAACATAACCCTATTGATGGTCACGCACGATCGCTATTTTCTTGATCGAGTATGCAATCAAATTGTCGAAATCGACAATCATACACTATACAACTATAACGGTAATTACAGCTACTATCTTGAAAAACGGGAAGAGCGCATAGAAATACATAATGCCGAAATCGACCGGGCCCGCAATTTAATGCGGACCGAGTTGGACTGGATAAGGCGACAGCCGCAAGCCCGGGGCACAAAAGCAAAATACCGTGTGGATGCTTTTTATGAATTACAAGCGAAAGCCCGTCAAGAAAAAAATCAGACGGGCAAGTACGGCTCGAAGTAAAATCGTCATACATCGGTTCAAAGATATTCGAGGCAAAAAGGTATCTGTAAAACATTCGGAGACCTGAAAATAATCGAGAACTTCGATTATACTTTTGCCCGCTATGAAAAAAATGGGTATCGTAGGTAACAACGGAACCGGAAAATCGACCTTCATCAAAATGCTCGTCGGTGAAATTCAACCCGATCGAGGACGATTCGATATAGGAGAAACGGTAAAGTTCGGCTATTATAGCCAAGATGGGTTACATTTTAATGAACAGATGAAGGTCATCGATGCCGTAAGAGATATAGCAGAAGAAATTTCACTTGGCGACGGACGTAAGCTGTCCGCATCTCAATTCTTGCAGCATTTTCTCTTTACCCCGAGACACAACACAGCTATATATATAAATTAAGTGGAGGAGAACGCCGACGCCTATATTTATGTACGATACTCATCAGTAATCCCAATTTTTTTTTGGTACTGGACGAACCGACCAACGACTTGGATATCGTTACCCTTAACGTCCTTGAAGATTATCTCCGTAACTTCAAAGGGTGTCTCATTGTCATCTCCCACGACCGATATTTCATGGATAAAGTAGTAGATCACCTACTTGTGTTCAAAGGAAACGGAGAACTAAAAGACTTTCCCGGTAACTATACCGATTATCGTGAATGGAAAGAAACACAGGAACAAAAGGCTAAAAGCGAACAGGCAGAAAAAGCAAAGCAAAACAATAAAAAGACTACTGCCGAAAAAAGAAATACATCTGACAATACCCGACGACGCCTTTCTTTTAAAGAGAAAAAAGAGCTGGAACAATTAGAAATGGAAATCGCGGCGCTGGAAGAAGAGAAAAAAACAATCGAAACGAACCTTTGTAGCGGAACCCTAAGCATAGAGGAACTCACGCTGCAATCCAAAAGATTGCCGGAAATCAACGAAAACCTCGATGAAAAGACATTACGCTGGCTCGAACTAAGTGAAATCGAAGGGTAGTTATATACAAAAGGCGATAGACCGTATCTCTATCGCCTTTTGTTATATCACATGCTCAAACCTCACCTTTGAAAATAAGCGTATTTCGGTTCTGTGGGTTTATAAGAATCATCGTCCCACAAAGTACTGGTAATCATCAAATCGGCACTGTATCGGTTGCAAGCGATAGGCACATTGTGTACTCTACACTGACGAAGCAACATCTGTATATCGGCCTCGTGTGGTTGAGGATTCAAATCATCGATCAAAAAGATAGCCAAATCGACTTGATGACGAACCACCAATGCGGCAATTTCGGCATCTCCCCAACGGACCCGAATTCATACAAGTCACATCGGCCGGAATATTCAATTCGTCGAATGCCTCCTTAATCAATCGGCCGGTAGTACCTGTACAAACCAAATGGTGATGAGACAACAACTCGGCATTATGTTTCACCCACTCTACCATATCGGCCTTACGATTATCATGCGCCACTAGCGCGATAGTTAATCTTTTTTTCATAGCTTTATTTTTTTAAGATTGAACAGTTTGAAATTTTTGTCTGATTTTCCGTTGATGTATCCACAGGGCCATAACCGCTATCACGAATGCGATAAAATCAGAGATAGGCATACTCAACCAAACTCCGTTCGTAGACCAGTAAGTCGGTAAAATCAACAACAACGGCAATAAAAACAACAGTTGTCTCGATAAGGATAAAAATATAGATACCGGCGCCCTACCTATCGACTGAACGAAATTGGAAATTACAATCTGGCAACCGACAAACGGGAACATGGCACAACTGATACGAAGACCGGTCACAGACAAATCGACCAACTCCTCGCTGGTTGTAAACATCGCCACGATAGCATGGGGAATAATTCGCTCAATACAAAGCCCACCGTAGTAACGACCACACCCGCCGTAATCCCATATCGCAATGTTTTGCGAACACGTTCATATTGCTTGGCTCCATAGTTATACCCCACGATAGGTTGCATTCCCTGTGTGATTCCCATAACGATCATAACGAACAACATCAAAGTACGGTTCACAATACCATAAGCACCGATAGCCAAATCTCCACCAGTATGTTGCAACGCATTATTAATAAAAATCACCACCACACAGGCACAAACATTCATCAAAAAAGGAGACATGCCTATGGAAAATATTTTAGCGACTACCCGCACTTTCAACCGGGAGTACCGACGGTCAAAATGAATAAAGTTTTTTTTGTTCGCAAAATGAACGAGCACCCACACCATAGCGACAGTCTGAGACACGACTGTTGCCAACGCTGCACCCCGTATTCCCCAATCGAATGAAAATATAAATATCGGAGCCAAAATAATATTACACCCCACAGTCAACAATGACGAAAACATTGCCTTACGAGGATACCCCGTAGCCCTCATTACGTTATTCAGCCCTATAAACACATAAGTTATAGGAGTCCCCAGTAAAATTACTTGCATGAAATCACGAGCATAAGGCAATGTATCGTGGCTTGCCCCGAAAAACAATAATATGGAATCAAGAAATAAAAAAGTCAAACCGCCAAAGCAAACAGCATTGATTATACACATAATCAAAACATTATGTACGACCTCCGTTGCTCGCACTTTATCTTTCTGACCTAAAAAAATAGAACTGATAGTAGCACCGCCTATACCGACCAATGTACAAAAAGCGACCACCAAATTCATCAACGGGAAAGTAATTGCCAAACCTGCGATAGCCAATGCACCCACCCCATGACCTATAAATATACTATCTATAATATTATATAGCGATGTAACAGTCATCGCTATAATAGCCGGTACAGAATACTGAATCAACAACTTGCCAATCGGCTCGGTTCCAAGTATCAACGGCGAATTACGCTCTGCCATAATCTCTAATTTCACAATTACGATACAAAGGTACGAATTATTCAGGAGCTAAAACAGGAGCATAAGCATTTTATAACATAAAGATACTTCAAATAGCTACGCCCTATATTTTTCACATAAAATATTATTGGTCCATTCAACTATCATAAAAAATAAAAATATCTGAAATCAGAACCGTTTTTTGAGACTTCTTGTTATATTTGAAATACTTTATCTATATTTGTAGAATATAGGATACGGTTCGGCAGAGCCAATTCGGAAATATGATTTCCGTTTGCCCCTGCACTCACCTTTCGCTATGTTTGTCATGAAACCATTAATTAAATAGAATTATGAAAAAGTTTTTATTCTTGGTTATATTGAGTTTGACTTTATTTTCCTGCGAGGGTCCTATGGGACCACAAGGTCCTCAGGGAGTTCCGGGCGAAGGAATGTTTTGGAAGTACTACACCTACACAGTAAAATCGCAAGACTGGCAACTTGTGACATCGCCCGACGGATTAAATACGTATTACATGTATGAGTTCCAAAATAAAGATATTACAGACGATTTGTATATCGACGGATATGTCTTGGGGTACTTGGTACAATCTCCGGGGCAGACAACGAAGTCATCACCCCTCTACCTTATACGATACATAAAGGCGAGGCAGATGGGGATAATGCGCTGCTTTGGACCGAAACTTACACCTACGATTACATGCCGGGAAGCGTAGCTTTTTATGTGCAATACAGCGATTTTATCGAGCAACAGCCCGGAGATATGGTATTTCGTTTAGTCCTTAATAATTAATAACCGTCTTTTCGATTCTTCGAAATAAAAATAAACGAGGCCATCTTTAATAAAGAAATGGCCTCGTTTATTTTATGTAGCAAACTAATGATTCAACAAGCCTTAAAGCTCATATCGAGACCTTTTACCGAATGAGTGAGAGCTCCCACCGAGACAAAATCGACACCACTCTCAGCGTAATCTCGAATCGTATCGAAAGTAATACCTCCCGAAGACTCTATTTCATATTTCCCACCCACAATTTTCACAGCCTCTTTTGTCAATTCAGGCGAGAAATTATCGAGCATAATACGGTCCACACCGCCCACTCGCATAACCTCTTTCAATTCGTCCAAATTACGCACCTCTATCTCAATTTTCAAATCCTTGCCTTTGGCCTTTAAATAATCATGACAACGAGAGATAGCGTTCTCTATACCACCGGCAAAATCCACATGATTATCTTTCAGCAAAATCATGTCGAACAATCCGATACGATGATTCACGCCACCACCTATCTTCACAGCTTCTTTTTCGAGCATACGCATGCCCGGAGTTGTCTTGCGGGTATCGAGAATGCGAGTATGCAAACCTTCGAGTTTTTTCACATACCGGTGAGTCATCGTAGCGATACCGCTCATGCGCTGCATCACATTGAGCATAAGACGCTCGGTTTGCAATAATGATTGTACGCGTCCTTCGACCACAAAAGCCACATCGCCGGGTTTTACCGCAGTCCCGTCCTCGATATAAACCGTCATTTTCAAATCGGGATCGAAACGGTGGAATATTTTTCGGGCAATCTCTACTCCGGCCAAGATACCCGGCTCCTTGATCAACAACCTCGACTTCCCCATCGCCGTATCCGGGATACAACACAAAGTAGTGTGGTCACCATCTCCTATATCTTCGGCAAAAGCCAAATCTATCAATTCATCTATCAACTGCTCTTTCGTTTTCATACACCAATAGTTTTTTATTCTTATGCAAAAATAGCACAATCCGGGAGAAGGTACAAATAAATTTGATTATACCGAGGATAACCAATTTCCACATTATAAAAACAACACGATGCAAACGTTCGAACAAGTTTGATTTTACTCTTTGTTTATATTAATTTTGCAACAAATTTAAATTCCTTATGAAAATAGTGCTATTGGTTGTCGGGAAAACAGTCGAATCTTATTTTATACAAGGAATCGAAGAATACAGCAAACGATTGGCCCACTATGTGCCGTTCGAAATCGCTGTCATTCCCGAACTCCGCAACACCAAAAGCCTGAGTACCGACCAACAAAAAGAGCGAGAAGCCGATTTCATCTTGAAAAGTTTCCTGCCCGGCGACTACATTGTCCTGCTCGATGAACATGGAAAAGAATTTACCTCCACGCAGTTCGCCTCCTATTTGGAAAAGAAAATGTCAAACGTTGCCAAACGCTTGATATTTGTCATTGGCGGCCCTTATGGTTTTTCCCAACGCATATACAATGCGGCACAAGAAAAAATTTCTCTTTCAAAGATGACCTTTTCCCACCAGATGATTCGCCTCATCTTCACCGAACAACTCTATCGGGCTATGACTATTCTCAATAACGAACCCTATCACCACGAATAAATATGAATCGTTTTCATTACAAAATTCTATCCGTCTTCATTATCTCACTTTCTCTCTTTACTTTCCCGACAAACGCAAAAGAATACAGCAGTGAAATAGGCACGTTGTGGAATTTTACGGTATCCAAACAAATAAATCGGATAAATCTGCAAATACAGCAAAACGTATGGACACTTGGTAAATATTACGAACGATACATGCCCATTGCGGTCGTCTCCTATACTGCCGTCCCGAAATACCTCAAATTAAATGCGCTGTACTACTATATGAATCAACAGACAGCCCCGAATATTTATAAGAATCGTCATCGTTATCAACTGGGAGCCACTTTTTTCCTATCCTGTACACCGATTCTCCCTATCGCTGAATTCCCGATTTGAGTCCACCTATACCATAGGGACGGCCAAACCATCGAACAAATGGCGAAACAAAATACTTCTCAGTTACACCATACCCGACAGCCGATGGACTCCGTTTATCCATACCGATATATTTCTTTTTCTGAATGGTAAACAGTCAGGAGAATTGGATAGAATATGGTATGATGCAGGGGTAGAATATCGAATAGACAAAAAAAATTCCATCGAATGCAAAGTTCGAGAAGAACATCTCATGAGTAAGACACCCCAACAACTCAATACGTTTATCTCCTTAGGTTATAAATTGAAACTATAATCCCCTATTCCATCTTGCGATACACTATATTGGGGGGGGGGACAGAAAAACGACTCCACAAATTCAAGGAGAAACGGCGAGATTGAAACATCTTCGAGATTCAATCCACCCAAAACAAATCGCTCATAACATCATCGGAAGTAAAAAAAGACCCTTACGAGTTATGCGCATGACATCGTCGGTCACCAGGAGTCGCCCTGCACGGATATGTGGCAGAGCTTGTTCCAAGCAACATTGCATGCGCTCAGTTCCAAAGTCGTCTTCGAGTTTTTTCAGATTCAATCCCCAACAGGTACGAAGCGATGTAAGTATGTATTCATTATATAAACTATCGACCGTCTCTTTCTCTTCCATATATGCAACATGTCCCGTTTGCAAAGCCTCCATATATTCCGACAATGAGGAAGGGTTGATACGCCTGCTCTTCCCATCGTAGCTATGAGCCGCCGCACCTAAACCCAGATACGGTACACCTTTCCAATAAGATGTATTATGAAGTGCATAACGCCCAGAGCGGGCGAAATTGGAAATCTCGTAATGCTCATATCCAGAAAAACCCAACACATCGATAAGTGTCTCGAACATCTGTAAGGATTCTTCTTCCTCACACTCTTTCACCAGTCCTTTTTCCTCATTCTCCACAACGCCGTACCTTCCTCATAAATTAAATTATATGCTGAAATATGCGGAACATTCAAGGTTACGGCTTGTCTCAAATTGTTCGTCCAACGTTCTACGGTCTGTCCCGGCAAACCATATATGAGGTCTATACTGATATTTTCATATCCGGCACAAAGGCAATTATCGACTGCCTCCATCGCCGCATGAGCCGTATGACGCCGACGTAGAAAAACAAGATCCGAATCGTCGAAACTCTGTATTCCCATACTTAGCCGGTTAACCGGAGTATCCTTTAATTGACTTATAAAAAGAGGTGCCACATCATCGGGATTCACTTCAAGAGTAACCTCCTTACAAACCGACCAATCGACAACTGTGGAAAGAGTTCGAAACAAACGACCTCGTTCCGACGGCGATAAACTGGACGGAGTCCCCCCTCCAAGATACACCGTAAAAACAGGTTCGTCCCTTAGCTCATGTATTCTCAATTCAAGTTCCCGACAAACGGCATCTATATAGCCACGCTTGAACGAAAAATCGGTCGAGGAAAAGAAGTCGCAATAAACACAGCGACTTGCACAAAACGGTATATGAATATAAAGCCCAGCCATTACTCGACAAAAATACAAAACTTCGATTCATAAACAATGTTTTGTAACATAGTTCTTACCATTGCTTTTTAAAAATATAATTCATAATTTGCGAACGCTTTGTTAAAACGTAACCAAGTGTTTTTGTTTTATTAAAACTTTAATATCATGAAAGTCTATCAATCTCACGAAATCAAAAACATTGCTCTATTGGGCAGCAAAGGTTCAGGCAAGACCACCCTCGCAGAAGCTATGCTCTACGAGTGTGGTGTAATAAAACGTCGCGGAACCGTCGAAGGGAAAAACACCGTCTCGGACTATTTTCCTGTGGAAAAAGAGTATGGATATTCCGTCTTTTCCACAGTTTTTTATGCCGAATTTTTAGGTAAAAAGCTCAATGTTATAGACTGTCCGGGAGCAGACGACTTTGTAGGAAGCGCTATAACAGCCCTTAACGTAACAGACACGGGAGTAATTGTCATCGACTCTCAATATGGAGTCGAAGTAGGAACTCAAAACATCTTCCGTACTGCCGAAAATCTGAACAAACCTATTCTTTTTGCCATGAACCAACTTGATGGTGAAAAAGGCAGATTACGACAATGTAATCAACCAAATGCACGAAACATTCGGTAACCGAATTGTACAAGTGCAATATCCGCTTAGTTGCGGTCCGTCGTTCAATGCCATGATCGACGTCCTACTCATGAAAATGTATAGCTGGTCGCCCGAAGGCGGTACACCCACCATATCCGAAATTCCCGAAAGCGAAATGGAAAAAGCCCGGGAATTAAATCAAAAATTAGTTGAAGCCGCTGCTGAAAACGATGAGACCCTTATGGAAAAATTCTTCGAGCAAGGTTCTCTCACCGAAGATGAAATGCGGGAAGGCATCCGCAAAGGTCTCATCACACGCAGCATATACCCTGTATTCTGTGTAAGTGCATTACGCGATATGGGAGTACGACGTATGATGGAATTCCTCGGCAACGTAGTCCCCTTTGTCTCCGAAATGCCCAAACCCGAAAATACAGCCGGAGAAAAAATCGCTCCCGATGCCAATGGGCCTACAAGTATATACTGCTTTAAAACCACGGTCGAGCCTCATATCGGAGAAGTATCCTATTTCAAAGTAATGTCTGGAACCGTACATCAAGGGAGACGATTTGATTAATGTGGATCGAGGCGACGGACGCGAACGTTTGGCTCAATTATTCTGTGTTTGCGGACAAATTCGTACTCCGGTAGAAGAACTTGTAGCAGGAGACATAGGAGCATCGGTAAAACTAAAAGATGTGCGCACTGGTAATACACTCAACACAAAAGGGTGCGATTATCATTTCGATTTTATCAAATACCCAGCTCCCAAATATCAACGAGCAATAAAACCGGTCAATGAATCCGATGCCGAAAAATTAAGTGAGATTCTCACTCGTATGCATGAAGAAGACCCGACGTGGCAAATAGAACAATCCAAAGAATTGAAACAAACGATTGTTTCGGGACAAGGAGAATTTCACTTACGCACTTTAAAATGGCGTATTGAGAATAACGATAAACTTGCCGTTGAATTCATAGAGCCTCGCATACCCTATCGGGAAACAATTACTAAAGCGTCTCGGGCGGATTATCGTCACAAAAAACAATCGGGTGGAGCCGGACAATTTGGAGAAGTACATCTCATCGTAGAGCCCTATTATGACGGAATGCCAGCACCCGACACTTACAAATTCAACAACCAAGAATTCCGTATGAATGTACGCGATACCCAAACGATAGATCTTGAATGGGGAGGAAAATTGGTGGTTTGTAACTGTATTGTTGGAGGTGCCTATCGACGCTCGGTTTATTCCTGCTATTGTCAAAGGATTGATGGATCGTATGGAACAAGGGCCGCTCACTGGTTCTTACGCCCGCGATGTCAGAGTTTGTATCTACGACGGGAAAAATGCACCCGGTAGACTCTAATGAAATATCTTTCCGATTAGCTGGACGTAATGCATTCAGCGAGGCATTTAAAAACGCAGGACCGAAAATTCTCGAACCTATATATGATGTCGAAGTTCTTACCCCAGCCGATGTCATGGGCGATGTCATGAGCGATCTGCAAGGACGGCGCGCCATTATTATGGGCATGTCTAGTGAAAAAGGATTTGAAAAAATCACGGCAAAAGTACCTTTAAAGGAAAAATGTCTTCCTATTCAACAGCTCTCAGTTCGATCACCGGAGGGCGCTCATCTTTCTCTATGAAATTTGCATCTTATGAGCTCGTTCCATCTGACGTTCAAGAAAAACTACTTAAAGCTTACGAGGCCGAACAAACAGACGAGTGACCGCGATTTTGTTAAATAATTAAAAAGCCATTGGAAAAACCAATGGCTTTTTTTTGCAAATAAACATTTATTTGTTAAATTTGCCGGTAAGTGTTAAACCCAACCTTCTAAATAGGTTTTCATAAAATAAAACAAAAATAGTGGAATCGGTGTTTATATAATAAATTTGTACAAATGATGTAAAAACAAATCATTCAAACACCACAACAAGTTAAACAGAAAAAAAAAATAAAGAGGCAAACAAAATGAAAAAGTCGACAATTTGGCTACTGGCTGTAATTATGGCACTCACGTTTATCGGATTGCTTTATGTACAAATCATGTACATGGAGAATATGATAAAAATGAGAAACGAGCAATTTACCGAAGCCGTGAAAAGGAGCCTATACGCTGTATCGACAAGCCTCGAACTAGACGAGACTCAACGCTATTTAGACGAATATCTGGAAGAGGAAGAAAAGAAAATGCTCTCCTCTTATGAGCAAAAGCAAGACAAACAAGACATAGCTTCTACTCACCACCAATTTTCTATCGTATCTCCCGATGGAACGGTTGCAAGTTTTTCCTTTCGCGAACAAACCAGTACGATTATCACCCCTGCTGCTCCACGACAAAAGGAACACAATACGCTCATTAGTACATATCGAAATATGCAGGAAGCCCGTAAAGGACAATACCTTTACCAAAAAGGCTTTGTTGAACGAAGTCATACTCAATATGCTGAGTAAAGCAAGTAACCGTCCTGTCATGGAACGTATCGACATCAAAAAATTGGAAAGCTATCTGAAATCAGAATTTGAAAATAACGGATTGAACCTTCCGTTCCAATTTGCCATTTACAATAAAAACGAAAAAATCATATATAGCTCCAATCAATATGATCCCAAAATCGAAGGGGAATTTATTCACACAAGCAATATTTCCCAATGATCCACCGGCAAAAAAATAAACTACTTGAAAGTCTATTTCCCGACCAAAAAGAGATTATATATCGAGTTCGGTAAAATTCATGATACCCTCGTTTGCTTTCACATTCATTCTGTTGGTAACCTTCTTGTTTACCATCATCACGGCATTTCGGCAAAAGAAACTCACCGAGATGAAAAACGATTTTATCAACAACATGACACACGAATTCAAAACACCCATATCTACCATATCATTAGCAGCCCAAATGCTTAATGACCCCTCCGTTGCCAAAAAGTCCGGCCATGTTCCAGCACATATCGGGTGTCATTAATGACGAAACCAAGCGATTGAGATTTCAGGTAGAAAAAGTCCTGCAAATGTCGATGTTCGACAGACAAAAAGACGTTGATGAAACTACACAACGTCGATGTCAACGACCTCGTTGCAGGAGTCATGAGCACATTCAAACTCAAAGTCGAAAAATACGGCGGTGTAATCGATGCCGACCTCGAAGCAGAAGATGCTATTGTCTCGGTCGATGAAATGCATTTTACGAATGTTATCTTCAACCTCCTTGACAATGCCGTAAAATATCGACGGGAAGAAGAACCTTTATCTCTTTTCATACGTACAAGAACCGTTGGAGATAAGGTAGAAATATCGATTCGAGATAACGGAATCGGTATCAAACGGGAAGATTTGAAAAAAATATTCGACAAATTTTATCGCGTATCTACGGGAAATCGCCATGACGTAAAAGGATTCGGACTAGGCCTCGCCTACGTCCATAAAATCATTACCGACCTCAAAGGCGATATTCGAGTAGAAAGCGAAATAAATCAAGGGTCGACATTTATAATAACACTACCACTAATAAAAAACAAATAATTATGGAAGAAAGATTGCGTATATTACTGTGCGAAGATGATGAAAAAATCTTGGCATGTTATTAAGAGAGTATTTGCAAGCCAAAGGTTATGCGGCCGATCTCTTCTCCGATGGAGAAAGCGGATACAAAGCATTCCTGAAAGGTAAATACGATTTGTGCGTACTCGACGTGATGATGCCTAAAAAAGACGGATTCACGCTTGCACAAGAAATCCGTACGGTAAACGGAGAAGTTCCCATCATATTCTTGACAGCGAAATCTTTGAAAGAAGATATTCTCGAAGGATTCAAAATCGGAGCAGACGACTACATTACCAAACCATTCTCTATGGAAGAATTGGTATTCCGTATCGAAGCCATTTTACGTCGTGTAAAAGGTAAAAAGGAAAAGAAGTTACGATGTACAAGATCGGACGGTTTACATTCGATACCCAGAAACAAGTATTGGCAATCGACGATAAGAGTACTAAACTCACCACCAAAGAGTCCGAATTGCTCAGTCTGCTCTGTGCTCACGTCAATGAAATTTTGGAGCGTAACTTCGCCCTCAAAACTATTTGGATAGACGATAATTACTTTAACGCTCGTAGCATGGACGTTTACATTACCAAACTTCGTAAACATCTCAAAGACGATCCATCAATTGAAATTATCAATATTCATGGAAAAGGGTACAAGCTCATTGCCCCAGATGTCGAAGCAAAAACCAAATAAACTACAACGTTTAGGAATATAGAAAAGGCGGCTTATTGAGTCGCCTTTTCTATATTCCCACATCAAAAGCTCCTGCAAATAATGCGATTTACTGCAAATTCATTACCTTTGTCCCGTAAACGACGAAAATAGCATCGAACAATGATACGCATTATCACATTCCTATATCAATGGCTCATAGCCATGCCCATACTGCTGATACTCACCATTCTCACAGCCTTGACGACCCTTATCGGATGCCGGTTGGGCAACGGAAACTTTTGGGGATATTACCCGGCACACATTTGGTCCCGACTATTCTGCATTCTCTCTCTTGTCAGAATAGAAGTTAGAGGCCGAGAAAACATCGATAAAAACACATCTTATGTATTCGTATCAAACCATCAAGGAGCCTATGACATATTTCTCATCTACGGATACTTAAACCACAATTTCAAATGGATGATGAAAAAAAGCCTGCGCAATATACCCTTTGTAGGCAGCGCTTGTGCTGCTGCCGGCCACATATTCGTCGATAACAGTACTCCGGGCCGACTAAAAGAAACCCTGCAAAAAGCCGAAACGACATTACAAAACGGTATGTCGCTCGTCGTATTCCCCGAAGGAGCACGCACTTGGACAGGAGCCATGAGACCATTCAAACGAGGAGCATATCAACTCGCCGTTGAATTTTCCTTACCGGTTGCACCGCTCACTATCGACGGAGCATTTGCCGTTATGCCCCGTACAACCTACAATTTTAAACCCGGAAAAATCATTTTAACGATACACCCCCCCATCTATCCCCAAGAAAATAAAGGGCATGATATAGAAGACCTCATGAAAAAAATCATACGCCGTCATAGAATCGGCATTGCCATTGAAAGGATAGATATGTAAAAAAAGATTAAACCGAATAAAAAATTCAAGGTTCGCAATGGCCGTCCCAAAATAAATTCGCAATTTTGCACTCGCAAAACAAATTTGTCCGGTGGTGTAATGGTAGCACTTCGGATTCTGGTTCCGCCTGTGAGGGTTCGAATCCTTCCCGGACAACAAAAAGTAAGGGATTAGCATGTTGCTAATCCCTATTTTTATAGCTATTAATCAAGCACTTATGTTACAAAACAGACTTGTCAACCATCATAAATTATTGCTACATAACACATTTTATGCCGCAAAATATATCCAATTCTTTCCTATTTTTGCATAGTTGTGATACGATAGTGATACAAATCAAAAAAATCTAATAATCAAACTATGAATAAATTTTGGCGCATTATAATACTATACGGAGGAGGTCTATTCTAACATATCATTAGGAGCAATAGGTATATACGGACCATCTTTCACCTCAAAAATAACAGTACCAGCACATAACACCTCAATTGTATGCCATTGTCCCCGGGGTATGTTTACCCCATAAGTACCCTCCGCCGGGTCGAGTTCATAGCGATTAATTTCCTTCTTGTCGTCATCGTAAAAGAGAACTCTCATACGCCCTCGCAACAATACATAAGTTTCGGCCGTATGCCTATGACGATGTATCGGTAAAACGGTTCCCGGTTCAAGAGCATTAAGCAGACGTTGCGAAGGAGACGACAGCGACTCGTGAAAGTTATAATTCATACGCAATCTAGGACTTTCCTTTGCAGCCTTTGTCACCCTATCGAGTAAAACATGATCTATTAATATCTCAGACATTACTTCGTTCTCCCTTCTCAATAATTTCGAATAAATTGTTCATACATTTTTCTTTCTTAAAATGCCGCTGGTAATAATTATATCCATTTCTACCCTTTTCTTCCAATTCTTGATTTGAATAATTCGAAATGGAAAGGACTAAACGAACCATCTTGTCAATAGAATCTGCACCTGTATAATATCCGCAACGAGCATTCTTTACAACCGTTTGTACTTCACCATTCGCCATGACTAAAATAGGTTTGGAACTGAGCATATAAGCCTGTATCTTCGCTGGTAGCGTCACATTGAATGCGCTATTGTCACAAAGAGGAAGCAGCATAATATCGGCTTTTCTGAAAAATGCCGGCATATATTCAATGGGATAACGATCATAAAAATGTACGGTATCACCCATCTCCCGACTTTGAACGAAGGACATAACCCATTTTTTCTTTTTCGCCCGTCACCGATAAAAATCCACTGTATATGTTTATTGTTTTTCAACCGTTCGGCTACTCTCATCACATTTTCAAGATTTTGCGCCTCGCCTAAATTTCCGGCAAACATAATTTTAAAACCATCTGGCAAATGTGGCAGTTCATCGTCATCGACAGTACATTCTCGAAGTTCATCTTCTCCCCAATTGGGTAAATCTTCTATACAATCATTTTTTACTCCTCGTTGCTGTAACAATGTCCTCACGCCTGATGCCGCTATGAAAATTTTGCGACAATGCCGATAAATGTAGCGCATAATACGATCAACTATCTTAATGATATATTTATTAGTTATACCTCCGGCAGCCAAACTTTCTGGCCAAACATCAAGTAACCAGAAATAAATAGGAATTCGTCGTATTTTTTTCGCAAGCACTGCCGGTATACCGATAAACGCCGGGGACAATTCCTGTACAAAAATAAAGTCGAATCTCTTACGACAAACGACACTTAATGTGTATATACAAGAAAATAATAAACTCGATAAATAATTGAGCACCATTCTTATCGCCCTACCGTCTCCACGAGGAATCACCGGCACACGAATGACATTTACTCCATTGACGACTTCTCTCCGCCGGCTCCGCAATCCGTATCCCTCGTAAAAATGGCCCTGAGGATAATTGGGAATACATGTAATTACAGTAACTTCATATCCTCGTTTTACCATTTCAAAAGCGATATCGTTACCTCGAAAAACTTCGGGATAAAAATAATTGGTCAAAAACAAGCATCGTTTACCTTTCACCCCAGACGACTCTTTTGACATAATCGGTGTAAGAAAGAATAATTCGTACGACTTTGTCGCTAACATTCGGTATAGAATAGTCTGCGACCGGACGAAAATTACGAGTTTCGAGATTCTGATTCTGCAATTCGGACAAACCCTGCATCACCCGTTCGGGGTTAAGCCCTACCATCATCACCGAAGCTTCCTCCATCGCCTCGGGACGCTCGTGAGCTTCACGTATATTCAGAGCCTTAAAATTAAGAATAGACGCCTCCTCGCTGATGGTTCCGCTATCCGAGATTACCGTTTTGGCATTAATTTGCAATTTATTATAATCGCTAAAACCCATCGGTTTCATTAGCCGTATAAGTGATTGAAATTCAACACCATCGGTTTCTATTTTCTTGCGGGTACGGGGGTGTGTCGACACAATCACGGGAAAACCATACGTTTGAGCTATGTCGTTCAAAATCTTAACCAAATTCCCGAAGTTGCGTTCACTGATATATTCTCTTCCCGATGGGCCGACACAACAAAGTATTTGCCCTTCTCCAATCCCAGATTCTCTAAAATAGACGAGGCATTTATCTGAGGCAAATACCTGTTCAGCACCTCATACATGGGGCTTCCGGTTTTGATAACCCGATCGGAAGGGATTCCCTCGCTCAACAAATATTCACGGGCAATAGAGCTGTACGGCAAATTAATATCCGATATATGGTCGACAATCTTACGATTACTCTCTTCGGGAACACGCTGGTCGAAACAGCGATTTCCGGCCTCCATATGGAAAATAGGGATATGACGTTTTTTAGCCGCTATCGCACACAAGCAAGAATTCGTGTCGCCCAGTACAAGAAATGCATCCGGACGAACTTCTTCCAGAACCGGATCTATATTAATCAATATCTGCCCGGCAGTCGTCGTCGCATTATTACCTGCCGCATTCAAAAAATAATCAGGTTTCCGTAGACCTAAATCCTGAAAAAATATTTCGTTTAATTCATAATCGTAATTTTGTCCTGTGTGTACCAATACGTGCTCTATGGCTGGACTGGCATTAATTTTTGCAATACACATGACAATCTGATTATTTCGGGTCTTGTCCCTACTACCGAAAGGACTTTCAATCGCTCCATAAATCTATATTTTGATTTTTCACTCGTCTTTCACTACCGGGTCGAAATAAGTATCGCTATCGGTAGGATCATACCATTCGTTTATCCAAAACTGAGCATATAAAATCTCATCGCCGATATTCGATATATTATGTGTGTACCACACCGGCATATCCACATAAGCCGGTTCTTCCCCGTTAAGATAATAATCCAGTACTTCGTCTGTTCCAACCTTCCGGAGCTGAATTCTCGCTTTTCCCTTAATCACTACAAACCGCTCCATTTTACGAGTATGATAATGATTTCCCTTGTAACACCGGGAACGGTGGTAGAAAAACTCACTTGGCCACCCACCCCGATTTTTACGGTCTCGACGAAACTACCTCGTACATCGGTATGTTGAACCAATTTCGCCGGGAAATAGCTTTCCATATCAATATAGCTACGAAATGTATTAAACAAATTCATTTCATGGATATTATTCAAAGGAGGAATAATTCCCTGCTCGAAATACAATTTTTTGAAATTTTCAAACAAACCGAGAACTTCACTCACCTTCATCGAAATCGCAGGCCACATCGTCCTCGCTCGACAAGCGAGGGTGCGGTGCGACTTCCCATCTCCCTTATTTTATCACAAATATGACGGCATAAACTGCCCACATAAATCAAATTTACCTCATTGTCTTGTAATACCGTGGGAGAGTCACCGTGAGTCAATTTATACCCGAACGTGGCTATGAACGAATTATAATTAGGCTTCCCAAACGGACCGAAAACATTGGGAACTACCATTCCTGTAAAAGATGCCCCATTACGCACAGCCCATTCTTCCAATAATTTACGACCATCACTCTTACTACGGCCATACTCATTATCCCGTTCCTCTTGTATGCTCGACGAGAATAAAACATAAGGACGAGAATTTGTCGCTTCCATAGCCTCGATTAGCTGTTTTACCAATCGCATATTCGTCTCGTACAAAACATGCGCATCAGTATGACGGTTTACCGCCGCCAAATGTACAATAACATCACAACTCTTTACAAACGTTTTCAGACGTTCTACATCGACAAAATAATCATCTTCGAATAGAACTCTCTCAAATTCTCCGGGATAAAGCCCCAACGTATTATATAAATGAGTACCGACAAACCCAGGCTGCCCGGTAATGCCTACCTTTATCATAATTCTATCCACTAATTGAGATTCAAATCTTCCCGTACGATATCGAGCTTCAACAATAATTGTTTCATTTCTTCTACATCGAGTCTGTGAGTATTGTGCGAATGATAGTCTTCTATTTGAGAGACCACCTCGCTACCTTCGACAAAAAAAATTTATCGTAATTCAAATCTCGACTATCGCATGGAATACGATAATAATTATCCATATCCTCTGCCCTCGCCATCTCCTCGCGAGTAACCAAAGTTTCATAAAGCTTCTCCCCATGCCGTGTACCGATAATTTTCACGGGAGTATCTTTGCCATACAATTCTTTCAACGCAGTAGCCAAAGTAACCAGCGTAGCCGCCGGAGCCTTCTGTACGAATAAATCGCCATTACGGCCATGCTCAAACGCATAAACTACCAAGTCGACAGCATCATCGAGCGTCATCATAAACCGTGTCATGTTGGGATCCGTGATCGTTATTACCGCATTGTTTTTCATCTGCTCGATCCATAGCGGAATCACAGATCCCCGACTCGCCATCACATTTCCATAACGAGTACAACAAATTGTCGTTGTCGCAGAATCACCCAACTGACGTCCTTTGGCAATCGCCACTTTTTCCATCATGGCTTTACTTATTCCCATAGCATTGATTGGATAGGCCGCTTTATCGGTAGACAATACAACAACATTTTTCACACCATGCTCCACGGCCGAATCCAATACGTTCTCCGTGCCAAACACATTCGTACGCACAGCCTGCATAGGAAAAAATTCACATGAAGGAACCTGTTTCAAGGCAGCTGCCGAAAACACATAATCGACCCCACTCATAGCGCTATCTACACTACGTTTATCCCGCACGTCACCGATATAAAACTTAACCTTCGGGTTCTGTAATCGATGCCGCATATCATCTTGTTTTTTCTCATCACGGCTAAATATGCGTATTTCACCGACATCGCTATTCAAAAACCGCTTTAACACAGCATTGCCAAAGGATCCTGTTCCTCCGGTAATAAGCAATATCTTATCTTTAAAAATAGACATGATTATAAATTTAAACTATAAAAAACGCTTCTGCTAAATATCTGCATATCCAATCTTACCATTTCTAAAAATCGGTCACAATTTTTTTGAAATTGAATCGGGTCAAATGATCTGGCATAGATCATTATTTTACTATATATATCATCTTCAGAGGAAACAATAATTCCCAAATCATATTCTTTCACATATTCAGCCTGAATACCACCCGACGAAACAATCATCGGTTTTCTTCTCAACAAAGACAAATAAAATCTATTACTTATCAAATAACGGCTCAACGTATCATCTGGCAAAATTATGTTCATAAAATCACAGCCATCAACGATGGAAAATTCTTCCTTTTTCAGATAATAACCCGTAAATTTCACATTATTATACATCTTTTTCGCCTCGTACTTTTTCAATAAATCATATGCAATACCCATACCCGAAAATTGAATCGTTATTCGAGATTTATTCCCCAAATGATCCATTAGCATTTTATTCGTAATAAAATTTCTAAGTTGTCCGATAGTCAGCACTTTGACATTTTCCACATCGATATCTCTGGCATTCACTATGTCCTCATCAAGAGATTTACGTCTTGCATTATGACATATTACGTAATCACATGCAGGCAACCACGACCTAAACCCCGGTGAAGAAAAACAATTCAATGCTGAATTATTTAATAAACGCCTAATTATAGGAACGGTATATTTAACCAACGGAGAATAATCACGTATATCAAATATATACTTCTTTTTATAATAACTTAATAAATAGTAAGACAGGAATACCGCATTAGCGACGGTAAATACTACAATCTGACTATAATCAGATTGTTTCAATATCCGTCTTACGAACCGAGAATAGCGAAAATAATCATAAATTTTACGAACGCAAGAGGCTGTCTCCTTCGCTATAATATCACAAGAATGTATCTTATAGGGGAACTCCTCATTCAATACACGTTTATCCCTATTCAACAAAATGACTTCGACATCAATGTTCTTTTTCCTTATATACATCTATATAATATTGTATATAAGGAGATTTTTCTACATTTGTAGCAAGAATCAACGCCACTTTCATTTTTTTTCATTATTTTTTTAAATAGGTATATATCACTGTTTCTATTTTTATCAACGGGGGGAGAAATGACAAACGACAGTTTTTACGCAAAAAAACCGCAATAGGATTCTCACGAATTTAATGTTATTGAAAAAATGACTGTCAGGACGTCGATATGTTATTATTAATTTATTTTGCGCTATTTGTTCAAACAAATTAAACCACAAAGGCATAATATTTTTTGGAGAAAATCGGCTCACCTGCTCTTTTGCTTGAATTCCCAATCGTTCATTAACCTCATCGTGAGTCAATAAGAACACAATTTTATCTGCAATTTCCTTATATGAATGGCATAAGTATCCTGTAACTCCATTTTCTACTGTATCGAGATAACCATTTTTTCCCAATGTAACAACCGGTAACCCCGCACAATTCATTTCAATTGCACCCATTCCAAAGGTCTCTGTGCGAGCTGACGGATTAACTACTCCAACTGACGACGACAAAAAAACTTCGTATTTTTCACCCCCCCCTAAGATTCCTTTGAAACGTGACAGATGGCAATAGTTCTCCTTCTTCCGACAAATACGGGAAAAACTCTTCTTCAAACAATTTATCCGCTATTCCCATTCTTCCCAAAAGAGCAATCTCTAGAATAAAGATTTCCACCTCCTATCACCTGTAATCGTGCCATTGGAACCTTTTTTCAAAATGTACTTCCACATTTTGGCTAATATCAAAAATCCCTTTTCTGGAATCAATGCACCCAAATAAACAACCGTTTTACCGTCATTATCCCGCTTTTTTCCCCCTACCACATCGGGAACCATATTATATATAAACAAAGATTTATCACAAATGGGGTGATCTATATATCTATCATACTGCTGCCTACCTACAAAAAAACATTTGCAATAACAGACGGGCTCTTAGCAACCCAATCGGCATAATCCCCAAAATAAAAATTATGCCCCCAAATAACAATGCGATGCCGTAGTTTATCGATAAATCGAGCCAATTGTTGATCCTTATTATCCTTAATGATAATAAAATCATCACCTCGTCTTTTTGATTCGGTCAAACCCTCAAAAATATCTTCAACAAGAACCTTCTCTACACCTTGTGGAAAAAAAACAGTCAGATGAACAATAAACTCTTACCCTATACGATTTCGGGTCAAAACGGAGTATATAATAAATCAAAAGTAAAAAGCAATATTGAGTTCCCCCCACTCCCGGATTTCCTAAGTCCGGACGGGAACAATCAACCCTGCTCAATCCTTTATCAAAAAATAAAATCCAATATTCATAGAGCAACCATTCATAAAATAGATAATAGTTTTTTCATCTGAAGAAAATTATTCTTTTCATTCATGACATAACTCTGAGCCTCACTTGCTTTCCTTAAACATTCGGTATAATCCATTGAAAGTACTTCGGACATTTTATTGGCCATAGCCTCAATTGATTCGTCTTCGAAATAATACAAATATTTATCATATTCAGCTGGAATTCCGGGAAGTTTCGTCGTCAATACCGGAGTTCCTGACAACATATATTCCATTATTTTCGAAGGAAAAGAATATTGAGTATATTCATACGAACTCGGTCGTGGATTAATCAATAATGCAACCTGTTTCTGACGAGCCACAATTACGTCACGAGAGACTAATCCTTTATAAATTATACGATCATGTTTTGCTGCTAATTCGACCAATTCTGCTCTATAATCGCCATCTCCATATATCTCCAATATATAATCGGTATTATTCATTGCCAAGAAACTATCCAACAATTTTTTAATCCCATAAATTTTATGAATAGAGCCACTATACATACAGACCTTTTCCCTTCTCCTCCCCTTATTGGATTCACACTTTGCTCTCACATCAACCATACCCTCTATCACAACACTTGGTTTATGATTAGGATTCAAATCAGCATCCATGTAATTAGTCAATGTCACAAATGCATCCATTTGACGTATAATATATTCTTGCAAACTAGATTTTATTCGAGAAAGAAATCCCATCGACAAATAACGAGGCATATCTGTTACAAAAACCGTAACCCTGATATTAAAAAATATTTTACATAAAAAACAAGAAAGTAATAAAGTAAAATTAAGCCCATCACATAGAATAGCCGAATTATCTTTCTCTAATTTATTTTTCCATAATTTTATAAACCGTATAATCCTTAACAATAAATGTAAATACCCTCCCCTTTGCTTTCTAAAAAAAATAGTTATATCCTATTCCCTCTTCCAAGACACAATGTCGTTCCCTTTTTGAATGCCAATAACGATATGCTAAATTGTTAGATAACACATTTACTTTTACACCATTAGCCTTTAATCCCAATAACATCAACCGCATGAAATACTGGCCTTGTATTCCATAATATCGAGGCTGTGTTTTCAATATTTCAATCAATAATTTTTCATGAACCACAGATGCAACAAATAATATATTCATATCTGTCATCGCCAAATAAAAGATTCAAAAATAGTATGATATTCTATGAACGAATCTCTCCAAATTTCGGAGTTGAAAAATGAGAAGAAGTCATAAATAGTGAAAAACATAATTATAAACAGTGTTCCTGCCCGTACGATTCTATTATTGATCGTACGAATCATCAGTGGATAAGTTGCGATCATTGACACTTGCAAATACATACCTATCCGAGCAATAAGTTGAGCGATAAAACCTAACGGAACGAAAAGAAAAGAAAGGGCGGTTATTTTGAAAATCAATCCGTCCTTTCGATCTTGTCTTTTTTCATAAAATACAATATCATGCTCATGATGATAATCTGATAAACAAAGCCTATTCCCGACTCTAATTTCGATTCTTCTTTCCCTTCTTCCAGATAATAGGTATATTTTCCCAAACCCGTTACAGAAAGAGTATTTTCAATTATAGATGTAACAATATTCTTGAACAACAGAATAGCAAAAAAAAGAGAACAACGCCAATAATTACCCCCTTCTTACCCATTCTCCAATTCACAAATCCAAGAAAAACTATCGGTAACAATATTTTGGCGCTACTGTGAAACAATGAGGCAAATAAAATAAATAACGCTGCAATGATGACCTTCTTTTTATAAATATAAGGAATGGACAACAAAACTATGCACATAGCCAAAGTCTGACGCATCATAGACGATTGCGTAAGCATGAAATTAGGATTAAATACATAAATAAATACAGCGAACCAATACCATTCTTTCGGTATATATTTCTTGATAAACCAATAATAAACAGATATTTCAAATGCAGTAAGGACAATGACTAATGAAAAAAAGCCGAATGGTTTGAATATCCGATACAAGAATATCCAACCGACTTCCCATCGTTCGTTAGGATCTGAATAATTAAATTCATCGATCGAATTATATACTGTAAATTTGTCTATATATTGACGATAGTCGTTTCCCCATTCATAGCGTATCGCAAGGAAAACGAATAATATGGTCATCGCTGCGCCAAAGCCCCAGCTCAATCGTCTGTAACGCCCCAAATAGGCCAAAAACACACATATTAAACCAATAACGATCGTCTCAATCATACCTTTTTCGGAACAAGCGCCTGTTCATATAATTCGACATATTTCTCATACTGGCAAAATTTATCATACCGGGTTTGCGCCACTTCCCGACACGCCTGCGAATAAAACGATTTACCCGTCTTACAAACCTGTCTTATCGCCTCGGCCAGTCGCTCCATATTTCCGGTTTCTACAACTAAGCCCGTATCAGAGTCTACCAATTCAGGCAACGCCGTATTGTCATAGACCACCGCCGGTGTACCACAAGCGAACCCTTCCACAATAGTAAGTCCGAAAGTCTCTTGGTACGACAAACTCGTCACCACATCTGCCGCCGAATAAATAAGAGCCAGTTCATCAAGATTCTCTGTTCGCTCTACCCCGATGATACCATCGGGTATATTGTTTTTCTGCTCAGAGGTTATCCCCACCAAAACGACCACGAACTGATCGGCCGGCAATAATTCCCTCAGTTTATAATAATCATATAATCCCTTTGACGCACTCCAATGAGAACTTACCCCCACAATCATGAAGCGGTTGCCACAACCATACTTTTGTTTAATGGCTTGTATATCGGTACGAGGATAGAATCGAGTACTGTCCACTCCGTTGGAAATAACCTGTACAGGTACAGAACCGACAACCGAACTTCTCACTACGCCCGACAGCCACTCCGAGACTGTAACAAAAGTCAGATTCGGAACAGAAGTTATATATGCTTCTTTCTTTCTTAACACCCACGGCATAGTACGGAACACCCCTTTTAATTCCCCGCCCGTATCGCTATTACCACATCTCGGACATCGATAGCAACCCGTTTTCCAATTTTCGCATTTATTGTACACGAAATGAGTACACCCCCCAGTCACGGCCCAACAGTCGTGAAGGGTCCAAATAACCGGAATACCCGCTTTTTTCAAAAAAGAGAAAAAGAAGTGGCAAATTCAAAAAATTCTGATGAATATTATGCAAATGAATTATATCGGGAGCTATTTTCTTTATTTTTCTGATAAATAACTTCGTCTCAATCCAAGAACCGAATCCTTTCAAATTGAGAATACGGGAAAACAAATAGGTATGTATAATATACGATATAACGCTTTTATTAATTCTAATCTCCTCACATGAGCAAAGATTCGATTCGCTTGCGTATGCAAAATAGCACTGCCAACCATGTTTTACCGCAATCTCCCCTATCTCGGCCGCAATCCTGCCGGTTGACCACAAATTGGCATAAGTATTGACGATCAACAGTTTCTTACCCATTTTGAAACGCCTCTTTATTCAACATTTTCAACTGCCTGTTCATCACCATAGGTTGCCAGACACAGTAGGGCAATAAACCTACAATCGTAGCTGTGATTACAATCGTCCACGGAATCCACGAAGAAAATAAAACGATAGCTACGACTTTGAAGAGTACAGCCCATAAAAACCATACAACTGGCATTTAAGCGTGCCTAAACCATTAACGACACTCGTCAAAACCGATACCCAAATCATCACACACCCCAATAGGGCAAACAGCAATGCAGCGGACAAATTCACCTCGATAGCCTTCTCGCCTAACCAAAATTCCAATATCGGGTCAAGAAATGGAATGATAGCCAATTGAAACAATACAGCAATACCAGCGACAAAATACAGAAAACGGACCAACTTGATTATCCAATCGTAACGTTTTTCTACAAATGCTTTCGTCACAGCCGACCATACCGGAATCAGAGCCAAAGACACAAATGTACCGGCGATTGAAAAGATCTTTATATATATCTGGTATTCTACAACGAAAGACGGATCGAAAAAAGTAGGATATAAAAAACTCGTTGGTTACAGTAATTATCATGTATAACAACTGCAAAACAAGGAACAAAATTCCCAACGACAAAACACCAGTGGCTTTATCCCACCGAAAGTACTTGAACGATGGCAAACATTCTTTCAGGTCTTTTGCAAAAAAACAATTATTGTCGCTACCAATAACGGCAAACACCCTGTAACAGCCTGCACCCAAGAAATCGTTACAAAATCTCGTTCGACATCTCCGGTCGGATCATATACCCACAGAAAAATCAATAATAAAACGGTAGAAAGCAGATTCAAGAAATTAGGTAGCGCCGATTTCTGCAAGGCATACAAAATAGAGATAATCAATTTCAGAAAGAAAAAACACAATACGCCACATAAAGCGATAACAACCCCTTTACGCAAACTCTCTGGCGATATGCTTTGTTCCGAAATATTGAAAACCGAATTCCAATCTATATATCGGCTTATTATAAATGCTAAAAACGAAATAAATACAGTGACACCTCCCATCAAAATGTAAGAAGATGATATATATTGCCGGGCACTTTCATAGTTTTTCAAACTCAAATCGGCCGTCAAATGATTCCGCAAGCCATTGCCTATTCCCAAATCAAAGACTTGTATCCATGATAAAACAGAGCACATCGTGAACCAGCACCCTAATACGGTATTGTCATCGAAATAGTTCAGATAAAGAGGAAACAAGGCAAAAAGAAACCAAAAAGCCGAACCCTCGAACAAGGAAAGAGCCCAGGACATTGTTAATTAGGTTCTTATTACCTATGTATTTCCCTTTTATATCACTAAACTCTATCACGGAGAAACAAACTCAATTGTTCTACAAATCTATTATCCAAAGACTGTACCACCGCCCGCGTGTCAAAAAGGATTATCCAAATCTACATTCAATATGGCATTTGCTATATCGCCGGGATTTTGCTTTCGATAATAATAAATATAACCCGAAATACCATAAGCTCGCCGCACCGCTTCTATATCGATAGAAACGACTTGCAAACCATTCGACATATAAGATAATATTTTCGACGGAAACGAGGTATTATTAAACGCCGCATCCGGATTCTGCGTGCTTAGGCCAATCTGACACGTCTGTAAAAAATCTATATATGCACTCCCTTTCAGTACCCCATCATAGGAGACTACCGCACCGCCTTTGCTCGATATCTCTTCACACAGCTCTTTAATCGCCTGTACCTCCCCGGATTCCCGAATCCAAGTATATGAACTCTATATGTAGACGGTAAGGACGCCGCCACACCCACAGCCGCCATAGCTCCGCCTTTTTATTGGGATCAAGTGTACCAGAATAGACAACATGCACCTTATTGTCTTTGTGCCGTTCGCTCATCACAGGTTCACACCGATAAGTCCCATAAATAACTAAATGAGGCTTCTTTTTGCCCATTTACTTTATCATTCAGAAGATCGGTCGAAAACACAAATTTATCCGCAACGTCTATCATCTTGCATTCCCAACGTTCCATATATCGAGGGACAGGAGAAACATCTCGATAAATCTCTTCTACTTCGAGAATCAATTTGAATTTCTTTATTTTTTTTGCCAACAAAATCACATTGTAATAATACAAAGAATGGTATACCCATATAGACTCTCCTTTTTTAACACAAAAAAGAAGATAACTCAATAATTGCAATACCCCCCAAATAAGTCGCAACAAGACTAATATTTTAGATCGACAACGAAACGAAGAGAAAAATCTCGTTTTCACATGAGGCTGTCTCTCTTCAACCCGAGACTTATACCATCGAAACGTCCCGCTTTCTATACATGCCGATACCGAAACTACCTCTACGTCATATCCGATTCTTACAAGAGATTCAATGATATAATCCATTTTATTAGCCGCAGCAACGCTATAATTCCGCGCTATCCCAGAATCGGCAAAATCATAAAATGAAATATATTTAATCACCGGTCGCATATCTTTTCCAAATATCCCCCCGGTATAAAAACCGTAGCGATTGAAAATAAATTTTCGAGACGAACCACCACTCGACGATGGCCTGCAATGCGGATTAACTCCCCTTCGATTCCGGCAAAAGTCCCTGCGACCACACGCACCCGATCTCCTCGTTTCAAATCATGGGGAAACAATTCTATCTCATTTTCATGACGGTCTACCAAATAGATAAAATCTTCCATTTGCTTATCGGGTACACGTAAAAGCGAACGAGTAGAAAAAAATCCCGCAAATATCTCATAGGATACCCATATTCGTTAATCAACTCAATGCAACTTTTTTTATTTCCTCGAACAAATATCAACCCGTTCACAAAAGGCTCTTCTACTTTTTTCGCTTCCCATTAATCTCCTTTACGACTTGATGGAAAGGTACAAAATGCTCTATACCCATACGGGCAAGAAGGTCTTTGATCTTACGTTCCTGCCGATACGTTTTCGCTACATACCACCCGATACTGTCGTTTTCCACCATTGCAATTTTAGTTTAGGCAAAGCCTAAGCTTCCAGACAACAATACGTTATCCTCGATAAAATCAGCCTCTCCCTCGAACTTTTGCACTTCTTCCTCTTAAACAGAGTTATAAAATACAAATTCTATTGTACAAATATATGTAAAATGCATGGATTATTTAGAATTATTTATTTAGTTATTATCACTAATCATATTATATATTCATGACATTCTATCTATCTAACTAAATATTAGAAAATTAAATCCCGATACCTCCTTATAGGAGATATCGGGACCATCATCATCTTCACTAAAACAGATAAAAAATAAGAACGTTTTTTAGGGTTAGCCTATAAAATATCTTTCACAAAAAAGTTATCTGATAGAAAATATCTTTTGAACGTCTTCTTTTTTAGGCTCCTGCGAAGGCACACTATCGGTTTTAGCAGGTTCTTCGCTCATACAAACCCAAGCTGCCTCTGATTTAGGCTCCTCTTTCTTAGGTTCTTCGGTTGGGATACTATCTTTCTTTACAGGCTCTACATTGGAATCTTGTGCATACAAACCAAGAGTAGATACTCCCATCATGAACACAGCTACTGATAACATTAACTTTTTTTCATAATTCTAACTTTTTTAGTTATACATTCTATATTCCATTCTTCGACTATAAAACAACAATCGTTGTGCCAACACTTCCAAAGAATACACAAGCAACTAATTATAAACAAATTAAATAAATAGAGCACAAAAAAATCTTATGTGGAAATTTGTAGAATAAAAAGAAAAAGGGTGTGGAAAAATTCCACACCCTTTTATCCTCAAATACAGTGAGAGATAAGTGCAAAGGCAAGCGGAAATAAGATTTCCAACTTGACTATGCCGAACCGTATCCTATATTCTACAAATATATAAGTTACTCGATTTGATACAATTTCAACTTGTTATACAATGTTTTTCTATCTATGCCTAACATTGCAGCCGCTTTACTTTTATTACCCGAACATTTCTGTAATGCCGATACAATCTTAGTCCGCTCACTATCCGGATCGTGTAAAATATTTATCGGCTTGTCTATATTCATGTCTATGCCCAAATGTTCCACACGTATGGGATTCCCCTGAGCAAGTACAGCCGCCCTCATAACAGTATTACGCATTTCTCTTAAATTTCCCGGCCAAGTATATTGAGAAATCCGTTCCATCGCTTCCGGCAAAAATCCGGGAACAGGCTTTTCGAGTTCTCGATTGGCTTGATCCAAAAAGAAATTAGCAAACAACGGTATATCCTCACCTCGTTCGCACAAATGCGGCATATAGATCGTAAATTCATTGATTCGATGATACAAATCTTCCCTAAATGCACCTGATTTTATAGCCGCCTTCAAGTCTTCATTTGTCGCAGCAATCAACCTCACATCGACTTTTACTTCCGTTGTAGTCCCGATGGGCTTCACTCTGCGTTCTTGCAACACACGTAGCAACTGTACCTGAACATCGTAACTCAGATTTCCTATTTCATCAAGAAAGATCGTTCCACCATCTGCTTCTATAAAAGCACCGACTTTATCCTCAATCGCTCCCGTAAACGAACCTTTCTTATGCCCGAAAAATTCAGAAGCAGCCAATTCTTTCGGAATGGCTCCACAATCGATGGCGACAAACGGTTTCTCCGAACGTTTACTTAATTGATGTATCCGTTTAGCCACATATTCCTTTCCTGTCCCACTGGCCCCATTGATCAGCACAGACATAGAGGTCGGAGCCACTAACTTCACATAAGTATACAATTGACGGGCAGCTTCACTCTGCCCCTCTAAATAATTTGTTTCCTCCGGTACAGATTCAGACACAGGAATCTGTTTCCCAGTCTTGACACCCGCATTAAAAACCTCGTTAATCTTTTGCAATAAATCTTCCGGATTCACCGGCTTAGATATATAATCTCTCGCACCGAGTTTCATCGCCTGAACAGCCGACGGGATAGCCGCGTAGCTCGTCATTACGATCAAAGGAACATTTACATTCCGATTGCTCACCCATTCCAACAAATCGATGCCGTCTCCATCAGGCAAACGTAAGTCGCAAAGCACCAAATCGACCGAACTTTCAATAAGAGTTTTTTCGCTGCTGCAATTCCCGAAACAGATGCTACCGAAAATTTTTTCTTGGAAAGCCACGTCTGCAACATAACAGCAAATGTCGTATCGTCTTCTACAATGAGAATATGCTTCATAATTATTCCTCCTTTGCCAATACCAATTTAAGGCCTGTACGTATTTTCTCAGCATAGACCAACAACTTATCAAGATTTCGAGACAGCTCATCGGTCCACTTATGCGCACCTTCCTCTTCCAATCGAGACAACACCGGCAACATATCCGAAATTTTCAACATGGCGAAAATCGGTTGCCACTTATGAGCAATACGTGATACCACAATCCCATCGCGACGAGCCGCGGCCCCTTTCAACTCCTCTATCTGGCTATTTATCTCCTGAAAGAATGTCTCCAATATTTTCCGGCGAGCCTTCGCATCATCTTCGGCAAAAGCCGTAAGAGCCGCAAAATCATACGGAGCCTCTCCTTTTCACCCTCATCTTCTATCTCACGGGGAGTTGCCTCTTCATTCCAAATCCCCGATAAACAAAAAGATAATTGCGCCAACGAAAAAGGCTTGTGTAAAATTCCCGAAAAACCTTCCGAAAGGAATTGGTCTGCATCGCTCCTCGCCGTAACCATTACAACCGGAAGCTTTCTCGCCAGAGCGATATGAGACTCCCTCAAAAATTTCAAAAAACTCACTCCGTCCATTTCCGGCATCTGCATATCGGTAAACAAAGCATCGAAATGCTCATGTTCCAGATAACCCAAAATCTCCTCGGCCTTCATGCAGGCAACCGATTCTATACCCAATTGTTTCAACTGATTCTCAAAAAGTGTCAATTGTAATTTATCGTCATCGAGCAATAGGCAACGTTTCCCCGAAAAAAAGCCTTCGTATCACCGGTCTTCTCCGAGACTTCTTCCAATGGAATTTCCACGGTAAACGTACTGCCAACACCCTCCACACTGCGGACATCTATACGCCCGCCCATCAAATCGACGAGCTGTCGAGTAATAGCCAACCCCAATCCAAACCCCTCGACTCCCTGTGCCGAAGAAAGCCGTGTAAAAGCCTGAAATATATGTTCCAAATCATCTCGGCTATTCCCCGTCCCGTATCGCTAACCGAAAAAACAAGATATCGGACACGCACAAACACATGAATCGTCACCGTACCCCGGGCTGTAAACTTCAAAGCATTGGACAACAAATTATCGACAATTTGCTTAATCCTTAACGGATCGCCCGAAAAATTGGCATCGGCCGATTTCTCAACTTTCAATATCAGATTCAGTTGTTTCTTATCCGCCACAGGTTGCATAGCAGATACTATTTTATCGAATAATACTTTGGGGCTGAAAGCAATACGATTTATATCCAATTTATGAGATTCCAAACGGTGAAAATCGAGCAAATCGCTTACCAGCGAAAGCAAATGATCCGACGATGCCTTCATGTTTTGCAAATAGAACTTTTGCCGTTCGGTATTATCCAGCCTCATCATCAATTCCACATATCCGATAATAGAACCGAGCGGAGCCTTAAAATCGTGCGTTATAGTCAACATCAACTTTTCCCGGGCCTCCAATAAATCTTCGGCTCGTCTCCGAGCTTCTTCCAATGCCCTACGGAAACGATCGTCCCTTAACCAACCTTTCCAAACCAATACCCCAAAAATAACCGCCAATAAAATAGCACCGGAAGCCACAGCGACCAAAGCTCTCATAGACTCCTGACGAATCTGTTCATTTCGTTCTTGTATCTTCTCCGATACAATAAGTTGCTCTCGTTCAAAGCTATTCATCAGACGATTGATCTGACCGTTCAACCGTTGATTATCGTTTCTCAATCGCCACCGCTCCCGTTCGAGAGCCTGTTGAGACAACTCCCGGATCTCGTTATAACCGCTTTCCATCGCTTTCAAATCGGCAGCCAACGAATCGCTCAACGCTCCTATACGTTTCGATTCTATCCGAATGCTATCTAACCGAGTAGGTGCTTTCCCCGAAATAGCATCGGCTATTCGTCCGAACACATTTTTACGGCGGCGTTTCTCTATCAGCGAATCGCTCTGTCGAACCAATCTTTGCTGACGATTCTGAATAAGGATCAACGAATCTTGCTGTTTCATCATATCCTCTATTTTCCGGTTTTGCTCCTCGGCCACATCGATCGTGGTTCCCATCAATCGCCGTATAACCGCATTTTTCCGATTCAGCAGACCGATAATACTATCGATTCGGGACAGCTGGACAGAGTCCGATGTAATACGACGTAACGAATCCACACATGTTACGGCATCATTCGTCACTCTCCTATATACCGGATAATCCGAAAACTGTCCCCAAACGAGCGATTGTCCCACCGTCTCCGCTCTATACAGAGACGATAAAGCGGAAGACATCTCCTGACGTTTCAGCCTCATATCTGCCTCGACCGCTTTTATCGATACCAACAAATTTATCTCATGATACACAAACCACGAAGATGACAACAAAACGGCAATAAGCAACAGATATCCCCAAAGAGCTTTTATTACGGGTCGATTTTCTGGAATAAGATGCCATAATTCATTATTTGGTGGTGAAGATAAAACATTTTCACAAAACCTATTCACACTCGTCCTTCAATTTTTTTTATGCAATTACGAGACTTACTCCTATTCTTCACGCTAATAATATAGCGAAAAAAAATACTCCGTGTACATGCTATCATATTTATCCGGTTCATGCTCCATTATATACGTGCTTCCACTCCAATCGGAATTCATGCACATCGCAATAATCTCCCGTGCGGGGAAACTGTCGACATCTTCTAATATCCCCTTTCTAAACATTACCTCCACAGTTTCCAACTCACCCGTACGAAGAGAAAAAACGAGCCACACACGTACGGATCCTCTCTCCAAAGGATAATCTCGCAAATACTCCTCCCTAATCTGCTTCCTCAGCGCAAAGACACGGGGCTCTATCACCCTATCCCGATAATGAAACCAGTCCGGCGCAACAGCTTTCTGCTCTGAATATACCCGGGGATAGTTCAATGGCCGAGCCATAATATGCGTTTTGGAATATTCGTACAGAAACAAACTGTCTGCCGATACGTAACTGTTCAAGCACTCGTCTTTGCTCCCGGCTGCCGTAGAGAAAAAAATCCCCACAGCACAGACGACGACCGAAAATATTTTTTGAAGTCCATGACACTAATAGGGTGAAAAAAGATATCCGGTGTACATATTATCATATTTATCCGGCTCATGCTCCATTATATATGTACTTCCACTCCAATCGGAGTTCATGCACATCGCAATAATCTCCCGTGCGGGGAAACTGTCGACAACCTCTAATACCTCTTTTTAGAAACATTAACTCAGCAGTTACCAATTCACCCGTACGAAGAGAAAAAACATGAGCCACACACGTACGGATAGTCTCTCCAAAGGGAAATCTCGCAAATACTCCTCCCAGATTCGCTTCCTCAGCGCAAGAACACGAAGCTCTATCACCCTGTCCCGATAATGAAACCAGTCCGGCGCAACGGCCCTCTGTTCAGAGAATACCCGGGTATAGTTCAATGGGCTAACCCAAATATGAGATTCGTAATATTCATACAAGAGCAAACTGTCCGCCGATACGTAACTTTTCAAGCATCCGTCTTTGCTCTCGGCTGTCATGGAGAAAAAAATTCCCACAGCACAGACGACGACCGAAAATATTCTTTTCATTTCCATATTGAAATTTATATTATCGCCATAAAGTTTCGAACAATCTATTAGTCAAATATAGGAATTATTTTCTTAAATTTAAAAATATTCTTTCTTATTTTTCCAATGATTAAACTGCCGACAAATAGATTTTTTGGCAGGATCATAAAAAGTCCGTTAAAAACAAAAAAAAGAGAATACCCTGCATAGCAAGATATTCTCTTTCCTAAATAAACAATAAGACTTTATTAAAGTCGAATCAACTTTAAACAGTCGATATGGCAATCATTAGCGTCTTCCCGTCCATGCGACATATTAAAGTCATATCCCTTCTTCTCAGGATCGATAGAAAGCGACACCGTATGTTCTCCGGCATTCAACCCTCGAAGAACAATATAATTGGAATCCAACCATTGTTTCCAATCGCCTGTTGCTTCCAAAATGAATGTACCGGCGTCGTTTCCGTCCACTGCTACCGAACGTATGGCGCACCATGTACCATGCGGCCCGTGTCCGTTAGCACCCCGAAGGGCTATGGCATAATCGCCGGCCTCGGGGACTTGTACCTGAAACTTCACATTAGCCGGACGTGCAAACAAATCGATAACAAAGCCACTCCCCGAAAATCCTTTGTGAAGATTAGAAACCGTTCCTGAATGAGAGCTCTGCTCCGCTTCACAAACCGATTGCCAAGTAGAATAAACAACCGCATTGGACATATCCGATGCAAATCCTTTTTCATCGACAGCATAAACCGAATAAAATCCATCGGGAGCCCCAATTAAATCGTAAGGAGAGGTTACCAGTTTATCCTCCTCAGAAAAATTGGAATGAAGGTAGTACTTCATATTTTCCTCTTCCTTCCAACTTAGAGTCGAACCGTTCAATACCAAAACAGGTTCTACCGGCGACCAACATTTCCCGGGTCCAGCCTTCACCAAATTTATTTTGCCTTTCGGTTCATCGATCATCATTTCTATCTCGATCGAATATTCCCCCTTACTATCGGCTGGAAGGACAAAAGGCAATGCTTGTTTCTCGCCATTGACTTTCAACGATTTCACCCGATTTCCCTTTCCAGATACCTTTATATCTATCGTCACATCGCGATAGCGGAAATCCGACAAAGAAAGCCAGCCGTTCACTATATCGGGTACGACAGGATTAAATGCGATTCCTCGTTCCGTCAAATTCATGCCGAACAAAACTCTATACACCAAACTGATATAGGAAGAAACCGACCACAGTTGCCTATCCGAGTTCAAAGCTGTACCCCGATCATATCCGGTGTCGTAAGTCATATTCTCCTTATGTGTCAGGAAAAGAGCCGAAGCTCTCGTTAAAGAAGCCGCCATGTGTTCCACTGCCAATATATTGCCCACCTGACGAGCCGCATACATATACGGTGTTTGCCAAACCGGCCAAATACTTTTATTGTGGTATGCAAAATCGTCGGGAATAGAAGGATAAAGAACAGCAGCCCCGTATGGATATAGCGGGAAATTACCGACCATACGGCGAATTTGCTCATCGGTGCTCGCTCCCAAAACAGCACACAGTCCGTTCGACATGACACCGACCCGTTCCGAAGCCTTATACCCCGAAATTTCGGGATACAAGTAACACTCGTATAAACCTTTGTCTTCGTTCCAGAAATGTTTGTTTATCGAATCCTTCAACACATTCCTGAAACTTTCCCAATATGTTTTCTCACTTTCCGGTTTACCAAGTATTCCGGCTGCCTTCGACAAAAACTCATACATGAACATGTGCAGCGCATTTGTTCCACAAGAAAACGAACTGCCTATCGTCACATTGGTAAACCAATTCCGGATAAGTATGGGTACGCCAGTCCATCGAACAAGTCTCCCCTTTGAACAGCCCTATGCGTTTATCGAATGCTACATGAATGTCCTTTCGAGCCGTATAACTCAAACCTTCATAAGCACCTTCGAGCCACGAACTATCTCCTGTGTACAGATAGTACTCCCAAGCAGCGAGTGCCCACACCACACGGTCGGTCGATATAGGCCATGAACCTCCGCTACCTGTGTCCTGCAAGGCCTCGCGAGGATTACGAAGAGTCTGCTTATCGAGAGTTTTCCGAGACACTTCCGGCATAATCCATGCATAGCTGAACCATATACTGTACACGGCATCACGAGTCCATGTATCGGGCCAAAGAGCGCCGGCCCTAAATGTGCTGTCGCTGCGCATCCATCAACATCTCTTCCAATGCCATATTGTACAGAGCCTCTATCAACAAATTGTTTTCAGTGGAAAATTTCGGAAAAGACGAAATATCCTGAGATAATTTCCATACTTTCTCTCCGTGATAATCGGAGTGTATCTCGGTTGGAGAAATAGCCTTAGCCGTTCGTATTCCCAAAAAAGAAGCATCCGTAACTCCATCGGGAGTAAAAGAATAAGGCAAAGGCGTACCCTCTTCTCTCACCCAAGTCCAATGGGCAGAAAAATCGGTATTTCTGTTTGCGTTATCCTGCATGCAAAGTGTACCATCTTTTTCCACCAAATGCAAATTCGACTCGGCCGAACGATTCGAAATTGTGTACCAGCCGCTATTAGTTTGAGTAACAAAATCGAAATTCCCGTAGTACCATTCGGCAGATTCGGTAACCGGTTGATCGACCACAGAACAAACGACCTGCCCATTATCGAGAGACAAATATCTACCACTCTTCTTATTTACGATACAAACATGATCGCCCTCAGCAGCCGCTATTTTCCACAAAGACTTATCGCCTTGCTTTTCACGGCTGAATTTACATTCGCCGTCGTCTTCATACAAATATTCTCCCGTCGCCCTATTTTGAAGTGCCCAAAAAAGAATACACCTTCTCATCTTTTTTGGTTACACGAAGAAAAAGATACTCCCGGCAATAAGAAACAGAAATATATATTTCAAATAGATTTTCATACAGACTCAATTCACTTATTGAACGATTAATTTAGACGAAGAAACGGCACCTTCACTTTCGCAACAAACAAAATATGTTCCCTGAGCCCAACCATCAACCGAAACGACAACCGTCGACATGCTACCGTCGGTATCGATTTCCTTAACAAGTTGTCCCATCATACCGTATATTTTCACTTTCGTCACATCGTTACCTTTCACGGTAAAAAGAATCCCCAGCCCGTACTAAGGTAGGATATACACTGACATTTGCCACGGCATGCTCCGATTCGATGCCGGTCGTTCCTTTACTCTTTACAGCACATACACAAGTAGGATTTATACCCGAAGGCATAAGTACAACCTTATCGAAAGTACCTCGACCATTATCGCTGCTATATCCGTTATTTGCAGTTTTCGTCGCACTATGGAGATTAAAACTAACTTCCTCGTCATCGACAGAACACAACCCCATATCGGCATACCCGTCACCGTCCACGTCGCACAACACAGGTATATCGTACGATGTACCGAAAGTCACCTGCACATCTTTTGAGACAAAATCGGGAGTCTTATATTCCGTATCTGACGGAGTAAAAGAGCATAACCAAGAACCCTTATCATAGCACACTATATCGTCCTGCCCGTCTCCATTCATATCTCCGGCAACCAATAAGTCTTTATCGCTAATTCCGAACTGTTGGTTTACATCAGGAGCCATCGCTTGGAACGTAATCAGCCACCAAAGGCCAAACTCATTATCGCGACGGATACCCACATCGCCGATACCGTCACCATTAAAATCTCCGGCCAATTTTTTATCTCCTTCCGACATGCCATATATGACTGTTTGAGGGTCTACGAAGTTATTATTCTCATCATTATAATAAAAAATCCAATTAATGAGATTATCGTTTAAATCGAGCTCACAAAGGTCGAAATACCCATCGCCATTCGCATCGAACACAAATACTTGCGAAATAGCTTTATCAGTCGTTTGTGTCGGTAACGAAAAATCTACCGTTCCATCTAAATCAAAATCGAATTTGTAACCGTCGGCTTGCGACCAATATACCAATCCGTCCTGACTCCATGCACTCATGGATAAGCATAAAGCTGTTAATAAAAAGACAATTTTTCTCATGGTAATCACTTTTATTGTTATACATTATTTTAATTTGCGATGCAACGGATCTGCAGCACCGTCACATCAGTTTCTTTATCTATGACCTGTATAAAATATGCACCCGGCATCGAAAGTATCGTCTCGGATAATAATCGATAACTATCTACAATGCAGTCTTCCATACCAATTACCCGCCCCGACAAATCGGTAATTTGTAGACGGAACTCTTTCCCCCGATAAAAATCGGAACCCTCAATGCATATTCTACCGTTTTCAGTCCAACACTTTATTTTGTCGTTTTTTTTTGATTATCGATTCCACTGTTATAATCGGGCGACATAAAAATCAAGTTATCATAGTCTGCACTATTTCTATCTACCGGTCCGTAATGCACATCGGTTACGATCGCATTTGCCCATTCCACACCCCACAGACCAATCACATCGCTCAAAATATCCCGCTTATATTCTACCCATACTCCGTTCTGCGGTTTCACAGGAGTCAATGTGATATAAGCGATATTAGGCTGACTATAACCTACGCGATAATACAAGTCCCTCGATTCCCACACAGACGATGTTTCAGACGGTTTCAATAGTCGGAATCCGAACCATGAGGCAGTCGTATTATTCGAACGAACAGCAAGTTTGAACCGGTTGAATTTTTCGATAGGAATCCGAATTGCTCCGTTGTCCGTCGTATTGAACCGAATATCGCCGGCAGTCACGCGAATAGCGGATTCTCCCTGATAAGCATCCGTGATTTCATACCACTCGGCCACATTCCCGCCGAACTCGCTGGCTACTACATAAGGTTTCCCCTCTTGCATGACAGGGATATAGGTAGCCTCATCTTTATTTAAAGTCTCACCTTTCGCATCATAACCGAATGTAAACAATTCTGGCATACTTCCTACCCCGCTCGGTTCCGAAGGGAGCTCTTGCGATTTTGTCGAAGTCAGTACCAACGAAGCAAATACCGACACCGATGGAAGAGAAACCTCCACTTTATTGCCGTTCAAGGAATAGGGAACTTCGTTTCTTCCGTCGATAGTAATGCAATACAGTTTATCTGCGACAAAACCATCGGGTAAAAGTAAATGAAACCGAAACCTGTGTAGAAGAAGGAACTGTATTAACTTCGTCCCAACGTAAATCTAGGCTGTTGCCATAGTTCACAAGATCCACGACAAAAGCATCTATCTCACGTGTCCTTTTATCATAACGTTTTTTCAACGTCCCGAACACTCCGCTATTACTCCCCGAAACCGTAAAGTCTCCCCGGACATAATCGGTAATAAGATAAGCCGGATTCGAATAATAGAAATAAGCACCATAAGCAGCAACAAATTTATTCCACTGGGCGATACGTTCGAGTACGCTTGCCGGATAATTTACGGCATGAAACGGTACAGGATCGGTAAATCCGGCAACTCCGTCGACCACCTGCGCAGACGGGTATCCTCCTGCCGAAAGACAGGTAGCGAATTGGTAATCTATGTTTTCAACCGGCCAACTGGTCGATAAATTCATTTCCGTCGGAGGATAAAAATTAGCGAACACAGGTTTATCGGGATAACGCGATTTAGCATCATAAATATCACGATACAAATCACTATATTTTGTTCCCGTACCATACGGCCAAAGTTCCATAAACTGATGATTGACCACTGCTCCCGTCGTCAAATGGGGCACATTTCCACTAGTCGAAGGAAGTTGCAATGCCGTAGTCGTAGCATCGCTCCTTACTTCCTTAACAGCAATATCCAATTGGTTGACAAATTGTGCCATTTCATAAGAAAAATTTCCCGTACCGGCCAATCCGTCACAAACATACGTTTCCGGCAAACCATACCAGTCCCAACGATAACCGTCATAATTATATTCCTGTTGAGCAGCGACGGCCTGCGCTATGAAATATTCATTAAAGCTCTTATAATTCTTTCCGTTCACCTCATAAGGAGCGTTCACATTCTCGTTAGTAGACATTAAATACAGATAAGATCCCCGTATGTCATGAAACTTTTATCAGCCTCATTTTTCATGGCCCAACTGGGGTGTGCAAGAGCAAATGCTGGTGTACTGGCATAAATACCTGTATAACAAATTGAACGCCCTCCTATCGATCGAAACTTCTCTACCTTCTGTTTCATCATAGCCTTGCTGGTCCACAAACGGTCATCACCGACATACGTATTCCATGTTTCGGTCTCCGGTGCAACCTCCTCATGAGCTCTCATCCACGGGTGATATTCCAATGTATTGATACCCGCATATTGCAACGCAGCAGCCCATTTATCCACATCAAGAGAATTATCGAAAATACAAGTCCAGCCATGTCGCAGATTTACCTCTGATCCCACCTCTTCCTGCGTAGCCAAAGGCAATGATTTAGGACGGGACAGATCAATGTCTGCCGCCGAAACAGCCACTACATTCTGTATTGGGATAGTAATCTCCAAATCAGAAACTCCGACACCGTTTAGATCGGCATAATGCTCATATTTAGGTTTCTTTCGATCATATAGATTAACCAACACGCGGTTCTCCGATGCTCGTAACAAAGCCATATCGTCATACCCATTGCCATCAAAATCGCCCACAAAAGGAATATCGCCCGACGTTCCGAACAAAACTCCATTAATAGCTAAATGGCTCTCGAACTCTGGATACCCTGAGATATCGGCGAAACAAACATACCAAGTACCGGAAGAGGGGCGATATACGCAAATATCATCTACTCCATCGGCATTGAAATCGCCCGACAACGGAATATCGCCCGATAAACCGAATCTCCCCTTTTCATCGAACTGTCCGTCACATGGAGCATAATCTATATACCACGTAGCCAAAGAAGAACCGGATCTCATCACGGCAATATCGGCTTTCCCGTCACCGTTAAAATCACCTACCGCACATTTATCGGTAACCGTTTCTCCAAACGTTATAGCCTCAATCTCGCTCCATTCATTGTTGCCGTTACCCAGTTTCCATATCCAACGTATCTCTTCGCCCGATGTATCTATCTCACAAATGTCGGGAATTCCGTCGCCATTATAATCAGCAACCACCGCCCCGCCCAAGAATGCAGAACCGTACGTTTCCGAAATAGTCGACTGATTTCCAGCATCGAAGCTCCACTCCGAAGCGGTTCTATACACAAGATCGTCATGAGCATAACTCGCTCCTATAATAAAAGCAGAAAACAATAATGTTAGAATTCGTATTTTCATGATTTACATTTTTACATCAAACAAGCTTTTCGCTCAATACTTTTTCTCTCTGTGGGAAAACTAATCCCGATTTTAGTACCCCGGATTATTAGGCAACAAATTAGGATTGGCATCTATATCGTCGATAGGTACTGGCAATAGCAAATGCTTAGGTGTGGTAAAATTAGTTTTACCTATACTTTGGAAAAATGTTTTTGCATATTCGCCATCGTTATCGTATCGAACTAAATCGAACCATCGGTGTCCACCCTCGAACGCTAATTCCATACGACGTTCATGCCTGATAATTTCTCTCAATTCTACTTGGTCGGTAGTGGTCACATTAGGCAAACCGGCTCTCACGCGTACTCGATTCAACGGACCGCCATCATTCTCGGAAGATGCCGGAGCAGCCGCCTCGGACGAACGACCCAACTCATTCAACGCTTCTGCTTGCATCAACAAAACATCGGCAAATCGCAATACCGGGAAATTAAGTGGACTATCCATCGCCCGGTCGACACCTATATTTTCACACAAGAACTTTTTCACGTTATGACCCGTTTGCGAACAAGTAGGATCGTAAGACCAGCCCTGATAGACATCTCCTTCACACCAAACAGAAACCGACTTACGCAAATCGCCGGGTTCATAACTCTCTACAAATTCGGGATAAACAGCAAACCAACCGAAATTTCCCCACGGTCCTCCGATATTGATACTTGCCAAAGGAGCCATATATTCGTGATGCCACCCTCCTTGTCCCAATATATCAAATTCACTGTACGCTGTCACATCTTTTTCATACTGAACCTCAAATAAACTCTCTGGACCGTTTTCGCGCAAATCGCTGAAATTCCATTCATATTTCCGATTAAGAGAATAAACTCCAAGATTCGTCACCGAGTCGATAGCAACCAAAGTTTCGTTATACCGTTTCAATGTCAAATAAACTTTTGCGAGTAACCCGAATGCAGCCCCTTTCGTCGCACGTCCTATGTCGGTCGTATTTTCATAAACAGCCGGTAACATCGATGCCGCATCAGAAAAATCATCAATGATGTGCTGGTAAACTATATCTTTCGATGTTCTAGACACCTGCAAATCATCGCTTGCAGTCTGTTGCTTGTCTATCCAGGGCACATCGCCGAACAACCGTACCAGATTGAAATAATACAACCCTCTTAAAAAATGAGCCTCTCCCTTGTATTGGGTTTTCTTTGCATCAGAAATCTTCGGAGATTTATCGATATTCGTCAAAATCCAATTCGTTCGACTGATTCCCGCCCAGGGTCCTCGCCATAATTCCTTAGCCCCGGAGTTATCGCTGGTCGCTGTGAAGTTAGACAACTGTGTCGTTTCAAGACCGTTTCCACCAGCTTCATTTCCAACACGACCCTCTCCGGCGACAATATCCAATGTCCACATTCGCAAATTATACATATACGAACTCTGTAACCGCTGATACATAGAATTGACACCACTCTCTATCTCTTCGGGAGAACCCTCCTCGAAAAAGTTTTCGGTAATGATTTGGTCGTTCGGCAATATTTCGAGTTTATCCATACAGCCCGACAAGACAGTCGAAAGAACGACAACAGATATAGTAGATATAATTGTCCTTTTCATGATTCGAAAGATTTAGAATTTTACAGATGCTCCAAACATATAGACTCGGGAAGTAGGATAAATTCCATAGTCCAATCCCCAAAGACCCACCTCGGGGTCAAGACCCGAATAATTGGTCAAGGTCCACAAATTATCGAAACTCAAATACAACCGTAATGATTTGGCCCCGATCTTTTTCAACCAATCCTGAGTAAAACGATAACCGAAAGTAAGATTTTTTCAACCTCAGATAAGAACCGTCTTCTACCCAACGAGTCGAAGCTCTGTTATTTCGGTTCGGATCGGCATAAATGGCACGAGGCATCGTATTGCTGGAACCTTCCCCGTTCCATCGGTTCAATGTAGAGGTAAATTGGTTATAAGTACTCTCCATGCCCTCATGAGACACTCTTACGCCGTTCCATATATCATTCCCGTACGAACCCTGGAAAAATATACTCAAATCAAAATTCTTATATCCGAATTGATTGTTAAACCCAAAAATAAAATCAGGTTGAGGATTACCGATAACTGTTCGGTCAAAATCATTGATTACATCATCGCCATTCACATTGACAAACCAAATATCGCCCGGTGACGTATTGACCTGAGAATTATGCGATGCTTTATCAGGAGCGCGGTTTTCCATAGGAACCCCCGCAAAGACTTCGTCCAGCGTCTGATAGATACCACCCATCTTATAACCATAGAAAGAGTTGATAGGCAGACCTTCCCGAATCAAACTTACACCGCTGAGGATTTCGGGACCACCCAATTTCAAAACCTCATTCTTATTGAAAGTCATATTTAAGTTGGTTTCCCAAGTAAATTCTCCGACAAAATTGCGAGTATTCAAATTAAACTCGATACCCTTATTCCTCACCTTACCGATATTCACAGGAGGCCAATCGGCTTGTTCCAAAGATGTTCCACTAGTTTGAGGCACAGGCTTTTTGGTAAGCATATCGTTAGTATTCTTTAAATAGAAATCGACATTAGCGACAATTCGGTCATTCAAGAAACCTATATCCAACCCGACATTGTATTGTTCGACAGACTCCCACTTAATAGACGGATTGATAGTTTGTACGGATATATAAGCGATACTTGTTCCGACTCAAATCCTCGTTGCGAACCGAAATTATAAACGCCGTTCACTTCCAGCTTATCGGCAAATGCATAGGCATCGATATTCTGGTTACCGGTCAATCCATACCCTAAGCGCAATTTCAACATCGATATCCAGGGGACATCTTGCATGAAGCTTTCATTAGACACATTCCATGCTGTTGAAAACGAAGGGAAATACCCGAATCGATTATCGGCTCCGAACTTGGAAGAACCATCGGCTCGGAAAGTTGCCGTCAAGAAATATCGGTTGTCATACGAATAATGAACACGTCCCATATACGACCTCAACGCCCAAGAATAAGAATTACCGCCCACATCAGTAGCTTTCGTCGCATTATCCAATTCCGTCGTCATCTCGCTGGCACGCCCCGTACCGGCAGCAGACATCCATTCCTTCTTATACTCTTGGTAAGAAGTTCCTATCATGGCATTCAATTTATGTTTGCCGAATACCTTGTCATAAGTAAGTGAATTATCCCACAAATACAACTCTTCATAAGCCGAAGACAATGATTGCGAGGTATTGGTCTGCTCTTTATTACCCCATTTGTATTTAGGTATATAATTGTTATTATACTCATATCCCAGTTCCGCACCTCCGGTAGTTTTAGCTACCAAACCGTCGATGATCTCCCACTCGGCCGAAATATTGGATAACATTCTGAATCCTTTCATACGATACTTTTGTTCGTTTACGATAGCCACAGGGTTCAAAGCATCTCCATTCAACTCGGCATTCCCGGTAGGACCGTTATAATTACCTTCGTCATCAGAAATAGAAATGGAAGGTAACATGCGCATAGCATTCTGAATAACAGTCGATATAGGCTGAGTACGACGATTCTCGGCGCTTAGGTTTACGTTTGCTCTTACCTTTACATTGCTCAATATTTGTGACGATATATTGGATTGAAGATTCAGTCGATTAAATTCCGAATTTTTCATAATACCGTCTTGTGCATAATAACCCACCGATGTCGCATGATTAATCTTGGAATTACCGCCCAAAATAGAAAGATTCACTTTATGCATCGGAGCCGTACGGAATAACGGAGAAAGCCAATCCGTACCAGCACCGAGAGATTCAGGGTCGGCAAACAACGGATTCAACGATAAACCCGCATTCCACCTCATTTCATTATGTAAAGCAGCATATTGTGATGCATTCAGCATATCGAACATCTTTGCAGATTGTTGAATACCGAAACTATAATCTAAATTAATTTCTGTTCGTCCCTCTTTGGCTTGACGAGTAGTAACCATAACTACACCGTTTGCACCTCGCGAACCGTAAATAGCAGTGGCGGAAGCATCTTTAAGGACATCGATAGACTCTACATCTGCCGGATTTATATACCACATACCGCCATTTACGGGAACTCCATCGATAACATACAAAGGAGACGCATCGTTAATCGTACCGACACCGCGAATCAAAATAGAAACATCTCCACCGGGAGCACCGGAATTTTGAACCACCTGTACACCCGACATTTTTCCGGCCAAAGATTGTACCACATTAGAAGTCGAATTTTTTACGAGTTCGCTTCCTTTTACAGAAGATATAGAGCCCGTAACATCTGAACGTCTCATCGTTCCATAACCTACAACGACAACCTCATCGAGTGCTTTGGTATTTTCTTTCAAAACGATACGTACAGGTTTATTCCCTTTAACACTCGTTTCCACGGCATCATAACCGATATAAGAAACTCTAAGTATTGGATTTTTTGATCCGATTTTATCGAGAAATTACCGTCCATGTCGGTCACAGCCACATTTTACTATCTTTCAAATGGACTGTCGCACCTATAATAGGTACGCCCGAAGCATATCTATAACCTTTCCCGAAATAAACTGTTGCGAATCAGCGGCCGAAACTTTACCGGGACCGCCCTGCTCTGTCTGCTGTGCAGAAATCCCAAACGGTTGGGAAAACAAGAGTACCATACACCCCATGAGGCAACATACTCTCAAACCTCTTTTACTTTGTTTTTTTTCCTTGTCATAGCAACGTGTTTTTCTCTATGTTATTTTTTCATTTTGCAAAAAATGGTATTGGGTTAAGAAATATCCTTACGTGATGCTAAATTAGATGATCTGGTAATACTGCCTTTCCAACATATTAGCCAAGAATTATGGTATCTTACCATAATAAATCAAACCAATCTATTTTTTGGATATTTACCATTATTTTTTATCTCAAATGACGGGGCTTTCCTCCTTTTCTCCAATACTCCTCTATCTTCTCCAATGTCACGCCTTTGGTTTCGGGAACATAGAAATATCCCCATATGATTGCGGCAAGAGCTACTATCGCATAAAACCAAAAAGCACCTGCCGGATTCCCCCAAGTTTTCTCCGTCCAAATAAATTTCAGTACCTTCTACGGTGAACGCCTTCACTATTTTGAAGAATGTAAACGTTACCACTGTATTGAACACCCAAACCGATAACGAGCCCAAAGAGGAACCGAGGCCTCTTACTTTCTGAGGAAATACTTCCGAAATGATGAGCCAACCGAGCGGGCCGATACTGATCGCATAAAAAGCGACGTAGACGAACACGAGAATAATAGACAACCATTTGCCCATCTCTCCGAGATAAGAAAAATGAGTAAAACAGATACCGAGTAAAAGAAGAGAGATAAAAATACCTGTCAAACCTGTAAAATATAGTTTTCTTCGTCCCAAGCGATCGACAAAATAGACCGAAACAATAGTGAACAACAGATTGACGACCCCAACACCGACCGCCGCCCAAATAGCCGAAACCGCCCCATCGAAACCAGCCATCAAGAATATCTTGGGACTATAATAGATAACCGTATTGATACCCACGAATTGTTGAAAGAACATAATCCCCACACCGATAATTACGGCATTACGCAGCCACGGTTTCATCAATTCTTTAATACCCGACTTATCTTTTTTCACTTTTTATCAGCTCATTCTTGATGGTCTTGTACGAATCTTCCATTGCCTCATTCCCTTCGATACGAGCCAACACCGATTTTCCCTCTTCATCTCGACCCCGGCTTATCAACCAGCGTGGACTCTCTGGCATAAATGCCATACCTATCAACAGAATTAAAGCCGGAACGACTCCGATATAAAACATAGGACGCCAGCACGACATATCGCCTTCATCGGCAAACATCAAATCCGATAAATAGGATGCCAACACTCCTATCGTGATCATTAATTGAAACATCGAGACCAAACTACCCCGTTTATTAGCCGGTGAAATCTCGGCTATATAAAGAGGTACTGCAAAAGACGATACCCCGATTGCTATTCCCAAAAACAAACGGGCTATAATCAACTGCTCGATACTGGGAGCAAATCCCGACCAAAAAGAGCACCGATCGTAAAAATAACTGCCGAAGCTAAGATAACTACCTTACGTCCCAATATATCGGTTATCTTTCCACAAAACAAAGCGCCAAGAATAGCGCCCACCAATCCCGCCGAAGTAACTAATTCCACCATGGAATTATCCAAACCGAAATCTTTCTGGAAAAAAGGTATGGCCCCCGATATAACACCAGTATCGAATCCGAACAACAGGCCTCCGGTCGCAGCGATAACAGCTATTACATAAATAATTGTATTTTTCATCATATTCAATTTTAATTTATTCTAAAATCAAGGTTCATAATTCTTCCAAACCTCTTCTTTCAATCCGGGGTTCGGAACATATAAAAACGTATCTGGCGATTTTTCGAAAGTTCGGTAAATAGACTCCCCTTTTACAATACCCAGTTCCGGGTATTCGGCCGGAGATTTACAAATAAGTTCCGAGGGCTGATAACAAGGATTCGCCTGCCATTCGATCTTTCCTGCATCATTAAAAACCGGGAACCAAGCAATTCCCTTATGGCGACGCACGCCATCATACTCGAAACCATACTCCCTATCGCACCACGCTCCGAAAGTAAGAGGTTTATCAGGATTAGCACTAATAGTCGCATGAGCCCAATATGGAGGAACGATAACCACATCGCCGGCCTTAGCATACACGGCAAAACAACGACCGGGATTATCTTCGGCATATTCCTGCATGTAAATAATAGCCTCTCCTGTCCATATTTCGTAAACCTCAGGAGTAGACCAACCGCTATATTTAGAAACCCAATGGATATGACCTTGACTGCGAATAGGCTCTTTACCCAATCGACCGGCAGCATAGGTCACGACCCCATAAAAGCAAATGCATCCGTTCGAGCATTTCTCTGTGTTTACATTTCCCCACGTCCATAGCTATGGAATAGACGATTTCAGGGCCATCGCACTGAGGGTCGGATAAACTTCCCCGAATATCTCGCAAATAACGATTCTCCACTTGGGGACCGAACACATCTGCACCATATTTAAATCCCATAGGATTTACAGTAGGAATTATATCAAAACCGGGATTGAATTCCATATCTTTTCATACATTATGTTTAACAAAAGCTTTTATTGTAGCGCACTGTTTTCCTTCCGACTCTCCATAAGGCCGTATCGTATACTGTTTCACCGATTCCGGTATAATAAATGTCTCGGCATAATGTACGACAAACGGATCAAATTCGCCGGTGGGACTTTCAACGATAGCTTCACGTCCCTCGACAAGATTCAGCACATTCACACTTCCATCTGTTTTGTGAAGAACTGGCTTGGTAAACCAATGCCGACGAGTTTCTATAAACTCACATTCATGCAAACCGGTATGTTCTTCAATCCAACCGTCTCCCTCGGCCACTTTATCTATCTTATTATAAATTTCACGGCGAACCCACGGCTCCGTACGATTCCATTGGATCACATGTTTGCCATGCCCGATATTGATAGGTCGGGGACGGCCGTCCAATCCCAAACGCCCCCAATCCCACAACTTGAAAGTGAAAATATAAGGAGTAGCACTGATTTCGAGAACCATACTATTACGCCCCGAACAATGAACAGTACCCGCAGGTATAAGTACATGGTCGTGCTTTTTCACTGGATAATTCCCAACATACTTTTCTGCATCGAAATGCCCTGTATGTTGTGCTTCGGTCAAGGCATTTATCATCTCCTCCGGTACGATACCTTCCTTCACTCCCAAATAAACCGAAGTCATCTTCTTCGGCATCAAGAATGTAATAGCTCTCGTCTTGGGTATAATGCATACCGAACTTTTCTTGTATATATTGTGTCAGCGGATGCACCTGTAAGCTCAAATTACCGCCGTCCATCGTATCCAAGAAGTCGAACCGAATAGGAACTCGTCCCCGAAACGTCCGTAAACCGGGTTACCCAACAACTCTCGCGGATAAGAAAATACCAAATCGATAGACGGTATTTCGAAACGGACTTCTCCGAAGCCCAAATACAAACTATTCTCCTCAGGAACACAATCGAAACACCATGCAAAATTGGGAGTTTCACGATCCAAATCACATATCTCCTTCATCCATTGACCGCCCCACGGACCCGGATCGAAAAACGGAACTACTCGAAAAGGAGATTTCGAAGCCTTTTTCAAACCAGCATCCACGATTGCCGCAGTCGCCATCTTAGGATCGCCCATCACATTCGTATCCAAGACATAATCCCATTTGTTCATCAACGTTTTCTTAAAACGATCGCAAATGCGCCAATCTACGAAAAAGCCTCTTTTATATTGCAACGAAGCCCGTTCCATGCGATTATCTACACCGACATTCGAAATTTCGTTTCTCCGAAAACGCATCTGTATTTCCCAACGAGCCATATCGGCATATATCAATACATCGCTTTCGGGCATCACGTAAGCAGCCCCTACGCCATATACGATTACAACACCGACAGATATACCGGCAACCTTTTCACGCAACTCGGCAATCTTCTTTTCATCGAAATAACAATCCATATGATAGCGAGTCATATAACCGAAAATCTCATCATCGGTTATATCGGACTTCAAAAACGAATTGATCTCTTCCGAAGTTTTCATGGCCGAAGAAGCATCCAACCATAATGTATGGGAAAGTTGTCCCTTCAACGCCGATTTTACCTCCTCGTCATAAACACCTTGATAACATTCGACAACCAATACCTTCACCGGTTTATGAACGTTTTCCAACGACTTGTTCAACTGCGATACAATTTCCGGCCAACCTTGCCAACAAACATTTTCAGATGTTTCCGATACTTGTACGACCGGATACTTATCATAATTAGATTTATAATTTGAATACTTTTTCATTTCTTCTCCTCTTTACACTTGTCAAATAATAATTCAATCCCAATAAAGCGGCATTGTCTCCTAATTCGGAAAGTACAATATGCACCCGGTCGATAGGAGTCCAAGCTCGATCCTCGACCCACTTATTGATATAAGGCAAAATAATATCCGCACTTCTCATGATTCCGCCGCCCAGAACAACTACCTCAGGGTCATAAGCATGAATGTAAGAGACAATGGCAGCTGCCCATACATTCATACACTCTTCACAAATAATAATAGCATTCTCATCGCCTTGTCTCATTAAACCGAACAGTTGTTTAAAATCCATATCGGATGCCGCAATCTTAAAATCTGGCGATACACGTTCGTTAGACCGAATAATATCCGGCAAGAAAAATGAAGAAGCCATAGCCTCTACACAACCTATATTTCCACAGCTGCAACGTCTTCCACGATAATCGACAACCATATGCCCTCCTAAGGAACCAGCTTGATGATGATGCCCCACCAACGGTTTGCTATCTAATATAACACCGGTTCCTATTCCTGTACCGATAGTCATCATTACCACATTTCCCGTACCTTTCGCTGCACCGTAGAGCCACTCTCCGATGACAGCAAGACGGGCATCGTTTTCCAATACGAAAGGAACGCCCCAACGACTATCGGCCCAATGACAGAGATCGATATCACAAGCATCGTCATACTTGTCGTTGGTAGAAATCACTCTGCATTCGACAGGATTCACCATACCCGGAAACGCCAATCCGATAGATACCAAATCCGTCGAAGATATTCCTTCCTCAGACAACAATGAATCAATTGCATGCTCCATCTTGGGAAGCATGTGAGATAAACCCTTCACCGAATCCGAAGAGATTGTGGTAAACCGAACAATCTCAGAATCCAATATCAAACCTATCTTTATGATAGTTCCTCCCAAATCTATTGCGACGCTATAATTTCCCCCATAACTTTATACTCCTATCAATTGAGGCTTCCCATCGACCTCCAACAATCTGGCTGCAAAGCCATGATCGGCAATTTCCCGATAATTATGCCCTGCATCAGACGGCCAACAAGCTGCAAAAGAAAATAAAGTATTTCCCGTATTTGCCATACGGTGAGCCACACCACCCGGTATATAATGTAGGCTCCCGGAAAAATCCGTTCGGCCCACACTCGACGCAACTGGTCCATCAAAATCAACATGCCCTCTCCTTCAAGCCCCCAATAAAATTCCGCCCGATCGATATTCGCATGGAAATGTCCCTTAGTCATGAAGTACTCGTTTCCCACTTTTCCCGGATGCAAATAAGTAATCCCGAAATATAATCCGCCGGGAGTACCCTCCTGTTCCGGTAAAAAACTACTCACCTCATAAGCCGGCATATTCTGCGGCATACGAGAAAAGGCATCGACATCGGCAAAAATACCACGCAAATCTCCCAGAGTACGGCTCACATTCTCGACTCTCTCTCCCAATAATCGGTTCCCCGTAAAGAATAATCGGGGAAATACAATTTCCATATTCTCCATTATTTTTCATGTTATTATCGATATGGCAAAGATAGAGTGACAATTGGCCTGCTCTATTCACTATATTTGCCGAGGATTTTGGTATTTTACCAAATACCGATTAGAGGAGTATAAAAATGATAATATTCTATATCTATTAGGAAGCTTTTTTGGAGGTTTTTAAGCGATACATAAAAAACAAATTAAAAAACACTTTTTATAATCGAGTAGTACTCAACATATCAAAAAGTCAATATCAATTACAAGAAAGACTTCCCAGTCCTCATAAATAATCTATATAAAAAGCTATTAAAAGGTCAAATCGCCTTCTTCTTTTTCACCCCATATTTTTCTTGGTATTCAGAAGGAAGCATGTTGGTTGACTTCTTAAACTGCTCTATAAAATTCGACAAATTATTAAATCCGACCTCCATACTCAAAGTCGAAATTTTCATTTTGCCTTCTATCAAAAATTTCTTGGCATGCCCTATACGCATATCATTCAAATACTGTACAAAAGTCTTTTTCGTACGTTCCTTAAAAATATCGACAAAAAGCAGTAGGAGTTAGTCCGGCAACAGCAGCCACCTCTTCAAGTTTAATCGGCTTATTAAAATTTTTCACCAAAAAACGATAAACTTTATTGAATCGCTCAAAATCCGAAGAATTGACCGACTGGGTAAAACCTACGCTCGCTAAAATTTCATATTCGTCGGCTTCTGCCATCATTTCCAAAAGTGTGAGCAAATTAGTTACTCGCTCGATTCCATTTTGATTAAACGTGCGTCGAATATATCGAGCGATCCGTTCACGCGATTCACCGGTAAATTTTATTCCCCGCCTCGAACGTTCTATTAACTCACGAATATTTGCCATCTCAGGCAATCGTATCAATATACCCTCAAACAACTCTTTACGAAAATAAACACAATGACAAGTCGCCCTTAAACCAGAATCCGAGTCGAAAAATTCTTTTTATCGTTTCTCCACTCATGCGGCAACTGAGGACCCATCATACAAACATCGCCCTCTTCATATCCTCCGATATGATCACCTACAAAACGAGTGCCCCACCCTTTTTTCAATACACATGATTTCTATTTCGGGGTGATAATGCCACGGCACGATAAAATGGGGCAAATCTTCCCGATAGAAATTGATATAATTATCGACGGCAAAAGGAAGTTCTTGATACAAAGGTTTCATAATATAGCACAGTTATTAAAAGCAGTTCATCTAAAATCACACATCGAGAGCCAAAACAATATCCCAACTAACTTTGTCGGGGTATAAGCCATTTTTTATTTTTAACTTATAAAAAGTGATAGTATGGCAAAAGATAAACTATAATATTATTATAGCGAAAATAAAAAAGAAGCATTAACAATGCCTTTTTGTACATTTGTAAATACGAAGATGAGATGCGGTTCGGCATAGTCCATTCGGAAATAAAATTTCCGTTTGCCTCTGCACTCACCTTTCGCTATCTTTGTCATTCAAAAATTATTTCTAAAAACAAATACCTATGAAAATTTTATTTTTTCAATACCCCTCGTGCAGCACTTGTAAAAAAGCGGCAAAATGGCTAAAAGATCACGACATTGATATAGAATCGAAGCACATCGTCGAAACACCGCCCACTGTCGGGGAACTAACCGAATGGATAACCCGCAGCAATTTACCCTTACAAAAATTCTTCAATACGAGCGGACAAAAATATAGAGAACTAAATTTGAAAAACCGCATTAGTACAATTCCCGAAAAAGAACTGATAGAACTATTGGCTTCCGATGGAAAACTAATCAAACGTCCCCTTCTCGTAACAGACTCGCAGGTCTTGGTCGGATTCAATGCCGAGCTATGGCAAAATGTTTTGCTATCCGAGACTAAATGATCTCATACTCAAAAAAATTTAGGCGCACGCCTATTTGCACGGTTCAAAAAGAAATACTATCTTTGCGCCGCTAATGCAAATAATAACCAATTAAAAAATTTCAAATGGCAACAAAAATCAGATTACAACGCTTTGGTCACAAAGACTACGCATTTTACCAAATTGTAATCGCCGATAGCAGGGCACCACGTGATGGTAAGTTTATTGAAAGGATAGGTTCTTATAATCCGAACACTAATCCTGCTACAATAAATTTGAATTTCGAAAGAGCTTTGTATTGGCTGACAACCGGTGCTCAACCCACCGACACTGTACGTAATATCCTTTCCAAAGAAGGTGTATTGATGAAAAAACATTTATTGGGCGGTGTAAAAAAAGGTGCTTTTACCGAAGAGGTTGCAGAACAACGCTTCGAAGCATGGTTGAAGAACAAAAATCGGCTATTGACGCTGAGAAAGCCAAAGTTTCTGCCGCAAAAGACGCTGCTGCTAAAAAACGTCTAGAAGAAGAAACCGAAAAGAACAAAGCAAAAGCCGAAGTTGTCGCTGCTAAAAAAGCAGCCGAGGCTGCCGCTAAGGCAGAAGCCGAAGCCGCTGCAAAAGCGGAAGAAGAAGCTAATGCCGTTGCAGAAGCTCCTGCAACAGATGCAGCTCCTGCATCCGAAAGTGCTGAATAAATATTTTAGACAGCATATTGAAACGGAGTATCCCTCACTGGATACTCCGTTTTTATTTTTCTTCTTCCCAAAAGTATTTTAACGGCTCAGTCGTTAATTAACGGGGATCGTTCATGTATATTCTCTCCCCTATTGCGAACACTGTTCTCCGTAATGCTACGGGATATTTCAGTTTTCATTATCGGAGATATTTTAGAACTCCTCCCTTGTCGTGCCCCATAACACTATCGGGCACTCCCCCCTATCTCATCTGCGATGAGCACAGGGAGAGATGACCAAGCTCTTATCACCTCCCCCTGTATTTTCTACCCCTCCGTCCAGAGGAAACCGCCCCTATATTTTGCGCAGTAAAACACAGGGGGAGAGGGGTAACATGGCCAAACAATCGCCAATCGGTCTATAATAGTTCTCTTAACACGATAAAAAAGCTCCTAAGAACATCTCACCTGCACGATTCTTATCGTATTCATTTTCTACTTTCTCAAAAAAAATAAAAAAAATTCACTTTTTCACTAGGGATAACCCTCGATTTAAGGTTAATATTATATAGCGCATAAAAAATGCTCAAAAATATGTATATACATATCATGAAAAAATAAAAACATATCATTCAATTTTCAGAATTACTTTTTGTTTAATTAAATATTTGTTTATCATGAAAAAACACTACATGTTATTCACTTTATTGTTTACTCTTCTGCCTTTTCTTAATAGCTATGCCGAAAAGAACAAAGCTCTTTCTATTTCTCAGGCCAGTACAAATAATGTAAACGGCTATCGCTTGCAAATTCCCCGAAACCATTTTAGGCGACCGCTCCGGTGGGGACACAGACCGTACCGGCAAATCATTCACTATTTCAGCTTGGGTGAAGATGGATCGATTCATGAACAGCGGTAGCAATAACAAAGGAAATGTGATTATGGGACACGGCGCCCAAGCACACACAAATTATAACGGAAGTTTGATTTTAGCCACCACTGAAACGGGAACTCTTAAAATCATTTCTGGTGCAAGTAATACGGTAACTTCCACTTTGAATACCGCAGTAGCATTAAACGAATGGACCTACCTCACTCTCGTCTATGATAACAGTAATTTTGATGTTTGTGTATACAAAGATGGAGTTCTCGTAACGACAAAAAATAACACCAAACAATTGGAACTTTTGGAGACGATCCCTGCATCTTTTTCTTAGGAGGATTCGGGTTTTCGGGTCTCTGCGATGAATTCCAATTCTTCAACAAAGCCTTGACGGCTCAGGAAGTTGCACAAGCCTACGAAAATCCCCAAAACCTGTCGAGTTTAACCGTATGGTATGACTTCAACGAAGTTACTCCGAGGTACAACTGGACAATTCTCCAACAAAGTCGTCGATTCTGCCCAATCTTCTACAACCGCCAAATATACTAAATTAGGTGGAGGACAAACAAGTTCCGACGGAGGATATATCTCGCAAACCTCTTTTACGGAATATGCCCCCACATTAGCCGAAGGGCGTACAATCACTGGTAGTTATACAGTTACATTACCCACAGAAGTACAAAACGGGACACTGAGCGTGACCAACGACGAGACTCCTCTTTCGGCAGGAGAAAATACCGTAGCATCGGGGACTACTTTAACCATAACGGCGACACCTGCCGATAATTATCGTTTGGAATCCCTGAATATCAACGGTCAACCGATTGAAAACGGTGGGACATATACTGTAACGGAAGATGCAACTATTACTGTTTCATTTGTCGAAATCGTTATGCATAAAGTAACAATTACCGTCGACGAAGGAGTAGATTATCAAATTACAGCAGGAGAAGAAGTTATCGAGAACTTAGAATCGATAGCCTCTGGCACAGAATTAACCATAACATTCAATTCATTGCCAGAAAACAAGAAGATAGAATCCGTACTGATTAACGAGCAACCAGCCGAAGCAGAAGAAAACGGATCATACATTTTCACGGTAACAGAAAACACGACTATCATTGTCAACTTGACCGATATTACTTATTACACGGTTACGCTACCGACTCTGGTAGAAAATGGACAACTAAGCGTAATGAACGGTTCCGAGCCTCTTACCACAGGAGAGAATACTGGTATAAAAGAAGGCACGGTATTGACAATTACGGCTACTGCCGATCCCGGTTATGAAATTCTCTCCCTCCAAGTAAACGGATCCGATTTCACCAACGGAGATAATTACACGGTGAACGAAAATACGACTGTCACAGTCTCATTCCAAATCGAAGGCCCCAAAGCTGTACTAGTCCCTGCAATAAGTGGTAATAATAAATACCAATTCCGTTTTGATGATAAAGTATTAGGCGAACACATAAATGGAGAGAATAATTCATGGAATAACGGTAATATAACAGGTTCAGACCATCGTGCCCGTAATTTCACAATGTCCGCTTGGGTGAAAACAGTCAGCACAAATGGGCAAGTAATGGGACACGGACAAGCACCTTACTATGGAGCCGTAGGAACATTTGGTGTTGTACTCGAAAACGGAGTCCTAAAATTGAAAGCCCGTGCATGGGAAGACAAAGGTAACTGTCCGGGAATAGCCGATGTAACGACCGAAGCAACCTTGACCGCTGATGAATGGGCATTTATTACCGTGACAGTCGATGATTCCAATAAAGAAATCAAACTATACAAAAACGGAAAATTATTAGGAACCGGCGATTTAGGAACAATTGTAGAAGGTGGAGAACGAGAAGGGCATGGTATAGGTCTATTACAAGACGAGTGTGTATTCTTCGTGGGGAACGGTGGATTCTCCTGCTATGTGGACGAAGTTCAGGTATGGTCCAAAACATTGACCGAAAAAAGAAGTAAAGGAATCCATTCGCGGCGGTTACGACCAGGAGAATATGCCCGAAGAATTAGTGGCCTATTACAAAATCGAAAATGATTCGGAAGCCGAATTGGAAAACAAAGGAACATTCGGTAGCTGTCCCGCCGGTGTAGTAGAAGGTACAACCGAGGTACATACTGGTGCTCCCCACTGGGGCGCAGAAGTTTATACTTGCGACTTTATTCAAGTACAAATCGTAGCCGGTCATACATTCCCGACCAATAATCTCACCATCACTCAACCCACCGAAGGGGGAACATTCAAAGTTGTTAATGCTAAAAATGAAGAAGTAACAAGTGGAGCGGTAGATCAGTTCAGCGCATTGACAGTCATAGCCGAACCGGAAGAAGGATATGTATTATCGCAAGTATTGGTAAATGGCGAAGTAAATAGCGGAACGACTTTTGTCATCGAAGACGACACAGAAGTAACAGTGGTATTCTCCAATAAAGTAATCGTAACCAATACAACCGCAACCGGTGGTAACGTCGAAATGTTCGTTAATGATGCCGAAGAAGCGACCGCATTCGGTTCCGAAATTATACGAGGATCAAAGCTAACTTTCAAAGTAACCGTAAACGAAGGATATGAATTAACGTCATTCCTCGTGAACGAAGAAGAAAAGATAGACGAACTTGCAGAAAACATATATATAGTAGACGCAATTTCCGATAATATGACAATATGTGCCGTGTTCTCGAAAATACCGACATGGAGAGTTACTTGCAATATTACCGGAAATGGTTCTGTCACCATCTCCGACGACGAAAGTAATGTATATGCCAGTGGTTCCGAAATTCTAAACAACACATTTGTCAAACTAACTTTTATCCCCGAAGAAAATTATAAGATAGAAACTTTCACTTCTTCCAATGGAGAATCGTTGTTAGACCAAATTAGTAACAATATCTACGAAATAGGAGCCATAGATAGTAACCACACTTATAACATAACATTCGGAACGATTGTAGGCATAGACAAAGAAAGCATGAAGTCTATATCACTCTACTACCAAACCGGAATACTTTATGTAAACGGTATCGACGAAAATGCTACCATTGCCATATATGATTTGACTGGTAAATTGGTTAAAGTTACAGAAGAAGCCCCTATAAATATAGCCAATTTGACGAAAGGTTGTTATATCGTTAAAATAACGATGGGTAATACAGACAAAGCCATGAAATTTATCAAAAATAAAAATCTATAAGAGAAATAAACCACATAAAGAGAGGTGATGCTGCAAATCATGCATTACCTCTCTTGTTTTTTTAACCAAAGAAATGAACAAAACAAAACTAAAAAGAATATTTCACGACTTCGCTTTATACCACGACATATTCCTACCCATATCTCCCCTACCTCAAACATAAAGAGTAGAAATAAAGTCTTTTTTTGCCGATTCATGAAAATTTTGTAGATTTGTGCACACATTAATATATTTTATCATGAAAAAATATCATTACTCACTTTCCTTCTGGGTTCATTTTTTTCTTCTACAAGCCCAACCATACACCAAACACATTGCACCCATCAATAATGAAAAATGGTGGGGCTGCTTCGTAGGAATAGGTAACGAAATGCCCTTTGCATCGAATACCCCCCTCTATGATTTGGCAAAAGTCAATTTTAATAACGAAACCTCTCCCCTGCTCCTATCTTCGCAAGGACGTTATGTATGGGTGACGAACCTTTCCGTTTCCGCTTGGTAAACGACACACTCGTTATCGAATCAGATTATGAATCCCCACAAGTGACAACCGCTGGGAAAAACCTTCGCGATGCCTATCTTCATGCCTCAAAAACACATTTCCCGGCAAACGGAAAAACTCCGCCAGCACTCTTTTTTTAAAGAACCACAATACAATACATGGATAGAACTCATGTATAATCAAAATCAAGAAGACATTCTGAACTACGCTCATAACATCATCGAGAACGGATTCCCCAAAGGAATCTTGATGATCGATGACAACTGGCAACGCTATTATGGGAACTTCAATTTAAAGCAGAAAAATTCCCCCGATGCCCGTGCCATGACAGACGAATTACACCGGCTCGGATTCAAAGTCATGCTTTGGATTTCACCCTTTGTATCGGCCGATTCTCCCGAATTCAGAGACTTGGCAGCCAAAGGATTTCTCCTGAAAAACAAAAATGGCACACCTGCCGTTGTAAATTGGTGGAACGGATATAGTGCATGCTACGACATGACCAATCCGGCAGCTGTCGAATCACTAAAACAAACCCTAAACGAATGTATGGGAAAATACGGGATCGACGGGTTCAAATTCGACGCAGGCGATATAGCCATCTTGGCTAACGGAGAGTACGACTACTACGACAAGAATGCCGACCAAAACATTTTCTCCCAACGATGGGCCGAACTGGGACTTTCCTACCCTTTCAATGAATTTCGAGCCGCTTGGAAAACCGGAGGCCTGCCATTAGTGCAACGCATAGGAGACAAAAGACTATTCGTGGTATGCCGTATCCATGCTTATACCCAACATGGCAATTTGCGGTATGCTCGGTTATCCCTATGCCTGTCCCGATATGATCGGAGGTGGGCAATTTTCCTCTTTTCTCGATATTAAAGAAGACGAATTTAACCAAGAACTCATTGTACGATCATGCCAAGTCCATGCCCTCATGCCCATGATGCAATTTTCAGTTGCCCCGTGGCGAATCCTCAATCGTGAGAATATGGAAATCTGTGCACGATACGCACAGCTACATCACACGATGGGCGACTACATTTATGAATGTGCCCGTCATGCTGCCGAGACCGGAGAGCCTATCTTGTGCCACATGGAATACAGTTTTCCACATAGCGGATTCACCGAATGCAAAGATCAGTTCATGCTCGGTGACAAATATATGATAGCCCCCATGATTACCGAAGGCACTCATCGTACCGTTAATCTTCCCAAAGGCACATGGCGCGACGATCAAGGAAAAAACATTCAAGGGTCCGAAAAAATAGAGATAGATGTCCCCCTCGATCGTCTCCCCTATTATGAACGAGTGAAATAAGAATTGGGGATAATGTAAAAAAAGAATCCATATATGTATATGGATTCTTTTTTTATAGTAAACTTATTGGCTATCCACCACAATAACTAACCTCAATGCTTTTTCCTTTGAACTTCGAAATTCGATGAATATATGGCTTTTACCGTCAACTGTGGCCGAACGACTTCTTTACACCGAGAACACAAATACAAATAGGTATCCTCCTCCAATTTATATCTCCACCCCTCCCCATAAGAACTTCCACAGACAACACAGAAGAAACGCTCTTCAATCCTCCTACCTCTTTTTTTCCATAAAGTATAGTCCTGACTTTTTTGAGGTGTTTTTCTTTTAATGACTCGTTGCGCCTCTCGATTTATACGACGGTTTTTCTCAAACATATTGGCAAAAGACACTACGGCTTTTTGTACTCCCGAAAAGATGTGGGTGCACCTGTTTCTTGTTTACTTTTTACTAGCCATCGCTCTTTTATTTTTCACAATATTAAAAATAGACTTCTCAACAACGATATGAAAGAAAGACTTTAAAGACACTCAACAGATACAACAAACGGACAGAACCTTTTCAATTCAGTACTATCCGTCAGCATTCACTGTCTCTTAATGCTTATCGTGGAGCTGGAGGGATTCGAACCCTCGTCCAAACGAGGAACTAATGAGCTTTCTACATGCTTATCTTCGCTTTGATTGTCGGGTACAGACAAGACCGAAGCCACCAATCTGCACCTTAGTTTCTAAATTTTCATCATCAGCTCGAAACTTGCCTCTGACTATTTCCGATATTATTGCACCACCGTTTCGGAACGCTTCGGAACAACAGCAACCGGTGATGTCTTGTCTCCACAACTGTTGCGGAGATTAAGCTAATCTACTGTACTTCGATTAAGCAGCAAGAGCGTAGTTATTTTCGCCAGTTAAATTTTTGTTGTCTGATATTATAGAGCGGGGCAACAACGCTCTGCATGCTTACCCACCACTTCTACCCGCTGTCAAAACCGGTCAGCCCCAGTGGTAGTTTCCCCAGTGTTTTCTATCCGGGACGGCAAAGATAATATTTTTTCAATAGAAAAGACCTGTTTTTTCAAAAAAAATAGACATATCCTCTATAATAGTCTTTCCCTGCTCCTTACGATTCAAATGCTTAACAACCATATCATAAGATTTCTTCACCAACTTCCTGACCATCTCGTCCGAAACATCTCGATTAAAGTAAACGCTAATCCAATGTCTTTTATTCATATGCCACCCTGGCCTTACTCCCACATAACGAGCCTGCAATTCGCCCGATTCCACCGGGTCGCACTTAATACAACAAAAATCGAACACTTCGACATTCACAAAACAAAACCATTTATCGCCCACATAGAAACACAAAAACATCACGGCTATATCGGTCGGCAACATTCACGAAAGGCATCTTCTCTTCCACACCCTTCAACGAAAGACAATATTCCCTAAACTCTTCTACATTCATTTCACATCACGACTCCTCATCAGCTTTTCAACAGCATAATAAGTTTTATAGATAGATCGAAAAGAACAATCTTGGCATTAGCATTCTGCCCGACATCATTTTCGGCATCGCTCAAATGTTTCATGATAGCCTGTACATTACGTTCATGAATAAACGGAGCGAAACGCGAAGAAAATTGAGCCTCTTCCAGATTCATATAGGTCAATGCAGGAACATGCAAATTATAGATGTAATTCTCACGTATCATTCGTTGGGTATAGGAAAGAAATCGACGCAAACGCTCGCGCCCCAAATCGGCCACTTCTTCGCTCCATATCTTCAAGTCCTTTATTTTCCGAGCATAGGCCAAACGCATGACCTGTACAAAATAATCGAAAAACAACTTATTCTCCTCATTCAATTGAAGAGCCTCACAAGCCTTCAAATAATTACCCTCTGCGACATGGGCCACCGAAATAGCATCCTGCTCCGTTATCCCATACCGGCGTTGCAACGCCTCAGCTATAACCGACGTGGACAAAGAGCGAATCTCGATAAGCTGTGAACGCGAACGTATAGTCCCCAGCACTCTATCGGGATTATTGCTGACTAACAAAAACACACTACCGGGATAAGGCTCTTCCAGCAATTTCAGCAATTTATTGGAGCAAGTATCGTTCATGCGTTCCGGCAGCCATATAATCATTATTTTATACGGAGATTCATAACTCTTTAAAGACATCTTCCGCAAAAATACTTTCACTCTCTTCTCCATAAATTACGGCCTGCTTGTTATCTGCATTAATATACCTCAACCATGAATCGATCCCGAAATAGGTATTCTCCTTCAAAAACTCAGTCCATTCGGGCAAATAATCGTCGCATATCCGTTTCTTCTTATCCACTTTGACCATCGGGAATACAAAATGCAAATCCGGGTGAGTCAAAGCCGTATGTTGCCGGCAAGACGGACATACACCGCAAGCATCCCCATTCTGACGATTCGTGCAATGTATATACCGGGCATAAGCCATAGCCATAGCAAATTTACCGACACCCTCCGGTCCACAAAGCAACTGGGCATGAGCCACATGATCATTGTCAACCGAACGTAAAAGTCTTCGCTTTACCTCCTCCTGTCCGATAACGTCTTTAAAAACATCGCGCGATCCTCCGTTAATAAACCGACTTCGCCACTTGATAAACACTATCGACCGCCATAAGCGAATAATAGTGAATACTGGGTACTCCCTTCGCTTTCAATTCGAGCGATTGAGCTGTACACCAATCTATCCCTACCTGCTTAACCTGCGAATCGTCTTTACACTTAACAATCTCCCGAACCAGCATATCGGGTATATCTACGTGAAATACACGAGGTAACAATGTCAATTGCGAAGCCTTCGAGATAGGTTTCAATCCCGGGACAATGGGTACGGTAATCCCTGCTGCCCGACAACGGTCTACAAACGAGAAAAACTTTTCGTTATCGAAAAACATCTGGGTAACTATATAGTCGGCTCCCGCATCCACCTTTGCCTTCAACCACTTCATATCCTCGTCGGGATTAGGAGATTCGTCATGTTTCTCAGGGATAACCCGCCACTCCGTATGAAAATTGCCTTGTACTGACCAAATCCATTCGAGTGCCATCTATGAAATAACCCTCATTAAAACGATTCACCTGCTGCTCCAATTCAATAGCATGTTCATATCCACCGGAAGCAGCGATAAATCGATTCTCATGCTTAGCCTTATCACCTCTCAAAATAAGCAAATCGCATATCCCCAAAAAAATTCAAATCTATTAAAGCATATTCTGTTTCGAGAGCTGTAAAGCCACTGCATATGAGATGAGGAACAGTGGGTATCTGATATTTATTTTTTTTATAGCTGCCGCTACCGCTACTGTACCGGGACGACTACGTTCCGAGACCCGGCGAAACAACCCATCGGGGGTATCCTTATAAACCAATTCACTGCGATGTGTGGTTATATTAATATATAACGGCGTAAATTCCCGTAGCGTGTCTATCGCTTTAAAAGATTTCTCGATACTGCTACCCTTTAATGGAGGCAATATTTCAAATGAAAATCCTGTACTCCCGCTATTCTTTATCAAATCGGCAACCTTCATTTATTTTTCATTTAATCGGGTATTAATCTAATACCTATTTTAATTCTTACCATTCGTACAACAATAGACAAAGATAGTGAAAGGTGAGCGCAGAGGCAAACGGGGATCTCATTTCCGAATTAGCTATGTCGAACCACATCCTATCTTCGTTATGACAAAGATAATGTAAACCAAGTGCAGAAACAAATTTATTTGGATATACCGAATACAGTCCATCTTTAACAAACTCGTCCGATACCACAAACGAAAAATGTGAAAAGGATAAAACAAACAAATCCTTTTCCCCTTTTTGAATTATTTCTATCTCATTCTAATATAAGGAAATATCCGGGAACAGCGAATATTTGTTTACAGTCTCGCCAAAATGTTAAAAACCGTATACATTTACGACCAAATCGATTTACATTAGTTAAAACAAATTAAATCCAAGAAAATTATTGTCTAAATATTATGTTTGAGAACATATTTACCCCTATATTTGCAATGTGTTTTTCATGGTATTAGATTTAAGGTTAACAAAGATTGGTTGTCGTGAGACAATCAATTTTTTTTGTACCTGTCCCCCAAAAAATTATAAGCCCTTATTTCGATTCAATAGAAAATTAACAGGGATTGTTCGTGTATATTCTCTTCCCTATATATCTAACTCAGTTCTCCGTCATGTTACGAGACACGGCAGGGGGGAAGAAAGGGATATATCCGGTATAAACAGATTGATACGATAGCGTTTTCAACCCCTCCGTCCAGAGGAAACCGCCCCTATTGCTAACACCACACAGAGGAGGAGTTTAATAGTAGACTTTCCTTTAACCGCCTCCTCTATATCCTGTGGCATTTTTTAGCATCCACCTCCCCTATGTTTTGCACAGCAAAACATAGGGGAGGTGTCCGCAGGGCGAGGGGGTTAATACAAACAGAAACTTCACTCCTAAATACATCGCCTTTATTTGGTGATGAGGATGCAAGAAAATAGAGGGAAAGTATACTCATAGCGAATGGGGTAACCTTTACCGCAAAAAAAAAACTTATGAAATCTTTCCAAACCCTCTCATTCATTAACATTCAAGTCTATCCACATGAATTGTCTACTGAACCCTTATTTCACAATAAAAAACCGGAAGCAAAATATCCATTCTGCTCCCGGCAATCAACACCTATTTACTTAACTATTTCTATCGGACATAAGTAGAAACACTCTTCTCCTGAGTTCCAGAAATTGCATCCTCTCCTGAATCCTCCTTCTCGAAATCACAAGTACGAACTTCCGTTCCATAAGGACTACGCACTTTTTATTTTCAACCCTTTCAAATCAGGGATTTTCCAGTTTCAAATCCTCCAATCTAAACGAAGCCACCCCCATAAAATATGGTCTATCTCAGGATCATTCAAACGATTATGACGCAACTCCAACTGTAAATAACCGTCTCCATCGGGATTAGGAGATAAAGAATAATTCCTAACCAAATTAATCATGTGTTTCTCGCGACCAAGACCTCGCATTTCAAACTGAACCGTCAGATACTTATCGCTCGTCCACATATCCAACACATTCACAGGATCATTACCGATACTATCGGTCGTTTCAGGAGTGATGGGAATAACATTCTTAACCAACACAGAATCTATATCATTGATAAGAATATAATAATCATATCCTTCCCGCTGACCTTCGAGAAAAGAGAAGTTCACGATTACCCGTTTTCCGTCTTTCAACAAATAATTAGGCAAACGGCTGCCATTCGACGGAAAAAGTGTTTGCTTACTATCCAACTGGATATATGGCTCACTCCCCGTCTTTTTACGACCATATCGCCCACCGCATAGGAAAACGGAACGTATCCGCCATCGTCATCATCGTCACAAGATGACAGCCCGCACAATGTCACAACACCTAATAATCCTACCAATAAAAACTTTTTTCATTTTCATATTCGTCTGTTTTTTTAGTTTATTCGCTTTTATGGGGTAAACGTAAACCACTCAAAAATACTGCACAGAATTTTGTTAAAGAGTTAAAAACAATTTTTCTATCACCTGTCATGCAGTATTTTTACATCATTGCATTTAATAAATAACAGGAATCATCAAAAATGAACGAAGCAGAGCTGGTAGAGTGTTGCAAGCGGAAAGATATGACGGCACAGAACGAGTTGTATCAACGCTATGCCGGTGAAATGTTCGCACTTTGTATCCGTTACTCCGGGAACAGAGATTTCGCCAAAGATCTTTTTACATGACGGGTTCCTTAAAGCCTTTACCTCTTTGGATAAATTTTTTCTACCGAGGCGAAGGCTCATTAAAAAGCATGGTTGAGCCGTATTATGGTAAATACAGCATTAGAAGCAATTCGCAAGCAAACACAACATATCGAGCTCGACATCGAAACCGCTCCCGAAATAGCCGACCCGGAATATGAAGACGACGACAAAATCGTAAAAAACATTCCTCAGGAAACGCTTCTTCGATTCATTTCGGAATTACCGGACGGATACCGCACGGTATTCAATCTGTTCACATTCGAGAACAAATCACATAAAGAAATCGCAAACCTGCTTCATATAAATGAAAAAAGCTCCTCATCACAATTACATCGGGCACGAACGATATTGATGAATCGAGTTAAACAATATTGGGCACAATATGAAAACGGATAAAACTAAAAATTGGACAGACAGCTGGAAAGAGCAGCTCGATGAATATTCGGTTACTCCTCCGCCAGAAGTTTGGGAAGAACTTTCCAAAGAGCTCGCTCCACGCCGTATCTCCTTTTGGAAAAGAACCATTTGGTGGGCAGCTGCTTGTATTACACTTTTGCTATGTACTTTTATCGGGTTACAATTCCTCCGTCCGACTACCGACTTAAACAATCTCCCGCTTCAAACAAAAATATCCGGCTCGGAGCAAATGGAAGTACCTCGAATGCAAAATACTGTACCCTCGATAAAACAGGAACCACTCGACATAGCCCAATCTTATAAATCGATACGAGCACCGCAAACACCCGACCATACCGATGTGGAAAACCATATGCCATCTCAAATAAACGAATCGCGACACATCGAACAACCGGAATCTTCCGAACCGGAAAAATCAACTCCGGGGAAAAAACGAAATAACGCACAGACTAGCTTGTTTCCATCGAGAAATGAGAATACCAGCACGACAACCATACATACGCATACACAACCCAAAACCAAACCCAAAAGCACTTGGTCTTTGGGCGTATCTCTGGGGAATAACCTAATTGCGTCAGCCGACAATCGAAAATGGATTCAGCAATTTAGCCCCTTATGCCTCTGCCGAAATGGCAAGTCTCCCTTCCGAAAAAAATCTTTCGAACTCCGAAGGGCCGGTAACAACACCCTACCAACATATCATGCTGCAAAATATCAATAGCCACCCCAAAACAGACATTAAACACCACTTTCCCGTATCGGTTGGAATTACAGTCCAGAAAGAACTGAACAATCGACTGGCATTAGAAACGGGACTTGTATATACCTATCTTTCGTCCGACTTGACTGCCGGAGGAGCTGCATACTATACACAAAAACCAGCAACTACACTATTTTTGGGAATACCGTTAAAACTAAACTGGAATTTCTTAAAAAAGCGCTATTTCAATCTCTACCTATCGGGAGGCGGAATGTTGGAAAAATGTGTTCACGGAGAACTCTCCGCACAATACGAAATGAACAATCGTCCGCCGTTTTCCAACGACGAGACTCTGCACATAAACCAATTGCAGTGGTCCGTATCGGCATCGGCCGGAATCTCTTTCAAACTGGCGTCGCATATAAGCCTCTATGCCGAGCCTGGTATTGTCTATTACTTCGACGATGGATCGGACATTTCGACCATTCGTAAAGAAAAACCCTTTAACATCAATCTGCAAGCCGGACTTCGATTCAATTTCTGAATTCTATAAACTCCACCAGCTATCCCCACAATCACCACAAGAATAAATTTTTCCTTTTTATCATTAAATATTTTTCTTTTTCCTTGTTACAAAACGGCACTTGGTTCGTTATTTTTACAGAATCAAAAAAGAAAATACATTATTTAAATAATGAATCAAGAACCGTTGTTATCGGCATTCACACGTCTGCGCGACAACCTGTTATCGATGTCTCGTCATATTCTTCAAAATGAAGACGATGCCTCCGACGCTATACAGGAAGCTTTTTGCAGGCTATGGCCTATACGAAATAAAATTAAAAGCGAAAAAAGAAGCAGCGGCTCTGACAGTCACTACAACTCGTAACATTTGTATAGACCAAATTAGAAAGAAAGCTCGATTCCCCGAGTTGGACATCGAAACCAATAACGAATGTGATGAAGATAACAGTGAAAAAGAAAATCTATTGGAAAGATTCCAAACGGTAAAACTACTCATCGAAAAAAGACTAACCGAGAATCAAAGAAAAATTCTCGAATTACGAGACTATCAAGGTCTCGAAATAGAAGACATTGCCAACCGATTGAATATGCAACCGGCAACAATCCGAATGAATTTATCAAGAGCGAGAAAAACTATTAGAGAACAATATAAAAAACTAAACGCCTATGACCGATAAAAACATAAAACACGGCAAACGAAATTCCGACTATTGGGATAGGCTCATCGAACGCTATTACAGTGGAAACACTACTATCGATGAAGAGAAAGAACTATCTCGATTTGTATTCTCAGAGTCTCAAAATAAACGTTACGACGAAATACGAGCCGTACTTTCATACTCGCTAATAGGCAGCAGCATAAAGGGGAAAATACGAAGCCGGCAACGGGTGTCGCTAAAAACAATTGCTCGTATCGCTGCTTGTATAGCCATTATTCTGAGTATAAATATCCTCTATTTTCACTCTCCAAGAGACATTTGTGTCACCTATATATACGGAAAAAAATACACCGATACAGAAACCGTTATCGAACAAATGAAACACACCGTATCCCAGTTCGACCCAACCGACATTACCGTGGAGAAAGAACTGAGTTCCATATTCAGGCCTCTCGAAAATTTACAATAAACTCATCTTCTATGAAAATGTTTTATAAAATATTCATCTCCTGTATTTTCCTTTGATTGGCAATATTTGTCACGCCCAAAAGGGCTAGCTATCGCTCCTCTATTTTCAGGGAAATACGACAAAGACGAACAAGCCATAGTCGTTCTCTTGAAAGGGAAAACGTTACACCCTTACGGTCTATCGCTATTCCATAGTATTTCCATCACGGACCGTCCTGACGATGTAACGTTATTCGAAGCTGCGGTTTCTACCGACAGCCGGAAAGCCGAAAACAGCGAAACCGTAAAATCGGGGAATAATACCATTGCCGGATATTACCAGTTACCACCTGCCGTCCCCGATGGAGAAAACCGATTTATTCTGTTCCGTAAAACGTCACCGCACGATGCGACACTTATCTACTTAGAGGGACAAACTCAGCTCGACAAACTCATAAATCTATTTATCAACAAGAAACAATAAAAAACATGAATATGAAAAATCCTATCTTACTCCTACTCGCCATCTTTTCAATCATGCCGTCATTCTCGACAGAACGTGACACAACTGTAATATTCAACCAAAAGGAAATCCTCATCAAAGATTCCTCAGAAATCGTTTCGGTAACCGTCTACGAAAACGGGAACAAATACAACAAATATTATGAATCACGCCATATTGACGGGAAAAAACAAACCTCTTGGGAACTTTCCGAATCCGTATCGTTTCCCTTTTCAGATCTAATTTCCAGGAAAAAGAAAGATAAACGCAAGCGTTTCGATCCGCATTGGTCGGGCATAGGTTTCGGATTCTGTAATGCCATGGGTAGAGGCATGAAATTTTTAGACTCCCCCACGGGTATTTCTCTCGATTTCTCCGGTTCTTTCGAAATATTTTGGAATTTCGTTACCATTTTTACTCCCATACATAGGGATAATTGGGGATTTATTACCGGTATCGGTCTCGATTGGAGAAACTACGTCATGAACGATAACCGCTACTTCACCAAGCAAAATGGGCAAATAAAAATAGTTCCTTGCCCAGAAGACGCCCACCTCGATTTCTCTCGACTGAAAACTGTGGATTTGACAATTCCCCTATTGATCGAATGGCAAACAAGAACCTTTTTGCATAGTCCGCTTTTCTTTTCGCTTGGCCCGGTTATCGGTATAAAGACATACAGCAGCATGAAAACCAAATATACTGTAGGAAACGAAAAGTACAGTATTTCAATAAAAACATAAAAGTCAATCCCATCAATCTCGACATCATGGCTCAGGGTGGATACGGAACCTTTGGATTCTATGTAAAACTCTCCCCTTTCAACATCATGCAACAAAGCCATGCTCCTGAAATGCGCAGTTTCTCGGCAGGAGTCATGTTACACTTCTGAAAAGCACTGTCCTTTCCATATACATTAAAACCGGATAGAGCATGAATCCTCTATTCGGTTTTTATTTTAAAATGAATAAATATTTATATATACAATAATTACTGTTTATTTATTCAAAAATAGAAGAAAATAAAGGTAATATATATGCATTATGATTACCTTTGCAAGCTCGAATAAAAAGAAAAATAATATGGACGAAAAAAGCAAAATACCCACTCCCGTTATTTCACTGATTCCATTGTTCGTTCTTGTCGCACTGTTGGCTATGGTTATCCCTATCTTCGGTGGAGATGCCCTTTTAAGGGAGGAAGCCAAGTATCGCTTCTGATCGCTTCGTCCGTATGTGTAGGCATAGCCATGATAAAATACAATTATAAATGGAGTTCTCTCGAAGAAGGCATGGCTAAAAACATAAAGAAAGTGACACCGGCCATCATCATCTTACTACTCATCGGAGCCATTTCCGGCACATGGATGCTCAGTGGCGTAGTTCCCACGCTCATATACTACGGGTTACACACGCTCACACCTCAGATATTCTTGGCATCTTGCTGTCTCATCTGCGCCATCGTTTCCGTCATTACCGGGAGCTCTTGGACAACCATCGCCACCATCGGCGTGGCCTTGCTCGGAATAGGAAAGGCACAAGGATTCGAAGCTGGGTGGATTGCCGGCGCTATCATTTCGGGGGCTTATTTCGGTGATAAAATCTCTCCGCTCTCCGATACGACAGTGCTCGCTTCGTCCACCACCGGGACGAAACTTTTCACTCACATACGCTATATGCTCGTCACGACAGTACCCTCGATAATCATTACGCTGATAATTTTTACGATTGCCGGATTCTTAAAGGGAAATGTCGCTCACGAACAAACAGTCCTGTTTGCCGATACATTAGCGCAAAAATTCAATTTATCGCCCTGGCTTCTCCTCGTTCCTGTCATTACAGGAATCCTTATACTCATAAAACTTCCCACCATTATCACACTGTTTATATCCTCGGTCATTGCAGGAATATGCATACTCATCTTCCAACCTCATATTCTCCTGCAAATCGCACAAGGTGAAACCCTAGACTTCACTACCGGATTCAAAGCCTTGATGACTTCCGTATTCGGCAGCACCTCTTTATCGACCGGACAACCCGAAATCGATGCGCTCGTCGCCACCCGGGGAATGCGAGGCATGATGGATACCATTTGGCTCATTATATGCGCCATGTGTTTCGGTGGTGTCATGTCGGCAAGCGGTATGATCCGTAGCATTACCGACGTTTTCGTCCGTTTCGTCCGTAAACCGAAAAGTGCTGTATGCTCCACCGTCGCCTCCGGACTTTTTTTCAACACTTGTACGGCCGACCAATACCTGTCCATCATACTGACCGGAAACCTCTTCAAAGAACTATATAAAAATAGGGGATTGGAAAGCCGGCTCCTCAGCCGTACCGTGGAAGATTCGGTCACTGTAACATCGGTATTGATTCCGTGGAACTCTTGCGGAATGACACAAGCAACCGTTCTCGGGTAAGCACTCTCACTTATCTGCCTTATTGCTTTTTTCAATCTGCTAAGCCCGTTAATGTCTATGATCATCGCCTTTACCGGATTCAAAATTAAACAAACCTTTTCGTCCGAACTATCCGGGAATAATTCGAAACCGATAAAACAAGCGGCATAAAAGCTGTTTCGATTTTTATGGGTACTGAAAAAACGAAACAGGTTACTCAGCCCCTGCTACTTTTCCGATTCAGGAAGTTGTGTCGTACTTAAAATAGTATCGGACTTCTCCACGTCTTCGGCAAAGACATTCAGCCTGATGGCTCCCACTTCCGAATTTGTCAAAGGCAAGACACTCGAAAATATCTCGTTGGACAAAAAACATGGAACTCCGTTTGTCTCCAATACATCTTTTACGATATTCGCTTCGACCGGAGAATCGAATGTACGATATAATACGATCTCTTTTCCATAGGGCTCCAATTTTTAGTGACTTTTGTCAAAGATGGTGAAAGGTGAGCGCAGAGACAAACGGAAATTTCATTTCCGATCTGGCTATGCCGAACCGCATCCCATCTTGGACTTGTTTCAAAGATAACAATTTTTCTGTAAAATAGGTCGAAGGCAGTTTTAATTTTTTCCCTCCAACGAAGAAAAGAGCAAGTTTACGGCCTCTGTATAATCTTTTACATTCCGGGACTTCGATAAACGCTTTCTCAATCGCTTCTCCATATCTGGTAAAAGATACTCCCAAAACGACATCATACGAGTCAACAACTGATGTTCTCCTTGCAATAGAGTTTTATAATCGGTAAAAACACGCTCGTGCGTGCAACGAAGCCACCCTGCGATAAAAGTTCTCACTCGAAAAATTTTCATTTCCATATTCCTCTGCCAGCCACGGTTTCGCCAATAATCCTCTGCCGACCATAAGCCCCGACAGCCGGGGAAACTCCCGCTCCACGGCAACCATCTCCTCTACCGTGGTCAAGTCCCCGTTATAAACCAACGGAATAGGACAAGCATCGTAAAACCGACCGAAAGATTCCATATCCACACAACCCTTGTACTGCTGTTTCCCCAGTCGGGCATGAAGCGTGATTTGCCGCAAAGGCAAACTTTCAAGCAGAGGTAATAGCCTCAATGCCTCCGAAAGGCTCCTCCCACCCCAATCTCATCTTCACCGAAAATTCCAAAGAGTCATACGATTCCAAAGGCCGCAACAATCGCTCTACCTCGTCAGGGAACGGCAATATACCCGACCCCTTATGACGATAAGCCAATATCGGGAAAGGACACCCTAAATTTATATCGACCCGAGTATAGCCAAGAGAAGCCATACAATCCACAATACGTCTCAGTTCATCGGACTCCGAGGCTATCGCCTGCGGAACGACCGGCACACCCCGGTTGTTTTCAAAGTCTATATCTCGTAAATCCTTCCGTCGGAAATCTCCCTTCTCGATTCTCACAAAAGGGGTATAATAAGCGGCGATGCCACCGAATAAAGCGGCATGTGCCTTACGATAAACCACATCGGTATAACCTTGCAATGGAGCAAAATACACAGGTAATGACATATGGCGAAAATAATACAAATTGAATACAAAAACAAATTCGGCGGACTGCCGAATAAAAATACCTCTTTTACCCCCCTTCCTCTGTGTCGCTTATAAAATCAGTGTAAGGGGCAAAAGCGGAATACATCTCAACCTCTCCCATGTCCTGTGGCATTACAGGGCATTCACCCCCTCCTCACCCTGCCGTGTCCCGCAGCATGGCGGGGTGGCGCAAAGCGATAGGGGGGAGTGCCCGCAGGTCGAGGGGGGTTAGAATACAAGCAAATGCACAAACCCCGATCCGCCTTTATCGGGCGGTGAAGACGCAAGGGAGACGGAGGAAAAAGGGCGAGGACCGTCCGAGCGGAGCGAGTTCCGCAGACCCCGACGGCGACCGTGGCGACGAGCCTAATAGCCCGATAACTGCCGGAGCTTCTGAGTTCGTTCTTCTCGCTGCTGAGAAGAATGAACAAGCACAAACGAGTTTTTCAACCCCTCCGTCACTACGTGACACCTCCCCCTATATTTTGCTTCGCAAAACACAGAGGAGGAGGTTGATAGTAAACTATCCTCTCCAAAAACCGGACAAGTTCAACCTAACCGGAAGTGTTTCACCTCATAGTTAACCTCTCTCCTCAGGAACTTCGTTCTTTCTAACTCTCCCCTATTGCTAATACAACAGGGGAGAAGGTTAAATACTTCTTATCTTACCGGCAAAATCACATAATAAAAGGGTGGCGCAAAACTCCGTCTCTGCCGTGCCCCGCAGCATTGCGGGGTGGCACGAAGCAAAATATAGGAGAGACGGTACGTAGTAACGGAGAAGCCGAAACAACAATAGAACAAAGATGTCTCACTCCTCCTCTGTGTTTTGCAACACAAAATATAGGGGAGGTGGCCGAAGGACGGAGGGGTTAAAACCTGCAATCAAAAAACTCTTATGTAATCTTCTCAACCCCTCCGTCAAAAAAATGGGAGTGCCATAGTTGCACTCCCCTTCCCTATTTACAAGTTTATCGAATAAAAAATTCTACTATCGACCGAGAAATCGGCTCTTACTTCCGAATCAGTTTATGGCAAGAGCTGTCGCCGTCTTTCTCCAACTTCAAGATATAGACACCCGAAGCAAGTCCCGACAAACGAATTTCGGTCTCACCCGTTCCGGCGACTTTCGAGAACACACAAGCTCCCGTCATGTTGAACACGCGAACCGATGTACCTGCGGCAACACCGCTCACCACGCAACTTTCTGCAAACGGGTTAGGATAAATTCTCACCCGGTCGGCCTGTTCTTCTTCCACGCCCGAAACATAATTGGTCTTTACGGAGATCGTCACATCTTGACGCATGGTATGGAAATACACGCCTTCCTCGAACAAAGCGGTTATATCCTCTTCGTTCAACATGACGGAAACCAATTCGTAGCCGTCTTCGAGTACCGGTTCGGAAATCATCAGCATGGTTCCGTTCTTGATGTTCCCATCGGCCGGGACATCGGCCAAATCTCCACCGACATACACTTGTACATCTATGCTGCCACCCTCGATTTCATCGATAGTCAGTTTGAACATTTTATCGATTTCTTTGGCTTTTACAACAAGCATCACATCTTCTTTCATCGTCAGCGAATAGATACCATCTTTAAACTGATCCTTAATATCCGATCCGTTCAGCGACACATAAACCAATTCGTATCCTTCATCAAGTACCGGTTCATAAATTTTCAAGGTCGCATTTTCCGGTACTCTGCCACCGGCCGACACATCGGTCACTACCCCCTCATCTTCGAATTCCGCTTTTATCGTACCTCCCACGAAATCCTTAACCGTCAATCCATACGTTTTTTTTCGGATCGTCACGGTAACGTTCACATCGCCTTTCACCACATGGTTATACGTTCCTGAGAAAAACTGCTCCGTTATATCTGTCCCGTTCATCAATACGGAACCTACTTCATACCCTTCTTCGACTGTCGGCCACCACAAGATAAGCGTTTGCCCATCCAAAATCTTACCGTCCGACGGTACATCGCTCAAATCTCCTTTATCAGAAATAGCCACCCGCATACTACCATGCTCGAACGGTTCCACCGTCAGACGATAGGCTTTCTGGAAGGCCGCCGTAATTGAAGTGTTTTTCTTCAATACGAACTTATACTCATTGTTCGCAAGTTGGTCGGTTACATTTTCATCGTTCACGACGAGAGAAAGCAAATCGCATCCGCTGTCCGGAATAACTTTCACCGTTATCTCCACATTCCCGTTCACACGAGTTCCCGTCGTCAACGGTTCTTCCGAACCCGCCGCATAAAGTTCTATGCGCCCGTTCAAGGAATAAGAGAAATCTACTTGGTAAAGAAGACCGAATTCCGCAGAAATCACAATATCCCCTTCGCCTTCGGGTATAACATACGTATATCCCGATCCCGATTTTTCGATCTCTTCCCCGTTCACCCGTACGGCAACCAACGGCAATTTGGTCGGATTATCAGAATAAGCATCGATGATAAGCGTAGTACCCACGTCTACTTGCTGCCCCGACTGCACATAACTCGGGAAAAAAAAGAACCCGCAGGCCTATAAGCCACCTCCAAATGAGTACCGGGCTCTGCCGGAGCCTCGATAATCACTTTACGACTCGCCGCATTCAACTGCGCATCCTGTGCGCTCAAACTACAAAACAAAAAAACAAAACAGTGTAGATAAAAAATCGAATAACTCTTTTTCATGATATATTAATATTAAAAATAATCGCAAAAAAATAAATTTTCTACCGATTAAAAATTTGTTAAAAGGACCGAACCCTAAATGATAGGGCTCGGTCCGCTATTGAGATCACCCTCTTAAAAAAGAAAGTGAGAGATTACATCAACGATTCAACACTTTGACCGTACGAACCACCTTGCCCTCTTTCATCACCTTCACCACATAAACGCCTTTGGCTCCGAGAGAGATGCTCATGTTTTGACCGGCTACGACAGCGGCATCTTTCTGTGCGACAAGCATTCCCGAGGCATTGTACACGCCCACTTGGTAGTCTCCGTCCTCGGCAAATTCTACAAAGAGAATACCCTCTACGGTATACGTGCGCAACTCACCGGCCATGCTCTCTTCTACACCGTCTACATCGCCTACTTTGAATACAGGATAGCTCTTGGTATCGGCCCCGAGCGTATTTTCAAGAGTCAAAGTAACCGTATAATCGCCCGGTTTGCTATAAGTCAGTTTCGTGGAACCTTCGAGGTCGGTACCGGTCGATTCGCTGAGGACACCGCGTTTGGCTGTCCAAGTCGGACGAGTCTCTACCTTGAAAGTGGATCCCGGCACAAACGGACAACCTGAGATATACAGAGGATTCTGAGCGACTTGACGACCGGCGCCTTCACTACCAAGAGCTTCCGTCTTGAACGAACAGGCTTTAGCCCCTGCAACCGAACCTTTGGCTGCAAAGTAGTGGTCTTCATCGGCATCGGTTTCGAAATCCCAGTAAGCCATCACTTCTTGGGGAAGGCTGTTGGCATCCAGACCGTTCTTCACGTTTTGCACTTGCTCGGGAGTCATGGCTCCGTTCCAAACCAACAGATCGTCGATAATACCATTATTGAAAACAGGTTCCGATCCACGGCCTCCGGCAAAACAGAACCAATCTGAAGTCGTGATAGAATAATTCACATTAGCCCATGTTTCGGTCGTACCCGAAGCTCCATCTAAAACCCACGTTGACTCTTGGAGCACACCGTTCAGATAAAATTTGGAGCGGAATTGCGACTGGTCGTTATACTCGAATGTCAATACCACGTGATTCCATGCATTGGGTGTTACGACTGCGTTGGGGAACGTATATTTCAACTCGGGAGCGCCATTGTACGTAGCGGTCCGGAAGGTATAACTGTTAAGTTTACCCGTAGATGACAAGTCAGACCACATCCAGCCCCAGTTATTCACCGGCCATGCACTCGATGCGCGATTTTCCACACTGAAGAAACAAGACCCTTCGGGTATCGAAGTGAAACGAACCCAAGCCGACACGGAGAACGTTTGACCGTCACCGATAGACAAATCGGACATTCTTCCGCCTACCCAGCCTTCATTGATCTCGATACCGCGCGAAGAAGCTCCATTGGCTTTCCTTCCGGTATAGCCCAACGTCAGCGCCTCGTCCACGTCGATCTTCACTTCATCTTCTGCCACAGCTACCCCGCCGATAGTCAGCGATTGAATCTCGGGCAACGCACCCACGGCTTCGCTGGTAATCTGCACATAGTAACCATAAGTGGTCGTTTCGCCGTCGCAAATGACTTGCAGATCATAACCGCCTATTTCTTCAATACCTTCCGATACGGTAAATACAGTCGTATTACTTGCCTCTTTTACGACCTCACCGGTACTGTTGAGCAATTTCCAGTCGGCAGCGGCGTGACGGGGATCGACATACGAAATTTCGAAGCTCTCGCCCGGCTTGATGGTAGTTTTATTTATCTGTATATCGTCGGTAACCGTATACTCACCCATACTCATATAATCGCTCCATGCGATCTCGGAATCGGACTTCATATCGACCGAAACGGCTGCGACACCGAAACGAATCTCCTGTTCGCCCTGCAAATCGGTAGGAACAGAGAAATACATACCGGCCCAAGAAGTAGTGATACCCATGAATTGAGGCTCACCGCCTTTTTGTTGAGCATACAGTTTGAACATCGAAGCATTCACGTCGAGGTTATAAACCGGCTCGCCCGGCAATTTGTCGTTATCCATGTTAAATATCACCTTACCATCTACACCTTTGTAGTGAGATGCAAGAACTTTGGCAATCTTAATCTCGGGAGCCGCCGGTGTAGGCATAGCACCGCGGGTGATAGAAAATTCACCGAGGTATAAGTCGAGGTTCTCGGCATTTTCGAAATGGAGGGCAACCATAGCGATTTCCTTACCGGCCAACATAGCCAAAGATCCACTCACTTTAAACGTCTTTTCCACCCACACTTCATCGTCGGCCTCATCGGCGACAGTCAATACCTTGAAACCGCTCTCGCGCAAAATCGTTTGCTCGTCGCCTTTGGCAGAAAGTGCCAAATTAACATCGGCCTGACCGCCTACCAATTTGTAACGAACCGTAATCACATCGCCTGCGGACAAAGCGAACTCGGTCTTGAACAAATGCAAATACTCATTGTCCACAGAACCGAAGAGGCGCAGACACGAACCGCCTACATAGGCATCGTCGTAAGTAAACTTGGCCTCCAAGCCATTTTCCACTACCTTGTCGGCCGTTTTACCCATGAAATCGGATGCAAACCACCAACGCCAAGTAGGCAAATAGTCCTGTACACCGATATTGTACCATTCGTTATCGTTCTGACGTTCGCCCATCCAGTTCAAGAAACGACCGTTACCCAAATTGAAATAAGAAATAAACGGTTCCTCGGAAAGATCCCATTTGAGCGAACTGCGTGCCGTCATGAAAGCCGACATACCGAACCACTTGTCATCGGGGTGATGGTTACCGCGATTGTAAACCTCGATTTTATCGATGGGATTGCGGTTACCGTTGGTAAAGAACTGCTCGATCAGATGTTGATAATATGTTTGCTTGGCTACATCTGTACTACCGTTATTGGCACGGTCGGCCCACAACATATTATAATCGTGAGCGCCCCACAGACCGATAGAGAGATTATAGTCTTTGAGAGTTCTCCACGTAGAAGGATCACCGCCCTGCATGTTGAAGCCGGCATAAAGATCGAGCGAACTGCGACCGGGGGCATAGGTATCTACAGTAGATTGGGTCAACCCACCCAATACTCCATGCCAATTGTAATTGAGAAAAGCGAAGTGCGGATATGCTCGCCATCGCCGAAGGTATCGTTGTTATGATTACCGAGACCACTATCGAAAGTAATCTGTCCATTATCGTTGGTTCCATCGTACCAGAAGTTCTCGACCACCGGGTTACCTTTTTCCGTAAGGTATTTGTGAACTGTCTCGTGCAATGCACGCAATCCCGACAAAATAAAAGAAGAACCTGTACTGAACTCCGAGTTATAGCCTAAACCGTCCACACCATGATAATGGAGGAATTTAGCCACTTTCTCTGCCTCTATGCCCACCAACGTGGAAAAACCAGAGGACCACTCTGAACTTATACCTCCCCAAGGAACGGAAGCCACACCCGAAACACCTACACCATTTTTATGGGCGACATCGGCGAATCCACCGGGGACCCACCCGTGTGGAGCCGTCCAGTCTCCGTAATGAGTAACGTATGACCAAGTACTGAAAGCCTCGGAATCGAACTTACCGTTAGGACGCGCATTGGTGTTACCATTGCTGGCATTTCCTACCGGAACCCAGAAAACGAGTTTTCTGTCGTTGGCCTCGGTGAGCGTCTCGTCGATCTGCGTGGCCGCATTGCGAAAACGTTCTTTGGGTTTCACACGGGAAACATAAAAATTCTCGTCCTCGAACAAATCTTCGCCGGGAACCCAACTACTAACATACTGACCGAGTTTCGGACTCTCCGGCCACGTCATGTAATCTTCTTTCAATTCTTGTGCTTGCGAAGAAAATGAAAGAACTAAAATTCCAGATAATAAAAATAGATTTTTTTCATGGAAAATTTTTTTGGTTAATAAAAATTTGAATTATTCTCAAAAAGTTTTTTCTATCTTCAAGTTCCGCGGACAGAAGGCGTTTTAGCGGCCTCCTATCCCGAAACGACTCTTTTTTACAACACCACAGGAACACTATCGGCTTCGATAGAGAGAGTGCGACTTCCCACATTACCCGTAATCGAGAACGAAACGGTTGTCTCGTCGCCGCTGCCCGAGATATCCATGCTGCCCGTCACCTCGGCCCGAGCTCCGTCTATATCGACTACCGTACCGACAGGAATATCGTAATGTCCTGCATAACCGCCACCCTTATAGGCATCGGTCAACGTAAGCATGATTTGCCCATAACCCGATGTGGGCGAAATGAACACTACCAAATCGCCGCCCTCGTCATAAACCACCGAGTTTTCTTTCACGGTGTTGGAGGCGTTCAATTCCAAATCGACAGGTAGAGCGATCACTTTCACCTCGGCCTTCTCGGACGATACGCCAGCCACCTCGGCAGTAACGTCTGCCTTACCGGCCTTAATACCCGTAATCGTCCCCTGTGTGTTATCGTCGCCGGTTTGCTCGGCAGTGAGCACATCGGTAGCAGATGAAGTCCAAGTCACGTCATAAGGATTCTCTCCTCCCGACAAAGTTTTGGCATCGATACCCCATTGCACAGTCTGTCCCTCGAAAAGAGTACGCGCATTACCCGATTTCCACAAAACAGACAAGATACCCTCGGTGACACTCACCGGAACCCTTTTTTCCTTGCCGTTGGCCGTAAGAACCAGCTCGGTCTCGCCCAATGCGAGTCCCCTCAGCTCTATGACATTACCGTTATATTCACCCACTTGAACTTTGGAAGGATCGACTGCCTTGACTACCGGCTTGTGATAAGCATAAGACGAAGCGGGAATCACTCCCGTCGTAAGTCTCAACACACTTCCCACAGGCATGGAAATCGGATCGTGGTCGACCGTAATTTCCTCCACCGGATAACGAGTCTTAAAGTCCTGCACACGGAACGTCGCTACGAACACCGTGTCGGGAGTAATACAATGGAATTCGGCTTCGCCTTCCTCCGAACCCGAGCGCAACGCAAGCACGGCATCGAATCCCTCGCCTTTCACATATTCCTCGGTCTTGCCCGTAATCAATACCCCATTACTCGAAACGACTTCCCAACGATAGGCATCGTAGCCCGCCTCGATATCCTCTTTGGCGCCCGACTGCACGTTCATGGCGATACGCACGGTATCTTCCGAATTGATGTCCATTTCGGCCTCGTACGTATAGGCAAAGTACATCGACAATACCTCCTTACTGGGACGGGTATTTATATAGGGCATATTTTCGAAACCTTTGCCATAGAAAGTAGCCAACAACTGGGGAGCCAACATGATATCGCAAGATGCCGACTTGGCCGTGGAAGCATCACCAATGGAAAGGGTGACTTTTCCCTTCCCCGAGGCACGGGGAGCTGCATAGTGCACGGCTACGAGACCTCTCACGGTGTCGACCGTCATCACCGGATCGAAAGCGGTTAGCCCTTCGAGAGTAGGAACCGGATCATAATCATAAAGAAGTTCTTTGGGAGAAACAGAGAACAGCACCGAATCGTGGGCCGTATTGTAACTACGTTTCGAAGTCATTTCGGTGAAAGTGCTGTCGTTGGGAATACACATCACACCGTCGGGCAAATTGCGCGACACGGTAACGGTAGTAAGGGCATATTTGCCGTTCTCCAACATGGCTTTGAGCCGAGTCTCTTTTTCCTGACCGCCATCCAAAGCCACCACAGCGGTATCACCCAGCAAGGCAGCGACCGTCTGGTCTTCTATCGACCAAGAGACAGGAGTCTCGATCACTTTCCCACTCACATTGGTAACCGTCGCCGAAATCCTCACCGTATCGCCCAATTTCAAATTAATGTCCATGGGATCGATGGTAATATACACCTCGGTCGCACCGTCGAGCGTAGCTTCCTCCTCACATGCGGTGAACGAAGTCACACCGAGGAAGCTCGCCAAAAGAATATAAAGCTATATCGTTTCATGTTTCAAATGTTTTATAGATTAAAAGTTTACCGGAATTACCAATGTAAATTCGTTATCGGGGCTTTGCTCGCCTCGGGTTTCGGTCTGTTTATCCCAGAAAACACGCGAAGCGCCGGTGTTGGGTTGCCCGAGAGCCTGTACGAGCGAAGCGATCTCCAACGTATTGTTGGCTGTCTCCTCGATGGGAATACGACGTAATTGCAACTCGGTGTCGACGCCTTGGTCTTTCATGTTGTTCACATCGACCGGGAAGATACGGGGATATCCCGTACGACGGAAAGTAGTCCAAGCCTCGGCACTCATGGGGAAATTGGCGATATATTTCTGAGTGATGATTTTTTCCAGCATCACCTCCTTCGAGTCGCTCGCATCCCATTTCACACCCACTTTCACACGACCGGCTATGTTGTTCTCGTTGTTATACGGATCGACATAATCGATATCCTTCGCCGCAGTCTGGGCAAGATATTCGTCGATGACGGTTCCGTCGGTGATCCCATTCTCTTGGAAACAAAGACGGATACCGGCCTCATACCAACTCTGAGCGTCACGGCCAAGCGCATTCCAGCCTCTCAAAGCAGCCTCGGCCAACAAGAAGATACTCTCGGTGCGTTTGAAGAAAGACTGATGCATATATTTGAATTCGCCCGACAAAGTCGAGAATGGGCCATAACCGCCTTTGTCCTTGCCTGTGGTATTGCTGTTACGCATGCTGATACCCGTACGTACTCCGTAAACATCGATGGGAGCCTGTATACCCGTAGACTTCTCTTTAATAGGATATGCATTGGTATCGAACCAGCGGGTAAGCAGCGGGTGATTGTAACGTTTGAGAATATTTTCAAACGAAGCACCCAAACGAATATCGTGCCACTCGTTACCGATACGCCACAAAGCACAAGCGTTTTGCTCCTGATAATAGGCTATATCCTTCGCATCAGTGTCGGTGAGGACACCGATTTCGTCGGTGACAGCTTGTTCAAATTTGGACTGAGCCGTACCCGGATTGATTTTCACCATGTTCATGGCCATACGCATTTTAATACAGTTGGCAAACTTCACCCACATGCGCCAATCTCCATTAGAGAGCGTCTTGATAGTCAAATCCTCGATCTTGGCGAACTCCTCGCGGGACGGCTGACGCTCTTTCAATATGCGTATAGCCTCGTCGAGATCGTCGAAAATCAAATTGTAAATATCCTCGCCCTTTTCATAGGTCAACGGCGGAGTACGTTTCAAATTACGCCAGTCGCTAAAAGGAGCCGCGCCATAGAAGTCGACGATTTCGTGGCCTTGATAGGCTTGGATAATCAACGCCACAGCACGCCATTCGGGTTTACCCAATTCGGTAGCGTGGTGAATGGCATTGTAAGACTGTGTGAAAATCTGGTTATCCATAGGGCCCCCCAAATAATCGTTGGGGAAAGTATAAAGCGTAGGCAACGGACCACCGAAAGCAAAAGTACTCTTGGTAGTCGTCCAGTATCCTGCATAGTTGTCAATACTGTTCGCCCTGTAATATTGATATTTGTGAGGCGCCCACGATCCGTTAGGTTCGTGCGAATAGTTGATCATGAACGGAATAGCTCCTTTCAGCTCCTTCTCGAGAACAGTAATATCGGTAGCTCCCGCCCCCTCTTCGTTATTGTTGTCCATCTCCTCCTGCTTACCGATCAACCACGGATACTCCTCCTGAAACTGGTCGCCGCAAGAAGTGAACAAACCTACTGAAAACACGGATTCGATAACGAGGAATCCGATCGAATATATTGTTTTTCTCATATTGATGACTATTTATATTAAATCGTTCTTCATTAGAAATTGAATTTCAATGTTAACGCAAAACTACGCGTCGTAGGCAAAGAATAACAGTCGATACCGGAGTAACCGTTGGCGGCCGATACCGAGATGTCGGGATCCACGGGAGAATCTTTATAGATAAAGAACGCATTCTTCACCGAGAACTGAGCGGTCATACCTTGATTCTTACCGAACAAATTGGGCATGTCGTAGCTCAACGAGATGTCACGCATGCGCAAGCTGGTGGCATTATATACATGGTCTTCCATGGGAAGGGCACCGATGGTCGTATAGTAGTTCTCGACCGAAACTTTGTTCCCCGATCCGTCGGGTAGAGGTTTGAGAATATATTCCTTTCCGTTTTGCATAACCCGTTCTCCGTTCAAGCGGTCTTGTGCAGAACGTTCGGAAAGGCCGTACAGGTCGAGATCAGCCTCGGTCAATGACATCACCTTACCGCCGATACGGCCGTCTATCAAGAAATAGAGCGTGAAGTTTTTCCAAGTAAATGTATTGTTCCAACCGAGAGTGACAGGCGAAGTCATATTGCCCACTTTGGTCTCGTATTTACCGGAAGCCATCACGGGAACGGCATTCTCGTAATTACCGGCATCATTGATTTTGATATGGCCGTTTTCATCGCGGGCGAAAGAGTTGACATAAATATCGCCATAGCGTCCGCCTTCTACGTATTTAATCTTGAAAGCGTTGGGACCCATTTGCACTTCGTAGGGAGCGCCGCTCTCGGTTTTGTAAGTTTCGAGGATACGGTTGTCATTCCATGCGATATTGAATCCGGTCTGCCATCTCCAATCCTTATTGATGTTCCAGCGATAAGATGCTTGGAATTCCAAACCATAGTTGCGTATCTTACCTGTGTTGACCGGCTTCGATTCGCCATTGGCAGTGGTGACATACAAGAACTGGTTACGTAACGTCGAATTGTAATAAGTAAGGTCGAAGTTGAATTTGTTTTCGAACATCCAAACGTCCAAACCGGTCTCGAACGAAGTGGTCGTCTCCGGTTGAGGATCGTCGAACAAAGGAGGACGAGTACTGATCGTACCGTTGGAGAAATCGTAGCTCTGACGGGCGAACAAGGTGTTGGGAATGGGGTTACCTACCACCGACCAACTACCGCGCCATTTCAACTGATTGAGCCAATCCCGGCGAGGCAAAAACTTGTCGATGAGCACATTCACACCGGCCGAATAGTAATCGAACGATTTATATCCGCTCCCTTGCGTGAACTGTTGGAACGACTGTGCCCACTCCAAACGATAACTACCGTCGAGGTAAACTTTATCGAATAATCCGACCGAAGCCGTAGCGAAGAGTGCCGTGCTCCAATCCTTGTTATTCCAACTGTCCGAAGCCGATGTAGCACTTCCGTTAGGGTTGTTGGGACGGCTGTGTTTATTATTCTGAGGAACGAAAGCATTGGGCACACCGCAAGTATCTATCGCCGTAGTGATGCTCGTGTTACGATCGTAATGACGTGAAAAGCTGGTTCCCACAGCCACATTCACATCGATTTTATCATTGAAACGGTCGTTCCAAGTGAGCATGTGGTCATTATAAATGTCGCTCGAGCGAGAATCTCCATTGTAATATTTACCACCTACATAATCGAAGCCTACCCGGTTCATACCGGCATACTCCTCGTTCAGATCATTCTGAGTCACATAATCGACATTGAAACGCGTCTGATATTTAATATTTTGCCAAATCTTGGCATCCAAAGTAATATTTGCCAACAAACGGTCGCGCTTCAAATAATCGTTATACATGTTGGCCACCCAGTAGGGGTTGTTCAGATATTGGTCATACCAGTACCAAGTTTGAACCGGTTGTCCGATCAATTTGGGATTACCTTTCTCCGGATCGCTCACGATATTGTCGGCCACCGTACCGAGGTGTTTATAGTTATGCTTGAAATAACGCATATCGATATCGGCCGGAGTACGGTACAAAGCATAGAGAGCGCTCAATGCCTTACCCACGACAGGAGCGTTATCGGTCTTCTGATGTATCCAGTTAAGGCTCGTGTTGATATTGATACGCTTGTCGAACAACGAGAAAGACTCCTTGAACATCACGTTATTACGGGTAAACTTATTGTTCGGTATCAATCCCGTTTGATAGGTATTATTATAAGAAAAATAAGTTCGGAAGTTTTCCGTACCGCCACTCAACGTAACGCCGTTGGTCGTAGTCACGCCTTTGTTGAAAAAAGTCTTTTACGGCATTGCGTGCAGAATTCATCAGATACGGGGCAGAAGCCACCTCGTCGGCCGAACGTGTACCGATCTTAGGACCCCACGCCGACCATTGGTCTCCGCCACTGATACCACAAATCTGTTGGGTACGAGGATACATGGCTATCGTCTCGATCGACGTGGTGCTCGACACATTCACCTTGACAGAACCCGAAGCACCCGATTTGGTCGTGATAACGATCACACCGTTATTGGCTGCGCTACCGTAAAGAGCTGCGGCATTCGGGCCTTTCAAAATCGTCATGTTATCGATATCTTCGGGGTTGATCGTCGACAAGAGGTCATCGCCGCTACGTCCGCCGCCGAGTATCATGTTATCGGTCGCCTGCGTACCCATACCGTCTTGCATAGGTACACCGTCGACAACGATCAACGGCTGATTGGTTCCGAGAATAGAAGTGGAACCGCGAAGCACAATTTTAGAAGCTCCACCGCCCGCTCCCGAATTATTGGGAACGATAGTAAGACCAGCACTCTTTCCTTGCAGCGAGTTAATGAAGTTATTATCCTTGATACGGGTCACTTCCTCGTTCTTAATAGTCTGGGTAGCATAGGTAAGCGTTTTGGATTCCCGCGATATACCCATCGCCGTTACTACGACTTCTTGTAAAACCCGTGTCTCCTCATGCATAACGACATCGTATGAGGAAGCATTCGCCAACGACAAAGTCGCCTTTTGATACCCGACATAACTGAATTCGAGCACGGCATTATTATTCGGGACCTCTACCGAGTAAACACCGTCTATATTAGTAGAAGCTCCTATCGAAGTTCCCTTCACTAATACACTCACACCGATTAGTGGTTCTCCCCCGAAACATCGGAAACCACTCCTTTAACAGTACGCTTGCTTGGCTGGGTTACATTTGCAGTAACCTTTCCTGCCCCTTTGATCTATTGCATTAGCAAAAAACGGAACAAAAAAGACAAAGAAAACGCCAAAAGCCCAATTTTACACTTCTGATTTTTTTTTCATGCTTTTAGATTTAACCATTTAATATTTAACATAAATAATACTATTTAAACATTCCTCTCTCGTATACCTTGCGTAAATAAATCTCACGAAACATTTTTACATACCGTATCAATAATATTAACCCTAAATCGAACTATATCCCTAGTGAGATTCGTAATTTTTTCTATTTTTTTTGAACAAACGAAAAATAAAACCACGTTTATTAATCTTTATTTTATTTATATTCAGATAAATAAACACACAAAAATAATTTCTTAATACAATATATTTATTTAAAATTACAATATAATCTCCATTATTAACCTCTGATTCTTCAACATCGAATGAAAAATACTCCCGAACAAGATATTCCGATAAACACGCACCGATACCCTATCTCCCTGTTAAATTAAATAAAGCCGGGCATACATGATTAAATTTATTATATCTTTACTCAACTTAAAACAAGCAAAACATCATGCCCAAGAACAAAATAATTCTATTCTGTTTTCTGTTTTCATGGATAGGACTACACCCTATCGCTGCTATTAGCTTGAAAACAATCGACCGTCGGACAAAAGATTCGTCAGGCCATACAAGGGAAAAATGCAACGGTTGGCGTAGCATTCTCGATCGACGGACAATTATTTACGTTTAACGACGAACATCGATATCCGCTAATGAGTGTTTTTAAACTCCATGTTGCCATAGCAGCTCTTCAAAAAATGGAAAACGAATGTATCGCTCTGGACTCTTTACGCTTCATCGAATCGTCTCAAATACACAAAGACACTTATAGCCCACTAAGAGAATTATACCCCGAAAGAAACTTTTATCTTTCTTACGCCGACCTCATGCGCTATGCCGTTTCTCAAAGCGACAACAACGCTTGCGACATTCTCATAGACTATCTCGGCGGTATCGATATCGTGAAAGACCGAATCGACAAATTAGGTATCACAAACTACAATCTCACCGAAACCGAAGAAACCATGCACTCTCGCATATCCAATTGCTATAACAATTGGAGCACACCTTCGTCTACACTTCAACTATTGGAAAAAACTCTACAACGAACCGATACTGAATGAAACACATACCGAATTTCTAAAAAATATTTTGATAGAAACTTCTACCGGAAAAGATAAAATAAAAGCCGGATTGCCCGATAATATTGTCTTAGGACACAAAACAGGCAGCTCCGACCGTTTGGATGACGGAACAAAAAATCGGCGACAACGATACCGGCGTAATCTATCTCCCGAACGGAAAATTATGCTTTCTCGCTATTTTCATCAAAGACTCTCGTGAGAGCGACCAAACCAATGCACAAATTATCGCCGATATCGCAAGAATCATTTACAATTCCGCGGTTCAAAAATAAGAAACATGAAACGCCCTTTCACATACATCATTCTACTTTATCTTTTAACCATCGGTTGTTCCGGGAAATCCGCTTCTGTTATCGGCGGGGCTAACGGATCTACCGAAATTATCGTTGCTGACTGTGATACCGATACGATTTTAACAGGAGATGACTTAGAAAAATTCGACAGTCTTTTCAACGCATGGGTAAACAATCACAACACCAACCCGATAACCCGCCTCAGCAGCAACACGAATGATGCGAAAAAATTGGAACAATTTCCGCAATTACTAAACATGGGGAAAAAAATCATTCCCTGTATCATCACCCGATTGCCCGACAAAAACCTATTTTGGACATTAACGCTATATGACGAACTGCAAGACATCGATAGCTTAAAGTCATTCGACTATACCCGAGGCGAACAATTCAGAGCACAAGAAACCCTCCGGAAATATGTAGAAGCTAAGTTACACAAGAAGAAACGGGTATTCAATTCAGATCAAGAAAAAATAAAAGCTATTCGAGAATTGGCTAAGGAGTATGGCTGGGAAGAAGATTCTACGCTCTCTCCCCGCGAAAAAGACTCCATACTCCTCAACTTAGATTACGAAATCACAGAGGAAACATTCAAATTTTACAAAAATGGAAATAACGAGGAGTAAAATACTAATCATAATGGGCATTATCATGCTCATAGGATTCATCACAATAGGGTTTTTCATTTTTCCGATAGGCATTACCCTATGCTCCATAATCGGATTATGTTATGGAATTATAGGCAAAGACAAATTATTCACCCGATGGTCATTCATCGGGTTATCGGTAGGAATCATTTTTTTAATCTACACCTATTACGTTATACAAGGAATGTAAAGAACTATTCCCCAATATAAAATGAAAGCACCGTATATTATTGATATACGGTGCTTTCATTTTATATCATCGTCGTTTTCACTCAAACATATGACGCAATCTACTGAATATTCGCTGTTTAGCTGTGAGTGTAGGCTGTATATTGGGTGCAGTTTTCAAATCCTCGAAATGCTTCTTTTCGCTAGCATTGAGGTTTTCTGGAATGTAAACCGATACATTTACAATCAAGTCACCTACTCCATAACGATTAACCGAAGGCAATCCTTTTCCCCTAAGCCGGAATATTTTTCCGGGTTGAGTACCGGGATCCACTTTTATACGAGCCTTACCATCAAGAGTAGGAACTTCGATAGAACCGCCCAATACGGCAGTCGGCAAATCGAGCAACAAATTATATATCAAATCGTTCTCGTCGCGCAGTAAATCGGGATGCGGTTCCTCTTCGATTAAAATCAACAAATCACCATTCACACCGCCATGACGAGCAGCATTCCCTTTGCCCGCCATAGAGAGTTGCATACCTTCGGATACCCCGGCCGGAATATTCAACGTGATTACCTCTTCTTCACGTACGATACCTTCCCCAGCACAATGCGGACACTTCTTCGTAATAATACGGCCCTCTCCACCGCAGTCGGGACACGTAGTCGTCGATTGCATAGCTCCGAGAAAAGTCTGTTGTACCCGTGTCACTACTCCCGACCCGTTACATTTCGAACACGTCGTATAAGCCGTACCGTTCTCTGCACCCGTACCGTTACAATGAGAACAGCTCACATACTTAGGAACCTTTTATTTTTTTCTCGACACCGGTAGCGACCTCTTTCAATGTCAGTTTCACCTTTACTCGTAAATCCGAACCTTTATTGACATGACGACGTCCCCCCTCGTGAGCCGCCCCCGAAGCCTTCGAATCCGCCGAATCCACCACCGAAAATATCGCCGAAATGCGAGAAAATATCCTCCATAGACATACCGCCGCCACTGAAACCGCCACCGGCAGCACCACCTAACCCTTGATGCCCGAACTGGTCGTAACGAGCCCGCTTATCCGCATCACTCAATACTTCATACGCTTCGGCAGCCTCTTTAAACTTTTCCTCAGCCTCTTTGTTTCCGGGGTTCTTATCCGGGTGATATTGGATAGCTTTTTTACGGTATGCCTTTTTTATCTCCTCGGCCGTCGCATTTTTAGCGACACCCAGCACTTCATAATAATCTCTTTTTTCCATTGCTCCCTGTCCTATAATTTATTCCCCTACCACGACTTTGGCAAAGCGAATAACTTTGTCATTGAGCGTATATCCCTTTTGTACGGTATCTATCACTTTACCTTTTTGAGCCGGATCCGAAGCCGGGAACATCGTCACAGCCTCGTGATATTCTGTATCGAAATCCGCTCCCTCCGTAGGAATCTCCTTTACGCCGTTTTGTTCTAGATAGCTTTTGAATTTATTATATATCAAGCTCATTCCCTCTTTCACAGCCGCTAAATCATTACTTTCTTCCACAGCTGCCAATCCGCGTTCAAAATCGTCGATAACCGGCAGAATAGCTTTCATGCAATTCTCACCGCCATTCTTGATCAACTCCGATTTCTCACGCAACGTCCGTTTCCTGAAATTATCGAACTCGGCCATCAATAGCAAATAATCCTTCTGCATTTTCTCGATAGTCGCCTTCAAAGTTTCCAATTCGGCTGACAATCTGGCAGCCTCATCAGCCTCGCCTTCTTCACCGCCCTCCTCGGAACCTGTTTCTTCCGAAACTTCGGGTTCTTGGTTCAACGACTCTTTCTTCTCCTTTTCAGAAGCCTCATCTACAATATTTTGCGATTTTTCGCATTCTTTCTTTTCGGCCATATTTATAATTTTTCTTTTGTTACATTTTCATTTTCATCACGCTCATATCATCATTACCAATGAGCACCATTATAGTATCAAAAACACTGCCAAACAAGCCCAAACTGCACTTTTGTCAGAGTGCACTGCCACCTTCCCAATGTTTTCATTTCTATCCATTACCTGCAAAAAAGCAATTCCCTTTCTCCAAAAGAAAAAGAGCAGGGCAAACCTGCTCTTTTTATATCCTGTTCAAAAATAATAATTGTTCTTTAAACGTAAAAATCCGACACTAATCAAACTTCGGCACTATCTCGAATATCTCCACTGGCCCTTCTATTTGTACTTCGGAAACTCCCTCGGCCAACTCGACCTTAAAAAACGACGAATCGATAACCGACTCAACCGCCAACGAACCATCGGGCCTAAACTGTCTCAAATGCACGACAGGAGCTCCATTCCCCGTCTCCGGCAATTCATTCACCAACAAAGTATATCCCTCGGTCCGAGGAGCGACCCCGAAAGAAAAAGTTCCATTATTTCGATAACTTGTGCCTATTTGCTGATCAAACGCATAAAGAGCTTGCTGTACATCGTCGGACTTTAATCTGAAACCCAAATATTCCACTCTGGGAGGATTCACTTCGAATGAACGAACCGATGCGTAATTCGTGCGAGTAGATTCGAGTCTTTTCAATCGAACATATCTGGCCTTTACAGGCTCCCCATTCCAACGAACGATATACTGTTTATTCAACTCTTCCGTCAACGGAGTCCATGCTTTACCATCAATCGAATATTCCACTACGGCATGGTCGAAATAATCGACATCGTCCACAGAATTACGCCCCTGCAAAATAGAAACTTCGGTCACATCTTTGACACTTCCCAAATCAACCCCGATCCAATCGCCGGCTTTTTGAGCGATTCCCGATGTATAATAAGTCGTAGTATCGTGATCGAACATTAACTTGCTCAACGTGGTTTTCGCATTATGGAACGAACCTATACCCCTATAACAGATAGGAGTCTCGCCCGACAACCGAGTTAAGAAGCCGTATGCCATATCGTCCATAGCATTTTCATAAAATGGTTGCAGTTTCATGGTCCCGCTTTTATGAGCCTCATAATCTTCTCGATCCTTCTTACTCATCAAGTTCCGAATATACTTATTCCAAAAATCGGCATCATCTTTACCATCACGATAAACACGGGCAAGTTCCAAAGACCGTTTTCCTCTCGTACCCAACTTTCCGAATTCTTGGAGCCACGGAGTCAACTCACTCATCAGACCTTTATTGGTGCAACCTTTCTCTATTTCGGCAGGAGCTTTCTCTACCTTATCGAATTCTGCCCAAAGAGCCGGAGCCGCCGTTTCATTCCAATCACCGATTCTGAAAGTCTTGGTTTCCCACGATTCATCGCGGCGATAACCGGTCTCCGTATCGCAAGAATGAATAGCGAATGTCCGGTAGGCCTCCCTTGCTTTCGGCATCAATTCGCCGAGTCCTCTCTCCCAATTATCAATAGGATTATAAGCCGCTATATTCCAAGTATAATCGGCAACCCCGTATAAAGCCAATTTCGAAGCCTCTCCATGTTCCATCGGATTACTTGCTATTCCGCAAAGATCATTGGAATCCAACGAAGTATTCAAGCCATAAACAGGTCCTTGCAAAATAATATTGCGCACATAGTCGGTAACCGGATAATTCCAGCAAAAATATGCCGGCCGCTTAATTCTGGAATTAACCCAATCCAAAGTCTCCGGTGTTAAGTCGCTGCATACTACGTCTCCTGTCCAAAACACTTCTATCGACGGATCAAGAGTTTCTCCATAAATAGCAAGACTTCCTTGCGGTGTGGGGTTTGCCCAAAGCTTGGAATAATCGGTCGGACAAACCGTTAAATATGCTACATCGCCTTTGGACTTCACAAAATCCTTAGTCAATCTATTCAAAAGCTCCGTCTGTCTCACCGGATTTGTCCCTTCGCCCGATATATCGTCGAAAAAGAGGGCGAAAGCCCGTACACCGAGGTCATACATCAAATTAAATTTATTAACGAGGTTTTGATAATCCTCCTCGTTCCATTTAATATCTTGTCCCGGGTGTATCGCCCAGACAAAATCGACCCGATTACGTTTACAAGCCTCTATCAATTCTTTGATATTTCCGGCCTCTTTTTCGGGATATGGAAGCCTCCAATTCGGACAACTGTGGTACGGATCGTCTTTCGGACCGTACAAATAACTATTCATCTTGAACTTTCCATAGAAATCTATCAAAGACATTCTCACCTCATGAGACCACGGCGTTCCATAAAATCCTTCTACTACTCCCCGGTATTTCAAATCGGGGTAATCGTCGATTTCCACATATGGTAATTCACCCGTTACAGTCGCAGGACTCTCGACTAACTGGCGAAGGGTCTGCAAACCGTAAAAAGCTCCCCGCTCGTCATAACCGACGATCGATATACCATTCTTTCCGATATTCATGCGATATGCACCCGAAACAGGTTTTACCCCATACTTAGCCGAAGCCTTCGAACCAAAATCGACGGAGAGTTTTACCCCCTTCTTGTTAAAAGTGACAAAATCCAAATCCTCGGAAAATTTTCCATGCTTATCTTTTAGACACACTCCACCCGAAATATCGAGCCTCCCGGTTGGGTCGAGAACCAGTTTATGAGGAGTAGGGTTAATAATTATCCCTTTATGATCCAATTTTTTACCCGGCACAGCAAAAACGTCTTGCGCTTCCGATCTCTGCGATGCCAAATCGAACTCCGATTCCTGCGCCGAAAAGGTTCCGCACATCAACAAACCGATGCATACCATCAGCGACTTTCTACAATCTATCATTTTCATAAAACTAATTTAAGCATGGAAATTTTACTATCTATCAAATAAACCCCATTAACGGGGTTATCCCTAGCGTTTTTTTCAAAAATTTCTTGCTCAACCACCGTCTCACCGGCTCGTCATAAAGTTTCAAACAAAGATAGGCTACCAATATATTCCATACATAAACACACAAGGCTACTTGCCACGTTTCCCCGAATGTAAAATACTGGTTCTCAATCAACCAAGAATAGAACAAATACATAAACGGGTAATGCGTGATATAAAGCGGGAAAGAAATATCTCCCAAAAATTTACATATCCGCGTAGATGTTTTATCGGTCGTGTTTCCCGACGCACCCAATATAATGAGAACAGGAAATACCACGACTATACAAAATGCCTCAAAAAGACCATTCATACATATAGGTTCGACCCCTTCTACATAAGGAACACAAAACAAAACCAACAATACGAAAGAGCATATCCAGAATGCCCCTCTCACTTTCACCGGTTTGAAATTACGAGACAACAACAGTCCCAAAGAAAACGGGAAAAGCATTCGCAACAGTCCACCCACAAAATTCACCGAATCGAGCGTCCAGCCTACCCCTATCATGCCATACCCCGATACATCGAAGATAGCGAAACAAGCCAGACAGATTCCCAGTAATACGACAAAAACAGTTAACGCCTTAGTAGACAAACGACGAATAAACAAAGCATACAAAAAATATTACCGATATACTCGAAAAATAATGACCAACTGGGACCGTTCAAAGGAAACATTTCACCATTACCCCGAACCTCATAACCTGCACCCGGATAGGCCGGAATGAAAAACATCGCGAAAAGCAAAGCCCACATCACCATCGACGTAGCCACATGAGTCCCGTCCCACTGTTCGCTACCCTGTATACAAAATGTAATCACACCTAAAACTGCACCCATGACAACCATCGGGTGAAGACGAATCAACCGCCGCTTAAAGAAATTTTTTACCGTTAGGCTCTTTCCCCAACGATCGTCATAGGCATAACCGATAACGAACCCCGATAAAATAAAAAAGAAATCCACGGCAAAATATCCATGATTGATGCTTTCTATAAGAGTACCACCGGCAAAAGCATACCCTTCGAAGACATGATACCACACGACCAAAAGCGCGGCTACACCACGCAATCCGTCAAGCAACTCATAATGAGGTTTGGTATCTGAAAACGCAGCAGAAGAAATTTGTTGCATAATGAATTGGTAATTTAGATTTTTGATTTTAGTGATGATTAATATTACGGCAAAATTACAGGACTTATATAATTTAAAATTTGTCCTATGTCAAAAAAAATCCTCTGAAAGATCATTTTCGGGCTCCCCTGAGACGACTGAGCGTCGAGAGTGTTATACCCAAATACGATGCAATATACCCAAGTTGAGCTCGCTGGTTCACCTGAGGGAATTGCTGCCTGAACTCCTCATACCGTTCTTTTGCCGATAAAGTCAAACGTTCCTTATGGGAGCGATGCAAACGCCGGTACTCGTCTTGATGAATAATCCGCCCCCAATTAGCCAGTTCGATATTCGTTTCGAACAGCCGACGCAATTTATCCAGAGATATTCTATAAACGACTACATCTTCAAGGGTCTCCACAAATTCTTCGCTCATCTTGTTATAATAGAGTTCGTCCATACTGAACACGATTCCGCCCTCACACGAAAAAGAAGTCGTTATCTCTTCTCCGTTCACCAACCAAAACGAGCGAGTCATTCCCTTCCCTATAAAATAAGCCGATTTACAATACATGCCCGCCCTTATCAACTGATACTTCTTGGGAAAACGGCACAAAGTCATGCTCTCTTTCAATGTCCGTATCGTATCATCGGAAATCGGATATAAAGAATTTATCTTATCTATAATACCGGTCATGTAACAATCTTCGATCATTCTCTTTTTCAAAAACGATTTTATACGCTATACTTCACAAATTCCAGTCCAAACAAAACACCCCGGATAACAATCGGCAAGATCGACTTCTTTATCGAATAGGGCAAATACCGAAGAACCCGAACCGGACATAGATGCATATACAGCTCCCTGTTCATATAAACGATCCTTTATCTCTCCTATTTCCGGAAATCGGGCAAACACACTTTCTTCAAAGTCATTGATCAATCTACCTCTCCACTCCTCGACCGGACGGGAAACGGTATCCCTCACCGACTCTTCCGGCAATACCGGAGTAACCAACGAATAAGCCACCGACGTAGGCACGGAGACAGAAGGCTTTACCAATACAATTCGATAGGACTTCAACGACAATTCGATCGGCTCGAACTCATCGCCTATTCCTTTGGCTAATAAAGGTTTATTATGCAAGAAAAATGGGCAATCGGCTCCCAGAGAAGCAGCTTCCTTGTCAAGCTCGTCATCGCTCAACGGCAAACGAAAATAATCTCTCACCATCGCTAACAAAAAAAGCGGCATCGGAAGAACCACCTCCTAACCCAGCACCAAAGGGTATGGCTTTATGGAGATAAATAGATATCGGGGGTAACGAAAAACGATGGCTCAATCTTCGCCACGCTTTCATCACCAAATTATTCTGGGGATCACCGTCTATGACCATTCCCGATAAAGACAACTTCGTCTCCTGTTGCGACGTTGGAACAATCTCCAAAGCATCTTGCAACTGAATGGGATAAAATACTGTCTCTATATTGTGATAACCATCGGGACGACGGGCTACGATACGCAACCCCAAATTGATTTTTTGCATTGGGAAATCTAATCATCTATATCCTTGTTTTTCGAGAATCTTTGCGAAAATAACCATTCTCAGTCACATAGGCAACTCCACTCTAAAAAAGAATAAAAATTTCATCGAAGAGAAAATTTATTATAATTTTACCGACATAATAGAAAAACAGAAACAAATGAAAAAAAAGAACCCTCACCGCCGGTACTATCCTTTTATGCCTATCTGCAATCTCTTTCGGGCAAAATTCTATAAAAGATTTTCTACATCAAAATCCACAATTTTTCGGTAGTACGGCATCTGTTTATTATTGCAACGACACCACAGACACCCCGGCTCCAAAGGATTTCATACCGTTTCACATCGATCATATAGCTCGACACGGTTCACGCACCCACGATTCAAAAAGTATGGTTCCGAACCTGTACAAACTAATGAATAAAGCCGATTCTTTGAACCTTTTAACCCGGGAAGGCAAACTGCTGCGTAATCAAATCGACACCATCTACCATTTAATGAATCATCGCTGGGGAGACCTCACTCCGCTCGGAGCCCGACAACACCGGGATATGGCTCGTCGCATGTATCACCGCTTTCGTCCGGCGTTTACACCTCAGGACGGCAAAGTGACCCTTGTGGCACAATCGACCACGGTTCCACGCTCCATGGCTAGTATGGCGGCATTCGTCGCAGAAATGAGAGGCTATACCCCCACTGCGGAGTTTTCTATGGATCCCAGCAACGGATATGACAATACCCTGCGATTCTTCAAAGGAAAAGAATACCAACAATATCTCTCGAAAGGCTCATGGAAAAAGATACCCGAGCCTATCAGGAAAAGCACACACCCACAAGGCTTATCGACCGTATATTCAAGAAAGAGTGGGAACAAATCATACCCGATCCTATAACATTCATGACCCACCTATACGCGTTAACCATCATATTGCCGAATACCGACTACGACATATCCCTATATCCGTGGTTCACAGAAGAAGAAAAATTCGATTTATGGAGTGCGAACAATCTATCGCAATACCTGCGTAAAGCCAACTCCATTCCCGGAAAAGGACTCCCTGTCGCCATTGCGAAACCTCTGTTAAAAGACATGTTGGTTACATCGCAAGCGGCGATCGACGGAAACGGTGTCGAAGCCAATTTACGTTTTGCACACGGTGAAAATACAATTCCTTTACTCGCCCTGTTAGGTATTGAGAATGCAGCCGTTGTAGAAGCCGATCCCGAAAAAGTAGCCGAGGTTTGGCAGGACTTCAAATACAATCCTATGGCGACGAATATCCAATGGATACTTTATAAAAATACCGATGGGAAAATACTCGTGAAAGTATTGTTCAATGAACAAGAAATAAAATTACCCATCGATTCGGAATATGCACCTTATTACGATTGGGAGCTATTCCAAAAATATTGTGAAAAGCAAATGGCAAAATACCCCGATACGACACCGGCCCTGTAATTAATCGGAAATATCTGCCTGTTGAAAAGTTCATTATAAGATTCGCTCACCAAATTTCCCGATAGCAGAAAGATTGACTACTTTTGTAACGGGAAAGAATTGCTGCATGGAAACTCGAAGAAATTACACTCGCCAGAAAAAAAGCCTACGCTCCTAAAGTTTCGGAACAAGGCAAGCTACAACCTCAGGACAAAGAGCTCGAAGAAGCCGTGTTGGGAGCTCTCATGCTCGAAAAAAGATGCCTATACCACCGTTTGCGACATCTTAAAGCCAGAGTGTTTCTATGAGCCGACCAACCAACTTATTTATAGTGCAATATCCCGGTTGGGAGCACAACAACGCCCCATTGACATGCTCACCGTCACCGAGCAACTGCGACTCGACGGAAAGCTCGATGAAGTCGGCGGAGCCCTCCGTATTTCCGAACTTACCGGACGTGTAGCATCGGCGGCGCACATCGAATACCATGCCCGCATCGTAGCCCAAAAATATTTGGCTCGGGAATTAATCGAATTTTCCAGCGAAATACTCAACAAGGCCTTTGACGAGACCAACGACGTAGATGACCTTATGCAGGAAGCCGAGGGGAAACTCTTTGAAATTTCCCAACGTAACCTGAAAAAAGACGTTACTCAAATAGACCCGGTACTGAGCGAAGCTATCAGACAAATTCAAATAGCAGCCAATCGAAGCGACGGATTGAGCGGACTGCAAACCGGGTTTCACGACATCGACAAAATTACTTCCGGTTGGCAAAATTCCGACCTCATCATTATCGCCGCCCGTCCCGCTATGGGAAAAACGGCATTCGTCCTTTCTATGGCAAAGAACATGGCTGTCAGCTATAACACGCCGGTGGCTATCTTCTCGCTCGAAATGTCCAATGTCCAGCTTGTCAATCGTCTCATCATCAACACTTGCGAAATCCCCGGCGATAAAATCAAAAGCGGACAGTTGGCCCCGTTCGAATGGGAACGGCTCATGTCTCGTATCGAAATACTGAGGAACGCTCCTATATATATAGACGATACCCCCAGCCTTTCCGTTTTTGAACTTAGGACAAAAGCACGCCGATTGGTTCGCGAGCACGGAATCAAAATCATCATCATAGACTACTTGCAACTGATGAACGCCAGCGGTATGTCCTTCGGGAGCCGAGAACAAGAAGTCAGCACCATATCCCGTTCGCTCAAACAATTGGCAAAAGAGCTTCAAATACCTATCATCGCCCTGTCCCAGTTAAATCGTAGTGTGGAATCCCGGGGTAACGACAAAGACGGTAAAGAAGGGAAACGCCCGCAACTTTCCGACTTGCGTGAATCGGGAGCTATCGAGCAAGATGCCGATATGGTTTGCTTTATACACCGTCCCGAATATTATACGCGGTCCAAGGAAGATGCCAATGGAAACAGCATCGAAGGCTTGGCAGAATTTATCATAGCCAAACACCGTAGCGGTGCGACCGATACCGTGAATATGAAATTCGTCTCTTATCTGGCTCGATTCCAAAATTACGACGAAGACACCCGACTGACCGATTTCAGTGCACCGGTAACCTCGAAGTTCAATACTCCCGACACGAGCACACCATCGGCAGCGCCACTGTCTGGGAACCCCGATTTCCTGAATCCCCCCGGTTCGTCTAATAACGATATACCCTTCTAAAAAGAACTTTTATCTCCCGACCGATGTTATTCTTTCGAATAACTAATATAGTATGGAGAAAAAACGACAAAAAATCTGGACTGCGATAGGTGTAGGCATAGCTATCGCACTACTGTTATATTGGCTCACATTGGCCATTTGGATAGACGATGATACCGATCCCCTATGCCTCCTCCCCCGTAGAAGAAACATCAAATTGTTAAAATATACTAAAATCGCTCCGGATAAAAACTTTTTGCAATACAAGTGTGTTTTATTATCGAAACCGGGAAAGAAACGGCTCTCCTTAGGGAAAAAGAAGCGAAACGTCGCTTCCGTCGAGCCAAAATCTCCGGTCTGGAAGAGTTAATTTATACGATAATATTCTTGTTTTTTGTGTGTTTCATTGGTATTATATTATCCTTTGTTTATTCCTGTAATAAACATTATCCTCTTTCTTGTTTTTGATATATTTCAAGTAGTAAAGCCCCGTCGTGAGACGAGGCTTTACTATTTACATTCCCCATCAACGTATTCCGAGTCTGTTCAATGCTTGCTGGTATCGAATTGCATTTCGTTGATGCTCTGCCAAAGTCACGGCAAAATTATGATAGCCCGAAAAATCCTCTTTGGCACACATATAAAAATACCCGTTCGGTGTATGTGTCAGCACGGCATTGATAGCCTGTTTCGAAGGAATCCGTATAGGGCCGGGAGGCAATCCCGTAACCCGATAAGTATTATATGGCGATTCTATGGTCAAATGAACATTCAATATGCGTTTCAGCGAAAAAATCCCCGTGGGCAAATTTTACCGTAGGGTCTGCCTGCAAAGGCATGCCTTTACGCAATCGGTTCATATAAAGACCCGCAACCTTTCCCATTTCATCACGTTTGTTAGTCTCTTCCTCTACGATCGAAGCCAAAGTCGCTACCTCCACAGGAGTCAATCCCCACCGCTTTGCCTGTTGCTCCCGCTTTCCTTCCCAATAAATGCGATACTCCCGCTTCATCTTCTGTAAAAAAGATTCGGGAGTCACAGTCCAGTAAAACTCATAAGTATCCGGTAAAAAAACAAAGCCGGGAGAGTCGCTTTCGTAAAACCTAAATCCGCACAAACACTATCGTTGTACAGCAAAGCCAACAACTCCTCTTTCGAAAAAACAACTGCTCCGATACCCTTTCGGCCAATTGTTCGAGAGTGCGTACGTTATTAAATGTAACTCGTATGGGAGATTGGCTTCCCCTCGACAATTTCAAAGCCATTTGCCGAGCTGTCATACCGGCATGAAGCCGATAAGCCCCTACACGAACATCAGGATCGAATTTATAAAACGACAGCAAACGTTTTATTCTCGGGATCGAATTCTCATCTGGAATCACCGAATGCAAAGCACTATCGAGCTGAGCATCATTCCACTTCGGATCAACATAGCACACCGTTTGTTCGGTAATAACAGGATCATACAAATAACTCTTCATTACCGGAATAAACAAACATGCGAGAATCAAAATAAGCCCTCCTGTTATCCAAGCAAATATCTTTATACCTTTATTCACATTCGACATAATAATCCGATTATACACAGCGCAAAAAGCACCTTGATGGGACAAAAGTAACGATTATTCCCGAAATAAAATAATGCGAAAAAGTTTGCTGTTTCAAATATTCCGCTTATCTTTGCGCTGCATTTGAAAAAATGACGTCAACGACAAATCGTCCTTTGGAAGGATGGGTGAGTGGCTGAAACCAGCAGTTTGCTAAACTGCCGTACGAATTTCTCGTACCGGGGGTTCGAATCCCCCTCCTTCCGCAAATGCAAAGTCCATAGCGTAATATATACGCTATGGACTTTTTTTATTTGAATCGATTCCCCCCATTGTCAAAATTTCAGAAACGGTCTTTGGAATATTGATACATTGGTTGTAATTTTGGAGCAATAAAATAAAGGTATGAAAAATTTCAAAAATATTCCTTTTGTCGAAATTTACACAGAAAAAAACACCTTGTCGAAGAAACAAAATGCACCAATAAAAATGAATATTTTTAATAATATTCCAAGTATTTCAAATCTATTTCAAAATCACATTCAATTTTTGTAGCATGAATTTCAAAATCAAATCAAACAACGTTATGAATTATCAACGATTATTTCTATCGGGAATATTTCTCTCGCTATTCATGCTATCTGCATCCGCAAAGACATTTATCATCGGGAACGATTCGACTACGGTCCGCACCTCCGATACCGATTATGCCGATGAATTAGAAAAAATACGAATGCACATGCCCGATATAGAAGTCGGGAACGGTATATCTTTCCAACCTAAAAACAAAAGCTATAAACTCACGATGCGCATTCGCATGCAAAATTTGGTCGATGTCGACTTCAACGAGAAATTCGAGGCTCAAGATATCGACGCCCGCGTCAAACGGCTCAGGTTACGTTTCGATGGATATATCTATACACCCAAACTCACCTATTTGGTTCAGTTAGGCTTCTCGCCTTACGATATGAAAACGCTGCCCAATGGGAACAACAACATCGTACGCGACGCAATGATTTACTACGTTCCCAACTCGACATGGAATATCGGTTTCGGACAAACCAAAATACGGGCGAATCGCGCCCGAATAAACTCTTCGAGTGCCCTACAATTCGTAGATCGTTCCATTGTAAACTCCGAATTCAATCTCGACCGCGATTTCGGTATCTTCGAGAATATAATCAACATCTATTCGGCTCTTTGGATTTAGCGGCCAAAGCCTCTATTACTACCGGAGAAGGCAGAAACTGGGGAAACAATAAAGGGAGTGGACTCGCATATACGGGACGCATAGAACTATTCCCACTGGGACGATTCACCGGGAAAGGAGATGCTATGGAAGGCGATTATGAACGAGAACAAACGCCCAAAATCCTTTTTAGCGGGAGCATACAGCTATAACGACCGAGCTCTTCGGGCACAAGGTTCCAATGGGGACAAATTACTGTTTGACCAGACCCGTAACCTTTCTTCCTATTTTGTCGACTTCATCTTCAAATATCAAGGATTTGCTTTTTTATACCGATTTCATGGGGCGTATATCATCTTCCTCTCCGCTCATTAAATCGGGCGAAAATGTAGAACAATATGTCCTCACTGGAATGGGGCTCAACGTACAGGCAAGTTATCTCTTTCGTTCCAATTGGGAAATCGCATTGAGAAACTCTACCATCATGCCGGATAAAGAAGTACAGCCTTATGCCAATTATCGCAGTCACAACCAATCGACGTTCGGTGTCACGAAATATCTGATAATCACAGATTAAAAGTACAAGCCGACCTGTCTTACAATTACAAAAATGAATTTGTCGATTCCGATTATAATCGCTGGCAATTAAGATTTCAGATAGAACTCGGCTTTTGACAAATCGACATAAGCAACCTAACACCTAAACAGTATATAAAATGTCCTCTCAGTACGATTTCGACACAATTATCGACCGGCATCACACCGGAGCTATGAAAACCGATGTTCTCTGTGAGCGCTATGGTCGGGAAGATCTCATTCCTTTATGGATTGCCGACATGGATTTTGCGGTCGCCCCCTGTATAACGGATGCTCTCGTACGCCGGTTACAACACCCGGTTTACGGATATGCCGAGGCTCCTGCGAGCTATTGGCAATCCATTATCGATTGGCTCGACTACCTGCATGGCTGGAAAGTAAAAAGAGAATGGATCACCTATATCCCCGGGATTGTCAAGGGCATAGGCTTGGCAGTCAATGTATTTAGTAACCCCGGAGATAAAATCATCATACAGACTCCGGTCTATACACCGTTCATGGCCGTCCCCGAAAGTAACGGTCGGCAGGTTGTACATAATCCGCTCAAATGGAACGGCTCCCACTACGAAATGGACTTCGATCACCTTGAATCGATCATCGACTCCCAATGCAAGCTGTTCATTCTCTGTAATCCTCATAATCCCGGAGGAGTGGTTTGGCCGTTGGAAACATTACAGCGAATCGCCGAAATCTGTGCACGGCACAACATACTCATCATTGCCGATGAAATTCATGCCGATATGCCTCTCTTCGGAGCCAAACATCACCCTTTTGCCTCGGTATCCGAAACAGCGGCTCAAAACAGTATATCGTTTGGAGCTCCTTCCAAGACGTTCAACATCGCAGGCTTGGTCAGCTCCTATGCCATTGTTCCCAACGAAACGATTCGTAAGCGCTTCTTCGACTGGCTCACGGCAAACGAGCTGAACGAACCCACATTCATGGCGACCATAGCCACCGAAGCCGCTTATAACCATTGTAGAGAATGGCGCGAACAAATGTTAGCCTACATCGAACAAAATATACTATTTGTCGAAGAGTTTCTCGATTGTCATATTCCCGCCATCAAAGCCATCAGGCCGCAAAGCATCCTTTATCGTATGGCTCGACTGTACACGGCTTCACCTCGAACACGATGCACTCATCGACCTTTTTGTCGATAAAGCCAGACTCGCACTCAACGACGGTGAAATGTTCGGCCCCGAAGGCAAAGGACACATGCGGCTAAACGTAGGTACGCCTCGCGCAGTTTTGCAAAAAGCGCTCGAACAACTACGTTCCGCCGTGGACGGGCTTAAACGATAGTTTACGAAACATGTCGAAAACAAAAAAACTTTCTTTTCGAGACAAATGCCATAAACACCTTTGACTCCGAAGAATATCTTTTTCGGAAAATATTTTATACTTTTGCACCCGATTGGTACAAAAGCCTTTTTACTTTTGTATCTTGAAATAATATAGAACATTCTGAAAGAACGACTTTATGAACGAACTTGCCACGAAGTACAATCCCGCCGACGTAGAAGAAAAATGGTATGCCTATTGGTTGAAAAACGGTCTTTTCAAATCGAAGCCCGACGGTCGAGAACCCTATACCGTTGTCATTCCGCCACCCAATGTCACCGGGATTCTGCACATGGGGCACATGCTGAACAATACGATACAAGACATTCTGGTACGCCGGGCTCGCATGGAAGGGAAAAATGCTTGTTGGGTTCCCGGCACAGACCATGCATCTATCGCCACCGAAGCCAAAGTGGTAAATAAACTTGCAGCGCAAGGTATTAAAAAAAAGCGATCTTTCCAGAGAAGAATTTCTCAAATACGCTTGGGAATGGAAAGAAGAACACGGCGGAATCATCTTGAAACAACTCCAAAAATTGGGAGCATCCTGCGATTGGGACCGCACTGCTTTCACTATGGACGAAATCCGCTCCGAAAGTGTTTTGAAAGTATTTGTCGACTTATACAACAAAGGACTCATTTACAGAGGAGTCCGCATGGTAAATTGGGACCCCAAAGCCCTCACCGCCCTCTCCGACGAAGAAGTCATTTATAAAGACGAACACAGCAAACTCTATTATCTGCGCTATTTTATCGAAGGCGAGGATAAATACATTATCGTTGCCACCACACGACCTGAAACAATCTTAGGCGACACGGCAGTTTGTGTAAACCCCAACGACCCGCGCTATTCATTCCTTAAAGGGAAAAAAGTCATCATACCGCTGGTAAATCGGGTGGTTCCTATTATCATGGACGACTATGTCGATATTGAGTTCGGAACCGGCTGCTTAAAAGTCACCCCGGCACACGATGTAAATGACTATATGCTGGGAGAAAAATACAATCTGCCGAGTATCGACATATTCAACGACAACGGAACTATCAGCGAAGCCGGAGGACTTTACGTAGGAATGGATCGTTTCGACGTTCGCAAACAAATCGCCAAAGACTTACAAGAGGCTGGATTACTCGAAAAAGTCGAAGATTACGACAATAAAGTGGGTTATTCCGAACGTACCAATGTCGTTATCGAACCCAAACTATCGATGCAATGGTTTGTCAAAATGGATAAACTCGCAGCCCCGGCTCTCGATGCCGTCATGAAAGACGAAATCAAATTCCACCCCGATAAATTCAAAAACATTTATCGGCACTGGATGGAAAACATTAAAGATTGGTGTATCTCCCGCCAGCTTTGGTGGGGACATCGCATCCCGGCGTACTACCTTCCGCAAGGCGGATTCGTAGTAGCTGCCACTCCCGAAGAAGCGTTGAAATTAGCCCGAGAGAAAAGTGGTAAGGCCGACCTTCAAATGAGCGATCTGCGACAAGACGAAGATTGCCTCGACACATGGTTCTCTTCGTGGTTATGGCCCATCTCGCTTTTCGATGGTATCAACAATCCCGGCAACGAAGAAATAAACTACTATTACCCGACCACCGATTTGGTTACAGCCCCCGATATCATTTTCTTCTGGGTGGCTCGAATGATTATGGCCGGATACGAGTATGAACACAAACTTCCTTTCCGCAATGTCTATTTCACCGGAATCGTACGGGACAAAATAGGACGAAAAATGTCCAAGTCGCTCGGTAATTCGCCCGACGCTCTCGAACTGATAAAAACCTACGGAGCCGACGGTGTCCGCATGGGACTCATGTTGGCCGCACCTGCCGGAAACGACATACTATACGACGATGCGTTATGCGAGCAAGGACGCAACTTTAACAACAAAATATGGAATGCCTTCCGCTTGGTAAAAGGTTGGAACGTAGATGAAACCCTCCCCAACCTCAAACGGCAGCCATTGCCGTAGAATGGTTCGACGCACAACTCAACCGTACGCTCGAAGAAGTCAAAGACCTGTTCGGGAAATATCGTCTGTCCGAAGCCCTCATGGCTATATACAAACTCTTCTGGGACGAATTTTCATCTTGGTATCTCGAAATGGTTAAACCAGCCTATCAACAACCTATCGACCGCAAAACCTACGATGCTACACTCCGGTACTTCGATGCACTGCTCCGTATGTTGCATCCTTTCATGCCCTTCATCACCGAAGAATTGTGGCAACACCTGTATGACCGCAAAGAAGGCGAAAGCATCATGACAGCACGCATGCCCGAGCCCCAACCGGTCGACATGGAAATCATAAACCGATTCGAAACGACCAAACTGGTCGTAGCGGGAATACGTACGATCCGCTTGCAAAAAGGCATAGCCAATAAAGAACAGCTCACGCTGCAAATTATCGGCGCACACGATCACTCGAACGATTGCATATTGACCAAAATGACCAATCTGGCAACGATCGAAACAATCGAAGAAAAAGATCCGGCCGCCGCTTCGTTCCGGGTACATGCAACGGAATATGCGATTCCTCTGAGCAACGCCATCGATGTAGAAGCCGAATTGAAAAAACTCGAAGCCGAATTAAAATATGCTCAGGGATTCCTCAAAACAGTAATGGGAAAACTCGGCAACGAACGCTTCGTTCAAAATGCACCCGAAGCCGTGGTAGCTATGGAGCGCAAAAAGAAAGCCGATGCCGAAGAAAAAATCAAATCGCTCGAAGAAAGCATAGCAGCCTTGAAAAAAGAAGTAAAAGACCATACAAAAAAATAAAATCCCGCTCTATCTAATTTCGATAGAGCGGGATTTTCATACCTGAGCAAAAAAAAGCCCCACCCTTTACGACTCAATAGGAAATCAATGAGAATAGTCTTTTAACTCCTCCCCTGTGGCATAGACATATAGGGAAGGTGGCACGGAATAACGGAGGGGGCTAACTCAATGGAAATGTCGAAAAATACCGACAATAACGGAAACAGAGTCAGGCATCGGCTTCTCCCTTCCCTCATCTGCAATGGATAAGAGAAGTAAACGAAGTATCGGAGAACTCAAAACCCCAGTAGAGCAAAAACGCTGGAAAATTTCTACACTCCTCCCCTGCCGTGTCCCGTAGCCTTACGGGGTGTTTTGCATCGCAAAATATAGGGGAGGTGTCACAAAGTGACGGAAGGGTTAGCTCAACGGAAATGGCAGGAAATATAAGGGAAATACCCGCAAGGAGAAAGGCTCAAATTCTACAATCAACCCCTATGCACTCCCCCTACATCGCTGACCTATCCCGATTTGTCATCTCGCAAAAAAAAGAAGTTCGGCAATACCTTCTCACCTTACAATTCTACCGAAAAGAATAAAAAAACCGTCCGATAAAAATCGGACGGTCGAAATATCGATTCGTTTCAAATATTAAAAGCAATAATACAAGCTGAAACTCAATTCATTACCCTTCAAAGACAAACCAGAGACACTATTTCCGTTATATTTATCACGATAGCCCAAGAAGCCATAATGAGCGACCAAGGCAAAATTATCGGTCAAGTTAAAAGATATACCCGGTTTGAAACCAATTTCAAAACCATTTACCGAGTCTGCTCCTTTATATTTACCGGTGGAAAAACCTAAACCACCATCAACCAACAAACTTAAAAAGTCTCTCTTAAAAAAAGTCCAACGGGCATACGGAGCGATATAAAACGAATTATAATTGTCCATATGCGTATAGCCAATCATACCGGCAACGGTCCACATATCATTAAAGGCATAACCAAATTCGGGAGCAATCGTAAAAGTTGTATTATCCTTTGCATCATCATGGGTTATACCAAACTGACCTCCGATAAAAAATTGTGCATTCGCAATTGATACGCCCAATACAAGGGCCAAAGTTAAAAACAATTTTTTCATTTCTTTTATTTTTTTTGTTATACAATATAATTAGCAAAGATAACCATTATGGAGACACACCCATTATTCTATTCTCCTTCTTTCTTGTTCTTTTTTTCGCCACCACTTCTAGGGAATTCGTTCATTTATTTAGTTCAAATCCATCAATATTCCGTCATATTCATCGAGCAATCCACCGACACTTTTTAATGTAGAACTCTGAGATTTCGAGGCAATAGTGGTCAATACCTTCACGAATCGATCCACATCGAAAAGTATTTCCAACGTATTGCCATTCTTGTTTATAACGGCATCCATAACCATTATGGGAAGGTAACCACCCACGGCAGTAAATGTAACCACGAATCTTCCGCTCTCTTCGTCTTTAACAATATGACCGTTCAATTTCGCATTACCATATTTCATCACAAAAGTAGTATCGGCAAAAGCAAATGAAACCCGCGAAGGCGTGATACCGGCCTTTGTATAGTAGGTCGCCAACTTTGTTTTCAGAGATGCAGCCACGACCTCACCTCCCGCCGATTTCAAGAAATCGCTGCTTTCGAACTTACAAGCAGGAGCCGAATATTTCCACGTCCCGGCTAAATCGGCAACTGTCAACGAAGCATCTGTACCGGCAATAGCACTCACAACCTTATTCACTGTCGATGAATTCAGTATGTCTCCAAGCCCACCCAACGAAAGCTGAGCTTTCACAGAGGTAAAAACAAACACAAGCAGCATACGATAGATAATCTGCACACCCATTTTTTTCATAATAAAATCTCTTTACAACATTATTTATTTACAAAAACAATACATCTCGAAACAATCTAATCTCACTTACCGATATCGAGTTCTGTTCCATTGCAAAGATACGCTCCAAACAATTAAAGTGTTCCTCAAAAACAGATTTTCGACAAAAAATTAAAAATAAGACAAATCACGATAAAAGCATGACCACATTGAACCAAAACACCCCTATATCGTTATTATAGGCAGAAAGGGCGCTCCGAAGGATTCCCGAAACCGTAACGGTAAAAGGAGGAGCAGCCATTACGGAGAAGGATATTCCTCTCAGCCCCTTTCTATTATAAAAAGACAGGTATCCGCCCCACAATAGGACGCATACCTGTCTTACTTTTTTATCGGAACAGTCCCTAAACCGTCGGACGACCTATACTATAATAAGCAAATCCCAACTCTTTCATCTCAGACGGATCATAAATATTACGACCGTCGAATATCACAGGTGATTTCATAGACCGGATAACCGTTTTCCAATCCGGCAAACGAAACTCTTTCCATTCCGTTACAATCAACAAAGCATCCACATCGGCAACCGCTTCATAAATATTCTCGGCATATTCCACCTTATTCCCTATCCGCCGCTTGCATTCCGGCATAGCCACCGGGTCATATACCTTTACACGGGCTCCTGCATCACATAACTTATCGATCAATATCAAAGCCGGGGCTTCGCGCATATCGTCGGTCTCCGGTTTAAAGGAAAGCCCCACACGGCAAATTTTCGTCCCGATATTTTCCCGTCGAAATAGCGGAGCAATCGGTAATAAAGCAATTCCTTTTGCGACTCGTTCACCCGTTCGACAGCTTTCAAAAATCTGCATATCGCAATCATTCTCTTCCGCCGTCTTTATCAAAGCCTTCACATCTTTCGGGAAACAAGAGCCCCCATATCCACAGCCGGCATACAAGAAGCGGCTGCCGATACGATCGTCGGCTCCGATACCTTTGCGCACAGCTCCTACATCGGCTCCCACCTCGTCGCACAATAACGCAATTTCGTTCATAAAGCTGATACGAGTCGCCAGCATAGCGTTAGCCGCATATTTAATCATCTCCGCCGAAGGTATATCGGTAATAATAATCCTGTACTTGTTGATCATGAAGGGCTTGTAGAGCTTTTGCATCAAAGCCTCCGCTCGCTTGCTTTCGACCCCAACGACCACACGGTCGGGGCGCATGAAATCGGCTATTGCATTCCCCTCTTTCAAAAATTCAGGATTGGAAGCCACATCGAAGTCAATCTTTTCGCCCCTCTTATCCAACTCGCTCTGTATAGCCGCTTTCACTTTTCGGGCAGTCCCCACCGGAACCGTACTCTTGGTAACGACAACAAGATAATCAGTCATATACCGTCCCACACTATGAGCCACATCGAGCACATATCTCAAATCGGCCGATCCGTCTTCGTCAGGAGGAGTACCCACCGCACTGAACAAGATTTCCACCCCGTCGAGACAAGCCGATAGATCGGTGGCAAACCGCAAACGTCCGGCTTTCATATTCCTGATAACCATCTCGTCGAGCCCCGGCTCGTAAATAGTATATCGCCACGCTCTATACGAGCTATTTTCTCGGCATCTATATCCACACAGACGACGTCCACTCCTATCTCAGCGAAACAAGTTCCCGTAACCAAGCCCACATAGCCTGTACCTACTACCGCTATTTTCATATATTCCAATTTTTATCGCCCCTCTCCCACCGTTCGTCTTTAACGAGATAGTGGGGAGTACCCGCAGAGCGAGAGGGTTAAAAATAAACTTGACTATCTTCACATTTTGCAAAGATAGTACAAGCCGAGAACAAAATGAACAAGTACAAACGATCTTTTTTAACCCCTCTCCTCCGGAACTTTGTTCCTTCGGTCTCTCCCCCCTATACTGCTAACGCAGCACCCCGCAACATTGCGGGGTATTTATAATACAATTATATAGGTAGAATGCACGAAAAGGTTAGAATATAAAAACAGAGTTACCCACATTCCTCCCCCTGCCGTGCTCCGCAGCCTTACGGGGTGTCGCAAAGCAATAGGGGAATACATCTCAACCTCCTCCCCCCTATGTTTTTGCACAGCAAAATATATAGGGGAGGTGGCCGAAGGACGAAGGGGTTGAAAAAAGCTATCTTTACATATAAAAATACAGAATAAATTTAAATACTATAAAATAAAAAATAATCGATTTTTTACAAAATCCGACCCTAAAAAAATATTAGCAAATTCCCCGGATTTTGTAGCCCAAAACTCCTATATCTCCTTAATTTATATTATTATACTTAACAAAACTTTCTATTGACTGTTTCATCTAAGAAAAAATTTATACCTTTGAACCGATTTTCATTTGTGCAAATAAGTGTATTTACACAATGAAGCCGCTCATAAAGAGTTTATTAATATCTCTTTATAGGTGAAATAAAAATAAAATAAGCATGAAATTAAAAAAAATTTTCCTGTATAGCGCAACCATGCTATTGTTAGTATCATGCGCAAATGAGGATAAGCAAGGGTCTTCCGGATACGGTGCAATCAACGTACAAGTTTCAGCCGATTATAAAGTAGTTCCTGCAACCCGCTCCACAGCAGAATCAGCCTCGACAATCGAAAATCCCGATGTAAGTGAATTTGCCTTGAAACTAGTCTCTTCCGACGGTAGTTTTTCTCGGGCATGGGATAGTTTGGCCGATTTCGACCCGACCACCAAAATACCGGTCGGAGCCTATACGATGAGTGCCTTCTACGGAGATATCGATATAGAAGGATTCGAAAAGCCGTTCTATCTCGGAGAAACCCCGGTAGCCGTGCGTGACCGGGAAAATAGTTCGGTAGAAATCAATTGTACATTGGCTAATGTAAAAGTAACCGTCGAGTATTCCGACGCTTTCAAAAAATACTTTGCCGATTATTCGACCACCATTCACTCTACCGGAGGAGAATACATCGAATTTTCTAAAACCGAGACGAGAGCAGCCTACGTAAAACCCGGGAAAATCACGATTCAAACCCACTTGAAAAAACAAAATGGGATCGAATCTACTTTCGAACCGGCAGCCATACCCAACGCAGCCGCTCGTCAGCACTACAAAATAAAACTCGACATCAGCGACAACAACGCCGGTGAAGCACAACTCAACATCAGTTTCGACGAGACAAACCGAAACACAACCTATCAAAATAGACATATCCGATGAAGTAATGGTAGCTCCCGCTCCCTCTTTCCTCCTGTCTGGTTTTGAATCCGGTATTCCGGTTGAAGCAAAAGAATTTAATTATCCGGCCGACAAAAACGTAAATATATCTCTCACGGCCAAAGGAGGATTGGCCGGGTGTACCCTTACGACCTCTTCCCGTAGCCTCGAAAGCAAAGGGTGGCCGCAAGAAATCGACCTCATAAATATGAGTGAAGACCAAGCAGAAATACTCCGTCGATTAGGGTTGAAAATCAAGGGATTCTCCGAAGTTGGAAATAAAATGGGATTCATCGACTTCACAGAACTATTCACACAATTACAAATTATCGACAATAGCGATCAACACATGTTCACTATTTCGGCAAAAGACCTGTACGGAAAAGTTAGCGAATCGCCTATTTCTTTATCGGTGAAAAACCTTCCTTTAACATTCACCCTACAAGAACCCGAAGCCGTTTTTGTGGGTAGCTCTTCGGCCATAATTCCGGTATTATACGATGGATCCGATATCGATTTGGTTCAATTCAGTTACCTTAACCCCGAAGGCCACAAAGTAAATTGTACCTCGACAGTTCTATCGGCCGAGGAAAATCTATACCAAGTTAAAATATCCGTCGAAGCCACAAACAAACCGGTAAAAATAGAAGCCTCTCTATCCGGTGGATTAAAGACGGCTGCGACTTCCATTCCTGTCCTCACGCCCGAATTCACGATATCAGCCGAAGAATACGACGTTTGGGCGAAAAAAAGCGATCGTTAAGCTCACAGCCGCCGATCCGCAATACCAAGATGCGGTGAACCGCTATGCTGTACTTTATACCAACAGTACCGGACAATGGGTCCACGCCGCCTCCACACACGAAGGCAATGTTCACACCCTCACGGGATTGTCCCCCGACACACGTTACCAGATAAAAGGGACTTGCAACAACGAACAAGAAAATGTCAATTATCACGGAGATTGTACAATACGGACAGAAACCGCTGCTGGCGTACCGAATGGAGACTTCGAAGATTTGACACAAACAATAAGCGTATCCGATATAAATCAAGGTGGACGTTGGTCCCCCACAATAGGAAATCCCACTTATCAAAGTACATGCAGTTTCACCATAAACGAGCCTGTCGGGTGGGCTAGTGTAAACGCAAAAACAAGCAATACATCAGCAACCAACCAAATGTCTTGGTTCGTCTGCCCGTCCACATACAACACCACATTGTCATGGACTGGAAAAGTCCCCGGAATTCCCATTTTCGGAGGTGGGGGAACCGACACTCCGGACATTTACAAAAAATCTAACTGCCAAAAATGGCTCTAACGCTATGGTCGTTCGCAATGTCGCTTGGGACGAAAACGGAACTACTCCTCCCCCCACTATAAAACAAGAGGGTCGGCATACTATTACAGCGAAAACGTCCCCTCGATAGCCAACCGCTCCGCCGGGAAACTATTTTTGGGCAGTTACTCCTATTCCGGTAATTCCGAATCCTATAACGAAGGAACCTCGTTCTCTTCCCGCCCTTCGACCATGAAAGGGTGGTATAAATACACTCCCGACAATAACGATGGCTCTGAAACCGGAGTGATCTCGGTAACATTGTTAAACAGAGAAACAATACTCGCATCCGGGACTATTAACCTTACGGCAGCATCAGACTATACCGAATTTACAGTTCCATTGGTCTACACCGTCACCGACAAAAAAGCCAACTTGTTGAAAATAATGATTGCGTCGTCCAACCACGCTTCCTATTCACAAAGCGAAGAAACCGCAACGATAAAAACGACCGACTACTACTCCCGATACGAATCCAATTCGAGGGGAGCGACCCTGACAATAGATAACTTAAATTTCATTTATGAATAAACCACATAGCGATATGAAAAAGATATTCTACATAGCTCTGACCGCAGTCTTGGGACTGGCAGGCACATCTTGCGACCGCGAGAAACTCACCTACGACTCCGAACCCGGAGAAATTTCAGGGAAAACCGGAACTCTCGATCTTTCTTCTTTCGATGCCATACCCAATAATGACATAAAAGAAATCGAGAAAAAACCGGTAAGCCGAGCTGTCGACACAGGCGATTTTACAGTACAGATATTCCGCACGGACAACGGTAGTGAAACGCTCGAAAATAATTGGAAATACAGCGAAACGCCCGAAATAGTTACACTAAACGTCGGTAATTATAATTTAAAAGTATTTTCCCACGAGGTTCAACCCGCCGAATGGGAAAAGCCTTACTACTATGCAGATAAAACTTTTTCTATCGAAGAAAAACAGAGTGACACAAATCGATACGCTCGTATGTACCCTCCAAAATATAAAAGTCACGGTTTCCTACTCCGAGGATTTAAAAACACTGATGGGCGAAGATTGCAAAGTAACAGTCGAAATCGGAAGGGAACACTCGATTTCGATAAAGAAGAATCTCGTGCCGGTTATTATCGGTCCGACAGCGAAAGCAATTTGCTTATCGCCACCTTCTCCGGTACGATCGACGGTTATGAAGAAGTCAATCGCATACAGGTAGACAACGTAAAAAGCCGGCGAATGGCGTAAAATACACTACGATATCAAACGACCCGAACCGGGAAGCGAGACAGGAGGCGTCACACCGTCGGTTACACTCGACGCCTCGTGCCAAATCATCGACCATCTCGGGAATGTCACGATAGACGAAGAAGTTATTGAGGACCCCAATCCCATCGACCCCGGCACAGACCCTGATCCGGATCCCGATCCCCAACCTACCGATGCTCCGAAAATTACGAGCTCGACTATAAAATTAGGGACTCCGGTCACTGTAACCGAGGGATTACAAGTAAGCGTAGATATTACAAGCTCCGATAAGAACGGACTTACAGGACTTGTAGTCGATATAGAATCGCCGACATTGACTCCCGACGAACTTGCAGGTATGGGATTGGCCTCGCATCTCGATTTGGTAAATCCGGGCGACTTGAAAACAGCCATCGAAGGATTGGGATTCCCCACTGGCTCGAACGTTTTGAACCAATCGAAAGTAACCTTCGACATCAGCGACTTTATGCCGTTATTAGGATTATTGGGCGCAGGGACTCACAACTTTATCATAAAGGCTACCGACGCGCAAGGAACGACAACAGAAACATTAATACTCGTAACAGAATAATATGAAACGCTATATAAAAACATACTTTACTTGCGGACTGCTCCTTGTAGGACTGCTATCGGCTTGTAAAGAAGAAGACATGACCCTCGGCGAAGGATCGGTAAGGCTGAACGTAAAAGTTTCCGACGAGGTGGCTGTCGTTTCCCGTGCTATCGACCCGGGCATATACGCCTCCATGCAAACCCGCATATACAGCAGTAAAGGGCTCATTCGTTATTACGATAGAGAAAATCTCATGCCCGACATACTGAATTTGGCAAGCGGACAGTATCATGTCTTTGTAATAGCCGGAGACTCCGTCCCGGCGGCATTCGATACCCCCCTATTATACAGGATCGGCCGACTTCGCCGTCCAAAGCGGAGAAACTACCTCGGCCGAAGTAAAATGTACTATTGCAAATACGTTGGCGACGGTTGCGTTCTCGCCCGAGTTAGCAAACGTTGTAACCGACTATAAAGTAAAAAAATATTTACTACTACCGGCGAGCTCTCATTTACAGAATCTACCGTAGATTCCGTAGGATACTATATGCTCAACGGGAAAGACCGCAGCTTGGCATGGAGTTTCGAAGGGAAAAAACAGACGGTAAAAACTATACCCAATCGGGGGTTGTCGAAAACGTAGTTAAAGCGACGAAATACGCATTCACATTCAGCTATAACGCCGACAACGCAGCGACCGGAGGTACATTCATCGACGTCAAAGTAAATGAATCGACCGTAGACTCCACCCATAATGTAGTGATTACACAACGTCCGCAAATTGTCGGAGACAAATTCGATATAACCCAACCGCTTTATTACGAAACGAACAGCGGAAAAGAAGCTGCGATTTGGGTGAATGCCGCGACCAAATTGAAAAATGTAAAACTTTCTTGTAAAAAATTCCCCTCCTTAGGACTCTCGGCCGATTCCATCGATTTCCTGTCGGCCCCCGAAGGCATCATCACGGAATTTCAAGTCAAAGGCATCGGAGCAAAACACATCTATCAGGAAGATAAAGACCTTTCGAACGCAAAAATCACTCTGTCCGAGAACTTTGTAAAATCGCTCCCCGACGGAGAATATATCTTCACGATAAAAGCCGTCGATACAAATGAAAAAAGAAAATACACAGGTTTTGACGATAGTCGTATCCGATGCCATAGTCGTTACGGAAGCCCCGGCAAGATCCGGTATCTGGGCAAAGAAAGCCACGCTATCAGGGACTTTGGTAAAAGAAACATCGGAAACTCTCTCTTTCCAATATCGCAAATCCGGTTCGCAAGAATGGATATCCGTTCCTGCCGTCCTGTCGGGAACAAGTATGTCTGCCGAGGTAACGCAACTCGAACCGGGAACGACATACGAATATCAAGCCGTTGCAGGAACACAAGCCTCGGTAAAAACGATAACGTTCACTACCGAAGAAGCGACGACACTGCCCAACAGCAGTTTCGAAGATTGGCATACCCCGGACAAAGCAATGGTAATATACCCGCAAGGAGGGGAAATGTTTTGGGATAGCGGGAACCACGGTTCTGCGACGATGAATAAAAACGTGACTACACCCGACGAGACCTACAAACACAGCGGTAAATATTCCGTTAAATTACAATCTCAATTTGTCGGTATCATGGGTATTGGCAAATTTGCTGCCGGAAACTTGTTCACCGGACAGTTTATCGGAAGAGACGGTACGAACGGTATCCTCGATTTCGGACGAGCATTTACCTCGCGACCGTCCAAACTTCGCGGATATATTAAATACACGCCGGGAACCGTAGACTATTCCGAAACAGATGCTCTTACAAATGGCGCGACAGATATAGGCATTGTCTATATCGCACTTGGAGACTGGGATGCCCCGGTACGTATCACGACAAAAGATAAAAACCTGTTCGATAAAAAACGACGAAAAAATAATTGCCTATGGCGAATGGGATTTAACAACCCAAACACAGGGAGAAGACGGCGGACTTCTGGAATTCGAAATTCCTATCGATTACCGTTCTCTCACCCGTATTCCCAACTACATTGTAATCGTGGCCTCTGCCAGCAAATACGGAGACTACTTTACAGGTAGCACGGGTAGTACCATGTGGCTCGACGATTTAGAATTGATTTATGAATAAACTCATCTCTGCGATATGCTCATCTCTGCTTTTAGGGGTAAGCCTTACTACGGTTCACGCTCAGGAGTTCGACCGAGGTATTGTACTAAATACATTCATACCCAAAGGACAATGGGTAGTAGGTAATTCCATATCCTATTCCGAATATAGCAACGATAACTACCAGTTCCTTGTCGTTGAAAACATGGACGGTATAGGCTACACATTCAAAGTGAGCCCCATGTTTTGCTACATCGTCAAAGATAATTTGGGATTGGGAGGTCGGTTTGCCTATGAACGAAGCCTGACAAAACTCGACAATGCCTCCATCAAAATAGGTGACGATCTCAACTTCGACATGGACAACGTGTATAGTCTGAGCCACTCCTATTCGGGAATGGCGATCATGCGTAACTACATCAGTATCGGGAACAGTAGCCGCTTCGGACTTTTCAATGAACTGCAACTCTCTTTGGGTGGTGGAGAATCGAAAATGGTAAACGGGTCGGGAGAATCTCTCACAGGAACATTCGAGCGTTCGTTCAACTTCAATATCGGAATAGCGCCGGGGCTCATGGCATTTCTCAATGACTACACAGCCATCGAGGTAAACGTCGGCTTATTAGGTTTTAATTACAGTCATGTCAAACAGACCACCGACCAAGTCTATACCGGTAAACGGTCTCAAAACATGGCAAACTTCAAAGTCAACATCTTTTCTTTGGGTTTAGGTATCGCTTTTTATTTATGAAAAACTTAAAATACATATTGATTTTAATAGGAATACTCATTCCCGGACAAATATTGCTTCATGCCGAAGTGCAAGATTCGACAACCGTCATTCCCGATACGGTAACCATCGTTCCGGGAAACTCCGTCGCCACGTCCGAGCCCGATACGATCGCCGAAAACACGGGCTCAGCAGAAAAAAATACAAACGGGGATTGAAAAACTATCTGCTCATTCCCCAAAAGCAATGGATCGCAGGTTTGACTCTCTCGCACGGAGAATTCGACAGTAAAGACAATAACCTCCTGATCTTCATCAAAGATTTTAATTTCAAAGGCAACATAACTACCCTGAACCCATTCGTAGGCTATTTCATCAAAGACAACGAATGCATAGGTATAAAACTCGGATACAGTCATTTAAGTGCAAACTTAGACAATTTGGATATAGACATCGATGACGATATGCAATTCAATTTGGGCGATATACGCTATTTAGGCGAGACCTTCTCGGCCGCTCTGTTCCATAGGGCATATATCGGAATCGACAAAAACAAGCGCTTCGGCTTCTTCAACGAAACGGAATTAGCCTTTTCAAGCGGTTCGAACCGCTTTGTAAGAGGTAGCGACGAGTCATTGAAAAATACCAAAACAACGACATCTGAAATCAAATTGGGGTTAAATCCGGGATTCTGCGTATTTATCATGAACAACATCAGTACCAGTGTTTCGTTCGGAGTAGCCGGATTACGATACGGAACGATCAAACAAACGACGAATAACGAAGAAACCGGAAGTCGCAGATCGAGCGGAGCCGATTTCAAAATAAACTTGTTCAACATCAACATTGGCATGTGCCTGCACATATAGAAGTAAAATGAAACGAAACTATATACATATCATATACTCTCTTTTATGTACACTCCTCTTATCGGCTTGTATTAAAAACGATATTCCCTACCCTCGCATCAAAGCGCAGATATTAGGGATCTCCGCCGACGGACAAATCGGTACAGCCGCTATCGACAACGACAAACGCATGGTAACGATGGAATTGTCCGATACGGTCGATTTGCGACGAGTACATATCGAAACCCTCGATCTCACCGAAGGAGCCGTATCCGATCTTCCTTCCGATTCGATTATCGACCTCTCCAAAAGTTACACGTTGACACTCTCCATCTATCAAGACTACACATGGACGATAAATGCCACCCAAAATATCGAAAGAAGTTTCAGAGTAGAGGGACAAATAGGAGCACCGGTATTCGATGCCCATAATCACAGAGCCATTGCCTATGTCAATAAAGACATCGATTTAGCGAACATAAAAATCACCGAGCTCGTTTTAGGCCCTCAGGGAATAACCTCATATTCTCCCGAAAAAAGAAAAACTCACCGATTTCTCTTTGGGATACCAAAAAGTCATTATCGTATACCACGGTATTATGGAAGAATGGACCCTATATATCGTACCATCTGAATCCGAAATATCTACCGACGGGGTCGATGCTTGGACGAATGTTGCTTGGCTGCACGGTAGCGGAAAAGAAGATGCCGAAAATGGATTCGAAATAAAAGAAGCGACAGCCGGCACATGGGAAAAAGTCCCCGACGAATACGTCACACACGATAAGGGAAGTTTCACCGCTCGCATGATACATTTGAAAGCCAACACGACCTATGTATGCCGAGCCGTATCTGGTGACTTGACAGGGAACGAAATAACATTTACGACCGGAAGCGCAGCCGAACTTCCCAACGGAAGTTTCGACGATTGGAACAAAGTAGGAAAAGTCTGGAATCCATGGGCCGAAGGAAGCGAAAACTTCTGGGATACAGGCAATAAAGGAGCCACCACATTGGGTGACAGCAATACACAACCCACCGACGACACTTGGTCGGGAACCGGACAAGCGGCTAAATTAGCGACCAAGTTCGTAGGAATAGGTTCCATCGGGAAACTGGCTGCCGGGAATATGTACACGGAAATTACCTCCGTACAGAAGGAACCAACGGGGTGCTCAACTTCGGAAAACAATTTACCCAACGTCCCACACGGCTAAAAGGATATTTCAAATACACCTCGGTCGAGATAAACAAATCGAACGACGAAATGAAATATCTCATCGGACAACCCGATACCTGCCAAATCTTCATAGCACTCGGGGATTGGAGCGAGCCGGTCGAGATACGCACAAAACCAAGTGACCGCAAACTATTCGACAAAAACGACCCGCATATTATCGCTTATGCCGATATGTACAGCGGAAAATCCGTAACCGAATACACACCGTTCACTCTTGAACTCGAATATCGAGATACCGACCGGATTCCCACCTATATCGTAGTAGTAGCATCAGCTAGTAAATATGGCGACTATTTCACCGGGGGTGACGGTAGCGTACTCTTCTTAGACGATTTTACGCTCGAATACGATTACTGATTTCGGCGATTTCCGGTGAATCCGAAAGCCGAAAAAGGGAACGAAAACGCAACCTCCGCCCCTACTCCGAGGCCGATGATAGAAAATCTCGTATGATTTTTGCAGACAAGGCAATAAGACTTCTCTTGGAAAACAAGAATCCCACCACCTTCGCCCCTGCCCTATCCCGCAACATTACGGAGAGTTGCAGAGCAATAAAAAGGAGGTGGCACGAAGAAACAGAAGGGTTGGAAAAAATGAAATATTTAGCATTCAACCCCTCTCCCTGCCGTGCCCCGTAGCATTGCGGAGTGTCACAAAACAGCATGGGAAAAAGGCAGCTTTTCAATCCTCCTCCCCTGTGTTTTGCACAGCGAAATATAGGGGAGGCGGCCGAAGGACGGAGGGGTTAAAAAACAGTATAGCAACGTTGTTGTAAAGTTTCTATACTTCTCCCCTGCCGTCTCCCGTAGTATTACGGGGAGTCGCAAAGCAATAGAAGAGGGGTTAGAAATAGAAAAACATAAGACTGTTTGCACAATCTATTTCTTCTTCTCCTTCGCAAATTTAATCGGCACTCTCGGTCGAGACAAAGCACGAATAACCAACCACACCCCGGCGATAACGAACGGAATACTCAACAACTGCCCCATATTCAACAACATAGTCTCCTCGAACACCTCTTGATTGTTCTTGATAAACTCGATACAAAAAACGAGGTAGAAATATGCCTATCAAAAAGGTCCCGAAAATAAGACCCTCCGTTCCTCCGCATTACGTTTCCAATACATATACAAGAGCAACCCGAACAGAAGCAGATAACACAAAGCCTCATAAATCTGGGTAGGGTGCGACGGTTCCGTAAAAAATAGGGGCAGCACCCTTCATCCACTCCGATAAATTCTGTATGAACCGGAATCCCCACGGCAAAGTCGTCACATGTCCGTAAATCTCATGATTCATCAAATTACCCGTACGAATAAGCGCAGCGACCAAAGCGACCGGAACGACCAATCGGTCAAAAGTCCACAACATATTCCGGTGAGTAACCCGTCGGGAATATAGCCAAATGGCGATAATAATCCCTATCGCACCTCCGTGACTCGCCAAACCGCCTTCCCACACTTTCAATATTTCTAAGGGGTGCTGCGAATAATAATCCCATGCATAAAACAAGCAATGTCCCAAGCGAGCGCCCAAAACCGTCGCGATTACCACATAAATAAACAACGAATCGAGCCATTTCAGGTTCACCTGCTCATGACGAAACATGCGTTCCATCATGTTGTAACCGACAATAAAACCGATAGCAAAAAACAATCCGTACCACCGTATCTCGATAAAGCCGTCGTAAAGAGCCGGATTAGCAGTCCATGTAATAAATTCAGTCAACATATTTTAGTAAAAATAAAACCCTACCGATATTGGCAGAGACAAAGATAGCGAAAGGTGAGTGCAGAGACAAACGGAAATTTTATTTCCGATTTGGCTATGCCGAACCGCAACCTATCTTCGTACCAACAAAGATAGCGAAAGGTGAGCGCAGAGACAAACGGAAACCTCGTTTCCGATTTGGCTATACCGAACCGCAACCTATCCTCGTATGTACAAAGATAGTACAGGACGAATATAAAAACAAATCTATTTGCTAAGACCCAGCCTATATTTAACCCAACCAAAGATACGAAAAACAATAGAAGAAAAAATGATAAAACCATTTCCCCTTCTATTGTTTGTTACAATCCTGTCGAATAAACAAATTCATTTAGCTTATACCAACCGACGCACCAACTCGTCTCGATCACCATACAGTAAATCGATAACAGGAATTTCGATTAACGTATAGCAACCGGGACGTTGCAACATAGCGGCACGAGCCGTACATACTAAAACCTGAGCTGTCAATGCCGGATTATTGATAGACATATTGAACTCGAACCGCTGGTTCTGTGTCTTTCCCGAAACACCCTTCCGAGTCATGTTCACCCCATGCCCCATATCTTTCAAAGCATCGACACTCTCCACCTGCATGACATGCGTTTCATCGTGGACGAAATAATCGTCAGTCTTTATAGCGTGAGCCACCTCTTCGAATGTATAACCCTCTTCAAGTTCGATATAAACCATACGACGATGTATACCCGTTCCCAAAGGTATAGTCATCGATAAAGCCGCTTTTTACTCCGGCGATAGCCTTCACAGCCACCGTATGTCCCATACTCATACCCGGACCGAAATTAGTATACGTGATACCTTTGGGGGCACAAGCCTCCATAAGGGGCTCGCACGACCGAATCCGTTCCGGGATCCCAACCCGCCGATATAATAGCGACCGAATTGTATTTTTTCGCTGCTGCATCGAGCGTTTTGCGCAAATCGCATATCTGTGTGTGAATATCGAAACTATCCACGGTTCGTATACCCTTTTCGAGAGCCTTGATAGCGAAATGCTCCACTTCGCGAGTAGGCGTACAAAGAATAGCGACGTCCACATCTTTCAACTCGTCGAGAGAAGACACTACCGGATAAGCCGACAATTCTATGGGAACCTCCGAAACACGACGACGGACTATACCCGCTATTTCAAAATCAGGAGCGACTTGCAAAAGCATCTAAAACAAAATGCCCTATATTGCCATAACCGACAATGGCAGCTCTAATCTTTTTCATATTCTATTCATTTAAATTACGAGGCGTAAAGATACAAAAAATCTGTAAAACCCAATTCTTGCATATAAATTTCTAACAATTTCCCCAAACTCCATACAAAAAGAGCTAAACATTCCATCTCGCTTTTCAGTTTGTAAACATCATTCCCTATGAGAAGTTCCAAAAACAGTTCGAAAATTTCGGGAACCCGTCCCACCCCTTCGTTGAACCCCGCTATGAAATACAATGACATATTACGAATAGAAAGGAAAGCCCTTTTTGAACAAAAAAATCATCAATAAAGTAGTACACAAAAAGCTCTCTTTATCGTCTTTATAAAAAAGAACTTACATCTGATTACCAGTTAAACGACACTTCAACCTATGAAATCAAGAAAAAATCTTTGGCAATACACCGTAATACTGTCCATACTGAATATATTTTTTATAACCGCTCAGACATCTCACAATCAAAATATCTATGCCGATTTCAATTTCAGCCGAAACGATACGACTCTCGACAAGTGGACGAAATCGATCGAAATAATCACACCTCGATTACGTACAGTTATCACCGACGACACAAAAATCACATTGAGAGCACCGGGAATGAATCGAGTATATGCTTATTGTTGGCAACAACCCACGACAGGACAACCCAATAAATGGGGGCACGATGTAAACCTCACCCCGGGAGGAATTGAAACAAAAGGAGCTGAAAAGGTCTCTTTCGTCTTTCCAGCCCGGGACTTCCCCTACGGCCCTACAAATATCCGCATATACGCAAGTAACAACGAGGGGAAAAAAGATGTATTTGAGTTACAGCTCTACAACAAAGCTGGTAAAAAATGGAATTACGGTATACCGGATACCGTTCCCTCTCAGTCCAAAGGACTGAAACTCGTATTTGAAGATGACTTCGATAATGAATTATCCATATCCAATGACGGCAAAAACGCCCGGTACTGCGCTCACAAGCCCCGATACGGAGATTTCAGCGGCTGGCCATTTTCCGATGTCGACGGTCCTGATAATCCTTTCGAACAAGTCGACACCTATTTGAAAATTAAAGCCCGTAAAAGAGCCGGAACAAAAGGAAGCTCAGGACTAATATCGTCTGTAAATATGGACGGTGAAGGATTTTTCACAAAAGCCCCTGTTATCTCGAATGTAGGTTTACCGCCCAGTCTGCACCCGGTACTTGGCCTGCATTTTGGACTCTCACCAGTATCGACCGAGGCATCAATGGAGACGAACTGGATATTGTCGAAGCCTATGGAGGGGTAGGAAAAGGTAACCCCAACCACCCGGGCTACTCCATCACGAGCCATTTCTGGGGACAAAAAAGAACCCGATGGGACATATAAAAAACGCTTTAATAAACGAGTTCCCATCATGGAACTGGGTGGAAAATCATATTGGTCCACCACCTTCCACACCTATGGTCTATATGTAGGACGAGACGAAACAATATACTATTTCGACGGTATCGAAGTACTGAGGCATACAACGAACGACATATCAAAAGAAAAACCGCTTTTTCTTCCTGATAAACTACGCGATTGGAGGAATAAGTGGTTGGCCTATCGACCTCGAACGCTTCGGGAATGTATCGGATATGTATGTAGATTACGTACGAGTATTCGCCGAAAACGACATTCAATATTCCATACCACTTCCAGAAAAAAATAAAAATCACAAATCCCATCAATCATGAAAAACAGACTGTTATCCTACGGAATCATTTTCCTCGTTCTCGGTTTGACATCATGCCATACCAACGATTCTGTAAAATTCCAATTCGACAGCAAGAAAATCGTGTCGGGTAAAAAAATCGCGATAAAAGACATCGCACCCCAACTACCTACCGATTGGGACGAGTATGACTATGTAACCATAGAATTTCGTTCCACCACGCCACAGCGATTTCAATTAGGATTCACCACCGACTCAGGATACAACGAACTACGACTTATATCATATGTTCCCAACGCATGGAACAAATTAACCATTCCACTGAGATTTTTCAGAGAACTACCCGTTGCCAAACACGATATAGCAGCAACTTCCAATCAACCGAGAACAACAGGCTGGATCAACTTGGGAGGGAAACGAGGACCTTTGACAGGAGTAGATTCAATAGGCATACGCATGAGAGCCCCTATCGATAACCCTACGATCGAACTGCGATCGATCGCTTTGTCAAAAAGACGATCCCGGCGACAGGTACTTAGAGAATAAGCCCGCTTTCGACAAGTTCGGTCAATGGAACTTGGGCGACTATGAAGGAAAATTTACTCCGAAGAACAACTTCTAAAAGAATGGCTGCAAGAAGAAACCGAAATTAACGAAACAGAAAATTTCAACTATTCCCGTTATGGAGGCTATTTGAACAAACGAGTAAAATCGACGGGCTTTTTCAGGACAGAACAGATCAACGATCGTTGGTGGCTCATCGACCCGGACGGATATTTATTCCTCTCCTATGGGGTCGATTGCGTCGCCCCCGTCGGAGACTACTACACGAAAAACACCGACAAATGCACAAATATGTTTCAAGAACTTCCGCCCAGAGAACTTTTCGTCGAATCCGAGAATGTATCGCCCGAAACACATACAGCCTCTTTCGGTATCTGGAACCTATATCGTCGATACGGAAAAAATTATCTCGACCGAGCTGCCGAAATGACAATCAAAAGAATGAACAAGTGGGGATTGAATACCCTTGCAAACTGGTCGGATAAAACTATATACGACAAGAATCGAAAAGCATTCATTCTACCTTTGGAAAACATAGGGTTCGAAAACGAACTGATGGGATTGATGGACGTATATGACAACGGAATTGAAAAAAGATAGACGAAGCAATTGCCCGTAATGTGGCAAAATACAAAAACAATCATTGGTTAATAGGCTATTTCATCGGAAACGAACCCGCTTGGATTTCGAAAGAAAATCGCCTGTGTTCCTTAATTCTAAATGGAAAAGATCGCCCCATCAAAACAGAATTACAAAATTTTCTGAAAGAATCCGGCGATACACCCGACACCCGCAAAACTTTTATATACAATACATTCGAGAAACTCATGAAAACCATATCCAAATCGTTAAAGAAGAACGATCCCAATCATCTGAACTTAGGAATAAGATATGGCTACATAGAGCAATTAGACGATGAATTGCTACGAATTAGCAAAGAGTCGTTCGATGCTTTTGAGTTTCAACTGCTACGCTCTATCTCCCGACCACGAAAAAATGAATCATGCTTTGGAAATCTCTGGGTTGCCGATGATTATCGGGGAGTACCACTTCGGGACAGTCGACAGAGGACTCGCACAATCCCTGTGGCAAGTGAACTCACAAAAAGAAAGAGAGGAGATGCTTTTCGGTATTATACCGAAAACGCCTTTGCTCACCGAGGGGGCTCATCGGTACAGGCTGGTTCCGATGGATCGATCAGAACATCAACGGACGCACCGACGGGGAGAATTACAATTGCGGTTTTATCGACGTTACCGACAGGCCCTATCCCTATATGGTCGATGCGGCTATCGAAACAGCCAAATCGCTATATGAAATACATTCCGGTACAAAAACACCATTCCATCAAACGCCTAACGCCGTGGGACACTCTCCCATACCCGATCTCTGGGAATAAATAAAACTTCTATTCATTTCTCACAATAAACAAAAATCAATCGTGTAACCCTCGTTTCCGCAGATAATCGAGCAAATATGCCGGACGGTCGGTCTGTATGATACGACAGCCGAGTACAACGGTCAAATAACCGTACCCCTCGTCAGGATTGGCAAGTGACATGTCGTCGTCATGTCCTCCCGCCATTGTGTCCCACAAAGTATTATACCAAATAAGGGACTCCCCTTTCAACGAATCGGCAAGCATTCGGGGCAATGGGTTGCTGTCTTTGACAAACAACAATTCGAAAGCGGCCGGCCGCATATCCTCGACAAATACATCTATCTGTCGTTTTGCATCTTCTTTATCGAGATTCACAATGGGCATATAAATTACCTCATCGAGATATTTCCCGAATCGAGCTTTCACCTCTTTCGCCGGCTTACTGCCTTTCATGATTATCTGTTCGGTCGTACCGGTCTTTTGCAACAATTCATAAACTTGGTCGAAATAACGGTCGGCTTTATCCAAGTTAATCATTATTTTCCCCTTTGCGGCAAGTAAAGCCTCTTCCAAAGTGGGAACCTTGTGTATTGTTTTGATATTGCAACCGTTCTTTAACCGCAATGTTTTAATAGAATCGAGCGTCCAATCCGAGACCTTACCCTTCCCGGTCGTCGTACGATCGAGTTTAGAATCATGCATCAATATCAATTTCCCATCTTTCGTCCGCTGTAAATCGAGTTCAACGACATCGACCCCCATGCGAATTGCACTCTCGATAGCTTCCAACGAATTCTCAGGGAAATTACGCCAGTCTGCTCGATGCGATACTACGATTACAGAGTGGAGATTCCGACTCAACAATTTTTCCCGAATTTGGGCTGCTCTTTCTTGTGCCATTATCGGAAGCACCGCTAATGCAAACAGGATCACTCCGACCGAAAATCTCGAATGTCTCACCTTCATTTCGATTTATGGTTATTATTTTCTTTACGATAATTGTTATATACCCATATAATAGATTTCCCGCTTACGAAAAAAGCAGAAAGCGACGTAAGCCCAACATGAGAGATAAACTATTTCATTGAATATTAGAAATCCAGTGATAAAAACATCTATTCATAATACTCAATTATAATATTTAACGATTAGTATTATCGTTCTTAAAATTCAAAGTTACAGAAATTTGTTATACAGCATACAATTTTACACAAAAAAACTTACCCCATAAATAAGGTTTCATAAGAGTTTTTTGTACATACCTTTCCTTTTATACAGACATATTTATATTGTATACAAATACAATATTAAGAAAAAAAAACATTTAAAGTTCTTTTTTATTCTTCATTTTGTTTATAATATTATAATTTTGCGCTCTCATAATTAAATAAAAATCAAACTAATTAAAAAGACAAAGAAAATGAAACAGATTTACATGAGCGTGTTGCTTGTAATGTTGTTTTTACAGTGAATGTGTTTGGCGAACAGCATGCAAGTAAATTTGGAGAAAAAAAAAAGTAGCGGTTGTATACGAAAACAATGTTTTTTGAAGGCAGAACCGCGCAATAGCGTTGACGATGCATTGGGGTGTCCTCCTAATACCGTCCTCTCAGGAGCATTTAGTAGCGATGCCGACTATATGGGACAACAAAGTTCCGATATGGGTCGTGCCGACGGAGCTACCAAATTTTACCAATCCTTTTTCTGGATGCTATCAGAAAGTGAACGGAATTCGCTGGTTAGGGAGATTCTTGTCTTGGGACGAAGAAAATTATAATTGGTTGTCTTGTGCCGACCGTGGCGGCATCGATGAAAATGGAGAAATGACAGAACCGATCCGTTTTGAAGTGGCATTTTATGAAATGGGAGCCGATGGTTACCCCGGCAAAGAGGTCTACCGCAAAGAATTCGATGTCTTGGGCAAATTCACCGGAGTGAGTGCAAGCGAATATGATGATTTGGCTCGTATTTACGAATTTTCGGTTGAATTGGACGAAACAATCTGTCTAGAAAGCGGTTTCTTTTTCGGTAGCAGCCGCCAAAGTAGACAACGAAACGCATAATTGTGCTTTCAGTGTGTTCACATGTAGCAATGTCCCCGGAATAGGTTTAATTTGGATGTAGGCTTACGAAGAATATATGACCTCTCAGTTATCCATGTGTTACTGTTTAACGGGCGACGGCGACTACATTGCGCAAAAAGCATTGAAGTTCGAACGTTTATTATCCCCTTTGGAAACAGCAAGCGACAAATATGAAAAGGTACAAGTGGAAGTAATGAATGTCGGTGAGCAAGCTATATCCAATGCGAAACTTCAATTATATTTAGACGATAAATTACTGGCAACCGAAGAACTGGGTGTGACGATAGCTTCTATGGAGAGCTACAAACACACGTTTGACCAACGGATCGATTGTTCACAACCGGGTAAACATAATATCGAAATACGCAATGTCACGGAAGGCGATGAACAAATAGCCCATCAATCCATGTTTTTCTCTATTACAAAAAGGGAAGAAGGGATAGTTTGCGAATCGTATTCGACGGATGCAAGTTATGAATATATTACCTCAGTCAAAATTGGAAGCATTAACAACCCAAGCGAAGGTAATGTATACAGCGATTTTTCTGATATGAAGACAAGCATTAAACCCGGTGAAGCATTAGATTTGAACGTAGAGTGTGAAGGCGGAAGTTTATATATAGGTGCATGGGTAGATTGGAATGGAAACGGTTCGTTCGATGAAGCGGGCGAATTTATCGGTTATCTTCCTAAAGGGAACTATTAAAGTATCGATTCCAGACGAGGCGGTAGTCGTGCCGGGAGAAAGACGCCTACGAATCATAGCTTCTTATGAAGACATTCTTAGCGCTTGCGGTCAATATGGTTATGGAGAAACAGAAGACTATACACTGGTCGTGGAACATTCCGACAATTCACCGATCATTAAACCCGGATTAAGTATCATCGATTCGTACCAATCGTTCGACGTACGACCGGTAACGCTGGAAATAAAGAACGAAGGCAGTGCAGAGCTTACAGGAACAGCATCGGTACTTTATGCTCTACCTCACTCTCCGGGCAGCAAGCAGTCGGCTTTTGCTACAAAAAATAGCAAACCTTCTTGGAAATTTACAAAGTCTGCGAAATCCCATTCGGTTAAAGCGAAAGAAACCGAGTCGCAGGCAGAATTCGTATTGCGCTATGACAACGGGCTCGAAAGCGAAGTATCGCTCAGCGGTGGTTCTTCGGCCGTGTATGCACAGTATTTTCCGGGCAATATGCTTGCTGGATTGTCGGGTATGCAAATCAGTAGTGTCGATGTATATATAAACGACGTACCTGACAAAGCTCAAGTGGTAATTTTCGGTCAAGGCTCACAGTCAAATGCCGGAAATGAATTGATGAGACAGACTTTTTCCCCAATAGCACAGTCTTGGAATCATATTGTGCTCGAACAACCTCTGACGATAGGGAATACCGATTTATGGATAGGTGTTAATATAGATGGCTTTGAACCGACAGACTTCGTGATTGGTATCGACGGCGGTCATGTACAAAATGGCTTCGGCGATATGGTTAAACTTGGCAATACATGGTGGTCAGCAGGAGACTTAGGTTTAAATAGTAACTTCTGTATTCGCGCGAATGTAACGGGTAATCGCACCCCGACTATCAACTGGCTCTCGCTTGATAAATATGAATTCTCTGTCGCTCCTTCTGTTATGGAAACGCTCACCGTATCATTAGATGCAACCCAATTACAGAGAAATACTTTATATGAAGCACAAATCGTGTTAGCCAATAACGATGCTGTAAGTAGAATTGTGAAGATACCAGTATATCTGAATAACGACCGGGAGTCAAAAGTAGAACTCCAAACATTAGCTTCGACAGTAGTTTATACATATGGAGGCTACTTGGTGGTACAAACTGACAAAGCTCTATCGAGTATATCTTTGGTGAATATGAACGGCGCTGTAATGAAAATGCAAAATGTCGATGGTTATACGACGAATATGAGCCTTGACAATTTGCAAACAGGCATTTATATTTGTTGTATTGTACATGCCGATGGAAGCCGAGAGAATGTAAAAATACCGGTCGTTCGATAGCCCCGGAAGATCATAATAGGTTAAAAATCGTATCAGCTTATTGATAGAATAAGCTGATACGATTTTTTATTGATCGGGTATAAAACTCAGTAGAAATTTAGTAGGGATTAGACCCGAATTTTAACGAATGAAATGGATTGTATTTACCCTCCTCCCTTGCCGTGCCCCGTAATGTTACGGGACACGGCAGGGAAGAAAGTTGATAGTTCCTGCTCGCCACATGAAAATGCCAGACTATAAAAGAAAAAGAATCTCCCTCTTCCCTATATTCTGAAAATAAGAAAGTCGACTCTTTGAATAAGGATTTATGTTCTACTATCGGAAGGATATTTTAAACCTCCTCCCCTGTGTTTTTGCGCAGCAAAATATAGGGAGGTGTCCGAAGGACGGAGGGGTTAATCTCATAATCAGAAATTACTATGAAACTTTCCTCAACCCCTCTCCCCCAGAAACGGTAGTTTCTGGGGGAGAGGGGTTGAATATACACGGAAAATCACACATGACCAAGTGAAGACTGTCCATGTGGTTTTGTCTGATACGCCCGAGAGCATGATAAACATACAGATAAAGGACAACTCGATGAGCAGTACAGCAAAAGCATACAATAGTTGCAAGCCACATTCGACAGAAACTATGTGATTACCCCCTATTGCTTTGTATTATCTCTTTTGAAACCCCATAAAAAAAAAAACCCCGTTTTACCGGGGAATAAACTGTTGTACCTCAAAAGACGGATAACGATGTGGAGTATAGCGGACTCGAACCGCTCACCTCGACACTGCCAGTGTCGCGCTCTAGCCAGATGAGCTAATACCCCTTAATGCGGTGCAAAGATAAAACTATTTTTACGACTGTACAAAATATTGAGAAGTTTTTTTACCTTCACAATAGACCGAGGCAACAGGCATTCGGCAGGAGCCAAATAAATTTGGCTCCTGCCCCCATTTTTTTTACCTTTGTCAAAAGAATAATATGGTTCTCCGAACAACAAGATAACCCCATACCACTATGATTATATTCAACACCACATACCACGCCGATCACTCTCGGAAAGATGAATTTATAAGTTGGTTAAAAAATTTCTATATTCCGGCTGTACTGGAACACGGAGCTTTACAAGAACCGCAACTGACCCGTATTTTCGCTGAGAATGAGGAAGAAGGCATAAGTCTTTCCCTGCAATTCAAATCGCCCGATACCGATACGCTCGAACGTTGGCACGAAGAGTGCGGAGAAACACTACTCTGCGATATGCAAAAGAAATTCGGCAAGCAAGTATTGGGATTCAGTACCCTATTGGAAGTAATCGACTTATAAATGAACACGACAAACGATAGAATTATTATCGGCATCGACCCCGGGACCAACGTCATGGGCTACGGAGTCCTGCGTATCGTCGGTAACACCCCCGAACTGATGACTCTGGGCGTGATTCAATTAAACAAATTCGAAAGTCACTATCTGCGATTACGTCGCATTTTCGAGCGGGTCTTAGGCCTCATCGAACAATATCTTCCAGACGAGATGGCTATCGAAGCTCCATTCTTCGGAAAGAACGTGCAATCCATGCTGAAACTCGGACGAGCGCAAGGAGTCGCTATGGCAGCCGCGCTCTCCCGCGACATTCCCATTACCGAATACGCCCCATTAAAAATCAAAATGTCGATTACCGGAAACGGAAGTGCATCGAAAGAACAAGTCGCCGCCATGTTACAGCGCATTCTGCATATCCCCGATGAAAATATGCCTCCCCTTCTCGATGCCACCGACGGATTGGCTGCCGCTCTCTGCCATTTCTACCAGACCAACCGGCCTCATCTCGAAAAAAGCTACAACAGTTGGAAAGACTTCATCAACAAAAATCCCGATAAAGTATCGTCTGGAAAGAAATCTGACAAGAAATAACAAGGAGCTATCATTTTATCGAACGACAAACGACCGGCATCTCCTCGCCTCGATTTTCTTTCGAACAAATATACGTCCGGTACAACGGCGTGCCCCTCTTGCCTTCTGTGACACGAATCAGCAGCCTACAAACATTATATCTAAATACAAAAGAAAATTCAAATATTTCCTCTACAAAATAAGGTCAAAAATAGAATAATCCACTACATACTCCATTTCAAATAACAAATATTTCGGTAGACAAAACAACAATTATCCCTATATTTGTAACTGTGAAGATAGGACACGATTCGGCAAAAAAAACGAACATATTCGTTTTATCCGATTCTTATCTTTCGTTATATGACAATCATAGACCGAGATATATGCAGACATTGAAACAACTACTCAACCAACGCATTCTCATTCTCGACGGAGCTATGGGAACGATGATACAACGTTACGGACTGAACGAGCAAGATTTCAGAGGTTCGTTGTTCCCCGATTCGGCAGTGGAATTAAAAGGGAACAACGATTTGCTCTGTCTCACCGCACCACACCTCATCGACGAGATACACCGTGCCTACCTCGAAGCCGGAGCCGACATCATCGAGACGAATAGTTTCAATGCCAACGCCATATCGATGGCAGACTACCGTTTGGAAAGTCAGGTAAAGGAAATAAACCGGGCAGCCGCCCGCATAGCCCGGAAGGCTGCCGACGACTATTCAACACCCGATAAACCCCGATTCGTGGCCGGTTCGATAGGGCCCACGAACAAAAGCTGTTCCATGTCCCCCGATATGGAGAATCCCGCTTTGCGAAATCTCGACCTCGACACACTCGCGACAGCCTATCGGGAGCAAATCACGGCCTTGATAGAAGGTGGCGTGGATCTTCTGCTCATCGAAACCATTTTCGACACGCTCAATGCCAAAGCCGCCCTTTTTGCTGCACAGGAATCTATGAAAGCGACAGGACGAGAGCTTCCTGTCATGCTCTCGGTAACAGTCACCGAGAGCGGGCGAACGCTATCGGGACAAACTCTCGAAGCCTTTCTTACGGCAGTCTCCCATGCCGAAATTCTCTCGGTAGGTTTGAACTGTTCGTTCGGAGCAAGAGAAATGAAACCCTATCTACATCGGTTGGCATCGATCTCCCCCTATTACATCAGTGCTTACCCCAATGCCGGACTGCCCAATCGGTTGGGCGAATATGACGAAACGCCCGCATCGATGGCTGCACAAATAAAAGAATTTATCGACGAGAGACTGGTAAATATCGTGGGTGGTTGTTGCGGAACGACACCCGAGCACATAGCCCGCTATCGGGAAATCACACAAAACGCCTCGCCCCGCCGTCCCATCGCGAAAGACAACCGTCTGCACATCTGCGGGCTCGAAGATCTCGTTGTCTGCCCCGAAAACAATTTCGTCAACATAGGCGAACGCTGTAACGTGGCAGGTTCCCGCAAATTCCTGAGGCTCATTCACGAAAAGAACTACACCGAAGCACTCGACATCGCACGCAAACAGGTCGAGGCCGGCGCACAAATCATCGACATCAACATGGACGATGCCATGCTCGATGCCCGCAAAGAGATGGTAGACTTCTTGAATCTCATCGTCTCCGAGCCCGACATTTATCGGGTTCCTGTAATGATAGACTCTTCCGAATGGGAGGTTATCTCCGCCGGCTTGAAATGTCTGCAAGGGAGAGCCATCGTCAACTCCATCAGCCTGAAAGAAGGAGAAGAAACATTCCTCGCGCATGCCCGTGAAATCAAACGGTTAGGAGCAGCGGTAGTCGTCATGGCTTTCGACGAAAAAGGCCAAGCCGATACCTATGAACGGAAAATCGAAGTCTGCGCCCGGGCTTACAAGCTCCTCACCGAAGAAGCAGGATTAGCGCCTTGCGACATTATATTCGATCCCAACGTGTTGGCGATAGCTACCGGAATCGACAGCCACGACAACTATGCGGTAGACTTCATTCGAGCTACGGCTTGGATACACGAAAACCTGCCGGGAGCGAAAGTGAGCGGAGGCGTGAGCAACCTCTCCTTTTCGTTCCGAGGCAACAATTTCATTCGCGAAGCCATGCACGCCGTCTTTCTTTATCATGCTATCCGCAACGGGCTCGACATGGCGATTGTCAATCCCGCCACATCGATTACCTACGACGATCTACCGACCGAAACTCTTGCGCTCATCGAAGATGTCGTATTGAACCGTCGGCCGGATGCGACCGAACGTCTCATCGACTTCGCCGAGAAACATCGGGACGAAGCAATCAAAAAAGAAAACAATATCGACGAAGACCGTCATCGGCAACCTGTCGCCGACCGACTGAAACAAGCTCTCGTCAAAGGCATATCGACACACCTCGAAACCGACCTCGCAGAGGCCGTCCGTCAATACGGCTCGGCACTCGCCGTCATCGAGCAACCCCTCATGGACGGCATGAACCGGGTGGGACAACTTTTCGGCGACGGGAAAATGTTCCTTCCCCAAGTCGTCAAGAGCGCCCGCACCATGAAGCAAGCAGTGGGTATATTGCAACCACTCATCGAGCAGAAAAATACCCGCAATGGAGAAACCTCCAAACGGGGAAAATTCATTGTAGCCACAGTCAAGGGCGATGTGCACGACATCGGGAAAAACATCGTCGCCGTCATTCTCGCCTGCAACAACTTCGAGGTAATCGACCTCGGCGTGATGGTTCCGGCTGAAAAAATCGTGGAGCGAGCCATTGCCGAACAAGCCGATTTCATAGGGTTGAGCGGACTCATCACCCCCTCCCTCGAAGAGATGTGCCACGTCGTTTCCGAAATGGAAAAAGCAGGACTGCGCACACCGGTCATCATAGGCGGAGCTACCACCTCGAAACTCCACACGGCCGTCAAAATCGCCCCGTGTTACAGCGGTGCGGTCATACATGCCGGCGACGCATCGCAAAACCCGCTCATCGCCGCACAACTGCTCAATCCCCAAACTCGTGAGGAGTTTATCCGCAGCATACGCACCGAACAAGAAGCACTGCGCAACTCTTTGAAACCGGTCGATTTAGTCACCCTATCCGAAGTCGAAAGATACGCCCCCTACATAGATTGGGACACATATACCGCCCCCGGCCTCGGCAAATGGGATTGCACACCGTCCCCGTCACTGTCGGCGACATACGACCTTTCATCAACTGGCGGGTATTCTTCTCCGTATGGAAAATAGGCGCAGGCTATGCCTCCATAGCCGACATGCAAGGGTGCGACCACTGCAAAGCCGTCTGGCTCGCCTCTTTCCCATCGGCCGAGAGAGCCAAAGCCGCCGAAGCCATGCAGCTCTACAAAGAGGCGAATCATCTGCTCGACACCCTCGAAGCAGAAAACAACACCTCTCCACAAGCCTGCTACCTACTTGCCGAAGCCGCCTCTTACGACAATATCATACGACTGCGGCTACCCGACAGCGATTTCGACATACCCTGTCTACGGCAACAAGTGCGTAAATCCGAAGCCAATGCCCGCTACTATTCTTTAAGCGACTTCATTCGCCCCGCCAACGACGGGAAACCCGATTATGCCGGACTATTCGCCGTCACCGCCGGAAACGAGATACAACGTCGCATAGAGCTCTTGCGTCGGGACGGAGACGACTATACCGCCCTCCTGCTCCAATCCCTCGCCGACCGTCTTGCCGAGGCCGCCGCAGAATGGCTGCACCGGCAAATACGCCGAGAATTTTGGGGTTATGCCCCCGATGAACCCGACCTCGACTTGCAGTCCCTCCTCTCCGTCCGGTATAGAGGGATACGTCCGGCAGTAGGCTATCCCTCCCTGCCCGACCATTCCCTTTTCTTCGATTGGGACAGAGCGTTAGACTTCTCGCGTATCGGAATAACCCTCACCGAAAACGGCGCCATGATGCCCAATGCCTCTGTCGCCGGACTCTACATCGCACACCCCGATGCCCGCTACTTCCACATCGGGCACATCGACGAAACCCAGCGCGAACACTATGCCCACCAAAGAGGCTTCACCCCCGAAGAGACCGGCAAATGGCTATCGGTATAATAACAGAGGGGTACTCTTACACTCCTCCCTGCCGTGTCCCGTAGCCTTACGGGGTGTTTCCGTAAGGAAATATAGGGGAGGTGGCACGCAGTGACGGAGGGGTTAGAAAAGCTCTCAAAAACGGAAAAAGTCCCCGCCTTTATCGGGCGGTGAAGACGCAAGGGAGACTGAGGAAAGAGGGCGAGGACTGTTTGAGCAAATGCGAATTCCGCAGACCCCAACGGTGACCATGGCGGCAAACCGTTAAGCCCGATAACTGCGGCGGTGCTTCTTTGTTCATCCTTCTCGCTGCTGAGAAGAATGAACAAAGAAAGTGAATTAATGTAACAGGGACTTTCTTTGGCAGGGAAAGTAACAAAGTCTGGACTCACCTATCTATATACCCCCACCCCAATAAAATAAAACAATCTGAATACGCTATATTACCTGCGCCAACCTGATATGAAGCACAAAATAAATCAAACATTATCTGAGAAGTAACAAAAAATTCAAAATTCACCGTTTTTTATAACAATATTTTCCTTTTTTATTCGAAAAAATATTACTTTTACACATCGAATCATCATCTTATGCAAATAATCTATAAACTTTATATTCAAAATTTCTATTTATGTCTAAAAAATTTAATATTTTATTAGTACTAGCAGCGCTATTGTGTTTAGCGCTTTCGGCATCTGCCGTCACATCTCCCTATGTAGTTGTGAAGCAAAATGCCCAGACGATCAAAACCCGAGGCGAGATAAAGGATCATTTCAAACGCAGGAGTATTACCACATTCCGAGGTAACAGTGTGACCAATCAAAACAACATTGCCTCCACTGCTTTCTCGCCCAATAAGGCTCCTGCCGCAACGGCTGTAAAAATACCCGACCTTATCGGTTCTGTGGTTCAAAGCAATGCCGGACTCAATGTTGGCATATATTCTATAAACGAAAATGGACTGAAAGCCATCAAAACCGATGATACCATGAATGCAGGTAACGGTGGAGCCGCCCTCGACGGCAAATACATTTGCTGTCTCATGGACCAATTCGGAGGTCAAGTATATGGAGCATATTATCGGGTATTCGACATGAGCGACTGGACATTGATCGAAGATAATCATAATGCCGATTTCAACTTGATGTCGGAGTGCATGACCTCTGATGGCAGCGTCATATACGGCTGTTTTTATAACATCGACCTGAGCGGCTACGAGCTAGGCACGATGAGCCTGACTCCGGTGAAACGAACCGGCACTATTCGCTCTCTCGCAGAGCCATATAGCGCATTGGCATGCGATGCCGAGGCGCTATACGGAATCTATGGAGATGGCCGCCTTGTGAAGATAAACAAAAGCACCGGCGAAGAAACCATGCTCACGAATATTGGCATCGTTTCGCATTACCTCACGTCGGCAGCTTACGACAGCAAAACGGGCATCCTATACTATGCCTCTTGTACCGACGCAGAAACTGCACTTTACTCGATCGACTTCAACAATGGATACGCCGTGTCCAAAATATGCGACTTGCAAGGCGAGGTGTGCGGCATGCACATCGTTGCGCCGCTTGCCGAGGACGGAGCCCCGGCTGCCGTTTCCGACCTGACAGTATCGTTCGGCGAAGGTGCTCTGAGCGGTAACGCCACATTCACCATGCCGAGCAAAACATTTGCCGGCAATGAACTTACCGGAAACCTCTCATACAAAGTCATGGCAAACGATGGGGAAATAGCTCAGGGCAATGCGGCTCCCGGCACACCGATCAACGCACCCATTCAAGTAACCAAAGCCGATATGTACAAATTCACAGTCATCGTAAGCAATAGCATCGGTGATTCTCCGTCGAGCAATAAAGTGAACTTGTGGGTCGGCCCCGACAAGCCATACGCCCCGGAAAACGTTGTCATCGCTTACGAAAACGGCACATTCAACATAAGCTGGGATGCTGTAACAGCTTCCGAAAACAACGGCTATTTCGACGCAAGCGAGGTGACATATACGGTAGCCCGCTACAACAACGGAGTCAAGGAAACAGTTGTAGCCGATGGCATCACAGCGACACAATGCGAGGATGCAGTAGCCCAACCGGAACAACTATCGATATATACATATAAAGTAACGGCTACATTCGAAGGCACAGTATCGAACGAGGCCAAATCAAATGCCGTGGTGATGGGAAACATTATACCGCCTTACACCAACGAACTCGCTACAAGCGACGACTTCTGCCCATTCACAGTCATAGACTCCAACGATGACAACAACAATACATGGGGCTGGCAAGAATCGGGCTGCGCATTCATTGGCTTCAACTGGCAAAACGACATGGACGATTGGCTAATGTCGGCTCCCGTGAAACTCGAAGCGGGCAAAGCCTATCGTTTGGCATTTGACGCACGAGGAGAGTCTGAGTACTACAAAGACCACTTTGAAGTGAAGATGGGCGACCAATGCAACGTGAGCGCCATGACTACCGAACTCATTGGTGTCACCGAGCTTACCGATGCCACCTATCGCACATACTATGCACTCATCACACCCGAAACGACAGGAATATACTACATAGGTATCCACGGCCTGTCGAAGAAGAACATGGGCTCGATCTATATCGACAATTTCACCATCGAAGCACCTATTCCCGATTCTGCACCGGCCATCGTCGAAAACGTAAAATTCACGGCCCAACCCGATGGCTCGGCAGCCATCGATGTCAGCTTCAATGCTCCCGATAAAAACATAGCTGGCAACGAGCTTGCATCAATCGCCGATGTGAAAGTGAACCGAGACGGGAACTTGGTACATACATTCACGAACGTATCACCCGGAGCACCCCTCACATTCAAAGATGTTGTAGGCGAAGAAACCACTGTTCACTATACGATTGTAGCATCGAACGAATTCGGAGAAGGCATACCTTACGACAAAGATGCCTATGCAGGATTGAAACTGCCGGCTACTCCCACCGATTGCAAAATCGTTGAGAGTGCGACCGTTCCCGGACAGGTTACAGTCACTTGGAATCCGTTGGCACAAGATGTGGACGGCGATTCCATCAATAGCGACTTGATCACATATACGATGGTCGACATGAACACGCAAATCGTGGCGACTGGGCTAACTGCGGAAGATGCGAAAAAGGGTTGGACTACCACTATCGACCTTCCTGAAAACGGAGAACAGGCTCTTGCCATATTTTACATATTCGCCGAAAACCGTGTCGGGCGCAATCCCATCAATGGGTTCACGCAAATGATTCCGGTGGGCAATGCCTATACCGTTCCGTTCAAGGAATCATGCCCCGAGGCTCTGCTTCAACACGTGTGGATGAATGAAGGCGCATATTGGAGCACGGCTCAATCGTGCTACCAGCCGGTGTGCATGCCTCAGGACGATGATCAAGGCATGTTCTACCTCGAACCCTTCCTTGCTAAGGAGAACAATCTATTGCTTTCGGGTAAGATTCTAATTCCAGAAAGCGACAAAGTAGGATTGTCGTTCTATTACTGCGGTACCACCGACGACCTCTTTGATCTCGCACCCACAGTGCGCATTCCCAGTGGTGAAACCTATTACCTGACCGAGCCCATTCATACCAATTCGGTAGGCACAGGTTGGCAACGCGTATTCGTTTCGCTTGCGCAATTCAAGGGCAAAGTAGTCCAAGTGGGTGTAAACGTGAACGCCCGTTCACAGCAAGATTACTTCCTGCTCGATAACATCGAAGTGCGAGAATTCTTAGGCCATGATGTCGCAGTGGCAGGCCTTACGACTCCGGCAACCATGACCGTGGGCGTTGACAACAAGGTGACAGCCACAATCACCAACATGGGCACACACGATGCGGACAACATCGCCGTACAGCTTCTTTCCGACAACGATGTGGTTGAAACTGTAAATATCGAGCATCTCGCAGTGTCGGCCAAGCAAACCGTCGAAATCACAGTACGTCCGACCGTTACACAAACCGAGGCCACGACTTATAAAGTGAATGTAGTGTACGATTCAGATGAAGACTTGTCAAATAACGAAAGCGAGGCTAAGACAGTGGAATTTATCGCCTCTGAACTTCCGGTTGTCACCATTAACGGAGCCGTTGAAGGCAATCAAGTAACCCTCGCATGGGACTCTCCCGATACAGAGAGCAAGACCATACCGGTGACCGACGACCTTGAAGCCTATGAGTCGTTCGCGATTGGAAAGGCCGAGAACTACACATTCTACGACATCGACGGAGACGAAACATTTGGCCTTAGTGATGTCATGTTTGAGAATCAGAGTAAACCCATGTCATATATCGTTTTCGATATCGAAGGCATCGATGAAGAGAGCCAGAACAAGGTAGCAAACTTTGCCCACTCTGGATCCAAATGCTTCGCAGCATTCTCTTCGACGACAAAGGCCAACGATGACTGGTTGATTTCGCCCGAACTTCCCGGCATGGAGCAAACCATCAGTTTTTGGAATCGCTCGACAAATGTCAACTACGGTTACGACCAGTTCGAAGTTCTATATTCAACTACCGGTAACACTCCGGCCGATTTCGTTAAGTTAGGCGATACATACTCGGCAAACCTCGGGTGGTCGAAAGTTGAGGTCCAACTCCCGGAAGGCTCAAATACTTTGCGATTCGCTGCATTTCCTATCAGACAGAGGCTTGGCTGATAGACGATATCAGTTACACTCGTGGTACGCCCAGCTACACGGTTATCGGGTACAATATCTATCGTGACTGTATCAAGATTAACGATGCCGTAGTAACAGATAATAAATATGTCGACAACCTTACAAGCTCTACATCAGAGACAGACAACCATAGCTACAATGTGACTGCTGTTTACGCCGAAGGTGAATCGGGTCTTTCAAATACATACGAGACCGCACCGTCTGGCATTGACGACACGCACACCGACGGCATATCGATTAAAACGTCCAAAGGCGTTATCATTGTCGAAGGAGCGAGCAACGTGGCTGTATATGGTATAGACGGCAAGATTCACGGAATCGGGCATGAAAATACTATAATTACAGTCGAGCCCGGCTTCTATGTGGTAAAAGCCGATGGCAAAGTAGCCACCGTCAGCGTTCGCTAACACCTATCGAAACGAACAATTCTCACAAAGGGGCTGTGTTAAAATGAAATGCCCCCAAGTAATTCTTTTGAAAGAGTCCGGTATAATACCGGACTCTTTTCATTTAACCACGGTTCAATTCTTTTTGTTCTATACATCGACATATTCATCTAAAACTTTCGTAAAATTTTCGACAGATTCTATCTTTTCAGCATAAAATAGTCCCGATTTCATAACACCTAAAAAGCTATCGACCATAACGCTGTTAAGACAATTCTCCCTTCGATACACGCCTTGTAGGATATGAAACTCCACAAGACACCACCGACAACCATAGTGTTGGTATTCCCGCCCCACACCGAAGCCCATCGAGATTGCCGAACTCGGTAAATACCTTGTCTGGCATATCGTATATTCTATTAAGATTGGGATATCTGGAAATGTTGTAAGATATTACCTGTGCCAACCCGGCATGAACGTTTTTACGGCGCAGAATAAAACAAGTATTATCCGGTAGAGAACAAAAAAAATTCAAATACTTAAATTTGATTTTATTCTTCTCTTGACCTATCTTTGCAGTGTCGGAAAGACTGCAAGTCTCCTCCGGCAAATACATATTATTGAAGCGTTTAGTTTTATCCTTACTTTGAAAATCGCCAATTTTTGAGTTACGGGGATAAACGGTACGAACGTTCATGCTTGCGTATGCAATCAATCGCCCATGCGGTATTGTTATACGTCTGGCGTGGGTTGGCTGTTTATTCGTAACAAGGTGTTTGGCGATACCTCAAAGTAGATAAACTGACAGGTTCCCACGCTTTTCTATTTTAAATGCCGAACGGAGGGGGACAGGGAGGCGACACAAACACAAGTTTATGAAAAAACAGTATTTCAATTTTTTGGGTGGGGCTCATCTGCTTGCTCGCCTTTTTCAGTGCAAATGTTTATGGTTTCGAAAGTGAAGGCTTCCTTTTCGACGTGATTTCCGAAGAAGACTTAACCGTGGAACTTTCATTCGTCAATTACAGCGACAATTTGGAGAGGGTCGATATACCCGCCACCATCAGCCACGAAGGGAAAACGTACAACGTGACGGTCATAGACAGCACGGCTTTCCAAAACTGTCGATATTCCACATCGGTTATCTCTATCCCCGAAACCGTAACGCATATACGGTTCGGATCATTAATTGGAAATAGTCCTTTCGATAATTGCGATGTCCTGACCGAGATCTCTGTTGCGGAAAACAACCCGCAATACTCCTCTTTCGACGGTGCGCTCTACGACAAAGGGCAAACCACCTTATTACGATGCCCGAAGGCTAAATCATCTGTATCGTTCCCCGAGACCATAACGACGATCGATAGCCATGCATTCGCTCAATGTAAGGAGTTCACCACCATGAATATCCCCGAAACGGTAACGACTATCGGCAGTTCAGCTTTTTATAATTGTACAGAATTAACTTCCATAAACATTCCCAATTCCGTAACAAAGATAGGAAGCTATGCGTTTCAGTTCTGTGAAGCGATAACCGCCATCACGATACCTGAGTCTATCATAACAACACATTCCATCACTGCTCCGCATTAGCATCCATAAACCTGCCCAATACCATAACCGAGATAAAGGCTAATGCATTCCAATATTGCCGGGCTTTGGCTTCTATCTCCATACCCAATTCCGTAATTTCTATTGGCGACTATGCGTTTTCCGATTGTTCCGCCCTCACCTCCATTCGCATACCGGAGTCTGTGACGACCATCGGGGCGGGTATCGTCACCGGGTGTACAAATTTGACGGAAATCCAAGTGGAGGCCGGCAATCCGGCTTATTCGGCCGTCGATAACATACTGTACGATAAAGAACAAACGACCCTCATTCAATGTCTGCCGTCCAAAACATCGGTGTCGCTTCCCGCCACGGTGACGGTTATCGGCAGTTCCGCCTTTAACAATTGCACAGGATTAACTTCCATAACTCTTCCCCAATCCTTAACGACTATCGGGGACCGTGCATTCTGGAATTGCACAAGCCTAACCTCTATCGACATTCCTCGCTCTGTAAGCGCTATCGGAGAATCTGCATTCTTCAATTCGGGACTCACCTCGATCAGTATACCCGAGGCCGTGACAAATATCGGCAACTCCACATTCAGTAACTGCGGATATCTTGCTTCTGTGACACTCCACGATGGAATAACCCATATCGGTGAACAGGCATTTGCTTTTTGCTCCCAATTAAACGCCATCGAGTTACCTCAAAATTTGGCCTCCATCGGTAAATCTGCCTTTGCCAACATCGGGTTGACAACCGTTATCATACCCGACAAGGTAACCGATATAGGCGAAAATTGTTTCAGCACTTGCAACCAATTGAGTTCGATCACCTTCGGAGCTGCCATAAAAAATGTGGGGGAGCAATGTTGTCGGCAGTTGCCCCTTGCTGACCTCGATCGTCTGGAATGCGACAAAAGCCAACGACTTCAATTCTAGTTTTTTATCCTACGACAATCAAATCGAGACCTTTACTTTCGGTGACAATGTAGAATACATTCCGGACAATCTCTGCGAACAAATGAGTAAACTAACCTCCGTGACCATACCCGACAAGGTAACCACTATCGGTAAAAATGCGTTCGGTCGTTGTTCGGGACTGACCTCAGTTACCATCGGGAACTCGGTAAAAGAGATAAGACAAGGCGCTTTCTACGGCTGTAACCGGTTAACTACCATAATCATACCGAACTCCGTAACAACCTTAGGCAATGAAGTTTTCTCCGGATGCAGGAATTTGGAATCCGCAACCATCGGGAATTCCGTAATCGGTATAGGAGAATATGCGTTCAGCGAATGTGAAAAACTGACGACTGTCATCATACCCAATTCGGTGAAAACCATCGGTTACGCAGCTTTTTATGAATGTACAGGACTAACCTCTATCACCATTGGAAGCTCGACAGAACAAATTTATGGCGATGCTTTCTCTGAATGTACCAATCTGAAAAGCGTATCCTGCCTTGCCATAAACCCACCGGTTTGTATGTGGGGGAAGTCCATTCGACAATTACGATAAGGATCTCTACGTTCCCACCGGCAGCGGAGACAAATATCGCAATGCCGAAGTGTGGAAAGAATTCAACATCACAGAGAAAACCTTCTCCGGCATACATTCGGCAGAAACAAAAAGAAGCTCGTATCTACACCCGTGACCATAACATCGTTATCGAAAACGCACTGCCGGGTACGCCCCTGTCGGTCTACAACCCTGCTGGGGTATGCATCGAATCGATGGAAATCTCTGACTCAGAAACGGAAATCGCACTGCCCGCACAAGGTCTTTACATCGTCAAATATGGGGACAGGAGCATAAAGGTCGTGCTCTGACATCTTTTATAATCCCGCGCGGGAGGAGCGCTCCCGGTCTTATACACCCTTTCTTTTCCCGGGAGTGCTTTTTCATACAACGGAACAACTCGGTCGTTCACAGCCAAATAGTTCCGTTGTATCTTTTTATACGCCACTCCTATTTTGCAACAAAAATATAGGGGAGGTGGTACGGAATGACGAAGGGGTTAAACCCCACAAACAAAACTTTTGTATTCTTTTTCAACCCCTCTCCTCAGGAACTACTGTTCCTTCGGTCTCTTCCCTATACTGCTAACGCAGCATGGGAATATACAATAGGGAGAAAAGGCTACTTTTTTCAATCCTCTCCCCTGTGTTTCCGAAGAAATATAGGGGGAGTGCCCGTAGGGCGAGGGGGTTAAACACAATAGTAGAACAAAAATATGAAACCCTCCCCCTGCCGTGTCCCGTGGCATTACGGGGTGTTTCCATAAGGAAATATAGGGAGAGTGCCCGCAGGGCGAGGGGGTTAAAACAAAAGACACACAAATTCCAAGAACAAACCCTCCGAAGAAAGTTCAATCATGCCATAAATCAAAGATGGCAAGACCATACATTTGCCTAAAAAAACAGAAGTATGGAAACACAAGAACAAATTTTGAAAGAACAACGGTTGAAAATAGAAACACTCCGGTATCGAATCCTGTTACGATACTACGAGTTACTGCTCACATTAGATGTAATGACACAACCCAACGAAGTGAAAACATTGATGGGGTATATCAACACACTCGAACGCTACGCCAAAAAGTATGAAACAAAACCCGTTAAAAAGAAATCGGGAAAGCGAAAAGAGCATATCGACGAAATACCGGTAACCGATGAAAATACCGGAAGCGAAGAAACGGATTATATGCCCGACAATCCGAGTAACCTTTTCGACCTGTTGGAGGACAGCGACGAGACATACCCCTCCCGAAGCCGATGTGTTGCCCACCGACATAGACGACTTTTTAAGAGCCGGTTATGCCCGTTATCTGAAACAAAAAAAGAAAATAAAGAGAAAAACAATCCGGCTCACCCGCAATTAGAGGATTCTCAACCTTGAAAAAAATGTAAAGACCGAGAACAAAATGCGAGAAATAATTGTTATCTTGCAATAGATATAACAGTATAAAATTATGCCACACCGTCTTTTCGTTCTCCTCTTTGGAATATTATTCATAGGTCTCCTCCCCGGTTCGGCTCGACAATCCCCGGACAAAATATGGCATAAACTCGATTCCATTCAAAACTATCGGACCGAGTTCACATATACAGTGACATTACCACTCACCGATTCGGAAATAAACTATCGGGCAGAACTCTCCTATCGAAAAAAATCCAATCGACACACTTTGCGGATATTCATACTTAATCGATTACAAAGCCGAGAACGATACATGCCCGTATGCCAATTTTATGGCTTACGACAACGGCGATTACTTCCGGTTCGACCGTGATCGGCTACGAGAATATCATCATCGCGAAGACAAAGAACCGTTCGCACATAAAGGTAACAATCCGGGAGTACACCGTTCGGGACTGTTCACCGAACTTTTCCCGGCTGAAATATCCCGACAATTAAAAACATTCGTCGGGAAAAAAGATTGTCTCGTACAATTTTTCCCCGACACGCTTGTACAGGACCGTCTGTGCGACGCCATACTCGTGAATGACTCCATAAAGGGCGAATTGTCCCGAACCATACTCTATACATTCGACACCCACGACGGGATGCCCCTATATCGGGAAACCGAAAATAATCCGGGTCATTTAGGTTCGCAAACCGTTACTGTAAAATATTCGGGAAACGATACGGATACGAAATTCCCCTCCGACTATTTCGGTGAGACCAACCTGCTGAAAAATTATGGAGAAATATTCCTCCGATTCCGCGAAGGCACTTATGCATCCTCCGACCGGGTAGGACAAAAAAGTCCGGAGTTTTCCCACAAATGGGGTGAACATCGGTTTTCTTCCGATCAGTTGAAAGGACAAAACTGCCTGCTCTTATTCCTCGACGAACGAGGCGAATTTTGCAAACAAGCCCTACAAATAGCCGAATCCGTATCCTTGCAAGAAAATCTGACGCCGGTTATACTCTACATAGAGAAACAACCCGAGAACATAGAAAACCGTTCGGGAGCCATCATACTGGAATATACCGGAAAAACAGCCAGCGAGTATGGCGTGACAGGCTACCCCACCCTCTTCCTGCTCGACCCCGAAGGCACGATACGATTCGTAAAAATAGGATATTCCCCGCTACTGGCCGAAGAACTCGAACTCGCCGTCAGGCAAATACTACACGACCGGCCCATACAAGCGCAGAAAAACAAATAGTTTCATCTATAAATTAACAACAATGGAAAAAATCACTTTCAAAGGCACACCCGTACATACTTACGGTAAATTGCCGAAAGTAGGAAGCCAAGCTCCCTGCTTCACACTTACTCGATCCGACTTGACTGAACTTTATTGTCACGACCTCAAAGGACGTCGCATTGTACTGAACATCTTTCCAAGTCTCGACACTTCGGTCTGTGCTACTTCGGTGCGTAAATTCAATGAGCTGGCAGCATCTCTGGACAATACGACCGTCGTGGCCGTCTCCAAAGATCTACCTTTCGCCCAATCACGCTTTTGCACGACCGAAGGCATTAAAAACTTAATTGCCGCATCGGCATTCCGTTCGCCCGAATTTTCAAAAGATTACGGTGTGGAAATGGTAGACGGCCCGTTAGCCGGACTATTGGCCCGTGCAGTCGTGGTCATTGACGAAAATGGAAAAGTCATTCACGCCGAACTCGTCCCCGAAATCGCACAAGAACCCGACTATGAAGCCGCTATAAAAGCGTTGAAATAAACTTCGACCCACACAACTGAATCCCTTCCTCTATATCGAATGTAAAACGATATAAAGGAAGGGATCACAATGTTATTCTATTTCAGATCTGCTGTTTTAATACCGACAACCTCTGATCGTTTCTATCAAACGTACAAAATCATCTGGATATACATCACCGATATTACCGATACGGAATGTATCTGCCTTAGAAATCTTCCCCGGGTAAATAACAAAACCCTTTTCTTTCAGTTGCACATAAAACGACTTGAAATCAAACCCTTTATGTGGATAAAAGAACGAAGTAATGATAGGCGACTGTACCTCATCGGGTAACAAAGTTTCGAATCCGAGTGTACGCATACCGTTTACCAATACATCGTGATTTTCACAATATCGTTTATAGCGTGCGGTTACGCCCCCTTCTTCCGTAAGCTCTTCCATAGCTTGTTTAAATGCCCGCACCACATGAGTAGGAGAAGTAAAGCGCCATTTACCATGCCCTTTCTCCATCGTTTCCCACTGATCGTAAATATCGAGAGAGAGAGATTTAGACACCCCACGGCAACGCATCAGTTCAGATTTACGAGCGATGATGAATCCAAAGCCGGGAACTCCTTGTATACATTTATTAGCACTACTTATCATAAAGTCGACACCCAACTCTTGCAAATCGATGGGAATGCCTCCAAAACTACTCATTGCATCTACAATCAGTCGCTTGCCATACACCTTGACTATGTGAGCAATGTCTTTTAACGGATTGAGAATGCCCGTTGTTGTTTCGCAGTGAACTATGGCTACATGAGTAATATCGGCATTGTGGGCTAAATAGTCGTCTACATAACTTACCGATATCTGCTCTGTTTCATCAAAAGCCAACAGATCATAATCTATCCCATGATATTCGGCAATGTTTCCCATGCGATCTCCATAAGCTCCATTGCTTAATATAAGGAGCTTATCTCCCGGCTTAATAGTACTTCCTATAACTGCCTCCACACAATATGTGCCGCTACCTTGCAACAAAATGGAGGTATATTCATCAGGGGTGCCGAGAAGACAATGCCACAAGCGAATTTCGTATCTCTTCCACAATATGTACATTGTAATCCTCGTCCCATGTACACCAATCGGTGAGCATGGCTTCTTTTACGGTTTCGGAAGTAGTAAGAGGTCCGGGAGTCAATAAAATGTAAGGTTTCATATCAATTGGTTTTAAAAATTATTGGAATCATTCATTCTTCGATTTATATCCTGTATTACAGAGGGCAACCCGGTAATGTCGTCCACCACATAATGAGCCCCTGCACCTAACATACGATTACGGACAACAGCTTTCCTGTTTTCCAGTTCCGCCATAGGTAATTTAGAAATCTCGTCTTCGGTAAGCCCCAATTCATTACTACCCAGAATAACACCCACCGTCCACACCTTCGAATTGACACCTTCTTTAATATCCGCTATCGTATCACCATATTTTTAATACGCAGTCGACCGAAGAGACAGCCAAATCTATCATGTTTTGGTAAACCATATACGGGTAAGGACGCCCAGCAGGTAACCGATCTGAGGTTACACAATTGTCTATCACATAACCTTTCCGAGCCGCAGCAGGGACTACCACGTCCATCATCGCTTGGGTATATCCGGTTGTTGAGCCAACCTTGATGCCCTGACTCCGCAACTGCATAATGGTTTCGACGACGCCGGGAATAGGTTCCGAATAATCTTCCAAAGTAGCAAACAATACACGCTGAAAATCATTATAACGACCTTGTACATCACTGTCGTCATAATCTCGTCCAAACTTCAAGCGAAAATCCTCGGCCACTCGTTCTATCGCAAATAAAGCTCGAATTTCTTCTATTTTCGTCAACCCCATAAATGCCCGCGTTTCTTCCGGGGTGACCTCCAAACCAATGTTTTTGAAACTTTCGACAAAAGCAGCAACGGGAGCCATGCAACCATAATCGACGGAGGTCCCTGCCCAATCCATGATAATACACTCTACTTTCTTCATGATTCTTAGTGATTTATGATTGTTTTTATTTATTTTACCTGTTGAGTATTCGCAATCTTAGGTGATAGTCCGAAACAGTTTTGCGTAATAAATAATCTGTTCTTTCCAACACAAACTGTACGTTCACGGCGATAACGTGCCAGCAAATAGACGAGTGCCCCCATAAACGCCATAGCACAAGTAACTCCTACATATCCCGACATCAGATTATAGAAATGCAACCAATCGATATTCGGCTTAAAACACTCTTTCAACACCAATACCAATACCGTACCCATATAACCGATAAAGTCGAGTGTTATAATAAAAAAACCTACGTTTCCTCTAATACGGAAACAAGCGATGAAACGTTCGAAAAAAGAGCGTTTGAAAACTGAGATATACCGTATAAAGGGACAAACTTTGCAGAAACAGCCATGTAGTAGTAGACAATTCGAGCGTATTGTAATTGAAGGCTATGAAACTAAGTGTCAATGTACCGCAAGTAACTAATACAAGCAGTGCACACAATACTTTCATATCGTTCTTTATCAATGACATTATGCCAAAAACGAAAAGAATAACAAGTGTTACAATCGCATCTATTTTGGCAAAAGCCCACGAAGATAAACCGCTGGCCTCCACATTAATGATCTTTACTAAAAAATCTTCTTTGATATCCTGTAAAACAGTGATAAACAAGTTCGCGAAAAATAGCAGTAACAATACCGGCATAAAACTTTTGAAAATATGCATGCGCCCCTCCCGATTCAACGTCACTCGCTCGGTTCGTAACTTTTTGTCTTCCTCTGTCGGTTGAGGAAGACGCGTCATCAACCAACCCAATAACGATAACAAAGGAAAAGCAAAAGCACCGATAAAAGCCGGCATCCAAAACTCACTAATATGCAGATTTTCCATAACAAACAAACCAATGGATTTTGCCGTACCCGAACTAATAGCGATACTCAATCCCATAAGACTGGCCAACAGGTCGGTGACACGGCGACCTTCCAAAAAACTGAATATCACACCCCACATGCAACCCAATGAGAGTCCATTAAAAAAGAGAGCAAATACATTGAACGGCCGGGGAAGCAAACCAAACAACACAAGAGATAATTCGGCAACGGCTACCGACAAAATGATAAATCGTAACCGGTTTTCTTTTTTCAATTCCGAAATTACCTTAATACCTATTAATTTCGATAGAAAGTAACCAAAAATCTGTACAATGCTTGTTACGGTTTTATAGTCCATGCCAAAAAAATCGAGTCCATCGAATGTTGCCGCCGTAAACGGTTTACGTAAAGCATATACTAACGAATAAGACAACAAAGCCGCACCGCCTGCCCAAAAAGATAAAAAGTACATCGGATAACTTTCGGTTAGAAGAAATACTTTTTTTAGTTCGTTTATATTCATCAGATCTCTTATATTCTTGATTTCGTCGACAAATGTAACGCAACTTCAAAAGCCCAAAAATGAATTTTTATTATTTATAAACACCATATTTTCAGAGTTTTATAACGTAACATTAATGAAATATTTATGCAATGAAAACATAATAGAAGTTTAGTTTCTTTGTATAATTATTTTAAGGTTCGATAGAAATTTAATGCTTATGAACGATTTGCTTGACATATATAAGCGAATAGAGTATTTACGGAATCAAGGCGTAAAAATGAAGGAAATCGCCGACTATACCAACATGGCAGCCAGCGTATTATCTTCTTTATATTCCAGCGTATTACCCACCTATTTGAGTGGTATCAATAAAGGAGAAAATGAAGAAGATGCGTTGGATTATGCCCTTTCACAAGTGAACAATATATCAAAAAAAAGAGGTTGTTAGGCAATTTACAGGAATTGAAAACACAACTTTTCCGATTGGAACCCAATACCGGTGCAGAAGAAAAAGCAAATCCTTTTTTAAACATGCTAACCGAAGAAATGCAAAACTCGGTGCAAGAGGTATATAATTACAGCGGAATTTATATCAGTTACAGTTTATCGTCCTCATCGCATTCATTGAAAGTAGAGCCTTATCTAATCTCTGCTTCCGAAAACAACTCTTACGTAAGAGTAATGCACATGAACACATATAATACGACTCATTGCGGCATAGGTATGTTCAGCAATCATCAAAATGCCTACATTATGTTCAATGAACGGGAAATGCCGCAAATGGCTTTATTTACCATTTATCTACAATTACCTATGTATGATTTTCCCCATATGCTGAAAGGTCTCTACCTATGTTTAGATTATAACCGCAATCCTATTGCACGGCGCATCCTTTTCATCAAGCATTCCGACAGTACTAACATCGACGATTTCCTGCTTTTAAAAGGTCGCCTCGTATCACCCGAAGAATTAACCGACGAGATACGTCCTTATTACGATTATACTTGCCAGCCGGGAGACTACATCAAAACATGCAACGTCCCTTCTCCATTACTGAATGCAAAAAAGATCTGGACAGAGAAAAAAGAATGTGGGAAATTTAGTATCCGGTCCAAACGAAAAGGAGTTTTTATCTCTCTGTTTCATCGCTTAAAAAGGAAGTTAAAAACAAAAAGTTTAAGAAAACCGGTTGATGATCCTCGCAATTTCAAGCACATCGGATTCGTTTAGATAAGCCGACATCGGCAGGCTCAATACCTCATCGGCAAGCTGTTCGGCAATAGGCAGAGGCAATCGATTGTATTCTCGATAACACTGTTGTTTGTGTGGAGGTATGGGATAATGAATGAGAGTACCCACCCCTTCCGATTCCAAATAGTTTTTCAGCCGGTTCCGCTCGGAACATCGTACGACATACTGATGCCAAATGTGTTCTCCCTCACCTCCCGGTTCGGGAAGTACGATTTCCTTTTGCCATGTATATGTTCGGAATATGCCTTTGCGACAGCGACCCTACGGCGATTATCCTCATCGAGATATTTCAATTTCACCGATAAGAATGCAGCTTGCAAATCGTCCATGCGGCTGTTCACTCCCTTATAAAGATTCACATACCGCTCTGCCGAGCCGTAATTACCTAATGCTCGGACCACTTCGGCCAGTTCCCCGTCATCAGTCGTCACTGCTCCCGCATCGCCCAATGCGCCCAAATTTTTGGTCGGATAGAAACTCAATCCGGCGGCATTGCCCAAAGCTCCGGTGTGAAACGAGCCCTGCAATCCCGCCACCGGCGAAACCGCACCGAAAGCCTGAGCGTTATCCTCTACAATTTTCAACCCGTAACGGGCAGCTACGTCTTTCAGACATTCGTCCCAACAAACCCGACCGTACAGATGGACGACCATAATCGCCCGCGTGCGAGCGGTTACAGCCCGCTCCACCAAAGAAGTATCGAGATTGTATGTGTGTATCGACGGCTCGACGAACACAGGTACGAGCCCGTTGTCGGTAATGGCGAGAACCGAAGCTACATAGGTATTCGAGGGCACGATCACCTCGTCGCCCGGCTGCATGACACCCATCTCGATGTATGCGCGCAACATTAAACGCAAGGCATCCAACCCGTTTCCCGTAGCTACCGCATAGCGACAACCCAGATATGCACATAATTGCTCTTCCAACCGGGACACGTACTTCCCCGGATATACCACCCGCCCTCGATAACTTCGGCGGCGATGGTCTTCATCTCCTCCATATAAGGAGCATTGGTTTCTCGTAGGGATAATTGGGGATATTTCATCTATCGGCTAATTTCTTTAAACTCTTGATAATCGCGAATATAATCCGACTCTTCGTAATAATCGGAAGTCAGCACCAAACAGACCGACCCCGACGAGAAATTATTGAGTACCCGCCAGATACCCGGCACGATAAGCAGCCCGTAGGAGGGTCGGTTCAAAGTCACCGTACGGGTGGAGATGCCGTCGTCGAGAATTACATCGAACGATCCACCGGCCGCCACCAACAACTGGTAAAGTTGCTTGTGTGAATGACCGCCCCGTTCCTCTCCGCCAGGCACATCATACAGATAGTACACCCGTTTCACGGCAAAAGGCAGGTCGATGTCATTCTCCACCACAGTGATGTTTCCATTCTCTCGCTCGTGCTTGGGCAATCGTATCAGTCGGCAATCGTCCACCGAAGCTCTTTTACTCATCATTCCTTCCTTTCAATAAAGTGCGGTACTCTTCAAAATCTTCTATATAATCGCCGGCATCGTACAAAGTCGACGACAATACCAACGCCAGCGAATTGGTCGAGAAGTTATCCAGCTCACGCCACATCATGCGGGGCACATACAAGCCGTAATACGAACGTGCCATGTGATAGCGCCGAGTCTCCGTGCCGTCATTCAACACGATATCGAAGCTGCCCGACAAGGCCACGATAAACTCCTCCTGTTCTTTGAAAGCGTGGCCGTTGCGATGCTCGTCACCCGGCACATCGTACAGCCAGTAAGTACGCGCTATCTCGAACGGAATATGCCGTGCACTCGATGAACGACAGGTTTCCCCGCTTGTCTGCCACTTTGGGCAACTCGATCCATCTCACCCGGTCAAAGCTCATCGTTCGCCAGTCTTATCAAATATTGTCCATACTGGTTTTTCTTCATCGGCTCGGCGAGTCCGAGCAAATGTTCCTTGTCTATCCACCCCATGCGATAAGCGATTTCTTCCAAAGAGGCCACTTTCAGTCCTTGTCGGTGTTCGATGGTCTCGATAAAGTTCGATGCCTCGTACAGCGATTCATGCGTACCGGTATCGAGCCAAGCGAAACCTCGTCCCATCAACTGTACGCCAAGAGCCTGCGATTGGAGAAAGACCTGATTCACCGAGGTTATTTCCAATTCTCCCCGTGCCGATGGTTTCACCTGCTTGGCAACCTCCACGACCCGATTAGGGTAAAAATAAAGACCGACCACGGCATAGTTGGAACGAGGCTTTACCGGTTTCTCCTCGATACTGATCGCCCGTCCGCTTTCGTCGAACTCGACTACACCGTAACGTTCGGGATCGCCCACCCGGTAACCGAACACCGTCGCCATTCCTTTATCGGCATCGGCAACGGCCTGTCTCAGCATGCGGGTAAAGCTCTGCCCGTAAAAGATGTTGTCGCCCAACACCAAGCACACGGTGTCGTTCCCCACAAACTTCTCCCCGATGATAAACGCCTGCGCCAGTCCATCGGGCGATGGCTGCTCGGCATACTCGAAACGCACGCCGAACTGTCCGCCGTCTCCCAACAATCTCTTGAATCCGGGCAAATCGGTAGGAGTGCTAATAATAAGTATCTCACGAATACCAGACAACATCAATACCGATATGGGGTAATAAATCATAGGTTTGTCATACACCGGAAGCATCTGCTTCGATACTCCCGAGTAATGGGATACAATCTCGTGCCGGAGCCTCCGGCCAATACTATGCCTTTCATCGTTCGTATCTTATTAGGGCAATCAACGATTGCCATACATTTGTTCGTAATATTTCTGGTAATCGCCGCTGACTACTTCGTCCACCCAATCTTGATGATCGAGATACCAACGCACAGTTTTCTCTATCCCCACGGTAAAGGGGGTCTCGGGATACCAGCCCAATTCACGGGCAATCTTCGACGGATCGATGGCATAACGCATGTCGTGCCCCGGACGGTCGCCCACGAAAGTAATCAAATCCTCGTTAATATTCTTCACATCGGTCTTCAATACCCTACGATATTCCGGTTCTTCCCGCATGATACGGGCAATAATACCGATGATGAGCTTCACGATATTGATATTCTGTTCTTCGTTGAATCCGCCCACATTATAGACTTCGCCGATACGGCCGCGTTCCAATACGGCATCGATAGCCTTAGCGTGGTCCTCCACATAGAGCCAGTCGCGTACATTCTCACCCTTACCATAGACCGGGAGTTTCTGACCGGCCAATATATTCTTGATAATCAGAGGTATCAATTTTTCCGGGAAATGATAGGGACCGTAATTGTTGGAACACCGGGTAATATTCACCGGCATGCCGTAGGTTTCGTGGTAAGCCCTCACGAACATATCGGCACTCGTCTTCGAAGCCGAATAAGGAGAACGGGGATCGAGCGGTGTCGTCTCCGTAAAGAACCGCTTGCCATAAGTATGCAGGTCGGTACGTCCGGTCACCACTTTGCGCACATCGGCATCGGTAATTTCCAACGGCTGCGGGTCGATATAATCCTTAGACAACGAGCCGTAGACCTCGTCGGTCGATACTTGCAAGAATTTCTTTCCCTCGGCATAGAGAGGCTTCCCTTCGGAATCTTTTCCCTTATACCAAGCCTTGCGGGCGCAATCGAGCATATTCTGCGTGCCCAATATATTCGTTTCCAAGAAGAGCTGCGGATTGGCTATACTGCGGTCTACGTGCGATTCGGCCGCAAAATTGACCACATAATCTATATCGGTTTCGGCAAAAATGTTCGCTACCAATTCAGCATTGCGTATGTCCCCTTCACGAACCGCACTCTCGAATCGGCTATTTCGTCTTTAATAGTACCCAGATTCCCGGCATACGTAAGTTTGTCTAAAACGACCACATATATATCTTCTTCGTACTTTTTCAACAAATATTTCAAAAAGTTCGCCCCAATAAATCCGGCCGCACCGGTGACCAAATATCTTTTCATAACCTGAAATTTAAAATTCGCTGCAATTTACAACTTTTTTAAGAAATAATCCAATACGAAATATTTAGAAACTGTTTTAATTTTTTTCAAGCGACATTCGAGAACCTCTACGAGGGTATTCACTCAGACTTCCCCCTCCAATATAGTAATACTTTTAGCAGTCGATGGGAGAAATTCACCTTATAAATATATAATTAATTATAGTATAATATTACTATTTATGAGGTAAATCATAAAAAACCAATTTTCTCACTAGGGATTAAACCTTCATATTAGTTATAAAATATATAAGCGATTACATACCGTTAGAAATAACCCATAATAAAATTATATAAAAGACAACCGTTCGTTACTAATATCATTAAAAAATAAACAAACACATTTAATTACCCATTAAAAACACTTTTTATGTATGAAAAAATCTTTATTTAATCCGTTACTGCTTTTAGCAGGTCTACTTGTTTCAAATCTATCCGTAGCACAGGTTACTCCTATTTCAGGGGTTGTCGAACCCGAAATAAGCACAGCGGAATCCCCCAAATGGTATACAATGATGTCGTCCCACCTCACGGCTTCCGATCGACAAAACCGATTTATGAAATGGGACGGTTCGAATTTATGTACCGACCAGCTAACCACACCGCCAACCGATGCTGCTCATCTGGCGTTTGGAAAAAAGCGGACGGAGGCGACAATTACTGCGTACTGGTTCATTCAAGCGGTATGCGCATTGTTGTTCCAGTAGAAGCTACCGCTATCAACAATACGATGTTAGAGATGAGTGCAGACGAGGGTGCTGTTTGGGTACTGGCCACATCTGCTTCCACAGGACAACAGCAGTGTGCCGATAAACAATACTGTCTGGATTACACCGGGATTTCGGAAGCCGCTTATCTGAACGCCGCAGATACGTCATGGGATTACGGTGTAACCGTTTATGAAATGGGAACACACCAAGCCTCGGGCTGGTTTTTCTATCCGGCTCAATACACCCCTCCAACGGCTACCAAAACCGTCTCAGTAAAATCGGCAGACTCGGCAAAAGGATCGGTATCCATAGAAGGAAAAGAGTCGACAAGTGTAGAGGTTCCTGAAACGGAAGCTCTTATCGTAAAAGCGACCGCAGCCGACAACTATATGTTTTACAGATGGGTGGAAGAGGGAACTGAAACTGTTATAAGTTACAGACACACTTATTCTTACGAAGGGACAGAAGATAAAACTCTCGTCGCCGAATTCGTCGAAAAGGATTATCCCATCATGACCCGTTTCTACGTCACGGACCTTAATCAACAGAACCGTTATTTAGGCTCTGTTTCTTATACCGCAGGCGATAATACCGAGACTCTGTTCACCTGCGCAACCCAAGAAGAACTCCCCTTCACCGAATATAAAAAACTACATACACCACAAGTAGAAGGAGCTGTTATCGACAAGACCGAAAATCCGATCCGCCTCGAAGAGGGTGTTGAAAACTTCTCCATGAATTTCAAGCAGTATAACGAGGATATCACCTATAACAACGGATATAGAGACATCGTATGCGAGCCTGAAATCGTCTGGTCTTACCAAACACTCTACATAGACTGGAACAACGATAAAGAATTCAGCGGCGAAAACGAGATTTACGCTGCCGTAGGCAATAACTCAGGCGACAATACTTTCGACGATCCTGACGGCAATGTTACAGAAGGTTGGGACAGAACGATAACCGTTCCGGCCGAAACCGCTCCCCGGAACCTATCGCATGCGCGTCGTTTACATGGGGCCCGATCCCTGGTCCAACGACTGGCCCTCGAAAGTCTTTACCGAATTCTATAACGAGATAAGAAACGGTATTGCCTATGATTTCGAAATCGCCATCTCTCCGGCATCGGGAATCGAAGGAATAGCTTCCGGTAAGGTTTATTACGATGCTCACGCCGGACTCTTGATTTCCCCCAATCCCACCCAAACCACCGTTTATAATTTGTCGGGACAGATTGTCTTGCAAGTAAACAATACAACAGAAATCTCTGTATCGGCCCTCGAAAAAGGGTGTGTATATCGCAAATGTAGGCGGAGAAATGATCAAATTCATTAAATAACTTTGATATAAAAGCATAGGATAAAATTATATTGTCCTATGCTTTTGTATTTATATCCAATAGATAAGACATGAATATATTCTTTAAATTTCTGGCAGCGGCCACCGTTGCTACAATGACAATACCGGCAATAGCCGCCGACGATTCGAGTAACGACTACATTTCATCGAACCCTTTCGAAACCATGATACGGCTGGGGCGTATCAGCGAAAAAAGCCCCGTATACCAAATGCCGGCCGGATCTGCCAACGGAGGCTATATCTCTTCGGCAACGACCTCGGGCGATGCTGTCATCTACCCGTTGGGATATGCAAAACCGAACTCTCCCGGCAGTTATTTCGCCATAGTGTCGAAAGAGACTTCCTTATTGATCGCGGGCGAAACTTTCGAGTTCAATGCGACTATGACCGTCGATCCGTCGAACTATACCCTCTCGACTTACACCGACTGGAACCGCGACGGTGTATTCGAAAAAGGAATCACGACCCGCCCAAGTAGCAGCCTCCACCAAAAGTTTCGTACAGACCATAGCGATACCCGAAAACGCAGAACTCGGAAAAACTCGCATACGCATAAGAATCGAATCGACAACCCCCTCCTCGGCCGATGCCTCGATTAGCGGACGGGTATATGATTTCGTAGTGTATGTTTTGGAAGCATCGGATAGAACCGACCGCTTTATAAGCGTATCTTCGAACAACGACGAACTGGGAACTGCCATTATCGAAACACCGGCAAACGACGCCGGCCGTTACGAAATAGGGACACAAGTCACCGTAAAAGCTATTATCAATGAAAATTCGGAGTCTGCCATAGAATTCAAAGGTTGGCAAGAGGGAAACGAAATCGTGAGTGAAGAATCGGTCTACACATTTACCGTAACGAAAAGTACGAGCCTGATAGCCGTATTCGAAGCCGCTGTTCCCGTATTAGCCACCCCCGAAATAAGCACGGCCGAAGACCCGATTTGGTATCAAATCATGAATGCTCACACCGACGCCAACCGAAAAGAGAGATATATCGCCTATGATACGAACACAGGTGGGGATTATTCCACCGCACTGAGGGTGGAAAAACCGGCGAACCAAACAGACAAATTTCTCTGGCGGTTGGAAGATGCCGGAAATAATCGGGTATATATCGTAAACAAAGGGACGAACTTGCAAATATCCGGGTCGAAAGTCTTAGAAAAAGAATATTTTACCGCTTCTACTCTCGGGAGTCAATTCACAATCGAATCCAGCGGTCATGAAAACGGGAGCTACTCTATCAAGTACGAAGGCGACAATTCCTATCTGTTAAACGCCCAAGACGGTACATGGGGAGTCGTTCTATACAACGCCGGTATAGGAACAGGTTCGGGGTGGTATTTTTTATCGAGTGCCTTTAAAAACCCCCACAGGAATTGAAAACGGAGACAGAAGCGTAGCACCCAAAGCCCACCTCTACGACGGACGACTGAGCATAACCGGACTGGACGGACGCAACACGATCAAAGCAGTGAGCCTCTCCGGCCAACTGTTAGGAAATTACTTTTCTGCCGATACCGTCTTCGAAGGGGAATTGAAATATCCCGAAAGATTTATCGTCTTAGTCATCGAACCGGAAAACGGGAAAACGACCACACTCAAACTTCTCGATAGCAAACTTTAAACACCTTTATAAAACGTATGAATACCAATAAATTTATATACCCTGCAAGCAGCCTGCTCCTTACTTCGGGTTTGTGCTTCGCCCAAGAAAGAGATGCTGTCGCCACAACAGAACGCCCCAATGTCATTTACTTGCTTTGCGACGACATGGGATACAGCGATATAGAGGCCTACGGCCAACAAATGATATCGACTCCCAATCTGAACAGGCTCGTAAATAAAGGCATGAGTTTCACTCAATTTTATGCAAGTACAGCCGTAAGCGCTCCATCAAGAGCTTCGTTGATGACCGGGCAACACACCGGACATACCAAAATACGGGGAAATAAAGAAATACAACCCGAAGGACAAGAGCCTCTCGATCCGAACGTAGAAACGTTGGGACATCTGTTTCAACAAAACGGATATGTGACAGGTTGTTTCGGTAAATGGGGTATGGGTTATCCCGGTTCGGGCGGAGAAGCTAACAAGATGGGATTCGACGTATTTTACGGATACGACTGTCAGCGTAAAGCGCACTCTTACTACCCGGGTATTTGTGGAACAACCAAGAAAAAGAGTATCAAAACGGACGTTATTCGCAAGATGCCATACACGAACATGCGATGAAATTCATCGAAGACAACAAGGACAAGGCATTTTTCGGTTATTTCACATATACGATTCCCCATGCCGAACTGTGCCAACCGCAAGACAGTATCGTCGATATGTATAAAGGTATATTTCAAGAGCCCCACCCGTGGTACGACAATGGAGATTATGGCACAGCAACTAATCCCCGCGCACAATTTGCGGCTATGATTACCCGATTGGACACGTATGTGGGACAAATCATCGATAAACTGGAAGAGCTGGGTATCGCCGAAAAGACTTTATTTATATTCACGAGCGATAACGGCCCTCATAACGAGGGAGGAGCAGATCCGACTTTCTTCAACACAGAGGAACGACTGAGAGGATTGAAACGAGCTTTGTACGAGGGCGGTATGCGCGTGCCTTATATCGCCTATTGGCCGGGGACTATCGAGGCCGGCTCTATAAGCGACTTGATGGCAGCCGGCTGGGATATGATGCCTACTTTCGTAGAATTGTTGGGTGAAGATACGGATTGGCGCGAAGAGGCGATGGACGGATTGTCCATACTCCCTACTCTGACCGGAAAGGGAGAACAACGGCAACATGACTTCTTGTATTGGGAGTTTCACGAGGAAAACGGTCGCCAAGCCGTAAGAGCCGGAGATTGGAAACTGATTCGACAAAATATCAAAAACGGAAACCCGACTCATGAGTTGTACAACATTGCCGAAGGCCCGCATGAAGACAATAATTTAGCTAATACTTATCCCGACAAAGTGGAAGAGTTGAAAGTCATTATGGATCGGGAGCATATACACTCCGACATATTTAACTTCGGACGTTGATTTACCGGTTCCCGTATAATATAAAGATAAAAATAGCGGCTTCTCGCAAAAAGCCGCTATTTTATAACAGGATCCCACAGGTTCGACAACGCTGTTTATTCGATATTTTTATTCAGTTTATTCCATTCCGAAACCGGGGGAATGATTCCCATCGCTATCACCTCATCACGCAAATCGCACAAATGCTTATAACTGCGCTCCAATTCTTTATCTTCTTCCGGCGTACCATACACCGGGTTATAATGTACTCCCGAACGATCGAGAATCGTCTCCATCGCCATAAGTATGTGGTTGAATTTCCCGTCAGACAAATAAACACCTGCCGGCCACGTGAAAGGATTTCCACCCATTGCCGCAGCAATCATCTCGATAGAAAGATAGGCCGGGCTCTGAAAAGAAGAGCGTCCTCGCAAATCGATAATGTGTTTGCCTCCTTGAACGACTTGCTGGCGTATCTTCTCCCAGTCTTCGGCCGGTAATTTTTCCGTTCCGATAAGCTCGGCGAGCGGAGTTCCTTTTACTTTTGTCGTCGAAGCAAAAACCGCCATTTGCTCGCCATGCCCTCCATAGGTACGGCAATTTTCGATTTCATCGGCTACCGCATGGAAATATTTTGCCAACTCGCTCCGCAAACGCGTACTATCGAGCGCCGCAAGCGTGGATACCTGAGACGGTTTCAAACCCGAATAAAAGCAATACGATCAACCCCGTAATATCGGCCGGATTGAAAACGACGACCACATGTTTCACATCGGGACAATAGCTGCGTATATCCTTACCGAATTGAGCGGCAATTTCGGCATTTCCTTTCAATAAATCCTCTCTTGTCATTCCTGCTTTGCGAGCAGCCCCTCCGGAAGATACGATATACGAAGCTCCCGTAAGAGCTTCTTTCACATCGCTCGTGAAGGTTATATCTACCCCTTTAAATGCACAATGACGTAATTCCTCGGCAACACCTTCCAAAGCCGGAGCATAAGGGTCATACAAACATAAATGGGGAGTCAAACGCATCATCAATGCAGTCTGTGCCATATTCGAACCGATCATACCGGCAGCACCCACGATCGTGAGTTTTTCATTCGTCAAAAATTCCATATTCGTTATATTTAAATGATGAGTTTTCTTTATTCCGTTACAAATATAACAAGCGAAACCTGATTTTGATTATCATTCTTTTTACCATTCATAACAAAAGGTTATCGGCATAAACAGCCCTGCGGTTAAAACCGGACACAATACATTCATTATAAGATATATACATATTAAATCACAATCATTTTATCCGTCACGCGACCCATATAATTTTCTGCCGAGAGGTTTGGAAAATCGACTGTATTTTCCTATATTCGCATATCGTTATCTCGAATACGCGATTGAAGATATCATAATAAAAAGAATACCATGACTTATTACAGCGAAACACCGAGAGAGGGTATCAGCCTCCCGGACGGTACATTCAAAGGAGTTCTCAAAGATGGCAAACCCAGTTGGGGCACACTTACCGACCTCTGCGGGATTATATACGAAGGAGAATTTCAAGACGGAAAAATACAAGGCAAAGGTATAATGACATTCCCGGAAGGACAACGATATGAAGGAGATTTCGTCAATGAAAAGTTCGAGGGATCCGGTATGTATACTTGGCCAAACGGAAACCGATACGAGGGCCAATTTGCAAACGGCAAATTCGAAGGTCGCGGTATCTACACGTGGGCAAACGGAGAACGCTACGAAGGTGATTTCGTAAACGGGGAACAACATGGGAAAGGCGTTTTTACATGGTCGGACGGCAGTTGTTACGAAGGAGATTACGATCACGGGAAACAGACCGGGAAAGGGATCTATACCCAGAGAGACGGAGAATATTACAGAGGAGACTTTGTCGACGGCTTACCCTCTGGAAGAGGTTTCTTTTTCTGGGCCGACGGAGATCGCTATGAAGGAGATTTTATCGAAGGAAAACGTACCGGAAAAGGTGTTTTCATTCACAAAGGCGGGGACTGTTACTACGGCGATTCCGTAGAAGGGATAAGTCATGGAAAAGGAATCTATATATGGACTGACGGAGAGCGATACGAAGGCGACTTCGTAAACGGGCAACTTACCGGAAAGGGTGTATTCTTCTACAAAAACGGAGAACGATACGAAGGTGATTTCGTCAACGGCTGTAAAGAAGGCTATGGAACCATGTATTACCCGGACGGTCGATATGACACCGGTCGATGGCATGACGACAACTTCATGGGATAAAAACAGAACCCAAGAACTTGTTTTAGTTACCCGCCTTGCTCTCCGCAGAATACCCGAATCTTTCAAAAACATGAATAATTTAATACACTTTTTTTACTCGGTTTGCTAAATAATCTGTACTTTTGTACAAAAATTAGGAAATGGGAAAAGAAACATCTGAAAGAATACAGACTTCTGTGCTCAATGCAGCAGAGAAAAAAGTTTTGGTTTGGCTGGCTCAACGACAACCGGCATGGGTTACTTCGGACTTCCTCACATACACCGGCGTAGTAGGAGCTCTCGTATGCGCAGTGGGATTCGTATTGGCTCATATAGATAAAAACTACCTGTGGATTTCTTCTCTCGGGTTGGTAATTAACTGGTATGGCGACAGCCTCGACGGTACTCTTGCCAGAGTAAGGAATGCGCAAAGACCCGTTTATGGATTTTTTATCGACCATACGCTCGATGCCGTCACCATTTGTATCATGTGTATCGGAGCCGGTCTTTCGCCCATGTTCAGGCTCGATGTAGCGATGCTGGTATTAGTGGGTTATTTGGTTCTTTCTATTTATACGTATATCTCGACAATCCTAAGCGGTAAGTTCCTGCTCACTTACGGCAGCCTCGGGCCAACTGAATTCCGATTGATCGTTATTCTCATCAACACGGTGTTCATGTATACTTCCCTCTCGGAAATAAAGTGGACCATCGAAGGGCAAACATTGGGCATATTCGATGTAGCCGGATTGTTCATTGCCTGCTTCTTGTTCGTGGCATGGTTGGTTCAATTCATCACCGACCGTCGCGTTTTGTCCAAACAAGATCCATTGAAACCCTATTCTCCTAAAAATAATAAAAAGATACGGTGTTAAAGCTGCGTATTTACCTACAATTCGTAGTCAGTCGGCTATTGGGCACAGGTGTCGATACCTTGATACTGTGGATATGCTCGACTTTTTATATTCAGCAGCTACTGGGAGGTATATGTCCTTTCCCCTATCATCAGTTTTGAATTTGCCGTATTGAGCAATTTCCTATGTTCTTATTTTTGGATATGGAAAAGTAGAATCGGCCGTCGTTCGACGTCTGATTTCTGTATTCGTTTTCTCATGTTCAATCTTTCATCGGGAGCCGGCTTCTTAATGAAAATGTTTTTTCTACTCATTTTCCAAAAGATATTCGGCTGGGACGTTATCTATTGTAATCTTGCCGCCCTGCTTATTTCGGGATTGTTCAACTATTTCGTAGCGGATATGCTGGTATTCAAATCACGCAAACGGGTGAAAGTCGAAAGTTTCGACAGCAACGATTGCTGAATAAGCACCCTACATAAACCCATAAAGCTCTTCCTTTTCGGTGAATTAAGCCTAAATCTCTCTACAAAATTCGCCTCCAAAAAAGAATCTTATTTCTATTTCAAGCCCGTCTCGACTTGTTGCTAAGCAGGGGAGCTTTTGTATATTTATTTCTCCCTCGTCCTGTGGTACACTCCACCTCATTTATGATAAACAAAAGGTGGACGAGACTTAACTCCACTGCCGGTATTTTTCCAACCTCTCCGGCCTTCGTACATCTACCCTATCGTACATACATGCGCAGAAGAGGGAGACACATTTCCTATTTCGTTACAGTCCAACGAGGTTTTTATACAACAAGACAAAACATTCTAACCTTCTCCCCCCTGTGTTTTTGCAACGCAAAAACACCCCGTAATACTACGGGACACAGCAGGGAGGAGGGTAAATAACCCTCTATTCATTGCAGAGAAGTGCACCTATATCGCTTTGCGACACCCCGTAATGCCACGGGACACGGCAGCGGAGGAGTGTGAAATTTTTAGTAGATGGGATAGGGAGAGAATTAATAAAGTCGTATAAAAACGAAAGGGAAGCAAAAATTTGCTTCCCTTTCGAGTGATTGAGTTGGGATTCGAACCCAAGACCCACAGCTTAGAAGGCTGTTGCTCTATCCAGCTGAGCTACTCAACCGACCTTTTATGAAAAAGTGCTGCAAAGTTAGGGATATTTCGGGATATTCCAAATATATGTATCCTATTTTTTGTAGCCCTCATATAAAATAGAAGTATCAGAAAGGATACCCCACCGTGAAATGAAACGCAGAATCTCGTTTGAAGTTCTGCGATGCGATTGCCCAATGGTCTTGTCCGGCCGCCGGATTATAGGCTTTCATTCCCATGTCGAAGCGAAGTAAGAAATAGCTGAAATCCAGACGGATTCCCAATCCATAGGCCAACGCGATTTCCTTATAAAACGAATCCAGTCGGAACTGACCGCCGGGCTGCGATTCGTAATCACGAATCGTCCAAATATTACCGGCATCGATAAAAGCTCCCAACTCTACTTTCCAAAATAGTTTGGTGCGATATTCAAGATTTATATCGAGGCGTATATCTCCACACTGATTGATAAATTCGGACACAGAATTATTGCCGTTATAACTACCGGGACCGAGCGTTCTTACCGACCACCCCCGCACACTGTTGGCTCCACCCGAATAGTAGCGTTTCTCAAAAGGTAAAATATCGGAATTCCCATAGGGTATGCCTATTCCTCCGCCTACATGAAAAGCGATAGAGTTTCTCTCGTCAATCAAATGGGTAAAACTATAATCGAAATCGAATTTAGCATACTGGGAATATCGGATACCAAAAATCTTGTACCCCCATCGGGCTCCTTCGAGGTAAGTTTGGAAAAGGCATTGAGCACGTTGCCCGCTATTTCTCCCGCAGCCCTCAACGTATAGACATTGGTGCGACGCTGCACCGGATTGGAGGGATTGAGATTGGAGCAATAAAAGGTATATCCCATACGCATGATGAAGTGATCCTCGTAACTGTATCGTAAAAAGCGGATTATCGGGGGCTATGTTTTCGAGAAATCCGTCGGTCTTACGAGGCAAATAGACATAATTTATATCCAACAGGTCGTAGTTGTGACGGTAGAATCCCCGATTGGTCGTCCACTTATATTTCCAAGCTGCTCCCCAAATGACTCGCGTATACTCGGGACGTTGCTGGAAATTAAGATTTATACTATATTCGGTGCTGGCCTTCATACGCCGCCGAAAATCGGTACGCAAAAACGGGAAAAGAAATTTGGGATAAGTAACTCCTATCTCCCCTCCCAACTCGGTATATCGGTCGTTGATGAGTCCGCTCAAATCGCCCGACAAACTTTCATAAGCACCGCGTACCTTAGCCGAAAAAGTTTCGGAACCCTTTGAAGATATTACGATGTTGATAAGTAGCTCCCACGGCAAAACCTAAATCGCCCTCGGAATTAGTACCTTCCAATTCGAGCGAGACAGACTGCGGCTTATCCTTGCTGAGCAAGATATAACAATCCAATTGATTTACACCTTCGTCGTTCCGACCGGCCGGCTCGAAGCGAATATTGACATATTTGACAATACGCAATCTCCCGAATGCCGTATAGGTATTGTCCACATCTCGACTACTGAACAACAACCCCGGACGAATGAAACAATTCTCCACCAATGTTTCCCGTCGAATATAAGGGCGATCGCCTTCCACGAAATAATAATTCTTATATGTACCGGCATTGGCAACATCAATTTGGTCGGTCGCCGTCGGGTCATAAGACAACACAAAATAGATTTTCCTCATATAATACCGTTCGTACGGACGATACCCCGAAGCATTGGCAACAGACTCAGGAACGAGGTTCATAGTGAGATCGACTGCTTTCGAACGGTCGGCGGTATCCGCCGTATAGGTAATCAGTTCTTTATTAAAAGCATAAAAGCCATCACGCCGCAACATATCGGAAATACGTTGCCTTTCCTCGTCCAACACATTTCTATCGAAATTCGATCCTTTCTTCAAAAGCGAATGAGAGACATATTGCCGCTCAACAAGCCGGGAAATCGTATCGTTTGAAATACGATAGTCTATATCGTCTATGTAATGCGGCGTATTTGCCGAGACTCGATAGAACACGTCCATACGTTTACCTTTCGAAACCGTATCGACATCGACCCGAGCAGCCATGTACCCCTTATTATTCATGGCCTTCTCCATTTGCATACGAGAATTTTCTATCAAAACCGGGTCGTAAATTATCGGGGGGGTGTACCGGCATTCCTCACCCAGCGGTTATACCATTTGGTCGAATCGTTTCCCGACAAATTATATAGCCCGAGCGTAAAGCGGAACAACCCGAACATACGGTGATTAGGCTCCTGACGCAAATAGGATTTCAAATCGGAAGGTTTCACCGACTTATCATCGGTCTCTATCTTTACATGGTCGAGCAGATAGCTACCGTCCGGGACATGGCGGGTAGGACTACACGCAACCAGAACAATACCGACGATCGCTCCTAAACTTGCCTTTATAACTCGACGAATTTTCAACGCTTCTCCGATAACTTGATTTTTTCTCGATGGATAAAACCTTTGCAAATATACACTTTATTTTTTTCAATTCCAGCCATTCCTTAGGCAGAAGCAAGAAGACAAAAATTAACCGGGTTTCAATCACACAGTTATACGATGTTTTTTATTTTCATTTATTACATTAAACTCCGTAAATACAAGCAATTTAAAAATAGTAAACATATATTTTCTTTCAAATTATTTGTTTATATCACAAAATAGTTATACATTTGCAACATCATAAACAATATTTATGTGATAATTATGTTACTACACGTCATTTCTCTATCGGTCATTAGCGAGCTTCTTGTCGTGAGTCGGTAAGGTGGAAAGGCGTATGTAGTTACTTCTCATAGAATGTTAAATTAGAGTAATCGTAAAAACCTTTCCACACAGCGGAAAGGTTTTTCTTTTAATGAGTACAGATTATGAAACATCAATTGCGGAGTGCGACAAGCACTGGCGGAAGGAGAATGGCAGGAGCGAGAGCTCTATGGAGAGCCAACGGCATGAAAGAAACGGAGATGGGAAACCCCATCATCGCAATCGTCAATTCGTTCACCCAATTCGTTCCCGGCCATGTACATCTGCATGAAATAGGGCAAACGGTAAAAAAAGAAATCGAGAAATTAGGATGCTTTGCCGCCGAATTCAACACGATCGCTATCGACGACGGCATAGCTATGGGACATGACGGCATGCTTTATTCCCTTCCCTCCCGCGACCTCATCGCCGACAGCGTCGAATATATGGTCAATGCACACAAGGCCGATGCCATGATCTGTATCAGTAATTGCGATAAAATCACACCGGGCATGCTCATGGCGGCCATGCGGCTCAACATTCCTACCATCTTCGTATCGGGAGGTCCTATGGAAGCGGGGCAGCTCGATGGGAAAGGACTCGATTTAATCGATGCCATGGTCGAATCGGCCGACGAAACCATAAGCGACGAACAAGTACGCCGAGTAGAACATGCCGCATGCCCTACTTGCGGTTCCTGCTCGGGCATGTTTACCGCCAACTCCATGAACTGCCTCAACGAAGCCATCGGTCTGGCTCTCCCCGGAAACGGTACTGTCGTAGCGACCCACCGCAACAGGGAACGGTTATTCATACAAGCTGCCCGACAAATCGTGGAGAACTGCCGGGCCTATTACCAAGACGGCGATGAAAGCGTATTGCCCCGTAACATCGCTACTCGCGCAGCATTCCTCAATGCGATGACTCTCGATATTGCCATGGGGGGCTCTACCAACACGGTATTGCACCTGCTCGCCATAGCCCAAGAGGCCGGAGTAGACTTTACGATACAAGACATAGACACCCTGTCCCGCAAGTCGCCGGTGCTTTGCAAAGTAGCACCCAATTCGCACTATCACATACAAGACGTGAACCGTGCGGGAGGTATTCTCTCGATTCTCGCCATACTCGAAAAAGAGGGGCTGATAGACGCATCTGTCCATCGAGTAGATCGACTGTCCTTAACCGAAGCCATCGAACAGTATGCGATACGAAACGGAGCATGTCCCCCCGAAGCGGAAAGGCTTTGGAAAAGCGCACCGGGCAACCGGTTCAACCTCGTGATGGGCTCTCAGGAAAACTATTACGACAAGCTCGATACCGACCGTTCGAAAGGGTGTATTCGCGATTTCGAACACGCTTATGTCAAAGACGGGGACTGGCCGTACTTTTCGGTAATATCGCCCAAGACGGCTGTATCGTCAAAACGGCCGGAGTGGACGAAAAACATTTTTTCCGCTTCAAGGGAAAAGCCAAAGTATTCGAGTCTCAGGAAGAGGCTTGCGAAGGCATACTCGGCGGGAAAGTAGAGAGCGGAGACGTGGTCGTCATCATCTACGAAGGCCCCAAAGGAGGCCCCGGCATGCAAGAGATGCTCTACCCTACCTCGTATATCAAATCGAAACACCTCGGCAAAGCCTGTGCCCTCATTACAGACGGGCGTTTCTCAGGAGGGACATCGGGACTTTCCATCGGACATATCTCGCCCGAAGCAGCCGCCGGCGGAAACATAGGATTAGTGCGAAACGGCGACCTCATCGAAATAGACATTCCCAACCGCAGCATCAACCTGCTTATCGAAGAAACAGAAATGGAACGTCGCAGAGCAGAAGAAAATACCCGGGGAAAAGAGGCATTCACCCCTCGACACAGAACACGAAACATATCGAAAGCCCTGCAAGCCTATGCAGCCTTAGTAAGCTCGGCCGATAAAGGCGCAGGACGAATTATCTAAGAAACAGAGTCCCAATTGTACAAAACGACTATGGCAACAGAGAAAATAAGCGGAGCGGAAGCGCTCATCAAATCGCTCATCGCAGAAAAGACAGAGTATATATTCGGATATCCGGGAGGAGCCATCATGCCCGTATTCGATGTTCTCTACGATTATCGAGACAAATTGAAACATATCCTCGTGAGACACGAACAAGGAGCTACACATGCCGCACAAGGGTACGCACGAGTATCGGGGAAGACCGGAGTCGTCATGGTCACCTCGGGTCCCGCTGCCACCAATATCATCACGGGGCTCTCGGATGCCATGATGGACAGTACGCCGCTCATCGTCATCACCGGGCAGGTTGCCTCTCCCCTATTGGGCTCGGACGCTTTTCAGGAAACCGATGTCGTAGGAATCACCCAGCCGGTGACCAAATGGAGTTACCAGATACGTCACAGCGAAGAAATAGCTTGGGCGGTAGCAAGAGCTTTTTACATCGCCGGGAACGGTCGTCCGGGTCCTGTGGTTCTCGACATTGCCAAAGATGCCCAAACGGGAATGACCGAATTCGACTACAAGCCCTGTCAATTCATTCGCAGCTACAACCCTTATCCCGACATACAACCCGGCGAAATAGAGGAAGCCGCCCGGCTTATCAACCAGTCTCGCAAACCGTTCATACTCGCCGGTCAGGGGTAGTTATCTCCCATGCTGAAAAGGAATTGTCGGAGCTGGCCGAAAAAAGCCGATATACCGGTAGGTTGCACTCTGTTGGGATTATCGGCAATACCGACCGACCACCCCCTATACAAAGGCATGTTAGGCATGCACGGCAGCATAGCCGCCAACATTAAGACCAACGAATGCGACCTGCTCATCGCCATCGGCATGCGGTTCGACGACCGAGTAACGGGCGACTTGAAACAATATGCCCGACAAGCCAAAGTAATTCATATAGACATCGACCCGTCGGAATTCAACAAAAACGTGAAGTGCGATGTATCGGTACTGGGCGATGCCCGTGCCGTATTGCAAAAGCTGAATGAAAAAATCGCTCCCCGCCGAACACTCCGAATGGATAGAATCTTTCTCGGTGTGTGAAAAGGTGGAAAAAGAAAAGGTCATAGAACCGGAGATACACCCCGGAAACCATTGATGAATATGGGAGAGGTCGCCCGAAAGGTATCCGAAGCCACGGGCAACGACAGTATTCTCGTGACCGACGTGGGACAAAACCAAATGCTGTCGGCCCGATATTACCGGTTCAAAAGATCCCGCAGTATCGTTACCTCCGGCGGATTGGGTACTATGGGGTTCGGCCTTCCCGCCGCTATCGGAGCCAAGATAGGCAATCCCGACCGCACAGTCTGCTTTTTTACCGGAGACGGAGGACTGCAAATGACAATCGAAGAACTGGGTACAATCATGCAATATGGTATCGATGTGAAGATCATTATTCTCAATAATAATTTCTTGGGTATGGTAAAACAATGGCAAGACCTGTTCTTCGACCATCGCTACTCCGAAACCCCAATGCTGAATCCCGATTTTACGGGCGTGGCGGCAGCTTACGGCATAGCCGGCGAAAGGGTCGCCACCCGCGAAGAACTCGACTCTGCCATACGACGTATGCTCGACCACCGCGGAGCTTACCTGCTCGATGTACAAATAGACCCGGATTGCATGGTATTCCCGATGACTCCCGCCGGGAGCTGTGTAACCCATATCATGCTCAACGCCACTGAAAAATATTAAGACCGATATGACTCAACAGACATTATATACCGTAACCGTTTATTCTGAAAACCAAGTAGGATTACTGAATCAGATTTCGATTATCTTTACACGCCGACAGCTCAATATCGAAAGCCTGTCGGTATCGGGATCGGCTATCGAAGGTGTACACAAATTTACCATCACGACATACAGCGACCGCGAAACGATGGAAAAACTGGTCAAACAGATAGAAAAACGAATAGACGTACTACGCGCCTTCTTTTATACCGACGACGAAATCATTTTTCAAGAGGTCGCACTTTACAAGGTTCCTACCGACAAACTACTGGACGACAGGAGCATCGAAGATTTGATTCGCAAACACAATGCCCGCATTTTGGAAGTGAACCGCACATATACCGTCATCGAGAAATCGGGCCACCCCGACGAAACTCAATCTCTGTTCGAAGAACTGAGTCGATACGATGTCATGCAATTCGTCCGGTCGGGACGCGTCGCCATAACCAAATCGACCGTCGAGCACGTAAGCATATTCCTACAAGAACAACAATACCGGCAAAACCAACTATGAAAGAAAAAGAAGAACAATCCAAACGACAAACAGAACCGGTCTACTCCAAAACTTATACCGTAGAGCCGGCCGAAGGAAACGGCCAACAGGAGTTGCCGCTCACCCTGCTCGCCAAACGAATACTCGAAGTGGCTACGTTACATGCCGAATCGTGGGGCGTGGGATACAGTACGCTCATCAAAAACCGGCAAGTATGGGTACTCTCCCGGCTCACCGTCGAAATGTACCGTTATCCGCTCATCAACGAGCATTATACTTTACAAACATGGATCGAAGGGTATAACAAGCATTTTTCATCGAGAAACTTCGCCATACTGGGAGAGGACGGCTCTCCCTGCGGATATGCCCGCACGATTTGGGTCGTTATCGATTTGGATAGTCGCACATCGGTAGATATAAGTCAATTCGAATATATCGCCGAGAACATATCGGACAAAGCATGTCCCATCGAAAAGCAATCGAGAGTACGCGATGTACATGACGAAAATGCAGTAATCTATCCTGTGACTTATAACGATATAGATTTGAATCGACACGTCAACAGTGTGAAATACATCGAGCACGAACTCGACCTTTTCCCTTTCGAACGGTATGACAAACAACGTATCCGACGATTCGAGATAAGCTATGCCAACGAAGCTCGATACGGTTCTACTCTGCAACTGCTGAAAGAGGAAGAAGCACCGGATCATTTTACCTTAGAAATACGGGACGACCAAACCGTGTACTGCAAAGGAAGAATCATATTTGAAAACAGATAAAACTAATTTAATTAACCTCTAAACAAAAAAGAAAATGGCAGTAATGAATTTTGGCGGTGTTGACGAAAACGTAGTAACCCGCGAAGAATTTCCGTTGGAAAAGGCAAGAGAAATCCTCAAAGACGAAACCATCGCCGTTATCGGATACGGCGTACAAGGTCCCGGACAAAGTATGAAATTGCGGGACAACGGATTTAATGTCATCGTCGGACAAAGAAAAGGTTCGAAGACATGGGATAAAGCGGTGGCCGACGGCTGGATTCCCGGCGAAACGCTTTTCGAAATCGAAGAGGCTTGCCAGCGTGGAACAATTATCGAATACCTTCTTTCCGACGCAGCTCAAATAGAGGTATGGCCCAAAGTGAAAAAACATCTTACCGCCGGTAAAACGCTCTATTTTTCTCATGGATTCGCCATCACCTACAAAGAGCGCACGGGTATCGTTCCTCCTGCCGATGTCGATGTAGTACTGGTTGCGCCCAAAGGTTCGGGAACCAGTTTACGGCGCATGTTCTTGCAAGGTCGGGGACTCAATTCGAGCTATGCTATTTTCCAAGATGCGACTGGGCACGCCAAAGAGAAAGTTATAGCTCTCGGTATCGGAGTCGGTTCGGGATACCTTTTTGAAACTACTTTCAAACGCGAGGTTTATTCCGACCTTACCGGAGAACGGGGAACTCTCATGGGGGCCATTCAAGGTATTTTCGCCGCACAATACGACACACTGCGCGCACACGGACACAGCCCTTCGGAAGCATTCAACGAAACGGTCGAAGAACTTACCCAATCACTGATGCCTCTTGTCGCCGAAAACGGTATGGATTGGATGTATGCTAACTGTTCAACAACAGCTCAGCGTGGTGCTCTTGACTGGTGGAAAAAGTTTCGCGATGCTACCAAACCCGTATTCGAAGAACTGTATGAAGAGGTAGCCAAAGGGAACGAAGCTCAACGTTCTATCGACACGAACAGTAAAGAGGGATATCGCGATGGACTGAACAAAGAGTTGAAAGAGTTGAGAGAAAGCGAGATGTGGCAAGCCGGTGTGACCGTTCGAAAATTACGCCCCGAAAATAACTAACCGGCAAATATAGATTACCATATAGAAAAGAGATTATCTCGCTCGTTGGGATAATCTCTTTTCTTATACCCGAACGTATAGAATAAATAACCATAAACCTCGAAACTTTTTCTTCGATAAATTGTATTGACAATACCGGGAATTTCCGGGAAATAAAAATATATCGGAATATGAAATCCTACGAAACCCTGACTGTCGGCCAAATTGTCACCGACAAATACGGAGCGGCGAATGTATTTGAAAAATACGGTATCGACTACTGTTGCCACGGTTCCACACCGTTGCTCGAAGCCTGTAAAAATGCAAATGTAGAACTCGACCAAGTCCAAAAAGAACTCGAAAACACTCCATCGTCTGCTCACGGAAACATCGATTTTACCAATTGGCCTATCGATTTGCTCATAGACTATATTCTCAAAATCCACCACCGCAACATTCGCTCGCACGGACCAGAATTATTACATCTCTTGGACAAAGTTTGTAATGTCCACGGAGACCGCCACCCGGAACTATACAAAATACGTACTCTCTTTCACGACTCGCTCGAAAGCCTTTACAGCCATCTCGACAAAGAAGAATTAGTTTTATTCCCTTATATCTACGAAATGTTTAAGGCCAGAGAAGAGCACAAAAACATTTACCCGATTTCCATTGCGGTTCGATCGAAGCTCCCATCTCGGTAATGTTGTCGGAACACGAGGCTGAGGGAGAACGATTCCAGCATATCAACCGATTAACCCAAAACTACAGTCCCCAAAGATGCTTTGCAACAGTTACCGATTGGCTCTCGACAGATTGAAATCTTTTGAAAAAGCCCTACACCAACATATTCACCTCGAAAACAATATAGTCTTTCCACGAGCTATTGAAATGGAAAAAGAATTAAGGAAATAGAGAACCATGCAAATCAATATAAAACGGGTATACGATCCCCAAAAGTATCGGACGGTTATCGCATATTAATAGATCGCCTATGGCCCAGAGGCACGAAAAAGAGGCTCTGAAATATGATATCTGGGAGAAGAACATTGCTCCTTCTCCCGCATTACGCCGATGGTTCCATGAGAATCCGCAAGAGCATTGGGAGGGATTCGTATCGCTATATTCAAAAGAGTTGGAAAACTCCGCCTCTGTAAAAGATTTCGTCGAAAGAATAAAGAGCCACGATCGAATAACATTATTGTATGCCTCAAAAGATGCCACCCACAATCATGCTTCGGTACTAAGACAGTTTCTACAAAATCATCTGCACTGATTGCCGCATAAACTACCTGCGCCACTACTAAAAAGAACGATGGAGAACGAAGTTGTCACTTGCCGATCGTATATAAAAGGAGTATGTTTCCGGTATTCTTTCCCATAAAATAAAACGGGAAAAATCCGAAACTATCATAAATAACGAAGGGGAGCAATGCTCCCCTTCGTTATTTATCGACGACGCTGTTGTTTGTTTCGTTGCTTCTGTTGTTCTCTCAACGCAGCCTGCTGCTGGCGTTGCGCTTCTTCCAACCGAGCCATGAAACCGCTCTTCTTGCGAGGTTTCTTTTGATTCTCTTTCAACTCGGCAAGAACTTTCTCCTCGTTGATACATTTACGGAATACATAGGTTTGAATAATCGTAATCAACAACGACAAGAAATAATAATAACTCAACCCGGCCGAATAATTATTGAAGAATACCAAGAACATGACGGGCATCAGATACATCATGAACTTCATACCCGGCATCTGTTGTTGTCCGGCGGTATTCTGCATATTGATTTTGGTGTATATCAAGTTGGTAATAGTCATCAACAAACAGAAAAGGCTGATGTGATTACCAAAATAGGGCGTTATCAACGGTATATAAGTATCCCAACTCACGATAGCATCATAGGTCGACAAATCTTTCGCCCACAAGAACGATTCACCCCGAAGCTCGATAGAAGACGGGAAGAAGGTGAACATCGCAATAAGAATAGGCATTTGTAAAAGTAACGGCAAACACCCGCCCATAGGATTCACTCCCGCCTTGCTGTACAGATCCATTGTCAAACGCTGACGCTCCATCGCTTTATCCTGCCCCGGATACTTATCATTAATCTCCTTAATTTGAGGGGCTAAAACCCGCATACGAGCCTGCGACTTATAAGATTTATACGTGAAGGGGAATAAAACGAGCTTTATAAATATCGTCAACAACAAAATGATAACGCCATAATTGCTGAAAAATTTACCCAAGAAGGTGAATACCGGTATAACGATGAGCGTATTTATCCAACGGAAAAACTTATATCCCAGTGGAACGAGCTTATCCAAATCGAGTGTCTGGTCTCCCCGAAAGATCATCGTCATAAGAGGACAATAATGGATAAGAATTCGGTCCGAGAAAAATATTGAATCCGGCAACCTGCGGCTCTTTCGAATCATAATCTATCGTACTCTCGGCATGAAACTGTTTCAAATATCTATCTTCTTCCAAAGACCGAGAGGTAAAAATTCCGTCGTTAAATTTTCCATCGGCAATAAAAGCAGTAGAGAAAAACTGGTTTTTAAACCCAATCCATTTGAGGCTCGTAGTCGCTTTCTCTTCATCGTTACCCGACTCGCTCAAATGCTCTACATCGTCTCCTGCAAATTTATAATACAAGGCACTATTTCTCTCCTCAAACATACGTCCTTGTTCTTGACGGCGCATTTTCTGGTCCCAAATAAAATCCCAATAAACAGCGCTCGACGGAATTACCCGGTCCATATCTTTCTGCCAGATATCCATTTTCAACATATAGCTGTCTTCCGGCAAAGAATATCGAATACCCATCTGACTTCCATTGGCAAGCTGTAATGTCATATTTACAGCATTACCATCGATTTCGGGAGTAAGATATAAATCGCGTGTATCGATTACGCGCGCATTCGTACGAATAATGAATCCATAGTCGTTTTCGTCTCCGGTAAACAGAGTCACATTCGTGGAATCATAGGCCATGTAATCATTCAAAACAGCCTCATAAAGACGACCTCCTTTATTAGAAAACTTCAATGTCACCTTATTATTGGACAAAGTAGTAAATTCTTCCGAACCTTCGGCACAAGGAGCGAACTCGCCGAAACGCGCTATCAAACCTGCATTTTTAATGAATCGGCAACTTCTCCCGAAACGGTATCGGTCGAAACGGGTGTTTCTGCCAAAGCGGCCTCGGCCATACGTTCCGCTTCCACAGCGGCAATCGAATCGTTATACCGACGCTGTGCCTCCCAATTGTTCGGGTGTAGGCTGCATCCACCAAGAGAAAAGCAGCACAACTACGACCATCAATACAAGACCTAAAATCGTGTTTTTATCCATTCTTCAATTTTGAGATTACTAAATTATTTTTTTGAAATCGCTGCTTTAATAAAGTCAACGAAAAGGGGATTCGGATTAAGAACCGTACTATTGTACTCGGGGTGATATTGTACTCCCACATACCAACGCAAAGACGGAACCTCGACAACTTCGACCAAATGAGTTTCGGGATTCTCGCCCACGCAACGCATTCCGGCATCTTCAAAAGCTTTACGATACTCATTGTTAAATTCGAAACGATGGCGATGCCGTTCGCGAATATGGGTCGTTCCATAAGCCTTAGCAGCAATAGAGTCTTCGGCCAATATACAATCATAAGCGCCTAAACGCATCGTCCCACCCATATTGGTTATGCTCTTCTGCTCCTCCATCAAGTCTATTACATTATGCTTGGTCGTCACGTCCATTTCGGTAGAGTTAGCATCGGTATATCCCAACACATCGCGGGCATACTCGATCACCATGCATTGCATGCCCAAACATACGCCAAATGTCGGGATATCGTGTTCACGAGCATATTTCAAAGCGATGAATTTTCCTTCGATACCTCTCTGCCCAAATCCCGGGAGCAATCAACACGCCATCTAAAGAAGAAAGCATAGCGTCCACATTTCCGCTATTTAACTTCTCGGAATGAATATATTGCAAATCGAGTTTGCGATCGTTATAGGTCGCCGCCTGAAACAAAGATTCATTGATAGATTTATAGGCATCGGGAAGTTCTACATATTTGCCGACCAATCCGATACGTACGGTCTTAGTCGCATTTTTCATGCGATGCAAGAAATTCAACCACGGCTCCAAATGAGGTTCTCCGTTTATGGGTAAACCGGTTTTCGTCAATACGATTTCATCTAAATGCTGTTGATGCATTTTCAAAGGGACTTCGTATATAGACGGAACATCTATCGACTGAATCACTGCCGCAGGATCTACATTGCAAAACAATGCCACCTTCTTACGTAAAGCAAGAGATAACTCGTACTCGGTACGCAATACCAATATATCGGGTTGGATACCTACCTCTTGCAATTGTTTTACCGAATGTTGGGTCGGTTTGGTTTTCAATTCCTTAGCGGCAGCAATATAAGGTACATAGGTCAAATGAATACATACACAATTTTTACCCATTTCCCAACGCAACTGACGTACACTTTCGAGATAGGGCAAAGATTCGATATCCCCGACCGTTCCCCCAATCTCCGTGATTACGAAATCGAACTGGTTCTTCGATCCTAAAAGTTTAATGTTACGTTTAATTTCATCTGTAATATGCGGAATAATCTGCACCGTCTTTCCCAAATAATCGCCCCGTCGTTCTTTATCTATTACATTTTGATAAATACGCCCTGTTGTAATATTATTGGCGCGAGTCGTAGGAGTATTGGTGAATCGCTCGTAGTGACCCAAGTCAAGGTCGGCTTCGTGTCCATCGACCGTCACATAACATTCTCCATGTTCATAAGGGTTCAATGTTCCGGGATCTATATTGATGTAAGGATCGAACTTTTGGATAGTTACTCTATAACCTCTTGCCAAAAGCAATCGAGCCAACGAAGCCGAAATAATACCTTTACCCAACGACGAGGTTACCCCCCCCGTAACGAATATATACTTAGTCTCCACGATAAAATATGGTTTATGTGTTACATTTACAAGGCGCAAAATTAGGAAAAATAATCCACAATCTATCGCAACATTCAACAGAATTATCACTTTTCATTTGCTATGAAGAGAAAAGCCCATAACAGATAGAAACACTTTACAATTTTTACCCAAAAGAAAGACTATCGGTAAACAATTTGTATCAAATAATCATTATCTTTGCAAACAGATGCGAAAATAGGCTGCATTCGGCAAAGTCAAGCAAGCTTGCTTTTGCCCTCATTGGCACTATCTTTGCAAACAGATGCGAAAATAGGCTACGCCTTGCCATAATCGAATAAACCTATTTCTACTCTCTACTTGTTGCACTATCTTAAAAAATACAAACATATACTCTTATGAACTCACGAATTACAGCTATTCTCATAAGTATTCTTTCTGTAACCGGAGTATTCGCAACGACTATCATAGAACAGAACGATAGTATAACGAACGAAATCGTATCTGACAGTATAACAATGGCCATACCATCAGATTCTATAACCATACAGGTTACCGATACCGACTCGATCGCTCGCCAGCAAGAGGCCGACAAGAATTTACTTTCATTATTGGAAACAGACTCAACCGAGCAGATTTTACCGGTTATCAAAATGTTGCGTATGCTCGAATATGCCGACAGCATAAGAGCTATGCAAGGGTCGGGCGAAATACCTGTCAACCCACTTTTCTTACCTATCGTGTTCGAAAAACAGATGTCTACTCCTTTTTTCAACATTTACCCTCGGCCGAAAAATGCCCATTCAAACCAAAGTCTCTTTCGGTGGACGATAAATGGTTACAAGACGAGATTCAAGCCGAAAAGACCCGAAATCTAGCACAGAACTATGTAATCGTCAATTACCCTAAACTTATACATTACAATACAGACAATCTACCGGAAGTGCCTAAACAATACGTGATCGAAAACGATCCGGCCAAACATATTCTTTCTATCAAAGAAAAGCCGCTAATTATAAAAAATGACGTGGGAAAAGAAAAAATCAAACTAAAACGATGGATAATCAATTTCCAATCGTCCATACAATTTTCCCAAGTCTATGTTTCGGAGAGAATTGGTATCAAGGAGGGACGAGCAATGTCAATCTACTAAGCGATCAACAATTCTCTATCAAATATAACGATCCCAAAGAGCAACGTATCTTATTCGAGAATTTAGTACAATGGAGATTGAACATCAACAGTGCCCCGGAAGACACATTGCATTCTGTAAAAATCAGTGAAGATTTATTCCAGATAAACTCGAAATTCGGTCTTAAAGCCTACAACAAATGGTACTACACTGCGACCATGAATTTCAAGACACAATTTTTCACTAGTTATGCCGCTAATTCCAACAACAAGGTGGCTGCATTTCTATCTCCTGCCGAGTTGAATTTGGGTTTAGGTATGTCTTATCAATATAAAAACGATAAAAAACGTTTCGAGACATCAATATCGCTCTCTCCGCTTTCCTACAACTTGCAATTCATCGTTAACGACGACATGGATGCGGCCAGCTTCGGGATCAAATCGGGGAAAAGCATGAGTCAATACGGTTCCTCCTTCGAAGGGCGCATCAAATGGGAGTTCTATCATAACATGGTTTGGAGTTGCAGACTGTTTTATTTCACCAACTATGATCATGTACAAGGGGATATGGAAAATACATTCGACTTTATCCTCAACCGTTTCTTCTCTACTCGTTTGTTTGTTCATCTGCGATATGACGATGCTCGCGCGCTGAACAAAGACTTCGGACATTTCCAACTGAAAGAATTACTAAGTTTCGGATTCAACTATAAATTCTAATGAGAATCAAACTCATAGTTTTACTATGCATCGGTATGCTCTGTTCCTCATCGATAAAAAGATGAAGAAGGGCGTTATGAAAGTAAGCCTCCTTATCGTAGTTTCATTCTTGAAAATTATACCGAAGAAAGTGCCAAACATTATTTCGATACAGCTCCAATCGACAGTTGGGAAGGTATTTGGCTCCTGACAGAAAATGGAGAAAGAGTCGCTATCGAACGGTTTAAAGACATTCGATTTTCCGAAATCTTTACACACCGAATCGTTAAATTAGATTCGTCGGTCCGCAGTGAAATTCCCGTCGGAACTATTTTAGGGTACTTAACTCGCGGAGTAAATCCTAACACTTGTTTCATCTGGCTCTATAAACATAAACTGACAGGTGCAATACTTTACGCCCCCAAAGGTTTTCGGCCAGACTGACTTCTGACCTCGACGGCATTTTATTCTCAGGAAACAGCGCTAAAAAAATTAGAAGACTTATTCGATCCCCGGTCGGGATTCATTAAATTATATCCCAAGCAAATCTCGGAGGATTCTGAAAATCGGGAAATCCGCTATCTGTAAATTCAGAACTTTCGGAAAACAAAGCGTTCATCTTCACCCCGGGTCAAAATCATTTTGGAAGAGGTAAGTTTCTCAATATAAAAAGTATATTCCTCGTTCATTTTCAACTCGAAAACAGGAGGTAGTTCTGTTTCAAACCAAGAGGGTTCCATTATTTTAAATTTCAGTATGTCATCTTCGCGAACGTAACTCCCGAAATAATTGTCTGTTGCATTTTCTATTCCTCCCCGATGAACCAATTGTAACTTTATGACACTACTCTGAAAATTATAGTAAAGGCTATCATGTGGGGTCATTGTACCATTCTCCCACATCTCAATCAATTGCCATTTCCCGAAAAGAGGGCCTATATACCCATCATTATGGGTACAAGAGGTGACAACAATCCCCAAAAACAATCCTATTAAAATACGGCGAATCATCATCTTGTTCTTCATTTTCCAATTGTTAAAATTCCACTTTTCCTGATACCGATAGCAACACCCCATTTATCTCCATACAACTCGCCCCAATCTCCGGCCAAAGAAGCGGAAAACGACCACCCCGAAAGTTTTATCGGAGAATAAACACATTCTATCAGCCCCGACATATCGTGTTGGGTATCGGCTAACGGAAGAAAAGTCGTTCCCCAAGAGGTTCGATACGACGCTAATATTTTATATTTCCATTCAGGAGCGATATAACCCGACGCTCCTAAATGGACTCCTCGTATTCTGTTATGCTTGTATCTCATATAACCATCTGTATTGTACAACAAGGATTTAGCCATTGCCGTACCATTGGAAAGGCCGTAATGCGCCCAACCGTTATAGAAATAGTTATTGTAGTAATCATCGGCTCCCGTGGCTTCTATATCCAATTTAGGATCATTATAATCACTCGGACACCAATTCAGAGGCCCACTTTGATTGGTCATATCCAAATATTCTAAAACGACATTCGACAGCCAGTTTTTCTTACCGCTCTTATATTCAAGCCCCCATAGACCGTCCCAACCATTGAACTTTCCCATTCCTGATGCATCGTCGAAATACCATTCGAAGTAACCTCTTACAGAAGAATTGTCTTTGAACCTGTATTCCGCCGATAAATTCCATTGTCCCACATGGTTTCCATAATAGTAGGCCTGATCTCCTTCATTGGTTTGGCCATCACCAGACGACGGAAACAAGATTTTAAAAAAAATCTTTCAAGCGTGTCGGACTTTTCATCGTGAGAGAATCTATCAAAATACCCTTTTCATAATACCGTTTAGTGCCTCCGAACTGTGCTGCCAGTTCGGCTCCGATCGTTACGACAAAGGGTTTGTCGGGATTGGAACGAAACGAAATGGATTTATGGTGATATAAAGCATCGGTCGTAATATACTGATTATAATAATTGTAATGGTCCCTTAAAAAATCGTTGTCCATAAACTTTCCATACGCAAGTTCACCCTTAATCTGTACCCAGCCTTTCGTAAACGGAATATCTACAAAATCGATAAATCCGGCTCTAACTTGGGGTATAGGCCGTGCATTACCCGACCAGACCAACCCGCCGGAACTCAACTCGAAATTTACGACTTCATCGGTAAGCTCTCGACAACCTGCCGATATAAAAATCATGCGGTATTTCATGCCTATATAGGCTTGTTGTATGAAGAAAGACGACACGCCCGGATTATACGTTTTCAGGTTTCCGTCTGAATAATAGGATACCGGAGATGTAGAAGACATCAATCCAACCAAATCGATACCAAACTCATAGGAAAACCGTTTGTTCATCTCCAAGCCTTTAAAAACCGAGGCTCGCAAATATCCGCTTTTACTGTGTGTTACCAACCCATGCTTATTGGCAGACAAATAATACGGTGCAAAAATCCCGTTTCCGGCATTTCCGACCATCGACAAAGAATAGTAATCTGTCGAATGTTGGGCAAAAAGCCCGAATAAATTTCCGATAGATAAACAGAAAACGACTAATAATCCTACTCTCAAACGATGATACATAATGTATGAATATTATTGATAATCGAGACAAAAATAATATATAAAGCACTACGGCACAACTCCCTCTCTTTATTTAACAAAAAAGGGGAAATAAAGTGTATGAATATACATTTATTCCCCTTTATACCGAGACTAATCTTTTTTTAGAAAGAGACCCCTAAACGGAACCCTATATTGTTGCGACCATCGATATCATAGGTCAATACTTTACTCTTATTAGTAGCATAATTATAATACAAAGCTACGTGGAAACCATAACGGACACTCGGATTCGGGAAAATACTCACTCCGATTTCGGGAGACACGGTAAAACCCCATGTGTCATCATAAATCTCCCAAGCCTGCAAATAAGAAGACATGCGACTATAATTGGCGCCCAATTTCACCGTTGCATAAAGGTTCTAAAATTCCGTCGGTCGTAAAGCGATATTTTGCCAACAGACCAAAGGGTAGCTGAAACAACGAATGTTGCTGGTCGGTCGTAAGAGCCGAATTGCTCTTTAACATCAAAGTCTGCCTGTCTATATATTTATTATTCGTGTGATAAGAAATAAAAGCTCCAATAGCCATTTTAGGCATTACATAATAACCACCTTCAAAATTCATACCCCATCCACTGGCTTTATCGGCATAACTGTTCCCAACAGGAGCGTTAAACTGCCAATCGACATTAAAATAAGTACTCGAAACGGCTTGTGCGTTTCCCCGGGTCGACACGGCTACCATACAAGTAGCGACTACCACCCATAACGATATGTGTTTAATAGTTTTCATAATTCGTTTTCTTTTTTTTATTAATATACAAAATGTGGTAGCCCGTTATTTATTCGTCAAATAAGGAGACTGAACAAACGACTGGTCTATCGCTTGGATTATTAAATTTCCCTATTTAATCTAGGGGAGCCGCTCTTCAATCCGGCCATATAGGAATCCCAAAGAATCGTTAACCGTCGATTGCTACTGTTTTTATTCGTTAAGTCGACTAACTCGGCCAAAAATGAATTCACACTATAACTATATACTACGGGATAGGGATAATACCAACTGTTCCAATATGATCCCCAATATCCGGGTCCCCAATATCCGATATCCCCACCACCAATAGTCATTGGGATAATCGACGAAATAACGTACGTCTTCAATATAGCTTACCTGTAACCCTAAATCGGCATCTTCTTTCGAATCGACCAATGTGAATCCCCGAGCAGCCATATTATCGGCAAATGTTTCGAGAATATAATCGGCATCTTCATTTGTCCAATAGGTCGCTTTTTCATTATTCGTAATGAGTAAGACACTATCCGGCATATAATAGGTGAGATATTCGCCGAAGTCGGCCGATTTATCATAATCGGTAAACACCACATAATCATCATCCAGCTTGGAAAGGCTGGGCTCTTTTGGCATGCAGCTAATACCGCTACGACAAAAAGAATTGGGATTAGTTTTTTTTCATATCAGTTTTGTTTTGATTGTTATATAATAACACCATTGTTATACTCCAAAAACAAAACCGACAAAAGATAGTTCGAAAATAGCGGAAATTTTTATCGAAGGAATATTTTTTTATTATCGGGGTTTCTTAGCTAACCGATATACAGAATCTACCTGAGACGCAATATAGTCCCAATTATAAGGAGATAAATCATAATGACGTTCTTCCATTTCTCCCTCTAATTTACAAGATAATTTCTCTTCCAACGAGCCGATGTTCCCCGTAACGAAAAAAATCGGAGGCATCGAGGCAGGCAAGCCTATTCGCCGGAATGTCGCTGACCAATACCGGCAACCGATAACTCAACGCTTCGAGCAGCACAATGGGCAATCCTTCATGAAAAGAAGGAAGGACAAACAAACGCGCATGGGAAAAGAGTTCATTCAATTTAGCCCCCTTACGAAGCCTGTGAGAACGACATGGTGTTCTTCTGCCAGCCGTTTTAAAGAGACAGAATAATGATCTTCATGGTCGGCATCACCAGCTATGACCAATTTGCAGTTCGAATCGGAAATACGAGCAAATGCTTTTATGAGTAAATCGAATCCTTTCTCCTCCACAAAACGTCCTACGGCCAAAACATATCGTCGAGGTGTCAACTCCAACGACCGAATATAACTGTCGTCTTTTTGCCGGCACAGGCTTATTCACGCCATTATAAATCAAGTGCGCGTCCGTGCGATCATACTTTTCACGTAAAATATTATCTATCACAGTAGAAATTACAATCACTTCGTTGGCATAATTCGCCCCCATTCGTTCGCCCCATCTGAGCACAGACTTAGCTGTCTTATTCCACTTCTGCCTATCATAATCGGGACCGTGATGGGTCATCACCACTGTAATCCCAACAACCGGGCCAACGGGGTTAATAGAGCCGGGCCGATAGCATGGATATGTAAAACGTCAGCATCGACCCAACGAGCATAAATAATCGCTAAAAAAGTGTGAACAATGGCTTCTATACTTTTTCTGCGGGGAGCATAAATATCTTTTAGACGAACGCCTTTATACTCCTTAATCTTATTTTGGGGAGTGACGTAACACGAACGACGAACAACCGTCACATCATGTCCCATAGCAGCTAATCGGGGATATAATTCCTCACAGTGTGTTTCCACACCTCCCTGAATATCGGGGATACCACGAGTACCGACTACAACTATCTTCATCGCAACACTCCCTCCCCCCGTTTACTCACGTCCTAAATTTCCCTGCATGGGATCTTGCCCCACGTCGTACCATTTCTTATCCAGACAAACAGGTTTCCCTAAAAGGGAACGTAATTTATTTTTGATAATCCACCCCATGGGGTGACGGGCATAAGCAAATTTCTTCATAACCGGAGAGACCCGTGCCGACCATCCAACAATTCTTCGGACATTTGCGTACCAAACTACGCACATGTTGGGCTTGTTCGCTGCTCCAAATATCCGAAAAAGAGTTCGCCTGTCGAATGTTTCCCATGCTCTCTTTCCAATACTTAGCTTCCAACCCATTGCAAGGATAAACTTCGCCATAAGGGTCTATGAAACAATTCATCAAACCTGCTTCACACGGCAACATACGGCGATTTCCTTCGATATAGTTTATCAATCCCATATTAAAAAATGCCCGTGCCCATGATTTGGGGTGTTTTTCCCTCATTTGCATATTGATCAGCTCGGCAAAGTTACCACAAACGGTATCGCGATTGGTAATCACATTGTCATCTTTGTGAAAATAATACGAATTATGAAACGCAGCGGTAGCGAACTCCATATTCAAGGCTTTGGAAAGACGATATAGGGAAAGCATATCTTCGGAATTATTATTCGACACCGTTATACCGAACCCAATATCCTTCACCCCCATTTCCCTAAGTGACAAGAGAGTCCTCAACCCTTTATCAAAACCTCCGGCTCTTCCCCGTAATTCATCATTCTTTTGAGATAAGCCCTCGATACTGATACGTATTCCTATTTTGGGGAATTTTCTCGCCAACTCAATACTCGCTCCTCGAACCACCCCGACGTGGAAATAACAACTCTGGGGGCTTTTCGAAAAGCGACCTCCACAATCTTATCTAAATCTTCACGAATAAAAGGTTCTCCCCTGTTATATTGATAAATTTCACATGCGGCAAAATCTCCAATTCTTCCGGTTGAATTTCCAGCCGCGGATCTGTCGGATTTTTCCAGATATTACACATCTTACACTGCATGGGACAGCGATAAGTGGTAATAATGCTTATATCGGTAGGCGCAAAAACTTTCATTTCTTACAAATATCGTGCAAAGATAAACCTTTTTCACCGGTCTATCAAAAATTTTATATATCGAACATCTTGTTTTCACAAGTCATACACATTCTTGAATTCCGCCCAATATCGTTCCTCCGAGAATCGTTTTTGGGCTCGTCGTCAATACCTTGTGTATCCACGTTGTCCTTAGACATCACAGAAACAATAGCCGAGGCTAATTCTTCCTTATCTCCCATGCGGAACAACATACCATCGCCCTCACGTATCAGTTCCGGTATTCCACCGACTTCGGCTCCGATAACCGGCGTTCCCATACACAAAGACTCTATCACACTTAATGGATTATTTTCATACCAAATGGAAGGGACTACCATCGTCTGCGCATGTTTCACCAATCGTACTATCTCCCTAGACGAAAGGTGTCCTAAAAAATGACATTTCCCGAACTATATTTTGCCTGTAACTCATTCAGCAACGGCCCATCTCCCGCAATATACAGAGGGAATGGCAAAGACTCTGCCACTTCGAGCAACATGCGTACACCTTTTTCCTCGGACAAACGACCTACATAGCAATAGTAGCGCGACTTTTCCCTTTCATTTATCTCTGTCGAATGAAAAAAAAATCCAATTTATCCTGTTCTATAAAATTACAAATTACGGATAATTTCGTGTAATCATAACCGCAGGCTCTCATCTTCTGTGCCATAAAAAGAACTAGGGCAAACAAAAGTATCGACCCAGCGTTGCAGTTTTTCCGATTCCACCATAAGGCTTCTCCATAAGCCAATGCGCTGGCTATCCGGCTTCCTTTCATACATTTCCGACGAAATACTTGAAGACGATCAGTAAAGCAGGCTTCACAAATTTTCCCTTGACAAAGGCAGTTATACGACGGACATAACAATTTATAATCGTGCAGCGTCCAAACAGTACGACAGCCATATTCTTTCGCCAATTTTACGACAACCGGAGAAAGATAAGAATGAATATTGTGAAAATGGACTATGTCAGGACGAAAATCATTCAATATCTTCTTAAACGATTTTTTATATCTCCTAATCCAAAGATACGGCAAGCCGCTCTTGTTTTATTTTTAAGTCCATCGGAAAATGAAATTTCCGATGCAAAATAGCCCGACATTTCACTGGGCAAATTCTGAGAATAAACCATAGAATACACGGCCACTTCATATCCGAGACGACGTAACAAGGCTTCGAGATTGATCATACAAATACAATCTCCTCCTCTCGGATAGTAAAATTTATTTACCAAAAGGATACGCGGCATTCGCTTCATGGGTCGTGTTCAGGTTATTTAAATATTCGGGACGTAAATTTATTTTTTATCCATACCCATTTATACAATAAAATGGGACAGACTATTCCCGTTCCTACTATAAATAACGTAACGAACACAAATTCTATTATATTTCCGCCCGACAATATATGTGTTAAAATTGACTTTACCATACCCATAAATAGAGTATGAAACAAATATATAGTCATGGACATAGTTCCTATATACTTCAACCATTCTACAAATGAGACAGTTAAACGAGATAATGACTTGGATATGCCCAGAATCATAAAACTACCGGTGATACCGAGGAGGACGGCCAAAGTTTCGATCCAAAATTTATCGGAAATAAATTCATATATGATCGAAAAGCCGATCGTAATTACAATCCAAAGAATAGAATACCGGTATATCGCTTGCTCTATCCATGATTTTCGGGCCACCCACATTCCTGATACAAAAGAAAATCGAATTCAAACAAAACTGTTCAATACAAAAATATTCGGGGAGCCGTATCCCAAAAAAAGCGAGACCCAGCGAAAGAAGAGACAATAGTACCAAGCGATTCCCTGACTTAAAAACCGGGACGATACAAAATATTAAAAACAAAACATAAACGAACCATAAAAAATACCCGGCTTCCGGAAAATAGAACACTCGATATAAAGCGCTTATCGAAACCGGGTGATCGACTTGCATAAACCCGTCGACCAGTATTTTAATCCCTATAATCGCCCAAGAAAGAATAAAATAGGGGGAAACATCAATCGCTCGAACTTCGAGCGTACAAACCGCCAATAACCTATCTTTTTTTTATAGAACGCTCATAAAAAAAACCAGCGATCATGAAAAAAAGAGGCATGTGGAAATGATAGACAAAACTTACAAATCCGATATACCACGAAGGAGCGTTATCGGGAATATAATGCCCGATAACGACCAATACAATCCCTATTCCCTTTGCTATATCGAACGTTATATCCCGAATCTTTCCCATCAGCTATTATATTTCGAAGCCTTCTCAAACGAATCTATAATTCGTCGAGCGACCGCATCGACAGTAATTAAAGAAGCATATTCCCTGCAATTTTCCACATACTCGTCATTTCGCTCTATCATTCGAGCTATATCGTCCTCGTTCCAGTCATTTTTAGCGATTCCCAACTTTCGCTTCTCTACTATCTCACTATCAAACGGCACACGATTCGTAACCACCGGCGTTGTCATCGCCACAGATTCCATAATCGCCAGCATATTCAACTCTCGCAGAGAATCGAACAAAGAAGCCTTCGAATCCCGATAATACCGAAACAATTCTTTATGAGGCAGTTTCCCCAATAGGACGATTTGCCGCTCTCGCCCCATTTCTTTTATTTGTCGGTCATACTCTTCTCTCAACACGCCATCGCCAGCTATATACAATATGTAATCTCTGTATTGAGGATATTTTGAAAGAAAAAGCATCGAACTTACGAATAACAGATATGACATTCTTTTCCCAAAATAAACGTCCGACAGTCAAGAACTGGCTCTTTTTATTCGACATCTCTTTCTCCAATGTCACTACTACCCCATGTCCTATGGGGTCGCCGACACGAGGCATATATCGCCGAATGAACCGCTGCGAGACATTCGACCGAGGTATAATCCAAGCCTTACGCATAAAACAGCGAGCTATTATATTATACCAAATGCGAGAAGGCCAAGTTTTCATCTTGCGATTGTGAGCTCCTAATTCCTGCCAAATTACAGTTTTACGAGGGACAATGAGCGAAGCAAACAATGACGGTATAGAAAAAGTCTCACTTGCTAAAACCATATCGACATCACCTTTTCTTTTGCTGTAAGTACCTCCATACTCCCGGTAAAAAGGGAAGTACACTCGGTTGAAATATTTTTCGTCCAATCGACTTCAAAAAGACGACTTCAAAATCATACGTCTCCTCTCTCTCAGGTGCATAATCGGCTGCCGCTATCAATGTGACAGCATGCCCGGCTCGATGATAAGCCAAACACAAATCATAGATCATCGTCTCTTTTATAGTAGTTACATGTGGTATAACTCCTTTTTCATGAGTAAAAAGAATGGGATTGATAACTATGATTTTCATACGTAAAGTCTATTTATTACCGCAAAGATAGCACAAACGAAAGCAGAAACAAATAAATTTGTCCCTGCCAAGTGTAACCTTTTTTCGCAACATGCCGTAAGTCTTCGTATAAATAAGATTACCAACGAACTCGTTTATTTATGACAAAATTTTATTCAATTAAACAGGGCTTTTATCTTCATTTGTAATTCCTGCCGAATCGATCTCGGTTGAATACAATAGCTAAGAATCACAACCACTGTAATATAAATGATTTGCAATATAATCGAATCTACCCTATAAAAAATACTATCGCCCCTCCTATCAAGAACAAAATCGGATAAATGATTTCCAGCGATACCTTCACCGGAAAAAATTTCCACGTATCGATTATCCGGAAACCAAGCATAAACAGATAAGAAAGAATGGACGAAAGGACAATTCCCCAAATACCCATAAAACGAATGAAAACATAATTCATGATTAAATTCAATCCCGTTGTAGTAATCACTCCCGGCAGATTTCTCACGGTCTGCTTCGAACATTGATAGCCCAAATCGTAAAACGATGCCAATGCAAAACAAATTACCGAGATAAACATCGGATATAAATATTGCAAACTCTCTAAATAACGAGAATCCACCAGCCATGAATAATTGATTTTCAGCACGAAAACAAAAATCAGCGCTAAAACGGACAATATGAGAATATATGTATTGAATATTCTGGAAAAGAACTTCGACCGGTCTGCCGCCCCGTACTGTTTAATAGCAGTCTCTTGCCATGCTTGATATACGATCACCGAAAATGTCTCTAATATAGTAGAGAATTTCATGGCTACCGCAAATATACCATTGGCCTCCAAACCTAAGAAAAATGTTCTATAAACAATCGACTGGAACTTCCCAAAAGCCACCAGCAAACAGCATTCGGCAACAAAGGCAAAGAATATTTCAACAGAGCTCTATTCAGAGACTTATCTCTAAAACTAACGATAAAATAGCGTTTAAATACTCGTGCCCGAAATTCTATAATAACCATTGTCACCAAACGGGACAATATATTGGAACAAAATATGCCCGCAATTCCCATTCGTAACCAAGCAACAAAAATCAAACTGTACAATCCTATCTGAAAGGCGGTCAATATACCGGCCAAGACAAAAAGATTTATTTTGTCCCAAGCCTCTTACGATTTGGACTTCTACCTCATACAACGAAAGCGTGATTACAAATGCGACAATACACCCCAATCCCGTATATCGTAAAAGAAAGAAAAAACAATCCCCACCAACAATACCACCAAAGAGGATTGGGCCATCAATTTATAGGAAAACGAAACGACTCCTTTACGAGTATATTCGTCTTCATTATCGAGCAAAAAACGAAAAGTACCGTCTCTCAATTGAAACGTTATAAACCCCATTGCCAAAAACGTAAGAGTCAGGACAATATCATAATATCCAAAATCATCGGGGGATATATAATATGTATATAGAGGAACCAAAAGAAATGTGATCAATTTGGACCCGAGGTTTCCTATGGCATAAATAAAAATATCGTTTATAAATTTCGTACTTCTATTCATTTCTTCACCATCGCTTCTTTTGATACCCTTGTTTCTTTCTCTCTTATCACAGAAATATCTCTTACGACAAAGCCCAACAGAATCATTACAATAATACCGGAACCTTGCAAGAAAGCACTACCTGCAACCGACTCAATGAATATAAACAAAATGATCATCAAGCCTATTTTATGGAGGTGCACCGCATAAGGAGAGCCTGTAATAATTTTCAGTTTTTTATATACCCATATCCAAAAATAAAAGAACAATACAATCCCTACCATTCCAAATTGTACCAACTCCGGGAAATAGGTATCGGATACAAACGGACAATCGCCTTCCAACAGTCCCCAAACCTCATCTAAATTGTATTCTTTATACAAAAGCGAATAGCCTATTATTCCCGAAGAATAGGTGGCATACGATGCCAATCCAGAACCCAGAAAGAAATGGTCCATCAAAACCTGAGGAGCCCTGATATATAGTGCAGCCCGAGCAAAGGATTCGTCCATATTCTCCTCCCCAGAAAACAAACCGGAAGAAATAAAATAATAATTGATTTTATCCCAAGCTACATATAAGACGCCACAGAAAACCAAAGCCATCATTACCCACTGCTTTAACTTTACTTTCGACAATTGTCCCGGTTTGTACCACAAAAAGAGATACAGTGCGGCCACATAAAATCCATAAAATTTGGAGCGTGTGCTAAAAAAACCCCACAGACAAGATAAACAGCATGATAATCTTGTCCTTACGGCACATATCCTGGCAAGAGCAATAATAATATATCAAAAATAAAACCGTACTGATAAGACCATAGTACGCTACATGAAAGAAGAAAGCCTCTCCTAAGCCTACAAGTATTATTCCCAGCATCGCCACACTGAGAACAACGCATAGTTTTTTCAAAAAAAGTTTTTGAGCTCCCGTAAACCTTACCCCCATAGCATAAGCTACATAAAAAGCGATGAAGGGCTTGATTTGAATAAAAAAATCATAGAATATCGCCTTAGGGGTATTATAATGAACGCCAACCAACGAATACAACAGGTAAAACGTCATTATCCCTACGATCCAAAAAAAGACCTTTATAACGCCGATGGTTCTTATTACTTAATATATCCAGTACACATAAAAGAGCTAAAAGCAATGTAATCAACTCGTCGGAACTTTTAAACCACATCAATTGATAGGTATAAATCCCCGCCACAAGCATCAGAATAAACAGCCCATAGAATATTTTATTCAAGGAAATCATCGCTTATCCCCTTGTATGTTTCACCGAATACCCATAAGTCTTTTTTATTTCCGTATTGTTCAAGACGAACATTACATTTTTCAAAGAACCCTCTGCTACAAAATCCTCGACATTGAATACACTATTTTTATGCGTATAATCAGCCCTGCAAACATATAACGTGGCATCGACAAAACGAGTCAACGAGAACGTATCAGAAACTCTCTCCACAGGAGCTGTATCGACAATTACATAATCATATTTTTCTCGAAGACGAGCCATTAAACTATCCAATTTTTCGGACAATAAAAGCTCGGAAGGATTCGGTGGAACGGGGCCGGCCGTTATGACATCAAGAAAGCCTTCTTGTGCCACATGATGAATCAAATCGTTCTCTCCACCTTCTTTATTCGAAACCAAATAATTCGTCAACCCAGTAGTCACCGAAAGCCCCAAATAATCAGCAATTTTCGGATTCCGCAAATCCAAATCGATCAAAACCGTACGCTTCCTCATTAAAGCTATCGAGTAAGCCAGATTAAGACTGACGAACGATTTTCCTTCTCCCGGTTCTGACGAGGTTACCAACAGAATACCCTTTCCTCCACCCGGCAACATAAATTGTAAATTAGACCGTAATAAACGGAACATTTCAGCGGCAGGAGAAACACTGTTTTCTCTCAAAACGACATAGCCCGAAGTAGAACTATGACAAATTTCACCAGCAATAGGCAAATCTGTCAATCTGCGCAAATCATTTTTGTTATTGAACTTAACAGAGAAAACAGTCTTTCCATATAAGTAGACAACGGGCAGTACCAATCCGATTCCACAAGCGATCAATAAAAGAATCAAAGATTGCGGCGCAACCGGTTTATTTTTACTATAAGCCGGATTGACAATCCTACATTTAGGCGAAGTCGCCGCCAATGTCATAGCGTTCTCCTCCCGCCTCTTCATCAAGAAAGTATATAATTCATTCTTAATAAGCTGATTCCTTTTTATATCCATATACTCTCTCTCTTGCTCAGGGAATCCCCGCAACCTAGACCGAAAATCCGCCTCTTGTTTCTTCAAATCGGTACGGGCTATATCCGAACTTTCTTTCGCTTTCGACACCGTATTCAATATATTCTCACGCATGACATCTATTTGAGCGGTAAGTGTACGTAAAGCCAAGTTCGAATCCTTTGCTGTACGAAGCAAACGCATTCTCTCCAATAGCAATTTATTATATTCATTAATCGCCTCGGCAGCTCCCCGATCGGGCAAACCGGTCGTAACAGGAACCAAAGAATACTTGTTTTCCGGCTTATTCAGGAAACTATCTACCATCGAAATAATCGAATATTGTGTTTCGGCTTCCAACAGTAATTTGCGGTATTGACTGTTTGCTTCAAGAATGATTTTGGCTTCGGCATCTATATCGGACAAATCGTTTTCTCTTTTATACCGTTCTACAATCCTCTCGGCTTCATGGAGTTCTTCTTCTACCGTTATCAAACGCTCGTCGATAAACGAAAGCATGTTTTGCGCCTTCAAGTTTTTATTCAGCACAGCATCCTCGTTATAACATTCTATCAACGTATTGAGTATATCTTTTCCTCTTTGCTTATTCGATTCCCTTATTTTTAATGAAATGCCATTGGCTTTTTATCCGACAAATCGATATCCAGCCTTTTCTCCAATATTTCAGCTTCGCCGTCATACCCGTTAACATGAGCGACAAACTTCAACTTCTTACCCGGCCTATAAAATTCGGTCTTATCGATAATAATCCCCTCTCCATAATCTACCTTTATCGGGAACGATGTCGCTTCCATTTCGACCAAAGTCGTAAAGAACCCTTTCTTCAACAAGACCTTGATTTTATCGTCAGAGCCACCCGTTTGAACTTTAACTACAAATCCACTCGACAATGTATCCACCATCGATTCGGGAATTTCTACGGTAAGGGGAGAATTACGATAATACTCTTTCTTTTTGAAAAAGTTTTTTTTGCTCGTATATGATATATTCAAATCGAGTCTTTGAACCATTTCTCGAATTAAAGAATGCGACGAAATAACCAATATCTCGTCATTCACCGAGCCACCACCTATCATACCGTCTAACGAGAATCCGCCTCCTGCAATATCCCCCATCAATGAAGACAATCCGCCACCGCCTTTTTTCTCATCTTCATTGACAAGAATATCGGCAGAAACCTCATATACAGGCTTGGCAATCTTCAAATAACAAACTACCAACGCTACACAAACAACAATCGACCCTACAAAGAGATACCATTTTCTACATGCGGCACGCCATAAAGCGACGATATCGATATTATCATTTCTTCTTTCCGAGGTATATTTTTCTTCCATAAAAAAAATCTTTTCATTACTTAATGAACAACGCTATCGCCAACGATGCCAACACCGAAATGGCACTCACAACAGTACTCACCACAGATATGCGATATTGTGCCAATTGATTGTAATTCGAATTATTTCGCTGCGCTTTATTCGGCATAACGTAAACGACATCGTTCTGTCTTAAATAAAAAATAGGGCGATTCAAATAGAGATTGATCGGTCAAATCGAAACGATGAAAAATCCGCTTACCATTTTCTTCCCGCATCAACAATACATTTTTCCGTTCACCATAGATAGTCAAATCTCCTGCCGCACCTATGGCATCGAGTATCGACATACGCTCTGTTTGTACCGATATCTGCCCCGGGGTTTTCACTTCGCCCAGTACAACGACTTTAAAATTCATGAATTGTACCAATACAAAAGGATCTTTCAGCTCAGGACGAATCTTATCCTCTATAAACTTCGACAGTTCATTGCGAGTCATTCCTTCGGCTCGAATACGCCCTACTATCGGGAAATAGATATAGCCATTTTTATCTACCGTATAAACTTGTAAATTAGGCACAATCGTCAGCTCTTGCTTCCCCGGCTCAGAATAGGAAACAGCCGGTAAATTATAAGGTGCGGCCGCATCGGGAACAACCGACGAAACCGTTATCGATAGCATATCGTCGGGAGCTATTCGCAATTCATAATTGCCTACATCCATCTTTCCGCTCATCTCTTCAATATCCAAATTTTCAAAATAAGCAGTCTTACTGGTTGAACAGGAAGAAACCACAAGCAATAAGACAATAGCACTTAACACATTTATTTTCATTACATTATTCTTTTCCGTCCGGATTAGCCCGGTATAATTCTATTTTATAACGTTGTACCAAGCCCTTTTATTATACATATCTCAACATCTTTTTGAACCTTTATTACAATTTTTTTCTTACAATTTTTCACCATTCACGAAAAGTTCTTACATACAGCTTTTTAATATACTATTTTCTATCGGCCTTCGATAAAAAAAGAATATTAAAATCATTTCAAGCGGTCTGTTTGAAAAAAGTTTATGTACGTTTGTAATTTATTTTGTCACATGTTATGGATTTAAACTTTTCTTGGGATTTTTCTACCCCAGAAATATATTGCTTGGGGATACTGATTCTGATTTGGATTATCGAAATAATCTATCAATTTTATCTTTTCAATCGCCCCTTTCGCTTTTATCAAAAAGAAAAAAACGGGAAAATAGAATATACCCACCAATATCCTGCGGTATCGGTAATCGTTTATGCCCAAAACGATGCCGAAAACCTCGTTAAATACATGCCCAAAATTCTAAATCAGGCATACCCCGAATTTGAAGTCATCGTAGTCAATGACGATTCAACCGACGATTCCAAAGACATACTCTCCGTTTTGGAGACACAATATAAAAATCTATACCACACCTACGTACCGGAAGGATCGCGCAACCTAAGCCATAAAAAACTGGCTCTGACCCTCGGTATAAAAGCCGCTCGATACGATATAGTCGTATTCACAAACGCCAATTGCGATCCAAGAAACAACGAATGGTTGGCCACTATCGCCCGAAACTTCGTTCCCGGAATCGACATTGTTTTAGGCTATACAGCCATTGAACGAAAGGAAAAAGAAAAAAATTCTCTTTCTGGTATTGCTCTTATGACCAACTGTTATTTTCTATCCGATATTTGTCTTTCGCCCTCATCAATCGGCCTTATATGGGAGTAAGTTCCAACATGGCATACCGTAAAGAATTATTCTTCAAAAATAAAGAGTTTTCCAAATTTCTACATCTGCACTACCGAGACGACGACCTGTTCATCAACGAGATAACCAACCGAACCAACACCCGAGTAGAAATATCCGAAGCGGGACAAATGACCGCGACTTATCAAGATAACTACGAAGCATGGAAAGAGTTGAAGCTACAATACGACTTTACTTCCAAATACCTTCATACCACAGCCAAATCGATATTCGGCATAGCTAAGTTCTTCGATTATGCTTTCGATATTCTGTTCGTTTGTCTATGGGTAGAGGGCATCATACATAATTGGGCAACCGCTGTTTTGGCCTCGATACTGGCCTTGTCTTTATTCTCGATCAAAGTCATCGTCTATCGACGGGCTGCAAAAATACTCCGCAAACCGAGACTTTTTTCTCCTTACCGTTCTTTTCCTTCATACAACCATGTATAGACCTTTATTTCAAGGTAATAGGTTCTGTAACGAGAAAAAAGAATTTCACGTGGCGATAATACATAAAAGAGAGGGCCGCAAATTGCAGCCCTCTCTTTTTATGTATGCTATCCATGCAGAAAAAAGTTTATTTTACCATAATTTTCTTTTTTTCTGCCATCATAGGAGTTTGCTTTTTCGGAATCATCACTGTCAATACACCGTTGTTCTGATGTGCTTCAATGGCATCCGTATTGACATTATCCGGTAAAATCAAAGTCTGTTGAAATTGCGAATACGAAAATTCTCGGCGCAAATAACGTCCTTTTTATCCTTTTCGCTTTCCTCTTGTTTGTGCTCTACCGTAACGACCAAATGATTTTCTTTGTCGACCGTTATATCGAAGTCGTCTTTGGTAATACCCGGTGCTGCAATTTGGACCTCATATTCCTTTTCCGTTTCTACAATATTAATGGCCGGAGCCGCACTGCTAGTTTTAGCGATCCATTCATTTCCGAAGAAATCGTTAAAAATTCCGGGGAGCCAGTTTTGTTGATGCTTTGCAGGTGTCATAATTATACCTCCTAAATAAGTTTATAAATTAACGTTGCCGGGTTATTCCGACAATCACTCTTAAAACAAGGAGATACCCCTTTTGGGTCAACCGTAAGGCGTTAAAGTTGACGAGAAGTTATAAAAAAGAGTTACGGCTCTATCACAATATCATATCTCAATAGCTGGAAACTCACTTTGAACGGACGTCCAGACACACGAGACGGGGGAGAATCGACATGATAATAATTTTTCGAACGGTCGAAACTCTCGATTTCACACTTGCGAGTCGAACGAGGCAAAAGATCACAATCCACCATGCGAGTACGATAATCGATCATTTGGCCGTCCGGGGTACGATAAATCATTTTCAAGACTACCCGAGACAACCGATAAGGTGTATTGTTTCGCAAAAGGAAACTCTCTTTCGTATCGCTCATACGTTTATCGAACCCTAACATATCGACAGCTACCGGAGAAAACAGTAATGCCCGAGATGTCGTATCGGATAATGTCGATACCGGTTCCCGACTCACCAACTCAGGGTCGGCTTCGATTATTTTCTCCATTGTTTCCTGACTCGGAATTTTTATAGAAGAACTTCGGCGCGGCATGATACCTGACTGTCCCCACAATGGCACAGCCAACCAAAATGCGGCAATGAATAAAATCGTCCTGCTCATAATCCTAATCCTTTACATATCCACACCACAGAAACCAAAATCGTAAAAACGAGTAGATTCCGAGCCGTCGCTCCCAGCAGGGGATTCAATGCCTCACCCACCCGCTGCTTAATCGCCAATCCTGTCTTTATATGAAGAAACAGATATACAATGGCTGGTAAAAATATATACACGATTCCGAAATCTGCCAAACAAGTTAAAAGCAACAAAACGGCGATCACCCCGTTCACAAAATACCACCACAAAGCAAAACGCCTCCCGAACAGCACCACCGTCGTTCGTTTATTCGCCGCAGCGTCTTCTTCCATGTCCCGATAATTATTCACCAACAGAATATTTATAGACAACAATCCCATAACGATCGACAACAGAAACACATCTGCATCGAACTGTAAAGCCTGTACATAATAGGTCATGTTTACTGCGACCAGACCGAAAAACAAAAACACGGTTACATCGCCCAATCCGTGATAGGCCAACGGATAAGGGCCTGCCGTATAGGCCAATGCAAACAACGCTATAATCACGCCTATCGGTATCAACTGCCAACCGGCAAAAAAAACAAGTCCCAATCCTACCGCACAAGCCACCCCTAAAACACAGAATGTACCCATAAGCATGGCTCGCGGAGTTATATCGCCCGAAGCGACGGCTCGACGAGGTCCTACCCTACCGGCTTTATCGCTCCCCTTCACATAATCGAAGTAGTCGTTCGCCATATTAGAGGCGACTTGTGCCAATAAAGCGAACAACAAACACAACACGGCGGGAACCCAACGAAATGTACCGGCATAAAAGGCATAAGCCGAAGCGGCGATCACCGGGCTGGCCGATGCCGGCAGCGTGCGCGGACGAGCCGCCGAAATCCAATCCTTAACCATGAGACTCTTCTTTATCCAATCCGAAACAGGCCCGTATCGTAGAGCGTATGCCCTCGGCTTCCGGTCTATCTTCCCGCAATATGGAAAGTATCACCCTCAAATATTTATCTTTATTCGCCAATCCGCACAGGTTACAGACATTACTGTTCGTCAACATCGACTTCTGATTGTAAACCTTCAATATCGACCGGTAATCTCTGTTCTTGACAAATGTACGGAATTGACTGCAAATCATATTATAAAGTCCGCGTACATCGGTATCGTCCGTCAAATGGTCGATATGGTCCTCGAACGAACCGATATCGTTGAACCTCCGGTCGATTTTATATTCCAAATCACGCCGTATGCGGTGACGGGTATGTAACAATGCCTGCGACTCTATCTCTTGTGCGAACAACTGAATGACATTGTTTTTTACTATTTCGAATACTTTGTTCTCGTTTCGTTTCATACGTCGGGCAACCGAGCGAATCACCCCTTCGAGCATTAACAGATTCTCCACTTCCGCTACTTCGGGCACATACACATGACGACTGCGCAAATACTCGACTTCTCGCTCCGTCCGCCGATCCCTGTCGACAATTCCCCTAGATTCGAGATGGTGTATCTCCTTCAAATCGGCAAAAGCCCTTGTCGCTTCTATTACCTTATTACAACCACCCAACGGCTTCACGGTGTATTCAGGGAAAATATAGGGATAGAGTTTCACATCGATACTTCCGGTAGCTGCTCCCTCGATAAACAATACCGGTTTGCGGCTGCCCAATATATCCAAATACATGCCTTCGGGAAAAGAGTCGTCGTTACGGATAAACTCATAGTCCCAACTCATGCGGTCGGCATCGAACGAACGGACCCAAATACAAGTACTCTCGACACGCGAAGCCGCGAAATCCAAATCGTGCGTCAGATAAACAAAAGTACAATCCTTGCGCAAGTTCTCGATCGAATCCCACAGCGATTTCATAATGGAATGGTGCAGATAGAATTCAGGATCTTCCACCAAAATCACAGCATTGGGCATAGCAAACAGCACACCTGCTATATAATAGAGCACCGCCTTCTCCCCCGAACTCAGTCGCAAAGGATTGAAAGGCTCCGAATTCTCGCTTTGAATCAACAAACGCCCCTCGGCCCGCAACATTTTATTTCTCGGGAAAACCCGTTCCCACAGCTTTTGAACTCTATCCAAACGAGTCTCGGGGAAGTCGATATGCCCCCCTTTGGCGTTTTGAATTTATACTGAACAGATTGCGGCACTCCTCGCTCAACAGCAAGAAAAGCAACTGGTCGAATTCGGTAGGGGTATCCTTCGATACATAGTAAGAATACTCCATAAACTCCTGATACATGGCTTCGATAGACCCCGGCCAAACTTCGTGAGGCGGCATAATGCACAATGCCTTTTGAGCCGAAAGCCAAAAAGCATGGTCTTGTATCCGTCGAGCTATTTCCACTCCGAACCGGCTTTTTCCGGCTCCATTCGCGCCAACGACCGTTACCGTCCGCGACGACAGTTTTTCGGTTTGTGCGCTATCGTTTCTTTTCGGGAGCAATATTTCCATAGTAGCACTTTTTAACATGAAAGGAAATCCTTTCTCAAAAATAACTATTTTCGGGAATAAACAGCACAACAATCCGAACAATTTTCGTATTTTTGACTTTGTCTATTTATAACCCCTAATTCATTAAATTATGTTTTCAGGAATTGTCGAAGAAGCCGCTCCCATCGTTGCCTTGAAACGGGATAACGGGAATTTGCACCTTACGCTCAAAAGTTCGTTCGCTCACGAATTGAAAATCGACCAAAGCGTCGCTCACAATGGCGTGTGCCTCACGGTCGTAAACATCGAAGGAGATCACTATACGGTCACTGCCATACAAGAAACCCTCGAACGCAGCAACTTAGGGACTCTCTCTGTCGGAGACAAAGTGAATCTCGAACGTAGCATGCTCATGAACGGCCGCCTCGACGGACACATCGTGCAAGGCCATGTGGACCAGACAGCCCGCTGCACAAAAATAGATCTTGTCGACGGAAGCCGATACTATACCTTCACCTACGACCTCAATCCCGAAATGGCTGCCAAAGGCTATATGACCGTAGAGAAAGGATCGGTTACCGTGAACGGGGTAAGCCTCACCGTATGCAACTCGCAAGACAACAGTTTCCAAGTGGCGATCATTCCCTACACCTACGAGCATACCAATTTCCACCAAATCGAGGAAGGCAGTATAGTGAACCTCGAATTCGACATTATCGGCAAATACATCAGCCGTATCATGCACTTCGAAAAAGATTAGAACAAAATGGATATCTACGAAATTATCAACCACCGGCAAAGCGACCGCCAGTACGATCCCGAACGTCCGGTCGAACCCGAAAAAATACGGCGTATTCTCGAAGCCGCCCGTATAGCACCCTCGGCCTGCAATGCGCAACCGTGGCACTTCATCGTAGTGGACGAACCCGAGTTGCGAAACCAAGTGGCCGATGCCGTGGCCAGCCGCATATTGGGCATGAACCACTTCACCAAACAAGCTCCCGTGCATATCCTTGTCGTGGAGGAGCGACCCAATTTCACATCGGGCATAGGCGGACTCATCAAGGACAAACAATTTCCGCTGCTCGACATCGGTATCGCTGCCGCACACATCACCCTCGCCGCCACTGCCGAAGGATTGGGCAGTTGCATACTCGGTTGGTTCGACGAGAAAGCCATGCGTAAACTACTGCATATTCCCGATAAGAAACGAGTCATTCTCGACATCGTAGTGGGATACTCCACCCAACCGCTTCGGGAGAAAAAAACGAAAATCTGCCGACGAGGTGATTTCGTATAATAAGTATTGAATACTTATACAATAATAAAACAGACGGAATTGTAAAAAACAATTCCGTCTGTTTTATTATCGGCTATATTCTTCGCCACAATTTTCGCATTTCAATCCAGATTTATACTCATAAATAAAATAACCACCAACACTGGCATCATACCCATTATGCTCTACCGTACACTTCACCCTCACCGATCTTCCATTATCGTAGCTTTTAACAGTTCCGGAGCCTTTACAATTAGGACACTTCTTCTTTCCTTTTATCACTGCACTTTTTAATTTACCTCCACATCGATGACAAGATTTTTCTACTTCCACTGTATTACAATAACAGCCTATCTTCTCTTGTTCTATATCCTTTTGGGCAAACAGAATTGATGTGTTACAACATAAAACATAGAATAAAACAATCAATTTCAAATATATCTTCCTCATAATCAAAATCATATTTACTCCTACTCTATAAAATTTCTAATCTCATAATGCGGTTCAACACAGTCTTTTTTCACATCTGTCATCTCGTTAATTAGCTTATTCTTAGAGCTGAACTCTCACAAATAGACTAAAAAACGAAACAATAAAGGCACAACCGAATAACAACTCATCGTCCTACATGTCTCTGTTTACCAGTTCCATTACAACAGGTACATATACGTTCTCCATTTTTGCAATATCCACACTTAAATTGCCCTTTTCCATTGCAATTAGCACATGTTTCTTTCCCATTTCCTCGATCAATAGTTCCTTCACCACCACAAAAAGAGCATATACGCCACCCAGTACCGTCACACATTGTACACTCAGTACGCCCCTTACCATCACAACATTTACAAGGAGGATTGGAATAGCCTCCACACCGTTCTTTTGCATTTCTTCCACGTCGGTTCCAGAATATTGCACTGCAAATACAAAAGGTACAACAACCAGCATTCCTAATAAAAAAACAACTTTCTCATAATAAATAATTTATATTAATGCCTACTCTATAAGGTTTTCGGCTTGTCCTTATCTATTTATTTAGAACTCTGGATCACAATATTAAAGATTAAAACTAAATCCTAATGTAACCCCATAGATCCAACCTTTGAAAGGGGTACAGGGCTTTTCATACCTATTGTAATAAGTGTCCTCTGCATCTGTAAAAACATTACTAAGTGTTTCGCCCCACCAATCGGAATTTCCATATCCATAGGAATACTCTCCATAAGCAGTTATAGAAAACTTTTTTATATAAACCGTAGCGGCTAAACCAAAAGCTCCGGTAATAAGTATTTTTTCTTTCTGCCATTTGGATAATCTTAATAAACTCCAATAGGGCTGTAACTCAAAATTTTCCCCAATGGGAATATACAATCCCATACTTTCTGCGGCCATACAAAACAATACAGTCCGAATCCAACTATCCATCTCTGACGACACTGTATACCCCAAGAATGTTAATAATGTTGCTGTCGCACCCAACGGACTGATACTATAATAATCCTTAGTCTTTGTAAAATTGGCATTCCACCCAATCCCACAAGAATTTATTTCAAATGGAATATACGATACATTTACAGTCCCCCTATATTATCCTTATAACGCAAATGAGAGCCTGTGAATCCAGCCCTTATAATAAACTCATTATCCTCATGATAAGCACCTTCACCCATACACATACACGGAAACAAAACACTTATCAATAGTAGTTTGAATTTTCTCATTTCCTCTTTATTATTTTATTATGCAAATAAAATCCCAAAAAGAGAAATTAAGAACAATCTCATATCATCTATAAATTGACACTACTGTCGCAAATAAGTAGAAATTGAACACCGATTAGAAACCCCTTCACAGCCCCCTACGTGAAACATTTATCCCGTCAAAAAGTCAAACAGACGGCTTACTCCTCTTTCAAGTGTTCAGAGAAATATTGAAAAAAATCGTAGTTCAAGATTCGAGAAATACGGGTGAGCAACTCGGTATCGATATACTCTTTGCAGAATATCTTGTACACATTGGCCCGGCTGCAAGAGAGTTTGCGGGCAAACCAAGCGACACTGCGCTCCTCGGCTTTCAATCGCTCTTTAATGAGTTCCCCTATCGGTTTCATAGCGAAAAGATTCTTCTTACCGTCCCCATAAGAAGGTTTAATATAACAACGAAGCGTGGAACTGAACACTCACACCGCAGTTTGAAGGTCGTAGGAAACCCGAGATACAGATATGAGATAGCAGCCCACGCCCGTGATGCGTGAGAACCACCATGCCTAACCTTGTATCTCGTTTCGAAAATTTCCTACGTTTTCAAACTACAAGACAAGCATAACGCTTCTTTTTAATTTAATATGTATTGGAAAGGACTGCCCCTCTCCTCTGCAAAAAAATAACGAAAGACAAACACAGAATTTTATTCCGCCAAGTCACACTTCATTTTCACATACTTTACAAAAGTAGTGAAAGGTAAGTGCAGAAAAAAGAGTTTTACTTATTTTTTCTGTTGAATCACACCTTATATCCAAACACAAAGAAACATCACAAGGGAACAAAGTCTATCTCCGTAATTTTTTATTCGAACCGGCTTTTTTTTTAAAGCCCCGAAGGATCGCTCCGGGGATAAAAAAACAAGACGTTAAAATTTATTCTTCGTCTTCATTCTCTTCGAATAGACCATCGAGTAATCCGGATGCCTGCTGTATGGCATCATTGAAATTTTTTTCGATAAATTTAGCACCTCTTGTCATCGATGCTTTCATAAAACGTCCCTGCAAGCGTCCAATCTCCACTAAATCTTCTTCGGTCAGTTTATCTTTATACTCTTCATAATACGTTGTGGTAAACCGCTCGTATTCTTTCAATGCCTCGTTCCAATCCGCCTCGGTTTCGAAATCGGTATTCTCCACCTTATCCACAAACGATTTGAACTCTTTCAAATACGAATTTTTACTGTGCACGCCGCACGATACGAACGATAATACTGAAATCACCGCAACAATTAAACCCATTTGATAAAAACGTTTCATATATCTTCATACTTTGCATTTCATGCAAAAATAATACAAGTAAAAATACTACACTCCAAAATAGAAAGTATATTTGTATAAAAAAAACAATCTACGAAAATGAAGCCCATCAAATTATTCTATCAAGCTCGTTGCCCATTTTGTAAACGGGCATTCAATTACATCGACGAATTGAAAAAAACGTCCCGAATATAAAGACATTGTCATCGAAACCATTGAAGAAACCGAACACCCCGATATCGCAGACCAATATGATTACTATTACGTTCCAACGTTTTACATCGCAGACGAAAAGGAGCACGAGGGCGGTATCTATCCCAACGAAGTCGAAGCTATCTTCAAAAAGGCTTTGGTACAAGAATAACGAAAAATTTCTGCTCTCGTTACCGAGGGTATCAACAACACGTCTTCGGGGTAGAGGTGAAAAGATAGGAAAGGATTTTTGTTTGTATATTTAACCCCTCCGCCCTTTGGACAGCTCCCCTATATTTTGCTGCGGGACACGGCTGGGGGGAGAGGGGTAATCATGGAAACGATGTGACTTTGGGGGCGTTCATGTGTCTCTCCTGCCTTGCCTCGTTGTGAGTCCTATATACAAAAAGAGAGAAAGCCGAAGGGGTTCTCCCTCTCCGGCTCTCTCTCCTATAAGTTGGCGGCTACCTACTCTCCCACTTGCGCAGTACCATCGGCGTGGCGGGGCTTAACTTCTCTGTTCGGAATGGGTAGAGGTGGATCCCCCGCGCTGTAACCGCCTGAATGTCGCGATCCTTGACGAAAAAAAAGAGTCTCTCGCAATCTCTGCCTCCCTTATCTACCCTCGACGTCTCGCACTTCCGAAAGTTTCGGGCTATTAGTACCGCTCGGCTGTGACATTGCTGCCTGTACACCTGCGGCCTATCTACGTCATCGTCTTTGACGTCCCTATATGGAAATCTTATCTTGGAGTGGGCTTCGCACTTAGATGCTTTCAGCGCTTATCCCTTCCAGACTTAGCTACTCGGCTGTGCTCCTGGCGGAACAACCGATGCACCAGGGGTCTGTCCAACACGGTCCTCTCGTACTAGTGTCGGATCTCCGCAAATTTCCTGCGCCCACAACAGATAGAGACCGAACTGTCTCACGACGTTCTGAACCCAGCTCGCGTGCCACTTTAATGGGCGAACAGCCCAACCCTTGGGACCTTCTCCAGCCCCAGGATGTGACGAGCCGACATCGAGGTGCCAAACCACTCCGTCGATATGAGCTCTTGGGAGGGATCAGCCTGTTATCCCCGGAGTACCTTTTTATCCTTTGAGCGATGGCCCTTCCATGCGGAACCACCGGATCACTATGCTCTAGTTTCCTACCTGATCGACTTGTGGGTCTCTCAGTCAAGCACCCTTGTGCCATTACACTCTCCGACCGGTTACCAATCGGTCTGAGGGTACCTTTAGAAGCCTCCGTTACGCTTTTGGAGGCGACCACCCCAGTCAAACTACCCACCAAACAGTGTCCTCGCTACAGCGAGTTAGCGCTCAAACATTCGAAGGTCCGTATTTCAACAGCGGCTCCTCGACGACTGGCGTCGCCGACTCGTAGCCTCCGGACTATCCTACACATCAAATGCCCAAACGCAATGCTAAGCTGCAGTAAAGGTTCACGGGGTCTTTCCGTCCCGTTGCGGGTAATCGGCATCTTCACCGATACTACAATTTCACCGAGGTCACGGTTGAGACAGTGTCCAGATCATTACACCATTCGTGCAGGTCGGAACTTACCCGACAAGGAATTTCGCTACCTTAGGACCGTTATAGTTACGGCCGCCGTTTACCGGGGCTTCAATTCAAGCCTTCTCTTGCGATTAGCTCTCCTCTTAACCTTCCGGCACCGGGCAGGTGTCAGGCTGTATACTTCATCTTGAAATTTTGCACAGCCCTGTGTTTTTGTTAAACAGTTGCCTGGACCTATTCTCTGCGCCCCATCTTACTGGGGACCCTTTTTCCCGAGGTTACAGGGTCAATTTGCCTAGTTCCTTAACCGTGAGTCTTTCGAGCGCCTTGGTATATTCTACCCGACTACGTGTGTCCGTTTGGGGTACGGGTGGATATAGAATATGCTTAGCGGATTTTCTTGGGAGCCTGATTACCACCGCTATTCGATTGCCCGGGGGCTCTCGATACTGTCAGCTTCGGCACGCCAGGCGGATTTGCCTACCCGGCGTTTACCTACTTCCTTTAACCTGCGCTTCCGTCGGCAGGCGGGTGTCACTTCTCCGTCTCCACATCGCTCCTATATCCAGTAACGGAATCTTTACCGTTTCTTCCATCGGCTACGCCGTTCGGCTGCGCCTTAGGGCCCGACTTACCCTGATCCGATTAGCGTTGATCAGGAATCCTTAGTCTTATGGCGAGGGGGTTTCACGCCCCTTTATCGTTACTTATACCTACATTTGCTTTTCCGAAAGCTCCAGTCGTCCTCGAGGACGGCCTTCGTCGCCGCCGGAATGCTCCCCTACCATGTCTTACGACATCCACAGCTTCGGTAAAGGGCTTATGCCCGATTATTATCCATGCAAAACTCCTCGACTAGTGAGCTGTTACGCACTCTTTAAATGAATGGCTGCTTCCAAGCCAACATCCTAGCTGTCTTTGCAGTTTTACTTCATTTATTCAACTTAGCCCTTATTTCGGGACCTTAGCTGGTGGTCTGAGTTGTTCCTCTTTCGGACATGGACCTTAGCACCCATGCCCTCACTCCCGAAGATCAAGTGATAGTATTCGGAGTTTGTCAAGACTTGATAGGCGGTGAAGCCCTCGCATCTTATCAGTCGCTCTACCTCTATCACTTTACTTCGAGGCTGCACCTAAATGCATTTCGGGGGGAGTACGAGCTATCTCCAAGTTTGATTGGCCTTTCACTCCTACCCTCAGTTCATCCGTAAGCTTTTCAACGCTTATCGGTGCGGTCCTCCAGTTGGTGTTACCCAACCTTCAACCTGACCAAGGGTAGAATCACTTGGTTTCGCGTCTACTCCCGCTGACTGTACGCCTTGTTCGGACTTGCTTTCGCTTCGGCTACGCGACTGAATCGCTTAACCTTGCCAGCGAGAGTAACTCGTAGGTTCATTATGCAAAAGGCACGCCGTCACATTTTAACATGCTCCGACCGCTTGTAGGCGCATGGTTTCAGGGTCTGTTTCACTCCTCTGTTCGAGGTTCTTTTCACCTTTCCTTCACAGTACTGGTTCGCTATCGGTCTCTCGGGAGTATTTAGCCTTACGGGATGGGCCCCGCTGATTCGCCCCGGATTTCTCGTGTCCTGGGTTACTCAGGTGTCCACTGGGCTTCTGTCCGTTTTTCGCGTACCGGGCTGTCACCGTCTCTGGCTACGATTTCCATCGTATTCTGCTAACTTATTTCTTGCCGTAGCGTGGATCCTTCTACCCCACTCGTGCCGAAACACGGGTGGTTTGGGCTGTTCCGCGTTCGCTCGCCACTACTGGCGGAATCATTGTTATTTTCTTTTCCTGCGGGTACTTAGATGTTTCAGTTCCCCGCGTTGGCTTACCGCTTGGCGGTATGGCCATTGCTGGCCGGGTTGCCCCATTCGGATATTTACGGGTCTAGGGCTATTTGCGCCTTACCGTAACTTTTCGCAGCTTATCACGTCCTTCTTCGCCTCCGAGAGCCTGAGGCATCCTCCATGCGCCCTTGTTTACTTTCTTCCGCGTCTTCCGGCTCTCTTTGGAGCCGGCGACGTTAGGGGTTGATATGGGTTTGCTTTGCTCGTTTACTCTTCTTTTTCCATCATGTCAAGGATCTTTCGTGGAGAATAACGGATTCGAACCGTTGACCCCCTGCTTGCAAAGCAGGTGCTCTAGCCAGCTGAGCTAATCCCCCCTTTTACTACCTGCCCTCCGGCCTGGTAGTCCCAGGCAGATTTGAACTGCCGACCTCTACATTATCAGTGTAGCGCTCTAACCTACTGAGCTATAGGACTATTCTTCAAATCGTGCCTGCGGCGGGTTGTTTTCCTTTTTTTTATATTGAACGAAGCGTGTAGTACCAAGAGAGAGCTTGGTCTTTTCCAGTCTTGTTCCAGGTTCTGCTTCTCCAGAAAGGAGGTGTTCCAGCCGCACCTTCCGGTACGGCTACCTTGTTACGACTTAGCCCCAGTTACCGGTATTACCTTCGTACGCTCCTTGCGGTTGCATGCTTCAGGTACTCCCGGCTTCCATGGCTTGACGGGCGGTGTGTACAAGGCCGGGAACGTATTCACCGCGCCATGGCTGATGCGCGATTACTAGCGAATCCAGCTTCATGGAGTCGGGTTGCAGACTCAATCCGAACTGAGACAGGTTTTCGGGATTCGCGCGTCATTGCTGACTGGCTGCCTTCTGTACCTGCCATTGTAACACGTGTGTCGCCCCGGACGTAAGGGCCGTGCTGATTTGACGTCATCCCCACCTTCCTCGCGGCTTGCGCCGGCAGTCTCGACAGAGTCCTCGGCTTGACCCGTTAGTAACTGTCGATAGGGGTTGCGCTCGTTATGGCACTTAAGCCGACACCTCACGGCACGAGCTGACGACAACCATGCAGCACCTCGCAGGTGACTATTGCTAGCTATATACTTTCATATATATTCCCCCTGCGTTTGAGCCCGGGTAAGGTTCCTCGCGTATCATCGAATTAAACCACATGTTCCTCCGCTTGTGCGGGCCCCGTCAATTCCTTTGAGTTTCACCGTTGCCGGCGTACTCCCCAGGTGGAATACTTAACGCTTTCGCTGTACCGCTTACATTGTATCGCAAACAGTTAGTATTCATCGTTTACTGCGTGGACTACCAGGGTATCTAATCCTGTTCGATACCCACGCTTTCGTGCCTCAGCGTCTGTCGCACCCTAGCAGGCTGCCTTCGCAATCGGGGTTCTGCGTGATATCTATGCATTTCACCGCTACACCACGCATTCCGCCTGCCTCTTGTGCACTCTAGCTCGCCAGTTTCAACGGCACAGTCCGGGTTGAGCCCGAAAATTTCACCGCTGACTTGGCGTGCCGCCTACGCACCCTTTAAACCCAATAAATCCGGATAACGCTCGCATCCCCCGTATTACCGCGGCTGCTGGCACGGAGTTAGCCGATGCTTTTTCTTCGGATACTTGCAATACGCTACACGTAGCGTACTTTACTCTCCGACAAAAGAGGTTTACAACCCGTAGGGCCGTCTTCCCTCACGCGACTTGGCTGGTTCAGTCTGCCGACCATTGACCAATATTCCTCACTGCTGCCTCCCGTAGGAGTTTGGACCGTGTCTCAGTTCCAATGTGGGGGACCTTCCTCTCAGAACCCCTATCCATCGTCGCTTTGGTGGGCCGTTACCCCGCCAACTGGCTAATGGAGCGCATGCTCGTCTGTAACCAAAATTGCTCTCTTTAATGAACCCTCCATGCGGAGAGCCCATATTATGGGGTATTAGTCCGATTTCTCCGGGTTATCCCCCTGTTACAGGTGGATTGCATACGTGTTACTCACCCGTGCGCCGGTCGCCGGCAAAGGTATTGCTACCTCCCGCTGCCCCTCGACTTGCATGTGTTAGGCCTGTCGCTAGCGTTCATCCTGAGCCAGGATCAAACTCTTCGTTGTATCTTCTTTATTCTTTATTATACCTTCGAAGCGTTACCTGACCGAATTGACTTCTTTCTCTCTTCTTTTTACTGTACTACACTTGCTTCTTCAATTCCTTCAATGAACTTCTCTCTAACGGCGGCCCCGTGGCCTCCCCGTTTTGCTAAAGTGCTGCAAAGATACTGCCTTTCTCTATTATAATCCAAATTTTTTCCAATGTTTTTTTGAATTATTTTTAAATAAAATATAACCATATAATATTCTGCATTTTACAGAATTATCTTTTTATTGAATATTTTATTCCTCGCCTCTATTTTTATTATATAAATTCCTCGATCGACATTTATCGCTATTTGGTTTTTCCCCTTAGCAGCCACTGCATACAACACTTGCCCGGATAGATTGTAAACCGATATTCGTTCGGAACCACAAAGAGTCGCTATTATAATTTGCCGTCCCGACACATATACGAGCGGATCACATGATCGAACAGATGTAACAGCCGAGATATCGGCCGTAACGGCTCTCTGTACCGAAGACCAATTTGAAACAACATCTTTACATACCGAACGGACTTGATAGCCATACTCTGTCTGAGGAGAAAGCCCCTCTATAACATGGGTCGTAATATTCCCGACCTTTTCCTGAGAGAAAATATCCTTAACATAAGCTCCATAAGTAATCGAAGCATCATCGACAGCTACGTTTCCTTTTTTCTTTATGTACATAAACGACTTTTACCGAAGTTACCTGCTCATCGATCGAAAAGGTATATTCGGGATAATTCTTAGAAGTATCGACATATCGCAATGTATCAATAGCTGTCCAACTATTATCCGATTCTTTCTCAACAACAATGTAGGACCCCGTCCCGGAGGATGCAAAACGATACATAAACGAAACCTTTACTATACCCTCGTTGTACCGAGGGGTCTGTAAATATTCTCCCGTATTTTTCAATGCGACCGAAGGAGCCGACACTCCGCTACTTGCCGCAGATGTATAATTACCAGAAGCTGTTCCCTCCCAATTATCGGGCAGAGGTTTTCCGGACGAATCTACTTCGTCAAATCCCTCAGTATAAACATGTTGTTCACCGGTCTGTGTAAAACAAATTATCTCATAATTATCGGCTCCTGAACTTCTTCCCAATTTATTCGGAAAGCACTATCGGTTATATCCGAAGCATCGAGCAACTGCGGCACAGCCAGAGAATCTGTCTCAAATTGCATGCTGTATGCGGCCTTTACTATACCCGAAGGTACAACAGCGCTCACTTGATAGGTGTAGCGAGTCAACGGTCGCAATTCGGTAAAACGATAGTTTTGTACGAGCCCGATTGACTTATCGGTCTGTATATATTCCCGTTCGTCATCAAACTGCATACGAAAAAGCCCTATCCTCGAAAAATCATCTTTCGGAGACGATATCCACTCTTTCCCATTATATCGCGATGTAGGGTGTGTTATCTCGGAACGGCGATACAACGTTTTATCTTGCCCCCAATAAGCTATTTCCCCGGCAACCCCACTACATCAATTATTATACCATCGCGACAAAGCGCAACAGCATCATTCCCATTGAAATTGAGAGGCGAAGTTTCTCCCCCGGGAATAATCTGCGAAGCCTTAGCGATTAACTCCCCATCAGTCGATAGCGAATTTAATAATAAATAGGTCTCTCCGTTATTTAATATAGAAGGTCCTAACGGAGTATCGTTCACGAAAGAACCACTGCCATTAACCTCCATTCGCAAACTGTATGCAGAAAGGTCGACCGGGACTCCTGTTCCGTTATAGATTTCAATCGCTTTATTATACCCCGATCCCTCGACATAAGCCGAAATAATCAAATCTCCGGCAGAGGTATTCCCCGACCAAAGAGAAACTTGGTAATCGATAGCTTCGGGGTAATTGATCCAATGTATCAAAGCCTCGGTGGCCGTAACATCGGATGCCGAGGTTTCTATAAACGAAGGGACTGAAACTACTTGTACCGGTATACGGTACGGGGTCTCAATGCCCCCTCCCGAAATAATCACCGTATCGCGATATTCTCCTTTCCTCAGCTCTCGACACGATATTTCAACTGTACAACCATCGTGCACTTCTTGTGCCGACACTTCGTAATCGGAGAGTTCAAATATGCCTCCTATCGCCCATGAGAGAGACAAAGAAGAGGTGAGGTTGTTTCCCAATATATCAAGTTGTTCGCTTTTACTGTCACCCAACATAATCACCCCCCATATCCATGATTTGATCCCGACGAGGCAAAGCCAAGAAAGGGAGAGTCTCTGCGGGGAACCTGAACGGGTCTTCCCGATGAGCTCCCCCCATATATACTCGACCAAATCGGGATAATCTATATAAGGATTTCGATTCCCCTGTATGGTATAAACCGAATCGTTCCTCGCCAACTCTCTTTCGCTCGGAGGGTCTTGCGAATGCCACTCCAACAGCATGTCCAACGCCCACTCTTTCCATACCGGATAAGTATTGTTATCGAGCATAGGCGACTGCCAATAGTCACACAAGTTTTCATAGGCCGTCACGACATAGAAATAGGCACGGGCAAAATCGCCCTTATACTCGTCGGCAGGTTCGAAGCAACGGTCGGTATAATCTACTCCCCAACCATTCTTTCCTACCTTCGAGACCCCATTGTCAAAGCCGGAAACTCCCCTGACCTCACCCAACGGCAAATTGTTTTTAGCGGAATTGGCCGATCCGTCTGCCGGGAACAAATGATGCAAATCCCTATAAGCATTATTTTCATAAGCGCCCCACCAACTTTTCGGGAAAGAGTGCTCTATATGCATGCCCCCGACGGCATTAAAGCCATCGAAATAGCGTATTTCATCGGAATACCTGTCCCACACACTGCCATCTTCTTTACGGTCTGTTCGGGAGAAGCCCTCCCACGTGGCATCTTCCCCACTGCCGTAACCGAGTGTATGCATCGAACTTATTATCTCGTATAATGCAGTTTTCAACTCAGCTCCATGTTTTCCATCGGCCGCATAATAATAGCCCGCAGGAACTGTAGCATCAAGCCGAAATCCCAGAAACGAAACGCCCAATATCCCGAAAATTATCCGGGCACAATTTTTCATAGTACTCATAATACAGATTTTTAATCTCAACGCGAGCTATGCACTCTCACCGTATTTTGTAACGACGGAGATACAACCCTCACGATATAAATTCCTTCGGGCAACTCCCATTCGACCTCCTCGCTATGCAAAATCCGCGAGCCACACAAACGCCCGTCCATCGTATACCACGAGGCAACGGCATTCATCGGGGCATTGAGTATATGCAACACATTCCCAGAGGTAAATATCAAAACACGATCTGCCTCCATATCATCGACAGCAGCCGACCACGTAGAGACTGAAATCGTATTAGACACCGACTGAGCCTCTTCCCCGATATAGGGAGTCACCGTATAATGATACTGCACAGCGGGAGCTAAATCGGATACCATATATTCGTTTACATCTCCTACTCGACGGGGATATCCATCTAAAACAACAGGGGTAGAACCTCCGCCGCTTTTCACTTTAACGCTGTGCAAATAGACACGATGGTCTTTTTTCTGCTTTGAACGTAATCTTCGATGGCTTCGTCCCTCCTTTGAAAGGAATTGTTTTCGTCACCGTCCCTTCCGGCAACGATATTTCATCGACAGGTTCATCATCTACCAGAATATACAAAACCGAATTATCGGTTGTTCTGTAAGGCGATGCCTCCACTGTTATAGACACATCGTCTGCCGACAAATCGACCACCGGAGAAATGGCGCTACCATCATCACTACCCGAACCTAATCGTAATTTTCCCGATTCAACAGCAGTATATCCCTCATAGGTCCACGAACCGGGCTTCGACGAAAACGTCACGTCCAATATGTCCTTCTCAGGAGCACTCGACGAATAGTCGTCGTACCACACATTCAATTCATAATCGGTTGCTTCCGATTTCGGAGTCCAAACCGCCACAAAAGAATTTTTCGTAATATCCTTCGCCGGCAATGCGACAAAATCATCGATAGCCTGTCCTTTCAAATTAACGATAATCGGAGACTTTAATCCACCTCCCGATATTTCCAAAACAGCTTCGTGCGAGCCTACTACCGAAGAACGGTAGGCTAACTCGACAGTCGTTCCATTATTAACCTCATCGGCTGTAAGTTCCCGACGATTCACCGAAAAGCACTCACTATCATCGCCTCCTACTTCAACCGAAACAGCACTCTCGATATTACGTCCTCTAACAGACAGTTGAACCGTTACCGGTGAAGAACTATTCACCGAAGCGATTCCCATATCGACAGTCGATCCGTTTCGAGGAGCCTCGATATACGAGCATCTCCTCCATCTGGCATAAAGGGGATATTACGACTGTCTCCAAAGATGAGATCGACCAATTCGGGATAATCGATAAACGGGTTCCGATTTCCTTGACGCGACTCATAGACAGCTTCATTTCTATCCAATTCTTTTTGTTGCTAACGGGGTCTTGTTCGTGCCAACGAAGTAACATATTGAGTTGCCAATCGATAATATGAGGATAATTAGAAACAAATATACTTCCCCAATTCGTTATACGGTTTTGATACCGAGTAGCAAAGTAGAAATAAGTACGCGCAAAATCTCCTTTATATTCATCGTTCGGCTCGAATACCGTACCCGAATAACCGGGAGTCACACATTTCCCCATTTGGAAAATCCATTTTTCGAGCTCGATGCGCCAGAGCCTACCTCTCCAAACGGATTATTACTACGCATTCCATTTATTTTTCCATCGGTTGGATAGACATGCCACACATCGGACTTCATAGGCGACTGCTCACTAAACCAGCTTTTAGGAACCGAGTGCTCCCTGTTATAGCAATCGCCTTCAACCCCATATGTGCCACATTGATCGGTTCCAAAAGTATAGTTCGTTATATCGGAATACATATCCCACACTTTCCCATCGGAACGTCTGTCTGTCGTTTTATAAAGATTCCACAAGCCATTATAACCTACATCGGTTGCATCGTTTAAGATGGTAGACAAACTTTTTTGCAAATCCTCACCGCTTTTTCCAACAGCATCATCATAATATCCGGCAGGAATCTCTGCAAATACAAAGAACGGAAACAAGCAAGTCAAAACGACAAGCAACAAACAGTTACGTGAAATACAGTTCATTATCTATTATTTAAGTTATATTTTTTAGAAAAGGGACGTAAAGATAATAATAAAATATCAAAACCGTTTTAAAATCGATGGATTTCACAAAAAACAACAAAGCCGACTATCTATTAAGATGTCGGCTTCTATCTATATAACTAACCTGTTCTTTCAATCTATCCCTGAATCGAGCACTCCCGAAAAGCCTCGTTTTTTTATCTTTCCAAATCTGATACCTATAAACCAAGCAAGTCGTCACAAAATAAACTCCTGTTAGAATCCATAACATCGTATAGGCATGACGCACATCATAAATACCAGCCCCGGCCGTATTCATACGTACAAAGCCTTCTATTCCCCAAGTAGACGGAATGAGAGCACCCAACCACTTCCAGTACTCCGGCATGGCATAACGAGGCCATGTAATACCCGATATGAACAAAAAATATAACCGAAGTAAAGACAAACAACAAGAAAGAACTTTCGCGTTCTCGAACAAATATAGATAGCGTCATTCCAAAAAATATAGAAGATAACAAGAACGGAACGGCAAAAGAATAAATTTCTACCTGACTACCTATCTGCGGATATATAAAAAGCCACGGAATAAAATGTAATATGTATGCCGTACATAAAATATACAAGCTAAAATAGCACAATGATTTGCCTATCACCAAATGCAATACATTATTGTGCATATGTTCTCGTCCACTGTAAAACAGGTGTAACTGTCGATGTTCATAAATTCCCCCAGCCATCATACCAATTCCCAAAATAAGGCTCTGCTGTAAAATCAACACCAATATGGCAGGCAACAAAAACGATGCCAAACCCGACTCTGGATTATACAAATTAATAGAGCTATACGGAATGGGTTGTGTCGCTACATTGATTTGTTCCTGCGTGGCTCCACCCAAAGCCTGAGTCTGTAACTTTCCTCCGAGGTTCATCGTCACATCGGTCAACGCAATTAAAAAACCTTTGTAATTCAAGAGAATACTCATATCCGAATAGAACGAAACGACACTTTGTTCACCTCGCTCTATTTTTCGACTGAAATCTTCCGGAATAAACAATATTCCATAACAATGCTTTTCATACATCATGTGCTTCGCCTCGTCCATATCGGCACAATACGAAACGATATGCGCATTCGGTGTCGCGTCCATCTCACGAGCGAGCTCCCGGCTCAAAGGGGTACGGGCATTATCCACGACGACCATAGGCACTTCCCTCACTACCTCAGGGTTATACACTGCGGCATATACAATCGGATAAGCGAATGGTAAAGCAAAGAAAAACAGCACGATTCCCAAATCATGAAAAACAGCACGGTATTCCCGCCGCCAAATGTAATAAATGTCGGACAAACCTATTTTTATAGAATGAAACAATTTCATATCATTTTATTTTTTACATCACGGTACATATACTTGACGCATCAAAGCCTTTTTCAACCGGGGTAACAACGGAGTGGATGCCACCGCAAACAAAATCAATGCGACATAATGTACACGCGAATAATAAAGAGGTATTCCATTCAATGCCTGATCTACATAAATCAAAAAATAATGCCGTACAGGCAATACATACGAGATAGCTTGGAACGGCAAATACATAGCCGGCACAGGGAAAGAAAATCCCGCGATAGAAAGAGACAAGACTCCCACCAAACCACCGACACTCAACCCAATTCTTAACGAAGGCGCAAAACACATAATAATTACCGCAAAACTCTGTGAAGCGACAACCAACAAGAACATCGCGAAAATCATGTGCCAAATGCTGTTATGCATCGGGAAATGCAAATAACCGTATAGCAACGACAAGTATAAAAGCCCCATCGAAAAAAAAATATGATCGTTTGGGGAATGAGTTTACCTGTAATAGCAATAATAATCGAATCGTCGGCAGTCCGCAACCATTCTCTCGACGTGGCTCGTTTCATCTCAGATCCGATACTGAAAACCGTAACCAACAGAATCATCAATTGCAATAACCCGGGAAGAAAAGAATTATTCAGATAAACCGAATAGCTAATCCACGGATTGCCCAACGCATGCATATCCGTCGCTATCGGCTGCAACTTAGCCATAATCTGTGACTCCTCGGCTCCCGCAGAAAGTAATACTTGGCGCACGACTGCACCCGAAGCTAACACCGACATGGTTTTGAAACTTTTATATAGCAGCGACGCAGGAATGTAATAGGCATCATTCGTATAAAAAGAAATTTCGGGTTGACGACCGGCGATAGCCTTCGCTTCAAAATCCTCAGGAATAATCAAAAATCCGAAAATATCACCCGACTGCATCAACTCCCGAGCCTCGGTAAAGCTATTCAACTTATAGGCAACATCGACCGACTCCTGAGATCCAAGTTGTTGAATAAAATTCCTAGACGTAGAGGTATGGTCGTGATCGACAATCGCTACCGGAATCTTATGAGGTAACCCTTCGTGCATCAAGGAAAGCAGGAATATGCAACTGAATAGCGGCGCTCCTACCATACAAAGTACATAGATAGGACGCGAAACCAGTTGTTTCAATTCCCGGACAATAGTAGCCCAAAGCCCCGTTTGATATTCCATTCGTTCTGACATATAGACATTCTCGAAGTTACAGAACTTCCATTTTATTTTTTATCTCTTTTCAACAATACCGACATTCCCGGACGTAGATTATCGACCGGTTCGACCGGACGGGCTTTCACTTGGAAAGTTTTGGCATCGTATTGCCCGGTAACTTTCGTAGCGCGCCATACCGCATAAGATCCCATATCCCGAATATAAAAAATACTTTCAAAGTCACTTCCTTATTTTCCAATGCCGGAATTATGGCCTGTACTTCGGCTCCCATAGTCAAATTTTCTAACAAGTCTTCCCGAACATTGAACGAAACCCACATATCGTCGAGTTTCAATACATTCATAATCGGGGCTCCTAAACTCACCAATCCCCACATTCGGAAAAATATCGGAAATTTCCCCGTCGGTAGGAGCCGTCAGATAAGAATCCGACAAAATAGACTCGACCTCTGCGACACTACCTTGTGCGGCGGCGACCATAGCGGCAGCGGCAGCCTTATCCTCGGCCTGCGCACCGGCCTTTGCCATTTCATATTGCGATTTAGCCGCACTTTCAGTAGCGACCATTGCTTTATAAGCAGCCTCGGCTTCATCGCGTTTTTGTTCCGAAACTACTCCTTTCTTATACAACGACTGCATACGCTCATACGTCTTCTTGGCGATCGTTAAGCCGGCTTGAGCCTGTTGCCACATATCATAGGCAGAATTCAACAGTTCCACGCGCGTACCACTGTCCACCTTTTTATTCTGAGCCTTAGCTACGGTTTCCATAGCCTCGGCCTGTGAGAGTTTCGCCTCTACCAACGAAGAATGAATATGTACCAATGTATCCCCCGCCAGAACATGCTGTCCCTCCTCTACCATGAACTCGACCACTCGGCCGGGCAACTTTCCTGAAACCCGTACTTGTGTCGCTTCGGCTTGCCCTTGAATAATTTGGGGCTCCGGTTTAAGCAAGAATAATCCGATCAAGGCCAAAACAACTATAATGACAATCAAAGCAATGAGGCCTACGACCAAACTGCGCTCTTTCTTTTTCTCTTAGATTTTCCATTGTAAATCTGTTTTGCTATTTTTTATATTTTCTATTTTCAATATTTCATAGTGCCCAAAGCCTTAGCCAAATAAACCTCGCAAAGTCGGGTATCGATTTCGGCATCTATTTTTTCCGATTGGGCTTCGAGCCATGCTGTTTGAGCTTCAAGAACATTTGTCGTCGTAAGTACTCCCTCTTGAAATCCAAGTTGCGCATTCCTCAAATTTTCATCGGCTTTCTCCAAATTTTTCACAGCCATTTTATAAGTTCTATAAGCCTCCGAAGTTTTAAAAGCCGCTTGACTTACCTGCAATTCTATCTTTTCTTTCACGTCGGCCAATTCCAACTTGGCAACAACCGCTTCACTCTTAGCGGCACGAATCTTATTGTAGTTCTTTCCCCAATGAAGGATTGGAATATTGAGCATTACTCCCACGCTGAACATACCGTCGAACTCGTTTTTAAATCCGTTAAATACGTTGGGATTGGTAAAAGAATAAGTCCCTACCAAAGCCAACTTGGGTAACATATCGGAAAGAGCCAAGTTTTTCTTCTTTTCATAGATTTTCGCCGCATAATTAAGACTCAACACTTCGTTCCGATTTTAAAAACCTCCTCCATATTATACGACAACGGAGCCTCTGCGGAGCTACACGCCCAACGATTCATCTTCAAGCGTAAATATAGAATTGACCGGCAACCCGCAGATTTGAGCCAAAGCCATACGCGACAAAGCCAATCCGTTATCGACCTTAGCAAGGGTTATCTGAGCGGCATTCAACTTCACGGCTACGGTCAATCCGTCCGACTGAGTCGCAACTCCTTCGGCTATCATCTCTTGTACATGCCGGTTCAACGTATCGAGTAAAGCAGTATAACTCTCGGCCAGTTTTCTCTTATGAACGAGAGAGACCACTTGCCAATAAGCCTCATCTGTCTGATAAATAATTTCCTTCTCGGCCGTATTCTTCTGCGACACCGCCAACTTCTCGGCATATCCGGCAATATCGTTCAATGCCTTTATCTTACCCCCCATAAAAATAGGTTGCGTCAGTGTCACCAACCCAGCATACACATTATGTACATCGAACTCGAAAGCCTCCTTCGGGATCATGGCGACAGTCGACGGTATAGGCTGCCCGTTGTTCAATATAGGTTGCCCGGTCGCCGGGTTAGTTACCACATTATACTTGTATTCTTGACTGGCTAAATCGAATGTCTTTGTAGGCAAATATTGGTCGGACTCCAAAAGCGATATCGACTTTTGATTATACATATAAGACCCGGTAAAATCTATTCCCGGGAAATAAGCTCCCCTAGCCGATTTTTTTGTATAGCCTGCCCCTTTCACCTTTTCTTCGGCTATACGTAGTTGCTTATTATTCTTTAATGCCATCTGTCGGCAAGAATCGAGCGAAACCGGTTGTTGTGCCGAACCCATCAGAAAAGATAACAAGAAGGCTGCTAACAATGCCCTCCCTGCCCATATGCTTCCATTTATTTTCATACGCTTCTATTTATCTTTTACTTTGCTTTAACGAAACTAATACTTGCTTTTGCTTATAGTTGCATAAACAATTTTTTTCTTAAAAAAATAATGCACCCGGCATTACACCGCAAAAATACGCCGAGTTTAGCATTAAACAAATATTTAAAGATTTTAGTTTTCTATTTTTACTATTTTTTAAGAATCGGCTTTGAATTTTTCCACGCTGTATTCGAAAGCTATTTTCGAAAGCATTTTTCATGAACGAAAAAAACTCAATAACCAAACGATAGAATGCTACCGAAAATATACTTCATAAGATACATAGAAGAATCATCTCTCTACACAAAATATCGACTGAGTCGATATTTTCTCCTTTTATACCTCTAACCCCTCAATCAAAGATTATATGATTTTTTTTCAACCCCTCGCCCTGCAGGGCTCTTCCCCTATTGCTGCGCGACACAGGGGGAGAGGGCTAAAACTCACTTCGGAGATTTCAATAGAGGAGAGGAGTTGAATAATCTGGTACTAACTATGAAGTGAAATGTTTCCGGTTAGGTTCAACTTGTTCAATTTTTTTGGGGCACTTCACAAATGAATAGAGGATCACTTTTAAAGTCCTCCTCTGTGTTTTGCACGGCAAAATATAGGGAGGTGGCACGTAGTGACGGAGGGGTTAAATTTTTCAAGAATCTATTCGGCCGCTTTTTAACCATTCATCAAGAAGACAGGAATACACTTATCGACAAGAGATTCATCGCTAAAATTCAAGTCTGCCTCCCCACAAATTATCGACTGAACCACAGCTTTACCCATACTTTCACATCGGCCCGATTCTCCAAACAAATACAGAGGCGGAAGCTATTGTTTCAAAGTGAACGAACGAGTCCCTATCATATAGTTATCGGCAAAGATATCCACGCGATACTCCCCGGGATATAAAAATTCTTCCACAGCCCAATACATTGTCACGTCATTCAATTCTTCACCTGTATATTCAATCAATTTTCGGCAAGAATAATTTATTTCACGATCTTCAAAAAGGAAATACATCGGCCCTATCCTTCACCAATACATCTCCATCGGGTTTTACAATACGGGCATAAATATATTTCTCACCGACTTCGGCCGTTACATTTTTGGCTATGGAGAATGTTATCTTTATTTTATCGGTTTTTTTTAATTTTTTGCAGTCTTTCCTCTCGAATCTATCGGAGTCACCACAATACCTACGGCATCGAGCTTTGCCGCTAATGTTACCTTTTCGGTCAATTCCTCTCGTTCTTGTTTCAATTGACTTGCTGTTTGCGCTACCTCTCTATACCGCCGGGTCACCTTCGCATTCTCTTCCCGCAACTGCTTATTGGCGACATTCAACGAATCGATTTGCATCACATAATGACGCATAATTCCCCGCAGCGTAGTCAACTCCCGCTTTAATTCCTCAATACGAGCCGAACTCGTATTTTTCACAGTCCGCAACTCTTCCAACAATCGTTGAACTTTCACCTTCTCGGCATCGAGCTTTTCGATCAACGAGTCGTTATTGAACATCATCTTCTGCCCCTCGAACTGATCGTACTGGGCAGCCAAATCGCTATATTCTTTTTCGAGCTCGCTCCGCTGTTTGTCTATCTCCACTTGCTCCTTGAAATCGGACATTTCTTTATGTTGCATGTATATGAAAATCCCGGTTCCCAACAATGCGACGACCAGAACAGCGATAACAACCCATACCAAATTACTCCTTTTCATAATATACAGAAGCTTATTTTTTCTTGCAAAAGTAAATCATTATCGAATATCAATCAAGAACAGACAGATTATTTAAGTTATAAATGTTAAATTATATTCTTCCTCAAATTCGAAAAAGGAATCATGCAGCTCTTCATTTCACCAAAGAAATATTGGAAGGACAAAATCTTTTTGTCATAAAAATAATTAAGTTAACACCGTTGCAAGCTATTTTCCCTATCTTTGTGAAATCTTAGATAAGTTATGCACCTAAGCGATTATGGGAAAAATAATTGATTTTTTCAAAAAGCACCCGATAATCAAAACGTTAGTATTGATGATTATCGTTTTTTTTCTGCTGATAGCACTCACTCTATACGGGTTAAAGCTATATACACGGCACGGGAAAGCGGTCATTGTCCCCGAGGTCAAAACAATGATTTTACCCGATGCTCTACGCATTCTCGATCGGGAAGGATTTCGGTACGACATAATAGACTCTCTGTTTATCGACGGTGCGGTTCCGGGTAGTGTCATCGAACAGACCCCTGCTGGTGGCAGCAAAGTAAAAGACGGTCGAATTATTTATCTATCGATCAACGCTACTCCCCCCAGAATGATTTCTTGTCCAAAAGTCTCCGATATGTCTCTTCGCCAAGCTCTTTCCACCTTAGAAAGTGTAGGGTTGACAGATATTAAAACACAAAACGTACCATCGGAATACCCCGATCTCGTTATCGGTATACAATACAAAGGCGAAAACCTCGAACAAGGAGATAAAATTCCTGCGGGAAGTTCCTTAACTTTACTTGTGGGAGACGGCGTACCCGAAGAATATCCCGACTCGACGATCGACGAGATTCCACAAAATGCGGAAGAAGCACCTCTCACCGATGAAAGTTGGTTTAACTAAACAATTTCGAATGCAATGAACACTTGCGACGAAGACATAGAAGCCGATGACAAAATCATCGCAGAAGAAGGTGAGCGAGAATTGTATGAACACTTCCGGTTCGTGGCAGACAAAGGACAAAATCTATTACGAGTAGATAAATTTCTCGTAGCACGTCTCGAAAGTTCTTCCCGTAACCGGGTACAACAGGCAGCCGAAGCTGGCTGTATTCTCGTAAACGGGAAAGCGGTCAAGTCGAACTATCGCGTAAAGCCGCTCGATGTCGTGTCTGTCGTCATGGATCGACCCAGATACGAATTCGAGATCATACCCCAAAACATACCGCTCGATGTCGTATACGAAGACAAAACCGTCTTGGTTGTCAACAAACCGGCAGGATTGGTCGTACACCCCGGACACGGGAATTATAGCGGGACACTGGTAAACGCACTGGCGTACTATTTCCGGGATACCCCCGACTATGATGTAAGCGATCCCCGTTTGGGATTGGTACACCGTATCGACAAAGACACTTCCGGATTATTAGTCATAGCTAAGACTCCCGAAGCCAAAACAAACTTGGGATTACAGTTTTTCCATAAAACTACCCAAAGGCAATACGTAGCTTTGGTATGGGGTATTATGGAAAAAGACGAAGGAACGATAACCGGAAATATCGGTCGTAGCCTCAAAGACAGATTACAAATGACCGTATTTCCAGAGGGAGACTTCGGCAAACATGCGGTAACTCATTATAAAACCTTAGAAAGATTGGGATATGTTTCTATCGTCGAGTGTAAGCTCGAAACTGGGCGGACACACCAAATCAGGGTACACATGAAACATATCGGACACACTCTTTTTAACGACGAACGTTACGGGGGAGACCAAATTCTCAAAGGGACGACTTTTACCAAATACAAACAATTTGTACAAAACTGCTTTGAAATTTGCCCTCGGCAAGCCCTACACGCCAAAACTCTCGGATTCAAACACCCTGTAACAGGAGAAGAGATGTTTTTCGATTCCCCCATACCGCAAGATATGACTCTGCTGTTTGACAAATGGCGTAATTATACGGCCAATCGAGATATATAAAACATAAGAATAAAAACAATAGACGGTTCTATACCTTAAAAATATTAATGTTATGGAATGCCCAAAAGAATTTGACGATATTCGACCTTTTTACGACAGTGAATTTCACGACAAAATGAAAGTTCTGGTTACAGAACCCGGATTCGAGCACGCTGTTCGTTACGTACTCCGCGACATTAACTACGAACTATTCTGCCAAGAATTGTTGACTATCGACAACAAAAAAAAGACTTTCAATTACTGGTTATGCGCTCTTTCCTAGAAGGGCTAACTCAGAAAACCACCAAAGGACTTACCGGGAACAATCTCGATGTACTCGATAAGGCAAAAAGCTACACATTCATGTCCAACCATCGCGACATTGTGCTCGATGCCTCTCTACTCAATCTGCTACTCATTCGAAACGGAATAAAAACCAGTGAAATAGCCATCGGAAACAATCTGCTCATATACGACTGGATATCCGATTTAGTTCGGCTCAACAAGAGTTTTATCGTCAAACGAGACGTAGGCGTGCGCCAAATGCTCGATGCCGCCCGACAGCTATCGGGATACATACATTTCGCTATAACGAAAAAAAACGAATCGGTATGGATAGCCCAACGGGAAGGCCGTTCGAAAGATTCCGACGACCGCACACAAGAATCTCTCATTAAAATGTTAGGCATATCCGGAGAGGGAGACCTCATCAATAACTTAAAAAGAAATAAACATTGTTCCGGTCTCCATATCCTACGAATATGACCCCTGCGACTATCTCAAAGCACACGAGTTCCTGATCAAACGAGACAATCCCGATTTTAAAAAAATCCCAAAGGGACGATTTGCACAGCATGGAAATAGGTCTGCTCGGCTTCAAGGGGCGTGTACATTTTCAAATATCCCCGTGCATCAACGACGAACTCGACAAATTATCGGCAATCGACGAAAAATCGGAATTACTGGCCAACATACTCAAAGTAATAGACAAGGCCATTCATACCAATTATAAAATATATCCCGGTAATTATATCGCTTACGATATTCTCGACGGACAGAAACGTTTCGCCGACCGTTACACAAATAAAGACCAAACCACTTTTGCCAATTACCTGAACTCACAATTGGCAAAAAATCCAACGTAACGAGTAAAGACAAAGACTTCCTGACAGAGCGCATTCTCTCCATGTATGCCAATCCATTGAAAAATCAATTGATAGCATTAGGGCAAGAAGCCTGAATGACAACACAATAAGGGAACGATGAGTGTTGCGTTGAAAACACTCATCGTTTCTTTCTCAACATTCGATAAAATTATATGCGGTTACCCCTTCTTCTCATTTTACTTCCACTGTTGGCTCTATCGGCCGATTTCTATATCTTTCGACGCAACTTTCGTCATAAATCTAAATGGATAAAAATTCTTTGGTGGGGCCTTTCCTTAGTCACTCTCCTTCTCGTGTGTATAGGGGTGACGGGGCTATTCGCTTTTCCGGGGAAGCTCGATATAAATATCTCCATGTGGATATTCTATATTTTCTTCTTGGTCTACATGCCCAAATGGTTTTACTCCATATTTTCTTTATTCGATTACGTCCCTCGTCTATGGAAAAGGAAGAAAGGGAAATGGGGTCACATGATCGGTACGGCATTAGCCCTGTATGTCATCGGGTCCATGCTCTACGGCGCATTCTATGCCCGACAACACCCCATATATAATTACAGGACAATCTCTTTTCCCAATTTGCCGGAAGACTTCGACGGATACCGCATCGTCCAATTCTCCGACCTTCACCTCGAAACTTTGGGCTCCGCAGCCAATTACTTGCCCCGATGGATAAACCGCATTAATCAACTACACCCCGACCTTATCGTTTTTACGGGAGACCTCGTCAACCGCCGAGGAAACGAACTGCCTCCTTACATGAACGAACTTTCCCGTCTCTCCGCGCCCGATGGAGTATATTCTATCTTGGGGAATCACGATTACGGCGACTATTTCCATTGGGGAAACCCCGAAGAAAAAAGAACAAACACTCCGTTCGCTCATCGTCGACGAGGAAAAAATGGGTTGGACGATGTTGAACAATCGTTCGGTATTTCTTCACCGGGGAAACGACAGCATCGCCCTTATCGGTGTTGAAAATTGGGGACTTCCACCTTTCCCGCAATACGGGAAATTGGATCAGGCATATTCCTCGTTGAACGATTCGGTTTTCAAAATACTGCTCTCTCACAACCCGCTGCATTGGAAACACGAAGTTATTCCACACTCAAACATCGACCTCACTTTATCGGGACACACCCACGCCATGCAGCTGAAATTAGGCTGGAAAGGATTTGAATATTCTTTTGCCGAACCCTTGTATCCCGAATGGAGCGGTCTATATACCGCCCCCGATAAACATCAAATGTTATACGTCAATGAAGGTATCGGTTGTGTATTCCTTCACATGCGAATCGGCGCCCGCCCCGAAATCACGATTATAACATTAAAGAAAGAATCATGAATACATCGATATACAAGCTCCTGTCACAATCACTGGGTTTTACCGAGAAACAAATCGAAAAAACAATCGAACTGCTCGACAGCGGAGCCACTATTCCTTTCATCAGCCGTTACCGCAAAGAGGCTACCGGTTCCCTCGACGAGGTACAAATAGGTAATATCAAGGAAGCATACGATAAACTATGCGAAACCGAAAAACGAAAAAATTTATCATTTCGACAATCGAGGAACAAGGAAAGTTGTCGGAAGAGTTGAAACAACGCATAGATTCTTGTTGGGACATTACCGAGCTCGAAGATATATACCTACCCTATAAACCCCGTAGAAGAACCCGTGCAGAGATAGCCCGGGAACACGGATTAGAGCCCCTCGCCAAAATCATCATGGCGCAAAAAAGCGAAAAGATAAAAACGAGTGCCGCCCGATTCGTTACTCCCGAAATCCCCGATGAGCAAACAGCGGTCGAAGGAGCTTGCGACATTATCGCCGAATGGGTCTCCGAGAACGAACGAGCCAGAAATACCATTCGGCGTTGTTTCGAGCACAGCGCTGTCGTCCATGCAAAAGTCATTAAAGGGAAAGAAATCGAAGGCGATAAATACCGCGATTACTTCGAATGGAGCGAACCGTTACGACGTTGTGCTTCCCATAAAATCTTAGCGGTGAGACGAGGAGAAAATGAAGGTATTCTCAGAGTTTCTATTACCCCCGACGACGATACAGCGATAGAACGGTTACAACAAATATTTATCAAAGGCTCAGGAGAAACGTCGAACCTTGTCGACAAAGCGATAAAAGATAGTTATAAAAGACTTCTGCGCCCTTCCATAGAAAGTGAATTCGCCGCCGCCTCAAAAGAAAAAGGCAGACAACGAAGCTATCCGAATTTTTGCGGAAAACGTGCGACAATTACTTTTAGCACCACCATTAGGACAAAAACGAGTATTGGCCATAGACCCGGGATTTCGGACCGGCTGTAAAGTAGTTTGTCTCGACGCTCAGGGAAATCTACTACACAACGAAACCATATACCCTCACCCGCCTCGTCAAGATTCGGCAGGAGCGGCACGCAAACTCACACAGCTGGTAGAAAGCTACAAAATCGAAGCTATCGCCATCGGAAACGGAACTGCCGGACGGGAAACGGAACAATTCGTCACAAACCTCCGTTACGACCGCAAGATACAGGTCTTCGTCGTCAGCGAAAGCGGCGCATCTATCTATTCCGCCTCAAAAGTAGCTCGGGAAGAATTTCCCGAACACGATGTGACGGTGCGTGGTGCTGTATCTATCGGTCGCAGACTCATAGATCCGTTGGCCGAGTTAGTCAAAATCGACCCGAAATCTATCGGGGTAGGACAATATCAACACGATGTCGACCAAACCAAACTGAAAAAATCGCTCGACCGAACGATTGAATTTTGTGTAAACTCCGTGGGGGTAAACGTAAACACCGCCAGCAAGCACCTGCTCACTTATATATCGGGATTAGGTCCTCAACTCGCTCAAAACATAGTCGATTATCGCAAAGAGAACGGAGACTTCGCCCGAAGAACCGACTTGCTCAAAGTACCCCGCATGGGAGCCAAAGCGTTCGAACAAGCCGCCGGGTTCCTTCGTATTCCCCATGCACAAAATCCACTCGACAATTCTGCCGTCCACCCGGAACGATATCCCATCGTAGAAAAAATGGCGGACGATCTGAACTGCACCGTAAGCGATCTGATAGAAAACAAAGAGATGAAAAAAACAACTCGACCTCAAAAACTACATATCCGGCGATGTGGGTATGCCCACTTTATCCGACATCATCGCCGAACTCGACAAGCCCGGCCGGGACCCCCGCCGTTATATCGAAATGATGGAATTCGACGCCAAAGTCAAAACGATAGACGACTTACAAGAAGGAATGATTCTCAACGGTATAGTCACCAACATTACCCAATTCGGCTGTTTCGTCGACATCGGTATCAAAGAAAACGGATTAGTACATATCTCGCAAATGGCCGACCGATATATCTCCAATCCGGCCGAGATCGTCTCTATGCACCAACCGGTTAAAGTCCGTGTCATCGGTATCGACCGAGAACGGAAACGTATACAACTCTCTCTAAAAGATGTGTCATGAATACAGTTTTGATCAGCCTAGCCTCAAACACGCCCGACAAACTGCGACAAATGAATAACGCATTTGCCGAATTACAGGAAATGGGACTCGTTGCCGCATCTTCTTCTATTTATGAAACGGTAGCTTGCGGAAGCATAAAAAGCCCCAACTACCTCAATGCCGTAGTTAAAATATTCACCGATACTGACCATCAAGAACTACATAATGTCTTAAAAACGATGGAGAAGGCACACGGCCGTACCCCCGAATCGAAACTTTCCGGTAAAATTCCATTAGACATCGACATCGTTGTCTGGAACGGAGAAATAATCCGTCCTCAGGACTGGAAACAAGATTACTTCCAGACAGGACTTAAAGAACTGGAACAAATGACTTGAAAACCTTTCTATACACTTAATCGTTTAACTCAAAATATCATTCATTATGAAAACAATCGAAGAAACTTTACTGAACCGCACATCGGTCCGTCGCTACGAATACGATAAGATACCGTCCGAGACACTTGATTTCATCTATCGAGCCATCGCGAATACCCCGACAAGTTACAACGGGCAACAATTCTCAGTAATAGCTATCGACGATCAATCCATTAAAGAAGAGCTCTACGCCATTACAAACCAAAAAACAAATTAAAACTTGCGCCACTTTACTGGTATTCTGCGCCGACTATCATAAAATTGACATCTTGGCACAAAAAAGAGAATCGACAATCCTCATTTCGAGAATACGCTCGACGGCGTTATGGTAGGAATCATCGATGCTGCCCCTAGCCATGCAGAATGCGGTAGTAGCAGCCCAAGCCGCCGGACTCGGTAGCTGCTGCGTAGGTTATGCTCGTACAGCCAATCCGGAGAAAATAGCCGAAATTCTAAAATTACCCGAAGGTACGTTTGTCGTTTGTGCACTCACATTGGGCATACCCAGAGAATCACCCGACGTAAAGCCCAAACAACCGCTATCATTAGTCATACACCACAATCATTACCGTACCGACGACATGGCTCCCGAGCTCGAACAATACGACCAAACCATATCCGAATATAATCGCCACCGCAGCGGGACGACCTCCGAAAACGACTGGTGCACCCATATTTTAGATTATTACCGGATAGCTTTGGGCTACGACATGGAAGGCTATTTGAACAAACAAGGGTTCAAACTCCCGTTCTCCGATAAGAAATAATAATATTATATATACTATAATAGGGGAAAGAGAAAATCACAATCAGATTTTTTATGTATATCTTTGAAGTCGATTACAATAAAACGGTTTCAAAGATATACGAATCATCAAACCCATACTTACTATGAAAACCAAAGCCATTCTCAGTTCCTTATTAGTCTGCATAGTAACGACATTATCTGCCCAAATCAATCTCAACGATTCTACGGTACAAGTTGTAGCCTATTGGTCGAAAGGTGACAGTTACGATTATCTGTACGATTATTACAAATACAACATACAGGGCAAAGACACCATATCGTGGGAAAGAACCATATCCAAGATAAATATCACGGTTATCGACTCTACCGAAAACAGCTATACGCTACAAGCCGTTTATGATACTCCCAACGCCATTCGCTCTGGTTCGGACAGTATAAGCCGAGAACTCACCTCTCGAATAAGCCGTACTTTCGGCAACGACACAGTCATCGTCGAGACAAACGAATTGGGCACGATAAAACGGCTTGTCAATTTCGACAAACTGAGGTCTCGTTACCTGAAAGCCGCCGAAATGACGGCCGAAGCATTGAGCGCCCAACAAGGTTCCGAAGCGCAAAAAGATTCCCTCTTCCGGTTTCTCAAATCCACCCTGTCCAAACAGATGGGCGACACGACCGTCATAGTATCCACCGCACTCGAAGAACTATCCTTTCTACTCTACTATCACGGTTGTAAAATGGATTTTGACGAAGAATATCAAATCGAAGAAAATTTCCCATCTCTTCTCGGTGGTGCACCCTGTAAAGGTATGAGAACATTTTGGATCGATGAAGTCGATCCCGAAAACGGTTCCTTTCGCATAGCCAGCGACGCAATAGTAAATACCGACCAAGCCATAAGACAATTTATAGAACTCATACAGAGCAATCTACCCGAAGAAGACAGGAGAAAACCGATTGACAGTTCTCAAATTCCGATTATTATGGCCCAAGACCAAAACGACACTTATATACACGCCGATACCGGTTGGCCTCTCGTCGTCTATTACACCCGAACGACACAAGTAGGCGAAAATAAAAGCGGACAAGAAATTTCTTTGGAAATAAATATCCCCGAATAATATATGACATATAACAAAAAAACGGGCGGTTAAGCGACATGTTTACGCTTTTTGTCGATACTGTTTTGGTTCTTTATAAAATTTAGATATATTTGTATCACAATTAATTAATCGCCCCATGTAAATATTACAGACTATTTTTTTCGATTAACTATTCTATATATTTTGGTTAACGTAACGATTCCGCTGTGAAGCGGGGTTGTTACTTTTTTATCGTTTCACAAAAGAATCCCCAATCTCACAAAATCGAAATATCGGTTCAGTAGAAAATCGGTGGAGGTAAACATGAATTTTTGCAAATGAGATGGGTTGCGTTCCTCCTTTTCCCCTGCCGTGTCCCGTAGACTTACGGGGAGTCGTGTAGCAATATAGAGGAGAGGGGGTGGAAAGATTTCATAAACTTTTTAGCTATAAGAGTTAACCCTTCCGTCCGGCGGACACCTCCCCTATATTTTACTGTGCAAAACACAGGGGAAGAGGCTTAACAACAGTCTGTTACATCGTTTTAACGAATGAGATAATTGTATTTACACTTCTCCCCTGTGTGGCGGTAGCCATATAGGGGAGACACCGAAGAAACGGCAGTTTCTGAGAAGAGGGGTTGGAAAGATTTCATAGACTTTTTGGCTGTAAGGGTCACACCCCTGTCACTGCGTGACACCACTCCTATATGGCTAACAAAACACCTCGTAAGGCTACGGGACACGGCAGGGAGAAGGACGGACTAAGATGTCTCTGCGAAATTTTTTTTTTCCTCCCTACCTGCGAATATAAGAGTTAAAAGACAATCCCCACTAATTATAGACTGAGCCGGAGTATCTCGATGGGACTATCCACTAAATGACAAGCTCCGGCTTCAATCAATTCTTCACGGCTCCGAAATCCCCATGTTACACCGACCGATTCGACCCCGGCAGCCTTCGCGGTAAACATATCTACATCTGAATCTCCCACATACAGGGCTTTTTTCCGCCTCAACCCCCGACTTATTTAGAATTTCATATACAATATCGGGAGCTGGCTTTACCGGAATGCCGTCACGCTGTCCCAATACAGATACGAAATCGATTCCGGGGAAAAAATACTGTATTAACTTTTGGGTTCCTGCCTGATATTTATTCGACGCCACAGCTATTTTCACACCATGAGAATTTAAAACAGACAATAATTCCTCCACTTTATCGTAAGGGCGAGTATAATCGGTATTATGTACCGAGTAATATTCCAAAAAATAGCTCCTCACACGAGATACATTATCCGACGAACGACACTCTTCCGGCAAAGCTCGCTCGAACAATTTAGTTATTCCGTTCCCTACAAAATGAAAATATTCCTCCTCCCTATGTTTTGGAAAACCGCAACGATGCAAAGCATAGTTCGTACTGATAGCCAAATCGGCAATCGTGTTTAACAAAGTCCCGTCCAAATCAAAAATAACCAACTCCTTCATCTTCTTTTATTTTTACAAAATACAAAGGTAGTGTAAAGCAAACGCAGAAACAATCAAAATTCACAAATCCGAAATTTAGGACAATTATATGCCCATTACGACCTTGTGAAGAATCACCTCCCCGAAATAACTTTGCCCCCATCTTCAAGAAAAAAAAATAAAACGATGGAAAAGAGACACGACATAAAAAGGTATTCTATTCAATTTCTCAGGTACAATCGATACCGAGGGGAGTGATTGGTTCGACCTCATTTGGAAAGAATACAGGGAAATCGGGATACCTATAACCAAGAGCGACTATCTGGCCGCCCATGAATTTGCAGAAAAGGAAATATCCGAAAAAGGACTAATCGAACCCTGGTTTAATTTTTATTTTACCTTACATACCAAACTATCGCTTCAAATCAAATATCTTATTTCAAAAGGATTATTATCCGACAATCGATGTACTCAAAAGTATGCCCAACAACTAGCCACGATTTGTTATAACATGGCGATCATGTATGTAAGACAAAACGAAAAACACTCGAAAACTTGGTAAAACAGTATCGTTTGGGAATCGTCGCTCAATCATACGGAAACCTACCGGCTGTTTTGGTAGATTTCGGATTGGCCTCCTACTTCACCGATGTCATTGAATCCAGCATGGTGAACCTGAGCAAACCCGATAAAGAAATATTCCGGTTATCGGTCAATGCGTTACATATCGAGCCGGAAGAAACTCTATGCGTCAGCAACTCTCTAAACAGCGACTTATTGCCGGCAAAAGACATCGGCTGCAAAACAGCATGGCTCTGCCAACGAACGGTTCCCCAAGCTAAAAGAGTTTCGAACTACCACATAGCCTCTTTAAAAGAATTGAATAATCTACTATCCTAAAACTATAATAGTATACGCCGAAGATTATAACAAACTTGTTATTACGGCGCATTCTATTACATGAAGACAAATCTAACTGAAATATTCCGGAAACTGTGCGGGAGCATGGTCGAGGAAGGCTCTTAGCATAAAAAAGTGTATTGACTTGATGGAAAGCCACAGACGTGATGTCTGAGGCTTTTTTCGTTTCATACGCAAATAAATCGAACCGGCTCTCAAAATGCACAAACAAAATCTTCCTTTAAAAAGGATTGTTTATACAGATTATTGCTACCTTTGCAAAAAAAAATTAAAAAATACTATTTATCTGCAATGGATTGGATTCAAAATCTATTATTCAATGACGCCTCGGTAGCCCACACCGTTATCCTGTATGCATTTGTCATCGCATTGGGTGTAGCCTTAGGAAAGATGAAATTCTTCGGCATTTCATTAGGAGTCACATTTGTACTTTTCGTCGGCTTGATTGCCGGGCACTTCGGTTTTTCCGCCGAAAAAAACATACTCCATTTCGTACAGGAGTTTGGGCTGATTCTATTCATTTATTCCATTGGACTGCAAGTAGGACCGAGTTTTTTCTCTTCCTTTAAAAAAAAAGGAGGACTAACCCTAAATATGCTGGCTGTCGGTATTGTCATACTCAACATAGCGGTCGCTCTCACCCTCTACTTTATACATCAGGGAGAAATAAGTATGCCCATGATGGTAGGTATTCTTTCGGGGGCTGTCACGAACACACCGGGATTAGGAGCAGCGCAACAAACGCTTTCACAGCTCAAATTCGACGGGTCCATTTCCGAGGTTCCAGAAATCGCTCTCGGATATGCGGCCGCCTATCCGTTGGGAGTAATCGGAATCATCGCCTCCATGCTGGTTATCCGGGCGATTTTCAAAGTTAAAATGGAAAAAGAAAGTCGACAAATCGAAGAAGAAAACCAATCGAGCCAACTCGTCCCGCATGTCGTTACTTATAAAGTAGAAAACAAACTTATCTTTGGCAGGACTCTCGACGATTTGACCAAACTCATCGACCGTAATTTTGTAGTATCGCGTATTAAACATAATGACGAAGTAATCATACCCAACTCAGATACGACACTCCAAGAAGGAGACTTGCTTCTCGTTGTCCTCTCTTTACATGACGAAAGCGCATTGGAAGCATTTATAGGTCGCCCCGTCGAAATGAACTGGGAAGCTATTCCTGCCCCTGTGGTTTCTCGTCGAATACTGGTTACCCGCCCCGAATTCAACGGACGCAAGATCGGAAGCCTACGTCTCAGAATGGGATACCGGTTGAATGCGACCCGTGTAAACCGAGCCGGTCTTGATCTTCTAGCCAATCCTAATCTGGAATTACAAATAGGAGACCGTCTTACCGTTGTAGGACGAATCGAAGACATCAATCGTTTGGCCGAGAAACTCGGTAACTCTACGAAACGCCTCCACGAACCCAACATGGTAACGCTATTCGTAGGTATATTCCTCGGTATCATATTGGGAAGCATTCCTCTCGCCATTCCGGGAATGAGTGTTCCCATGAAGTTGGGATTAGCTGGGGGACCGCTGGTCGTCGCAATTCTCTTGGGCCGTTTCGGTCATAAAATACACCTCGTCACTTACACTTCGACCGGAGCCAGTCTCATGCTACGGGAAATAGGTATCTGTCTTTTCTTAGCCAGTGTAGGTATATCGGCAGGAGGCGAATTCGTCAACACGATTATGTCCGGCGGACTCATTTGGGTATGGTGGGGATTTCTCATCACCGTGATTCCTCTTCTCATCATCGGAATTATTGCCCGAGCCCACTACAAGATCAACTATTGCTCTATCATGGGATTGCTTTCAGGAGCTTGTACCGATCCCCCCGCCCTCGCCTATGGCAACAAGGTATCGGGGAACGATGCCCCATCGGTAGCTTACTCGACGGTTTACCCGCTCGCCATGTTCCTGCGGGTGCTTTCGGCACAACTGCTTATTTTACTTTTCTATTAAAGTTATAAATAACAAATATTTAGAGAGGAAAATTCCAGTCGGAATTTTCCTCTTCCTTTTTACAAAAATAAAAACATAGAATACTTTACCCGTTTATCGATAAAAGAAGATACTTTATCCGCAAAAAAAGGGACTCTTTCTATTACTTTTCTTTCATCATCGGCTAAATGTTAAATTTGAATCAAAATTTAACGTATCGATAATGAAAAAATTAATAATATCCACCGGAGTCCCCCTGCTTCTATGCCGTACTGCTTTATGGGCACAAGAAAAAATACCCTCCACATGGACATTACAAGACTGTTTCGAATACGCCCGTGACCACAGCATCACCCTGCAACAAAACCGACTGTCCGTAGAAGAAAGCGAGGTTAACACCAAAGAGGCAAAAGCTCTTTTCCTTCGTTCGACTTCTCGACCTCCCATAATTACAATAACTATCCGATGGCTGATGGCAGCCGGTCGGGGAAAAACGTCTATACGGGAACCTACGGAATCGACGCATCATGGACAATTTTCGATGGGAAACGGCGAAACACGATTAAAGCCAACCGAATACAAGAGAAGCAACAACAATACGCATTCAAAGAAACACTCGATAATTTGCAAATAGAAATCCTCACCGACTACCTCCAAATTCTTTATGCCGAGGAAGCCGTGAACATTTGCAAACAGACAGTAGAAGTTTCCCTTCGCCAAGTAGAACGATCTCGCGAATTACTGGCTGCCGGTTCTATTTCCAAAAGCGATTTGGCCCAGCTCGAAGCCCAATACAGTAACGACAAATACCAATTAGTCACAGCCGAAGCCAATCGAGACCAATTAAAACTCGAACTAAAACAATTACTCGAGCTCGACATCAATCAAGAGATGAATCTGGCAACTCCCGAAATCGACGAAAGCAAAGTTCTCGTTCCCCTACCCGATAAAAGCACGGTCTACACTACGGCATTAGGGTTCGTCCCCTCCATACAGAGCGGTAAATTAGAACTCGAAGTCGCCGAACTGAATATAGCGAATGCCAAAGCCGGCTACTACCCCAATCTCTCCTTGAATGCCGGTATAGGCAGCGGACACAATACAGGGAACAACGGGAGTTTCGGGACTCAAATGAAACAAGGATTCAACGAATCGGTAGGGCTGACGCTATCCGTCCCTATATATAGCCGCCGCTCTAACAAATCGGCTGTCGAACGGGCAAAAATTCAACAAAAAATCAGCCAATTGGATCTTAAAAATCAAGAAAAGGATTTGCTGAACCAAATAGAAAACGTATGGCTCGATGCTTCGTCCGCCCAATCGAAATACCTTGCGGCAAAAAGAACAGCTCAACGCCACAAAGACCTCCTACGAACTCACCGAAGAACAGTTCTACCTCGGTATGAAAAAATACGGTCGAGATGCTCACGGCGAAAAACAACTGGCTGTCGGCTCAACAAGAAGAACTGCAATCCCGTTTCATGGCTTTGCTCAATTTGAAACTACTCGACTATTACGAAAACAAACCTCTTACCCTCGACTAACTCAAACTCGAATATAAACTGTCATCGAAATATGAAATCAAAAAAAATCATCATCGCTACCGTATCGACCATTGTCGCCATCGCCATACTCTGGTTCTGTTTCGGCGGGAAGTCGAAGAGCGCGAACTATATTATCGAAACGGCTCAGGCTGTACGAGGAGACGTCTCGGAAGCCGTCACGGCAACCGGAACAATCGAGCCGGTCACACAAGTCGAAGTCGGGACACAAGTATCGGGTATCATCGACAAACTGTATGCCGACTACAACTCCATGGTAACCAAAGGACAACTCATCGCCGAAATGGATAAAGTCACTTTGCAAAGCGAACTCACCTCCCAGCAGGCCACGTACGACGGAGCAAAAGCCGAATATGAATATCAAGAAAAAAACTTTTTCAGAAACAAGGCCCTGCACGAGAAACAACTCATCAGCGACACCGAATACGAAGAGTCGAAATACAACTACGCAAAAGCTAAAAGTACCTTCGAAAGCAGCGAGGCAAATCTGGCTAAGGCTAAACGAAATTTAGCTTATGCCACTATTACTTCGCCTATCGACGGCGTAGTCATCAGTCGGGCGGTCGAAGAGGGACAAACCGTAGCTGCCGGATTCGAAACGCCGACCCTCTTTACCATTGCTGCCGACCTGACCCAAATGCAGGTTATAGCCGATGTCGATGAAGCCGATATTGGCGGGGTGCAAGAGGGGCAAAGAGTCATATTCACCGTCGACGCTTACCCCAACGACACGTTTGAGGGAACAGTCACACAAGTGCGCTTAGAGGCCACGGAAGAAAGCAATGTAGTCACTTACGAAGTGGTTATCTCTGCCCATAATCCCGATTTGAAATTAAAACCGGGATTAACCGCCAACATCACCATTTACACCGCCGAACGCCGCAATGTCGTGAATATACCGCTCAAAGCCCTTCGATTCGTTCCCGATCCGCCATCGGGCAAAAAACGCCACGAACCGGAAGATTTGCCTCAACAAGAAATATCCGGAAACGACAGCTTGAAAATCGTTTGGGTACAAGACGGGCAAGAATGGAAACCTCGTAAGGTCGTCGTAGGCATGGACAATAGCGTAAACGTCGAAATTTGCTCCGGGTTGGAAGCCGGTGAAACCGTAGCCATAGACCGCAAAAGTAATATAAACGCTACCAATCGACAATTATCGGAAGAGAAAGAAGAAAGCCCGTTCATGCCCAAACCGCCGGGAAAAAAAAATAATCAGGAAACCGACATGACAACGAACGAAATCATTCGATTAGAAAACATAAGACGCAATTTTATCGTAGGGAGTGAAACCGTACAGGCGCTGCGAGGCGTCAATTTCACCATAAATTCCGGTGAGGTCGTAACCAGTATGGGAAGCAGCGGCTCGGGAAAATCCACTCTGCTCAATATACTCGGCTGCCTCGACACCCCCACATCGGGAGAGTATTACCTCGATGGTATTTCGGTTCGGAGTATGGGTAAGAACGAACGGTCGGTTTTGCGAAATCGGAAAATCGGGTTCGTATTTCAATCCTACAACTTGTTGCCCAAAACGACCGCCCTCGAAAATGTGGAATTACCCCTCATGTACAACTCCTCCATCTCGGCCAAAGAAAGGCACAAACTGGCATCGAAAGCTCTTGATGCCGTTGGACTGTCCGAGCGAAAAAATCATAAATCCAACCAAATGTCGGGAGGGCAACAACAGCGGGTAGCGATAGCTCGCGCATTGGTTAACGACCCTGTAATCATTCTTGCCGACGAAGCCACAGGAAACCTTGACACCCGGACTTCATTCGAAATTTTGGTTCTCTTTCAGGAACTGCATGCCCGGGGACGTACCATTATCTTTGTGACCCACAATCCTGAATTATCGGCATACAGTAGCCGAAACATCGTATTACGGGACGGGAAAGTAATCTCCGATACACGGAACGAAAAACAAGCATCGGCTTTGGAAATGCTGCAAAAACTACCGGTGGAAACCGACTAAGGAATAATATTATGAATCTGACCAATCTGACTAAAATAGCTCTAAAAGCGCTCAATAACAATAAGCTACGTTGCTTCCTCACCATGTTGGGTATCATCATCGGCGTGGCATCCGTCATCACGATGCTGGCCATCGGACAAGGTTCGAAACGAAGCATACGAGAACAAATCTCAGAAATGGGTTCAAACATGATCATGATACACCCCGGCAACATGGAAAGAGGGGGTGTAAGGCAAGACGCATCGTCTATGCAAACACTCAAATTAAACGATTATAAATCCATCTCCGAACAAGCTGAATACGTGTCGGCTTGTTCCCCCTCGGTAAACAGCAGCGGACAATTCATATATGGAGCGAACAACTATCCCAGTACGATATACGGTATTACCGAAGATTATTTGGATATTCGTAAAATTTCTTTGGAAGAGGGAAGCATGTTCACTCCACAAGACGTCATCACTTCTGCCAAAGTCTGTTTAATCGGGAAAACCATTACCGACAATCTCTTCCCCAATGGAGAAAGCCCGATCGGAAAAGTAATCCGGTTCAATAAAATTCCCCTTAAAGTCATAGGTACTCTCACGCCCAAAGGATACAACAGCATGGGTATGGACCAAGACGATATGGTACTCGCACCGTATACTACGGTACAGAAACGCATTCTCGCCATTACCTACTTGCAAGGTATCTACTGTTCGGCATTGTCGGAAGAACTTACCCCTCAGGCAACCGAAGAAATCAGCGAGATTCTACGAAAAAATCATAAAATAAAAAGAAGGAGAAGATGATGACTTCGAAATACGTTCACAAGAAGAACTAAGTTCCATGCTAAGCTCGACAACCGACATGATGACAATCTTGCTCGCCTGCATTGCAGGTATATCGTTATTAGTCGGAGGTATCGGAATCATGAATATCATGTATGTCTCCGTAACGGAACGCACTCGGGAAATAGGGTTGCGCATGTCCATCGGAGCCAGAGGTATCGATATCCTCGCCCAATTCCTTATCGAAGCTGTTCTCATCAGCGTTACCGGCGGCATTATCGGGGTCGTCTTCGGAGTAGGTGCATCGGTAATCGTCAACGTCCTGTTCAAATGGCCTGTCTACGTACAAGCCTATTCGGTCATACTTTCTTTCTTCGTTTGTACGATAACCGGGATATTCTTCGGTTGGTATCCGGCTCGTAAAGCCGCTAATCTCGATCCCATCGAAGCGATTCGCTACGAATAATTTCACTTTTACCTTTCAAATGAATATATTTGTACAATGGCATCCGATAAGCTACATCTAAGTAAAAAATGGAATACCGTCTTTATACATCTGGCGGCATGGAGTATCTTGTTTATTTTTCCACTCTTGTTTATCGAACGATTCGGGAACATCAACCGAATGCACAATTTCAGCCTGATAAAATTTTATATCCAACCGATTTGCATAGCCTGTATTTTTTACATCAACTACTTATGGCTCATCGATAAAGTCCTGTTTCGTAAAAAAACCATACGATTCATTCTCTATAATTTGTTACTGATAGTCATGGCCAATGTAGCCATCTATTTGGTGCACCGCATGGTCATTCCCGAGAGCATTCTGCATCAAAGACCCACTCCCATTCCCCCTCCTCGCCCAGGGTTCATGCAATGGCAAGATTCCATTACACTGGTTCTGGTCGTTGGGCTGAGTGCCGCTATTAAAGTCACTCAAAAATGGATCACAACCGAAAAAGAACGTAAGCAGTTGGAACAGGAACGTACCGAAGCAGAATTGAAAAATTTGAAAAATCAACTCAATCCTCATTTTCTATTCAATACGCTCAACAATATCTACTCGCTTATCGCTATCAGTCCCGAACGGGCCCAAAGCGCAGTTCTTGAACTGAGCAAGTTGTTGCGTTACGTCCTCTACGAAAATACACAGCCCTATGTTCCTATGGAAAAAGAACTGGAATTCAACCATAACTACATCGAGCTCATGCGATTGAGGCTCGCCCGCCACGTCCAAGTAGATGTAAATATTCCTACCGGCTTGTGTCGAGGGTATAAAATAGCACCGTTGCTTTTCATCACACTCATCGAGAATGCTTTCAAACACGGGACCAGCGCATCTACCCGATCTTTCGTAAAAATCAATATGTCCGAACCTTCACCGGGAGTTATCGAATGCGATATAGAAAACAGCAGCTTCCCGAAAAATGAAACCGACAAGAGCGGTTCGGGTATCGGACTAAAAAATCTATCCCGACAACTCGAGCTCTTATACCCGGGAAAATATAATCTGCATGCCGAGAGTGATTCGCACATCTACCGCTCCATGTTGACTATCGACCTGAATTAAACAAACACCGCGACTATGATATTGAAATGTTGTATTATCGACGATGAACCCCTTGCAATCGAGCTACTGGAAAGCTATGTCAAGAAAACACCTTTTCTACAATTGGAGGCTTCGTTTACCTCGGCCGTTCAAGCGATCGAAAGAATCTCGAAAGGAGATATAGATTTGATATTTCTCGATATACAAATGCCCGAGCTGGACGGTATGGAATTTTCTCGCATGATAGAAGGGAAAAAGCCGTGTCATTTTTCACTACGGCATTCGGACAATATGCCGTAGACAGTTATAAAGTCAACGCCGTCGATTATTTGTTGAAACCTTTTTGCCTACACCGATTTCCTGAAAGCGGCACAAAAAGCGTTGCAATGGTTCGAATTATCGTCCGGGACGGGTGAAATGCATTCCCCAAACAAATCATATATCTTTGTAAAAAGCGATTATAAACTTAAACAGATTCCCTCGATAAAGTACTCTATATCGAAGGGCTGAAAGATTATGTAAAAATTTACCTCGAAGACGAACCGCACCCCATTCTTTCCCTGCTTAGCTTGAAATCCCTCGAAGAGATGTTACCCGATAGTCGGTTTATTCGGGTGCACCGGTCGTTCATCGTGCAGGGCTGTAAAATCAAAATGATCGATCGCAACCGAATCGTATTTGGCAAAGAATACATTCCTATCTCAGATACTTACAAAGATTCTTTCGCCGAATTTATCTCCCGCCACACTCCGCTATCCAACAAATAGAACGAGAGACATAAGTCTTGTTCGACCCATGCCTCTCGCTCGTTACTTAAATTTATTTCAGTTTTAGGAAGCATCATAAATCCTGCGCAGAAAGGAACCCAACTGTCCGACACACAACCCGCAAGCCACAGACAATCCCATGTAAGCCAACCAAGTGTGTGCACAAGTCCAACAAGGATTGTAAATCATTTCTTTGGCAAATATCAAGCATAGAACCGTACAAATTGCAATAACAAGTACCGAAACGACAAATGAAATTTTGGCTTCTATGCTCCATCGCTTGCGAGGCAGTCTATTCAACACCCTACGAGTGAACCACTTATCTGTCCGAAGTTCCAACGAATGATCGCCGAAAAACACCCGCCACTGATTGTCATTCCATTCATTCATATCCGTTTTTCTTTTTAAATATTCACCCAATTTTTGTTTTGCACGAAATAAATGCGACTTTACCGTACCTTCCGATATACTCATAATCTCTGCTATCTTTGCCACGGCAAGGTCCTCGACGAAGAATAAGGTTATCGCCGTTCGCTCCTCGGGGCGTAAAATAGACAAAGCTCGCGATATATCGATATTCCGGTCCACACACTCAGGAGGTTGCTCCAACAGATTGGCCGCCTCGTCCACAGAAGCATCTTCCCATTCCCGGCTCTTTTCGTAACTCATCGTAAAACACATTGTAAGCTACTCGATAAATCCATGTCGAAAAAGAAGACAAGCCTTTATAACTACGCAAATTATAATAAACTTTGATAAAAGTCTCCTGCGCCAAATCATCGCTGAGCACTGGATCTCCACCGGTAAGATTCAGGAAAAAGCGTTTCAATCGCACCTGATACTTATCGACAAGGCAGGCAAAAGCCCGCCGATCGTCGAACAAAGCACAACGAGTCACCCACGCTATATCCTCGTTCTTATTCATCGCTCCGGCCTACTCGATTTCGGTAGTTTGCTCATCGGTATCACGAACTTCTTTTCGCGATTCTACCCGATAAAGAATCAGTTTCCCTATACCTATCAAAGTGAATATGGCCGCCAAACCAACCAAAAGAGCCCCGAAACCTTCGTCCAATTCATAAGCTCCACCTATACACCATATAAAAGACCCGATTCCGACAGCCATACAAACAAGACCTTGATTCAGAGTGGAAAATTTACTGGGTCGCTTCGACTCCGGTTCGTCGAAAAAGCCTTCGGGTAATTCTCGACCCGACTCTATCGCTTTCTCCATCACCCGATAGCGGGATTGTACTTTTTTATTACGATAATAAATATAGAAAAAGACAATTAAAAAAGCTATAAGAAAAGGTGAAACAATAGCAAAAAGAGGAATCAAAGAATCTATTATATCCTCGGCATCCGGCTCATCTTGAAAGAACGTTTTATCCCGTTCAAATTCGAGTTCCTTCATACGTATTTGAAAAGCCTCGCTCGGAGTCATACCGTTAAGTGTATCGGCTGCTACGACCGCTTCTTGTTGTGCCACAGGGCCATTCGATTTCAGAGGAGCTGTTGCCTCGGCTGCTGTTACGGCTCCTGTCCACGATACGATAGACAAAAGCATCATCATAAACATCTTTTTTCATATTCTCTTCTATTTTAATTTTATAGGTTATTTATAGTCGTTCTCTTTCCGGAAATTCAATCATTAGACGTAACCAACCGCTCGTTTGGTTGCAGAAACCTTGAATTTTTTTCAAAAATAGTCTAAATGAAGGAACGGCACACATTATCTGCATGAAAATGAGATTAAAGAATGTTCTCTCTTTCTGTTGTTCCCGTATCATCGCAAAATGGAATATCGACGACATAAAAGAGATGAAACTAATCGACAGAAAGATTCATTAAAAGAAGGCAAAGGAAGTACCCAAAAGGGAAGCACATATTTTATAAGCGAACTATATAAAATACCCGGCATAAAGAAAATCGAAACAAAACGGACAACAAGCGGGTAAAAAAAGTAATTTTGCATACCTAAACCAAACAAAGAATTCATGAAACAAAAAGAAATCAATAAAGTCGAAATACGCAATCTTCAAAAAAGAAGATTACGACCAACTGGCTAGCTCTTTCACCCGTGTCTATGCCGACGGTAGCGACGTATTTTGGACTCCCGAACAAATCGACAAACTCATTCGCATATTCCCCGAAGGACAAATCGTCACGGTCGTCGATGATAAAATCGTGGGCTGTGCCCTCTCTATCATCGTAAACTATAACGATGTAAAGAACGACCACACCTACGCCCAAGTCACAGGAAACGAAAACATTCGACACTCACACACGGAAGGGGAATATCCTGTATGGTATCGAAGTGTTCATACACCCCGATTATCGGGGCCTACGTCTCGCCCGACGTATGTACGAATATCGCAAAGAGTTATGTGAAAAGCTCAATCTGAAAGCGATCATGTTCGGCGGACGTTTGCCGAATTACCACAAATACGCCGACCGAATGCGCCCCAAAGAATACATCGACAAGGTGCGTCAACGCGAGATATTCGACCCGGTGCTATTGTTCCAACTCTCCAACGATTTCCACGTCCGTAAGGTAATGCGAAACTATTTGCCCAACGACGAGGAATCGAAACACTTCGCCTGTCTGCTCCAATGGGACAACATCTACTATCAAGAGCCTACCGAAGAATATATATCTCCTAAGACCACCGTGCGGGTAGGCCTCGTACAATGGCAAATGCGTAGTTACAAAACACTCGACGATCTTTTCGAGCAAGTGGAATTTTTCGTCGATTCCGTAAGCGGTTATCAAAGCGACTTCGTCCTCTTTCCAGTATTTCAACGCCCCGCTCATGGCTCGGTTCAACGATGCAAGCGAGTCTCAGGCTATCAGAGGATTAGCCCGATATACCGACGAAATACGAGAACGTTTCATCAATCTTGCAATTCGGTACAACATCAACATCATTACAGGAAGTATGCCGCTGATTAAAGAAGACGGACTGCTCTACAACGTAGGTTTCTTATGCCGTCGAGACGGTACTTACGAAATGTATGAAAAACTACATGTCACCCCCGACGAAATGAAATGCTGGGGATTGAGCGGCGGTAAAGCCATTCGGACTTTCGAGACCGACTGCGCCAAAATCGGAGTCTTGATTTGTTACGATGTCGAGTTCCCCGAACTCTCCCGAATCATGGCCAGCGAAGGTATGCAAATATTGTTCGTTCCGTTCCTCACCGATACCCAAAACGCCTATTCCCGTGTAAGAGTCTGCGCACATGCCCGTGCCATCGAGAACGAATGCTTCGTAGTCATAGCCGGTAGCGTAGGCAACCTGCCCAAAGTACACAACATGGATATTCAATATGCCCAGTCGGGAGTTTTTACCCCCTGTGATTTCGCATTCCCGACAGACGGACGCAGAGCCGAGGCTACTCCGAACACCGAAATGATTCTTATCTCGGACGTCGATTTGGATCTTTTGAACGAATTGCACACCTACGGTAGCGTGCGCAACCTCAAAGATCGCCGCAACGATCTCTATGAAGTGAGAATGAAGAAATAACAGAAACGAAAACGGTCTCTTGAACATTCAAGAGACCGTTTTCATCGAGCGGCAAACGAGACTCGAACTCGCGACCCTCAGCTTGGGAAGCTGATGCTCTACCAACTGAGCTACTACCGCAGTTTTTCATTTCTTATTACGGGGACAAATGTAGAAGTTTTTTTTTCTACTTTACAAATTATTGCCGTATTTTTACCACATAGAAAAATCATAAAAACGATATGGTAAAAATTGGTTTGTTGTCCGACACCCATGCATGGTGGGACGACCGTTACGAAAAATATTTTGTCGAATGTGACGAAATCTGGCACGCCGGAGATATAGGCTCAGTCCAAGTCGCCGACCGGTTCGAAGCCTTGAAACCATTTCGGGCGGTATACGGGAACATCGACGGTCAAGAGTTACGGATTCGCTATCCTCAGCACCAACGTTTCAGCATCGAAAATACCGATATATGGATAACACACATAGGGGGCTATCCGGGCCGATATGCACGCGAAGTGACCCCGGAAATATACATACACCCACCCCAATTATTCATATCGGGTCACTCGCATATCTTGAAAGTTCTTTATGACAAAACCCTACACTGCCTGCACATCAATCCGGGAGCCGCAGGAATGTACGGATTCCACAAAAAACGTACATTGGTACGCTTCGCCATCGATAAGGGAGAGTTTAAGGATTTGGAAGTTATCGAACTAGCTGATAATCGATAAGTACAAAAAATCAAATATTCAACTCCTGACGAACGGTTTCGATAAATTCCCAAAATACCGAAGCGAAAGGTTCGATAATAGAGCGTTTCGGTTCACCCGAGGGAATGAGCGCATGCAATCCACCCTTGAAACAACGCACATCTATGCGGGTTCCCATCTCTATGGGCTCTCCGTCGAGATGTATCGCACCGGGCTTTTCCCTCTTAATCGTGAGCGATTCGGTCGTGAAGCTCTTGATATTGGAGTCTTGATCGATATGTTTGGTAAATAGCAAAAGAGCCAATGCAGCCGTATCGAACGGGGTAAAGGGCATAAGCACCGTGACATCGATTTTCCCGTCCTGCATGCTGGCATGAGGGGCTATATAAGCATTATTACCATATTGCGAGGCATTGCCGCAGGCAATCAAGAAAGCCTTTTCGGTCACCGTCCCGTCAGGCATTTCGATTTGATAAGTTTCCGATTTATATTTGAGATACTCCGTAAGAGCCTTAGCCACATACGACAATTTTCCTCGGCGTTTTCCTTGTGCGAATTTCAAGCTCACCAATGCATCGAAGCCGACCCCGCAAGTGCAGAAAAAAGGGCGATCGTTTGCCGTACAATAATCCAAATCCACGATCTGCCCGTCGTTGATAATTTCGAGAGCTTTTCGCACGTCCATCGATATACCCAAATGGCGGGCAAGCCCATTGCCCGAACCTACCGGAACGATAGCCAATGCCGTGGAAGTATCGATAAGCTCCCGGGCTATTTCGTTGCAAGTTCCGTCTCCGCCTACGGACAGCACGATGTCCACACTTTCGTCCACGGCCCGGCGAGTCAATTCGGCTCCATGCCCCGCATACTGTGTAAAAACACATTCCACCCGATATTTCGAAGGGTCTATTACTTCCCTTATCAGAGCAGGGATTTCTTCCTTATCTTTTGTTCCCGATATAGGATTTATAATAGCTAAGAGTCTTTTCGGTGCAGACATAGAATTTTCTGTTTTCGAAAAAGCATAGGCAAAACCCGTACATGGAATGAATACAAGACATTCGAACAATCCCGATTCATCGAAACTTAACGGCCCGATTGCCATAGCGGGTGACAAAGGTACGAATTTTTCCCAAACTTTTACAAACCTATAACACGCTTCCGACTTTACGTTATAAACTAAATGATAAAATGGACAACAAAAAACTCGTATTTCTCAAACAACTTAGTACCTTTGTAGAAGATAGGAGTCTTTTGGTAGAACCAAATCGGAAATACGATTTCCGTTTGTCTCCGAACCCACCTTTCACTATATTTGTAGAATATAGGCTGCGGTTCGGCAGAGTCAAGTCGGAAATAAAATTTCCTATTGACTTTGCACTAACCTTTCACTATATTTGTTGTTTATAATATAAAGCGAACATTAACTAAAAAAGATATATTCCATGAATGCTTTTCAAAACCCATTAATACGTATTATAGCCTCTATCGCCGTAGGCTTGTTACTCATTTTATATCCGAATGCCGCTCTGCCTACGATTCTTTTAATCATCGGTATTCTCATCGGATTACCCAGTCTATACGCTCTCCTCATTTATCTATTGAGCGAGGATAGAAATAAGTTACCCTTCCCCGTTTTATCCTTAGTGATGTTGCTGTTCGGTTGTACGCTTATGCTGTTTCCCGGCTGGTATATAGGCATTACGGTATATGTTTTGGGTGGAGCGCTGGTATTGATAGGAGTTTATCAAATACTCTATCTGCTGACACTTAAAAAGAATCTGAGGAGCAAAGCGGGTTGGCTCTCCTATCTGTTACCGGCTATTGTTCTGCTCATCGGCATAGAAATTTTGGTCAATCCATTCTCGGCGACCGAGAGGGTTATGGTGATTACTTTCGGAGCGGCAACACTTCTTTACGGTATCACTGACCTGATTTACTATATCCGGTTAAAATAAATTCCATAAAAATTATTTCTCAAAAATCTATGGAAAGCCTCAGATTTATCTGACGGCGAGTAAGGTAATTGGGCACGGCATATTGCGCATTGGTAATATCCGTCACCCAATAGTACGAGTTCACATTACTTATATCGAACAGGTTAAAGACATCTATTCCTATCCACACGCTTTTCAAATGACGTAAAACGCCTTTCTGCAAAAGTTTATCTTCGCCTCCGACCAAAATACGGGAAGCTCCTATATCGACACGCTTATATGCCGGAGCGCGGAAATAACCTGCCTGTCGGCCTTTCCGGGGAGAACCCACCGGCAAACCGTCGGCAAAAATAGCCCGTAGACTGAATTTATACTTAGGGAACCGAGGTACATAATCTTGAAAATAAAGCCCCACACTATATCGTTGGTCGGTAGGTCGAGGTAATTTCACGCCATTGATTTCCTCCTGTGTCTTCATCAGAGAGAACGTAAGCCACGAGTCGACACCGGGCACGAACTGCCCGAAAAGTTTCATATCCAATCCGGCGGCATACCCTTTCGCCTCGTTCTGCCCGCTGTACCACACCCGCAGATTATCTACTTCATAAGGAATAAGATGGTCGAGTTTCTTATAATACAACTCTGCCGTAAATTTGAACGGTCTGTCCAATGCCCGGAATGAATAATCTCCACCCAGTACCACATGGATAGAACGTTGAGACTTGATATTCCGATTGAGCTGCACGACATAATTATTAGCGGCATCACAAACCGTGTCGCGCAACTCCTTATAAAAAGGAGCTTGATAATAAAGCCCGCCGGCCAGACGAGTCGTTATCTGTTCGTTAGCAGCCGGAATAAAAGAAATCGACGCACGAGGACTGATAAGTGTCTCCTTGTTGAACCCCCAATAAGAAGCCCTCAATCCGCCAGTGAAGATAAAGCGCCCCCACAAAGTACGTAATCGGTAGGTATCTTGCAAATAGGCCGACAAACGATGGCTCTCCATATCTTGTCGGGAAAACAAGTTATAAATCATCTCGACCGATTGCCCCGTATGCGGCAAAAAGAATAGCCCGCCGAATCTCGCATCTCCCATTCCCTCACTCGGTCGTGTATCTTTTCGTATTGGTGAGTCAATCCCCACTTCAACTCGTTCTGTCCCAATTTTGTAGCACCTTTCAATGAAGTAGCCACCACCGATGCTCTCAACCGGTTACGAGCATGCTCGTGATAAGTCCCCACTCCGAGAGCTCCCTTATTCTCGGTCGACTCGCCGTCCTCGCCATTAGCCAAATCGTCCAACCAATACTGCCCGGCAATATCGTAGGTCACCAGCTCGTTCGTGACGAAAGCCGAGGTCATCAAAGCCCATTGAGTATATTTATCGGGGAAAAAATTCAACGAAAAAGCACCGAAATAAGTCTCGAACTTATCTTTTTCGTAGCCGTCGAAATAGACTTTAAACTGTTTGGCATCGGTCGCCGTACCGAATGACGTATTCCGCTCGTGGGGAGTAAATTTATAATTGTTAATGGAAATATTGCCCAGCAAAGAAGCCTCCCACTTCGGTGCGAATTTATAAGTAAGATAAGTTTGATAATCGAAAAAAGAAGGCTCGTATTCTCCTTTGGTATCGAGAGAACTCAACAAAGTAGAATTGGTTTTATAACGCACGCCGTGTAGTTGCGAGAATTTCTTGGTACTCTGTCCTACCGAAGCGGTAGCCCCTAAAAAACTGGCGGACACCGATCCTTCGAACGCTTCGATGCTTGTAAATAATATCGAGCACCGACGACATCTTGTCGCCATATTCGGCCGAAAATCCGCCCGACGAAAATCCTACGGCCCCTACCATATCAGGGTTGATGATACTCAACCCCTCCTGTTGCCCCGAACGGACAGTCAATGGCCGATAGACCTCTATACCGTTGATATACACGATATTTTCATCGAAATTACCCCCTCGCACGGAATATTGCGAACTCAGCTCGTTACTCGAATTGACACCGGCAAAAGTTGTCAACATAGCCTCGATACTGCCCCCCGTCGCATCGGGCATCAATTTCAAATCCTTCGTGTCGATCGTCTGCAACGTACTCGTCTGCCGGCGATGAGTCGCCACGACAACCTCGTTCAACATCTTGGCGTTCTTATTCAGACGCACCGACAAGGAAACATCTTTCGTGAGATTGAGCAACTGGCGGCGCTCCTCCCGATACCCCAAACAGGAATAAATCACCACGATGGAATCTCCTGCCGGAATGGAAAGCTGATACTCCCCTTTCAAATCGGTCATCGTCCCCATCGTCGTTCCTGCCACTCGTACCGTAGCCAACTCTATGGGCTGATTGTCACTGTCATACACGCGTCCTGTCAGCTTCACACGCCCCTGTGCCGCCAACTGAAAAACCGCGCCTATCGTGATAAAAAGGAATAATATCTTGTATCTCATCGGGATTCTATACACACTGTGCCTCTTTCGTCGAAGGCACATTTATTAAACGGGAAAAAACTCCGTTCAGTATACGGCCGGACGAAAAGTATCAAAAAAAGTTTCTACCATTAACCGTAGAACAACAAGGTTATTGTATCTTTGCTATGTAAAGATGATTTGTATGGTGATAAAAAGGGTCTTTACTCTTTCAGACAAATCAAAATGGATAAATTTCATAACAAACTTAGAACTTCTACCCTTATGAAAAGCCTGCACAACTTGTTGATTCATCGGCGGAGTATCCGCAAATACACCCAAGAGGCGCTATCGCCCGAAGCCGTAAAAACCATTCTCGAAGCGGGATTGCTCGCTCCTTCGTCCAAACGCTGCACTCCGTGGGAGTTCATTGCGGTGGAAGACAAAGAAACGCTCGCCCGGTTGTCCGAATGTAAGACTTCGGGAGCCAAACCCATTGCCGGAGCTGCGCTCGCTATCGTCGTCACCGCCGACATGACCCTTACCGATACGTGGATCGAGGATGCTTCTATCGCTGCCATTCTCATGCAGTTGCAAGCCGCCGACCTCGGTTTGGGAAGCTGCTGGATACAGGTGCGGGGACGATTCGGAGCTATGGACGAACCTGCCGAAGATTTTGTGCGGGAGACATTGGGAATCCCCGAAGAGATGGGAGTGCTCTGCATTCTCTCCATTGGACATAAAGACGAAGAGCGCAAGCCTTTCGACGAAGAAAAAATGATGTGGGAAAAAGTTCACATCGGCAAATGGTAATCCCCTGCATCGACATGAAGATTATTCTCATCGGAGCCGGCAATTTAGCCACGCGATTAGCGGTCGCTTTACAAAAAAAAGGGAATGACTCCGGCTTATATATACAGTCGTACCCGAGAATCGGCCGAACAACTGAGCGAACGATTGCGCGATGTACCCTGTTCCACCGACATCAGCCGAGTCCCCACCGACGGCGATCTCTATATCTTCGCCGTGAAAGACTCCGCTCTGCTCGATTTGGTTTCCCGTATGCCTGCCAATCGAGGCCTTTGGGTACACACAGCGGGAAGCATGGACATGGAAGTATTCGCCCCGTATACCGCGCGCTACGGTGTATTCTACCCCATGCAGACATTCAGTAAAGAACGGGAAACCGACTTCGACGATATTCCTATTTTTGTCGAAGCGAACCATACGAACGATACCGAACGTTTGCAAGAATTGGCAGGTCGGTTATCGACAAAGGTTTACGAAGCGACCTCCGAACAGCGCAAGTACCTGCATTTGGCTGCCGTGTTCGCCTGCAACTTCACCAATCACCTCTACGCCTTGTGCGACCGCATTCTGTCGGAACACGGGCTGCCGTTCGAAACCATGCTGCCGCTCATACGGGAGACTGCCGCGAAAGTAGCCGACATGCCGCCGGCACAAGCTCAGACCGGACCGGCAATCCGATACGACAAAAACGTCATAGACAAGCAAATGGCTCTGCTTTCAGACCCCATCATGCGGCAAATTTACGACCTGATGAGCCGGAGCATTCACGAAACCAATAAACATTAAAAACAACGACTATGAGCCGAACCGATTTCGACCTCTCACGAATAAAGGCTTTCGCCTTCGATGTGGACGGTGTCCTTTCTCCCGATACGATCCCCCTGCATCCATCGGGCGAACCCATGCGGATCGTCAACATCAAAGACGGGTACGCCTTGCAGTTCGCCGCCAAAATGGGCTACCCCATCGCCATTATTACCGGCGGACGCACCGAGGCTGTCCGCAAACGTTTTGAAGGATTAGGATTAAACCATGTCTATATGGGAGCCGCCGTAAAAATCGAAATTTTCAAAAAATGGCTGGACGAGTGCGGGCTGCGTCCCGACGAAGTCATGTATATGGGCGACGACATTCCCGACTACGAGGTCATGCAGATAGCCGGTCTGCCGGCTTGTCCCGCCGATGCCGCCCCCCGAAATTAAACAGATAGCCCGCTACATCTCGCCGTTCGGCGGCGGACAAGGTTGTGGGCGGGACATCATCGAACAAATCCTGAGGACACAAGGCAAATGGATGTCCGATAAAACAGCCTTCGGCTGGTAACCACACAAAACGACAAAACACCATGCTATCGCATCTCAAAAAATACGAAATTCTGTTGGCGAGCAATTCACCCCGTCGCCGGGAACTTCTCGCCGGATTAGACATCGACTATCGGGTAACAGCTCTTCCCGAAGTGAACGAATCCTACCCCGACACCCTTTCGGGCGAAGAGATTCCCCTCTACATCTCGCAAGAAAAAGCAGCCGCCTACCGCCGCTTTATGAAGGATAATACGCTCCTTATTACTGCCGACACCATCGTCTGGCTCGATGGGAAAGTATACGGCAAGCCTCGCGATATAGCCGATGCCAAAGCCATGTTGCAAGCCCTGTCGGGAAAAACCCACACCGTCATCACCGGTGTCACGCTCACCTCTCTGCAAAAACAGATCTCCTTCGCCGTCTCCACCGAAGTCACTTTCGCCGCCCTCGGTGACGATGAAATCGATTACTACGTGGAGACGTACCGCCCCCTCGACAAAGCCGGAGCATACGGCGTACAGGAATGGATAGGCTACATCGGTGTGACCGGACTCAAAGGCAGCTATTACAACGTGATGGGATTGCCTATACAACGACTGTACACCGAATTAAAAAAATTTTAGAAGCTGTTTTAAATTTATTCCGAGACAGGGGCTCAATCTGTCTCGGAATAAATTTAAAACAGCATCCAATATCTCCCGTCGATATCATTTATATGGAGAAGCCCAGAACCACGACTCATTTGAAGTACTCCACCGTTTATCGTAAGGTTCGCCCGTCGGAGACAGCGTGATGTACACAGGACGCCGTTTCCCCTCGACATAGGTTTCATTGTTAAAGCCACTGCAATCGGAACATTGCAGATAATAAAGATTTTTGCTCATGTAATAATCCAAATAATAATCGTTGGTACACGGAGTTTTATGATTCCAGTTAGCGTCCTCGTTAACCGTCATGAACTCACCTTTTTTCAATCGGTCTCTGACCTCCGATATACTCAACAAATTACCTTTGTCGTCCATGACATAGGCATTCCATGTAGGGTCTACCCACAACCACTTGTCGAGAGTATTGGAATAAACGACGTTGATCACATGGCAATCGTTTATATAGCTTTTCGGAAGACAAGTCACATAGCGGGACTTGAATCCCATAGCCAAATAACACTCGTTCAACATCTGCGCCATCATACGGCAATTAACGCCCCTATCCTCCTTCTTGCAAATTTCATATAGAGCTATCGCATTTTTCTCTTCGGGATTATAAGACGAACCGTCGTGACGAATCGTATTGTGTACCCACGCCAACAGATTTTTTATCTTGGATATTTCGTCACCGGCTCCCGCAATACTGTCCAAGTTGAAATATCGGCGCACCCGTACCAAATCGCGGTCGTTGGGGTCCATATATGTGAATGCAGGCAAAGAGTCGATAGATGCAGCATCGTCATACCCCGGTGATTTTCGGAGTATATATCCGAAGTCGCCTACCTCACGCAAACACTCCATCGCCTTCTGAAAACGTTTGTCGTCCCTCACGTTATCCAAATCGGTATCTTTTTGGGCATGGGCATAATCGTAATAACCGTATTGAATAGCTTTCTCAAAGGCATCGACCGCCGCTTTTTTCCGTTTCATCATGGATTCGCAACAAGCCATATTGTAATATGTGTCGATAAAACACCACGAACACTGTTTCAAGACAGAATCTGGCACAGATTCACAAGTTTTGAGGAACTGTCGATATGTTTTCAATATCAACTTATGGTCCTTCCAATTTTTCTGAACGACAGGAGTCACACTCCGGCTAAAATAGACTTGTACACTATCGGCATTCCAATCGGATTCCGCTGCCACACCGCTGAAACAGAATGACAAAAACGCTATCCATAAAAACTTTTTCATAAACATTAATTTTTAAGTATATTAAAGAGACGGAAAAGTACTAAAAACATAACACAGACTCTTAATAAATTAAGAAAGGATAACATTATAATAATATTATAAAAAATATCGAAGGAAGATATGCCAAAACTCAATTTTACCAAAGATTTTTAAATTGGAATTTGAGCCTCCCCAAAAGAAAAGAAGAAGCCGTATCAAACTCTGTTTCGAGTAATGATACGGCTCTTTCAGATTCTGTAATTACAATCCGCAACTTTTACCCTCCCCTTAGGAACCACCGTCAAACCTCCTCAACCTGTATTCTGAAAAATAAAAAAAAGTCAACCATTAGGCCACCAAGAGATTTATGTTCCGTTATCAGGTGTAGCTTTTTCACCCTCCTCCCCTGCCGTGTTCCGTAGCATTGCGGGGTGTTTTGTACGCAAAATATAGGGGAGGTGGCACGTAGTGACGGAGGGGTTAAACCATACAATGTTACCCAACTATCTCTTCACACCCTTAACGACTGTGATTTCATGTTTCCCGACGACCCGAATAAAATACGTTCCCGGAGCCCACGCCGAAGCATCTACGGTCACAAGACGAGCTTGCGAATCGACATGCTGTCGATACACCTCCCGACCGCCTTCGTCCAACACGGAAATACTTCGGGTATTCTCAGGAACACGTACAATAAATTCGGAGTTGAAAACAGACGGATAAATAGAAGCCTTCTCTTCCGTAACTTTCTCTACCGAACTAACTCCGTTCACATTTTGAGTGACTTTGATGTCATAAGTCGAAATACTATCCGAGACCGTGAGCGTAGCGACACGTTCCCCAATACCGTCCGGCAAACGATCATAGGAAATTTGCAAGGTGTCCAATGTCAAGCCATTCGGCTTACCCACGACCCGACACCACTCGGCATCACTCCGAATAGGAGTTTCATAACCGTATATCGAATAGAAAGGATATTTAACCGTACCGGCAGCTTTACCCACCACCAGCGGTTCACGGTCTACCGGCATAGGCGACATAACCGAATGAACGATCGAAGGCATAATCATATAAGAAGTATGATTCGCTCCTGCGGGGAAATAAGTGCTCACGTCTCGCCACTCTCCATCTTTCAACATATAAGCCGTGTTACCGTGATCCCGGAAATCGGCCATAGCGAACGACACATCTACACTGTCGTTCTTCTCGGGAATACCGTCCACTACAATGAAAAACTCGTCGTCGATCACCGTCGGGTCAAATTCAAATTCCGTAGCGGTCAATGAACTGCCCGAAGGGGTTTCCAATTCGAATACCCTCCACCACATCGAGTCGAGTTTCTTGCCCGGCAATCCGTTCTCGCTGGTATACAGATGCACGCCCACATCGGCAATCTGGTCGGTTATACTCGCAGCCGAAGCACTCACAAAATAAACATAGGCTCCGAATACCAATATCGGACGGGACGGTTTGGAAAACTTCTCGGCATAAGCAGTAATATTCAATTTATTCGTCCCGGGGAAAGTTCCTCTATCTTCCAAATCGAACGTCGCAGCCCTATCTCCCGGCTCTAAATTCGTAATTAGCCCACTGTACTCGACCGACACCTCTACGGTATCGTTCGATTCGCCATGTTCGTTCTCCACACGCAGACTCACCCCTTGTTTATGCATATAGCTATATCCTACGATAGGGTTTTCTTCGTGCGACGTCACCCGGGCATACGGTTCGGGATCGACACCGTCGAAAGTCCACTCCCACGAAGTAGGATAATTGGTCGAATTGTCCCGATACTGCACCCCCACCAGCGGAGCTACCATCGGCAAACGCGTTTCGCTGAACCGGAATGTAGCCGGTGGTAATATCCGTGCGAGCGGTGCAGATCCGGTAACCTTCACGAATCCCGTGCGGGTCTTCGTATCGCTCCCATCGGCATTACTTACCGTCAACGTCACATCGTAAACGCCGTCTCGCGTATAGAACACCCGGGGATTCTGGTCGGTCGATGTCGACGGAGTTCCTCCCGGAAACGCCCATTGCCATGCCGTAGGCGAACCCGAGGACATATCGGCGAAAGCAATCACCTCGCCCGTGGCTGCCTCGACTTGTTCTACGGTCGATACTCCGGTAATTTTTAAACCGTCGATAGCGAAATCGCCCATATAACCACCGGTTCCGAACGAATCGTTTTTTCCGGGACCATACGTAAAACGAATCTGAATCTTCCGACCGGAATATTTCTCCAAAGAAACCGAAAACTCATGCCAACGCCACGGCTTCTCTCCGTCCTCGTCGGCACTATTCCAAAGAATTTCCGAAGTCTCAAAAGCATCTGCCGAAACAGAAATCTGCAAGCGACAGTAATCGTCCATATTTTGGGTAAACCCTATATATCCTTTCAACATAGCATTTGCAGGAACATCGATCTGCCCACTTGTCGCCATAGCGATTCCTCGTTTGAAAGACTGATAAGGGCCCTCTATATACAACGATTGAACATCGTCTGGATCATAAGTAGAAAAATCTCTACTGGGGTCAGTCGTACTCGTGATTTTTTTCACAGTCCACGAAAAATCCTCGGCATTGGTAAATGTCCAGCCATCTGTTCCGTCGTCAAAATCCTCTTCCCATACAGTTACAGCGCTGCCGGCACTCTGACAACTAAAATCGGCAGTCACACTCGCCGCAGCCGATTGAAACAAATTCGGTCCCTGTTTTTTCCCCACGAATTGAATACGGGGAGCTTCTTTCGTAGCGACCTTATCGTGAACTCTCTCATTCATCGGCCGCTGAGCGCTCATCGGTATACTCACCCAAAGAGCACCTGTTAAGATTAGGCTTGAAATAAAACTTTTCATACACTTCCTATTTATTATTTGATAAATTTTATCTGTATCGTTTTCCCTTCTTCGGTCACGACATGAGCGATATAAAGTCCGGCCGGAAGTTGGGACAGATCCATTCGTCCGCTTTCCGATTCACAAGACACTACCGTTACCCCTGCCGCATTGATAATTTGAATATCGCCACCCTTGTCAAAAACTAACGAATGGTTACTACGATCGAAATAAACTTCATTCATACACTCCAAACCATCGATACCGGAAATGACATTACTGATAATCGAACATGAACTTATATACAATCCCCACGGATCCCGGGTAGTAGCATGTAAACCGATATACCAGACCCCGTCTGACGGAACACTGAAATCTACTGTATAAAGTTCCGACAAAGTCGAATTGATTTCCGGGTACGAAGCGATCACCGTTTGGCTTTCACCGGGTAGAACATCACTGCCCAATGTCACTTCAATGGACTCAGGATAACGATATTTCTCTGCCCGGGCCCTAAATTCAAGCGTATGCGAACCCTTCTTAGCTTCGAACGGCGGCGTAAACAACCAGTCGTCGGCAGCCGAATAGGCCGTATATTTCATCTCCTTCTCAGTAGCATCATATACCCAACTTTTCGTATCGTTATTGGCATCGACGATAGTCCATAAAGCCATCTCATCGGCGCTATCCATACTCGTCTCGTACGGAAGTCCCAATGCACTGCCGAATACCAACGCATTCGAGGTTACCGACTCGCTTTCCATATCGCCCGACAGCGTCGTTACCGTATAGCGATACAAAGCCAAAGAAAGGTCATCGCTATCGACATAAACCGTATCGGTCAAACTTTCCGTCAACATCTCGCTCCCGGGATCCCGGACGATTCTGTATCTCAAATTCTCCACATCGATATATCCGCCATTCACACCCTCTGCGGGAGCTCTAAAAGTAACTTGCGGTTTGCCTTCCACATCGGTCAATTCCACATCAGTTACCGATTTCGGAGTATCTGCACCTATCCAAGCCGATTCCACCACGGCGGCCTCACCGGCATTCTCCTCGACATAACCGATGACTCTATATTCATATTTGCCCGGAGCAGGCACATCTTCATCGATCACCTGTTCCGAACCTCCTTTTATCGGATCTTCTTGTGTATAAATAAGAGTTTCGCCCCGATACAACTCCATTTTCGTCAACATCGGCAGTTGCGTACCGGCAGCCGAAAGAGAAGGATTGGTCCATGCAACCGTGGCAGACATAGCGCCCTGTTCACCGGGAGCGACGGTCAAATCGGAAACGACGGCCGGGACAACCACTGTTTCGTCCACCGACAGGTCATCGATGAATATAGCATACCAATTGGTCTGTCCGTAACAATGGAAACCTATATGGTATCCACCCGACTCGGAAACAGAAAAGACAACCTCTTTCTCTTCCATCAAAGCAGACTGAATTGTATCCCGGAACAATCGGGTAGATTGAGCTTCCGCCGTGGCGGCCCGACCAATCGTCACGCTCAAATCCTTATAACTTTCCTCAGAAGCCGCATTTTCAAGCCCAGTTTTGAAAAGTAGTTTATAATTCTTCCCGGCCACCAAATTCAATTTAGGCGTAATAAGCCACTCATCGGCATCACTACCGCCCCAATACTGAACCATTTTTTTTCGAGCTATCATATTTCCAAGTCGAATTATCCCCGTTGGCACTCAGTATAGTAAACAAATCGAGCGATGATTCGGTATCAAAACTCTCGCTATACGGTAATTCTTTCGCTCCTCCGGCAACAACCTTATTGGAAGCGACCGATACGCTCGCTTTACCATCGAACATTGCGACGACCGTATAAACATAACTGCCCAATTCCAGGACTTCATCGATATAAGGGAATGGTCCCGAAAAACTTTCGGACAAGACACCACCCGGGGTACGGCCGATTTCATACGTAAGCGCCTCGGTATCGATATATCCACCGTTCTTTCCGACTGTCGGTGGCGTAAACGAAAGGCTCACAGTCGCATCTTCTGCCAAAGCCACCAAATCGGTAACTGCCGCAGGAGTATCATTCCCTATCCACGGGGAAGTAACGGTCGTTGCTGAGCCCTGAGAATTCCCGAACGTATTATATGCGACCACTTTATATGTATAATTTCCGGCTGTCTCGATAGAAGAATCTATCCAACCAGCTTTTCCTCCCACAGTAGCCGTATCGAGAGTAGCGACCAAATCTGTCCCCCGATATATTTTAGCGCCCAAGAGGTTCGAAAGCGCACCGCCCAAATGGTCGGACGAAGGCCATGTCCATGAAAGAGTCGCCGACATCGCTCCCCTCTCCCCCGCAACGATGGAAAGGTCTGTAATTTGTGCCGGATAAACAGGGGAGCCTCTTCGATAACGATCTTCTGGAAATAGAGATCGCCATTATACGATTCGCTGTAACAACGCAATCCCACATAAAAACACCGCTCTCCGCCGGTGAAAACGTCCCCGATTTTTCCACGAACAATCTACTTTGAAAAGATTCGTCATAAACCAACCGGGTCGTCAGCCCTTCTACCGTAGGCGCCGTCCCTATTTTCAATTCTATTTTTGTTTATCCGAACCAAATGTAGAAGAATGCTTCACATAAGCCGACACCTTATAGGCTTTCCCGGCTTCGAGGGTCACCGCCGGAGCGATTAGCCAATCATCGGCGGCATTACTCTTATCTTGCATATACATCGCATTGCCATCGTTATAGGCCCACGTATTGGCACTTACGTCGCTATTGACATCGATCACTGTCCAATCACGAGCAAAAGTCTCGGCATCGGTTATTTCCAACGTACAAGGAGGAACAGTCTGAGCCCACCCTACCGAAAAACAATAGAAAAGAAAAAAAGAACAGAAGTAATTTTTTTCATAGCTATTCTATTTTAATTAATATGAAGAAAAAGCATCTTTTATTCAAAAACTATCGAAATGCCATCTCGAATGCAAAGTCTCTCTATTCTCCCACTCCTAAAAACAGGCAACCGAAAACAACGAAAATTGAGTTTTACATAGTCGAATTTAATCTTATCTATATGCAAATATAATATTATTATTTTACAATCTGCAATCATTCTTTGATTATTTTTTTTAAAAAATATAACAATCATCTCCTTTTAAAAAAATATGACAACATTCATCGGCATTTTGCGACAAATGGGAAAAGCCCGATATTCGTATAAATCGAGGGCGTAAGCAATCCGACAGGGAAAACAAATACATTTGTTCGATAAAGTCTCTTCCCTTTTTCCGTATCTTTGCCCCATAAAAAAAACGGCATATCATGAACCTCTATCTGTTCAATCCCGAAAATGACTTGGCCATAGCCTTCGGTGGAGAAAATTACACCCCTCCACCGGCAGCGCAACTCATCGGGAAAGAACTCTCCGCCCTTCCCCTTTGGTATGCCGACGACGACACCACGATATACATACCCGATAAATTACCGTCCGATTTTCTTCACACATTAGCCCCGCTCAATTTAAAGATTTCTACGGTAACACCCGACCGGCTCGATGGAGCACAAGTAAAACAGATACATGTTTGGGGGTGGAACCGCGATTTGATAAAACGTTTGAGATTAGCGGGAATCGATAAAACCCTATTACCGTCCGCACGACAATGCGATACCATTCGGGAACTATCCCACCGAAAATTTTCCGCCGAAATCGGGAAATACCTTCGTAACCGCATCGATTACCCTTTTCCCGAACTTCCGGTAGAACTACACACAGCCGACGAGATTCGATCCTTCACAGAACAATCCGATCGTAAAATCCTGAAAGCCCCATGGTCGGGTAGCGGGCGCGGACTCTATTGGAATCTTTACGGATATGACACGGCATTGGCTCAATGGAGCAACGGAGTATTGCAGAAACAAGGTATGCTTATGGGCGAACCGGTCTATGACAAAATCAGCGACTGGGCTATGGAGTTTCACAGCGACGGATTCGAAGTAAAATTCGCTGGATATTCCTCGTTCCTCACCGACCGTCACGGAGCATATAAAGAAAACCGGTTGGCAAGCGATGCCGTTTTAGAACTCGAACTGACCCATGCCGTCGGCCTCGAAATCATCACTGCCGTCAAAGAATCGCTTATCGACTTTTTCACCGAACGCATAGCCCCGTACTACACCGGATATTTCGGGGTAGACATGATGGCCTATCGCGACAAACGAGGAAACACACTCTTGCACCCGTTCGTCGAACTCAATCTACGCATGAATATGGGTATGGTCGCACGCAAACTCGCCGACCGCTTTTTGCCTCCGGAGACGGAAGGGCGATACCGTGTAGACTATTATCCCAAACCGGGAGAACTCCACAACGACCACGTCGCTCGACTAAAAACAAATCCACCCCGCATAACCGACGGGAAGCTCCTGCACGGATACCTCGCACTCACTCCGGTCTCCCCCACAGCCGATACAGGGCAAGTATAGAAATCTAAATCCCCATATGTCCCTCTACGTCAAAATGCACTACTGTAATTAAAATAAGAGAAGGAAAAACACACTTTAAATAAAACAACGGTTGAATATACCGCCCACATAAGCCATCTAAAAAAAATAAACGAGCTGCAAATTCAAAAACATATACGATTGAAATATAATATTTTCCACCCCCTCCGGCTTTCGGACTCCTCCCCTATGTTTTGCATTGCAAAACATAGGGGAGGAGTGCACAATGTATCCTTATACCGAAACTGAAACGCCACTTCCAATCCTCTCCCCCTGTGTTTCCGTTAGGGAATATAGGGGGAGTGCCCGCAGGGCGAGGGGGTTGAAACGACGAAGAGGTTAAAAAAAAGCAACAGCAACAATCGGGTTTCATACTCTCCCCTGCCGTGTCCCGTAGCCTTACGGGGTGTTTTGTCGTACAAAATATAGGGGAGGTGGCACGTAGTGACGGAGGGGTTAGAAAATAGTTAGGAGTATTTATTACCGTTGTAAAATAAAGGGGCTATCAAACAATATGAAATAATGAATAAAAAAAATTGATTGTCTCACGACAACCAATCTTTGTTAACCTTAATCTTAATCTAATACTATGAAAAACACATTGCAAATGTATGAATTTTCTGTTATACAACATAATTTTCAAACACAATTCTAGCACATTTAACATTATTTCAAATATAAATATACTTGTACTTTATTGGATCGTCATTTTTTTCAAATTATTTTTCAATCCGATTCTCCATTGTAAAAGCAAATCGATGCGCTTTATTTTTCTCGTTCTTTGTACAACACCAAAAGGCAGAGTTCCGACATAAACAAATAAATTTGCTTCGACCCTCGGCTTACATTATCTTTGCAGACATGAAAGAAACATCGGCTCTTATCGACAAAGCGTGTCGCAACTTGAATATCGACTCACTGAACGGCATGCAGAAGCAAATGCTCGAAACGGCTACACGGCCAAACGACATTATACTGCTCTCACCCACAGGCTCGGGAAAAACATTAGCATTCCTTCTGCCCGTACTGTCTCGAATCTCCCCCAAAATTGCCGGAGTGCAAGCGCTCGTCATCGTTCCCTCCCGCGAGCTCGCTTTACAAATCGACAACGTATTGCGTAAAATCGCCGCAGGTATAAAAATAGTTTGCTGTTACGGCGGCCACTCCGTACGGGAAGAAAGTAAATCGCTCGCCGTAGCTCCCGCTCTTATCGTGGGAACTCCCGGAAGAATCGCCGACCATATACGCCGGGGACGAATCGTACTCGAAACGCTCGATACCCTCGTCCTCGATGAATTCGACAAATGCCTCGCCTTAGGCTTTCAGGACGAAATGCAAGAAATCATCGCTCCCTTGAAAAACGTAAAGAAAAAGATTCTCACCTCGGCAACCGACAGTGAATCTCTACCGGCCTTCACTGATTTGAAAAAACCGGTAAAGCTCAATTTCCTCGGTTCACGGAAAGACAACGAGACTACGCCGACCGACAGACTATCGCTCTACCGAATCGACTCGCCGATAAAAGACAAATTGGAAACGCTGCTTGCCCTATTACACAACCTCAAACCGGGACTCACCCTCATCTTTTGCAACCAACGTGAAAGCGTAGACCGTGTACGGCAGTTCCTCACCGACCGGGGCATTATCGCCGAAGCCTTCCACGGCGGCATGGAACAAGCCGACCGAGAGGGCGCTTTGCAAATTCCGCAACCACAGCAGCTACATCTGCATCTCTACCGATCTGGCCGCACGGGGACTCGACATTCCCGAAGTCAAATACATCGTACATTACCACCTGCCCGTCGACTTCGAAAGTTTCACGCACCGCAACGGACGCACCGCCCGCATGCATGCCGAAGGAGAAGCATTTATCATTCTCGGCCCCACAGAACAAATGCCCGAATACGCAACCGAGGCGACCGACTTCCGAATCGACCCGAAAGCCGACTTCCTGCAAACTCCGCCAATGGCCACATTCCATTTCGCAGCCGGGAAAAAAGAAAAAAAAATAAGCAAAGGAGACATCGTGGGATTCCTCACTCAGAAAGGAAAGCTCGCAGCCGACGAGATAGGGCTCATCGAGATTAAAGACCATTACAGCTATGTCGCTGTAACTCGCGACAAAGCGCACGAAACGCTCACCCGCCTCAAAAACGAAAAGATAAAAGGGAAAAAAGTAAAGATTTCTTTCGGGTACTGAAAAGCACGTTCTATTTTCCTTCCACCATCTTTTCGAACGCCTGCCACAAATTATCGGACGGGACAGGAGCCGTCACGCTCACAAGCTCCTTCGAAACCGGGTGGACAAACTCGATATGACGAGCATGTAACGAAATCCCCCCATCGGGATTGGAACGCCCGCCCGTATTTCAAATCCCCTTGATAGGCGAGCCTATCTTGGCAAGCTGACAACGGATCTGATGATGCCGGCCTGTTTTCAAATCCACTTCCAACAAGGTATAACGATCGCCCCGAGCCAAAATTTTATAATCCAATACAGCACGTTTCGCACCCGGTTTCTCCCGGTCGTACGCTACCGACTTGTTACTCTTCTCGTTTCTGACCAAATAATGTACGAGTTCGTCGCTCTCCTTTTCAGGAGCTCGTTTCACGATAGCCCAATAACTTTTTCTTTACCTCGCCGTTACGAAACATATCGTTCAATCTCGCCAGTGCCTTGCTCGTCTTGGCAAACACTACCAACCCGCTCACCGGACGGTCGAGCCGATGAGTTACTCCCACAAAGACATTACCCGGCTTATTATATTTCTCTTTCAACCACGCCTTCAACATCTCGCTCAACGGAGTATCTCCCGTCTTATCGCCTTGCACGATCTCAGAGCAATTCTTATTGACAATAATCAGATGATTGTCTTCGTAAAGGACTTCCATAATTTACACAAATTTCAATTTTGTGCAAAAATAGCACAAACCGAGCGCAGAAACAAATGTGCTTGGGCATATCAAGACTCCGCCTATTTTTTTCGCAAGCCTTGCAAAATAGCGCAAGCCAAGAAAAAGACAAAACGAACTTTTCGTTTTTCCTATCGAATCGTAGCTTACCTTCACTTCTCTTGCCCCGACCGAGCCCCCTATTAAAATATATAGAAAAACTTATAACCAAAGACAGGACAATAAAAAAAATTTATTTTTGCACAGTTTTTTGCAACCGAATGTAGAGAAATTACGTCTCTATTAGAAAACGACACATACAATGATAAAAAAAGTACTCCTCCTTGCAGGTATATTAGCGGTCTTTTCCACGACAAAAGCGCATCCCGCAACCGACAACGATACGATAGAAGTAGTTTATGCCGACACAACGGGAATCGACATCGACTCCATAGAAGCCTCGATAGATCACATAGAACTCGACGAAGTAACCATAGAAGCCTCCGCTTGGGTACGTAAAGCCGATCGCAATCTGCTTTTCCCCAATGCCCAACAGATAAAACAATCGAAAAACGGATTGCAATTACTGCAAAAACTGCAAATACCGGGCATCGTCATCAACCCCACCGACAATAGTATATCGTTGACCGATAAAAGCGAATTAAGTCTGCATATCAACGGACGTCCGGTCACAGAAAAAGAAATACAAGGCATTTCTCCCGAGCAAATCATACGGGTAGAATACATCGATAATCCGGGAATACGTTATGGCGAGGCAGGAGCCGTACTCGACTTCATCATTAAAACGCCCACTTCGGGTGGTAGTTTCATGGGGAATTTTACACCTTCGCTAAACCGAGGGTGGGGACAATATTGGACTTCGGTCAAAGTCAACACCAGCAAATCAGAATTCTCCTATTCCGGTTGGTTCGCACCACGCTGGAATCTGGAAATGGGTCGTAGCAATACAGAAAGATACGAACTTGCCGATGGTTCCCGGTATGTCCGCACCGAGCAAAGCCAAAAAGGAAGCGGGTTCGAGGCTTGGCACAACGGACACACATTGAACTACAACTTCCTCGACCCTCAAAAACAAACGTTCAATGCCTCGCTCAATTTCAATAATAACAATTATAAAAACAAATACAAAGGTATTTTAACCGACGAGCGTCCCGGAGGAATCGAAAACAACATGTACGACCGCACAAAATACATATCTTTGCATCCTTCGCTCAACCTCTACTACCAAAATAATTTGAAAAAGACCAACTCATCATGGCAAATCTCGTGACCAGCTATGAAGCATCGCACAGTCACAGACTTTACAATGAAAACGATTTAGCCACGGACGCCCCTATGGTAAACATCGATAATCTCATCAAAGGAAAACATTCTCGGTACTCGGCGAAGTCGATTACGAGAAAACTTGGAAAAACAGCCGGTTTACCGCCGGAATACGGCACACGCAGTCATGGATACAAAACAAGTATGTCGAACAAAATACCATCGATCGCATGAATCAAGGCAACAGCTATATTTTCGGCGAATACTGGTTACGCCTCGGGAACCATTTCGATGGGTCGGTCGGACTCGGATACAGCCTCTATCACTATGCGCCACAAAACAGGCAGTCCCACACCTACTCCATTTGGCGCCCCCGGTTCACGGCCCGATATACCATCGACGACTATTCCTCCCTACGATTCAACTTTGTCCGCATGGGCAGCGTAATCACCCTCGATATGCTCAGTCCGGTCGTTCAAGACATAGACGGGATTCAACAATCGACCGGCAACCCCGATGTAAAACCCTATGCCACCTACAAATACGAACTGCAATACCAATACACCCGAGGAATATTTTACGGAAAACTCGGCGCATTCTATACCCACGCTCCCGGTGCGATCATGCCCGAAAAATACTGGGTCGGGGACAAAATACTCAGCCGGGTAAACAATCAAAAGGATGCCGAAGAATTACGATTCTACCTCAATACACGCATCAATGTCATTCCCGGCTGGCTCACCCTCAGTGCTGCCCCGGGTTGGCATAGCTACTGGATGCGAGGAAATACCTACACACATACCTACAACAATTTTTTTTTTCATCGATGCCAGTATCGATATTTCCCATTGGGGATTTACGCTCAACGGCATACTCCAAACCAATTTCAATCGATTTTGGGGAGAAACCCTCACAGGAGGTGAAAATGTACACGGAATTAAACTATCCTATGCCTACAAAGACTGGAACTTCGGGATCATGGTTCTCGATCCCTTCATCAACAATTACAAAGTAAAATCCGAAAACTGGAACCGCTATGCGGGATATTACAGAGAAACGACAACCAATATGATTAAACAACTCCTAACTCTCGACATAAGTTGGAATATCAATTGGGGACGGAAACACGAAGCCGGACAACAACGAATCAACAACTCGATCAACAGCGGCTCGGTAAACGCCGCCGGGAAATAAATATAGGAACAATACAGGGGCTATATCTGAATGATATAGCCCCTGTACTATATATATCTTGTCGTGCAGACCCGATTACATATTCATACCGCCGCAGCAGTGGATAACCTGTCCCGTTACATACGACGACAAATCCGAGGCAAGGAAAGTAGCTACATTAGCCACATCTTCGGGCGTACCGCCTCGACGCAAAGGAATTTGTTTAGCCCATTCGGCTTTCACTTCGTCCGAAAGAGCCGCTGTCATATCGGTAATGATAAAACCCGGAGCGATAGCATTGGCACGCACGCCGCGAGAGCCCAGCTCTTTGGCGATGGACTTCGCCAAACCTATCATACCGGCTTTCGAAGCCGAGTAATTACACTGTCCGGCATTACCCGATACACCGACGACCGAAGCCATATTCATAATACTCCCGCATTTCTGTTTCATCATAATAGGAGTTACGGCATGGATAAAATTAAATGCCGATTTCAAGTTCACGGTAAGAACCATATCCCATTGCTGCCGTCATGCGCATCATCAAACCGTCACGAGTGATACCTGCGTTATTCACCAAAACATCGATACGGCCGAAATCCTTTACAATTTCTTCCACCACCTTGTGAGCCTCTTCGAAATTAGCTGCGTTCGAAGCATACCCTTTGGCTCTCACGCCAAAAGCGGCAATCTCTTTTTCGGTAGCTTTACCGTTCTCGTCGATAACAAGATCCGTAAATGCGATATCAGCTCCTTCCGAAGCGAATTTCAGGGCGATAGCCTTTCCTATGCCCCGTGCTGCGCCGGTAATCACAGCGACTTTTCCTTCAAGTAATTTCATAACTCTTTTTTTCATAATACAGGGACAAGACATGCGCCTCGTCCCTTTGGTTCATATTTCTATCGTTTTATTCCGTATAAAATAAAATCCAATATATAATCCTTCAATCTCGATCGGTCTATTCCCGATTCCGAAAAATTATTGCGGATATAAGGGACGTCCAGCCCCCGAAGCGCATAATGAAGCACCGAAGCGGTAGCCGTCACATTAGGAATATGAAATACACCTTGCTCCACGCCCTCGCTCAATATGCTCCGCAACAAGGCCACTTCTCGCAAGTCTATACTCCTCCGGGCCTTCTCCACTTTCCAAATATCCCTGAAAAACTCCGCTCGCAATGTCCCGTTACGCACGACAGCTTCTTTCACAGCCTCCAAACGGATATTGATATAGTTGAGCAACTTCTCTTCGGGAGGCAAATCCCGGTTTGTAAGCCCCTCCAACCGAGCGTATAAATGCTTCGATTCGGCTTCCACGACGGCCCAATAAATCTCATTCTTATTCTTGAAATAGGTATAAATCGTACGGCGACCCTTTCCCGATGCCTCGGCTATATCGTTCATCGTCGTAGCGGCCACACCCTGACGGGCAAACAACTGACGGGCAACATCGATAAGCAATTCTCGTGTACGAACCATAATCCTAATTCATCTATCTGCACATCTGTACAAAACTTGTGCGAAATTACACATTTTTATCATGAAATACCAAAGTATGCACCCCGTTTTTCCTTCACACCACGGTATTTACATTTTTAACAATAAAATAATTTTCTGTCATTCAACAACTTAACAAAAATTCAAGAACAAGCTATATATATTTCTCTTCAAAATATTTGCTATTTAAAAAATTATCCATACCTTTGCACTCACAAACATCGCGGGGTGGAGCAGTGGTAGCTCGTTGGGCTCATAACCCAAAGGTCGTCGGTTCGAGTCCGGCTCCCGCAACTACACAAGGACTGTAAATTACAGTCCTTTTTTATTTTCCCCTTTCAAATCTAACACCTCGTCGAGTTCAAAAATAAGAATATTATACCCACCCTTGCTTAAACTGCAAAAAAACGCTTTAACCTCTCCCCTGCCCGTAGCACTACGGGGTACTACAAAACGGCAAAGAAAAAAGACCTATACCCGACTTCATTTCTGAAGCTGGTATTACCCTCCTCCCCTGCGTTTTGCAACGCAAAATATAGGGGAGAGCTGAGGAGTGTAGCAACGAGGAGAGGGCTTAAAAAAAACAGCAATGGAAGTAATAGAGTTAACCCTCTCTCCCTTGCCGTGTCCCGCAGCATTGCGGGGTGTTCCTACAAGGGAATATAGGGGGAGTGCCCAAAGGGCGAGGGGGTTAGAATACAAGCAAGATCCCCCAATTCCGCCTTTATCGGGCGGTGAAGTCGCAAGGAAGACGGAGGAAAAAAGGCGAGGACTGTCCGAGCGGAGCGAGTTCCGCAGACCCCGACGGCGACTGCGGCGACAAACCCAAAAACCCGATAACTGCGGCGGCGCTTCTTGGTTCGTTCTTCTCGCTGTTGAGAAGAATAAACGAGAAAGTATAATCATGCCATAATTCCACTATCCCCCTATCCTACCTTCGCAAAAAAAAACAAACGAGCGATGATAGATACAAGATTCGAAACAACCATAGACCTGAGAGGTGAAATCGAGAACTACCGACAAGTAGCGCTCATCAAATACTACAAGATTCTCCTCGAACTCGATCCCCGTCGGGACAGGCTGACCATGCTCGCCGTCATTCGTTGTATCGACAAGCTCGAAAGACATTCCCAAGAACGAAAACGACCCCGAAACGACAAGAAGAAAATGCTGGCCGAAGGAACTCTCGCTTGGCACTACCAGAAACGCAACCAACTCTTCCGAAAAGCCGGACTATACGACATCGAGTCCACACAGTTCCTCGTCGACCACGAAGAAATCTTCGACACACACGAGGAACGGGAAGAGCGCGAACGATTCGAAGCCTGCCGTCGGGAAGCTCTCAGGAGGAAAACCGAAACGCACGGGGCCGAAGAAAAAGAATCCGTGCAACCGGCCTCCGCTCACGAAACCGATAAAGACCCGCAAGAAGACTACACGACAGCCGGGTCCGAAATCCCGGCACACACCGCAGCCCTTATCGCCCCTATCCGGGAGCATCTGGTGCGGCGCTCCTGCCGGTAATCCCATTGGCGAACCTGCCCCCGGATTCCATCGATCCTCCTTCGATTGCAACAGAAGAGAATAAATCCGACAGGTGGAGGGTGAACCTAATCCCCCTCTTTTTCCCTCTCGATTTCGATGAGCAGAAACTGGAAGTCTCCCTTCTCCCCCACCATGCCTCGTAGCATGGCGAGCCATTTTCATCATCTCCTCTGTGTTTCGCTAATGCAAAATATGGAGCGAAACGTCATGTCGTATCAACAAAAAGATTCAAGACCGTCAAAAGCATGAGCAAATTAGTGTAACAAGGACTTTCTTTGACAGGGTAAGAAAGTCCTTTGTATCACAATCCTCCCCTGCCGTGCCCCGAAGCATTGCGGTGTGTGGCGCAAAAAAATATAGGGGAGGTGGCACGAAGTGACGGAGGGGTTAATAAAAACAGCAGCCCGAACGGTTCGTTCTTCTCGCCACTAAAAAGAATAAGCGAATCCCCCCTCACGAAAAGATTGAAATATGGCAAAAAATTTCATTCCATATAAAAAATAGATTATTTTTGTTTTAATATTTTTATAATAACATATCGATAATTATGAAGATCCAGAAAAACCGAGCCATTTATATAGGGTTGTTGATCATCGTATGGGCATGTGCCTACGTTTACATTTTTAATGAAAAAATAGATATAAACGGGGACAACTGCCGGTACTATACATTTGCCTCGTCTCTCGCTTCTGGACAAGGTTATGCCGATATATCGGCTCCCACCCCTCACCCCACCAATGCCTTTCCCCCGGGATATCCTTTATTGATGACCCCGCTAAGATTTTTTACCGACAGCATCATAGCTCAAAAAATACTCAACGGGCTTTTCCTTTTAGGTGGAGCTTTGTTACTGTTCTTTTTTTGATCAAACGCAAAATACCCGAAAGCCTTGCACTAGTAGGAGCCTGCGCCGCCATTCTGAGCGATCGGGTACTTCACTTCTCCACGATGATGATGAGCGAGATGTCTTGCTTTTTCGTTTCAACCGCGGCCATTTTCCTCTTAGCGAATATGAAGAAAGAAAAGCCATTCTATAAAGACCTTTCTTTCTACGGCATGTTAGTCATGGTCATACTCTGCTACCACATTCGTACACAAGGAGTTGCTCTATTCGCCGCCGTCGTGCTCTTTTTTCTCTGTACGAAAAAGTGGAAAGAAGCGGCAAGCACAGTCGCCGGATTCATCATCGGTTGTCTCCCGTGGATATGGAGAAATAAATCGTTAGGTATCGGGCAAAGCCGTTATTTCGAGTCCATTGCACAAGTAAATCCGTGGAGACCCGAAGACGGATCGCTCGATCTGAGCGGTATTATCGACCGCTTTTTCGAAACGCTCGGTATGCTGGTTTCCAAAGCCCTGCCCAACTCGGTAATCCCCTATTTTAAAGTCAATTACTCCGCCGAAGTTTCCGCCGGATTTTTCATGTGGATCATAGCGATACTGCTCATTTTTCTCATCATACGCGGTTTTTGGGCTTTCGGGAAGTACCGTTGGGTACTCATCGGTTACACCGTTTTCACTTTCGGACTCGTTTCCATTTTCAGTACCCCCAGTGAAAACCGCTACATTACCACACTTATTCCCTTCATGAATATGGGATTACTCGTAGGCATCTACGCCGTGGCGACGGATACGATCCATCGTTTCAAATTAAAATATACTTTCTCCCCGTGGGTACTCTCCCTTTTATTGCTCACCGGCATAGGAAACATACAGGAGTTACACGCCATGAACAAAATGCCGTTCCCGCCGGCCTATCAAAACTTTTTTCGATTGGGTCTCGTGTTAAAAGAACATGTTTCGCCCAAAACCGTAGTAGCCTCCCGAAAAGGAGAATTACTCTACATGTTTTCAGGGACACGGGTCGCCGGCTACGCCTATTCACAAGACGACCGCGCTGTAATACAGAAAATGCTCGACGACGGGGTGGAATATGTCATTCTCGACCAGCTCGGATACAGCTCTACCCCCCGATACCTTTACCCGGCGATACAAAGAACGACGACCTTTTTCTTCGTCGCTTCCCATGTACCCAACCCGGATACCTATCTATTAAAATTCGACAGAGAGGCCGCCAAGAAAAAACTTTCTCAATCCCAACGGCAAGATGGAAAAAATACGCTACCTTAGAGCCGGGAAGCGATCCTTTCAATTTCAATCGACAGATATGAATACAATCGATAAAAATAAAAAGCAAGCCGTCATCGCCGGAGCCGGTCCCGCAGGGCTCACCGGAGCCTACGAGCTACTCAAACATACAGACATTCACCCTGTCGTATTCGAAGAGTCCGGTGACATAGGCGGTATTTCCAAAACAGTTCGATATCAAGGTAACCGCATGGATATAGGAGGACATCGTTTCTTCTCCAAGAGCCAACGAGTTACCGAATGGTGGAACGAAATCATGCCGTTACAAGGCGCCCCCTCTCTCGATGACAGGTTGCTGGGAACCACCGGCAAAGAATTTGCCCCAAAAGGTCCCGATCCTGAAAGACCGACCGCGTGATGCTCGTAAGAAACCGCATATCCCGCATATTCTACCTGCATAAGTTTTTCGACTATCCCATATCGCTCAAACTGAAAACATTCACCAACATGGGACTTTTCCGCACCATCGAAGCCGGTTGCGGATACGTATGGTCGGTATTCTTTAAAAAGCCCGAAACATCGTTGGAAAACTTCTACATCAACCGGTTCGGCAAACCGCTTTACAGAATGTTCTTCGAGGACTACACCGAAAAAGTCTGGGGCGTACACCCCTCGAAACTGGGAGCCGACTGGGGTGCACAGCGAGTAAAAGGACTGTCGGTATTCGCCATACTCAAAGACATGCTCAAAAAAAGCTTCTCCCAAAAGGGAAACCTCAAAGAGGTGGAAACCTCGCTCATCGAGCAATTCGTCTATCCCAAACTCGGTCCCGGGCAACTTTGGGAAACTGTGGCCAACGAAGTATCTGAAAAAGGAGGCGAGGTCATCACAGAAACCCCGGTCAAAGAGATTCACATCGAAAAAGATATCGGGTAACGAGCGTCACAGTCGAAACACCTTCGGGCGAACGGAGGGAAGTACCCTGCGACTATTTCCTTTCGTCCCTCCCGTTAAAAGACCTCATACAATCTATCCGGGGAATCGATGTACCCGACGATGTGAAACGCATTGCCGAAGAACTGCCTTACCGCGATTTTATCACGGTGGGACTATTGATGAAAAAACTATCCATAAAAAATCGAACAAAAATAAAAACTTTCGCCGATCGCATCCCCGACACGTGGATTTACATACAGGAACGCGATGTGCGAATAGGCCGTCTGCAAATATTCAACAATTGGTCGCCCTATTTGGTAAAAGACTACGAAAATACGATATGGATAGGGTTAGAATACTTCTGTACCGAGGGCGACGACTTTTGGGAAATGCCCGATAAGGACTTCACGCAAATGGCTATCGGTGAGCTGGCCCAAATAGGGATCATCAATCCCGACGATGTCTTGGATTCGGTACGCATAAAAGTCAAAAAAGCCTACCCCTCTTATTTCGGCAGCTATCACGAACTCGATAAGGTAAAAGATTTCTTGAACAAAATAGAAAATCTTTGGTGCATAGGCCGCAACGGGCAACATCGGTACAACAACATGGATCATTCCATGATGACCGCTATGGTCGCCGTCGATCACATCGCCACCGGAAATAACGATAAAAGCGAGGTATGGTCGGTAAATACAGAAGAAGAATATCACGAAAGCAAATGAATCCGACCGATAAATTCAAAAAAATCTTCTACGGAGCATCCGATAATCTCCTTATCCAATTCGTGCGATACTTCTTTGTCGGAGGATTCGCTTTTATCGTAGACTTCGGGCTATTGTATATCCTCACCGAATACGCCGGACTGCATTATCTCCTCTCGGCGACCCTCTCGTTCATAGCCGGATTGGTCGTCAACTACATCATCAGTTGCATTTGGGTATTCAACAATTCGAAATTTAGAAACCGTATTGTTGAGTTCCTTTTCTTTGCCGCAATAGGAGTAGTGGGGTTAGGGGTTCAACGACCTTCTCATCTGGCTCTTCACCGACTGTATCGGCACACACTACATGTTTTCCAAAATCGTCGCTGCCGCTATGGTCTACTTGTGGAACTTCTTCGCCCGCAAATACTTGGTATTTAAATAAACGGAAGAGCAGACGAGCCACAGAAGTCTCTTACCAGTCTGTCCAGAACATAAAAAAAGGCTGTCCCAACCGCTTGGAACAGCCCCGTATAAACTACTTGAACAGTTTTCTACTTGTTAATCAAGAACCAAGCATCGGTAAACTGAGGGTACTTAGCCTGCAATCCTTCGCGGGCTTGTACGGCAGTAGCCCTGTCGTCGAACGAACAAGCTACGACACGATACATACCTTGTGCATTCTGAGCCAATACGGCAGGATAGCCGTCGGCACGCAAACGCTCGCAAAGGCTCTGTGCATTGAGTCGCTGACGGAAGCTCCCCACGATTACATTGTAACTCTTCAACAAAGCATCGTTCCCGTCGACAGCGTTTATTTTCTCACTCTGTTCCCGAATAGGAGCCGTATTCGTTGTCGTCGTTGTTGTCGTCGTTGTTGTCGTCGAAGGGGTTGTCACCACGGGTGTAGTTCCGGTTGTAACGGGCTCTTCTATCTTCTTCTCTTGGGCCTTCTCATAAGCAGCCTTATAGGCACTTTGGCTCGACTTACACGATGCCATACCACCGATTAACAAAAGGGATAATCCCCAAATCCAATTCTTTCTCATAGGGCTATAATTTTTAAATATTTACTCGATTTCCTATTTCTATTCGCCTTTACGAATACAATGCAAAAGTAACAAATAAACTTTATTACAAAAATCAATCTTACAAAAATACAAGGATCACCTATCATTTTGTTTACCCCTGCCCCCATTTCAAAATCTCAGGATTTGCTCCCCGATTCACAAAACACCTTTTGTCGAAGGCAATTCACGGTCGGTAATATCCCGTTTCACTGCCATTCGTAAAGCTCGCGCCAATGCTTTGAAAATTCCTTCTATTTTATGATGTTCATTCGTACCTTCCGCTTGAATATTCAAATTCATACGAGCCGCATCACTGAACGACTTAAAAAAATGGTAGAACATCTCGGTAGGCATATCGCCGATCTTCTCACGGTGGAAAGTTGCATTCCACACCAACCACGGCCGTCCCCGAAATCGAGGGCGACCCTGCATAAGCAATCGTCCATAGGCAAAGAAAAACCATACCGACCTATACCCCGTTTGTCGCCCAACGCCCGAGCAAAGGCCTCGCCCAAAGCTATCGCCGTATCCTCTATCGTATGATGTTCGTCCACCTGCAAATCCCCAGTCACGAACACAGACAAATCGACTCCGGCATGCCGCCCTAACTGGTCCAGCATGTGATCGAAGAATCCCAACCCGGTATGCACCTCGGTTCGCCCCGTCCCATCTAGATTCAGCGTAACGCAAATATCGGTCTCGGAGAGGTACGCCGGTCGATAGTAACCCGACGAGTTCCGGCACATAAAATCTCGGCGATTTTCCACCAGTCATCGGTCACCGCTTCGCAGACCGATGAAAGTCCCTCAGCGTCCAATTCAGCCACACCCCGCTCGGGCAGAGCGAAATAAATCGCTTTACAACCGAGATTGGCGGCCAGTTGTACATCGGTCATTCGATCGCCTATAACATAAGAATGTTTCAAATCATACTCTCCCGACTGGTATCGAGAAAGCATAGCCGTACCCGGTTTACGGGTCGGAAGGTTCTCTTCGGGAAACGAGGAGTCTATGCAAACCTCGTCGAAGCGAATACCCTCGTTAGCAAAAAGCCTGTATAATTTTACGCTGCACCGTCCAAAAATTCTCTGCCGGAAACGAAGACGTGCCCATACCATCTTGATTGATCACCATCACCCACTCGAAATCGAGACGAGTAGCCACATAAGCAAGACTCTGAAACACTTTGGGCATAAATTCCAATTTTTCAAGCGAATCGACTTGTTTATCCACAGGAGGTTCTACTACCAATGTTCCGTCCCGGTCGATAAAAAGAACTCTTTTCATAACTCTCGAATTTAGCTGTAACTTTTCAACGTTTCCAATAAAATATTCATTTCCCGATCTGTCCCGATAGTGATGCGCAGACAATCGCCGCATAAAGCAACTTTCGAACGATTACGAACGACGATTCCATCGGTAACCAGTCGTAAATATACCTTCTCGGCATCCACCATCTTCACCAATACAAAATTGGCATCGCTCGGATAAACCGTTTTTACCATCGGTATGCCGGACAGGCGCTCGACAAACCGCGACCGAACCGATAATATCTCATCAACCCACCGCCGGACTTCATTCTCACGGTCGAGCATTTCCATCGCATAACGCTGAACCAAAGCACTGATGTTATACGGATATTTCACTTGATTATAATAGCCGATGATATCAGGCGAAGCAAACGCCATTCCCAGACGGACTCCGGCACTACCCCATGCCTTCGAAAAGGTTTGCAGCACAACCAAATTATGAAATTCGTTCAACCGGCGAATCCACGAAGGCCGGGACGAGAAATCTATATAGGCTTCGGCCACGACCACAATCCCGTCAAAAGCAGTTATCAATCGCTCGATCTCGATGGCAGGAAAGACGTTGCCGGTAGGATTATTCGGCGAACATAAAAACAATAACCTGCTATGAGTATCGATAGTTTGCAATATAGCATCGCAATCCAACGAAAAGTCTTTCTTCAACGGAACTTCGCGATACTCTACGCCGTTAATGTCGGCACACTCTTTATACATACCGTAGGTAGGAGTTATCGAAACCGCATTATCCCGTCCGGGCTCACAAAAAGATACGATACAGTAAATCTATCGCTTCGTCACTTCCCACACCGAGAAAAATGTTTTCTGGCATTACACCCCGTTGCTTCGCCAACTTCTCTTTCAAATCGTTTTGCAACGGATCGGGATAACGATTATACGGAGGATTAAACGGACTTTCATTGGCATCAAGCCATACCGAAGCCTCTCCCGAAAATTCATTCCGAGCCGAGGAATAAGGTTTTAATTGTCGAATATTGGGACGCACCCATTGTTCTATCTTTTTCATAACTGTACTTTTTAGGAATGAATAGACTGCAAACGCACCGTCACAGCTTCTTTATGCGCCTCCAATCGTTCGGCCTCCGCCATTTCCGCGATCACCGGACCGAGATTTTTCAACCCTTCGGACGAAATCTGCTGGAAAGTAATTTTACGGGTGAAGCTATCGAGATTTACCCCGCTATACGACTTGGCATACCCACTGGTCGGAAGCGTGTGATTCGTCCCCGAAGCATAATCGCCGGCACTTTCGGGGGTATAATATCCTAAAAATACCGACCCGGCATTAACGATTGCCGAAGCCCACTCCCCGGCATCTGCACGATGCACGATGAGGTGTTCGGGAGCATACGCATTGACAAAGTCGGCCAAATCGGCCTCTCGCTCCAACAAGACGACCGAGCTGTGAGAAAGAGACTTCTCCACCCATTCACGCCGAGGCAATCGGTCCAGTTGTCGTTCGATCTCAGCCGGGAACAAATCGGCTATTCTACGATCGGTAGTCAGCAGTATCGACTGACTGTCAGCCCCATGTTCGGCCTGCGACAAAAAATCGGCGGCAAGGAATCGTACATCGGCGCCCGAATCGGCCACAATCATCACTTCCGAAGGCCCTGCCGGCATATCGATAGCTACACCTTGCACGGATACTTGCTGTTTAGCAGCCATTACATAACGATTTCCCGGTCCAAAAATCTTATATACCTGCGGAACACTCTCCGTGCCAAAAGCCATAGCACCTATGGCCTGCACTCCTCCCAGTTTAAAAATACGGTCTATCCCTGTCTCACGAGCCGCATACAATATAGCGGGGCTATCTTACCCTCCTTTCCGGGAGGAGTACACATCACGATTTCATGACAATCCGCCAAACGAGCTGGAACAGCCAGCATCAGTACCGTAGAAAAAAGCGGAGCTGTACCGCCCGGCACATACAGACCTACTTTTTCTATTCCCACAGGCTTCTGCCAACACCACACCCCAGGCGAGGTTTCTACTTTTTTCACCTCGATAGCCTGCGAGGCGTGGAACTTACGAATGTTGTCGATAGCCTGTCTTATCGCCTTTTTCAAAGACTCGGGCACAGCCGCGATCCCTTCTTCCATTTCGGCAGGCGTCACCTGCAATGCATCCAATACAACCCGATCGAATTGCTTCTCATAACGTCTCAACGCATCGTCTCCTTCGCATCGTACCGATTCTAAAATATCGGACACCGTGCGAGATAAAGCGATTAAATCCATTTGCGGACGAGCCATAATCGACTTCCATTCGTCCCGCTTCGGATATTTCCAAACCGTCACTGTCATATCACAAAATCATCTTTTCAATGTCCAACACCAATATACCCTCGGCTCCTGCCGTTTTCAGCCGATTAATAATCTCCCAAAAGCATTTTTCGTCGAGTACCGTATGCACCGAACACCACTCCTTATCTGCCAGAGGCATGACCGTGGGGCTTTTGATTCCCGGCAACACTGACAACACGTCGTTCAACTTCTTTTGCGGGACATTCATGAGAATATACTTTTTATCATCTGCGGCTTGTACCGAATCGAAACGGAACAACAGCTCGTCCAGTATTCCCCGCTTTTCGGAAGAAATAGAATCCGTTCCTATGAGAACAGCTTCCGATTCGACGACGGTTTCAACTTCTTTCAATCGATTGCTAACCAACGTACTGCCCGAACTAACAATATCGAATATGGCATCGGCCAATCTAATTCCGGGAGCTATCTCGACCGAACCGGTAATTACATGAATGTCCGAAACTATCCCGTTCTTGTGCAGATAATCTGACAATATTCCGGGATAAGACGTCGCTATTTTCTTTCCCGAAAACCAGTTTCTATCTTGATAGTCTATGTCTTGGGGTATAGCTAACGAAAGGCGACACTTCCCGAAGCCCAACTTTTTCAAAACACCCACAGGACAACGCTTCTCCATGACCTCGTTCAATCCCACGATTCCTACATCGGCAACCCCCGAAGCCACAGACTCAGGAATATCGTCGTCCCTTAGAAACAACACTTCCACGGGGAAGTTTCGTGCAGGAACCAACAACGTCCTCTTCCCTCCCGGTATCTTGATACCTGCCTCCTCTAACAAAGCCATAGACTCCTCATATAGTCTCCCTTTCGACTGAATAGCTATCCTCAGCATAATTCTTCATGTTTTTAATAAGTAAAATCCATATAAAAAAGGCTTACCATAATCCGGTAAGCCTACAACATTTTCCTATGTTATTTTTACATACAGACTCACCCTATCCCCCAAAGGGACAATGCACGTGACTGTGATGTAAAAATAGAACCATCATTAATCTTAACTATAAATTTTCAACAAATATAAGGTATTAAATACAAAATACAAATTATTTCGCTATTTTTCTTTCAAATTTATATATTATATCGTTTTTTAGTAACAACGAACTTATCCTAAAAAAAGAAAGTAACGACCATATAAATACCTGCTGCCAAAAGCGCACTGACAGGAATCGTAAGAATCCATGCGACTAAAAAGACTTTTCGTCACACCCCAACGAACCGCAGACAAGCGTTTGGTCGCTCCCACACCGATAATAGCCCCGGTAATGGTATGTGTAGTACTTACGGGAATCTTTAAAATTTCGGTTAAATAAAGCGTGAACGCCCCTGCCGTTTCGGCTACCACTCCCTCCAACGGAGTAACCTTCGTAATTTTCGTTCCCATTGTTTTTACTATCTTCCAACCTCCCGACATCGTCCCCAACGATATGGCCGTAAAGCAGGCAAACGCAACCCAATCGGGCAAATCGGCAATGCTGTTTATACCCATACCTAAACCCATCGAGTGAGCGGCAATCATAGCGGCGGCAATAATACCCATTACTTTCTGGGAATCGTTCAAACCATGCCCGATACTAAACATCGCCGAAGAAACCAACTGTAATTTCTTGAACCAAACTTCGGCCTTATGGGGTTGAACCCGGCGACAAATATGAAGGACCAATATCGTAAATCCGAACGCTACGACCATTCCTATAAAGGGAGCCAAGAAAATAAATGCGGCTATTTTGAGAATAATATTGAGCTGAATCGCCCCGAATCCACTCGCCATAATGGCAGCACCGGCAAATCCTCCGATAAGGGTATGCGACGAAGAAGACGGAATACCTTTCCACCAAGTAATCAAATTCCATGCGATAGCGGCAATCACACCCGACAAAATAATAGGCAGAGTGATAAACTCTTCTACCACGGTCTTGGATACGGTATTGGCTATACCAAACCCACCGATAATGTATTTGGCAATAAAGAACGCGACAAAATTAAAGAAAGCAGCCCACAAAACCGCTTGAAAGGGTGTAAGGACTTTTGTCGACACAATTGTCGCTATCGAATTGGCAGCATCATGAAACCCGTTGATAAAATCGAACAGCAATGCCAGTACAATAATAACTATCAATAACTCCATAACATAACTCTTTACGGATTTATGCGTACTTAACAATCAACGTTCTCAGGATTTTTCCAACATACTCGGCCGAGTCGGTAGTCTTCTCTAATATCTGCATGATCTCTTTTATCTTGATAATCTCGATACAGTCTTTCTCCTCCTCGAATAACTTTGTGATGAACAGTTCATACACATCGTCCGCCTGATTCTCTATATCGTGTAATTTCGAACAATATTCTCTCAATGTAGCCGGATTCTTGCGAAACGTATCCAACTCGTCCATCGCTTTACAGATATAATCAGCTTCTTTCTGTACCAGCAAACTCAGTTCCTTTCCGCTATCGCCGATAGGTCGCGGATTATAAATCGCTATGCGTTTCGCACAACTGTTTATTCCATCGATGACATCGTCCATGTGAGAAGCCAACGCCTGTATATCCTCTCTGTCAAATGGAGTGATAAAAGTAGTTCCTAATTCATCAAAAATCAAGTGAGCCAATCTATCCCCTTCACGTTCTAAGTCTTTAATTTTTTTATAATAGGAAGATCGTTCCTCCGGCTTGTCATGTTGCATGCTCTCTACCAAAACAGCCGAAGAAGAAACCAACACTTCGGAAAGTTGTTTCAATAATGGGAAAAATTTGGGTTCCTTAGGGGTAAATCTGCTAAAAAAGGAATTTTTCATAAATGTGTATAATATAATTATTTAATGTATCCTCTTTCTCGATTTATCCTTATCTACTCAATGCCAAGAAGATAAAACGGATATATCTTTGTCGATTGCAAAGGTAGAAGAATGTATATATACATCATATTACATTTATTTTAAATTTTCACATGGCTTAATTTTTTTATTTCATATCATACATAAAAAGATTGTTTTATTTTTGTTCCCGAATATTCCTCACCGAGATGCAAAAAAATATGATTATAGAACAAACCGAAGATGGTATCCCCACTCTCTATTTGCCGAGAATGGACGAACATTACCACTCCACCAAAGGGGCTTTGGCGGAAGCTCGGCATGTATACATCGACTCTGCATTGCGAGCTTCTGGGAAAAAAGAAATCAATGTCCTTGAAATAGGTTTCGGAACCGGATTAAACACATTTCTTACATTTCTCGAATCACAGGAAAAAGGATTAAGGATAAATTATACCACCTTCGAACTATATCCTCTCTCCCCCGACATAACCGAAAAATTGAACTACCCGGCGCTCATAGCCCCAAGCTCAGAATCGATATTTGCTCTTTTACATCAATGCGAATGGAATCAAAAGATCGCTATATCACCCTTGTTTTCCTTATACAAACGCCATGCCGACCTCACTCGAACCTCTCCCGAAGGAATATACGACGTGGTTTATTTCGATGCGTTCGCTCCCCGAAAAGCAACCCGAAATGTGGGACGAGAAAATTTTCCGGGAGATTTTCAATCACTTGTCTCCGGGTGGTATTCTGAGCACCTACTGTGCGAAAGGGGAAATAAGACGAAGGCTTCAATCTGTCGGGTTTACGGTAGAACGGTTACCCGGCCCGCCGAACGGTAAACGGGAAATTCTAAGAGCATCCAAAAGATAACTCTGTCAATAGATTGCATCGGCTACCGAGGCACTCAATTTCCTACCGACTCGCTGTAACAAGATATAATAGTATTCATCGGTTTCATCGAACGAAGCCACAGACAAGCCTATCTCCGTAAACTGGGCGACTTGTTCCGCTACCGGTAATAAATCTCGGGCAAAAACTTTATCCGATATACGTTTGTGCATTTCATTTAATTGTTCCCGACTTTGGGAATGGGCAATCAACAATCTACCGCCACAATACAGATTATCGGTTACCAAGCGGGCAATCGTATCTACCGGATAACGAAAATGAGGGAACACCGAATACAGCAAAATAGCATTGAAACGTCCACCCAAACGATCCCGCTCCACATCGGCCCGGACAAAGCGAACTCCTGCATTGGGAAAACGCAAAGAAGCCTCCCTCAGCATCTTTTCAGAACTGTCCACAGCCACAATAGGAGCATAATGCCCTACCTGTTCCCGGATAAAAGGTATCATAACTCCCGTTCCCGTACCTATGTCGAGAACTGTATCGCCTTGTTTCAACTGTAAAACAGACAGTACTTTTTCTATCCTCCCGGTATCATACCGACAAGTTTTATTCCACACCCCAGCCATCTCATCAAAAAAATTCATTTCTCCTCCTTTCTCTCAAAACAAGCCAACAAATACTCGCACCACTCGTCCATGCCCATACCCCGGGTCGCCGAAATTTCAAAAAAGCTCAACTGAGGATTTATTTTCAAGGCATTATCTTTCAATCGGGCGACATCGCTATCTACATAAGGCAACAAATCTATTTTGTTGATTATACAAATATCAGCACCGGCAAACATATAGGGATACTTCAACGGCTTATCGTCTCCCTCGGTCACACTGAGAAGAACGACTCGGAGATTTTCGCCCAAGTCGAACATGGCCGGACACACCAAATTGCCTACATTCTCTATAAACAACAACGTATCTTTCACGGCCAATTCATCGAACGCCGACGATACCATACGGGCATCGAGGTGACAACCATTGTGTGTATTGATTTGTATGGCCGGAATACCCAAATTCCTAATACGTCCGGCATCATTGTCGGTATGCTGGTCTCCCTCTATTACGGCAATCTTATGAAAACCTCTTTCACCCAGCCGTTTAATAGTGTTTTCGAGTAAAGTCGTTTTACCCGATCCCGGCGAACTAACCAAATTTATCGCCCAACAATCTGTCGTATTCCATATATTTCTATTCTGCCCGGCAATCCTATTATTCTCACTTAAAATATCTTGTTCTACGGTAATATCAACCGTTTTTCCATGTCCGTGAGCAATTCCCAGACGATGCATTTCTTCATGGCTCATCTCCTGATGACCACAACCGCAAGTCGTACACATATCTTTTTAATTTTAATATTATTCCTTATCTGTTTCTACAATCAATGAGGCAAGGCGAAACTCTTGTCCCGAAACCAACCGTGTTTTATAGCTTCCGCATTTCGGGCACGAGGCATATAACGAAAACGGTGAAAACGACTCACCGCAAACACCGCAAACCGCCAACGGTTTCACCCGATCGACCATTACCCGAGCACCGGCAAACGCACTTCTCTCCAAAACCATATTCAATGAAAATAAAAAAAAGATCATTATCCACACCCGATAAATCGCCAATGGTTATCTCGATGAATCGAACCGAACCACCCCCCCATGTAGAGCCAGCTCTTTTCCCACCAGCTCCACCACGCTACAAGCCAACGACAACTCGTGCATGCCTCTTATCATTATGGTTCATCGATTGTTCTATCCATGCAGCTGTTACGGCCATTTGTCCCACGGCAATACCGGCATCGTTACAAGGGACGGAAGCTGGCAAATAGGGTTGTAACCCCAACTGCCTCAACATGGGCATCAAAATATCGACCAACAACTTATTTTGGAAAACACCCCCGCACAGGACGACTCTCGACAACTTTTGCCGGACAGCCTGTTTCGCTAATTCAACGCACCACATAGCCGCATAGGTTCGATGAAAAGCCGAAGCTATCTCAGAGCGGGGAACTCCTTTCTGTAAATCGTTCAAAACAGCCTTCACCAACCACGAAAAATCAAGAGGATTATCTTTGTCGAAAGAATAGATTTTCAAGATAAAACGGTCGGCTACTTGTTCCAACTTTTGAGGAGCTTCCGATCGATATCGATTGAAATCCGCTATACCCAATAGAGAAGCGACTGCATCGAACAGCCGGCCTGCCCCGGAGCTTAACGGAGTATTGATACGACGGGCAATCATACGACTCACCAATTTAATACGGTCCTCTCCTACCCGTTTTACGAAATCGTCGGGTAAAGGCATATTCTCTCCATACAACGAGTACAACAGCGATACGGCCATTCTCCACGGTTCACGAGCGGCAATATCGCCTCCCGGCATCGGCAAATAAAGATGGTGCGATAACCGCCTATACTCCGTACGAGAACACCGGATCAGTTCTCCGCCCCAAATCGTGCAATCATCGCCATAACCGGTTCCGTCGAGGCATAACGCCAATACATCGCCGGTGAGCGCATATTCGGCCATTACAGCTACGGCATGGGCATGGTGATGTTGTACCCGATACACAGGTATATGCCTCTCGGCTGCATATCGTTCACCCCATGCCGTAGCGAAATAGTCGGGATGCAGGTCACAGACCACACACCTCGGTTCGAATCGAAACATTCGAGAAAAATGAGAAATCGATTCTTCAAAAAAAAGAAAGGTTTTCCCGGCAAGACAACTCGCCTATATATTGACCCAATAAAATATCTTCTTTTTTCCCTATCGCAAAGCAGGAAACCTGTTCGGCCCCGACAGCCAATATTCGGTAGCCTGCACGTTGCGTAATGGCTCGGGAGTATATCCCCGTGACCTTCGTATGGGACGACAAACTCCGTCATATTCCTGTACGACAGAATCATCGACCCGGTTGTAAATATCCCGATTGTACGAAACGACCGAATCGACTCTGGAATCAAACAAATCATGAGCCTCCTCATCTGCTATGACGATAGGACGTCCCCCCATATTCCCACTGGTTACCACGATTCGTCTCAATTCGGGAGCTTCTGTAAACAAATCATAATGTATCGCCATATAAGGCAATAGAACTCCCAAAGACCGATATCCCTCATTCAGCCACGGCGCATTATGCACTTTCTCCTCCGCCAGCACGATAGGCCGCCTCCACGAGTTCAACGCTTTTCGCTCCTCATCGGAAAGATTCAAATCGACCATTACCTCCCGTTCGTCCCGATACATGACAGCCAAAGGCTTGGCATAACGACCTTTCAACTCCCGTATTCGGGCGACAGCCTGCTCATTATCGGCATCGCAGATGAGGTTGTAACCGCCCAAACTTTTCAAAGCGACGACACCTCCATTCGACAATACATCGGATATTCGCGAAACTATACGGATATAAACCGTATCCTCATTCCCTTCGGAATCCCGCAGCGTATAATGCGGGCCACATTCGTTACAAGCGATGGGTTGTGCATGGAAACGGCGATCATTTACATCGGCATACTCCTCCCGACACGTATCGCACATACCAAAAGAGCTCATAGTCGTAACGGCTCTATCGTAAGGTAATTTTTCGATAATGGAAAAACGAGGCCCGCAATGCGTACAATTGATAAAGGGATACCCCATGCGATGCAACTGATGTTTCCGGTCTTTCAAACAATCGGAGCAAATAGCTATATCGGGGCTTATACGTGTGATTTCGTCGCCAGAACTACGGCTGGGAGCAATATCGAAACTTTCATATTTTTTCGAGACACGGCATTGTACTGTTTCTATATGTTCGATAGAAGCGACCTCCGGAACCGATTTTATCAAAGCCTTCAAGAATTTCTCCTTTTGAATACAGGTAGATTGCAACACGATAAGAACTCCGTCATTACTATTATCCACGTACCCACGTAATCCCATCTCATTAGCCAAGCGGTATACATAAGGACGGAATCCTACTCCTTGCACAAGACCTCTGACATGTATGTGATATTGATTCATCTGCAAAAGTTTTTTCAGATTTCTTTCTAAACAATACAATTGTAAAAGTTGTTCATTATCCGTACCAAAACTATTACTCAAACTATGTGCTTAGCTATTCCCGGAAAAATTCTCGATATAGATACTTCCTGTTCCCTGCGTATGGCGACAGTCGATTTCGGCGGTATACATAAATCCATCTGCATACAATATGTCGACGCGGAGCCCGGCGATTTCATCTTGGCTCACGCCGGCATGGCGATAACCCGTCTCGATAGTGAAGAAGCAGAAGCTACATTGGAGGATTTCAAGATTCTCGCAGATAATCTTAATCCCGACAACCATGTGGTATGAAAAACAATTCAGGGATAGCGGTAATCTTACGACATTACTTCAAGCAATCCGACAAATAGCTACGTTCCCGATACGAATCATGGAAGTATGCGGGGGACAAACCTATGCCCTATCCCGGTATCGAATCGAAGAATTACTCCCCGACACGGTACAAATGATTCACGGGCCGGGATGCCCGGTATGTGTCACCCATGAAGATACCATATCGCAAGCGATCGAAATAGCTCGGAATCCCCAAACCATATTTTGTACCTTCGGAGACATGGTGCGTGTGCCCGGGACAAAAGGAAGTTTACAACAACTCAAAGCCGAAGGAAAAGATATACGTATTGTCTATTCTCCTCTCGATACGTTACGGATAGCCAGTGAAAATCCCGAAAAACAAGTCGTCTTCTTCGCCATAGGATTCGAGACGACCACACCCCTATACACTTTGCTGTTGCAAGAAATCGTCTCCCGAAAAATAACCAATCTATCCTTGCTGACCTCCTTGTTCACCATACCTGCCGCCATATCGTTTTTAGCCCAAGACCCCGAATGTAAAATAGACGGACTGTTGGCTGCCGGACACGTATGCTCGATTACCGGGCTCCGAGAGTACGATGCTTTGGCCGAAAAATTGGAATTGCCCATCGCCGTAACCGGATTCGAACCGGCCGACTTATTATATGGCATTTATCAAGTTATACGGTTGAAAGCACAAGGTATCGACCGTACCATAAACGCTTACCGAAGAGCCGTACCTGCACAAGGGAACAAAATGGCCCGACAAAAGACAGAGCGTTTCTTCACACCCTATGACGCCTATTGGAGGGGATTGGGAAAGATACCCGTCAGCGGATTGAGACTACGCCCCGAATATGAACAATACGAAGCTCGAAATCGTTTTTTATGCAAAGTAAAACCGGGCATTCAAGCCTCCGCATGTCGGGCAGGAGAAATCATGAAGGGGAAAATATCTCCCGAAAAGTGTCCCTTGTTCGGCAATCATTGTACCCCCGATACCCCGTTAGGGGCATCTATGGTATCGTCGGAAGGAGCTTGCTCTGCTTTTTATCGTTACAGAACTAACTAAAAAACGAAATATGAATTTACCCGACTGTCCCACACCGACACAAAAATACGACCGAATCGTCATGGCCCACGGCGGAGGAGGACGAATGACAAGCCGTCTTATCGAAAAGATTTTCTATCCGGCCTTTCAAAACAAATGGCTCGAACAAGCTCATGACGGAGCGACATTGAATTTGCCTTCCGCCCGAATAGCTATCACAACCGACTCGTTTGTCGTAGACCCATTGTTCTTTCCCGGGGGAAACATCGGGGACTTGGCTATAAACGGGACTGTAAACGATTTACTGTGTTGCGGAGCCACTCCTCTCTATTTATCGGCAGGATTTATATTAGAAGAAGGCTTACCCATAGAGACATTGAAACAGATCGTACAAACCATGCGAAAAGCGGCCGGGAAAGCCGGTGTCTCTATCGTCACCGGAGACACCAAAGTCGTCGAACACGGCAAATGCGACAAGATCTTCATCAACACGACCGGAGTCGGGATCGTCCCCGAAAATATCGATATAGGACTTCACCGTATCAAGAAAGGAGATGCCGTAATCGTCACCGGCGATATCGGGAATCACGGAATCTGTATTCTCTCCACACGAGACAGTTTAGGTTTCGAGACCTCTATCCAAAGCGATACGGCGGCACTCACCCAAATCGTCTCTAATCTACTGGCCGGAGTTCCCGATGTACATATACTACGGGATCCCACACGCGGGGGATTATCGAGCACGCTAAACGAAATAGCCGAGGGTGCGAACGTAACCATCGCCATAGACGAGAACGAATTGCCCATCAGCTCGTCGGTCAACGCCGCATGCGACCTGTTAGGCTTAGACCCCTGTATGTCGCCAACGAAGGAATCATGCTTGTCTTTTTACCGGACGAGTACGCCGAACGGGCTTTACAAATCATTCGAAGTGACATACATGGGAAAAACGCACGGATAATAGGACATGTAACCGAAGACAGACACCCGGAAGTAATTCTAAAACTATCCTTAGGACAAACACGGATTCTCGATATGCTGAGCGGAGAACAATTACCGCGCATTTGCTGAAACCATAAATCGGAAGAAAACAATGGAAAAAGAACAAACTTTCTATCAGGAGCTGAAAGCCAAAGGATACACCCGTCGGCAATTCCTTAAATTCTGCGGTATCATGGGAGCTATGTTGGGCCTTCACCAAACCGGTATAGCCCAAGTTGTCAACGCACTTCAAACCAAACCCCGCAAGCCGGTTCTTTGGTTTCACTTTCAAGAGTGTACTTGTTGCAGCGAATCATTCCTACGGTCGTCTCACCCGCTTGTCGGACAAATTTTGCTTGAAATGATTTCTCTCGACTATTCCGACACGCTCATGGCAGCCAGCGGTTTCCAAGCAGAAGAAGTCCGAACCCGTTCTATGAAAGAGAATTGGGGCAAATACATCATGATTGTGGAGGGTTCGATTCCACTGGGAAATCCGGGATACTGCACCATTGCCGGACATTCCGCTAAACAGGTATTCGACGAGGCTGCCCACGGAGCGAGTGCTATTATCGCATGGGGAAATTGCGCGTCCTCCGGTTGCATACAAGGAGCTTACCCGAACCCGACAGATACGAAACCCGTACATAAAATTATCTCTGGTAAACCGGTCATTAACGTTCAGGGCTGCCCTCCTATCGCCGACGTCATGGCCGGAGTTATCACTTACATATTGACTTTCGACCGGTTACCCGAATTGGATAATATGGGCAGACCCGTCTCTTTCTACGGACGGCGTATCCACGATACTTGTTATCGCCGTCCCGCCTACGATGCCGGACTGTTTGTCGAAGCCTTCGACGATGAAAATGCGAAAAAAGGATACTGCCTATATAAAATGGGTTGCAAAGGACCGAATACATTCAATTCGTGCGCAGTCATCAAATGGAACGAAGGGTCAGTTACCCCATACAATCGGGGCACGGGTGCATTGGATGCGCCGAACCCGGATTCTGGGACGCAGAACCCATGTACCATCACCTCCCCGACATCAAAGGATTCGGCATCGAAGCGACGGCCGACCAAATAGGATTGGGACTGACAGCCGTAGCCGCTGCGGGAGTAACCGCACACGCCATCGTGACAAACATACAAAAAAGAAAACTCATTAAAAATCAGATGGACAACGACGATATCAATAAAGAAGAATTCGCCGTAGAAGAACATCAAATCGAACGGGAAGAAAAAAGACTCGGCCAAAAAAGCTCATAAACTGGAAAAAGATAAAGATAACCGATAAAAATTCGAATTATGACTAAACGAATTGTTGTAGACCCTATTACGAGAATCGAGGGCCACCTCCGCATGGAAGCCGATATAGAAAACGGTGTCATCACCGATGCTTTCAGTACCGGGACGATGATACGAGGAATCGAGATCATTGTCAAGGACCGCGATCCTCGCGACGTTTGGGCATACGTGGGCCGAGTATGCGGAGTCTGTACCTCCATACATTCGCTCTGTTCTGTCAGAGCAGTCGAAGATGCGCTACACATCGTCATTCCGCCGAATGCCGAGCAGGTGAGAAACCTCATGCAATCGGCCATAACCATACAAGATCACGTTACACACTTCTATCAATTACAGGCTCTTGACTGGGTCGATGTCATGTCGGCCTTGAATGCCGACCCCAGAAAGGCTGCCGAAGTGGCGCAAAGCCTATCGGAATGGCCTAAAAACTCCATCGGTTATTTTGTCGAAATACAAAAGAAAATACGCACGTTCATAGAGACCAGCAAATTCAGTATTTTCTCCAACGGATATTGGGGACACCCGGCCTATAAACTTCCGCCGGAAGTAAATCTCGTGGCTTTGGCTCACTATCTCGAAGCGCTCGAAGTCCAAAAAGAAATCGTCAAAGTCCAAACCATTTTCGGAGGGAAAAATCCCCACCCCAATTTCTTGGTCGGGGGTATGGCCTGCGCCGTCAACATAAACGATCCCAACGCCCTCAACATGGAACGGTTGAATTATGTCGCTCAAATCATTGAACGTACGCAGACCTTCGTCCGCCAAGTCTACCTTCCAGATGTTCTGGCCATACTTTCCTATTACCCCGAATGGACGAAAATAGGCGGAGGGCTGCATAATTATATCGCCTATGGAGATTACCCTATGGGTAACTACGGGGAACTGTCAACCTATAAAAAGTCCGAGGGGTATTGTCGTCGGTCGCGACTTATCGAAAGTCGTCGAATTCGATCCCTGGGCTATGGACGGGCTGTTGGAATTTGTCAACAATTCGTGGTATTCCTATACGCAAGGCAAAGATGTGGGGCTTCACCCGTCGGTCGGCGAAACTCATCTGAACTACACGGGTGCTACGCCACCCTATGAATACCTCGATAGAGACCAGCCTTACAGTTGGATCAAAACTCCCCGATACAAAGGTATGCCTATGGAAACAGGGCCATTGGCCCGTAATATCGTAGGACATGCATCGGGCAACGAAGCCTATAAAGAAATCACACAACGGTGTTTGAAGCAACTGAATGTCCCCTACGAAGCGATGTACTCCACAGCCGGGCGTACTTTGGCACGAGCTATCGAAGCAAATTTATTGGCAGACTGGCAAACCGAGTTTTACACGGCTTTACTGCAAAACATAAAGAACGGAGACTACCGTATGTTCAACGGTATAAGATGGGAACCCGACACTTGGCCGGAAGCAGCGCAAGGTGTAGGACTCACCGAAGCCCCGAGGGGTGCACTGGCCCACTATGTAGGCATTAAAGATAAAAAAGTCTTCAATTACCAAATGGTCGTTCCTACTACATGGAACGCCTCTCCTCGCGACACCAAAGGACAACATTCGGCTTTCGAGGCCTCCCTTATCGGGACTCCGGTCATCGATCCCCGACTGCCGCTCGAAATCATACGCACCATACACTCGTTCGACCCCTGTATGGCATGTGCCGTACATCTATATGACGAAAACGGTGAACACATACACCGATGTGAAATGTTATAATATAAACCCCAAGCAGTTGAATATATGATAAGCCGGAAAAAATCTTTACGTGAAGTCTACGTGTGGGAACTCCCCGTACGCATATTCCATTGGGTCAACGCAACAGCTATCGTCGCACTATGCGTTACCGGATACATTATCGGCAACCCACCCGCTATACAACATGCCACTCCACCCGAAGCGAACTATTGGTTCGGTTGGGTACGGTTTATCCATTTCGCTGCCGCATTTGTTTTCATTCTCAACTTTATTGTTCGCCTGTATTGGGCTTTCGACGGTAACTCGTTCGCCCGATGGAACAACTACCTCCCCTCACCCGAAAACAGTGGAGGAGTATTTTCGATACCACCAAAGTCGATGTATTGTTGTTGTCGCCGAAACCGGTCTATGACATAGGACACAATAGCTTGGCCGCCTTTACATACTTCGGGGTCTTCGTCCTATTCATTATCCAAACCGTCACAGGACTGGCCATGTTCTGCGTGTCCACCAACAATGTTATGGAACCCTTTTTCACTTGGGTATTACTCAAATGCGGAGGGTTCTTCGTCGAAAGGCAAATACATCATATCACCATGTGGGCATTCATTCTCTTTACGATTGCCCACATATATCTGGTATTTTACCACGACTATATCGAACGAAACGGAATAGCCTCCTCGATCATAGGAGGCTGGAAATTCGTTCGGGAGGATTTGGCGGAAGAGTACGAGACCGAACAAAAACAGCAACAACAACTTCAAAAACAAAAAGATGGAATCGCAAACGAAACAACCGAAAAATAATCCTACACCCGATAAGATACTCGTTTTGGGGAATAGGAAACCTCGTACTCAACGACGAGGGTATAGGAATACACGTAGTCAATGCTCTAAGCGAGATGGAGATACCACAAGGTGTGGACGTGCTAGACGGTGGAACCGGTGGCCTTGCCCTGTTGGAAACATTGCAAAGTTACCGGCAACTTATTCTCGTAGACGCAGCACTCGACAACAACCCAGTCGGGACGATTCGGCGATTATCGCCCCAATATTCCAAAGACTATCCGCCCCTGCTAAGTGCACACGAAATAGGATTGAAAGAAATGATAGACGCCATGCTATTACTCGGACAAGCACCCCGTATCGAACTACTTGCCATCAGTGTGCGCAACTGTCATCACTTAGGCATGCAACTATCGCCCGAAGCAAGAAAAGCCATACCACAGGTATTGCAACTTATTTTTGAAATCATCAACGACCTGCAACACGATCGCTGCTTGATGGGAGCCGAGTAAAATCGCATATCCCGACTCGGCGAAATCAGAAATTTTATATTTCGTCGTAAACCGTCCCATCGTTATATCGGTCATTGTTACAGAACGATATATTTAGAAGCTGTTTTAAATTTATAGAGAAATAATATTATCATTGCAAGCAGGTATGTTCCGGCCATATTGAGCCCCTGTCTCGCATCTTGAATCCCTTGATTTTTGTCAATAGCCCGCTATTGACTGCATATCTCGGACTCCAATCTGCTTCAACATAGGTCTCAATCTGTCTCGGAATAAATTTAAAACAGCTTCTAAAAAGTATCGATTTTTGAATCGCCGATAGAAAAAATTGAGTAATTTGGCAACATAATTCGAAAAATTTAAATCATCACTTATGAAAACAAAAATTCCTTTCTGCTTATTTTATGCTTGCTATTATTTTCTTCTTTACATGCCCAAAACGAACCTGTTAAGATATTGGCTATCGGAAACAGTTTTGCCGACGACGGAATCGAATACCTTGACGAAATCGCTATCTCGGCGGGAAAACACATTATCGTCGCCAACACTTATATCGGCGGGTGCTCTATCCAAAGACACCTCGATAACGCCCGGCACGACAAACACGATTACAAATACAGAAAAAATATAGATGGGAAATACACCGAAGAAAAAGGAAGAGTCTATTGGAAGCCCTGAAAGACGAGGAATGGGACTACATTGTATTTCAACAAGCAAGCTCTTTCGCCGGACAATACAGTTCTTATTTCCCCGAATTGACAGAACTCATGGAATACGTCAAGGCGAATGCAAACAATCCGAATGTAAAATACGCCATGCAACAAACTTGGGCTTATGCAAAAGACTCCAACCACCCCGGATTTTTCAGATACGGGAAAAACCAAAAAGCCATGTATGAAGATGTCGTATTTTCTTATGACAAAGCGGCTCAAAAACAAAACATATCAATCGTCATACCCACCGGAACAGCTATTCAGAACGGACGTAGCAGTAGCTTGGGCGATACATTCTGCCGTGACGGTTACCATCTGGATTTAAAATACGGCCGCTATACGGCTGCTTGTGCATGGTTCGAAACATTCTTCGGAGAATCTCCGATAGGCATTACCTATCGTCCCGAAGGAGTTACCGATGAACAAGCGTCGATAGCACAACATGCCGCTCATTTCGCCATACTCCGTCCTACTTCTGTAACCGATATGAGTAACTTTTAATACACGGTATCATGATTCAACATATTAAAAATATTACTATCCTCTTTTTTCTCCTACTCTCCTTATCGGTAAGTGCTTGTTCAAAAGATGATTTCACCCCTGCCTATCCCAAAAGCGAGGGTGTAACCCGTCTCGTTTCCTACAACGTAGGTGTTTTTGCCAAATATGCAAAAAGCGGTTACAAGATGACGGCTCGCATGATGAAAGAACTGGATGCCGATGCCGTCTGCATGCAAGAACTGGACAGTTGTACGACTCGTACCAAACACGTTTTCCAAGTGAAACGTTTTGCCGAACTCATGGGGTGGGAATATGTCTATGCCAAAGCCATGCCCTATCAAGGAGGATATTATGGTACAGGACTTGCCTGTAAAGATAAAATTCTGAAAAAATTTTCCATCGCTCTACCACAAGGCGGAGAACCTCGTACCGTAGCCGTAGCCGAGCTCGAAGACTACATTATAGCCTCTACTCACCTCGATTTGCAAAAAGAGACACAATTGGAAGAGGTAGAAGTCATCAACAAAACTTTTTACCGAATTATATAAAGATTGCCCCAAACCGATATTCTTGTTAGGAGATATGAATGCCGAGCCAAACTCCGAGACCATTCAGATGCTCAAAACATGTTGGGACATTCTTTCGGTAGAAGGAAACACATACTCGTCTCATAATCCCGACAAATGTATCGACTTCATTCTACAATTGAAAAATGGTGTGAAATGCGAAGTCATCGAATCCAAAGTACCCACCGTATTCCATACAGGCGACGTAACCCAAGCATCGGACCACCTGCCTATTTACGTAGACGTGAAGATTCCAAAAAATTAATATTTCCTTTACTGAACAAACGCTCTCCCCGGCACGGTGCTGTCGGGGAGAGCGTTTTAGCCCGCCAATCGGTAAAAATGGTAGATATATCGGTAATTCATATAAATGAGATACACAAAAATGACGTAATTTCGTATTGAACAAAAATGATCTATCCATTTTAAAGAAAGCCTTATGAACCGATTCATCGCTATTTTAGTTTCTTATAGCCTCGATATCGGCATACTGCGATTCACCAAATGAAAACCGAAAAAGAAAAGCAGCCGGGTAGTTCGTAATCTTACATGTATGAGACGTATGACACTATATATTCTATTAGGTATAATCATATCGATAACCATCGCAGGCATTGCCTTCCTGCACCAGCCGAGTTTCGGACGGTTACCGAAAGGAGAACGACTGGAACGTATCAAACGTTCACCTAACTATCGGGAAGGAGAATTTAGGAATATCGACACGACCATATTAATGACATCGCACAAAAAGCCGACTATCCGGGATATGGAGTTTTCTGTTTCGCAAAGTAGAAGGATTACGCCCCGACGAACCCATTCCCGCCATAAAAACCGCTCTCCGTAAAATCCCGCTCGAAGAAAAATGCTTTGGTATGGTTCGGACACTCGTCTTATCTATTGCAAGTCGATGAAAAACGTATATTGGTAGACCCGGTGTTCTGTATGGCTTCGCCCGTATCGTTTGTCAACAAACCTTTCCGAGGACAGAAATCTATTCTCCCGACGACATGCCAGACATCGACTACCTCGTTATTTCCCACGACCATTGGGGCCACTTGGACTATCATACGGTTAAACAATTGAAAGGCCGCATTGGGAAAGTAGTCTGTCCATTGGGTGTGGGCGAACACTTCGAACATTGGGGTTTCGATAAATCCCGAATCATAGAACTCGATTGGAAAGAGAGCGCAACACTCTCTCAGCAATTCATCATACACTGTCTGCCCAGCCGTCATTTCTCAGGCCGAGGACTCACTCCGAATCAAACCTTGTGGGCATCATTCTTGCTTGAAACACCCGACCGAAAAATTTTCATCGGAGGAGACGGCGGATACGGTTCCCACCTCAAACAAATAGGCGAACAATTCCCCGATATAGACTTGGCCCTATTGGAAAATGGACAGTACAACGAGGATTGGAAATATACCCACACCATGCCCTCCTGATTAGAGCAGACGATAAAAGACCTCGGAGTTCACAGAGTCCTTACCGTACATCACTCTAAATACGCTCTCGCCCGTCATCGGTGGGACGAACCTTTGAAAAATGCCCGCAACTTGTCTCGCAATGACTCGCTGACTATCCTTATGCCTGTTATCGGCGAAGTGGTGAACCTCTTCTGAACGACATAATACGAAAAGTTTCTTCCCTACGAAGCCGTTATATAAATAAAAGAATGACTTGCCAGATTGGGAATAACTCTCCTCACCAGATATATATCCCGCAGCGGGGAATTACATTTAATCACCATTTGTAAAAATTAAAAAAGAAAGCTCTGAAATTTTTGAATTTCAGAGCTTTGCTTTTGCGGTGCGGACGGGACTCGAACCCGCGACCCCATGCGTGACAGGCATGTATTCTAACCAGCTGAACTACCGCACCAGTTTCGTTTTTCGTGTGCAAAGATAGAACGCTTTTTTCAATTCTGCAACTCTTCGATTCAAAAAAATAGAATTATTTATCTCCTATTATCTCCGACAGAAATACAAGGAAATTGAAAGAGTCTCATATTCAACGCAAAACTCACACAATTAAAGCAAATGAATATTATGCCGCGCACACTCGGCAATTTGCTCCTCGGGCCAAATACTGGCCTGTACCTCGCCAATGTGTGCCTTTTGCAAAAGAAACATCGAGAAACGCGATTGCCCTATCCCCCCGCCTATCGAGAGGGGTAACTCGTCATTCAACAGAGCCCGATGGAAAGAAAGCTGAGCCCGCTCGGGACAACCGCAAATATCGAGCTGACGCAACAGAGCCTCTTTATCCACCCGTATCCCCATCGATGAAAGCTCGACCGGAGTTTCCAACACGGTATCCCAAAAGATAATATCGCCGTTCAGGCCCAAATAACCATCGCTGTTGGGAGTCGTCCAATCGTCATAGTCGGGAGCGCGCCCGTCGTGACGAGTTCCGTCGCTAAGCTGCTGTCCTATACCGATAAGGAATACGGCTCCATACCGACGGGCAACAGCGGCTTCCCGTTCTTTCGGAGACAAACGAGGATACTCTTGCAACAACTCCTCGGTATGTATAAATGTAATCTCGTCGGGCAAAGTCGGTGTAATGTGAGGAAACTCGGCATAGATGAGACTCTCGCACTCTTTGATAACCTTATAAATACTTTTCACGGTCTTTTTAAGGTATTCGACATTACGATCCTCCCGTGTAATCGTCTTCTCCCAGTCCCATTGATCGACATACAACGAATGAAGATTGTCAAGCTCCTCGTGTGTGCGAATCGCATTCATATCGGTATAAAGCCCGAATCCCGGTGCAATGTCATATGCACCCAATTTCACCCGCTTCCACTTGGCGAGCGAGTGAACGACCTCGGCCTGTCGCCCACCCATATCGGCAATGGGAAAAGATACCGCCCGCTCGCTTCCATTCAAGTCGTCGTTCAGCCCCGTACCGGAAAGAACGAACAAAGGAGCTGTTACCCGACGCAAGTTAAGCGTCTTGGACAATCGTTCCTGAAAAGCATCTTTCAACATTTTTATTGCCATTTCGGTAGTTTCGGGCAACAACTTCAATTTATATTTCGGAGGAATTATCAGTGACATTAGGATTCTCTTTGGTTAATATTATATTCACTTCGCATAAAATATTTGCAAATATATATCATTTTTCCAATAACAGAAATTATATTATATCAAATTGAGAAGTCAAACGCACAATATTATAACTTTTATAAAAAAGATTGTCGAATAATTTTAATTTTCTGAAACCAAAAGACAAAATAAATTGTTTATAAATATACACATATAAAAAAATTATATACTTTTGCACCGGAAAAATGCGAACATAAGCTGCGATTTTGCCAGCTTTACCTTCGCACGAAAAAACAAAATTCACACTCATGGATACAAACCGACTTGGCACTATGCCCGAGCCAAAGCTCTCGAAAGAAAGCGAACATAATCTTGTTTTCAAACCCATTACACTGGACTCTCTTTCCGAAATCGAACCCTTCCTGCACCGACAATGTTACCGCACCTGCGACTTCTCGATCGGCGGCATCTACATGTGGGTAGATTATTTCGGCTACGAATACTGTATTTCCCAAGATACGCTGTTTATCAAAGGAGGAGAGGAAGATAATTTGCAAAACACGGCTTTTGCCGTACCCGTCGGCAAATTGAATCTGCAAGAATCCTTACCGTTACTGAAAGAGTATTGCTGCCGACACAACGTCCCGTTCATTTTGTCGGCCGTACCCGAACCGGCCGCACTGGAAATTCAACAACTTTACGGCTGCCCGATAACCGAATTGCCCGACTGGGGAGACTACCTATACAATGCCGTCGACCTTGCGACATTAGTTGGACACCGTTTTAACAAAAAGCGCAACCGAGTAAACAAATTTTAAAAGCACCTACCCCGATTATCGCTACGAGATGATCACATCGCAGAACCTCCCGGAAATAACAGCTTTTTTCGAGACCTACAAACAAGAATATCAAAAAGATAGTTTGCTGTTCACGTACGAAGAAAGCAAAGTGGTTCAAGTATTGCACGAATATGAAAAACTGAAATTTGAAGGAGGCGCTCTGCGGGTATCGGGACAAATCGTAGCATTTTCTATCGGCGAAGTTATAGGCGACACGCTTATCGTCCATATCGAGAAAGCCCGTAAGGAAGTGGCCGGGGTATACGAAGCCATCAATCAATTCTATTCGGCGCAAATGGCCAAAAAACACCCCGAAGTGAAATACATCAACCGAGAGGACGATGCCGGGGATGCCGGCCTACGCGAAGCCAAACTGTCGTATAACCCCGAAACCATCTTAAAAAAATACAATATCGCACTTAACGAATACACTCTGTAAATCTATTTTTCTTACATAAAGACAGCTTTTCACCGCTTCCTCTTCCTTTTCTCATAAAAACAGCCGATATGAGTTTCAATTAGCCGTTTGCAAATAGGCTTGGTTTTGGACAAAGTTTATATTATCTTTGCGCAGTATGCCATTATAAAACAGACTCACAAAAAAACAAGTATATGAAGAAATTGCTATGGGCCATTCTTGCGACGGCTATCATCGCAGGCGCAAATCCCGAGACATGTTATGCCAAAAAGAAAAGTAAGAAAAACGATAAGAAAGAACAGGTAAAAGACACGACTGCCAAAGAGTCGAAATATGAAAAGCTCATCAAAGGAGCTAAGACTCAAAAAGGGTATGTTCACGCTACACATTACGAATGACAACAAACTGCTGGTCGAAGTACCCGACTCGTTGATGAACCGCACGTTCCTGTTGTCAAGCCGTGTAGCCGCCACGACCGATCCCAAAATATTCGTCGCCGGCGAAATGACGACCAATCCGTTCATGATACGATTCAGCAAAAACGAACAGTCGCTCTTCATGCACCTCGTTCAGCACCGGAACATCATCGACGAGAACGATCCCATAGCGGCATCTTTCGACAAAAATTTTGGAGACCCTATTATCAAAGCATTCAAAATCTCTACCCAAAACGGGAAAGACGTGGTAGTCGACATGAGTGATTTTTTCAAAGGCAATGAAAAAATCATCAGCCCTATGCCTACTCCGACTCCCGGCAGCTCTTCCAAAATAAAAACCGGAACCTACACGGCCGCCAATTCCTATATCTTAGGGGCGAAAAGTTTTCCTCAAAACAGTGAAATCCGTTCGGTATTGAGCTTTACCGGCGACAATAATTGCACCGTCACTATGCATCGCTCGTTGGTTCTTCTTCCCGAACGACCTATGACACCGCGTATCTACGACCGTCGGGTAGGATTCTTTTCGAGCGGTAAGAATATCTATTCCAGCGACAAAGATCGTATAGACTACACCAAATACGTACATCGCTGGCGTCTCGAACCGAAAGAGGAAGACCGCGAAGCCTATTTCAGAGGTGAACTCGTAGAACCGGCCAAACCTATTGTTTTCTACGTGGACAGTGCCTTCCCCGATAAATGGAGGGACATCGTAAAACAAGGCGTGGAAGATTGAATACGGCATTTGAAGCCGCCGGCTTCAAGAATGCCATTATTGCACGCGACTATCCCAAAGACGACCCGGACTTCGACCCGGACGACATGCGTTACAGTTGTGTGAAATATGCCGTGACCGACATCGCCAACGCTATGGGTCCGAGTTATGTAGATCCCCGCAGCGGCGAAATTCTGACAGCCGATGTCATCTGGTATCACAACGTAATCTCTCTCGTTCACAACTGGCGGTTCGCCCAGACAGGAGCTGTGGATAAACGGGTGAGAAAAGAAACCTTCGACAACGATGTCATGCGCGAATCTTTACGCTACGTCGCTTCGCACGAAATAGGTCATACACTGGGACTGATGCACAATATGGGGCCAGCTACTCCTTCCCTATCGACTCGCTGCGCAGTCCTTCGTTCACGCAAAAATACGGAACCACGCCCAGTATCATGGACTATGCCCGTAACAACTTCGTGGCACAACCCGGCGACTACGAAAGAGGAGTACGGCTCACGCCGCCCATTCTCGGCGTCTATGACATTTACGCTATCAACTGGGGATATCGTCTCATACCCGATGCAAAAACACCGAAAGACGAAATCCCTACATTGGATAAGTGGATCGAAGAGAAAAAGGACGATCCCATGTACACTTTCGGAGCACAACAGTTCCCCGGAGCTTACGACCCGACAGATCAGACCGAAGATTTGGGAAACGATCATTTCCGCGCAGGAGAAATGGCGGTTTCCAACCTCAAAATCATTATGAAAAATTTCGAAAAATGGCTGTTCGACGAGGGTAAAGATTTCACTACGATTCAAGAGCAATATGCCGCTATCGTACAACAATACAACCGTCACCTGCGACACGTCACTCCCTATATAGGCGGTGTGCTCTTCAAAGAAGTGAGACAAGGAGAGAATGAACTACCCTACACTTATCTGGACAAAGCTACGCAGAAAAAAGCCATGCGGTGGATTTTGAACCAAGTACGCACCTATCGAGACTGGTTGATGCCGGCCGATTTAATGCAGAGAATCAATGCACCCACCAACTATGCCAGTTCGGTTCACCGTTATATTCCGGCCTACCTTGTCAACCCCACGGTGCTGTTCCGTATTCAGGAAGGCGGTATCATAGACCCCGTGAAAAATTACACGCTAGACAGTTACCTCAACGATTTGATCGCCGAAGTATTTAAAACGACTTATCAGGGACGTAAATTGAACAACATCGAACGCGACTTGCAAAGCGAGACCATCAATCAATTCATTCGCTATTCGTCGCTGAAACCGGCTTCATCGGGGATAAGAAATTTAGACTTCACCGACGACATCGACCTCGAAAGCGAAGCGTTCCCTTGCAGCCACGCCCTTTGCCGTCATCACGATTCGGAAGAGCAATCGTTCACCCGTATCAACATGGGGCCAGCCCTATCGTCGGCCGATATGGCTCCTTACATGACCGGTGCGCTCAAAAAGTTTTGGCGTTATACAAGCAAAAAGAGCGGCCACGGCCGACAGTGCCACCCGCAATTTCTACGACTATCAGATCATCACGATAGAAAAACTATTTAATAATTAAACTCCGATGAAAACAAAGAGGTAAGAAAAAACATTATTTTTGGAGTACGTCTTTGTAAACATATAGAATGAAAGAATTTATTTTAACACAAGAAGAAACCGAACGCACCGTTTTAGTGGGATTGATCACCAACACCCAAAACGAAGCGAAAGCAAACGAATATCTCGACGAACTGGCTTTCTTGGCAGAAACGGCCGGAGCGTTGCCCGTGAAGAAATTCCTTCAACGGCTCGACACCCCCAACTCCCGCACTTTCGTCGGGTCGGGAAAACTGTCCGAAATAAAAGCATACATCGAAGAAAACGAAATAGGCATGGTCATCTTCGATGACGACTTGTCGTCGAAACAGGTACAAAATATCGAACGGGAATTGCAAGTGAAAATACTCGACCGCACCAGTCTCATTCTCGATATTTTTGCCAAACGGGCACAGACTGCCAATGCCAAACGTCAGGTAGAACTGGCACAATACCAATACCTGTTGCCCCGACTCACCCGGCTGTGGACTCACCTCGAACGACAACGAGGAGGTATCGGCATGCGTGGACCCGGCGAAACTCAGATAGAGACCGACCGGCGTATCATTCTCGACAAGATTTCTCACTTGAAAGAGGAGCTGAAAAGCATAGACCGGCAAAAAAGCATCCAGCGGAAAAACCGAGGGAAGCTGGTACGAGTAGCATTAGTCGGTTATACCAATGTGGGGAAATCCACTTTGATGAACCTGTTAAGCAAGTCGGAAGTCTTTGCCGAGAACAAACTCTTCGCAACCCTCGACACGACCGTGCGCAAGGTGGTTATCGAGAACCTTCCCTTCCTCCTCGCCGATACTGTCGGCTTTATCCGCAAGTTGCCTACCGACCTGGTCGATTCCTTCAAATCGACCCTCGACGAGGTGCGCGAGGCCGACCTCCTGCTACACATCGTGATATCTCGCATCCGGCTTTCGAAGAACAAATAGAAGTAGTCAATAAAACCTTACAGGAAGTCTGCGACTCCACCGACAAACCCATGATACTCGTGTTCAATAAAAAATCGACGCATTTTCCTATGTGGAAAAAGCGGCCGACGACCTCACCCCGAAAACGAGAGAAAACATTACGCTCGACGAATGGAAAGAAACGTGGATGGGAAAAATGCACGACAACTGCATTTTCATATCGGCCAAAGAGAAAAAAGAACATCGACGAATTGAAAACGCTGCTTTATCAACGGGTGAAAGAGATACATACGACGAGGTTCCCTTTACAACGATTTCCTGTTTCAACACTACGACGAAATAATGACCGACGAAGAATCCTGAATCCATAACCGCGCTACCCTCCGGCCTTTTACAAAATTTGTCCGATGAAGAATTACCGTAAACTCAATATTGCAGAAATCAATCAACTCACGACTCAATTTTGTACGGCCGAGGACTGGTCGAAAATAAATGTAGTCGAAGGGTTCTCTCCCGATCATATTACCCACACCCGTTTTTCCGGAGAAATCGAGCTGGGGATATTCGAAAAAGAGATGGAGCTTCCGGGTGGATTAAAGAAAAAAAACGGGACTCCACCACGTCACCTTGCACAATTGCTCGATAGGGGAACAACTCATTGATAGAAAACATTCCCAACTATATAGCCAATTACCGGATAGGAAGCGACTGTTTCATACAAAATGTAAACCTCATTCTCACCGAAGGCGAAAGCTGTTTCGGGAATAATACCGAAGTATCTGTATTGAACGAGACAGGAGGTCGGGAAGTCCCCATTTACAATCGGCTGTCGGCACAACTGGCCTACATCATCGCCATGTATCGGCATCGCCCCGACCTGATAGCCCGCCTTCGAGAAATGATAGAGGCATATTCCCTCGCACAAAAGAGTTGCTACGGGAAAATAGGCAACAGCGTGCACATCGTCAATACAGGAACTATAGGAAACGTTTGTATCGGAGATTACTGCCAGATAGACGGGACATCGAGACTCGAAAACGGTAGTATCAACAGCAACCGAGAGGCTCCGGTATACATCGGGCCGAATGTTACGGCCGAAGATTTCATCGTCAGTTCGGGAGCTCATATAAGTGACGGTGTAGTAATGTCTCGTTGTTTCATCGGACAAGCCTGCCACCTCACCCATCTTTTCTCGGCTCACGATTCGCTCTTTTTCAGCAACTGCCAAAGCGAAAACGGCGAAGCGTGTGCTATCTTTGCCGGCCCCTACACGGTCACCATGCACAAATCGAGTTTGCTCATCGCCGGAATGTTTTCTTTTCCTGAACGCAGGCAGCGGGTCGAACCAAAGCAACCACATGTACAAACTCGGCCCTATCCATCAAGGAGTCGTCGAACGGGGCTCGAAAACGACCAGCGACTCATATATCCTGTGGCCGGCCAAAGTAGGTGCATTTTCCTCATCATGGGACGCCATGTCAATCACCCCGATACTTCGGGCATGCCGTTTTCCTACCTGATAGAACACGGAAATCGCTCTTATCTCGTTCCCGGTGCGAATCTCAAAAAGTGTGGGGACAATACGCGACGCACAAAAGTGGCCCAAGCGAGACAAGCGCACCGACCCCGACAAGCTCGATTGTATCAACTTCAATCTGCTCAGTCCCTACACTATACAAAAGATGCTGCAGGGCATCGACACATTACAGGGATTGAAACAGACATCGGGTGAAACGTCGGAATGTTACTCCTTCCAAAGCACTACGATCAAGAACAGCTCCCTCAACAAAGGAATAGACCTGTACACCCTCGCTGTCCATAAATTCATGGGTAACTCGATCATCAAACGACTCGAAGGAGCACCGTTCTCCGATCTGAACGATTTGCACGACCGGTTGAAACTGACCGACTCCCTCGGAGAAGGCGAATGGATAGATCTGTCGGGATTGATTGTACCCAAGCAGGCTGTCAAAGACGAAATAGACCGTATCGTCGGTAATCCCGATTCCACGTTAGAAGAAACCGAATCTTTCTTCCAAGCCATGCATCGGCGTTACTACGACATGGAATGGACATGGGTTTGTTCGATAATGCCCCGTTGGTATGGAAAAACAGTCGACAGGCTGTCCCCCGGAGATATTATCCGAATCGTACGGCAATGGAACGAAGCCGTTGTGTCGCTCGACCGAATGCTCTATGACGATGCCCACAAAGAATTTTCAATGATTTCCCGTATCGGATTCGGTGTGGACGGTTCTACCCGGCAGCGGGATTTCGATTTTGAACAGGTTCGGGGTGAATTTGAGAACGATAAGCTTTCGTCAAGATGGTCTGCAAGCACATCGAAGATAAAACCGCTTTGGGAAACGAGTTGATAGGCCGCCTCGAAGCATTGATGACATCGATGCCTCAGCATTAATATCATTTTACCAATCCATAACCCGAGGACGGAAAAAGTACATTCGTACTTCTCATTTCAAAATTTGCCCGAAAAGTGTAACGATTTTTTGTTGGACGATACCGAGCAAACTGCCGACACGCTCGTTGTCCCACTCTCCCTTCCGACGAGCCTCGTCCAGCACGATTCGACTCTCGGCGTATATTTCTTTTCGAGCGATAACAATCTTTGGGCATATCCGTTACCTTCGGGATTATAAAGCAAAGCCATATGCAAATAATGCGGGCCGCTACCTCTTTCCAAAGAAAACACTTTGTTTTTTCAATCGGTTCGACCATTCGCACAACGGAGAGCGCACAGAATCTTCCGCCCCCTGCAACAGAGTCGGGACACCATACTCGCAGCCGATCCACACCGGCAACACGACCGAACAGGGAGGATACCCCAACATCGTCCACATGGTAGTGAATACAGGAGACTTTCCCGGGTTCACACCTTCGATGACAACAGAAGCCGATGTACTGCGGCGAGGTATGAAATCCTGATCGACTACCCATGCATCGGTCGTAAAATCCCTTCCCAAAAAAGTGTGATAAAACGAGCGGGAACAAATGCCTGTAATCCATTCGGGCGTAATACTGCGCTCGGAGGTAGCACGTGAAAACAACCGGGCGGCATTATCGTAACGGACATAACCATAACCTTCGTTCGGCCTCCCAGATACAGAATAATTGGTACGAAGCAGATAACCGTCGGGACTATCTTTTACGTCATAACGGAATACCTCGTAACTATTCACTTCGAAATAGGCTGCTCCACCCAAAGCATCGACCACACCGAAGTTAGCCTCCACCCCTATCGGACGAGGAAGAGAATCGAGTAACCGGGCGAAATCCTCTACCGTACGGCACTCGCCCAACACTTGTTTCATCACAACCCCTTCTCGGTCGGACAACGATGAAGTATCGTTTTTAAGATTATATGAAGCCGTATTCATGATAGCGAATCCAGAAGTATTATACCCGGCCCACACTTCGTTGGCCATCGTATCGACCCCGTTCACAAGTCCGACAAATTCCAACTTTCCTCCTTCTGCTTCGAAATGAACGATACGATTATTCAAATCCGATGCATCGCGATGTTTCCACAACAACGGACGCCCGTCGGGTGTTACCCGCCCCGAAACCACGGCCGAAGTACACGGGAACATAGGTATCCAGCCCACCAAATAGACAATAATAACACTCAACAATTTACGCATAACATCATCTTCACATCAATGCGTAAAAATAATATAAGAAATATTAGAATCAAACATACTCGTACAAAAACGTACAAACTCTGACAGAAATCCCAATTTTTAGGTATTGATACTCCTTTAACGGAAATCTAACTTTGCTTCACAAAATAAGTACTAAAACATTTATGCAAATAGCCAAAGAACATATCCGACAAACATTCTAAATGCTGCTTTGCCCCTATTCTATGCCAAAGGCTATTCCAAAGTCACCATTCGTGAAATCGCCGACGACTCCCATGTAGGGTTAAGTAATATTTACAACTACTATAACAGCAAAGAAGATATCTTTCGCGAACTCGTACAACCCGTGATCAATGATTTTGAAATCATGTTAGACAAACATCATGGAAAAAGCGGATCTGACATCATGGAAATGTATACCGAACACTATCTCCGGGCTGTCATAGCCGAATACATATCGTTAATCAAAAAATATCGTAATCTGTTATTCCTGCTTTTATTTCGTTCGCAAGGGACTTCCTTAGAAAATTATAAAAGAGATTTTGCCGACCGTTCGACCGAAGTCGTCAAAGAATATTTTCGAAACATGAAAATAAAAACACCCTGAACTAAATATAAACATATCGGAATTCACGATTCACCTGCATACCGTTTGGATGTTCACCATGCTGGAAGAATTAATCATGCATAAAAAGGTCTCCGATGAAATAGAACAAATAATAACAGAATACATGATTTTCAATACAACCGGGTGGAGAGAGCTTATGAAAGGATAGGTTCTCTCTTTTCTTGAATGATTTTGAATATTGTTCGTTTTTGAAAATAACAAATAAGAATATGAAAAGAAAATACGAGTTCAAAAACATTGTAGCCGAAACACTGCTTATTCCACTTTATATGCGGGCAAAAGAAAGTAGGCGAAAAGATGCGATTCTAAAAGACAAAATGGCGGAACAATTAATCGCCTGCATCGAATACGATTATTCCAAATTCGACGGAGCAAAACTGAGCGAAGTAGGTTGTGTCGTAAGAGGTAGGTATTTCGACGATGCTGTCCGCCGATTTATCGATAACCATTCCCGACCGATTGTAGTCAACGTCGGTTGTGGATTAGATACACGTTGCCAACGCATTCATCGGGAAAACGATCCGACAAAATATTACGAACTGGATTTACCCGAAGTAATCTCTTTGAGACGAGAATTGATTCCCGAACCGGAATACGATACCTATATATCTTCTTCTTTATTAGAAACAAAATGGTTAGAGTGTTTGAAAACACAACACCCCGATTGTGATTTCATTTTTATCATCGAGGGCGTACTCATGTATTTCTATGAAGAACAAGTGAAGGCAGTTCTCCATAACATAGCTTCCCATTTTTCCGGCAGGGAAGTACAAAAGAGATCAACCATTAACTCAAAAACTCAATTCACGTGACACCAAATAAAAAGAAAGAAGGACTTGCCCGTCTATTTCAAATAGCAGGTGAGCGAAAAAAAGGCTTACTGATATTATCCGGTATATTGTCGGCAATCAGTGCTTTGTGTATGCTCGTACCTTATTGGTCGATATATGAAATTCTCAACGAACTCCTATCGAAAGCAGGAAATCTAGGTTCAATCGACAGCGATTTACTCATATACTGGGGGTGGATAGCTTTTTGGAGGATTAATCATCGGATTGATACTACTCTATGCATCACTCATGGCATCACACGTAGCTGCTTTTCGCATCTTATACGGACTGCGTGTAAAACTATCCGAACATATCGGGAAATTATCCCTGGGATTTCTCAGCGATACCTCCACAGGTGCTATCAAAAAGACAATAGAACAAAATATCGAGAAAATAGAATCCTTCATAGCCCATACGATTCCCGACATGGTAAACGTCGCGGTAACCGTAATTTTCATGTTTGTTATTTTCTTTTCACTCAACGGTTGGTTAGCTGCAATTTGTCTTGCTTGTATCGTATTAAGCATTGGATTACAATACATCAACTTCATGGGCAAAACTGCAAAAACATTTACCGCCAACTATTTTGACACACAGGAGCGTATGAGCGCATCGGCTGTACAATACGTACGAGGTATACCCGTCGTGAAAATATTCGGACAGAGCGTAAAATCCTTCCGACAATTCCACGACGAAATTCAAGGATATAAAAAATGGGCATTGAAAGTTTGCGATACATACGAACCAGGCATGATCACTTTCACCGTGTTGTTAAACTCCATCGTCTCGCTTATTATCCCCGTCGGTCTGCTACTCATCAGTAACCAACCACACAATATCGCACTGGCCGCCGTATGGCTATTTTTCATCATCATGGGACCCGGTGTAACTTCACCGGTATATAAATTAATGTTTCTAGGAGGAGGTACTCGCGAAATCGACGAAGGAGTAAAACGCATAGACCGAATACTCGACGAAAAACCCGTTCCAGAAACAACCTTACCCCAAACTCCCCAAAGTTATGACATCGAATTCAGAGATGTCAGTTTCTCCTATGAGAGCAAAGAGCAAGCCACTCGCACAGAGGCGTTACGTCATATTTCTTTCAAAGCGTCACAAGGAGAAATCACAGCACTCGTCGGGCCGTCTGGTTCAGGGAAAAGTACAGTCGCCAGCCTCATACCCCGATTTTGGGACGTCGGCGAAGGCGGTATCTACATAGGAGGAGTCGATGTGAGAAACATCAAAACCGAGGAACTAATGAATCTTATATCTTTCGTCTTCCAAGATACATTCCTTTTTTACGATACATTGTATGAAAATATAGCCGTAGGTTCACCCAATGCCACCCGAGAACAAGTAGAAGCCGCCGCTCGTGCCGCCCAATGTCATGAGTTCATTTCAAATCTGCCCGACGGATACGACACCCGCATTGGCGACAAAGGAGTATTTCTATCGGGCGGTGAGGCGCAAAGAATCTGCGTGGCACGGGCCATACTGAAAAATGCACCCATTCTCGTACTCGATGAAGCTACGGCTTTTGCCGACCCCGAAAATGAATACAAGATGCAACAAGCCTTGCAACACCTCATCAAAAACAAAACCGTCATCATCATAGCTCACCGATTATCGTCCATCGTATCGGCTCAACAAATCGTCGTACTCAAAGAGGGCTCGATAGCGCAAATCGGTACACATCAAAAGCTTAGCTCCATACCGGGAGTTTACCGACAGATGTGGGAAGCATACACCGATGCATTCCAATGGGAATTAAAAACCGAATATAAAGCTTAACATAACATTCACAAGAATATGAAAAAGAAAAACATAATCAACTCTATACTACAAAATACCCGTATGCCCGAAGGGTTCTTCGGTAGAATAATTCTACGAGGTATGAACAAGGGACATGCTTCACTCTCCCTGCTGGGGCTCTCCCAAATAGAATGGAAATCCGACTGGACGATACTCGATATCGGGTGCGGAGGTGGAGCGAATCTGAAACGCATGGCAGACTTCTGTCCGCAAGGGAAAATATACGGTATCGATATATCCTCCGAAAGCGTAAAATTCGCTCGAAAGGAAATCAAGAAACTGCTGAATACTCGTTGCTTTATCTCGCAGGGAAACGTAATGAACCTACCCTATGAGAAAGGAACGTTCGATCTGATTACTGCTTTTGAGACCGTCTATTTTTGGGGAAATCTGCAAAAAACTTTCAACGAAGTACACCGGGTTTTGAAAAATGGAGGACTCTTCCTTATCTGCTGCGAAGCTAGCGACCCCTCCGACGAAACATGGACAAGCCGTATCGACGGCATGGTCGTCCATTCTGCCCAAGATTTAGAGTCCTGTCTTGCCCGGTGCGGATTCTCAAATATCACCACACACCGTAGAAATAAAGAAAATATCTGTGTAATCGCACAAAAAATTCAGTAAATCATGAACGCTATTCAAAATATAACCATCGGCCAACCGGATCGTTTGAAAAAGCCCGTTGGCTATACCATATTATCCAATTTGGTAAATATCATACCCTTTTTGCCTCTCTATCGAAGCTATCGACGTTATTTTCCGAGCTTTCGACGGGAACGGTACACCACTCGATACCACTCGATTATGGACAATTTCCGGTATACTCGTCATATATGTAGCCGTCATGGTAGCGGCCGAAAGAGCCTCCTACCGGGCGAACTTCCGTGAAGCCTATGCCATGAGTGCCGACGGACGCATCGCTCTGGCAGAACACTTGCGCAAATTATCACTCGGATTTCTATCTCGCCGTGATCCGGGCGACCTGTCCTCTATGATTATCACCGACTTCACCATGGCCGAAACCGGCATATCCCATCATCTGCCTCAACTAATGGGTGCTCTTGTCATGCCTGTACTGGCTTTCCTGTCTCTCCTCTGGATAAATTGGCGCATGTCGGTAGCTATGTTCATAGCTCTTCCCGTAGCCATTCTGATCTTATGGCTCAGTACAAAATTACAACAACGGCTCAGCAGTAAACAGATAGAAGCGAAAATAAACGCAGGCAACCGCATGGAAGAATATCTACAAGGTATTCGGGTCATGAAAGCTTATAATCTTTTTAGGCGATCGCTTCGTCAGATTACGCAAAGCGTTCTCCGATTTACGAAAAGCCTGCATACGACAAGAAGCCTTGTTGGGCCCGTTCATCATGCTCTCTATCACAATCGTCCGAGCCGGACTAACCTTAATGATCCTGTGCGGAACCTACCTTCTTATTGGAGGAGAACTCTTGCTAACCACTTTCGTCCTTTTTCTGGTCGTCGGCTCACGGGTATTCGACCCACTGACTTCTGCCTTGACAAACTTCGCCGAATTTCGTTATTTTTCCATTGCCGGAGGACGCATATTAAATTTAATGAAAGAACCCGAAATGAAAGGAGATAGACCCGCTCCCAACGGCGGTGACATTGAATTTCATAATGTATCTTTTGCTTACCAAGATAAAAAGGTTCTGCACCATATTAACCTCACTTTGAAACAAGGTTCCCTAACCGCACTCGTGGGACCGTCGGGCAGTGGAAAAAGCACCTTGATGAAACTCTGTGCCCGATTCTATGATCCTGGGGAAGGTACTGTTTCAATGGGTGGGCAAGACTTATCTACATTAGAGCCCGAATCCCTTATGAAAAATATATCTATGGTTTTCCAAGATGTTTATCTATTCCAAGATACGATTCGCAACAATATCCGATTCGGGAAAAATGATGCTACCGACGAAGAAATTATCGAAGCTGCCAAGAAAGCACAATGTCACGAATTTATCACGAAGCTTTCCAAAGGTTACGATACGATGGTAGGTGAAGGAGGTTGTACTTTGTCAGGAGGAGAAAAACAACGCCTCAGTATCGCTCGTGCCATCTTGAAGGATGCTCCCGTCGTATTGCTCGACGAGGCGACTGCCTCGCTCGACCCAGAGAATGAAGTGGAAGTACAACGAGCCATTAACACCCTGATAGCTGGTCGTACTGTCATTGTTATCGCTCACCGTCTCAAAACAATCCGTAACGCCGACACGATAGTCGTTCTCGATGAAGGTCGCATTGTAGAAAAAGGCAGACACGAAGACCTTCTGAATAACCACGGATTGTATGCTCATCTCTGGGATATACAAACTCAAATTGCCGGTTGGAAATTATAAGGTATCGCACCGAAACACCGTTCGAGAAGATAAAGGATACAAAGGGGGAACCAATAATTGGTTTCACCCTTTGTTTATATTATCTTTGCATCGGGAGGTGAAAATAAACTTTCGGTACGATCGAGAGTGTCTGCTTTCGCTCCTGCTTGCACGGTATTTACATAAACCATCAATGGAAAACTAGTTATGGAATATATTTTTGAATTGGAGATGCAAGTGCGCGACTACGAATGCGACATGGAAGGAATCGTTAACAATGCCATCTACCAACACTACCTCGAACATACCCGTCATGAATTTTTAGCATCATCTGGAATCTCATTTATCGAAATGCACGAGAGAGGTGTAGATCCGGTAGTCAATCGCATCGAAATAAACTATAAAACACCGCTCCGCAGCCGCGACAAATTCATCAGCAAATTATACATGCGCAGGGCAGGCATCAAATATGTCTTTTATCAAGATATTTACAAGACTTCGGGAGAAACATGCATCAAAGCTGTCGTGGAAACAGTCTGTACCGTAAACGGACGAATAAGCCGAGGTGAAGAATTTCTCCCTTATTTCGAGAAGTATCTGCAATAACCCTTTTTCTCATTCAAGCCGTTATGGAACAAGAGGTGATATATCGTATTGCATTATCCCGATTAAAAGGAATAAACAAAGCCCTCGCCCAGCACATTCATGAAACGGTCGAAAGCCTCGAAACTTTCTTTGAATTACCGGAATCCCAACTACAAAAATTACCGGGATAAAGGGAAGGATTCTTCACGAAGACAACCGGCAAACAGCCTTACAGGAAGCCCGCAAGGAAATGGAATTTATCCGAAAAGGGAACATCGAACCTCTCTATTTCACAGAGCCGAATTATCCCCAACGGTTACTCGATTGTATCGATGCCCCACCCTTGCTCTATTATCGGGGTAATGCCGATTTAAACTCTTCTAAAATAATCAGTATCGTGGGAACGCGCCGGGCGACCGAATACGGTAAAGATTTCTGTGAAACCCTGATTCGGGATTTATCGGAATATTTTCCTCAACTGGTTATCGTCAGCGGATTGGCGTATGGAATCGACATTTGCGCCCACCGTTGTGCCCTGCGACATGGCTTAAACACGATCGCAGTCCTTGCACATGGATTGGATCACATCTATCCGGCGAACCACCGTTCCACAGCCGTAGAAATGGTATCGCACGGAGGGGTTGCTCACCGAATATACCGGCTACCACCGTATGCATCCGGCATTTTTTGTCGCCCGCAACCGCATTGTCGCCGGACTCGCCGATGCCGTTGTCATCGTGGAATCGAGGGAAAAAGGCGGGGCACTCATCACTGCCGGTATAGCCGAAAGCTACCACCGTGATGTATTCGCTCTACCGGGAAGCATACAATCCGAATCGTCAGCCGGGTGTAACCACCTGATACGCCGGAATCGGGCAGCCTTAATAACCTCGGCCGACGACCTCGTCGAAGCCATGTGCTGGAACGCCCCACGGAAACAAGCCGTGCAACGCTCGTTTTTTCCGGAGCTCACCGACGAAGAGCAAGTTGTTACGAACTACCTGACGCAAAAGGGAGAAGGACAGATAAACCGTATGACCGTCGACCTGAACCAACCCTTGTCACAACTGCTTTCCATACTGCTGGAACTGGAATTTAAAGGTGTAGTAAAAGCCTTACCGGGAGGCATCTATAAATTATAGGCCATAAAACGAAAGTGGAGAAAAAAGCCGTATATCGACAACAACTTTTCTCCACCTATACGTTCTTCGTGCAAATCTTTATAGATAAGGTTGTGTATCGCTATCGCATCCTTGCTGCTCTTCGCAACAGTCGCAATGTCCGTCACAATGTTCTTCTTTCAGTTCCAATTCGAGAGTAGCATGCTCGATACCCAAATCCTGTAAATCGTGTTTCAATCGGTGTTTTACCTCGTGCATGTGCGTAATATCTTTCACAACGATATGTGCTGTCAATGCCGTTTGAGTCGTACTGATAGCCCAAATATGCAGATGATGTACATTAAGGACATCTGGATCGGACGATAGAACAGGTTTCCACTTTCTGTATATCGATTCCTTCGGGCACTCCATCGAGAGCGAGTCGTAAACTCTCTTGTAACAAATGCCATGTGGAATAAAGAATCACAAGCCCCACCACGATACCTATTATCGGGTCAATGACATTCCACCCCGTATATTTGATAATAATCCCCGAAACCAACACTCCAACCGATACCAAAGTATCTGCCGCCATGTGTAAAGTAAGCTCCTTTGACATTCAAATCTTTCGACTTGTCGGCAAAGAAAAGATAGGCCGTAAAAGCATTGATAACGATGCCTATCGCTGCTACCCATGCGATCGCACCACCGTCGAGGGGAGTAGGATTACTGAACTTCTCGATACTTTCATACAAAATAACGGCAACGGCAACAAACAGAATGGCAGCATTCAATAGCGAAACCAATACGGTACTTTTCTTATATCCATAGGTATATTGCAAAGAAGGTTTAGCCATCGATAACCGCAAAGCGAACATCGCCAACACAAGGCTCACGACATCGCTCAGGTTATGACCCGCATCGGATAACAAGGCCAACGAATCATAATAAAACCCTGCACCGGCTTCGGCCAACACGAAAACAATATTCAATACGATACCGACGATAAACGACCGATTCAATTTCTGCATATCGGGTGTCGGGTGAACATGATGATGGTGGTGATGTTCCATAACCGCTAATTTAGAAAGGTTTGAATCCCATGATTTCACGAACCTCTCGCAATGTTTTCGATGAGCTTTCGCGAGCTTTCTCGGCTCCCATCTTCACAACCCGAGCCAAATAGGCCACATCGTTTTGTATCTCCAAAAAACGTTCCCGAATCGGCAAAGTGACTTTAAGAATATCTTCGGCCAGCTGCTTCTTCAAATCGCCGTAACGAATTTCACATGTATTGTATTTCTCTTCGAAATAGGCTACCGTGTCGGGAGCAGAAACGATTTTAAGAAGAGTGAACAGATTTTCCACAGGTTCGGCTTTGGGGGAATTGGGCACTTGCGGACCTTCGTCGGTTACCGCCCGCATAATCTTTTTCCTCAAAGTCTTTTCATCGTCCACCAAATAAACGCAATTGCCTTCCGACTTACCCATTTTGCCCGATCCATCGAGTCCCGGAACTTTTATAGGGTCGCTGCCGAAATTGAAATTCTGAGGTTCGGTAAAATACTCGACACCATAAGTAGAATTAAATCGACGAGCAAAACGGCGTGTCAACTCCAAATGCTGTTCTTGGTCTTTCCCCACCGGCACATAATTAGCATGCTGAATAAGAATATCCACAGCCATTAAAGTAGGATAAGTAAGCAGACCGGCATTCACCCGTTTGTTAGAATTACCTCCTATAATCTCGTGCTCTATATCCTCATCGTTATTGGTCTTTATTCCCAACTGTTTACGAGCCTTATCTTTAAATGAAGCCGTCCGCATCAACTCTCCGATACCTACGTGCATATTCATTAACAAATACATTTCAGAAATTTCAGGTACATCGCTCTGTACGAACAAGGTCGATTTCTCGGGATCAAGACCGGCAGCCAAATATTCGCAAAGGATATTCCGAACATTCTCATGCAGAGTTTTCGGATCGGGATGCGTAGTGAGGGCATGTAAGTCGGCAATAAAAAATAACTATTGTATTTCGACTCTTCCTGCATTTTGACAAAATTACGCAATGCTCCGTAATAATTTCCCAAATGCAAATTTCCCGTGGAACGGATTCCACTGACAACAATTTCTTTCATATATATAGTTCTAACATTTCAACGGCTCATCAAAATACGCTTGCTTTCGTATTATCTATTGCAAAAATACAAAAATAGCCGCAAAATAGTGCCCGAAATAATGAAAAAGCGCAGCAGTAATTCATTTAAAGACATATCTTCCCCGGCTTGTCGGACAATCGAGGATATAATTGCTCGACGATAGCAGGAGTCCCCGCCACAATAGAAACATTACGATCCTCCCGGAATGAACGAACCGTACCCCCGGCCTCGGTTACAATCAATATACCGGCACAAACGTCCCACAAATGCAAATTGAATTCCCAATATCCGTCCAAAATTCCGGCAGCGACACAACATAAATCAAATGCTGCCGATCCTTGACGACGCACCCCGCGAACCATTGGTAAAATACGGGCCAGATTGCCGAGATTATTATCGGGATTACGATCCTTATCTATGGGAAATCCGGTAGAAACGACAGACTCCTGAGTGTCATTCTTTCCTGAAACATGAATAGAACGCCCGTTCAACATAGCTCCTTTGCCTTTACAAGCCTCGTACAGCTCGTTCAAATACGGAGCATAGACCACCCCTAAAACAGTTTCACCTTTACATTGGAGACCAATAGAGACTGTAAATATAGGCAGACCTTGACTATAATTGGTTGTTCCGTCCAAAGGATCGATCACCCAACAATACTCCGAATCACCCGCATGCATACCACTCTCTTCTCCCAATATAGCATGTTCAGGATAGGTCCTCTTTATTTCGCCTATGATATAACGTTCACTTTCTTTATCTGCGACCGTAACCACATCGTGCATATTGAACTTGGTCTCGATATGCAAGTGATTACCTCTAAAATAAGAAAGCTGTATCTTACCGGCTTCCTTCGCACAATTTCGGGCAAAAGCAAGCATCTGCTCCATTCTATCCATACCCGTTAAAATTAATCCCGGCTTTCTTCCAGAAGGAAAGAAAGCCGGGTAATCTCTTATCCAATCTCTATTTTAATCCAGATCCTCTACCTCTTCGATAGGAAGCTGACGTCTAAAAATTTCTCGAAACGAAATCAACGTCTCGGTGCGAGATAAACCGATAGGCTGTAATTTCGTATGAATAATTTCAAGTAAATGCTGATTATTACGTGCGAACAATTTGATGAACATATCGTATTGCCCTGTCGTAAAATGGCATTCCACTACCTCGGGAATCTTACGCAACTCTTCCACTACATGGGAAAAATCACCCGGATTTTTTCAAATAAAAGCCCATGTAGGCACACGTTTCAAATCTATTTTATTTGAATCTATTATGTATTCCGATCCTTTAAGAATCCCCAAATTCGTCAATTTTTGTACCCGTTGATGAATAGCGGCCCCCGATACATTGCACTCCCTTGCAACTTCGAGAAATGGTATCCGAGCGTTCGAGGCTACAAGTTTAAGAATTTTGTAATCCAACTCGTCCAATTGATGATGTCCCATGGTCTGTTTACGATTTTTTACAACTGTTTTATTATTTATTTTGCAAAGATAGTAATAAATTTACACTATTCATCTAATGAACATGTTAATTTTACATGAAGTCGACTAAATATTTTCAAGCCAATCGCTTAACACAAAATCGGTTACAACCTGTAAATGCGATAAACTTTGCCCCTTATTGATAGTCTTTTATCAATTCCAAAACAGACTCGGGTGTATCGAAAGCGAATCGGGGGACAGATATTCTCCGACGACACATTCCCCACAATGCAAGGCCGAAATCGACTCCGGCATTTCGAGCGCATTGATAGTCATAAACAGCATCCCCTACATACAAAACCTCCGATTGCACTGCCCCGGCTCTCTTCAAATAAGCCAAAAAGCGGATCCCCGAACGGTTTGGGCCGAGGAGAATCCGTCACATAAATAATGGTGTCGAAATAAGGGGCTATATCCCGCAAACTCGGCTCTTGGACAAACTCTGGATAAGCCTTAGACGTGACTATGCCCAACTTATATCCCTTCTCAGACAACTTCACCAACATATCGGTCACCCCATCGAACAGTTTATTGGCCGAACTATATTTCAAAAAGTTGCGAGTCCAAAGTTGGGATGCAGACTCCACGTCTTTAACACCGAGCTTCCTTAACGATACATCTCCGGGAATCCCCAACACAAAAGTCAGTTCACTCGTTTCGTACGCCCTGTGCTGAATTTCTAAAAGAGTATCCTGCCATGCCCGCAAAACAGCATATCCGCTATCCAACAAAGTCCGTCTACATCAAAAACAAAATGTTTATACTTCATATCCTATATCGTTAATTTTTTTACATCTAAAAAACAATCACCAGCAATTTATGAGGCCTTACGGTTTTTATTCCCTATAATTACACTCGACCTCCCTACGTCCCAAATACCGCACAATACCCGTTTAAATTCATCTGAAAGATCTCATTTCAGATACAAATGTACATACGCATGCGTAATCAGACAACACTCCCATACAAAATTATACTGAAAAAGAGATGTACATTTTTCATAAAAGCCCTGTTGTCCGATGCCCAATAATATATACGATTCTAAACTACCACGAATAAGCAAACAAGTTGTCCGCTTGATTCATTTATTCTATCTTTGCATAAAAATACAATGGTAATTTTCAATCTATTTATAAATGATACAACTCACACAAGTCCATGCAACCGACATTGAATTTTTAAAATTCATAGAACGCATTTATACAGAATCTTTTCCCCGGACGAAAGGAGAGATTTTTCCGACGTGATACGGCTGCTCGAAGAAAACGACGATTTTTTCATCGTTCTTCTATCTGATGAAAACAAAGCAGTCGGATTTATCTCTTATTGGGAATGGAATGACTTTTCCTATGTCGAACACTTCGCCGTAGACAGCAGTTGCAGAGGATCGGGCTATGGGGCGACTGCCATGACCGAATTGCTAAAACGCATTAACAATCCGGCAGTTCTCGAAGTAGAAAAACCATTAGATGATATTAGTCAACGGAGAATACGCTTTTTACGAACGATTAGGTTTCGTTTTATGTACACGTCCATATACCCAACCGCCATATTCTTCTGAAAAACAACCGTTAGAACTATACCTTATGTCTTTTGGAAAGATAGATCTAAATCAAGTTTTCGATACTGTCGCGTCTCGAATCCATCAAAAGGTTTACGGTGTCGAATAGCATATTCTCCAATCTGAAAAAAGTTTGATATGTAAAATGTTAAAAATGAAATTTAATATATTAAAATCCAACGAAAAGATGGTTTCTTAACAACGTTATATTATTTTTGTACAAAAATATGCCGTGAGGCAAAACGTTTTATTATGAAAAATCATTCTTTTCTGAAATATTGCACGAGTATACTGCTAATATTTATCGCAGTAGCATGTACTACTGGAAACAAAGAGCAGAAAAATTGTCACGGTAACTATACAACCTCAGAAATATTTTGCTGAAAAAATTGCAGGAGACCGGTTCAATATTAACTGTATCGTTCCTCCCGGCAGTAACCCCGAGGCCTACGACCCTTCTCCGTCTCATCTGGTTCATTTGGGCAAAAGTATCGCCTATTTCAAAATCGGGCACATAGGCTTCGAGCTTGCTTGCTTGGATGGATAAATTGGAACAGAACAATCCGAATATGAAAATATTCGATACTTCCGAAGGTATCGATATACTTTCAGGTACGCACGAGCACAACGATGCCGATGTACACCACCATCATTTCGATGCCGATCCGCACACATGGAGTTCCCCAAGAATGTGCGCATCATCGCCCAAAACATGTACGAGGCGTTTGTTAGTACCGATCCCGACGGAGAAAAAAGTATTTCGCAAGAACTACGAAGAACTGCTTGACGAAATAAATCAAGTGGATTCCATCATGACCGAACGGCTCTCACCGGTCAGCGGAACTATGTTCGCCATATATCATCCATCTCTCAGCTATTTGGCCAAAGACTACAACCTGCACCAGCTCAGTTTGGAATACAACGGAAAAGAACCGTCCGCTTTTTATTTGAAAAAAGCCATAGACATAGCTCGCGAAAACAACGTGAAAGTTATATTTATCCAACAAGAATTCGATGCCAAACAAGCCGAATCATTCGCATCTGAAATAAATGCGAAGGTAGTTCCTATTAACCCGCTTAGCTATAATTGGAGCGAAGAACTTTTACATATAACCGATGCCATTGCTGGAAAATAAAATAATAGCCATAGAAAACGTATGGCTCTCTTATACAGACAAGAATATCCTCGAAGATATAAATCTGGATATTTATCAAGGTGATTTTCTTTTGATTACCGGCCCTAACGGCGGGGAAAAACGTCATTGCTGCGTACGATTCTCAGATTACAGAGTCCGACTAAGGGACGAATTTCCTTTTTCAGACAAGGAGAGCCCGTATCTTCATTAGATATGGGTTACCTGCCTCAAAAAAACAGCATAGACAGTCGATTTCCCATTACCGTAGAAGAAGTAGTAGCTTCGGGCCTTATGGGTAACACCCAAAAGGGAAATACAAAATTTGACTCTAAAAAAAGAAATAGACGAAATGCTCGACCTCATGGGTATAACCGCTTTGCGCAATAAACCCATCGGGGTGTTATCAGGAGGACAACTCCAACGATCTTTGTTCGGGAGAGCTCTTATTTCTAAGCCGGAAATGTTAATATTGGACGAACCGGCATCTTATATAGATCGTCAATTCGGTAACCGTATGTTCGAGATTCTACGGGATTTATCGAGTAACGGAACAACCATCATGATGGTATCCCATGAAATAGAACCATTCATAACATTGTCCAATCGCAATCTATATATTAATCACATTTTGGGAGACCGCTAAACCCACACAACTATCGGCAAAGTCACCCGCGAGACATTTGTTTCCATAAAATAAGCGAGGCGGATAGAAGTTATCCGCCTCGCTTATTTTAGAGTCTTTTCACTTATTAGTTAGAAAAATCAGTTACATTCTTACGATTGGCAAAAACACGATCGAATTCCTCTTTGGATCCGACAATGAGTTTGTCAAACTCACGTTGCCCCGTACCGGCAGGGATCAAGTGTCCGCAGATAACGTTTTCCTTCATACCTTCCAATGTATCTACCTTACCATTGATAGCAGCCTCGTTGAGCACTTTTGTCGTCTCTTGGAAGGAAGCTGCCGACATGAAGCTCGATGTTTGCAGTGCCGCACGGGTAATACCTTGCAGAATCTGTTCGGAAGTGGCAGGAATTGCATCGCGCACCTGTATCAACTTCAAGTCTTTCCGTTTCAAAGCTGAATTTTCATCGCGCAATTTACGAGCCGTAACGATCTGTCCGGCTTTCAACGTTTGAGAATCGCCCGGATCGGTAACAACTTTTTACCCCAAATACGGTCATTTTCGTCCATGAAGTCTCGCTTGTCGACAATCTGTTGTTCCAAGAATCGAGTATCGCCCGGATCGAGAATTTGAACCTTACGCATCATTTGACGAACAATCACCTCGAAGTGCTTATCGTTAATCTTCACACCCTGCATACGGTACACATCCTGTACTTCGTTCACGATATATTCCTGCACAGCCGTAGGCCCTTTGATAGCCAAGATATCGGAAGGAGTAACGGCTCCATCGGAAAGCGGTGTCCCGGCACGCACGTAATCGTTCTCTTGTACCAATATTTGTTTGGAAAGAGGAACCAAATATTTCTTCGTCTCACCCGTCTTGGAAACCACAGAGATTTCACGATTACCACGTTTCACTTTCCCGAAGATCACCTCACCGTCGATTTCAGAAACGACAGCCGGATTAGACGGGTTACGAGCTTCGAATAGCTCGGTTACACGAGGAAGACCACCGGTAATGTCACCGGCTTTACCAACCGCACGAGGTATCTTAACGAATACATCTCCCGTTTTAATCGTATCGCCGTCTTCAATCATCAAGTGAGCTCCCACAGGCAAAGCATAACTCTTGATTACCTGTCCGGCTTCATCGAGAATTTGTGCCGACGGTACACGGGTACGGTCTTTCGATTCGATAATGATCTTTTCTTTCAAACCAGATTGTTCGTCCGATTCTACACGATAAGTAACACCTTCTTCCACGGCTTCAAAGTTGACTCTACCGCCCACCTCCGAAACAATTACCGCATTGAAGGGGTCCCATTCGCAAATCATATCGCCTTTCTTAACGGTATCGCCGTTGTTGAAGAAAAGTTTTGATCCATAGGGAATATTGGCTGTCATGAGCACCATTTTCGTATTCGGGTCGATAATACGCATTTCGGCCAATCGACCTACGACAATCTGTACTCTTGTACCGCTATCGGATACATTTTCTACCGTACGAAGTTCGTCTATCTCCAAAATACCCTCGTAACGAGATGTAACGCTCGATACAGCCGCAATATTCGAAGCAATACCACCGACGTGGAATGTACGCAATGTCAGCTGTGTACCCGGCTCACCGATCGACTGCGCAGCAATTACACCCACAGCCTCGCCTTTTTGAACCATGCGGTTATTAGAAAGATTACGTCCGTAACATTTAGCACAAACACCTTTCTTCGATTCGCACGTCAGAACCGAACGAATCTCCACCTGTTCGATAGGAGAATCCTCTATCTTCTTGGCAATAACTTCGGTAATTTCTTCACCGGCGTGAACCAATATCTCGTTAGTCAACGGATTCACTACATCGTGAACAGACACACGTCCTAATATTCTTTCACCCAAAGAAGCTACGACCTCCTCGTTATTCTTAATCTCGGTACAAACCAAACCGCGCAATGTACCGCAATCCTCTTCATGGATAATGACATCGTGGGCTACATCGACCAAACGACGGGTCAAATAACCGGCGTCGGCTGTCTTCAATGCCGTATCGGCAAGACCTTTACGAGCACCGTGCGTAGAGATAAAGTATTCCAACACGGAAAGTCCCTCTTTGAAGTTTGCCAAAATAGGGTTCTCGATGATCTGACCGCCTTCTGCTCCCGACTTTTGGGGTTTGGCCATCAAACCACGCATACCCGACAACTGACGAATCTGATCCTTAGAACCACGAGCTCCCGAATCCAACATCATGAATACCGAATTGAATCCTTGATTGTCGGCAGAAAGTTGTTTCATCAAAATATCGGACAGACGAGAATTTACATGAGTCCATGTATCGATAATCTGATTATAACGCTCGTTATAAGTAATGAAACCCCTGTTGTAGTTGTTCATGATCTGTTCCACCTCGGCGTTACCTTCGGCAACCAAAGTCTCTTTTTCGGGCGGAACGAGCACATCACCCAAATTGAAGGACAAACCTCCCTTGAATGCCATGTAGTAACCCAAGTTCTTGATATCATCAAGGAACTGAGCCGAACGAGTCACACCGCAAACTTTAATCACCTTACCGATAATATCGCGCAACGATTTCTTAGAAAGGATTTCATTGACATAGCCGATCTCCTGAGGCACATACTGATTAACCAATACACGACCCACCGACGTATTCTCGACCATGTGCTCGATAATATTACCGTCCTTATCGACATCTTTCACAACGACCGATACCGGAGCGTGCAACGAAACTTTACCTTCGTTGTAAGCGATTTCGGCTTCTTCGGGACCATAGAATTTCAGTCCTTCACCCAACGAACCCGGGCGAAGTTTAGTAATATAATACAATCCCAAAACCATATCCTGAGAAGGCACAGTGATAGGTGCACCATTCGCAGGGTTCAAGATATTGTGAGCACCCAACATCAACATTTGAGCTTCCAAAACAGCCTCATTACCTAACGGCAAGTGAACAGCCATCTGGTCACCGTCGAAGTCAGCGTTAAATGCTGTACAAGCGAGCGGGTGCAACTGGATAGCCTTACCTTCAATCATTTTGGGCTGGAACGCCTGAATACCCAAACGGTGCAACGTCGGGGCACGGTTCAACAGCACGGGGTGTCCCTTCATCACATGTTCGAGGATATCCCATACCACAGGCTCTTTGCGATCGACGATTTTCTTAGCCGATTTTACCGTCTTAACGATACCACGCTCGATAAGTTTACGGATAATAAACGGTTTATACAATTCGGCTGCCATATTTTTGGGCAGACCGCATTCGTGCATTTTCAATTCGGGACCTACGACGATAACCGAACGCGCAGAATAATCGACACGTTTACCCAACAGGTTTTGGCGGAAACGTCCTTGCTTACCTTTCAAACTATCGGAAAGAGACTTTTAACGGACGATTGGCCTCGGTTTTCACCGCACTGGACTTGCGAGAGTTGTCGAGCAAAGAATCCACAGCCTCCTGCAACATACGTTTTTCGTTTCGAAGAAGAATAACCTCAGGAGCCTTGATCTCCATCAATCGTTTCAAACGATTGTTACGGATAATCACCCGACGGTACAAATCGTTCAAATCGGAAGTCGCGAAACGACCGCCATCGAGAGGAACCAACGGACGCAATTCGGGAGGGATAACCGGTATGACTTTCAAAATCATCCATTCGGGCCGATTCCTACCCTTCGAAGCCCGGAATGACTCAACGACTTGGAGCCGTTTCAAAGCCTCGGTTTTGCGTTGCTGAGAGCCATCGGTGCTGGCACGATGACGCAAATCGTAAGACAGCTCATCGAGATCCAAACGAGAAAGCAGATCGTAGATAGCTTCTGCTCCCATCTTAGCGATAAACTTATTCGGATCGGTATCTTCGAGCATCTGATTTTTCACGAGGAAGTGAATCCATGATGTTCAAATATTCCTCTTCGGAAAAAGCAAATCGTAAGTAGCCAAATCCGATTGAGGTCCCGGCTGTATGACAATATAACGCTCGTAATAGATAACAGCGTCCAATTTCTTGCTGGGCAATCCCAACAAATACCCAATCTTATTGGGTAACGAACGGAAATACCAGATATGAGCTACCGGAACAACGAGCTGTATATGCCCCATGCGTTCACGGCGCACCTTTTTCTCTGTTACTTCCACACCACATCGGTCGCACACGATACCCTTGTAGCGAATACGTTTATATTTTCCGCAATGACACTCGTAATCTTTTTACAGGTCCGAATATACGTTCGCAGAAAAGACCGTCCCGCTCGGGTTTATAGGTACGGTAATTGATGGTTTCGGGTTTCAAGACCTCACCGCTCGAATTTTCCAGAATCTCTTCGGGCGAAGCCAAACCGATCGAAATCTTCGAAAAGTTACTCTTTATTTTTGTTATCTTTTCTAAAAGCCATATGTTTTTAATGTATAAAGAGTTATTGGCCGACTGTCACATTTCTGCGACAGTCTGGCCATTGGATTTTATTTATTCTAAGTTGACGCTAAGACCAAGACCTCTCAATTCATGCAATAACACATTCAGAGACTCGGGAATACCGGGTGTCGGCATGGGTTCGCCCTTAACGATTGCCTCATAGGCTTTCGAACGTCCAACCACGTCGTCCGACTTGATCGTCAGGATTTCCTGCAAAACATGAGAAGCACCGAAAGCTTCGAGAGCCCAAACCTCCATTTCTCCGAAACGCTGACCACCGAACTGTGCTTTACCACCCAAAGGTTGTTGCGTAATCAAAGAGTACGGACCGATGGAACGGGCATGCATCTTGTCTTCGACCATGTGGCCCAGTTTCAGCATATAGATTACCCCCACCGTAGCCGGCTGGTCGAAACGCTCGCCTGTGCCACCGTCATACAAATAGGTCTTACCATAACGAGGAAGTCCGGCTTTATCGGTCCATGTATTCAAATCATCAAGGCTTGCCCCGTCGAAAATCGGAGTCGCAAATTTTTCTCCCAACTCGGCTCCAGCCCAACCTAAAACGGTCTCGAAAATCTGTCCCAAGTTCATACGAGAAGGCACACCCAACGGGTTCAAAACGATATCGACCGGAGTTCCGTCGGCCAAGAAAGGCATGTCTTCCTGACGAACGATACGCGAAACGATACCCTTGTTACCGTGACGTCCGGCCATCTTATCGCCCACGCTTATCTTACGCTTCTTAGCAATATACACTTTGGCCATTTGCACGATACCGGAAGGAAGTTCATCTCCGATAGAAATATCGAATTTCTTACGACGCAACTCGGCATCATATTCTTTATACTTCTTCAAATAATTGATGATAGTAGCGCGTATCAATTCGTTCTTAGCGGCATCGGTCGTCCACTTGCTTACCTGTACCGTCGTATAATCGATTTTATTCAGAACAGCCTGAGTGAATTTCGTTCCCTTCGACACGACATCGGTTCCCCATGAAATCTTTCACACCCTGAGAAACCTTACCTTGTGTCAAAACAAGCAACTTATCGATGAGAATGGCTTTCAAACCGTTCATCTTTTCTTCATATTCCTCGTCGAGTTTCGGAAGAATGGCTTTGTCGCTGAGTTTCGATTTTTTTCTTTTTAATGGCACGAGAGAATAGATTCGTACCGATAACGACACCTTTCAACGAAGGAGTAGCTTTCAAGGAAGCTTATCTTTCACATCGCCGGCCTTATCACCGAAAATCGCACGAAGCAATTTTTCTTCGGGAGAAGGATCGGATTCTCCTTTCGGAGTAATCTTACCGATCATAATATCTCCGGGATTAACCTGAGCTCCGATACGAATAATACCACGTTCATCGAGGTCTTTCGTAGCATCCTCGCTTACATTGGGAATATCGGAAGTAAGTTCCTCCATACCGCGCTTGGTTTCACGCACTTCCAACGAATATTCATCGACGTGAACCGAAGTAAGAATGTCTTCACGAACGACACGCTCGTTCAACACGATAACATCCTCGTAGTTATATCCTTTCCACGGCATGAATGCGACTTTGAGGTTACGACCCAAAGCCAACTCGCCATTCTCGGTGGAATAACCTTCGGTAAGAATATCCCCGGCTTTAACCCGGTCTCCCTTGTGGCAGATAGGACGCAAATCGATAGTCGTGCTCTGGTTCGTTTTACGGAACTTGGGTATGATATATTCTTTTACGGAATCTTCAAAACTTACAAATTCTTCATCTTCCGTACGATCGTAGCGAATACGAATCGTAGTGGCATCGACAAACTCGATAACGCCATCACCCTCGGCCGTAATCTGCGTACGAGAATCGCGAATCAACTGACCCTCGATACCCGTTCCCACAATAGGAGCTTCGGGACGCAATAAAGGAACTGCTTGGCGCATCATGTTCGACCCCATCAATGCACGGTTCGCATCATCGTGTTCGAGGAACGGAATCAACGATGCCGCGATAGAAGCTATCTGAGTAGGCGACACGTCCATCAAATTCACCTGATCGGGCGACACGACGGGGAAATCGGCCTCCAAACGAGATTTTACCCGATTGCGGACAAATGTACCGTCGTCATTCAACGGAGCATTACCCTGCGCTACCACCAAGTTTTCCTCGGCTTCGGCGGTCAAATAAACCACACCCTCGGGCGACAAATCTACTTTCCCATTTTCTACTTTTCGATACGGAGTTTCGATGAAGCCCAGATCATTGATTTTAGCATATACACAAAGAGACGAGATCAAACCGATATTAGGACCTTCGGGAGTCTCGATAGGACAAAGACGTCCATAGTGCGTATAGTGCACGTCTCGAACCTCGAAACCGGCGCGTTCGCGAGACAAACCGCCGGGGCCCAAAGCCGACATACGACGCTTGTGAGTAATTTCGGCCAACGGATTCGTCTGATCCATGAACTGCGACAAAGCGTTCGTCCCGAAGAATGTATTGATAACAGATGATATCGTCTTTGCATTAATCAAATCGATGGGAGTAAACACCTCGTTATCCCGCACATTCATTCTCTCACGAATGGTACGTGCCATACGAGCCAATCCCACTCCGAACTGATTATATAATTGTTCTCCTACCGTGCGCACACGACGGTTGCTCAAATGGTCTATATCATCGACATCGGTCTTCGAGTTAATCAACTCGATGAGATATTTGATAATTTCGATGATATCCTCTTTCGTAAGCACCTTTACATCGGGCGAGGTAGAGAGGTTTAATTTCTTATTTATTCTATAACGTCCTACTTCTCCCAAATCGTAACGTTTCTCCGAGAAGAAAAGGTTGGTAATCACCTCGCGGGCACTGGCATCATCGGCTGGCTCGGCGTTACGTAATTGGCGATAGATATACAACACGGCTTCTTTCTCCGAGTTGCTGGAATCCTTTTGCAACGTATTGAATATAATCGAGTAATCCGACGTGTTGCTATCCTCTTTATGCAACAAGATATTTTGGACTCCCGATTCGATAATATCGGCAATATGCGATTCTTCAAGGACAGTTTCACGAGGAATGACAATCTCGGTACGTTCGATAGAAACGACCTCACCGGTATCCTCGTCTACAAAGTCTTCCACCCAAGCCTTAACGACATTACCCGCCAATCTGCGGCCAATGGCTTTTTTCAAACTTGCTTTGGAGACTTTCAAGTCTTCTGCCAAACCGAATATTTCGAGAATATCCTTATCGGTCTCGAAACCAATCGCACGCAACAAAGTGGTAACGGGCAACTTTTTCTTCCGGTCGATATAGGCATACATCACGTTGTTTATATCAGTGGCAAATTCAATCCAAGAGCCCCTGAACGGAATAATACGTGCCGAATAAAGTTTTGTACCGTTAGCGTGTATACTTTGTCCGAAGAACACGCCCGGAGAACGGTGCAACTGCGAAACGACAACACGTTCGGCCCCATTGATAACAAACGTACCCTTAGCAGTCATATAAGGGATAGGACCTAAATAAACGTCTTGAATTACCGTAGCGAAATCCTCATGATCGGGATCGGTACAGTATAATTTCAATTTGGCCTTTAACGGTACGCTGTAAGTCAACCCTCTTTCGAGACACTCTTCAATCATATATCTCGGCGGATCGATATAATAGTCCAAAAATTCGAGGACAAAGTTATTGCGCGTATCAGCAATGGGGAAATTCTCGGCGAATACCTTGAAAAGCCCTTCGTTTTTTCTTTTTTCAGGCGGGGTGTCGAGTTGCAAAAAGTCTTGAAATGACTTCAACTGAACTTCAAGGAAATCCGGATAAGGAAGCGGATTCTTAATTGAAGCGAAATTTACGCGTGGTTTACCTATTGTAGAAGACATTTATAAAAGGGATTAAGTGAACTTAATTAAAAAAATATATACACAAAAAGGTTAAGAATCACCGAGTGAGATGATTCTTAACCAAACTCTCTGATTAACAGATGTATTATTTAAGTTCAACTTCTGCTCCAGCTTCTTCCAATTGTTTTTTCAAAGCCTCAGCATCAGCCTTAGCAAGACCTTCTTTGATGTTGTTAGGAGCACCGTCTACAAGGTCTTTTGCTTCTTTCAAGCCAAGTCCGGTGAGTTCTTTCACCAATTTAACGATAGCAAGTTTATTTGCACCAGCAGCTTTCAAAACAACATCGAAAGATGTTTTTTCTTCAGCAGCAGCTCCACCAGCGGCAGGAGCAGCAGCAACAGCAACAGCTGCAGCAGCAGGTTCAATACCATATTCGTCTTTCAAAATTTGAGCAAGTTCGTTTACTTCCTTTACGGTCAAGTTAACTAATTGTTCTGCAAAAAAGCTTTCAAATCTGCCATTTTTTGTATGAATTAAATGTTATTATTCGTAATAATGTTTTTGTATAAATTTTATCTTTCTGATAGAGTCTGCAATACTCCATGTAAGGTAGAACCACTTGACTGAAGAGCCGATACAACATTCTTTGCAGGAGATTGTAAGAGGGCGATAACCTCAGCAATAAGTTCGTTTTTGCTCTTGATAGCAACAAGTGCATCAAGCTGATCGGCTCCGATATAAAACCCTTCTTCTACATAAGCGGCTTTTTAGAACCAAATCTTCAGAAGTCTTTCTGAACTCCTTAATCAGCTTTGCAGGTGCATTGCCAACATTTGCAAAGAACATCGTTGTAGAACCCTTCAAAGAACCGTACAAGGGCGAATAATCGGTATCGAGCCCTTCCAGTGCCTTGTGTAACAAAGCGTTCTTAACAACCATCATTTTGATACCTTCTTTGAAACATGCACGACGTAAATTGCTTGTTTTTTCAGCATTCAACGTTGCAGTTTCTGCAAGGTAGAAGCAGCTGTACTCCTTTACAGTTTCTGCTATTTGCGCAATAATAGTGCCTTTATCTTCCTTTCTCATAATTCCTTGTTTTAGATCTCGTCAACTGATTTAGGATCAATCTTGATACCCGGGCTCATTGTACTCGAAAGATAAATACTCTTGATATAAGTACCCTTAGCAGCAGTAGGTTTCAGTTTTATCAATGTCGAAACAAATTCTTTCGCATTATCGCGAATCTGATCGGCAGTAAACGAAATCTTACCTATAGAGGCATGTACTATACCATTCTTATCGACTTTGAAATCGATTTTTCCTTGTTTTACTTCTTTTTACAGCTTTAGCGACATCGGGAGTCACAGTTCCGCTCTTAGGATTAGGCATCAAACCACGAGGGCCTAATACACGTCCCAAAGCACCGATCTTACCCATGATAGCAGGCATCGTAATGATTACGTCGATATCGGTCCAACCGCCTTTGATCTTCTCGATATATTCGTCCAATCCTACGTAATCGGCTCCGGCTTCCTTTGCGGCAGCTTCGGCATCGGGAGTACAAAGTACCAACACACGCACTTGTTTACCCGTTCCATGAGGCAACGATACGACACCTCTTACCATTTGATTGGCTTTACGAGGATCAACGCCTAAGCGTACATCAATATCAAGCGATGCATCGAATTTGGTATAAGTAATATCTTTTACCAATTGAGATGCCTCGCCGAGTGAGTAGGCCTTCCCTGCTTCAATCTTTGCTAAAGCTAACTTTTGATTTTTTGTCAGTTTACCCATTTCAATTGAAGTTTATTAGTTATTTACCGGGAATTCCCCTTTTACGGTGATACCCATACTTCTCGCTGTACCAGCAACCATTTTCATCGCCGATTCTACCGTAAAACAGTTCAAATCGACCAATTTGTCCTCGGCGATTGCTTTTACCTGTTCCCAAGTAATCTCTCCTACTTTTTTTACGGTTAGGCTCCGCAGAACCGCCTTTTACTTTGGCAGCTTCCATAACTTGAATAGCTACGGGAGGAGTCTTAACGACAAAATCGAAAGATTTATCGCTATAATAGGTAATTACGACCGGCAATACTTTACCGGCTTTGTCTTGGGTACGGGCATTGAATTGCTTGCAAAACTCCATGATGTTTATACCCTTAGAACCCAATGCAGGTCCTACGGGAGGAGAGGGGTTTGCTGCACCACCTTTAATCTGTAATTTGATCTGTCCAGCAATTTCTTTAGCCATTGTTTTTAATTTTGATATTATTAAAATACCGAGGGTTCATACAAGCGCGTAACCTCTTGTATTACTCCCGCTCTACTTGCGAATTTTCCAGCTCCAACGGAGTCTTACGACCAAAAATTTTAACCATTACTTTCAGTTTCTTTTTCTCGTTGTTCACCTCCTCGATAATTCCACTAAATCCGTTAAACGGACCATAGTTTACTTTTACCGTTTCACCGACATGATATACAACGGCCGGTTCGTCACCCACCTCCTGCATCTCGTCGACTGCGCCCAACATACGATTAACTTCCGAAGGCCGTAAAGGCTCCGGCTGATTGGATTTTCCGCCCAAAAAGTCAATCACATTCGTTGTATTACGCAAATGATGAACAACCTCACCTACTAAAATGGCTTCGACAAAAACATAACCCGAGTAAAGATTTTTCTCCTTTACCACCTTTTTCCCGTTACGTACGGTGTAAACTTTTTCGGTAGGTATCAAGACCTGAAATACATAATTGCCAAGATCGGTATTCTTGATTTCTGCATCAAGAACTTCTTTGACCTTGTTCTCTTTTTCCGCTTATGGCACGCAAAACGTACCAGCCTTTTTTTTTTTCTTCAGACATTGATTTACCTCCCTAATTAAAGACCTCCGTAAATAAGGTGCATGATTTTGTCAATACATTGATCCATTGCAAATATGACTATAGCGATAATAAGGGAAGCAAACATAACCACCACAGCACTATTTGCCAACTCCGACTTGGTAGGCCAAGAAACCTTATGTACCAATTCGTTATAAGAATCTTGGATATCGGCAAGTATTTTCAATTTCTTCATTGTCTCACTAAATTTTGCACGGGTCGAGAGACTCGAACTCCCGACACCTGGTTTTGGAGACCAGTGCTCTACCAACTGAGCTAGACCCGTATAAAATCAGCCCCACAAAGAGGCTGATTTTGTAGTTTTATCAAAACTAACCCTTTATAGAATTAGTCCAAAATATCTGTGATCTGACCAGAACCTACCGTACGGCCAACTTCACGGATTGCAAAACGCAAACCTTTGTCGCAAGCCACCGGAGTGATAAGTTTCACATTGATAGTAACGTGGTCACCCGGCATTACCATTTCTACACCTTCGGGGAGAGTGATTTCACCCGTTACGTCGAGCGTACGAATGTAGAACTGAGGACGATAGTGGTTGTGGAAAGGAGTATGACGACCACCTTCTTCTTTCTTCAAGATATAAACCTGAGCTTTGAATTCAGAGTGTTCTTTTACCTGACCCGGGTGGCACAGTATCATACCACGCTTAATTTCGTTCTTGTCGATACCACGGAGCAACAGACCTACGTTATCACCAGTTTCGCCTTCGTCCAAAATCTTACGGAACATTTCAACGCCAGTAACAACAGACTTCTTGTCATCGCCCAATCCAATGATCTCAACTTCATCACCAACTTTTACAATACCAGTCTCGATACGACCCGTAGCAACAGTACCACGACCCGTGATAGAGAACACATCCTCGACAGGCATCAAGAAAGGTTTATCAACATCGCGCGGAGGCAGAGGAATCAATTATCGACAGCATCCATCAACTCCATCACTTTCTCTTCCCATTGAGCTTCGCCATTCAATGCGCCCAATGCAGATCCGCGAATAATAGGAGTATTGTCACCGTCATATTCATAGGCTGAAAGCAATTCTCTCATTTCCATTTCAACGAGTTCGAGCATCTCTTCATCGTCAACCATATCGCATTTGTTCAAGAACACAACGATACGAGGAACGTTCACCTGACGAGCCAACAAGATATGCTCACGAGTCTGAGGCATAGGACCATCGGTAGCTGCAACTACGATAATAGCACCGTCCATCTGCGCAGCACCAGTTACCATGTTCTTCACATAGTCGGCGTGACCCGGACAGTCTACGTGTGCGTAGTGACGATTTGCAGTTTCATATTCTACGTGAGAGGTATTGATGGTAATACCACGTTCTTTTTCTTCAGGAGCGTTATCGATAGAATCGAAAGAACGCAATTCTGAAAGACCTTTTTTTGCAAGAACCGTAGTGATAGCGGCGGTCAAGGTCGTTTTACCGTGGTCTACGTGACCGATAGTACCAATATTTACGTGTGGTTTGGTACGTTGAAACTGTTCTTTTTGCCATAGCTTTGTATTATTTTATAAATGATTAGCTTTCTAAAAACTTGAGCCGATGACGGGACTTGAACCCGTGACCTCTTCACTTACCAAGGAAGTGCTCTACCGCTGAGCTACATTGGCATTCATTCTTGGAGCGGAAGACGAGGCTCAAACTCGCGACCCTCAGCTTGGAAGGCTGATGCTCTATCAACTGAGCTACTTCCGCATTTTTTTGTGGGCAAAGATGGATTCGAACCACCGAAGGCGTAAGCCAGCAGATTTACAGTCTGCCCCATTTGGCCACTCTGGTATTTGCCCTTATATTAGCCTTTACAAGACCTTAAATTTACATCTCACCCCTCTACCACACACATCTTTCCTTTTCAGAAGAATGCACCCGTTTATCAAAGATTGAGTCGGTGAGAAACGGGTGCAAATTTAGGCATTAATTTTAAATTACAAAAATATCAGTACATTTTTTTTACTTTTCACGCATCTTTTCTTTGGTTTTCAGAAGCTGCTTAACGAGAGCCTCGACGGCCATATCGACCGCCTCTTCAAAGGTATCGGCAACCTTGCAGGAAAACATATCCTCATTTCTCGGAACAAGAACCTTAATTCCAGCCTCTTTGTTCTGTGCCGTTTCCGGTTTTACCACTTTCAAAGAAACTTCGACGGCTATAATTCCATCGTAATATTGTTCTAATTTAGAAACTTTTTTTTTCTGAATAAATTTTTCCAACTTTTCTGATGCATCGAAATGAATCGCTTGAATACGGATTTCCATATTTCCTCCTTTTTTTATGACTTTCTTTTCGGGAAAGCCTGGTTATAACTTTGTTTTAGTTCTTCAAACGTTATATGTGTATATACCTCGGTTGAAGCTAATGAATGATGTCCGAGCAGTTCCTTGACACTATTGAGAGTTGCCCCGTTATTCAGCATGGCCGACGCGAATGTATGGCGCAACACATGCGGACTTCTTTTATCGAGCGAACAAACTTTCGACAAAGACCCATTGACTACCCGATAAACCAACTGCGGATATAACGGTTCTCCATTTTCCCGAACGAAAAAAAGCCTGAACCATCTCCGCACGACTCTTTACGAGCCCGCCGATAACCGGCAATCATCTGCGACAGCTCCTCGCCGTACGGAATCAGTCTCTGCTTATTCCTTTTTTCCCGTCACCTTTATCTCTCCTTCACGCACATCGGTATCCCTCAGCCCCACCAATTCGGCCCGACGCATACCTGTATGATAAAGCATAGCGATAATAAGTTTGTTACGGACTGCCTCGAAGCCTTCGCCATACGGCACATCGTCCAAAAAGCTCATTCATGGAGTCTTGCCGAAGATAAACCGGTATTTTCTTATGTGCCTTAGGCAAAGGAATATTCTTCACAGGGTTTTCTTGAATATCCGATTGCACCACAAGATAGCGGTAAAAAGCCCTCAAAGAAGAAATCTTACGACAAACACTACGAGCCGACATTCCTCCTTCCGACAAAAGAACCACCCATTCGCGAATACAATCGGAGGTTACCTTTTGCATCTCAATACCATCACGCTCGGTTTCAAGGAACTTTTTAAACTGAAACAAATCGTTTCTATATGACAATACGGTATGAGTAGAAAGATTCTTCTCATACCGGATATATTCTAAAAACGATTCGACCAGCATATTCTCGTAGCTTTTAACTTACGCTACGAATATAAAGGAAATTCTTGAAAAATCAATATTTGCCAGCAACAAAAAAAAATTAATCTTCTATTTGTTGAAGTTTCTGAATGTAGATAGCACGCATCATTTTTTTGCGGTTCGTAACAGATGGTTTTTCAAATGCCTGACGGTTACGCAATTCCTTAACTACACCTGTTTTTTCAAATTTCCGTTTGAATTTTTTCAAAGCCTTCTCGATGTTTTCGCCTTCTTTTACTGGAACTATAATCATAATTATTTAGAAATTAGTTTATTTGTTTCTTTTGAATAAATTGCGGTGCAAAATTATAGATTGTTTTGTGATTAACAAAACTTTCGACCGCTAAAATATACTCGAAAATAAATTTTACACAAAATCGGCACGATTATATCCATCTTTCTATTCCAATATTTTCACAGCCTTTTATCTTCTTATTTTACTAAATATCGTTACCTTTACACACGGTTGATAAATATTTATCGACAATAACTCTAAACATTCAGATTATGAGTAAATCGACATTACCCCGGCTCAAAGCCCTGCGTGACGAAATGGGCAAAGCCGGTATTACAGCTTTCATCATACCGGGAACCGACCCGCATCAAAGCGAATACTATGCCAGCCATTGGGCGGCACGAACTTGGATTTCCGGATTCGACGGATCGGCTGGAACTGCTGTCGTCACAACCAACCAAGCCGGATTATGGACCGACTCGCGGTACTTCCTCCAAGCCGCTCAACAACTGGAAGATTCCGGGTTCGAACTTTTTAAAGAAGGACTGCCCGACACTCCCACCATCGAGCAATGGCTACTGACCACTCTACCGCAAGGTGCGACCATCGCCATCGACGGCACACTGTTCGGGGGCATCGAAAGCCGCTGCGATGAAACAAAACTTCGAGAGCCACGGCTTCCGATTCGTATCCGATTTCACTCCGTTCGACTCCATTTGGGAAAAACGCCCATCGATCCCCAAAAACGAAGCCTTTATTCACGATGAAAAGTACAGCGGAGAATCCATCTCGGATAAAATGGCCCGAATTATGGAGCAAGTACGCCAGGCAGGAGCCGATGCTCTGTTATTGGCAGCATTGGACGAAATTGCTTGGGCATTTAACATACGGGGAACCGACGTAGAATGCAACCCGGTCGTCATTTGCTATGCATACATAGACGACTCCCGGCGTATTCTTTTTATCGACAAAGCCAAAATCAACGATACGGTCTGCCAATACCTGCAAAAAAATAGCGTAGAAATAATGCCCTATGAAAACATTTTCGACTTCGTAGCAACTCTACCGGCAGAGAAAAAAGTATTCGTAGACACCAACAAAATCAACTACACCTTATTAAATAAGCTGCATGCCATACCCGTATCGGGCCAATCCCCTATCGCTCTACTGAAAAGCATCAAAAACGAGACCCAGCTTGCCGGAACACGCGAGGCAATGATACGCGACGGTGTAGCATTGGTTAGATTCTTCCGTTGGTTAGAAAAAAATATCGACAGCGGCAAAGTAACTGAAATAACAGTTGCCGAGAAACTGCGAGAGTTCCGCTCGCAACAAAGTCTTTATGTAGGAGAAAGTTTCGCCACTATCGCCGGATTCAACGAGCATGGGGCCATTGTCCATTACTCGGCGACACCCGAAAGCAATGCGATCATTTCTCGCAAGGGATTCCTGCTCATCGACTCAGGGGCGCAATATCTCGACGGGACTACCGACATCACTCGCACCATATCGTTAGGCAATCTGTCTCCTCGCCAAAAGCGGGACTTCACACTGGTAATGAAAGGGCACATCGCTCTCGCCACCTGCCATTATCCGCAAGGTACGCGCGGAGCCCAACTCGATGCCCTCGCCCGCCATTTCCTATGGGACGACCATCTCAACTACTTGCACGGGACTGGTCACGGAGTCGGGCATTTCCTCAATGTCCACGAGGGACCGCAAAACATACGCCTCGAAGAAAATCCCACGCCTCTCATGCCGGGCATGATTACCTCTAACGAACCGGGATTATACCGTACCGGCGAATATGGCATACGTTGTGAAAATTTAGTCTTGACAGTGCCCGATTACGAAAATGAATTCGGCATGTTTTACCGGTTCGAGACTCTTACCCTTTTTCCCCTTCGATACCGAGGCTCTCGATATTTCCATCATGACCGAGAAAGAAATCGAGTGGCTCAACAGCTATCACGAAATGGTCTATGACCGATTAAGTCCGATGCTCGACGAGGAAGAACAACAATGGTTACACCGCAAAACAACAGCAATTTAATCCAAGTTAAAATTATAAACTAATCATGGCACTTATAAAATCAGTACGGGGATTTACCCCGAAAGTCGGTAAAGACTGTTTCCTTGCCGATAATGCAGTACTTATCGGCGATACCGTTATCGGCGACGAATGTAGTATCTGGTTCGGAGCCATCTTGCGAGGCGATGTCAATTCTATTCGTATCGGTAACCGGGTTAACATTCAAGACGGATCGGTATTGCATACCCTATACGAAAAATCCACCATCGAAATCGGCGACGACGTATCCATCGGACACAACGTTACCATACACGGAGCTACCATACACGACGGGGAGCCCTCGTAGGCATGGGCTCGGTAATTCTCGACCATGCCGTCGTAGGCGAAGGAGCCATCGTCGCCGCCGGATCGGTCGTGTTGAGCAAGACAGTCATCAAACCGGGTGAGCTTTGGGGCGGAACACCGGCCAAATTCATCAAAATGGTAGACCCCGAACAATCGAAAGAGATCAACCAAAAAATCGCCAAAAACTACCTGATGTATTCCAAGTGGTACGAGGAAGAATAGTCTTTCCGTAATCATCATGTAAAGGGACTGCCGATTAGCAGTCCCTTTGTCTTTTATAATAAACACGGCACAATGATCGAAATAACCTACGGTTATAACCGATAACCACAAAGAAATCCCATATTCGAAATGAAATCTCTACCTTTGCATCCGAAAAGGGAAACGACGCCCAGAATGAACGTATATCGCATTCCTCATTAGCTGTGTCAAACGGCAAATTTTCCCCGACTCGATTATAAAAAACAATTTAATTCATTTTGATATGTTCAGCGAAAAACAAGGAAATGTCCTCCACGGTATTCTGTTGATTGTACTTTTTTCATTCTCAGCCTTTTACATTGCAGAATTCCAATTTATAAAAAATCTGTCACTCAGCCCCCTCATCGTAGGTATCATACTGGGTATGCTCTACGCCAACAGCCTGCGTAACCGATTGCCCGAGACATGGGTTCCGGGCATAAAATTCTGCTCGAAACAAGTACTTCGTGCCGGTATCGTCCTCTACGGATTCCGGTTGACCTTCCAAAGCGTTATCGCCATAGGAGCCTCGGCCATACTCATCGACGTGATTATCGTCACCTGTACCATTCTATTGGGTATCTTGGTGGGGAAACTGTTGAAGATGGACAATGACCTCGCCCTGCTCACCGCCACGGGTAGCGCCATCTGTGGAGCCGCTGCTGTTTTGGGTGCAGAACCGGTAGTAAAAAGCGAACCCCATAAAACAGCAGTTGCTGTCTCGACGGTTGTCATTTTCGGCACGCTCTCGATGTTCATTTATCCCATTCTTTACCGAGCCGGAGTATTCGACCTCACACCCGAGCAAATGGGACTCTACACCGGCTCTACCTTACACGAAGTAGCCCACGTGGTAGGGGCGGGTAACGCAATGGGGAAAGAGATTTCCGACTCGGCAATCATCGTAAAAATGATTCGAGTCATGCTCCTTGCTCCGGTTTTACTCATCATGAGTTTTGCCTTAGCCCGCCGAGCCGTACAAGCAGTCAAAGGAGACAAAAATACAACCGCCACTCAACGAGGAAAAATCACCATTCCCTGGTTCGCATTCGGTTTCCTTGCCGTTATCGGATTCAATTCATTCGATTGGCTTCCCGTTCCAGTAGTAGACGGAATCAATAGCCTAGACACCTTTATGCTCACAATGGCCATGACAGCTTTGGGAGCCGAAACCAATTTCGAAAAATTCAAACAAGCAGGAGCCAAACCATTTCTTTTTAGCGGCCATATTGTATATATGGCTGTTGGGAGGAGGTTATTTGCTCGTCAAATGGCTAGCATAAATCATAATCATTTCAAACGACAACGGGCTGAATCGTAAATTCACCTCCTCTCCCTACGGGCATTCCCCGGATCTCATCTATGACGAGCAGAAAGAGAGGAGTCTCGACTCTGTCATCTCCACCGCCGGTATTCTCCAACCCCTCCGTCCTGCGGACACCTCCCCTATATTTTGCGTTGCAAAACACAGAGGAGGAGGTTAACACCGATAGTGTCATACTAAACCCAATTCAATAGAAAATTCGAGGGAGTAGATTTGAATTTTAACGATGAATCTTTTATCGAATACTTCGTTCCTGTTCTCTTTGGAGAGAGGTTAAAAAAAGATTTCATAAGATTTTCGATTGAGGGTTTAACCCCTTCGCCCGGCGGGCATTCCCCCTATTCACTTCGCAGCACAAGGGAGAAGGAGAATACCCTCAAAGTTCCAAAGAGATAAAAGGCTGTTCAAAGCGACACTTTCAATCCCCTCCCCCCTACTCTCACAACATCTTAGGACATTTCACATTCCACCTTTATTCTTTGAAAAGTGAGAATATCGATATTTAGAACAACAAATGATTACATATCGCTTTGGAGTGGGAATCTGAAACTCCTCCCCTGTGTTTTGCAACGCAAAATATAGGGGAGGTGGCACATAGTGACGGAGGGGTTGAAAACGACATCTCATCAGCCGGTTTATATCGGACATATCCCTGCTCCCCTACCGTCTTCCGTAGCATTGCGGGGTACTGTATAAGCAGCAGTATAAATGAGATACCGGAGAAACAACCGTTTCGAGGAGGGGGTTATAAAAAGATACATCTACGATTCAGCCCATTGTCGTTTAACATCTCCTCAAAAAAACATTCTCAACTATTTAATTTTCTTTTTTCACATTACCAGAAGAGGCTTTTCCCGGAACCAACTTGGTTCGGGCTCTATTCTTACTCTTTTCCTCTCCTTCCTTCACGTCTTTTTTCGGAGTATAAGTCTTCGACTTTCTTCCTTGATGCGGAGCCTCATCGGACTTCTTTACCATCGAATTTTTGGAACGACGATTCGGACGAAGTTCCTCCTGTTCACTGACAAATCTCTCTCGGCCCCCTCGCTGCTTCTTTTTCAACCTCGGGATTTTCAGCTCCCGATAGTTTCTCTTTACGAGAAGAACCGTAACGACGCAATTTATACTCTCTCTGTTCCATAGGGATAAAATGCAACGGTTCCCCGTCTATTTTCACCTTATCGCCCTCGGCCACCCGACTACCCAACGTAGCCAACTCGCCGTTGATAGTCACCCGCTCGTCGGCAATCATTTTATCGGCTTCCCGACGGGAACAAAATCCCGAATCACTAATGTACTTATTGACCCGAATATCCGATCGTATCACTTTCTTTGCCATAATCAAAACTCTATATTTTATCCCAACACTATATGCTCAGCCTCTACCGGCTCATTCAAAAACAGGGTCGCTGCCTCGGAAAACTTTCGAGGCGATTCCGTCGTCAGATAGCGGCAACCTCCCTCTTTCGAGCAACGACTCTCTATCTCGGGATGCCGTTTCAAGTAATCGTCCAACCTGTCGGTCACCAAAGGTCCTTGCAAGACTACCGAAATAGACGGTGGAAGATAGGCCCTAATTTTGTCGAGTAACAACGGATAATGGGTACACCCCAATACTATCGTATCGATTTCATCGGACTGCGACAAAAGTTCGTCGATATATTTCTTAACAAAATAATCGGCTCCCCTCCCTTGTGCTTCGTTGTTCTCCACCAACGGAACCCACATGGGACATGACTGTCCGTATACCACGAATTCGGGATACATCTTCTTTATCTCCAACTCATAGGAGCCCGACTGTATCGTACCCGGTGTAGCCAAAATCCCGATATGCCCCGTACGCGACAGTTCGGAAAGCGACTCGACTGTCGGACGAATCACCCCTAAAACCCGTTTATCGGGAGCGAGACGAGGCAAATCTTTTTGCTGGATACTACGAAGCGCCTTTGCCGAAGCCGTATTGCAAGCCAAAATAACCAAAGAGCACCCCTTGTCGAAAAGATGGAACACAGCCTGCTTAGTAAATTCATATACGATCTCGAACGACCTCGTACCATAAGGAGCCCGCGCATTATCCCCCAAATAGAGATAATCATATCGAGGCAGGCCTTTGCGTACCTGTTCGAGAATAGTAAGACCTCCGTATCCCGAATCGAAAATTCCGATGGGACCTACATTCGTAGGTATTTTTTGTCGCATCCATTATTAGAAGTATAAATATGGAAAAAAGGATGATAACGTTCTTATCATCCTTTTCGCAACCCCCTCGACGAGGGAATAATTATTTCAATCCCAATTTCGCTTTCACCAACGGAGTCACATCTTCACTGGGTGCTCCCTGATAAATAACGATAGGATAAGCCAAATCAAAATATAAGTAAATTTACCCTCTGCCCCTACCGACTTAATGGCATCCATCAACTTCTGTTGAATAGGAGCGAAAAGAGCTTCTTGTTGTTTTTGAATATCCTGAGATGCCATTTCCGGAAACTCTCGATACGAGATTGGGAATCTTGAACCTCCTGCATACGACGAGCACGTATCGTCTCGGGAATCGTATCGCCCAATGCCATATACTCTTTATACTTCTTCGTGAACTCTTCTTGAATTTTTACAAACTCATCTTCATATTTCTTATTAATATCTTGAAGAGTTTGCTCGGCGGTTGCCTTCTCTGGCATCAACATAAAAATCTCCTGAGAGTTAACAGTACCGAATTTAAGGGCTTGTTGCGCTTGTGATACAAAACTCAAAGAGCAAATGCACACTGCGGCGAAAAGAAATTTCTTAATCATACTATAATTTTTTTTGTTTCTATACTGTAAGTTATGAATAATGGCACAAAAAGTAAGCATTTATTTTGAATATCCTAACTTTGTGAGCACTTCATTACTAATATCTATCTTCGGCGACGCAAAAATAATATTCGGAGAAGAAGCTCTATCGATAACCATCATGTAGCCCTTATCTTCCGAAATCTTCTTAATGGCATTATAAATATCGTCTTGAATAGGCTTCATAAGACTTTCGCGCTTTTGAACAACTCGCCCTCAGGGCCGAAATACTTACGGCGCAATTCAACGACCTCCGTCTCCTTATCACGGATTTCCTCTTCTCGTTTTACCTTCATTTCCTCGGTAAGAAATACCAAATCCGATTGATAGTTTTTATACATTGTTTTAGCTTCAGCCGCCTTGTCGTCACACTCTTTTTTTGCCAACGTTGAGACACTTGGTTCAACTGTTCGTTGGCCATTTCGTACGAAGGAATATTTTTGAGTATATATTCCATATCGACCAAAGCATACTTCTGAGCTACCGACGACGCAGTAAAAGCTAGTACCGCCATCGCAAAAAGAACTATTCTTTTCATATCGTTATTCTATTTAATTAAACATTCCCGTTTCAATAAACCATATAACATAAAACACTTTCTAAAAAATAAAGATAGCGCGATTCTACCAAATCGCGCTATCCTTTTAGAGCATTTAACACAAACGTATCTGTTTTTTTCACAAATTAAAATTCCTGACCTAAGATAAAGTGGAAATGGCCACCTCCTTTCTCTCCTTGTACTTTATCGAAACCATAAGCCCAGTCGATACCCATCAATCCGATCATCGGCAAGAAGATACGAACGCCCACTCCGGCCGAACGTTTCAGAGAGAAAGGATTGAAGTTTTCGAGCGATGTCCACGCATTACCGCCCTCGACAAAAGCTAAACCATATATCGTAGACGAAGGCTGCAACAAGAACGGGAAGTGCAACTCCATCGAGAACCGGGTATAAGCCCGACCGTCGGAATAGGGCGTAAGAGCACCGTTATCATAGCCCCTCAACCCGATTGTTTCCGTAGCATATGTATAAGACCCGGTCATACCGTCGCCACCCACATGGAATGTTTCGAAAGGCGTTTGCTTATACTTGTTATACGACCCCAACAATCCGAAATCGGCACGTCCCATAAGCACAAGTGTATATTTTTCGGAGTTATTCAACGGGGTATATACACGGCTCTTGAATTTTATTTTATAATATTCTATCCAACGATATAACTCTTCCCGATCGGCTCTTGACGAACTTTCATAGAGGCTCTTGTAATCTTTCTTAGAGAATAATGAATAAGGAGGAGTAAATTGAGCCGATAACGTAAATTGAGAGCCTCGACGTGTATAAATGGGATTATCTATCGAACTTCTACCCAGCGTCAATCCCAACGTAAAACTGTGTGAAGTACCGTTCTGCATATAATACAGATACTCCCAATTTTTAAGAATATATGCCTGATAACCCAATTCTGCCATAAAAGTAAAATAGTCATCGGGCCACTCCAAACGTTTCCCGAATCCGAAAGAAACCCCGATCATCTGCAAAGACTTGTTCGGGTCTAAGGCATTTCATAAGCATTTTGATAATAATCGTCATAATAAGAGTTACCCAAGTAGCTGTTTCCCCAGTAACCTCCATACAAAGAATTATTGTATAAACTGTTGTAGCTTCGGCTCAAAAAAGAACTTTCGATACCGGTCTGACGGCTATAATAAGCCGAGAACTGGAACGAGTTCGGACGTTTTCCTCCGAACCACGGATCATAAAACGAAATACTATACTGCTGATAATAACGTGCATTCGTTTGCGCACTGATCGTAAACGTTTGCCCGTCGCCCTGCGGAATGATACCTTTAAACGATTTAGGGTTGAGCAAATTCTTGATGGAGAAATTCGTAAACTTCAAACTAAGTTTCCCGATAACACCTGTCTGTCCCCAACCGGCCGAAAATTCGATTTGGTCGTTGGCTTTCGATTCGAGATTATAAACCAAATCGACAGTACCGTTTTCTTCGTTCGGTTCCGGTTTTATATCCATTGTCTCAGGATCGAAATGCCCGGTTTGAGTTTCACGAGCAGAACGCATCAAGTCCGATTTACTGAACAACTCTCCCGGTTTCGTACGCAACTCCCGACGGATAACATGCTCATACAAACGGTCGTTACCATTGATGACGACCTTATTGATACGGGCCTGCGGACCTTCGAACAAACGTATCTCCAAATCGATGGAGTCGTTCAGCACATTGCCCTCGATAGGAACCAACTGGAAGAAAAGGTATCCTCTGTCCATATATAAATTGGCAACCGCATCTTCATCTTCCATTGTTCGCTTGTTCAGCATTTTCTGATTATAAACATCGCCCGGCTTCATACCCAATACAGCCGAAAGATAATCCGACGGATAAATCGTATTGCCTACCCAGTCTATATTTCGGATATAATATTTCTTTCCTTCATCGATTGTCAGGTAAACATCTACCGTTTTATCGTTATACCGCACCACACTGTCGTTTACGATAGCGGCATCCCTGTATCCCAACTCGTTATATTTCTCGATAATCAGATTTTTATCGTTCTTATAATTCTCTTCGACAAACTTTTTCGTTCGGAACAAATGAAGCAAATTACCCTTTTCATTGGTTTTTTTCATAGCCCATTTTATTTTCCTATCCGACAAAACCTCGTTCCCGTCTATATATATCTTATGGACCTTAACTTTCTCTTTCTTATCCACATAAATATCGACGATCACCTCGTTCTCATGGGTCAGGTCATCGGTCTGTTTTATGTTCACCTCTGCATTCTTAAAACCCTTTTCCTCGAAATGTTTTTTGATAATCGTCGTGGCACGATCCACTATATTGGGAGTTATCTGGTTTCCCTTGACCAACCCCAAGCGCATTTCCAAATCTTCCCGCTCACTTTTCTTAATCCCGTGGTAATTTATTTCCGAAATACGCGGTTGTTGTTTTAATTGTATTTCGAGCCATGCCTTATTGCCATAGGCCTTCGTCCACTTAATCACGACATCGGAAAACAAACCTTGCCTCCAAAATTTTTTGGCTGCCTCGGTAATGGCATTACCGGGTATTTCGATAACCTGTCCTACTTCCAACCCAGAGTAACCTATCAATACATAATCCTCATAATTGGGAGCCCCGGTAACCGTGATACCGGCAATCTCATATTTCTGCGGAATGGCCGAATAAACGACCTTCGGATTATATATCGTATCGAGTTTCTCTTCATTCTGTGCGGTCACAACTTGCACACAAAAAGACAAAAACAAAAAAACAGCCAAACTTTTCAAAGGCATATAATATCGCATTTTCAATCTCTTTTTCTTCATTTATAGTTGTTCGCTCGTTTTTCCGAAACGACGTTCTCTGGCTTGATATTCGACAATGGCTCTATAAAGGCTTTCGCCGGTAAAATCGGGCCAGTATTCTTCTGTAAAAATAAAATTCGGCATACGAGAGTTGCCACAACAAAAAGTTACTGAGTCGTATTTCTCCTCCCGTCCTAATTAACAAATCGGGATTAGGCATATTCACAGTTGTCATAAACTCATCGACTGTCGTTTCCGTAATGTCGTCCACCGACAATCTACCCTTTTGAACCTCCTGTGCGATACACCGGGCCGCGCGAGCGATTTCCCATCGGGAAGAATAGCTCAACGCCAAGTTCAAAACAATACGCTCACCTCCCGACGTATCACGAATACATTTCAATAACCGTGCTTTCACATCAGATGGCAAGCGGTCCAAATCGCCGATAACCGACAAACGGACTCCCTTCTCTACCATTCCGGGAGTTTCCCGCTCTATGCCAAAAACGACCAAAGCCATAAGAGCATCGACTTCCGCTTGCGGACGATTCCAATTTTCCGTCGAAAAAGCATATAAAGTAAGGTATTGCACCCCTACTTCGGCAGCTGCATCCGTTATCTCATGAACGACATCAAGACCTTTGCGATGCCCCTCCGAACGGTCCAGCCCTCTCTCCTTAGCCCAACGCCCGTTGCCGTCCATAATAATGGCAATGTGTTTGGGCACACGAGTTAGATTTATCTGCTCTACGTAAGTCATTCCTCTTTCAACGATTATCGTTGTTACAAATTTCTTTTTTACGGCCGAATTCATACGTGATTGAAAACAAAGTCGTCGAAAACCAATCCGTATTTTTCAGCACACTGCTTTCTATATGGTAAGGATCTGCGAGTGCCTTTCCGTCGAAACTGTCTCCCAACGTTTTGTGCATGGCAAACTCCAAACTTATATTCCATCTCGGAGCTATTTTATATTTAACCCCGGCTCCCAAAGAAGCATCGAAACTCACATAACCGCCTCCGACAGTCGAATATCCTACTCCCACCCCCCCCAACAAAAATGGAGAAAGCCGTTTCGTTCCCAGATAAGAATATCCCATTCCATAATTAAAGAAATTGAATTCTATCTGTCCTCCCAACCGATATTGCCAACTCTCAAACGAGTAATCACTTCCGTTGGGGAAACGATTGTCAAAATCACGGGTATCGCCTGAAAACTGCATGGCTGAAATATCGGTCTTTACAGCCCACCGATAATTCAACAAAAAACGGAACACTCCGCTTATCGCAGCACCCGGCCGATGCCACGGCGAAACCTGATTGGCATCGCCCATATAACAACTTATTCCACCCGCTATCCCCGCATCATAACGGAAATCCTGTGCAGATAAAACAGCTGTACTACTCATTATTATCACTATAATCGGAATTATTTTTTTCATGCGTGTGCCATTTTTACGAGCCTACATACATAAAACGAAATAAACCGATGAAAAGTATCTTTTTTCTTCAAAACACTCATTATGGTATCGGCGGATATCTCAACCTACCGATTGCTCCTCGCCATATTTCATTATAAATATCACCGGAGTTATTTTCCCCTCCGAATATATAAATATAAGGAATCTGGTAATCGCTCGTACGAGCAACCGACATAGCCGGGACCCTCCGAATAGGCATAAACTTCCACAACGAAGCCGCGCTCCGAGAGGTAAAGTCCGCATCGACAACCATCACCGAAGCAAAAGCCCGCGGATTGATATAGGTAGGCATAGCCAACGACTGAGGAGCCTTGCTCCATGTATTGCCGTTATTTACCGAAACATATACCGAATCGGCTACCCCGGCAGCCTCGCGCCCCCCCGATCACAATCCACGATGTGTATTGCGTCGTTATCCAATACTCACTGGTCGTAAAAAGTAAAATACGGGAACAGAATGGCTCCCTCGCAAGGTTTTATCGAGCCTTGTAATTGAGCCCAAGCCTCACCGTCATATCCCCATGTCGCACCGGTCAGATTATCGTCGGCCATTCGTCCGCCCACCATAATGGACTGGGGAGAATCCAAATCATACTCCGACACGAATGTCACCATAGGGCTACTGCCCGTAATGGGGAAATTAGCAGCTGTCGGATAAGGTACAAATCCAGCAGGACGAGGATAGCAATCGTGTTTATAAACACCGTTCTCCGACACGACACCCAACAGCCTCGACTTCCACGTTCCTACCAACGAATAAAACGTTTGCCCGGTCGAAGCCCAATCTACACCATTTTCCGACCGATATAGCTCGCCGGTTTGCGAAAGCATATACAAAGCCTCATCGGTAGCTTGTAAAGATTTCAAATCAGGTGTAAACGATAACGACAAAGGCTGCGATGTCCAGTCGTCGGTATAAGGATCTTCCGCCGTATATAATGTACAAGTCGAATTAGAGACTATGAAGGATTGAACTTTCCCTTTATAATAAACGGCTTTTTGCGCATCGACCGTTGCCTGACTGCCACACGGTAAAGGCCGAACGCCGAACATGGTATTCCAATACAATGAGTCGGGGTCGATTTGATGGACATTTACCTTAACGGAGTACCACTTCACGGTCGTACCGTTTTGAGCCGTCACCTCCAACGAAACTTTCGACGTAAAATCAATAGAATCGGTAGGATTGGCTATATAGTCTATCGTATCGTTCTTGGTAGGATCGCCTTTGTCCATATAAATCTTAGCCTGTGCGACGTTATCGAACGAGATATTCGCAATCAATGCGGAAACATCGGTTCCGACAGGTAAAGAATCGGCATTATAAATCTGGCCTTTATTCAGGTCTATCGTAAAAAATATCGTATCTAAATGAGCTAACACCGAGTCATTGGCCGCCAAAGAAAAACCGGAAACCCGTACGCTCTCCGATACAGTATATGATATAACATCATCTTCGGTCGAATTACACGAAATGCCGGATAAAAATAAAGCCGCTATACACAGAAAAAAATATATTTTTTGCTTCTTCATTAACTGATATGAGTTACAGGTTTGCAGTTACAATCGGCAAATTTAGCAACATTTTTTTCTTTGTACACTACAAACACCGATAATTATAATTATTTATGGATAAACCGATTCACATACATCGATTTCCCAGTTCAAAAATAAATAAAAAAAGAGAGATAGCCGTTTCATTTTAGACGAACCGAATGATTAACACGGCAAATAATCTGTTTTTACCTATTTTCATACCAGTCTATTTTTGCTTCGCCACAATATTCAGAGCGCATAAGCAGCCCCTTTACGACCGGCGCGACAATTCCATTTCCCAGAAACATCGGCCCGGTTTCTACTCTCGTTTCGTCCCAATATCCCGAATCTAAAAATGACTGTAACAATACAGCTCCCCCCTCTACCAAAAGATGTTGTATGCGTCGACGGTATAGTTCGTTCAACAAACCGGGTATTAAATCTTTCCCGAAAGGGAGGCGAATAACTTCGACAGAATCGGGTAAAACCGGATAAACAGTATCCTTCGCCGTAATGACGAGCGAATGCAACCCATCTGTAAACACGTGCGAACCAGACGGAACGCGGGCATGTTCGTCGAGAACGATTCGCAAAGGTGAACGCCCGTACCACAAACGGGTAGTCAGCGACGGATTATCGGCAACTGCCGTGTTCGTCCCCACCAATATGGCATCTGCTTCGGCACGCAAACGATGCACCCATACAGACGAAACATCGTCCGAAATCCGAATGGCAGGTTCTCCCGGTTTCCGTAACCGGTCGATATAACCGTCACGACTCTGCGCCCACTTCAAAGTGACGAAAGGACGCTCATCGATTTGGCAGGTCATAAAAAGTTCGGTTCAAAGCCTTGCATTCCTCTTCCAATATCCCCGTAACAACTTCTATACCGGCCTCCCGCAACCGGACGACACCTTGCCCCGACACCTTCGGGAACGGATCGAGGCAGCCGACAACGACCCTCGGTATCTTCTTTTGGACAATCAAGTCGGCACAAGGAGGAGTTTTCCCGTAATGAGAACAAGGCTCCAAAGAAACATACAATGTACATTCCGGCAACAGTCCTGCATCCCGCACCGAATTTATGGCATTCACCTCGGCATGCGGTTGACCGTAACACCGATGATACCCCTCCTATAATTTGCCCCCGATGTACGACGACCGCACCCACCATCGGATTGGGTGACACGTGTCCTCGACCCAGAGAAGCCAACTGCAAACAACGTCGCATGAAAACGGCATCCATATCTGTTTTATCCATATTCCGATTTTTTTTAATTAAAGCCCGATTTGATCGGTGTAGTTTTTTCTGCACGAAATATCTATTCCCAAAAATCAAAACAGTTTCTTAACTTTGCATGGATTTACAAATATCGACCTACCCATGCAACAAAGTATCGATTTGTTACGGCGCAAACTGGGAGCAATCTACCCTCCCGGAGAAATCATCGGATTCACCCGAATGATTTTCGAATCCCTGTGCGGCTATACCCCCACCGATATTCTGCTGCACAAAGATACGATTTTATCCGAGGATATACACCGTAAAATCGAACGTATAACCGACAGGCTCTCGCAGCAAGAACCCATTCAATACATTTTGGGATATACCGATTTTTGCGGGCGGCGTTTCGATATTGCCCCCGGAGCCCTCATTCCCCGCCCCGAAACAGAAGAATTGACAAGACTCGTTATAACGGAAAACTCCGGTCAACCTTCGCGCATAGCCGATTTGGGAACCGGAAGCGGTTGCATTGCCGTTACTCTTGCGCTCTCGTTGTCCGACAGCAAGGTCGAGGCATGGGATATCTCGACAGAGGCCTTGGAAATTGCTCAACGTAACGCCCGAAAACACAATGCCCATGTAAACTTCTTTCAACGGGGATATTCTCCGTTACGATGTATCAGAACTACCAGAGGAATCATTAGACATCATCGTCAGCAACCCGCCCTATATCCGCCGGTGCGAGAGCCGATCCATGAGTGCCAATGTGCTGGAATACGAACCTCATATAGCCCTGTTCGTCCCGAACGAAAGCCCTCTTCTATTCTATGAAAAAATAGCTATGGACAGTGTTCGGCTTTTATCCCCCGGAGGCAAGCTCTACTTCGAAATCAACGAGACACAAGGCGAAGCATGTGCCCGCATGTTGGAAACAGCGGGATATAAGCACATCAGAATCATCAAAGACCTGTATGAGAAAAATCGATTCGTTTCTGCTATAAAACCCATACGACATGGCTAAAACACTAACTCCGCCCGAAGCCCTCCACCGAGCGGCCGCCCTCTGCTCTTCATCGGAACACTGTATAGCCGACATACGGGAAAAGCTCTCCCGATGGGGTATCGGAGAACCGGATGCCCGAACAATCGTCGAACGACTCGTTCAAGAAAGATTCATCGATGAAGGAAGATACGCCATTGCTTTCGCCAAAGACAAATTCCGTTTTTCCGGGTGGGGACGAATAAAAATCCGCTATGCCCTGCAACAGAAACGAATCGGGAATAGTGACATCGTCAATGCCTTATCTCTCATCGACGAGGAAGCATACACGACCCGCCTCGCCGACCTGCTCGAAAAGAAATCTCGTTCGATTAACGACGAAGATGTCGAGGTTCGACGCTCCAAATTACTTCGTTTCGCCGCGTCCCGAGGGTTCGAAACCGAATTAGTTTTTCGCATCCTTAAAGAAATCGAATCATGAAAACGCCCCCGCTCCTCAAAGATTTCATCGATTTGTTCTTTCCCCGGCTCTGCCCGGTCTGTCAACGGGCGTTGAACAGGAATGAAGAAAACATTTGCACCACCTGTTTGCATCGATTACCGCGCACCGGTTATCACCTCGACCCGCTCAGTCCGATGGCACAACTTTTCTCGGGAAAGTTCCCATTGAAAAATGTGCGGCATTTTTCTTTTTCTCCACGCCGAGCGACGCCCGGCAACTCATACACCACATCAAATACCACGGAGGGAAACAATGCGGTTTCACCTTAGGGAAAATTTACGCGAACGAACTGCTGCCCAGCGGATTTTTCGACGACATAAACGCGTTGGTTCCCGTCCCCTTGCATCCGGCGAAATTACGCCGCAGAGGATACAATCAAAGCGAATGGATTGCTCGGGGAATCGAACAAGTCTCCGGAATCGAAGTCTGCACAGAATGGTTATACCACTCCCAAAACACTAAATCTCAAACCGGAAAAAATATCTACGAACGCTGGCTGGACACCCGCACCGCTTACGAAACGGACTCAGAGCTCGATTTATCCGACAAGTATATCCTGTTAGTCGACGACGTTGTAACCACAGGTGCGACTCTTCTGGCTTGCGCACAGGCGCTCTATCTTCACGGGAAGCCCCGAATCAGCTGTCTCACACTCGCTGCGGTACTATAAGAAGCTGTTTTAAATTTATTCCGAGACAGATTGAGACCTATGTTGAAGTTGATTGGAGTCCGAGATAGGCAGTCAATAGCGGGCTATTGACAAAAATCAAGGGATTCTAGATGCGAGACAGGGGCTCAATAGGGCCGGAACATACCTGCTTGCAATGATAATATTATTTCTCAATAAATTTAAAACAGCGTCTAAATATTTTCATATTTTTCACCTGCCATTCGACCGTTTATCTGCTATTTTTCTTACCTTTGTATTTTAAATATTCTAAACATTATTCGTCATGAAAACGGTAGAACGATTACTTGCTGAAAAACTATTAAAAATCAGTGCCATCAAACTACAACCCGAAAATCCTTTCGTTTGGGCATCGGGCTGGAACTCGCCCATATATACCGACAATCGCAGAACACTCTCCTACCCCGAAGTCAGGACGTTTATTAAAGTAGAGCTCTGCCGGGTAATTATGGAAAACTTCGGCGAAGTAGATGCCATTGCAGGTGTAGCCACCGGAGCAATTGCACAAGGGGCACTTGTCGCCGAAACCTTAGGATTACCTTATGTTTATGTACGCTCCGCACCGAAAGACCACGGTTTGGAAAACCTCATCGAAGGAAATTTAAAACCCGGTCAAAAAGTAGTTGTCATCGAAGACCTCATCTCTACCGGAGGCAGTAGCTTAAAAGCAGTCGAAGCCATACGAAACGCAGGCTGCGAAGTAATCGGTATGGCCGCCATCTTCACCTACGGATTCCCCGTAGCGGCCCGCAAATTCAAATCGGCACAAGTCGAATTGATTACATTGAGCAACTATAATGCAATGCTCGAAACCGCATTGGAAACCAACTATATCAAACCCGAAGACCTTGAAACATTGCAGGAATGGCGTAAAGACCCGGCAAGCTGGCAAGGTCCCAATAACAACACGCCTTCGGTATGACAAGTTTCGAAAGTAAAACGGTACGAATAGCCCACTCCTCCGAGCGGGTCTTTGAATTGCTTTCCGACCTCTCCAACCTCGAAAGGTTCAAAGGAGCCTTGAATGCTCCCCGGGAACGAAAAGCTGAAAATTACAGGTTATGACAAGGACAGCCTTTCTATCGAAGTGAGCCCCATAGGATCTATCACTTTCAGAATCATAGATCGGGAACCCAATAAAACGATAAAGTTCGAAGCCGAAAACTCCCCGCTTCCTCTCAATCTGTGGATACAGCTGGTCTCAACCGGAGAAAATGAAACGGCATCGCGTATCACGGTCAAAGCGGAACTTAACCCTTTCATCAAGCCGATGGTCTCCAAGCCATTGCAGGAAGGTGTTGATAAAATGGCCGATATGCTTGTCATATTGCCCTACGAATAAAAAGTTATTTTAATCTTTTCATCTGACAACAAAAACGTAACTCGAATGGCGCAAAAACTTTGGGAAAAAATCGGTACAAGTCGATCGGGACGTCGAACGGTTCACAGTCGGGAAAGACCGGGAAATGGATTTATATTTGGCTCCTTTCGATATACTGGGATCGCTGGCTCATATCTCCATGTTGCAATCCATCGGGTTGCTCACCGCCGAGGAACTGAAACAGCTCACCGAAGAGTTACGGAACATCTATCGGGATACCGAAACCGGTAAATTTTTAATCGAAGAAGGTGTCGAAGACGTGCACTCGCAAGTCGAACTCTTATTAACCCGCAAATTGGGCGACATCGGAAAAAAATCCATAGCGGACGCTCCCGTAACGATCAAGTATTGGTCGACCTCAAACTCTTCACCCGTTCTCGCTTGCAGAATATCGTAAAAAAGACGGAGAAACTATTCGAGACCCTCATCGCCCAAAGCGAGAAATACAAACAAGTACTCATGCCGGGGTACACCCATTTGCAAGTCGCTATGCCCTCCTCTTTCGGACTATGGTTCGCCGCCTATGCCGAAAGTCTGGCAGACGACCTCATCGTCATGCAAGCCGCCTACCGGGTGTGCAACCGCAATCCGTTAGGGTCGGCCGCAGGATACGGCTCTTCATTCCCGCTGAATCGTACGCAAACCACCGACAGCCTCGGGTTCGAAACGATGGATTACAACGTCGTGTACGCTCAAATGGGACGAGGGAAAACCGAGCGTATCGTAGCCTCCGCTATCGCATCTATTGCCGCGACTCTCGCTAAACTGGCATTCGACGCCTGTCTGTACAATTCGCAAAACTTCGCCTTCATTAAATTGCCCGATGCCTTCACGACCGGTTCGAGCATCATGCCCCATAAGAAAAACCCCGATGTTTTTGAATTGACACGAGCCAAATGCAACAAATTACAAGCATTACCCTATCAAATCACACTCATCGCCAATAACTTGCCATCGGGTTATTTCAGAGACCTACAAATCATCAAAGAACTGTTCCTGCCCTCGTTCGACGAATTGGAAGAATGCTTGGACATGGTCGACCTCATGATTTCTCAAATTGCCGTCAATGAGCATATTCTCGACGACAAACGATATGATTATATGTTCAGCGTGGAAGAAGTAAACCGGCGGGTACAAACAGGTACACCTTTCCGAGATGCCTATAAACAAGTGGGATTGGAAATCGAAGCCGGGAAATTCTCCCCGACAAGCATATCCATCATACCCACGAAGGCAGCATCGGTAATCTGTGTAACGACCGCATCACGGAACTCATGCGAAAAACGATCGACTCTTTCGACTTCGCTCGTACCGAAGCGGCAGAAGCTCGACTCTTAGGTCGCTAATAAATTATCGTAGACGAGCTTTTCATAGCAGTAAATCGAACTGCTTCTAAACATACGACAATTATGGAATATAAACCTCAACCAGACCGCTATACCAACGGAATGCTTTATCGCCGATGTGGAGACAGCGGCATACAACTACCCGTCATATCCCTCGGATTTTGGCACAACTTCGGGAACACCGACTGTTATGCCACCGGATTGGAATTGGTCGAATATGCATTCGACCACGGAGTATGCCACTTCGATTTAGCCAACAACTACGGCCCCCCGGCAGGCAGTGCCGAAGAAAACTTCGGACGCATGATGAAACAAAGTTTCGCCGCACATCGCGACGAAATGTTCATTACGTCGAAAGCCGGGCACGAAATGTGGCCCGGCCCCTACGGAGGATGCAGTTCCCGCAAAAATCTCATGGCAAGTATCGACCAAAGCCTGAAAAGAATGAACCTCGACTATGTCGATCTCTTTTACAGCCACCGATACGACGGAATTACCCCCATCGATGAAACCATGCAAGCCCTCGTCGATATCGTCCGGCAAGGCAAAGCCTTATACATAGGACTATCCAAATATCCGGTCGACAAGCTATTGTATGCTTTGAACTACTTGCACGATGCCGGCGTTCCGTGTTTGGCCTATCAAGATCGCTACAACATGTTCGACCGTCACATAGAAAAAGAACACCTGCAAATTTGTATGGAAAAAGGCATCGGGGTAGTGGCATTCTCCCCGTTGGCACAAGGCATACTCAGTTCCAAATATCTGAACGGCATACCGGCCGATTCACGAGCAGCCGTCCCGAAGGTTACTTGAAACAATCCGATGTCACTCCGGATAAAATCGCTAAGGTAGCCCGCCTTCGGCCAATCGCAGAACAAAGAGGACAAAGCATATCGCAATTGGCGATCGCTTGGATACTACGCCGCAAAGAAATCGGTAGTGTAATTATCGGAGCCCGTAACCTCGACCAGTTGAAAGACAGTTTGCATGCAGTGGACAATTTGTCCCTCTCACCGTCCGAAATAGAACTCATAGAAAACATATTGAAATGAAACGAACAGGCAACATTCTCATTCTCCTCCTTATCACAATCATCGCTACAAGCTGCGACGGAGGCGACCGCGACCGCATCCCAGCTGCCGCCGTCCGGGTAGAATTTGCCAACCAAGCCATGTGGGACCAATACGGTGTAAGCGGTAGTTTCATACACCGCCGGTTCATTCTCAACCAGAAAATTCCGGCAGGATTTCCCTACACCCTATCTTCGGCCACAGGATACGGAGGGCTCATGCTTATTACTAACGAACATGGTGTGCCCTACGTCTACGACCTCTGTTGTCCCGTAGAAATCAACTCCAACATAAGAATCGAATTCGACGAGAACAATCTTTGCCTAAGATGCCCCAAATGCGGTTCCACCTACGACATCACCACAGGAGGTCCCATGACAGGGACGGCAAAAGACGGTCGTTATTTCTTGCAAAGTTACAATATAGCTCCCTATGGCTCAGCCGGAGGCCAGTTAATATACCGTTGATATCGACTTTTAGCTAAGAACTCCACCCCTGCTTTAATGTAAACAAGAGGAGAAAAGTTAAGAAATACAGCAAAAACACGACTTAAAATTCCCCTCCATCGGGCGGGAAAGTCTCAAATAAAACTTTCCATTAGATTTTCGAGCCGTAATTTTGCAAAAACAAAAAAGCATTTTATCTTTGCACTCGCAATTGCGAAAATAGCTCAGTTGGTAGAGCACAACCTTGCCAAGGTTGGGGTCGCGGGTTCGAGTCCCGTTTTTCGCTCTAAGGCTGCCCGAATGGTGGAATGGTAGACACGAAGGACTTAAAATCCTTTGGCTATTGCAGCTGTGGGGGTTCAAGTCCCCCTTCGGGTACTGCATAAGGCTGTTAATCTTACGATTAACAGCCTTTTTTATTTTAAACACCAAAAATGTCCACCCCGCCAAAACGGCTCTGTCGATAATTAACGGGGATTGTTCGTGTTTGTCCTCCTCCCCTGCCGTGTCCCGCAGCATTGCGGGGCTTCGCATATAAAATCGGAACAGAAACGAAAAGGGAATACGTCTCAACCTCTCCCCCTGTGTTTTGCGCAGCAAAATATAGGGGGAGTGCCCGTAGGGCGAGGGGGTTAATATATACAATCAAATATTGCTTTGCGACACAGGGGAGAAGATTGAATACTTTTTATCTTACCGGCAAAAATCACACGACAAAAGAGAGCCGCAATACTCCTTGTCTAACTCTTAGAACAGCGAAAGATTAGTATGACACTATCGGCGTGCTTTTTTAACCTCCTCCCCTGCCGTGTCCCGTAGCCTTACGGGGTGTTTTGTTCAGCAAAATATAGGGGAGGTGTCCGCAGGACGGAGGGGGTTAAGTCCCATCAATTCCACCTATATCAAGTACCCCCTGATACATTCTTCTCTCTGTTGAAAAGAATTGACAAACAAGAGATCTTTTCAAACTTTGTTCAATCATGCCATAAAATCGTACATACCGTCACATACTTTTGTACCAAAAACAAAGGTATGGAAAATCTCGAAAAACAATTTGAACAAGAACTATCGGCAAGTCGAATGCAAATAGAACTGCTGCGTAATCAAGTGTTGTTACAATATTACACACAACTCCTCGAACTCGATCCCCTTTTGCAACCCCAAGAGGTAAAAGCCCTGATGAGCTGTATCAACACGCTCGAACGTTACGCCCGTAAATATGATTCCAAAAAAGAAACATAACGATACGACACAAGCCTCTTCGGCAACACAGCAATCGGCACGCAGCGATAACGAAAACATAGATTCCATACCTGACAACGACCAAAAACAAGACCCTTGTAATCTAACAATAGTCAATCCTCTGACAATTGTCAAAGAAACATCGCCCCATCAAATCCCCCCTCGTCCGACCGGTAAAAAATCAATTACCTAAAATGATAAAGGCAACAACGCCCGGCAATCCCAAAGGCAAAAGGAAAAAAGAAACGTAAATAAAACCTCGCTCAGAAACAGGTCCAAATTGTTTCGAACCATTCTCAAAATCAATATTTCAAAACCGCCAACCGAATTCCAATAAAAAAGTATCCCGGAAATCAATTCCGCATGCGATACTCATTAGGGGTAACACCCACTTTCTGCTTGAATAAACGACTAAAATGTTGTGGATACTTGAACCCCAAGCTATAAGCAATTTCACTGACCGAAAGACTGGTATCGAAAATACGGTCTTTCGCTACTCCGATCAACTTAGCTTGTATATACTCCTGTGCAGAATTTCCGGTCTCTTTTTTAATCAAGTCACCAAAATAATTAGGCGACAAATGCAAGGAATCGGCACAATATTGAACCGACGGAAGCCCTATGATTTGAGGTTTCTCCGATTGAAAATAATCGTTCAACAAATTCTCGAAGCGAGTCAAAATATCTTTATTCACATGGCTGCGAGTAATAAATTGCCGGTCATAAAACCGAACGCAATAATTCAAGAACAATTCTATATTATTTACAATCAATGTCTTGCTATGCTTATCGATAGCATGTTGCAATTCCGACTCTATATTATGAAAACAATCGAGAATTACTTTTCGTTCCTGTTCCGACAAATGAAGCGCCTCATTCGATTCATAAGAAAAGAAAGTATAGTTCTTCATCTCGCGTACAAGCGAAGTACCCCGTATCAAATCAGGGTGGAACAAAAGAGCCCAGCCCTTAGGCTGGAAATATTCTCCATTATTGACAATCCCTACGACTTGTCCCGGAGCCAGAAAAACAAGCGTTCCTTCTTGATAATCATAATAATTCCGACCATAACGAATATCCCCGCATTTCACATCTTTCAAAAAAACGGCATAAAAACCAAACCGTTGAAGAGAATGCAGCATAGGCTTGCATTTCGAAAAATCGACAACGCTGACTAACGGGTGCAAGGTTTCCTGTCCCATCATATCGTTATATTGGAATATATTGTCAAGTTTCAAAATCTCGTCCATAATCGTTTGTCTTTCAAAATTCCACAAAAAAAAAGAATACACTCTCAAAAATATTTAATCATACGAAACGCAGTCATTCTCTGTTTTACGAAAACAAAGTTAATACTTTTCCAAATAGGTTTCATACCTCAACTTCCGAATCCGTAAAAATGGTATATCTATCTGTAATCTATATACAAAGCCCTTACGATTTCCCTTCTAATTTTGTCTCACGAATCTAATGGTAAAGAAACATGAACAAAAATGTATTGATACTTTCTTCAAGCCCGCGGCGAGGCGGCAACTCCGACCGCCTATGCGATGCTTTCCTACAAGGCTGTAAAGATGCCGGGCACACGGTCGAAAAAATATTTCTAAAAGACAAACACATAAACTACTGCACAGGCTGCGGTATATGTAGCATGTACGGCAAGCCTTGTCCGCAAAAAAGACGATGCCGCCGAAGTGATCGAAAAAATGATTGCCGCCGATGTCATAGTCATGGCAACGCCCGTCTATTTCTATACAATGAGTGCACAGATGAAAACCCTCATCGACCGTTGTTGCGCCCGCTACACAGAAATTACAAACAAAAATTTTTATTTCATCGTAACGGCCGCCGAACCGAATATCCCGGCTATGGAACGCACGATTGACGGATTCCGAGGATTTCTCGACTGTCTCGAAGGAGCTCGTGAAAAGGGATTATCTATGGAACCGGGGTATGGAAAGTCGGAGATATAGAAGGAAAACCCGTTTTGAAAGAAGCTTATGAAATCGGGAAAAAAATTTAGAAGCTGTTTTAAATTTATTCCGAGACAGATTGAGCCTATGTTGAAGCAGATTGGAGTTCGAGATTTTTGTCAATAGCCCGCTATTGACAAAAATCAAGGGATTCAAGATGCGAGACAGGGGCTCAATATGGCCGGAACATACCTGCCTGCAATGATAATATTATTTCTCTATAAATTTAAAACAGCTTCTTAATAAACAATCAAATAATTATGACGAACAAAATAATATTAATCATGATGTTGCTCACATGCCTATCCATTCCCGCTCAGAAAAAGGGGATCGATGAGAAAATACTTGTCGTCTATTTCTCTCACAGCGGTAATACCCGCACCGTTGCAGAACAAATTACCCGATCGACCGGAGCCGACTTGTTCGAAATACAACCCCAAGAAGCCTATCCCACCGACTACCATTCAGTCGTGGATCAAGCTAAAAAAGGAGATAAACACCAATCATCGCCCTGCGCTGAAAAACGATGTACAAGATTTCGATAAATACGACATAATATTCGTCGGCTCGCCCAACTGGTGGAGCACCATAGCGCCACCGGTGGCTACATTCTTGGAAAGACACGATTTCTCAGGAAAAACCATCGTTCCTTTCATGACTCATGGAGGAGGCCGATTCGGGCATTCTATTTCCGACATGAAGAAATTATGCCCCGATGCATCTTTCTTAGAAGGTTTGGCAATCAGAGACAGTTATGTAAACGACAATTGTCAAGACGTAGTTAAATGGCTGCAAACACTAAAACTCCTTAAATGATTATGTTATGAAACAAAAAATAATTCTGATAATAGGAATATCTTTAAACTTAGCATTTGGTGTCGAAGCTGAAAACGATAAAAAAGATACGACGATGGACAGAATAGAAACATGTAAACAAAATTATACCCGATTGTTCGGTGGTGAAGCTCTCACAGGGAAAGGAAGCGACCCCGAGTTGATGGATATACTTCAAAAATTCATTTTCGGCGAAGTATTCGAAACCAGTTCTCTCGACCACAAAACCCGCGAGATGATTACGTGTGTCACCTTAGCCTCCATGCAAACACTCCCCAGTTGAAATCCCATGCAGCAGCGGCACTCAACGTAGGAGTATCTCCGATAGAATTGCGCGAAGCCATCTATCAATGCGCCCCATTTATCGGATTCCCCAAAACATTGAATGCCATTTCGACAATTAATGAAGTCTTTCAAGAAAAAGGAATCCCTTTACCTCTGGAAGCACAAGGAACGGTGAATGAAGACAACCGATACGAAAAAGGGAAAGAGATACAATACCCCCTATACGGCGACGAAATAGCCCGAACATTTAGTAACTTACCCGACGAAATGAATGAAAGTCTCCCTCGGTTTCTCACCGAAGTAGGTTTCGGCGATTTCTATACCCGTTCTGGACTCGACATCAAAACAAGGGAACTACTTTCTCTTTGTGCATTAGCAGCTATCGGAGCCGAATCTCAAATACATTCGCACAGCAAGGGCAATATCAAGGCTGGAAACGACAAAGCCACCCAAATCGCAGCGATGATACAATGCCTTCCCTACATAGGATTTCCAAATGCGTTGAATGCGATTCGTATTATCGACGCTTTATAATACATTACAAAGAAATAAGATTTGAAGAAAACGATCCAATCTTAATTCTCTCTGAGGCCTATCCGATAAAAAAGCGGGAAAAGGGAAAGACATCTAAAAACGAAGTTTCGGGAAACGGATTCCAATCGTTATTCAAATCAGTCAAAAGGGACTACCCAATCGTCAGTTTGCACGGCTTCGAAGCAGGGGACGATTTGCTCGCGAGTAACTTTGTCCTCAGAGAGTGGCGGCAGTTCGTCCAAAGCGAAATAGGCACTACCCTGTGTTTCTATATTGGGACGGAACGAGCCGCCTTTGATTTCGCACAAGACAAAGGCTTTACATACGTTATAGGCATAGGGCGGCCGGTTATGGAGATTGCGATCTTGCAAAGCAAGCAGACGGACAGCCTCGACTTCGAGCCCGGCTTCTTCGAGCACCTCTTTTTCGGTATTGGTTTTGACGGTTTGGTTCACATCGACCCACCCTCCGGGCAACGACCACGTACCGTCCCTCTCCTCGACCAACAGGATTTTTCCGTCTTGAAAAATAGCAGCCCTCGTATCGAGTTTGGGAGTCTGGAATCCGGTCTCGCCACAAAAAAGATCCGTCACTCGTTCAAAAGACAATCCGGTCTGCCGACTCACTATCTCCGCCGAAATTTCGCGTATTCGTTGAAACCGCTCCAAATCGAACGGATCTTTTGAATAGGTCAAACCCGCTTGTGCAATAAACTGTAATTCCTTGGCCCAATCGAGCCATATCAAACTCTCCTCCTGACGTTTTTCCATGATACTCGTTTTGCTATTATACATATATTAAACGACAAATCCTGCCGAATAGTGTATAGGATAAACAGTCTCTTTCCCAAACCATACCACCGCTAACGACACGTATATGATATTTCTCTTGACTTTAAACGACATCAATACCTCCACCCTACGACCCCTTCTATATCTATTCTACCCAACCCCATGATGCTACGGGAAACGACAGTTAAAGAGTTATCAATGTTATTTTTTTCCTCGCAAAAAGGAGTATTTTGCGAATCAACACATCAAAAAACCGAGTTAAATTTTACTTTTTATTTTCTTGTCTTCTAAAAAATAAGTACGTTTACCAACGCAAAAAATTCATCAGATGATATTATCATAAGACTTATTATGGATATAAATACAACCCTTCAAAAGAAGTCGCTCGGAGGAAGTCTCCTCCCTAATCAGGGAACAAATAAACGACGGGAAATTGACCAAAGGAGAAAAAGCTACCTACCGAACCTGAGTTAATGAAGCTGTTCGGCGTAGGTCGCTCCACTGTACGAGAAGCCATCAAAATGCTTGTAAACATGGGATACCTGAGTGTGCAACAGGGACGGGGTACTTTCGTGGAAAGCGTTACGGAAACCAATGAACCATTCCACCAACGATTGAAACGAGCAGACATACAGGAACTGCGGGAAGTACGGGACATCATCGAAGCTCCCATTGCCCGACTGGCCGCACAAAGGAGAACAAAGACCGATCTGGAAAATATGAAACAACATATCCAAGAAAGAGGAGAAGCCGCAAAATCCGGGCGATGTCGGACGGTGTATCGCCGCCGACATAAATTTTCATAACTCGATAGCCCGGGCTACGCATAACGAGATATTGTCCGAGCTTTACCACAGCATGACGGTTCACCTTACCTCCGGATACGACTACATTTATGAGGACACCACTTATCTTATGAAATCGCAACCGCTACACGAAAGGCTGTTGCACCACATCGAAACAGGAAATATAGAGTCGGCCATGCGAGCGGCCAAACTATTATGGAAGGACGTAAACATAGAAAAGGAATCCGATGAAGAGCATTTTAATTAAACTCAAAGGGCATCCCCATGTCCAAAAAGGTACAGCCTATACAATATTGTTCGCCATGGGTTTTTGCCACCTATTGAACGATATGATTCAATCGGTTATCCCCGCCATGTATCCTGTCTTGAAAGATAATTTCGGGTTTACCTTCGCACAAATAGGCATCATCACACTGGTATTCCAACTGACCTCTTCCGTTTTCCAACCTTTTGTAGGACAATATGCCGACCGCCGACCTCAGCCCTATTCGTTGTCCGCTGGCATGTGTTTTACCCTAACGGGGTTATTGCTGCTTGCTTTCGCCTCGAACTTTTTCTTGATTCTCCTCGCTGTCGCGATTATCGGTTGCGGTTCTTCGGTATTCCACCCCGAAGCATCCCGAGTGGCACAAATAGCATCGGGGGGGCAGGAAAAGTCTGGCCCAATCTATCTTTCAGGTCGGCGGAAACGGAGGAAGTGCTATCGGGCCATTACTCGCCGCATTGATTATTATTCCTTACGGGCAACATGCCGTCGGGTGGTTTTCAATCGCAGCATTGCTCGCCTCTGCCATACTGGTGCGGGTAGGATATTGGTACAAGCTGACGCTTTCCCCAAACCGGAATGTCGCATCGAGCTCAACAAACGACAAGTTGTAATTTGAGTAAGAAAGCAATCCGCAATGCTCTGATTATTCTGGTAATCATGCTATTCTCGAAATACTTTTTTATCTCATGCATGACGAGTTATTTCACCTTCTTTTTAATCGAAAAATTCGGCATCACTGTACAACAATCGCAACTTTGCCTATTCGCTTTTCTTGCAGCACTGGCCATAGGGACTTTGCTCGGAGGGTTCCTCGGCGACCGGTACGGACGAAAATACGTCATTCTTTTTTCTATCCTCGGTGCAGCCCCCTTCACACTCGTACTGCCATACCTCAATCTGTTTTGGACACTCGTCATAGCCGTTATCATCGGTTTTATCATCGCATCGGCCTTTTCTGTCATACTGGTCTATGCTACCGATTTAAAGCCGGATAAAGTAGGAATGATCTCGGGTATTTTCTTCGGACTTATGTTCGGCCTCGGAGGAATCGGTTCCGCATTCTTCGGCTGGCTTGCCGATGAAACGAGTATAGAATTTATTTTCAAAGTCAGTGCACTGCTGCCTCTATTGGGTATCATCGCCGGATTTTTACCTAACATAAAACCCTCAAATCGATAACAAGATGAAAGCAAAAGAAATATGACAGAATATTTTCAATACGGAGAAAAAGAACTCTCTTACTTGAAACAGAGGGACAAACGCCTGTCTGAAATCATAGACAAGGTAGGCTGGGTAAAAAAGGGAGAGTCATTCCGAACCTTTTTGCAGCATTGGTACATTCCATCGTAGGGCAGCAAATTTCAACAAAGGCTCATGAGACTATTTGGCAGCGGATACAATCTTCATTAGGAGAAATTACACCCCAAAGAGTCACAAGCCTGACCGATGAAGAATTGCAACGCTTTGGCATCTCATTCAAAAAAGTGACCTACATTAAACGCGCAGCCACAAAGATATTGAACGGAGAGTTCGACATTCACGGGCTTTACGACAAGACCGACGAAGAAGTCATCGAATGCTTGTCAAAACTCGACGGGATAGGCATATGGAGTGCCGAAATGCTCATGTTATTTTCCATGCAACGTCCAGATATTCTAAGTTATAGCGACCTCGCCATTCAAAGAGGGCTACGAATGGTATATCACCATCGCGACATAACCCGTAAACTGTTTGAAAAATATCGCCGACGTTATTCGCCTTACAGCAGTGTGGCCAGTCTATACCTGTGGGCGGTAGCCGGTGGAGCCATCGAAGGAATGAAAGATTACGCAACGACTAAAAAGAAACGATCATGAATACAGAACATGTGATTCTAACACAACACTATCCCTCTCCTTGCGGGGATTTAATACTCGGTTCATACGAAGACCGACTTTGCCTTTGCAACTGGGTGATAGAAAAACATCAGGGCAGAGTGGACAAAAGATTACAAAACCTGTTGAATGCGGACTATAAAGAAGGGAAATCGGATATCATTCAAGAAGCCGCCCGACAATTAGACGAGTATTTCAAAAGAGAGCGGACAACGTTCGATATTCCCATACTATTTACTGGTACGGATTTCCAGAAAAAAGTATGGCACAAATTATTGGAAATCCCTTATGGACAAACTCTTTCTTATGGTGAAATGGCTAAACGACTGGACATACCGAACGCCGTTCGCGCCGTAGCGAATGCCAACGGGGCAAACGCCATCTCCATTTTCGTACCCTGCCATAGAGTGATCGGTAGCGACCGGTCTCTCACCGGTTACGGAGGCGGGCTCACAGCCAAAAAGTATTTGTTGGAAATGGAATCAATAGCTACTGCCGGGATATTCGCCAGCAGCCTGTAACCCAAACTCAAACACTTATCACCCCTATATTTCCTCACCACGTGACACACCCCTATCGCGTTAAACGTGAGCAGAGGGGAGAGGGATATGCATCACTCTGTTCCCGTTATCGAAGGTATTATCCCTTCTCTCCTTACCGTGTCCCGTAGTATTACGGGGGGACTCTGCATTAGCAATAAAAAGGAGTATGTTCGCAAAGGGAAAGGAGCTGCTATGTATCTGTAAAATTGGTACAACTATCCGTAATTTATCTACATATATCACTAATATTCCCATTTATCTTTGTATTCTGAAATGAAGGTGATCTAAGTTCGGAAAAAAGAAAGCCTATAAAATCGACATTTACACCATAGGCCGTTACTTTTCGAATCATATCGTCTTATTTCTTCCATTGCAAATGGAAAATCGAGAAGGGAAAAAGAATATAAAAAACTCTTTTTTATTGATTATGAGCAAAAAAAATTAAAAAATCTTTGTGTATTTTCGTAGCGATTTTCTGTACTATGCCCAACAGATTTATCGCAATATATCATTTAACAGCTAAAAACGAACCTTTATGTTAAGAAAAATCAGGATAGTCGCAGCGACTATCTGTTTCACGCTAATCACCTTATTATTCCTCGATTTCACGGGGACTCTGCATCTGTGGTTCGGGTGGCTCGCTAAAATACAGTTCCTCCCGGCCGTATTGGCTTTGAACGTAGGAGTCGTCGCATTCCTCGTTATCCTCACTTTATTGTTCGGACGTGTCTACTGCTCGGTAATCTGTCCGCTCGGTGTATTCCAAGATATCGTTTCGTGGATATCGGGTAAACGAAAAAAGAACCGATTCCGTTATTCACCGGCTATCTCATGGCTGCGTTACAGCATGTTGGCATTGTTCATCGTCGCCCTGCTTGCCGGATTCACTGCTATTGCGGCCCTTATCGCTCCATACAGCGCATACGGACGAATCGCATCAATCTGTTCGCTCCGCTCTATCAATGGGGAAACAATTTACTCGCTTACTTTGCCGAGCGTATCGACAGTTATGCGTTCTATTCCACCGACGTGTGGCTGAAAAGCATACCCACTTTTATCATTGCCCTCGTCACATTCGTCTCGTTACTTATATTAGCATGGAAAAACGGGCGCACCTATTGCAACACGATTTGCCCGGTGGGTACTGTTCTGGGGCTATTGTCCCGATTCTCTCTTTTCCGCCCCGTTATCGACACGACAAAATGTAACGGTTGCCAATTGTGTGCCCGCAACTGCAAAGCCTCGTGTATCGATGCCAAAAACCACATCATCGATTACAGCCGTTGCGTGGCTTGCATGGATTGTATCGAAAAGTGCAGACAGGGAGCTATACGATACCTTCCCCGAAAAAAGACTACTTCGGAATCTGTCGAACCAGCACATGAAGACAAAAAGGAAAATCCCAGACGAGAGTTCCTCTCGTTCGCCGGATTGTTGGCCGGTACTGCCTTATTGAAAGCTCAGGAGAAAAAAAGTAGACGGAGGTCTAGCGGTCATCGAAGATAAAAAAATTCCCAACCGAATCACTCCCATTACCCCACCGGGTTCGCTAAGCGCATCGAACATAGTCCAGCATTGTACGGCATGCCAGTTGTGCATATCGGCTTGTCCTAATCAAGTCTTGCGGCCATCGGGTAATCTGATGACTTTCATGCAGCCCGAAATGTCGTACGAACGCGGATATTGCCGTCCCGAATGTACCAAGTGTTCGGAGGTATGCCCGACAGGAGCCATACGCCCCATCACCGTTGCCGAAAAATCGAGCATACAGATAGGCCACGCCGTATGGGTGAAAAAGAACTGCATCCCGTTTACCGACGGAGTAGATTGCGGGAATTGTGCTCGACATTGTCCTGTCGGAGCTATACAAATGGTTCCGTTCCACGGCCGTCACCGACATAGAGGAGGTCGCGAAAACAGCGAACAGGACAAGACCATAATGATCCCGGTCATCAATACGGAACGCTGTATCGGTTGCGGTACTTGCGAAAACCTGTGTCCGGCACGTCCGTTCAGCGCGATCTATGTAGAAGGTCACGAACACCATCGTATCATCTAATCTCCAAAACGAAAAGCAATGAAAACGAACATAAAAAGAATTTAGACAGAAGGGATTTCCTGAAAGTATTGGGTGGTGCGGCTGCCGTCACATCGGCAACCCTTCTTCCCGGCTGCAAAAACAAACAAGAATCGGCATACACGGCGACAACCGATATTCCCACCGACCAGATGACCTACCGGATAAACCCATCGACCCAAGACCGAGTATCTCTACTGGGTTACGGATGCATGCGCTGGCCGACCGTCTCGAACAACAGTGCCAGAGACAGCAGCGACGATATAGACCAAGAAACTGTCAATAAGCTGGTCGATGTCGCCATTACCCACGGAGTAAATTATTTCGATACATCTCCCGCCTATTGCAAAGGCCGCTCGGAGCGGGCTACCGGAATCGCCCTCAGCCGCTATCCGAGAGACAAATATTTCATCGCCACGAAACTATCGAATTTCGCGCCCCCTCGACTTGGAGCCGAGAGGCTTCGATAGCCATGTATCACAATTCGTTCAAAGAACTACAAGTAAACTACATAGATTATTTGTTGCTGCATGGCGTAGGCATGGGGAACGGATTACAGGAATTCAACGCCCGTTACATTGATAACGGGGTCCTCGATTTCCTCCTCGCCGAACGACAAGCCGGACGAATACGGAACCTCGGATTTTCTTACCACGGAGACATCAAGGTATTCGACTATCTTCTTTCCCGCCAAGATGAATTCAAATGGGATTTCGTACAGATACAACTCAATTATGTCGATTGGAAGCATGCCAAAGAAGGAAACGAACGGAACACCAACGCCGAATATCTCTATGGAGAATTATCGAAACGGGGAATACCCGCCATTATCATGGAACCGTTATTAGGCGGCCGCCTGTCGAATGTACACGATCACATAGCCGCCAAACTGAAACAGAGGAAACCGGAATCGAGCGTGGCATCATGGGCATTCCGTTTTGCCGGCTCTTTTCCCGGTGTATTGACCGTACTGAGCGGCATGACTTACATGGAACACCTGCAAGATAATCTGCGCACGTTTTGTCCGCTCGACCCACTGAGCGACGCCGACAAAGAATTTCTGGAAGAGACGGCACAACAATTATTGCGTTACCCGACCATACCGTGCAACGACTGCAAATATTGCATGCCTTGTCCTTACGGACTGGATATTCCGGGTATTCTGCTGCATTTCAACAAATGTATAAACGAGGGAAACATGCCTTCATCGTCCCGAGATGCCAATTATAGCAAAGCCCGCCGGGCGTTTCTTGTCGGGTATGACCGAAGTGTTCCCAAACTGCGCCAAGCCAACCATTGTATCGGATGCAACCAATGCGTGCACCATTGTCCGCAAAACATTCATATCCCGGAAGAAATGCAACGCATCGACAAGTTTGTCGAAGACCTGAAACAAGGAAGAGAATTTTAAAGCCTCGTTATGGAATATAGAACATTAGGAAGAACCGGAATCCGGGTAAGTACCATCGCTCTTGGTTGCGAAGGGTTCATGCACAAAACCGCCGAAGAGGTCAAGGCCGATTTCGATTTCGCCATAGAAAACGGAATCAATTTCGTGGACATCTATTCTTCGAATCCCGACCTTAGAAGCCATATCGGATTTGCCTTAGAGGGAAGACGAGAAAATTTCGTCATACAAGGTCACCTATGTACCACATGGGAAAACGACCAATACCTGCGTACCCGTAACCCCCAAAAGACCATAGCCTCTTTCGAAGCGCTTTTGAAACAACTGCGCACCGATTATCTCGACATCGGTATGATACATTACGTGGATGCCGAAAAAGACTTTCACACGGTATTCGATCATGAAATCATCGAAATCGCGCAACGGTTGAAAGCCGAGGGAAAGATACGGGCCATCGGCATGAGCAGCCACAATCCGACCGTGGCGAGCATGGCGGTCAAAACGGGGCTGATAGATGTCGTTTTATTTTCCATCAATCCCTGTTACGACCTGCTTCCTCCCAACGAAGATGTCGACACACTGTGGGCAGAAGAAAGTTATACCAACGCTTTGCAGAATATAGACCCGGTTCGGGAACAATTCTATACCTTGTGCGAAAGGGAAGGCGTGGGTATCGACGTAATGAAAGTTTATGGCGGAGGCGACTTATTGAATAAAGAAAATTCCCCCTTCGGCCGGACCATGACACCCGTGCAAGCCATCGAATATGCACTGACGCGTCCGGGAGTGGCGGCCGTCATGGTAGGCTGCAAAAATAGGGAAGAAATCGCCGAGGCAGTCGCTTGGAGCTATGCCACTCCACAAGAACGCGACTATACCGCCGTAATGACCGGCTTGGAGAAATTCTCGTGGAAAGGTCATTGCATGTATTGCGGTCATTGTGCGCCCTGTACTTCAAAAAATAGATATTGCCGCCGTGAACAAATTTTATAACTTAACTGTTGCACAAGGAGAAATACCCGAAACCGTGCGAGAACACTACAAGGCACTCACACACCATGCCTCGGAATGTGTCGAATGCGGCGCATGCGAAGTCCGTTGCCCGTTCGGAGTTAAAATCATAGAGTCCATGCATCAGGCAGCTCAACGGTTCGGGTTCTAAACACAGTAATAAAAAATGACTACCGAAAAAAAACAAGAAATCATCAATCGGCTCTTTGCCGAACAATGTTCCTGCATTATTTGCAATAATCACGAAATACGCTTGTTTCACGAACGAGGCGTAAAAGATATTTACCGATTATTGAAAGAAGAACCGGATTTTCTCAACGGATCATTCATTGCCGACAAAGTCATAGGAAAGGCCGCAGCGGCCTTGATGATCTTGGGAGGCGTAAAAGAAGTGTTCGCCGGTGTCATCAGTCGGCCGGCACTCTCCTTGTTTCAATCTCACGGCATAGAACCCGAATACAAAATCGAGACAGAATACATTATCAACCGTACTCGAACCGGCTGGTGTCCGTTGGAGAGTCGTTGTAAAAATTTGGAAACTCCGGAAGATTGTCTCGCAGAGATAGACGATTTCATGAACACGATGAAGAATATATAAACGCATGAGGACAAAACTTTTACTTTTATTTTTTGCATTAGGAGAAATAACGGCATCGGCTCAAACCGACTCGTTGCCAAATATAACGAAAACCTCAAATGGAAAACTGATCGACCCGATACAAATCCATGAAGTGGTCGTTACCGGCACTCGCAATGAGACAGATATTCGTCATTTGCCTATGACTATTTCCGTCATAGACCGTAAACAAATCGAGCAGAGCATGCAACCGTCGATTCTCCCTATACTTACCCAACAAGTACCCGGACTATTCATCACAGCCAGAGGTATCATGGGTTACGGTGTATCGGGAGGTGCGGCCGGTGGCATGTCGTTACGGGGAATAGGCAGCGGATCGGGACGCTTGATGGTTCTCATCGACGGACACCCCCAATATATGGGACTAATGGGACACCCTATCGCCGATGCTTACCAATCGCTAATGGCCGAACGAGTGGAAGTCTTGCGCGGACCAGCCTCGGTATTGTACGGCTCGAACGCTATGGGTGGCGTTATCAACATCGTTACCCGCCAATTGCATGAGGAGGGAGTAAAACCAACCTCAACTTAGGATACGGTTCGTTCAACACTTTACAGAGCGAAGTCACGAACCGCATTCGAAAAAGGTGGATTTACCAGCCTGATAAGCGGTTCGTACAACCGAACCGACGGACATCGCCGAAATATGGGATTCGAGCAATACGGGGGATATGCCAAACTGGGTTATGAATTTTCTCCCTATTGGAATATCCGCGGCGACGTAAATGTCACCCACTTCAACGCTTCGCAACCGGGTGAGGTAACCGACCCGATGATCGACGCAGACCAAAGTATCACCCGCGGTATGACCTCGGTTGCCGTAGAAAACCGTTATGAACGCACATCGGGAGCTGTGAGCTTTTTCTACAACTGGGGAGACCATTGGATCAACGACGGTTATACCACCAACCCCGACGACAAGAATAACCCCAAACCATACCGGTTCGACTCGCACGACGATATGATGGGCATATCGTGGTATCAAAGCGCACAGCTTTTTACCGGCAACCGCCTGACTGCCGGAGTTGACTACTACCGCTTCGGTGGCAAAGCACAAAACCGTTACGTCGAAGGTGAACGAAACGGAGAACGTGAACACATCGTCGATAAAGTACAGCACGAAATAGCCGGTTATATCGATTTTCGGCAAGACATCAGCCATTGGCTCACCCTCGATGCCGGTATACGTATCGACCACCATTCACATATCGGTACGGAATGGATTCCACAAGCGGGATTATCGTTCCATTTACCCGGCTCCATCGAATTGAAAGCAAGTGCAGGCAAAGGATTTCGCTATCCTACCATACGGGAAATGTATATGTTCCCGCCCAAAAATCCCGACCTTCGCCCAGAGTCCATGTGGAATTACGAACTGGCCTTCGCCCAACGTTTACTCGACGGAAGATTGTCGTATGGTATCAATGTTTTTTATATCGACGGGAAAAATCTGATCGTCGCCGTACCTCGTGCGGGAGCGACACCCTTGAACATGAACACCGGGAAAATAGACAACACCGGAGTCGAAGTGGAAGCTGCTTACCGTATTCACCCCCATTGGTCGGTCGAAACCAATTACAGCTATCTGCACATGGACAATCCGGTACTCGGCGCACCCGAACATAAGTTCTATGCCGGAGCCATGTTCTCCAAAAATCGCTGGACTGTCTCCACCGGCCTCCAATATGTAGCCAATCTCTACACAAACGTAGACCATGTTCAAACCGAAGATTTCATACTATGGAACATCAACGGGTCGTTCAAAGTCACCGAATGGTTCGACATTTGGGCACGTGGAGAAAACCTCTTGGCACAACGATACGAAATAAATGCTGGATACCCCATGCCCAAAGCTACAATCATGGCCGGTATAAACGTAAAATTTTAATTTCTTTCATTCACACACATATATGAAAAAAGTACATCAATATCGCCCTATGCGCTTTCTTATCCGCCCTTATAGGGATAAGCTGTAACACCCGCGCACAAAATTCGGAAACTCAACTTTCCAAAAAGGACAATGAAACGCCCAAAGTATACATGTTCAAAGAGATTTCTTCCGAGAACTTAGTGAAAATATACGAAGCGTTGAACCGCAAAGCGACCGGAAAAGTCGCAGTAAAACTATCTACCGGAGAACCGGGTGGTCATAACTTCTTACAACCGGCTCTTATCAAAGACCTCGTACAGAAGGTGAACGGAACGATCGTCGAATGCAACACGGCCTACGGGGGTGGAAGAGCTGACACAGAAAGCCATCTGAAAGCTGCTGCCGACCACGGTTTCACGGCTATCGCCCCTGTCGACATCATGGATTCGGAAGGAGAAACAGCCCTACCCGTACACGGCGGTAAGCACCTTAAAGAGAATTATGTGGGGCCCATTACCCGAACTACGACTTTACCATAATCCTCTCTCACTTCAAAGGCCATGCTATGGGAGGATTCGGCGGAGCAATAAAAACATGTCCATCGGCATCGCTTCATCTACCGGAAAAGCATGGATACATTCTGCCGGGAAAACCAAAGGGAACCCGTGGGAAAACCTGCCTGCACAAGACGATTTCTTGGAGTCGATGGCCGAAGCCGCCAAATCGGTGGCTGAACATTGCGGTGAGAAAATCATTTATATAAGTGTAGCCAATAACCTATCTGTGGATTGCGACTGCGATGCCTCCCCCGAAGATCCGAAAATGGGCGACATAGGTATCCTCGCATCACTCGACCCGGTCGCTCTCGACAAGGCCTGTACCGATTTGGTGAGAGCATCGGAAGACCACGAAAAATCCACCTCATCGAACGTATTGATTCCCGGCACGGCATGCATACGTTGGAGTACGGGGAACAAATAGGTTTGGGCAGTCAAAAATACGAACTGGTAAAACTGGATTAATAACAATAAATAATAAACGACTATGCAAACAACCACGGCAAAACTCTATTCCTTAGAGTATAACAATGCGAGAACCTACGGTTTTTCCGCCCTGTTCATAGCGGGGAATATTCTTCTTCCCCAATTGTGTCATACGATTCATCTGGGTGGCCCCATGCTATTGCCCATCTATTTCTTCACGCTTATCGGAGCCTATAAATACGGGTGGCGCGTGGGGTTGCTCACGGCAGTACTCTCGCCCCTCATAAACTCCATGCTGTTCGGGATGCCTTTACCCGAAGTCCTACCCGCGATTCTCTCCAAATCGATATTGTTGGCCGCAGCCGCCGGATATGCCGCATATCGATTCGGGAAAATCTCTCTACTCATCTTAACGGGAGTCGTACTCTCCTATCAAGTAGCAGGGAGCCTTGTAGAATGGGCTATTGCAGGTAATTTTTTCACCGCCATACAAGATTTTCGAATAGGCATTCCCGGCATGCTTCTGCAAATATTCGGGGGCTATATCGTTTTAAAACTAATGACCAAATAATAGGACCAAACCTATTCGCATTTTGCGAGTAAAGGAAGAGGAAGTATGACGACAATACAGAGAGGAAAGCCCAATAAAGGGCGATTCTGAGAGAGGCAAGCGGTATTCCTTTTTTTCTGAATGAAATAAAGATCGATTTTTCACTTCTCCCCTGCCACGTCTCAGCATTACGGGGAATGACTGCGCAGGAGAGGAGAAAATTAAAGATATTAATTCAAATAGCTTCTAACCCTTTTGCTTAGAGTACTTCTGTATGCGTGGTCAGAAACTGTCATTTTTTTTAATGGGGTTGTGTCGATGTTTCGACACAACCCCATTTTCTATATTGAATTCTACCAAACAATAATATTCTGTCACAAAATTGTTCCCGATGATCGTTACGGTTCTGTCGTTTCCTCCGGAGTAATCGTTACCACATCGACACTGTTTTTATGCCCGTAGAAAGGACTCTGAGGTTTATAAGTAGTATTGGGCTCCCCGGTTCTGTCATTGATGTAATAAACGTTTTGAGCCGGGTTGCAATTATTGATTTCTATGGCTGCCGACCAACTGATGTTAATTCCACCGTCGCCAATATTCCCTATAAAACCTGATGATGACGAAATACTCGAATAACGTATATAGACATTTTCCGTCTGACAATCATCGAACGATACGCCTCGATCGCCTAACACTTGTCCGACAAGACCGCCGGCCTGATATCCCGTGAGATGTACATCTGTCGCAGAACAGTTTTTTAAAGCGGCGACTCTATTCCCGGCATTTCCTCCGCCTGAACCAATCCAACCAACCAGACCACCGAGATTTTGAGAAGGAGTGGCAGACGACTTAATCTGTATGTGCTGACGTGTACATTCTCGAACTTGCTGTTCATACTCCACTGATTACCTCCGGTATAACCGATACACCCTGCAAAATAAGAGAACTCTTTGCTGTGATCGACGGGTTCTCCGTCTACATCTTTTACCGGGAACTCCGCATGGGCAAGACCATTGATCGTTATATTTTCGAAAGTAAGGTTCTTCATGATACCGTCGAATTTTCCCCATACGCCGGTATATGCATTATATCTACCCAAAACAAATGAACCCAGCTTATACTCATAGACCGCCCCGAACTTCCCGCTCATGGAAAAATTGCGCAACGTGTGACCTTGTCCGTCGACCGTATATGTCCTACCGCTGGAACCGGGATAAATCGGGCTCCACTCGACACCGCTCATATCTATATCGTTGCAGATACGCAAAGTAAAACCGGGGGGTAGCCGTAAGCATATCGTCTATATGAGTAGGCAGCCAAGCAAACTCTTCTCTCGTATAGACCGAATAGGTATTGGTCTGTTCATCGTAAGCCGGTTGAGAAGGTGTGATTTCCTCCGGGTTCCACCATTCTTCGCCCTCGATCCATTCGTTCTTGAAACCTTCCTGAATATCTACATCTATCGTTCCGCCCACAGTCAACAGATTTCCCAAAATCGTAGTGAGATAATTCCTTTGTACGGGTATATTGGTTGTAAAATCTTTTGTAACGACCGGGGCTGTTCCTTTCAACATCTCCAAACTGAAATGTATGGCACGTTGCTCGTCGCCGGTAATGAGATAGTCGACTACCAACGTACGGTTATTCGCAGTAGCATCATATCCCCCTTCATAAAATTTATCACCTGTTTCATCTTGCATAATCGCTGCGGTATAAACCTTCGAACTTTCGGCATCGGCACTACCGACAGCCTCGCCGGTAACGGCATTTAAAGCAGAGAATCGTACACAATCGTGATAAGCGACCTTGAAATTATCGGGCATCTCCATGCCTTCGGATGCCCAATCGGTGGTAATCACACGAAGTTTCGCAAACGGGCGTTTCAAAGTCATGGTTTCACCGAACGTTTGTGTCACCGAGATATTTTTCATAAAGAAATAGGCATCTCTACTCGTCGTTCAATTGAGCATCAAGCCCATCTTTTATCGAAATATCGGTAAAATCGGACGTGTTATAATGCAAATCGGACGTTTCTCCTTGTTTTACAAAATCGGCCCACGCTACAAATTTGTAGGTATTGTTCGGCGTAAGACGAAATTCGAAGGAAACAGGTCCATAGGTATCGACTACCTGAGTCTGGGGTGCAACGAGCAATGTCGCACCATCTTCGGAATAAACAGCCACCTGATAACGAAGATCGTACTTACTCCAATCTACGTTTGTCACTCCTCCTTGTGCACTATTCGTACCGGTCACCGCACGTGTCACCTGCAAGGCTTCGGGAGCTTCGAACATGATACGCACTGCGTCGCCGTTCGGGTTCGCCCCGGGTTCGTCCAATTCATTGGAACAGCCTGTCATCAGTCCCAACAAAGCCATTCCCGCTAAAAAATAATAACTCTTTTTCATGATGAAATAATATAAAATGGTTAAAAATATATTCTCAATCGGGTATCACCACAACATGTTCATTATCGAAATCATCGTCAATACCGATATCGCCGCTTCCTATGGTCTTTGTCAAAAAACGGCCCCTTAATAACGGTCTCTCTATTGCGATAAAGAGGTACGTCGATATTCTGGTAATGATTTATTTCTTTCCCATTTCCATCGTATACAAAGACATCTACCAGCACGTGGTCTTCCCGACGATCCGAAGCAAGCACATAATCATAAGCCAAAAGAAGCGTTCCATCATCGGTCAGTGTCGTGGGAGCGGTTTCCATTGTACGAGTCTCGACAAAAGCATTGGGCATTTCTGTTCCCACATTATATCCGACACTGACATATTGCTTGTATATGATTTTAATATGCAAATCGTCCACAGCACTCCTTTTCTTTCTAAACTCTTGTAAATCGGTAGCCCATAACCGAAAACGGCCAGAGGCTCGCTCCATATATACCGAAACCATACGACCATCGACAGCTGCCCCAGAAGCCTCATTTCCCGACAACCTAACCGGACCTGCTTTATCATCTCGGCTCGAATCGACTATAAAATCACAATTCCCGGCAGCCGAATTTTTATGATGATTATCCAACGGTTTATGAGATACATTCGCCCTAACGGCATCGAGTTTATCGGTACTGAAATGCCAGTCGGCAGGCTCTTCCTTCGGCACATAATCGGCCCATGCCAACATTTTATAAATTCCATCTGCCAAACAGAAATACAATGTATCTTGCGGAGCGTCTGTCAATCTTTCTACCGATATTTCACGGCGTTCTACCAGATTGCCTTTATTCACATCGTCCGTCGCCCCCGGCATTTTATACAGCTCGACAACAAAGCGCAAACACAATCGCCCATCGGCTGTGTAATTTCCCGAAAGGACAGGTTCTAAATCATTTATCGAAGATTCACCCTCAGTATCATACGTCAATTCTTTATAATACACAGGAGGTGTACGATCGGCATTCAGTTCCACCATTACCCATGTTTTCTCCGACTCGGGATATTGATGGATCGTTTTGTCACATGCCGTTACGAATAACGACACAATGCAAACAAACGCTATGATATGAAAACCGTACTCTTTCATCTCTATTCCTATCTGTTTTTCTTATTCCTACGAGCGAAAGACCATTTATACGACAGATTTACTCCTGCACGCGTAACTCCCCAATAGACATCGGAACCGGATTTAAATAAAGCGCCATTTCTGCGATTACGATAGGCATCATAATCGTACTCGGCAAAACCGACTCCTATGTTAAACTCTATTCCCCACCGATTGTCCTTTCCCCATGAAAAGGCATATCCATAGCTCAGCCCCATACCCCAAAGCGCATGGTTAGGATCTTGATAACGCGCCTTATCGTTTATGGCGACATTGAACCCCGCCACATGAGTATGCAACCCTATGAAATGACCATTCATAACCGCTCCCGGCCACCACCGTACTTCGGGTTGAACCGCCAGCAAACGCAACTTACGAGTCGATGTAATATCGTAAGGCGAATACCATACCGGAAGGTCTATCGACCAGTGAGGCCACAGCTCGGCCTCAAAACCGAGATTGGCGGTCAGCGCAGCGACAAACAACAAATTGGTCTTAACGGCAATCACTCTTCTTCGATTTTCTGCCGTATTCATCGGAAACGAAGATACCGGTTCCCTTACAGGCAACGAATAGTCGAAAGATAACCTCTCGACATTTACCGGAATACGTTCAGGCCGTTCATGGCATACGATAGCCATACGTGCATTGCGGAACGGAGGGAATATATCGCGAATAATTCTATGCCATGTATAGCCCTTGTCGAGAGCGATAATCTGCGACTTTCTCCGTTCATTGTCTTTCTCTTTCCCCAAAATATCGAGAACTTTTTCTTTATTGGGAATCTTTGCCCCATTCTTCAATGCAAGTTCAAAAGAGTACCAATCTTCCCACAGATTTTCCACCCTCATCAAATCCTTCGGAAATCCTGTTTCTTTCGATAAATATTTCGCCAACGCTTGCGAACGATACTCCCCCAACTTATGGTTCCATTTAGAAGGCCCCTCGGGAGAAGCGCTTCCTCCGATCCAAAGATAGGCTATACGTACCGAAGCGTCTTTTTTTTGTACTCGGCTCAACACTTCGACGATACTATCCAATTGTTTATTAGGAAACAAATCGTATTTATTCACTTTAAATATAACCGGTATAATAGAAGAATGCGCATGATAAAAAACCGAATCTATTTTCCCCTCGGGTAAAAAAACGACATAATCCGGGTAACTCTTAGAAAATGAAAATATAGGGGACTTGGATTCTTGAGCTTGAACCAAGCTCACAAGCAATATCCCCAAAAAAGATTAGCAATATTCCCCTTTTATGTGATTACACTTATTCACTCCGTGATTTTATTTAATATTAAAAATCAAAAGATTTTTTTGCGGTCCCTCTTATGTTAATTATTCTGAATGCAAAGATAATTTACCACTCAGAAATTACATAGATTAAACAAAATCTGTTAAATTATAATTTTATATTAACACATATAGCTAATAATCAAACACCTACAAAACATGTCTCTTGTATAAAAAAAAAAGCCACAGCAAAACTGTGGCTTTTAAGTGTTTATAAACATTAGAAATTGTTTCAGAACATCAACTTTGCTCCGGCAAAATAGCTACGAGGCATAGAGGAGCCATAAATATAACCCGAATCTCTTTCCTTTCCCTGATCGAAATCTCTTTGATAAGCGTTAAAAATATTCTGAACGCCAGCATTCAGTTGCAGAGTAATGAATTTATACAACGAAAAATCATAAGATATTTTCAGGTTCATATCAAAGAAGTCGGGAGTAGTTACAGCCATATCTTTCGGTATGTAACCTTTCATGTGCTGAACGATCATAGAACCGGTATAAGTTCCCGAAAGAGCTATGTTCAAAGGTTTTACCGGAGAATATGTGGCCGTAAAATAACCATACCAATCGGGGGTACGGAATATTCGCTTTTCTGCCGGAACAGAACTATCTTTACTCCATTTTTCAGGCCTTGTATAATGACTTTTCTGCCAAGTCACACCTGCTTGTAACTGCACCAAAGAAAGATAGGCTACCTTGCCTTCGACCGTCACCCCTGCAACCTCCGCACCCTGTCCGTTACGTCGTTCTTTTATCACCGCATTGTGTTCTTCGTCTTTCCCTATCTCTTCAAGAACAAAAACATGATTCAATCGAGTATAAAAACCTTCCAACAACAGGTTACATTGAAAAGCCCCCGAAACGACGATACATATCGGCCGAAAGACTTACACTGTGGGATTTTTCTTCCCTCAAATTCTCAGCTTGTCTTATCATCGTAGCTTCTCCACCTACCGCAGCAACATGCAAATCTTCATCATACGTTTGGGGAGCCCGAAACCCGGAAGAATAACTTAAACGCAAATTCACATCTCTAACAGGATTGAAACGCAAGTTGGCTCTCGGACTGAAAATGACATGATCTATCAGATTATGTTTATCCAACCGTCCTCCAACAAGGATACTCCAACGATCGTTCTTCCATTCGTTTTGCAAAAAAGCACTCTCGGTATGTACCTCTTGACGAGTCTTGCGATTATACCCTTTCATCTCATCTCGCAAATTATCATAATTATATTCGATACCGGCTGTTAAATCGGCAGGCATAAACAAACATTTATCGAAACTGTATATGTATTGAGTACCTGCCACGACAGTCAAGTCCTCCGTTTCGCCGTATGCGTTAAGATTTTGTTCCGTTCCGTAATAACTGTCCCTGCCGATATGCTGAGCCGAAGCATATACATTAACCCGATGTTTTTCATCGGGAGTAAACAGGCTATAATTCAAACCTCCTCCGTCGATAGAATGATTCAACTGCTCCGCTATATCGGCTTCGTGCGGCGGACGGTTCAGGCGATCGCCACCTCGTCGATATTCACTGATATGATGATATTCAAACGTTAGTTTGGAATAATTGCTGGTTCTCAAATAAGAGCGAAAGCCCAATGTCTGAGCCTTTAATTCGGGCAACTCTGTGAACCCGTCGTTATCGTGGTCGTAACCGCTTCGCTGACGATTCTGCCCGAAAATGTAAATACCGGCTTTATTATTGTCGGTTACGAGCGAAGCATTCAGCGAAGTGCTATTGTCGAAGTCGCCGCTTCCACCAATAGAAGTGATACTGTGCGCTATCGAACCGCTATTACGCAACGGTTCCTTCGTAATAATATTGATTGTCCCCGCTATTGCCGAAGCTCCGAATAATGCAGAACCTCCTCCCCGCATCACTTCCACTCGCTCTATCATATTGGCCGGAATCTGTTCCAACCCATATACACCGACAATGCGCTGAATATGGGACGAGAATCCATCAATATCTGTGTATACGGACCGTCGAGCCCATTTATACGTACTTGTTGAAAACCGCAGTTTTGACAATCGTTCTCGACCCTGACACCCGGCTGAAAATTAAGGCCTTGTGCCAAAGAGTTGGAGTTGGTATTTTCAAACGTCTTTATATTCAAAACATTGACCAAAGTCGGCGCTAATTGGCGTGTGGTTTCACTACGATTGGCAGAAACGACAACCCCGTCTAAAACAACGGCATCCTCTTCGATTTCAAAATCGATTTCCAAAGTCGTCCCCCTCCTCAGCGAAACCTTACGACGCTCTGTCTTATATCCTACGGAAGAGGTTTCGAGAAAGAAATCTCCCTCCGGCAAATTTTTCAAAAAATAGTGACCCGATGCATCGGTCATTACACCGATAGTCGTACCTTTCAAAACAACTGAAATATACGGTAAATGTTCTCGTGTGTTCTTATCCAATACATGACCGACAATATTGATGTCCAAAGATTTCGATACGGCAGTTTCGGCACATAACTGCCCGGCACACCACAGGCATACCCATAATAATATATAATTCTTCATTTTTCGATTCTAAATAATAAAATACAATCTGTTGTCCCTACCTTGAAATAAGATAAGGACAACAACTCTTTTCTCCTAAATATATCATATTACAGAACCAAAACGGGCGGAGCTCGCAAACCATGAGCGCCCCATTTCTCGGAAATGAGACAGAAATATCTGGACTGGAAAAACAACCGGCTGCAATAAGAAAACAAAATCACCGATACAAAAGCCCACATCGACGGATTCTCCGTCTCGATACTGGACAACATGTGTATCAACTGAAACTCAGCCGTTGTATGTCCGTGTTCCGTTCCCGGTTTATACGGGTGAGAATGGACAATCGTCACTCCATTGACTACATGCGAGTGTGTGAACAGCGAAATACAGCCTATGTACGAAATGAATAGTACAGGCAGAAAATATCTCGCTATTTTATGGAGCAACTGTTTCAAAGGTATTTCTATTAAAAATACAAATTTAAGATTTTTTATCGATTCCGCAAAAATTACAAAACAAACACCGTCATCATTTATTTCAAAACTACGATAATTCCCAATCAAGCCTTTCTTCGCATGGCTACTATTCGGTCAAAGCGTTTCTGAGAAGGAGTCCCGACAACAAGTTCTTTCGGTTCAAATTTTTTATCGAACTCAATAGCCTGAGATTCATCTATATTATATACAGGATTTTCAATATAACGTCCTCTTGCATCGGATAATGCGTTTTCATATAACTCGCACACATGCAACGCATCGGCATACATGTCGTCTGCTGTCCGTATTCCTAAGGTCTCGGCAGGCACAAATCCCCTTCGCAAATAGTAGTCGGGCTCCCCGCATAATAAGATTGCACGAAAGCCCATACATTTGGCTAAATTTCGAGTATGGTCGATCAATCTTTTCCCGATACCCATGTTCTGATATTCCGGCAACACCGAAATAGGCCCCAAAGATAAAACCTCGTATTCTTTTCCGGTATCGGCTTGAATGACCGATTTCAAAAAGACTATATTCCCAACGATCTTATCATCGAATACGGCAACAAAATCCAACTGCGGTACAAACGCCCGACTATACCGCATGATATGAATCAAATAATGTTCGTAACACCCGGGAGAATAACGATTCCAAAAAGCCTCCCGAACTACATTTTCTGTTTCGGGATAGTCCGAGAAACGTTCATTTCTAAGTTCTATTTCCATACAGACTTCTCTTTCCACTCATTTTTCACAAAAATACAAAATGCTTCATATAAAATAGATTTTATCGTTTACAACGATCGGAATTTATACTCAATTTACGGTTCGTTCGTCTGATATACCAAATACAAATCAGCAACGAAACAAATGTCGAAATAGGAGGAGCAAATCCCATCAGATGCAATGATGCCGAGTCTATCTGTCCGAACAGATAAGATAACGGGACACGAAAAACGAAAGTCGCTATTATACTATGAATCATAGGGAATAACGAATTTCCTTGCCCACTGAAATAAGAATTGATACAAAACACGAAACTGACGATAATACAGTCGATACTATATCCACGCAAGTATTCGGAAGCCATCGCAATTACAGCCGAATCCTTTGTAAAGATTCCGGTTAGCGTATCGGGCAAAAACTGAGAATAAACGCAGACCGATACCCCGAATATCAATGCCATACCAATTCCCGAATAAAGACAGCGTTTCATTCGCAACAACAATCCCGCCCCATAATTCTGAGCCGTCATCGTAGCTACTGCCGACGATATGGCCATCGGGGCAACATGGCAAATACGATAATTTTCTCGACGACTCCCAATGCTGCCGAAGCAATAACACCCATTTGATTGACAATAACGGTTATCAATAAAAATGATACATTCACCAAAGCATCCTGTAAAGCGATAGGCGCTCCCAACACAAAAATCCGGCGAGAAAGAATCGGGCTTAATCGAATATCCCGACGGGAAAAAAGGGAAATGAAATCCTCGTTTATGGAGGAACCAGAGTGCCGTTAAAAAACTAATGCCTTGCGAAGATGCCGTGGCAATCGCTGCTCCTGCCGCTCTCAAATGACAAAAACCGACAAGAACGACATCAAGCACGATATTGATAACACAAGCCAAAGCGACAAAATAAAGCGGAGTTTTCGAATCGCCCAATCCTCGAAGAATCCCACATACAACGTTATATCCCATGATAAACGGAATGCCTATCGAACAAATCAGTAAATAATGTTTTGCATCACGCATGGCCTCGACCGGCGTGTGCATGAGAACGGCAATATAATTATGAAAAACAACCATAATCAACGTCAAAAACAAACCGACCGAAGCAAATAGGCAAATGGACGTACCGATAGAAGTCGCGACATCGCGATAATTTTTCGCACCCGTTGCCATAGCTATAACGACAGTAGTACCGGTGGTCAGTCCTAAAATAATCCCTGTAATCGTCTGCATAACCTGACTACCAATGGCAACGGCAGCGACACTGGCGGCATCGTCGAACCACCCTACTACAAACAGATCGGCTCCGCCATAAAGAGCTTGAAGCAGATTCGCAATCAAAAAAGGAACGGCAAATTGAAGTAGCGTTTTGAGTACACTCCCTTTCGTCAAATCCAATTCTTTCATAAAACCACTTTTAAGAAAAAGCCGGACAAGAGAATGATTTTCACCATTCATCTTATCCGGCATTACAACTATCATTATAATACCCTCCGATGAGGATTTTCCTTATTTTTCGGGTGCAAAGATGGGTCTAAATTCGCTACGAACCAAATTCTTTTATAAAAATTCCGAATCGTCCTTTATTTTCCCACAGCTTCGGGAAGTACGACGAATGTATATCCTTTTCTCTGCAATGCACGAATAAGCCGTTCGAGATAGCGCTCATAAAACTTATCGGTACGTTTTTCATCGGTTCCTAAATGAAACAACATAATATGACCATTCAATCCATTGCGTTTTTCGACCTCCATTACCCTATCGTATATAGACTCGCTACTACGATAATTCTTCATATCGGGAGTCGTATAGTCGGCATTGGTCCATGTGCCGGGAGTAAAATTCACAAGCCTTAACCCCAATCCTCTCGCCCAAGCTGAAATCTTCTCATTATAATATTCATAAGGAGGAATGAACAGATTGGATCGCGATACATCTATACCAGATTTGCGCATACGAGCATATACATCTAACATGTCTTGCTCGAACTGTGCTTGACTTACCAAAGTAGAGTCCCGATTTTCCCAAGCACAATATAACAGATGCGCATCGCCGTGAGCCCCTACATAGTGTCCGGCATTGCACAAAGTCTGTATAGTTTCGGGGAAACGCTCATAAAATTCGCCGGTGAAGAAAAAAATGAACCTTTCACATCACATTTTCCCAAAACTTCTAAAATATGCCGAGCGCCATCGCTCTTATCAGCAGCCGTAAAAACAAGCGAAATTTGTTTCTTCTCGGCATCGGTACGGACGATTCCTCCATAAGTATACCCGTTTCTATCCAATCCGCAAGATTTCATACCCTCCTTTTGCAGAGATGACAGCAAATAACTGAGGCTGGCCGTTCCGTCCATCGTAGGTTCATTCGTAGAGTAATCTTGTATATCGTCATGATATACTATCTCTGATTGAAAACGGGCATAAGGATCTCTTCTCGCCAAACGAACGCCTCTCAAACTATCGAAGATGGACGAATATACGGGGCCATCGACCAATCCACCGACCGTTGTACCAACACCCAAAGCGATTAACGGTGTATGCGGATCGATGGGATAATCGCCCCATAAATGTAACTCGGTAATCATACTCGTACCCCACGGATTGCACCCGAATAACCAATCGATCAACGAAGACTCCATCTCCCGATATCGGTTGTCACCTGTCAATTCACGATAAAGGCGGCATTGTGTAGCCATAGCGACTGTCAAATTATTGGAACACCATATTGCCGGGACTCCATTCAAAAAGGATTTCCCTGCGCCCGTTCATAAACTCGTTCGATACCACTACGCAGATTGCGTCCAAACTCCTTACTTATGCGCGAATCGCTCACACTCGCCAAATGATAATGCCCTAAATTGATAAAGGATACCATTGATAGTGACGAGCACTATCGGCTCCCATCCACGGTGTAACCGGTTCGAATCTTCCATATTCGACAGCTTCTTGTAAAAAGAGGTTTCTCCCGTAGATACATATAATTGAACGGCTGCCAATTCCATGTCGTCAGTCCAGTTACACTCCTCATAAATGTATGGAGAAACGACCGAAGCTGTTTGGCAAACTCCGGGATTATTCGCTCCATGCCAATAAGCCTCACGAGCTTTAACAAGCAAAGTATCGGCCATATCGGGATAAAAATCTTTCAATATCTCGGCTCCCAATGCGAAGCAAGATGCATATTTTCCAGCCGTACTGGCAACACCAGTCGTTGCATTGGAGAACTCACCTCGCACCTGAGGCTTTCCCGAACAATAATAAACAGGACGTCCCGTACCTTTCCCCAACCATAATCTATATGGTCTTGCGAGGGTAACTTAAAGCCTTTGTGATCTCGGTCGTCGGCAATTTGATTGTACATTTCGCCTTTCGAGGGATTCATACGATTAAGCCAATCCAACCCCCATTTAATCTCATCGACAATATCGGGAATGCCGTTTGCTCCGGGTAAACCGTATGCATCATACGCATCTCCATAGACCTCCGGATTTTTCAAATAGGCAAACATCATTTGATAGGTAGCATTAGCCGATGTGGTGACATATTGTAACTGGTCGCTCGCATCATGCCAACCACCCCGAACGTCGATTCGTTCGCCATTTCTCGTCGGGTGATAAACGATATATCCATCGTGAATATGGCAACTGTCCCGTTCGAACGGATTAAAACCGCAACGTTGCTGTCGCATATACCGCAAGATGAAATCGGCGGTTTCATCATATATCCGATTACCTATGACAAACCGAGGAGACATAGTTTCCCCTACTCTTAACACATAAGTTCCCTCTGTTTTAAAATCGCTGAAATCGAGACGATAAACAGACTGCATACGTCCCCATGTATTCGCCTTTTTCGGATTATCAAACCGCTTCACAATCTCCCCGGTAAACACCTCGACAAGTACATATTCTTCCACAGCAGCTTTTCCTTCGCTCATAAATACCGCTACCTTAGGAGATTCGGGCAAATAACCTAATTGATTGATACGAATCCATTCGCCCGCAGACACAGATGAAAGAAGAGAAACAAGCCCTATTATGATACCGGAAATACTGTACTTCATACACCTTATGATTTTGTGGATCCGGGGGTCTGTTTCCTTATCAGGAACAATAAACCTATGAATGTGAACAGAGCATTCAATATCAGTAATTCATAACTGAACGAATACCCTCCGAACCAAGCCTGAGAATTTCGATCTAATATAAAGCATAGAATAGGTGAAAGTATGGCAACCAATGGTATGTACTTGTCTTTTACCTGCTTCTTTACAAATATACCAAAAGCAAATAACCCCAATATAGGACCATAGGTATAACTGGCTAAAATATAAACGGCATCGATGACACTCGTATTATTGAGCAAGTTAAAAACAAAAATCACAATACCCATGACCACGGCCATACCCACATGCACTCGCTTACGGAGCCTGACAACTTGATCTTCGCTTTTACCTTTCACTCCCAGAATATCGACTGTAAACGAAGTCGTCAAAGCGGTCAAAGCCGAGCCTGCCGCCGAATATGCCGAAGATATAAGTCCGACGACAAACAAAATTCCGACAATTACAGGAAAATATCCTTGTGTCGCAATCATAGGAAACAATTCGTCACTCTTTTGTGGAGCTTGAATGCCGTTTATCTCGGCATATACATACAAAAGAACGCCCAGCATCAAAAACAGGGATATTACGAAAAACTGCGAAATACCGCTAGTTATCATATTTTTTTGAGAATCCTTGAAGTTCTTGCAACTCAAATTTCGTTGTATCATGTCTTGGTCGAGACCATTCATGGCAATCATCGTAAAGACCCCTGCCAAGAATTGTTTAAAAAAGAAATATCGCTTGTCGTTCACATCATCAAAATAGAACATGCGCGACATATCCGATTGGTTTATCGTCTGCCATAAACCGCCAAAGTCCAAATGCAAATCGGTAGCGATATAATAAATACACAATATGACAGAAACAATGAGACACACGGTTTTCAACGTATCGGTCCAAATCAATGACTTTACTCCACCTCGAAAGGTATAAAGCCAAACTAATCCTACTGTAAAAATTACATTTAAAAGAAATGGTAACTTCATCGGCCCGAAAACGAGTAACTGCAAAACCACACAGACCAAAAACAATCTTACCGCAGCACCGAGCATCTTGGATATGAAGAAAAACCAAGCTCCCGTACGATAGGAAGACATGCCGAACCGGTTCTCCAAATACTCATAAATGGAAACTAAGTTCATTTTATAAAATAGCGGAACCAGCACATAAGCAATCAGTATCTGTCCGACCACGAAACCTAAAACCATTTGTAAATAGGAAAAGCCGCTGGCCGCAACCATACCCGGAACCGAAATGAATGTTACGCCTGAAATCATAGAGCCAATCATGGCAAAAGCTACAACATACCAAGGAGATTTACGATTACCCACAAAAAAGCCCTGGTTATCGGCTCTATGTCCTACTATATAGGAAATACCGAACAACACAATGAAATAAGCAAAAATGGCGATCAAGACAACAGCAGGTGTCATTTGTTTTTATTAAATTTAATGGTTATTACTCTTCATATAATAAATAAGGACGACGTTGCTCTCTGAATTTTCTACGTCATCATGCCACATAGCCTTTATTTCTTCGGACGATTTCCCCGCCTTTATCATTTCACGTACATAATCCACACCTATCAATTTCTCGAAAAACGGGCGAAAGAAATGATCTCCTAAATTAAGGTTGCGATAAGCATCTATCACATAATCGAAATTAATACCCTTTTCCCATATTTCTTCATTGGATAATCGAGTCAAATCCACACCGTAACATTTCTTATTCAACAAAGGAGGATTTTTCGCTCCCGGCACACTACGAGGAGTAAAAGAGAACGTATAACCTACCATGTTGGGATGTCCATAAATTTGAAACGGCCAATCGGTTCCCCGGCCCAAACTTACCGGAGTCGCCTCGAAATAACAAGTCGACGGATAAAGATATATCGATTTCATATTCGGCAAATTAGGAGAAGGAGGAATGGGAAGTTCATACATAGTTCGATGTGTATAATTTTTTTACACGGTATTACAGTCAAATCACAAATGCGACCATCGGAGAGCCAACGCTCCCCGTTTACCATACGAGCCAATTCTCCCAAAGTCATACCGTGCACTACCGGTATAGGCAACCAACCTACTCCTGATTTATATTTCATATCAAGAATAGGCCCGTCGATATAATGACCGTTAGGATTCGGACGATCCAAAACAATCACCATACGACCATGTTCGGCACATGCATCCATCAACTTAACCATTGAAATATAGTAGGTATAAAACCGTAGTCCCACATCTTGAATATCGACTACCAGAACATCGAACATACGCATAGATTCGTCCGACGGACGTCCTGATTTTCCATCATACAGCGAACTTATTTTTATTCCTGTCTTAGGATCGATCGACCCCGACACATGCTCTCCGGCATCGGCATTTCCTCGAAACCCATGCTCGGGAGAGAAGATAGTTACCACATTCAAACCCTCTCCGACCAGAACATCTACTAAATGTCTATTACCAATCATACCCGTATGATTGGAAAAAACGGCTACTCGTTTTCCTTCCAAAAGAGGATAATATTCAGCCGTTCTTTCAGCCCCTACGATAACACGGTTTTCCTCGGCTTGAACAATAGAAATACTACAAATGAACAATAAAAATAAGATTTGCTTTCCCATGGCATTTATCCGTCTCATAGCACTATATTTCACAATTTATTTGTAAATGTAAACACATTTTCAGAACAAGACAACCCGTATAAAAAATATTTAATAGATTTTATAAACTATATAGAAAGTCGTTCCCTTTTAAATTATAATATTATATATTTGTCTAAGAAAAATCAATATGATACAAACACCCATTTTCAATGATTAAGTATACCCAACAATCATTTCATAAGAATTACAAGTTCATGTTTACCTCCATATATAATCGTATTCTAAACTATTGCAACTCGGTCTATAAATCTCCATCTTCCAAAACCGTAAAAAAGATGAAAGAGGAGTCTGCAAGATGGTTTATCGATTTATTGCAACAACGTTATTCAACGGGAACAAGCGACTCACCATGCATTCATACAGGGAACAAATGCGTAATCATAATGGTAGACAATACCATTTACAATCCGGGATTGGCAGACAAGCTACGGGGAATATTGTCTATTTACTCCTTATGCAAGGAAAAACACATCGACTTCAAAATCAACTGGACCTATCCGTTCGAATTGACCGAATACTTGCTCCCCAATAAAATTAACTGGATTATAGAACAAGAAAAAAATCAAATACTCTCTATCCGACTCTAAAATCGTAGTCATCGACACATTGCCTAATATTCATGCTGCCCGACAAAGTATCATCGATAAAAAAAATATTCGACGATACCGTTCTAAACTCTCAATATCTACAATATCACATCTACACCAACAGCATCATACATACCCAAGCGTTTCCAAACTTATTCAGAGAACTTTTCACACCCTCCGAAAAACTACAATCGCTCATTGATTTACATCACAAAAACATCGGGGGAAAATATGTGGCCGCTTCCTTCCGATTCCTCGAATTACTCGGTGATTTCAAAGACTCGGAGGGGTATGGACGAAACGCTTCCTCCCAGAGAACAGGAGTTACTAATAGAACAATGCTATATCGAATTAAAAAATTCATAGATACTTTACCCGAATTTTACAAAATATTAGTAACCTCCGACAGTGAACGTTTCCTTACAAAAAGCGAGTACACTACCCCGCACCTATATTATACCCGGAAAAAGTGATTCACATCAGATATAAAACGACCGATACTTCGGCCTATATGAAAACTTTCCTCGATATGTTCCTATTGAGCGGTGCTGAAAGTCTTGTTCTCTTTAAGACCGGTAAAATGTACAATAGCGGGTTTCCTCGCTTAGCTTCCCAAATTGGTAACAAACCTTTCAAAATACACGAGTTCTAACAGCATATATATCAAATCGAAAGGCGTCGAAATTGCCATAAGTCCGGTAATCGTACTATTCCTCTCTGCTCTCGTTCCCGAGGGGCTTAGCACTTCTCTCCTGTTCAGCATTCCGGTACAGGGGCGAGCTCTCAGGGACGGGAGTTTCTGAGGGGTGGGGTTTAATCCACTGTGCAAATCCAAGATATTTTTGTCTTAGAAACTTTGGCTTGTATCAACCCCTCCGTCCTTTGGACAGCTCCCCATATTTTGTTACGGGACACGGTAAAGGGGAGGGTAATACTTTCTTATATATCGTGTTTGTCCTTCTCTCCTGTTCGGCATTCCGGTACAGGGGAGAGGGGTAATCATGGAAACGATGTGACTTTGGGGGCGTTCATGTGTCTCTCCTGCCTTGCCTCGTTGTGAGTCCTATATACAAAAAGAGAGAAAGCCGAAGGGGTTCTCCCTCTCCGGCTCTCTCTCCTATAAGTTGGCGGCTACCTACTCTCCCACTTGCGCAGTACCATCGGCGTGGCGGGGCTTAACTTCTCTGTTCGGAATGGGTAGAGGTGGATCCCCCGCGCTGTAACCGCCTGAATGTCGCGATCCTTGACGAAAAAAAAGAGTCTCTCGCAATCTCTGCCTCCCTTATCTACCCTCGACGTCTCGCACTTCCGAAAGTTTCGGGCTATTAGTACCGCTCGGCTGTGACATTGCTGCCTGTACACCTGCGGCCTATCTACGTCATCGTCTTTGACGTCCCTATATGGAAATCTTATCTTGGAGTGGGCTTCGCACTTAGATGCTTTCAGCGCTTATCCCTTCCAGACTTAGCTACTCGGCTGTGCTCCTGGCGGAACAACCGATGCACCAGGGGTCTGTCCAACACGGTCCTCTCGTACTAGTGTCGGATCTCCGCAAATTTCCTGCGCCCACAACAGATAGAGACCGAACTGTCTCACGACGTTCTGAACCCAGCTCGCGTGCCACTTTAATGGGCGAACAGCCCAACCCTTTGGGACCTTCTCCAGCCCCAGGATGGCGACGAGCCGACATCGAGGTGCCAAACCACTCCGTCGATATGAGCTCTTGGGAGGGATCAGCCTGTTATCCCCGGGTACCTTTTTATCCTTTGAGCGATGGCCCTTCCATGCGGAACCACCGGATCACTATGCTCTAGTTTCCTACCTGATCGACTTGTGGGTCTCTCAGTCAAGCACCCTTGTGCCATTACACTCTCCGACCGGTTACCAATCGGTCTGAGGGTACCTTTAGAAGCCTCCGTTACGCTTTTGGAGGCGACCACCCCAGTCAAACTACCCACCAAACAGTGTCCTCGCTACAGCGAGTTAGCGCTCAAACATTCGAAGGTCCGTATTTCAACAGCGGCTCCTCGACGACTGGCGTCGCCGACTCGTAGCCTCCGGACTATCCTACACATCAAATGCCCAAACGCAATGCTAAGTTGCAGTAAAGGTTCACGGGGTCTTTTCGTCCCGTTGCGGGTAATCGGCATCTTCACCGATACTACAATTTCACCGAAGTCACGGTTGAGACAGTGTCCAGATCATTACACCATTCGTGCAGGTCGGAACTTACCCGACAAGGAATTTCGCTACCTTAGGACCGTTATAGTTACGGCCGCCGTTTACCGGGGCTTCAATTCAAGCCTTCTCTTGCGATTAGCTCTCCTCTTAACCTTCCGGCACCGGGCAGGTGTCAGGCTGTATACTTCATCTTGAAATTTTGCACAGCCCTGTGTTTTTGTTAAACAGTTGCTGGACCTATTCTCTGCGCCCCATCTTACTGGGGACCCTTTTTCCCGAGGTTACAGGGTCAATTTGCCTAGTTCCTTAACCGTGAGTCTTTCGAGCGCCTTGGTATATTCTACCCGACTACGTGTGTCCGTTTGGGGTACGGGTGGATATAGAATATGCTTAGCGGATTTTCTTGGGAGCCTGATTACCACCGCTATTCGATTGCCCGGGGCTCTCGATACTGTCAGCTTCGGCACGCCAGGCGGATTTGCCTGCCCGGCGTTTACCTACTTCCTTTAACCTGCGCTTCCGTCGGCAGGCGGGTGTGTCACTTCTCCGTCTCCACATCGCTCCTATATCCAGTAACGGAATCTTTACCGTTTCTTCCATCGGCTACGCCGTTCGGCTGCGCCTTAGGGCCCGACTTACCCCTGATCCGATTAGCGTTGATCAGGAATCCTTAGTCTTATGGCGAGGGGGTGCTCCAGTCGTCCTCGAGGACGGCCTTCGTCGCCGCCGGAATGCTCCCCTACCATGTCTTACGACATCCACAGCTTCGGTAAAGGGCTTATGCCCGATTATTATCCATGCAAAACTCCTCGACTAGTGAGCTGTTACGCACTCTTTTAAATGAATGGCTGCTTCCAAGCCAACATCCTAGCTGTCTTTGCAGTTTTACTTCGTTTATTCAACTTAGCCCTTATTTCGGGACCTTAGCTGGTGGTCTGAGTTGTTCCTCTTTCGGACATGGACCTTAGCACCCATGCCCTCACTCCCGAAGATCAAGTGATAGTATTCGGAGTTTGTCAAGACTTGATAGGCGGTGAAGCCCTCGCATCTTATCAGTCGCTCTACCTCTATCACTTTACTTCGAGGCTGCACCTAAATGCATTTCGGGGAGTACGAGCTATCTCCAAGTTTGATTGGCCTTTCACTCCTACCTCAGTTCATCCGTAAGCTTTTTCAACGCTTATCGGTGCGGTCCTCCAGTTGGTGTTCCCAACCTTCAACCTGACCAAGGGTAGATCACTTGGTTTCGCGTCTACTCCCGCTGACTGTACGCCTTGTTCGGACTTGCTTTCGCTTCGGCTACGCGACTGAATCGCTTAACCTTGCCAGCGAGAGTAACTCGTAGGTTCATTATGCAAAGGCACGCCGTCACATTTTAACATGCTCCGACCGCTTGTAGGCGCATGGTTTCAGGGGTTGTTCCTCCTCTGTTTCGAGGTTCTTTCACCTTCCTTCACAGTACTGGTTCGCTATCGGTCTCTCCACCTTTGGCGGAATCATGTCCTGTTATTGTCCACTGGGCTTTGTCCTTTTCGCGTACCGGGCTGTCACTGTCTCTACGATTTCCATGTTTTATTTCTTGCCGTAGTTCCCCCCCGTTAACACGGGTGGTTTGGGCTGTTCCGCGTTTCGCTCGCCACTACTGGCGGAATATTGTTATTTTCTTTTCCTGGCCATTTCAGCTGGCCGGCGTTGGCTTGCCCCATTCGGATATTTTACGGGTCTAGGGCTATTTGCGCCTTACCGTAACTTTTCGCAGCTTATCACGTCCTTCTTCGCCTCCGAGAGCCTAGGCATCCTCCATGCGCCCTTGTTTACTTTCTTCCGCGTCTTCCGGCTCTCTTTGGAGCCGGCGACGTTAGGGGTTGAACTACCTGCCCTCCGGCCTGGTAGTCCCAGGCAGATTTGAACTGCCGACCTCTACATTATCAGTGTAGCGCTCTAACCTACTGAGCTATAGGACTATTCTTCAAATCGTGCCTGCGGCGGGTTGCTTTCCTTTTTTTTATATTGAACGAAGCGTGTAGTACCAAGAGAGAGCTTGGTCTTTTCCAGTCTTGTTCCAGGTTCTGCTTCTCCAGAAAGGAGGTGTTCCAGCCGCACCTTCCGGTACGGCTACCTTGTTACGACTTAGCCCCAGTTACCGGTATTACCTTCGTACGCTCCTGCGGTTGCATGCTTCAGGTACTCCCGGCTTCCATGGCTTGACGGGCGGTGTGTACAAGGCCCGGGAACGTATTCACCGCGCCATGGCTGATGCGCGATTACTAGCGAATCCAGCTTCATGGAGTCGGGTTGCAGACTCAATCCGAACTGAGACAGGTTTTTCGGGATTCGCGCGTCATTGCTGACTGGCTGCCTTCTGTACCTGCCATTGTAACACGTGTGTCGCCCCGGACGTAAGGGCCGTGCTGATTTGACGTCATCCCCACCTTCCTCGCGGCTTGCGCCGGCAGTCTCGACAGAGTCCTCGGCTTGACCCGTTAGTAACTGTCGATAGGGGTTGCGCTCGTTATGGCACTTAAGCCGACACCTCACGGCACGAGCTGACGACAACCATGCAGCACCTCGCAGGTGACTATTGCTAGCTATATACTTTCATATATATTCCCCCTGCGTTTGAGCCCGGGTAAGGTTCCTCGCGTATCATCGAATTAAACCACATGTTCCTCCGCTTGTGCGGGCCCCCGTCAATTCCTTTGAGTTTCACCGTTGCCGGCGTACTCCCCAGGTGGAATACTTAACGCTTTCGCTGTACCGCTTACTGTATATCGCAAACAGTTAGTATTCATCGTTTACTGCGTGGACTACCAGGGTATCTAATCCTGTTCGATACCCACGCTTTCGTGCCTCAGCGTCTGTCGCACCCTAGCAGGCTGCCTTCGCAATCGGGGTTCTGCGTGATATCTATGCATTTCACCGCTACACCACGCATTCCGCCTGCCTCTTGTGCACTCTAGCTCGCCAGTTTCAACGGCACAGTCCGGGTTGAGCCCGAAAATTTCACCGCTGACTTGGCGTGCCGCCTACGCACCCTTTAAACCCAATAAATCCGGATAACGCTCGCATCCTCCGTATTACCGCGGCTGCTGGCACGGAGTTAGCCGATGCTTTTTCTTCGGATACTTGCAATACGCTACACGTAGCGTACTTTACTCTCCGACAAAAGAGGTTTACAACCCGTAGGGCCGTCTTCCCTCACGCGACTTGGCTGGTTCAGTCTGCCGACCATTGACCAATATTCCTCACTGCTGCCTCCCGTAGGAGTTTGGACCGTGTCTCAGTTCCAATGTGGGGGACCTTCCTCTCAGAACCCCTATCCATCGTCGCTTTGGTGGGCCCTTACCCCGCCAACTGGCTAATGGAGCGCATGCTCGTCTGTAACCAAAATTGCTCTCTTTAATGAACCCTCCATGCGGAGAGCCCATATTATGGGGTATTAGTCCGGATTTCTCCGGGTTATCCCCCCTGTTACAGGTGGATTGCACACGTGTTACTCACCCGTGCGCCGGTCGCCGGCAAAGGTATTGCTACCTCTCCGCTGCCCCTCGACTTGCATGTGTTAGGCCTGTCGCTAGCGTTCATCCTGAGCCAGGATCAAACTCTTCGTTGTATCTTCTTTATTCTTTATTATACCTTCGAAGCGTTACCTGACCGAATTGACTTCTTTCTCTCTTCTTTTACTGTACTACACTTGCTTCTTCAATTCCTTCAATGAACTTGGCAAAAATTCCCCGAGCGTGCCCCGTTTCCTCTTTTGCGGTTGCAAAGTTAATACATTTCCCTACTCCATTCCAAATATTTCTGCCACTTTTTTATGCTGTATAACATGAAAATTATACAATATCCTTATTTTCAACTAAATACATATAAAAAAAATTTCTCGAATAGGTGCTTTCAAACAGATTACCCCGGACACTTAAATGCGACTATGGGCAATCCACATAATAAACTCAGAGAATAAAAACAGCTATAAAATTATCTTTTTACCTTTATTTTCTTACCAGACAAATCTTCTATTTCTGCATCAACACTTAACCGGAAGCGATCGCAACTATCAAATCCATGAACCTTCTTCGGTGTTTCCCCTGCAAAGCAGGAACTTTGCAACGATGAATAATACGCACAATTCCTACATATCAATTTCCCTTTATGAACAAATGTCTGTTCTTTTTTTTCCCATATCGATCTTTTTACTCCAAAAGAAACATAATTGCCCAACCCCAATCCATAATGGACAATCTCGATAATACCTATCACCAAAAGACAACACAATAGCAGTACAAACAAGCCGATGATATTGGTGAACATATAAATCATTCCTACAATACCCACTAAATAAACCATCGACCACAATAGTCCTGCCCGCAGACTACCCCGCCGGACGAAACTCTTAACCATCAAGAATATTTGGAGACCCTGTAAGACCAACAGTAACCCCAATGAGAGAGCCATACCGGGATGCCAAAACAATCGCGATGCCATATATCCCAAGAGGCACAAGGGCATAGAATATACACCTATCCGCCGACCACCAGACCCAATGGAATGTACAAGCTGAATATCGTCAAGAGTAGCGGTGAACGAGGTCCACTGATTGATACATATGAGCGCTACCAGAATATACAATATGAGATATACGAACATTCCCAACGCTCCATATCCGGCATATCCGTAAAACCAAAGCGCCTGATCGCCATGCCCCGCCATATAGACCACTTCTATTATGCTCAATGACAAAAACACCACGATATTCAGTTTGTACCGCCACCCTTCCAACCAATTACCTCTTACCCGGTGGACCCATAACAAGAAGCACGACAAAATGAAAATCGCCCATACAAAAGTCATCGCGACATTGGCGTTAACAATCCACGTCCACCTCTCTCCATACAACGGCAGAGGCAAAATATTTTTCAAGAAGGATAGATTTTCATCTTTTTCGGCTAAATTCCCCACCTCAACTTCTTCGAGATAATTGGCATTCACATACGCCACCTTACCATTAAAGTTGATTTTCGCCCAAGCATCTTCAACCGACTCCACTATGACAGTGTCGCTTTTTGTAATAGTTCCAATTTTTTCACTTTGTACAGACGGCTGCTCACGGACATTCAAATTCGAGACACTAACGGCACGATACGAGACAACCTCTGCCGAACAAACCGCACACATAAAAGAAGAGAGAATGAAGCCAAACAAAACTGTTTGAATACGAGTAATCGTTTTCATGGAGAGTAATTATAAGATTTGCAATCCGATTATGATATCACTTGCAAATATAATCTTTTCCTACAAAGGACCAACGACTCTCTTCACTTTATTTTCTTCATTCTCCCAAAACCTCTTCTAGACACTTTCTACAAGAGGAATTACCCGATTGAGATTTATCTCTCTTTCAACTAAGAAGCTGTTTTAAATTATTGAGAAATAATATTATCATTGCAAGCAGGTATGTTCCGTCCATATTGAGCCCCTGTCTCGCATCTCGAATCCCTTGATTTTTGTCAATAGCCCGCTATTGACAAAAATCTCGGACTCCAATCGGCTTCAATATAGGTCTCAATCTGCCTCGGAATAAATTAAAACAGCTTCTAAATCGTTTCACACGGCAACCCAAAGGCTTCGGCAACTGCCGGATAAACGATTTTGCCATCGACAATATTCAGTCCTTTATACAATGCCTCATCTTCGGAACAAGCTTTTTTGCCAACCTTTATCGGCTAATTGAACCACATAAGGGAGCGTAGCATTTGTCAAAGCCAATGTCGAAGTCGCAGAAACAGCACCGGGAATATTGGCTACACAATAGTGTATTATACCATCGACTTCGTAAACCGGTTCGGAGTGCGTCGTCGGACGAGAAGTCTCGAAACAGCCTCCCTGATCGATAGCCACATCGACCAATACAGAACCCTTTTCCATTGTGGACAGCATATCTCTCGTGATCAAATGAGGGGCTTTCGCACCCGGAATCAACACAGCACCCACTACCAAATCGGTCGTAGGAAGCTCTGCACGAATATTAAATTCAGAAGAATACAACGTTTTAATATTAGCCGGTTTTATTTCATCGATATGCCTTAAACGCGACAATGAAAGGTCTGTGATTGTCACGTCGGCCCCCATTCCGGCGGCAATGCGAGCTGCCGAATACCCCACAACCCCGGCGCCAATAACCAACACTTTTGCGGGTTTTACTCCCGGAACACCACCCATCAATTTTCCTTTTCCACCTTGCGGTCGTTCTAAAAAACGCGCACCCTCTTGCGTTGCCATTCGTCCTGCCACTTCCGACATAGGAATCAACAAAGGCAGGCTGTGATCTTTCAACTCTACCGTTTCATAGGCCAAACACGTGGCTCCACTCGACATCATGGCCTCTGTTAATCTTCTATCCGAAGCAAAATGGAAATAGGTAAACAACAATTGGCCTTTACGGATAAGCGGATATTCAGGAGCAATAGGCTCTTTTACCTTTACAATCATTTCGGAGATAGCGTACACGTCTTCAATAGTCGCCAATATTTTCGCTCCGACTCGTTCGTATGAACTATCCGGGAAACCACTATTCTCTCCGGCTCCTTTCTGGACGTACACCGTATGCCCATGTTTTACCAACTCATTCACTCCTGCCGGAGTCATGCCTACTCGGTTTTCATTGTTCTTGATTTCTTTTGGAATTCCTACAATCATAGCCTATAAGTATTAAGATTAGATTAAATTCGGTTGAAAGATAAGAAAATTATTTTTTTTTACTTTATTACATCAACATTCATTTTTTCGACAAAAAACGGGGAGGTTCTGATTCATCAGAGCCTCCCCCTCTAAATATCTATACAGTAATGTATTTAATTCTTCTTGACCAACAAAACCGAAGGCACAGCCCGCTCTCCTTCGTGGTCGTATATTCCATTATCGCAAGGATAATTAATAACCCCATATCCTTGTATATACAGCGTGGAAGAACCGCCACCATCTAAATTAAGAGCATCGGTCGCCCCCATCTGCCGAGCGAATGTCCGCAAATCATACAGATTCACTCCTTTCGCACCATCTAACCTCCCATCAAAAACTATCAACAACACCTTATTATCATCGGTAGTAGCCACGCAGGTGCGAGGATGCGTATCGGTAGTGAAAGTATTGCTCCACATAGCGACATCACGACCGTCGTCCAACATCAAAGGCCCCGACACAACAACTTGCTGATAATTTCCACCCTGAGCAGCTTCCTCCGTCGAACTCCACTTTTTATTTCCACAACATCTCCCGTCGCACAAAAAGCCCCCGTCGCACGTGTGGAAAATTCATTTGTCTGAGTAGCAGCCATCACTGTACCATTACATTTCAAAAAATGACGACTGATCCCGGTCGAAGTATTGAAATATGTTCCATTTACAGCGGCCAATGCGTTAGCAGCCAATGCCCGATCGCTAGTCGTCTTTTTTAGCGAACCTGCCTCATAAGACACCAAAAAGGAAACATCGGCTTTATTCAAATCGATTTCCAGCATGCTTATCGTTTGAGGATAATCGAATAGTAACGGAACTTGGGCCGTTTTACTAATTATTCCTGTCTGAATTTCCCGTTCCTGCCATTGTATTCCGGCAATGGCAATTGAATCGGCTTGATTTCCGCCCGATGGTCTTTGCGGAACCGACGAACTACCATCATCTTTCCCACACGAAAACATACCCACAATCATCGACACAACCATTACGGGCAAAAACAACTTACTCCATTTCATCTTCCTTGAACTATTGAAGAAACCGTGTGAATATCAAAAATTAAATTTTTCGAGTTTCATCTCGGAAAGCTCTTTCATCTTTCCTACATACGAAACGAAATGAGCTGTCTGTTCATGAATCGACAATGCATCGGCATCTTTCCATGTCTCGCAAATCATCAATACATCGGGACGTGTACTGCTCTCAAAAATATCATATGCTACACAACCCGGCTCCTTCAATGAGCATTCTGTCAATTTTCTCGCTATATCAAGAACCTTATCTCGACAAGATTTCTCTACCTGAATAAAAACATTCAATCTAATCATAACTTTTCAATTTATTCGATACCAGTTTTGAACTGGTAAAAGTAATATATTCTCCTCATAAAAGAGATTGCGAAAAACAAATATAACTAAACAAATTCCTCAATCTCTAATAAACGAAGAGCCGCCTCTGCAACAGATACGGCTCTTCCATCTACTATATTTTAATTATTAGAATGGCAAATCATCGGTAGGAGAAGGAGCCAAATCGGGAGATGCCGGAGCCGGTGGGAACGGAGCTATATCGTTGGGCATCGGAGGCATATCGGGAACACCCTGAGCAACAGGAGCTGACTTTTCTATCTTCCAAGCTCTCACATCGGTGTACCAACGACCATTAAACTCCCTACTTTCAAGATCAAAGCTAACCACGACATCTTCGCCGATAGCGGCAGGATATTGATCTACTTTATCACCGAAAAGATTGAAACAAACTTTTCGAGGATATTGCTCTTCTGTTTCCAAAACATACTCTTGCTTTTTCCACGGATTGCCTGCTTTCGAAACACCCTCCTGCAAAGGCAACACATGGATTATTCTTCCTTTAATTTCCATATTCAATTTACAAACTGTGTAATTATTCGGCAACAAATATAGCAAAAGGTAAGGGGTAAGGCAAGATGAAAACAAGTTTTTTTTTCACTCCGTTCTGCCCAAACTTCATTTTATATCGCAAAAAGTAGCGAGACTTCCAATAAAAACATTTTCACTTTTTTATTTGTTATATTACAAAAACCTTTCTCTATAACATTTATTAAAAAGGAGTTTTAACTAAACCCTCAATTTTATAACAAGTCACCTCTCTTGAAATCGGAAAAATCGCATTATCTTTGCAAACTGAGATTATATATTCAAACAAATGAAAGAAAAGCAATTACTTAAAACCATCGTAGAAGGCATTCAAGAAAAAAAACGGAAAGAAAATTACAACCGTAGATCTCTCAAAAATAGAATCGGCAGCCACCTCTCATTTTATTATTTGCGAAGGACAATCGACAACCCAAGTCATGGCGATTGCCGATAGTATAAGAGAATATGTATTACAAAATACAGGAATAAAACCTTTCGGATATGACGGATATCAAAACGGACAATGGATTGTTATCGACTACGGTAACATATTGGCCCATATTTTTTTTACCGGAATACCGAAATTATTATAAGCTCGAACAATTATGGAATGATGCCAAATTGGCAGAAATTCCCGATGTGGAATAATTTTTGATACATCAACAGCACATTATATCATCAAAATATGGGAAACAACAATATGTCTCCATTAGGACCTAAAAAAAGAAAGGTATTCGATTCAATTTGTATTGGATGTACTCGCTCATCGCTCTCGTTTTAATAGGACTTTACTACATGAACGACAACACGATGAGTAAAGAAGTGAATTGGACCGAATTCGAAAAAAATCGCCAAAGAGGGCGGTATAACCAGACTGACCGTTTTCGCCAAAAAAGATTATGCCGAAGCCCAACTGAACGACAGTACAGCCAAAGCGGTCTTTAAAACTGACAAAATAAACGGGAAACCAGTAATATACACCAATATTCCTTCGGGAGACAGTTTTGCAAAAACTCTCGATACGTGGAAAAAGGAAGATGGTTTTAATGCAGAAGTCTATTACGAAAACAGTAGTGACCTAACTAACATATTATGGTCGGTAGGCCCATTCATATTACTCATTGTATTTTGGATTTATTTAGCCCGCCGAATGACCAATCAAGGCGGAGGAGGCAGCGGAGGAGTATTCAATGTAGGGAAAGCCAAAGCTCAACTTTTCGATAAAGACGGCGCTGTAAAAGTGACGTTCAATGACGTTGCCGGATTATCGGAAGCCAAACAAGAAGTCGAAGAAATCGTAGAGTTTCTAAAAAATCCCAATCGCTATACCGACTTAGGTGGCAAGATCCCCAAAGGCGCCTTATTGGTAGGTCCTCCGGGAACGGGAAAAACATTATTGGCAAAGGCCGTTGCCGGAGAAGCCAACGTCCCGTTTTTCTCTTTATCTGGTTCCGATTTCGTAGAAATGTTCGTCGGTGTGGGAGCCTCTCGTGTTCGCGATCTTTTCAGACAAGCCAAAGAGAAAGCTCCGTGTATCGTCTTTATCGATGAAATCGATGCTGTGGGGCGTGCTCGTGGGAAAAATCCGAATATGGGTTCTAACGACGAACGAGAAAATACATTAAATCAGCTGCTAACCGAAATGGACGGATTCGGATCAAACAGCGGAGTTATCATTTTGGCTGCTACCAATCGAGCCGACATATTGGATAAAGCATTGCTGCGAGCCGGGCGATTCGACCGTCAAATCTACGTAGAACTGCCCGAATTGAACGACCGGAAAGAAATATTTAAAGTCCATTTAAGGAATGTAAAAATAGACGATTCTGTCGACGTAGACCTTCTGGCTCGACAAACCCCCGGCTTTTCGGGCGCGGATATAGCCAATGTCTGTAACGAGGCCGCCCTCATCGCCGCCCGAAAAAATAAAAAAAGCGTTCAACGGCAAGACTTCATGGATGCTGTCGATCGTATCGTCGGCGGTCTGGAAAAACGATCTAAGATTACAACCCAAGAGGAGAAACGCTCCATTGCCATACACGAAGCCGGGCATGCTTCTATCAGCTGGTTATTGAGATATGCCAACCCCCTCATCAAAGTAACGATCGTTCCTCGCGGACGTGCATTGGGAGCCGCCTGGTATCTGCCCGAAGAACGACAAATCACGACACGCGAGCAGATGCTCGACGAAATGTGCGCCACATTAGGAGGTCGTGCAGCAGAAGAAGTATTTCTCGGACGAATCTCAACCGGTGCTTCCAACGATTTGGAGAGGGTTACCAAACAGGCTTATGCTATGGTCGTTTATTTCGGTATGAGCGAAAAATTACCGAATCTTTCTTACTATGATTCCACGGGGCAAGAATACGGATTTACCAAACCGTATAGCGAAGACACGGCTAAACTCATCGATGAAGAAGTAAGCAAAATCGTAAGCGAACAATACGAAAGAGCTAAAAAATTCTAAAAGAGAATGCCGACAAACACGCCCAACTGGCAGAAGTATTGATCTCCCGTGAAGTTATTTTCTCGGAAGATGTCGAACATATCTTTGGAAAACGTCCGTGGGTATCTCGCTCCGAAGAAATCTTGCAGGACGAAGAATCGGCAAAACAAGAAGGAGAAAAAGCCGAGAAAGAAACCCAAGAAAAAGACCCCTCGACAGGAAACGACAATACCTATGAAAGGGAAAACAAAACGGAGGAAAAACCAGAGAAAGATTCGGAGAATACATAGTTTTCACCAACTCCCCTATATAAGAAAAGAGGTATCGACTTGTCGATATCTCTTTTTTATGTCGCATCACCAAAAAGAGCCCTAAATAAACGTAAGTTTTTTCAGAGAATAGTTATATTTGTCAGCGATTTATCAAAACAAAAAAATCGTGAAAAATTTATTGACCCGAACTTTAACCGGTATCCTTTTATCGTTATCATCACAACGGCCGTTCTATCAGGAGCTTATACATTTCTCTTTATATTCGGTATCATCTCGCTCCTCGGATATATCGAATTTATAAACCTGACTCAATTTGGCAGAAAGTTCGATAAAATATTACTCATGCTCGACATGGCAGGAGCCTGTGCCCTATTTCTGGCTGTATTTTCTTTCTCGGGACAATTACCATATAACTTCCAAAAGGCTTCTATCCTCACCTACGTTATTTACCTCATCGCACGTCCCGTCACGCAACTCTATTCGACACCCGAAAAATCGCCCCTAACCAGTTGGGCATATAGCATTTTAGGTCAAATTTATGTTGTACTGCCTCTGGCCCTATTAGGAGTTTGGGGATACAAGAGCGACTATCAACTATTCATGAATACCGAATATTTGCTGATGGCTCTTTTTGTATTCGTATGGACAAACGATACCGGCGCGTATATCGTAGGTTGTACGTTAGGTAAACATCGACTGTTCGAGCGCATATCGCCAAAGAAGTCATGGGAAGGATTTTTCGGAGGCTTGGCATTCTGTATCATACTCGCTTCTTTGGCAAACTACATCATACCGGGTATGCTTTCGACCGCCCAATGGATAGGTATGGGAATCTTAACCTCCATATTTTTCCACTTGGGGAGATTTATGCGAGTCCTTACTCAAACGTACGGCAGGAGTAAAAGATTCCGGGAAAATATTGCCGGGACACGGGGGTATTCTCGATCGCTTCGACAGCGAATTGATAGCCTCGCCCGTTATATTCATATATCTGACTTTCGTTTTATAACCCCGATAAGCTTGCATCGACTTCTTTTTTTACATTAAATTTGTAATTATTCAAATATCCGCCTATGAACGACCAACGTTATAATCTGCGAGGCGTATCGGCTTCAAAAGAAGATGTACATAACGCCATAAAAAATATAGATAAAGGAATTTTCCCAAAAGCGTTTTGCAAAATTATACCCGACATACTCGGAGGAGACCCCGAATATTGCAACATCATGCACGCAGATGGAGCAGGAACCAAATCGTCATTAGCTTACATGTATTGGAAGGAAACTGGCGACCTCGGTGTATGGAGAGGCATAGCGCAAGATGCCCTCATCATGAACATAGACGATCTGCTCTGCGTAGGTGCGACCGACAATATACTCGTGTCCTCGACGATCGGACGAAATAAACTATTGGTTCCCGGAGAAGTCATCTCGGCAATCATAAACGGGACCGAAGAACTCCTCGCCGAATTGCGAGACCTCGGAGTAAACGCATATAGTACCGGAGGCGAAACGGCCGATGTCGGAGATTTGGTTCGAACGATCATAGTCGATAGCACTGTCACTTGTCGCATGAAACGGAAAGATGTCATATCGAATGGCAATATCCGGCCGGGCGATGTCATAGTAGGATTATCGTCCTATGGACAAGCCTCGTATGAAAAAAGCTATAACGGAGGCATGGGCAGCAATGGTTTGACGTCGGCACGACACGATGTATTCGGGAAATATCTCGCGACCAAATACCCCGAAAGCTATGACAATGCAGTTCCTGACGAATTGGTATACTCAGGGACATTGAAACTTACAGACAAAATAGCCGAATTAGGAATAGATGCCGGTAAACTGGTATTGTCACCTACACGAACATACGCCCCTGTCATTAAAAAATTGCTCGACGAGATGCGGTCGCAGATACACGGTATGGTACACTGTTCGGGTGGAGCTCAAACCAAAATCATGCATTTCGTAGAGAAGATGAGAGTTGTCAAGAACAACCTCTTTTCCGGTTCCGCCTTTGTTCAATATCATACAGGAACAATCGGGAACCGACTGGCATGAAATGTACAAAGTATTCAACATGGGGCATCGCATGGAAATCTATGTAGACTCATCGAATGCTCAAAAAGTTATCGAGATCAGTCATTCATTCGGTATCGACGCTCAAATTGTAGGATATACCGAAGCGTCCGATCGCAACGAGCTAATCATAGAATCGGACAAAGGACGATTTGAATATAGATAAATTCCGTTTCACACTTTAACTAAAACAACTATGTTAATTATAGGAATAGCCGGCGGAACCGGTTCGGGAAAAACCACCGTTGTACGAAAAATTATCGAAAGCCTACCCGCCGGACAAACTGCCGTTATTCCACAAGACTCCTATTATTGGGATAGCAGTCATATACCCGTAGAAGAAAGACAAAATATCAATTTCGACGAACCGGCTGCCATCGACTTCGATTTACTGGTAAAACATTTGAAAGAACTGAAAGCGGGACACTCCATCGAACAGCCCATATATTCGTTCCTGACATGTACCCGCTCCAACGAGACAATAACCGTCGAGCCGCGCGATATAGTCATCGTCGAAGGTATTCTTATTCTTTGCAATGAAGAGCTCCGAAACATGATGGATATGAAAGTATTCGTCGATGCAGATGCCGACGACCGACTTATCAGAGTCATCAATCGGGATATTATCGAACGAGGACGTACGGTCGAGATGGTTATCGAACGCTACGAACGGGTTTTGAAACCGATGCATCTGCAACATATCGAACCTACAAAACGATATGCCGACATCATTATCCCCCAAGGCGGACACAACTCGGTGGCCATAGAAATCATGACCAATTTTATTTCCCACAAACTTAAAGGTTAGAAATCATGCGGAGGGCAATATCCTATTGGATATATATACTCTTCGTGCTGATTTTCGTCTCGGCTTGTGGAGGAAACAAACAGCACTCGTCAGAAAATGTCTTGAACGATTTCGATTCTATCTGCCAGCGTGGAGAATTACGTGTCTTGACATTGTATAGTTCCACGTCCTACTTTATTTATCGTGGAGAAGAAATGGGATACGAATACGAACGTATCAAACAATTCGCAGATCACTACAACCTGAAAACGAAAGTCATCGTCGCTGACAATATCAAGCGCCTCACCGAAATGTTGCAAAAAAGGCGAGGGTGATATTATAGCTTATGAAATGCCCATTATCGGCGATGCCAAGAATGAATGGTTATATTGCGGAGCGGAAAACATCACTCACCAAGTGCTGATTCAACTTCGAAAACCTAAAAACGAAATGATTAACGACGTTGTCGATTTAATCGGGAAAGATATTTATGTCGAAGCAGGTTCTAAATACGAAGACCGAATCAAAAACCTCAACGATGAACTCGGCGGCGGGATACATATACATCATATCGACAAAGATACAGTCGTTACCGAGGAACTTATAGAAATGGTCTCTACGGGAGAGATACCTTACACTTTGGCCGATAATAACCTCGCGCAATTGAATCGTACCTACTATAACAACATAGACATTCATCTGAAAGTTAGTTTCCCGCAAAGAGCTTCATGGGCGGTAAACAAGCATTCCAAATCCCTCGCTCATGCTATAAACCAATGGGTAAAGGAAAACCACAAATCAGACTCTTACCGAAGTATTTCCCGCAGATATTTCGAACTGAGTAAAACTTTTACCGGCATCGGCCGTACTATCCATACCCAAAGGACAAATATCTATCTACGACCCTCTTTTTAAAAAAATATGCCAAACAAATAGATTGGGACTGGCGCATACTTGCCGCCCAAGCCTATAACGAATCCCATTTCGATACTTTGGCGGTATCGTGGGCCGGAGCGAGAGGGCTTATGCAACTGATGCCTCGTACGGCTCAGGCATTCGGTGTTTCCATGAACGAAATAACCAATCCCGAAAAAAATATCGGTGCGGCTGTAAAAAGTATCCAATCTCTCAACAAGAGTCTTGCCGATATCGAAGATAAAAATGAACGCATAAAATTTATATTGGCTGCTTATAATGGAGGGCTCGGACATATACTCGACGCTATGGCGCTCGCTAAGAAATATGGGAAAAATCCCCATGTATGGGATAAAAACGTGAGTGAATTCATTTTACTTAAAAGCAACCCTGAATATTTCAATGACGAAGTTTGTAAATTTGGCTATTTCAAAGGCAGACAAACCGTAGCCTATGTCCATGAAGTTTTACGCTATTACAAAATATACCAAGAAAAAATTCCTTTATAAAAAAATCACATTCTCCAAAAAAAAATTCGTATATTTGTATAAATAGAATACAAAAGTAAGCTATATCCCGACATAATCAATAGGAACATTTGTTTTCATTCTTGTATTATTTTGTACATAAACATATTACTAACTTAAAAAATTGAAGTTATGAAAAAGAACAAATTAAACATGGTTGTTGCCATAGCGTTGTGTGTATCGCTGGGTCTTTCTTCTTGTATCGGATCATTTAAATTGACTAATAAAGTACTCGGCTGGAACGAAGGTGTAGGCAATAAATTCGTAAACGAACTTGTATTCATCGCATTCCACATTATCCCCGTATATGAATTGACAGTAGTTGCCGATATTCTTGTATTGAACTCCATCGAATTTTGGAGCGGTGAAAATCTTGTATCTCAATCGACAAAAGAAGTAAAAAGGAGAAAATGGAGATACTTACTTAGTAACGACCGATGAAAACGGTTATACGATTACCAATCAAAAAGACAATACGACTATCGGGTTCGTGTTCGATAGCAATGACAACTCTTGGTCTGTTTCTGCCAATGGCGAAACGACGAAGTTTATGACATTCGTCGATGACAATCATGTAAAAATGCCGGGAGTCGATGGAAACGACATGATCATAGAACTCTCGCAAGCGGGTGTAATGGCTTATCAAGAAGCTGCACAGCACTTTAATTTCGCCATGAAATAATCATTAGACCATAACACAAAAAAGAGGGAAGCCGATTAATCGGCTTCCCTCTTTTTTGTTCGAATAAATGGAGAGATATTTTTCAAAATTCCCGTCTCTCCCTCAACACGTTATTCCAACACAACTTTTTCCAAAATCAAAACCAAATGGTTCCAAAATTTCTCTACCGCCGGAATATGCATCTTCTCATCGGGCGAATGAACTCCCCGCAATGTAGGACCAAATGAAATCATATCGAGCTGAGGATATTTCGTTAAAAACAATCCACACTCCAATCCGGCATGAATAGCCTTGATAGCAGGTGTCTGTTGGTATAATTCTTGATAAGCCTCGACTGCAATATCTTTAATGCGAGAGTGCATATTGGGTTTCCAGCCCGGATACCCGTCGCCATGAGAAGGTTCAGCTCCGGCCAAACGGAACAGACACTCAACTTGATAAGCGATATCGTATTTCTCCGACTCTACCGAACTGCGCTGACTGGTTGCCACGACAATCTTACCCGGCTCGGTCATTTTAACAGATGCCAAATTGGTCGAAGTCTCCACCAAGCCCTCTATATCATGACTCATGGCTATTACTCCGTGAGGAGCTGCATAAAGAGCGCTTATCAAAGCACGTGCAACTTTATCCTCTATCATAAATTCGGGAGTATCGGCAGTCACCATGTCCACAGTCACATTGGGATCAACTCCGCTCAGTTCAGCAGCGACATCGGCAGCATAATGATTCAACTCGGCTCGAACAGCCTCTTTTTCCTCGGGGTTTACCGCGATAACAGCCATTGCCTCCCGCGGTATGGCATTGCGCAAATTACCACCGTCGATAGCACACAAATGCACTTCGTGACGTTGCATACACAACCATAAAAAACGAGCCAACAATTTATTGGCGTTTCCTCGACCCAAATGAATATCCCCGCCGGAGTGGCCTCCCAAAAGATTCTTTACCTCGACACGTAAATAAAATTTACCGGCGGGTAATGCTTCTTGCTTATATGTAAAAGCCGATGTCGTATCGATACCTCCCGGCACAGCCGATAAAAATCTCGGCTTCATCTTCCGAATCGAGATTCAATAAATATTTGCCATCGATCATTCCGGACTCTAATCCGAAAGCTCCTGTCAAGCCCGTCTCCTCATCGACCGTAAACAGAGCTTGTATCCGTCCGTGCTTCAACTCTTTATCGGCAAGAACAGCCATAGCTGCCGCCATACCTATACCGTTATCGGCCCCTAATGTCGTTCCGCGAGCCTTCACCCATTCTCCATCTATATACGTTTCGATAGGATCTCGCTCAAAATCATGCTTCACATCTCCGTTTTTCTCACACACCATATCCATGTGAGCTTTGCAATATTACCGTAGGAGCTCCTTCACAACCGGAGTAGCTTCTTTGGTAATAACTACATTCCCGGTTTTATCAACCTTTACTTCAAGGTTCTGCTCCTTAGCGAAGTTCAATAAAAACTCACGAATACGTTCCTCCTTTTTTTCGAAGGGCGGGGAACCCCGGTTATCGCATCAAAATAGTGCCAAATTGATGTCGGTTTCAGCTCTTTTATGTCCATACTTTTTATATTTTAGTTGCAATTTGATCACTGCTAAACTTTCTGCATTCGAAGAAATTTATGTTAAAATTCACTCTTTTGCCGATTCTGTCGGCAAAATATTTCCATTCTTCGACCGAAATCACATTTTCCTTTCCTATCTTTGCAAAACAAAGATAATGTAAAAAAGCACAATCAATGAGTTTGTTTTTTGCTATATATTGCTTATCTTTGTTTTACTATACAAATATAGTGAAAGGTAAGAGAAGGACAAAATGGACAAGTCCATTTTTCACTCCGAACCTCGGTCTATATTCGATGAAATCAAATATAGTCAAAAATGTGGAATATTTTACTTTTTACCGTAGGGTTTGTTGCAGTGGCTGTCGTTCTTTTGGGAATAAGAGTTTTCTTCGTGAAAGGAGGTCGTTTCCCGAGTTCGCACATCAGCGACAACCGGCATTTACGAAATAAAGGAATCGTTTGTGCTGTATCGACCGATGCCCTAGAACGGAAAAAATGATCTGGTAAACGCAATATAAATTTTTAGACTGATAAATACGAATTATGAAAACATTCACCCTTGCAATCCGGATTACAACTGTGGTTGCCCTTTCTTTATTGATGGTACAATGCGGCAATAAACAGGCTGCTCCGAACCAATCCGTAAGCGATGACACTACTATTTCTTCTTACAGAGACAAACTGCCTATCGCCTATATTAATGTAGATTCTTTGCTTTCAAAATACAACTATGCCAAAGATCTAAATGAAAAGATGATCAACAAGCAAGAAAACGCAAGAGCATCCATCAACGAAAAAGCGAGACAATTGAAGAAAGAACAAGACGATTTTCAACGTAAATATCAAAATAACGCTTTCCTCTCTCCCGAAAGAGCCCAACAAGAATATCAACGATTGGAAAAAAAGGCTGCCGACTTGCAAGAATATGCTCAAAGATTGGAAAACGAAAATATGCTGGAACAACAAAAAATGTTGATGCAAATGAACGACTCGATCAATCTCTTTATCAAAGAATATAATAAAGAAAAGAAATACGAGGCTATCTTCAATAATGCCAGTACGCTTTATATCAATCCTCAATATGACGTAACCAACGAAGTGGTCGAACTATTGAATAAGCGATATACTTCTGCAAAGAAATAAAAATTAGGAATTAATCTTTTTTACAAAACCTGTTACCGAAATGTAGCAGGTTTTATTCATATTATAAAATGAAAAACATCTTCCATCTCATTATTACAGCCGGATTAGTTTCCATGCTCCTTGTTTGTTGTCAACCCCTATACGGAAAACAAATGGTCGCCATCGGCAACAGCATCACAGCGCCCAAAGATTCATGGGCATGGATCACAGCCCAACATTTCGACATGGAACTAACCAACCTGGCCGTGTCGGGAGCCCAATGGACCGACTATCAAGGGACAACTGTCGATACGAATCCGAAACCCGTATACGACGGTGTACACACAAATAATGTCATATCCAATCAAGTATATCGGTTTTTACAACTGATAGTACCCGAAGGTGAAATTATATCGGAAACCGAAGGAGAAAAATTCCATACTTCCACCCCTGCTCCTTTGACCGGATTAAAAACTAAAATTCTACATTCGACCCGACTATTGTCATTATATCCTGCGGAACGAACGATAGTTCTAACGGAAAGCCTATCGGAGATCCATCGGAACTGGACAAGCCCTACCAAGAGGCAGACAGAAAAACTTTATATGGAGCTATAAACTGGGCTGTCTCCATCATTCGTAAATACAGTCCCGATACCGAAATCGTATTGCTGACTCCGATCCAGCGTTCTTCTCATTCCCAAAAATTACCGACGTTTGTCGATGCTATCCTGCTTGCCGGAGAAAAACTGAACTGTCCGGCAATCAACATGTATGAAGAATCGGGTATTACAGAAGCCGTTGAAGCCAAAGAACATAAATATCTTTACGACGGACTGCATCCCAACGCTCTCGGACAACAATTAATGGGAGAAGTCGTTATCAAGCACTTGACAGAGTTATATGAAAATAAACAGTAAATAGGCACTACTTCATAAACGCCCTTCGTCGACATAACTGAAATAACCATCTTCACCGACAATGATGTGGTCAAGAACCGAAATATCGAATAAAGCGGCAGCCGACTTTATTTTTCGGTTACTTTATCATCGGCTTGACTGGGATTAAGATTATTCGAAGGGTGGTTATGACACAAAATAACAGCCGATGCCAATTGCTGTAAAGCCGATCGCATAACTAATTTTTACATCGACCACCGTCGCAGAAGTTCCCCCTTGACTAACTTTGATCGTATCCATCACCCGATTGGCCCGATTAAGTAGCAAGACCCAAAACTCTTCATGAGGCAAGTCTATCATCTGTCCTCTCAATAAATTATATACATCGGCACTGCCGCTTATCGAAGGTCGTCTGGGCAATTCTTCGTCGCGACGCCGCCGACCTATTTCAAGAGCGGCCATAATAGTAATAGCCTTAGCTTCTCCTATTCCCTTAAATGGCTTTACAAAATCGTCCATTCCGTATTTACCCAAGTTGTTCAAGCTGTTTCCAGCCGAATTGAGTATACGTTGGGAGAGTTCAACCGCTGTTTCATCGACATTGCCCGAACCTATCAAAATTGCTATGAGTTCGGCGTTACTCAACGCCCTGATACCGTGTAGCATCATCTTTTCACGAGGACGGTCCTCGATTGCCCATTCGGTAATTTTCAGTTTCTCTCTTTTCTTGTCCATTGCTATTTTCCTCTTCGCAAACGCACCTCTTCTGCCTCGTCCCTACCTCTGCCTAACAGAACTTTATAAAAAACGCTTTCAGAAAACCCATGCCATATCCCCCCCAACTGTATTATACTGGCGACTACCGACAAAGCTGCTATTTTCAACCGTTTGTTCACGCACCATGAAACTAAGAAAAAAGCAAACAAATACATCGCTAACGGCAAGATAGCCGGCCACCAGAAAAAAGAGGCGATTATCATGGCCAACGTGCCTATGACAAAACATGCCGGGAACCAATGAACCAGTTTCAACGTATCAGGATAGAGTAAATAAAGGGAAATACGCGACATGCCGAAGATATAAATCTGTCTGAAAAACAAACGCATACTAATTCTTCGTTTATGATAGACAAACGCATTGCGGATAAGAGATATACCAAAACCGGCCTGACGAATGCGGGTACTCATATCGATGTCTTCACTGAACATTTCTCTAAATCCCCCGACTCGATCATAAACCTCTCTCGAAAATCCCATATTGAATGTTCTCGGCGTAAATTTTTCAAGTTGAACTTTTCCGCCTCTGATTCCTCCTGTCGTCAGGAATGACGTCATCGAGTAATTTATTGCCTTCTGAACGTCACTGAACGAATCGTGAGCAGCATCGGGCCCGCCGAAACAATCGGTATAATGCCGATTCAATACTGCATTTAAAGCCTCGAAATAACCTTCCGGAATCACACAATCCGAATCAAAAAAAAATGAAATAACTCCCCACGGCTCTTTCCAGCCCATAATTACGGGCTATACTTCGACCCTCGTTTTCTTTATAATAATAGTGTATATCCACTATACGGGCATATCTTTTCACGGCATCGGCACAACATACCGTCGAACCGTCTTCTACTATTATCACTTCAAAATCTTTATAGGTCTGTTTCGACAGACTTTCCAAAAGATCATTGACCTCGTCGGGACGATTATATACCGGAATTATGATCGAAAAATAAGGCATAACGACAATTATTCAGTTTGAGACAAATATAGAGAAAGGTGAGCGCAAAGGCAAACGGAAATCTCATTTCCGATTTGACTCTGCCGAACCGCATCCTATATTCTACAAATATAGTGAAAGTTGAGTGCAGAGACAAGAGGAAATCATATTTCCAGCTTGGCTATGCCGAAACAAATCCTACATTATACAAATATAGGTAAAGTCGAATGCATAAAAACAAACTTGTTTAAGAAGCTGTTTTAAATTTATTGAGAAATAATATTATCATTTCAAGCTGGTATGTTCCGGCCATATTGAGTCTCTGTCTTGCATCTTGAATCCCTTGATTTTTGTCAATAGCCCACTATTGGCTGCATATCTCGGACTCCAATCTGCTTCAACATAGGTCTCAATCTGTATCGGAATAAATTAAAACAGCTTCTAAGATTTTTGTCGAGACGCATACCATATTCCATAAAAAACAGAGAGAACAAAGGTTACATTCGGCACTACCGTTTCTTCCCTATCGTATTGCGAATCCCCGTAAAGCATGGGACACGGCAAGGGAGAAGTGTAAAATATATCCTTACACCCCAAAAGGAGAATAATCCTTTAAGCGCCTCTCCTATACCTGCGGCATTGCGGGGTATTCACACACTCCTCCACTGCCGTGTCCCGTAATGTTATGGGGTCCGGCGGAGGAGAGGGTGAAATGCAATCCCATCGCATTCGCTAAAATTTAGGTCTATCCCCTCGAACTTTTACTGAACCGAAAAAACTCTATGTCCATAGAGGAAAGGAGTTCGAGAAAATAAAAAACGGAGTTCGCTTATGGTGAACTCCGTTTCATACATCTTATTTAGATTCAATCTTATTTCGCACGTTCGATATAAGAACCGTCGCGAGTATCTACAACAATCATCTCTCCCGTTTCTATAAAAAGAGGAACACGCACCGTAGCCCCGGTTTCCACCGTAGCCGGTTTAGTCGTATTGGTCGCTGTATCGCCCTTCAAACCGGGTTCGGTATAGGTAACTTCCAACTGCACCTTTACGGGAAGCTCGGCAAACAAAACAGTTTCGGTAGAAGCATCGGAAACAACTTCGACAACCATGCCTTCTTTCAGAAAAGTCTACCCCCGTAATCAAGTCCTTATTGATGATAAGGTCGTCCCACGTTTCTTGATTCAAAAAATGATAATGTTCTCCTTCATTATAAGAGAATTGATACGGACGACGTTCTACACGAACATCTTCCAGCTTTTCGCCTATATTGAAACGGCGTTCGAGCACTCGACCCGATACCACATCTTTCAATTTGGTACGCATAATCGTATTGCCCTTACCCGGTTTTTACATGTAAAAATTCTACACAGAAATAGAGTTTTCCGTCCAAACGAATACAAGTTCCGTTTTTTAATGTCTTGCGAGTTAATCATACTTGTCTTTATTACTTTATTTTGGATTTATATTATTCTTTGTTTCTGATGATTCCAAATGCAAAAGTAAATTAAATCGGTAAAATCTCAAAAAAGAAAACCCCAAAAATAGATTATCTCTTGGTTTATTTAAAAAGTATCTATTTTTGCAGTCCGAAAAAGAATAATAACGATAAAATATAACGGCAATGAAAAGAACATTTCAACCTTCAAACAGAAAGAGAATAAATAAACACGGATTCCGCCTGAGAATGTCGACTGCCAATGGTCGTCGTGTATTAGCCAGCCGTCGCGCCAAAGGTCGTGCTAAATTGACGGTATCGGACGAAAGACATCCTTTCTAAAATTTTTTTATTCGACATAATAAAGAAAGCCGTATCGATTGATACGGCTTTCTTTGCATCTATACTTATGCAATTCTACACTTCCTTAGAACAGAATATTCGCCGTCGCTCCCCATGTGAGAGAATGAATCGTACGATTTTTCGACGAAATATCCATGATACCCAGTTCGGTAGAGGGAGACAAGCCCAACGAAGTCGAGGTAGACGAGTAGTCGCAAAACAGCCTTGCCCCGAAATTGCGCTTCAACACATAACCAACCGACACGCCTGCACTCCAAGCAAACCCGTTATTTCCCAATTTTATCTCGTCACGACCGATCGAGCGATCCAATATATAACTATATCCAGCCAACGCCTTACACCCCAAGCTCCAACGTCTTGTAAAAGGATATGAAAAATAAGCCCCAGCCATAACCCGGCTCTCATCTATCGCCTCTAACGAGACATCGGGACGATTATTCAGCGACACGGGGATATTGGACACCGTCGCCAATCCGCCACAACCTATGTATTTATTGAAAAAAATAAGCTCCTTCGACACCCATACGGCTACCTATATTCGTGTTTATTCGAAGTCCGTTACCTAAATCTATACTTCCCAATCCGGATACAAAGCCCATATAAAGCCCCACAAACGAGGGATTTTCCAACAAAGGATAATACCGGGGATTCGAAATTAAGACCTTTATCCTTAAAAAATCAAATCGGCCAAATAATAGCCTAATTCTGTCGAAAGAATACCTATACCGGCTCCCGCCAACACATCGGACAACCAATGCCTATTATTCAATATCCGACTAATTCCCGTAGCCGTTGCGACTGTAAAAGCCGAAATGCTATACCACGGACTACGATCGCCATACTCCTTATGCATCATCATGGCCGCCATAAACGCAGTAGCCGTATGTCCCGAGGGAAAGGATTTATAATTGCTTTTATCGGGTCGACGCACATGAGCCGTATATTTAATGGTATTGACAACCGAAGCCATTATAGCCACGGAAAAAGCATCGGAGACCAACATACGTCCCCACGAACTGCGACTTTCCACACCGAACCCTTTCAATCCTAACATAACTACGGCCGGAGCATATTGTAGATAATCGTCATATCCGTAATGAAAATTCGGAACAAAATCTTCTCTAAGTTGACGAAAATGCTCGCTGCCATGTTTCACCGACAAACCGGCAATAACCAACGGAACTCCCACGTAGGTCATCTGGAACCACTTCGCATCGGTAATTTTATCGGCTTTCCTCTGAAACGGTTGTTCGTAAACGAGCGGTCTTAAATCGACAATCGTATCGTTAACCTCTGATTTAGGAGCGACTGCTCCTACTTTAAATACCGAAGAAGACAGCAACCCGGTCACCAACAATCCTGTAATGAATCTCATCTTATCGAGCGATTAGAATAATATAATAAAAACGGAACAAATTTCTATTATTTATCCCGTTTATCCAAAATAAATTAAATATTTTAAACCCGTTCTAATTTTCCAAGAGACACATACCAAATAAATCCCGACACTCGGTCATATCCCATCTTTTCAATCAAGGAAGTATAAGTATTTACTTGTCTTTTGTATGAGGCACGTTCCACATTCCCGAATTTATAATCGACAACGATAACCTCATTGTCCGTTTCGACAACCCGGTCGGGGCGATAAAACGAACCATCGGGCTGTAAAATTTCCCTTTCCGTCCACACGTTCACCCCGGCGAAAACCACGAACTCACTCGTTCGTCGGCAAGCCAACGATTTATATCCTCACGAATCGATTTCGACTCCGACTCGGAAAGCTCTCCCGAACGGACAAACGCAGCAATCGTATCGTCGACGCGATCGAGAGTTTCTATCTGACTCAAAATGCGATGCATGAGCGTACCGTATGTACGATCCTTCCCCTCACCGAAAACGCCCTTCCCTTGCAATCGCAAGTGCAACCGATTTCCCGGTTCGATAGAGCGATATATACCGGCAGGAAAAGCCGGTACGGCAGAAACGTTTTTCTTTTTTTTCTCGGCTCGCCAATCGATTCCGGCCTCATAACGAAGGTCGCCGCCATCGTTCCCCTCCGGGAACAACACTTCACCCAACATTGCCGAGATACTGCCGAAACGCCCTTTGTCGCTTTTATTTTTAACAGCCGGAGCAAAAATATGCAATTCTTCTTCCGCCCGGGTAAAAGCAACATAAGCGATATTCAGATTATCGATACAAGCATACATCTTTTCATCGAAATACTCGGTTGCGTAATAAGTCTGGGCCAAACCGCTACCATATCGTAACGGTAGCACTGGAATACGAGAAAAAGGCTCTTCATGAGTACGGCACCAGACAAAATTGGTTTGATTGGACTGATGATCCAAACTCCAATTACAAAAAAGGAATGATTACGACTTTAAATTCAAGGCCTTTGGATTTATGTATAGTCATTACCCGCATGGCATCTTGCTCCTGCGGAGTCGTCACCGACAACTTATCCTCATTATCGTCCCACCACGACAAGAACGAACCCAAGTCGGCCGTATGTGCCCGACAATAATCCAAAACATAATCTTGAAAAGCCTGTATATACACCCGTTCACCTTCGTCAGCCCCCTCATCTGAAAAATAAGAAACAATCCGCTCGCACATCTCGAACAAAGACTCTTTTGCGAATACTCTCGACAAAGGAGAAAAAATCATTATCGAGATGCCTCCCGATGTTCTCTCTATCTTCGAAATAAGACAAAATAACCGCATCATCAGATGCCTTGAATTTTCGGCTATTATATTCATAGACAGCCAACAGTCGGTTCAATTCGATCGAAGGATCTTGAATATATCTCAAAATTCCTATCAACAAATTGATTATAGGAGAGTTTCTTATCAACAACGACTCACTCGATATAACATCGTAGCGATAACGACCATCGGTATTCTCGGAATTCAGACGCAACAACAAATCGACAAGCATGGTCCCTTCTCTGGCAGTTCTCGTCAAAAACGTTATGTCACCGGGGGTGTACCCCCTATCCTGTAAATCCCTCAACAAATCGGGAATACGAGCTAAGGACTCGTTATAAAAATCCTCCTTTTTATCCGATTCCCACATCGTTACAGAAACATGACCGCTGCGCAAAAGATTCGAATCGGCGACTCTCTGCCCGATATCGGCATAAGCCTTTTCTATCTTGACATCGAAGCTCCCTTCGACCAAAGCAGACTCCTCGATCTCTCGCTCTAACTTCTGCTGTAACAAACGAGCAGCCTCGCCAAAGATTCTATTATTAAACTATACTATGCAGGCACAACTGCGATAGTTCATATTCATAGACCTTTCGCTATACTGCGACGGTCTGAACAATGACTGAACGCCTTCATTCAACAAAGACCAATCGGAGTTACGCCACCGATAAATGCTCTGTTTCACATCACCCACGATCAAATCGGTGTGGTCATGGCTCAAACTCTCTCCTATGAGAGGTGCAAAGTTTTGCCATTGCAGTTTGGAGGTGTCTTGAAACTCGTCGATCATAAAATGGTTGACCCTCGTCCCTATTTTTTCATAAATGAACGGGGCATCGTTCTCGTTGATAACCGCATTGAGTATTCCGGCCGTATCGGACAGGAGAAGTACATTATGTTCCTTTTCATACTCCTCGATACGGCGGTCTATATCGACCAATATCCCCAAAGCATAAATATACTTCGAACTTTGTACCGCTGTGTTGTAACGCACATAAGGTTCTCCGAAACAATCTACCATTTCCTGCAACACCGGATTAAGTTTCTCATAGAGACTATCTATACAAGCCGGTATTTCTTTTTTCAAAAACCAACCGTCCCGATTGCCCACATTTGCCCGAAAAGTCTGTGTCGGAGGCTCCACTTTTCCATCGACAATTTTTTTAAGATACTGAATCCAAGAACGCCCCTTCCCCTTAAAATCATCGGGCGACAATCCATAACGTTCGAGTACAGCCATAGCCGCCTCTCCCAATTTCCATAAAGGGACTCGAACTCGACACGGATACGGCGCATCTCTTTCAGATAATCGTCAAGAACCGACTTATCCTTGATTTGCGAAAGTATCTCGTTACGAAACAATTTATAAGTTTCTTTCGATAGCTCCCCGGCCAGTTCTCTCAAATCGTCTTTCCGTTCGGATCGATTTCCCAAGCTCCACCAGTTCCCCGACTCTATACGCTCCTCGGCATAATGTATCAGCCAGTTGAGAAGACCTTTTTGGTCGACGTCGGACAATTCGGAATACATGCGGTCTATGGCAGAAGCCGTAACGAAATCGTTATCCATCTCTATCTCAAAACTGCCCTGCAATCCAATTTCGCGGGTAAAATTCCGAAGCACTTGTTGAAAGAAACGGTCGATCGTGCTGATATTGAAATAAGAAAAATCGTGTAACAAAACATACAGCGTCTCCGAAGCTATACCCCGAATCTGTTCAACCGTACAACCGAACAGTTGCATCAAGCCATCGACATAAGGCGACTTCTCCGTATCGTGCGCCAATATATCGAGCTGGAAAACGATACGATGCTTCATCTCTTCGGTCGCCTTATTGGTAAATGTAACCGCTAAAATACGTCGATGCTGTGCATCGCTCTTCCGATATAACTGGTAACGCCCCTGTTCGTCCCTATATCCCAACAGCAATTTAATATACTCCAATGTCAGGGTATAAGTCTTGCCCGAACCGGCCGATGCTTTGTATATATGTAACATAAAATCAGATAATGCGAGCTCGATACCCTTCCGACAATAAAATTTCCAACACTTTTTGACGGAAATCTCCCTGAATCAATATATCGCCTTCTTTATCAGACCCTCCTACCCCGCACTTGGTTTTCAACTTTTTCGCCAAAGCCTTCAAATCCTCGGCAGTACCGACAAATCCGGTCACGAGCGTAACCGATTTTCCATTTCTGTTGCGTTTATCCAACGATATGCGCAACTGTTGTTTCCCCGGTTCCAAAGTTTCGGGTTCATCTTCCTCGCCATTATCGAATTTGAAATCGGGATTCGTAGAATAAACTACATTCAATCTGTCTTTCCAATCATTATTTTTTTTTCATTTCGGTAATTTTATCTCTTCTATCAATTTAGGATATAAAAGGCAATCTCGCATAGTTAAATTCAAAAACCGTTTTCATTTGCCTCTACTCCCGCCTTTCGCTATATTTGTAGAATATAGGATGCGTTTCGGCATAGCCAACCCCGAAATACAATTTCCGTTTGTCTCTGCTCTCACCTTTCGCTATATTTGTCCTCAAAAATAATAAAGATAGCGATACGAAACAACCCGCATCGCTTTTTATTCAGCAATAAACCGAGCGATTTCCCGTTATATAAAATACGATGAAAGATATTACGAAACATCACGATATATTCTTTGCAAACCGTTTGTCCTTATTGCGTATATGGCTGTGCATAAGCACGCTCTTTTTTACCATAGAGACATCGTTTGCACTCAACCCCAGCCGTTATGCTACCCAATCGCAACTCGCCGACGGATATTGGGTAAAAGTGGCTGTTTACGAATCCGGTATTCACCAAATCACCTATCGGGAACTCCGTAGATGGGGATTTTCCGACCCCTCGGCCGTGACCGTTTTCGGATACGGAGGCGCCATGCTACCCGAAACATTTTCTGAGAACGATATAGACGACCTGAATCAGTTACCCGTCATACGCACCGACAGTAAAATATTGTTCTACGCACAAGGCCCCACTTCATGGTCGTATAACGAAAAACCAAAGAATACGACCATGAACAAAACACATATTCTACCGCAGGATATTATTTCCTGACCGACAGTAAAAATCAATCGGCGACCATCGCCGAACGGGAAGGGGACAAACGACCGGATTACAGGACATAACTTCATTCGACGAACACGCCGTGTACGAACAGGAATTATATTCTCCCGGTTCGACAGGACGATTATTTTTAGGCGACGATTTCCGTTATACGACATCTAAGAGTTTTACATTCGAACTTCCCGGTGTAGACAATTCCTCTCCTGTAAAATTAAGAACTTCTTTCGGAGCGAAAATATTAGGTGGAACTGCCACACTTGTCTTTACCCGCAATGGACAAACTCTTCCATCGAGCAACACCGACAATATAGGAGCAGGATCGAGCAGTTCTTATGACTTCGTAAGAATGACCTCGACGCTCAAAGAAATCGACCTCGACAGCGAGGAACTGGCTTTTACGCTCCTTTTCCGACAAAACGGAGGTTCTCTCTCTAGGCCCGTCTCAATTATTTTCGGTTCAACTACAAAAGAAAATTGCAATTATACAACGGAAGTATCCAATTCCGGCTGGGTCAGCTCCCTGCGAACAGTTGCTATAACCTGCAAGGTTACTCGACGACGACTCATATCTGGGATATATCGGATCCTCTGAATCCCGTTTCTATCAAACCCAACGTCAACAACGGTAATGCACGTTTCGTGCCGACGAAAGGAAATGAAGAATACATTGCATTCAACGAACAAGCTACCGTTGCCTCGGTAGAGTTTATTGAAAAAGTGCCTAACCAAAATTTACACGGTTTGACAACCCCCGACATGGTTATCCTCACGCCCAAAGAATATATCTCCTACGCCCAAAGCATCGCTCGATTGCATAATGAGAACGACGGTATGGAGGTAGCTGTCATCGACCATGAAACCGTATTCAACGAATTCTCCTCGGGAACACCCGATGCGACAGCCTATCGACGACTGATGAAAATGTTTTTCGATCGAAAAGGCGGCCTCGACGGAGAGCTTATACCTGTTGCTTTTTGGAAAAGGATTATACGATAACCGAAAAATAGGAGAAACCGGTAAATATGTGAAATACCCCACACTCCTCACATACCAGCACGGCAGCGGAACAGACGAACGTCAATCCTATACGACAGACGATTACTTCGGATTCCTCGACGACGATTCCGGGAATAGAATAGCGTCGGATAAACTCCGTGTCAATATAGGCCGTTTGCCCATAAAAAGCGAACAAGAAGCCAAAGATGTGGTATCCAAATTATACAATTATATAGAGAATAACGATAAGGGCTCTTGGAAAAATCAGGTTCTTGTCGTCGCCGACGATGAAAATTATGCCATTCACATGGAACAGGCCGAAGAGATTTGCAGCATTATGGAGAATAGCGATGCCCACTGTTTCATCAACAAAGTCTACACGGATGCTTACACGGCAGAAATAGGCTCACGGGACGAACATACCCTTCGGCCAAGAAAAAATTATTACAAATTTTAGATGACGGCGTTCTCGTAGTAGATTATATAGGTCACGGCAGTACCGTGGCATGGACACATGAAGATTTGTTGAATATAGGCGACATTCAATCCATGTATTTAAAAAGATTGCCACTGTTTATCACAGCGACTTGTGACTTCGGACGTTACGATCACGAAGAAACATCGGGTGGAGAAATCCTTTGCCTGAATCCGAACGGAGGAGGTATAGCCCTCATCACCACGACCCGAGTCGTTTATATCAGCGACAATCACTATCTCAATAGTGGTGTCGCGCAACAAATATTCAAAAAAAATGAAAATCACGAGTATCCACGACTCGGCGACATATTGCGTGAAGCGAAATGCAACATTGCACAAACAGACAGCAACAAATTGAACTACACCCTATTGGGAGATCCGGCTCTAAAATTATTATACCCCGATTACCAAATTAAGGTAACCGAAATAAACGGGCATGACATCACTCAAACCACACCGACCATACAAGCGAGAGATTCCGTTTCTATAAAGGGAGAAATATATACCCCCGGCGGAGAAAAAGCGACCGATTATAACGGTATCATCTGTCCGACAGTCTATGATTCCGAAGTAACCGTAGTAACCCACGGTTATGGAGAGGAAGGCAAAGCCATAGAATTTAAAGAAAGGAGTAACCGCCTTTATGTGGGAAAAGACTCTATCGTCAACGGAATTTTTGAAATTTCATTCAAAGTCCCGAGAGAAATCAACTTTGCCGATGACAAGGGATTGATAAATCTATATTGCTATAACGATGAAGGTCAAGAGGGAAACGGCAATGAATCCAACTTTATCGTAGGAGGATTTAACGACGACTCGAACGAAGATTTTGAAGGTCCGCAGATATATTCTGCCTACCTCAACTCCGAAGAGTTCAAATACGGTGATACGGTCAACGAATCGCCTCTGTTTATGGCCGAGGTGTATGATGAATCGGGAATAAACATATCCGATGCCGGTATCGGGCATCAGATGACTATTACCTTAGACGATAAAACCGTATATACCGACGTATCTTCTTACTTCCAACCGGCATTGGGCGAATTCGGCAGAGGGTTTATCGCATACCCTTTGAGCGGACTGAGCGAAGGGGAACACTCTTTACGATTAAAAGTGTGGGACACCGAAAACAATTCGTCGGAAACCGAAATAGGCTTTACGGTAAAGGCCGGATTAAAACCTGTTATTTATGACTTGTATGCCGATCGTAACCCGGCCAGCACTTCGACAAATTTCTATTTGAGACACAACAGACCGGATGCCGTGATAAACGTAACCATATCGGTATATAATCTGATGGGGGTAGAAGTATGGCGTTATACGGGGAAAGGTCTCTCCGACATGTACAAGTCCTACCCGATTACATGGGATTTGACCGACGGTAGCGGAACTCGCGTTCCCGGTGGTATCTACTTGTACAAAGCGATTATATCGACCGACAACGAACACGAAACCACTCGTTCAAAAAAAACTCTGTGTGACCGGCAGAATAGCCTGTTTCTTCGACAAGGATATACATCGCCGATTCCTTTTAAGGGATCGAGTAAAAATATTTGAACCAAATTTCAGTATTTTGTTATATCTTTGTATATCAAACAGTCAAAAAGATGTATAATTCGGAATCGAAATCTACAATTAAATTACCGGAGCCTTCGCTTCGCAGGCTTCCGTGGTATTTGGCTTATATAAAATTGCTACAAACAAAAGGAGAAGAATATGTTTCTTCCACACAAATAGCAAAGGAAATAGGCGTAGATTCGTCGAAAATAGCCAAAGACCTCTCTTTTATCAATATTTCGGGGAAAACACGTGTCGGTTATGAAATAAATTCGTTAGTCGCTGTACTGGAAGAATTTCTCGGATTCACGTCTATGCACAAAGCATTCATTTTCGGAGTCGGAAGTTTAGGGGCCGCACTCATGCAAGATTCGGGATTGTCGCAATACGGTCTCGAAGTCGTTGCCGGGTTCGATGTCAAACCCGAGTTGGCAGGAACCTTCATTAATCATATTCCGGTATATCCCCTGTCTCAATTCGCTCAAAAGCAAAAAGAGTTGGGTGTACAAATAGGAATCTTGACCGTCCCGATAGACAAGGCTCAAAGTGCGACAGAAGAGATGATAGCCGGAGGTATCAAAGCGATTTGGAACTTTACCCCTTACCGGATTCGAGTTCCCAAACATATAGTTATTCAAAATACATCTATTTATGCTCATTTAGCCGTTATGTTCAATCGGTTAAATAATATCAAGTAAATCTCATGAAAATAATTGCCGTCGGTTGGAATTATAGAGGACACAATGCAGAGATGAACCAAAAAGAAACTCCTCAAAATCCCATCATTTTTTTTAAACCCGAAACGGCTTTACTAAAAGACGGGAAGCCATTTTTTTTACCTCAATTCTCCGACCGTATCGAATACGAAACCGAATTGGTTTTCCACATTTCCCGATTAGGGAAAAACATAGCCAGTAAATTTGCACATCGATACTACGACTCTGTAACGGTAGGTATCGATTTCACGGCCAGAGACAAGCAAGCCGAAGCAAGGGCGAACGGAAATCCGTGGGACATTGCAAAAGGATTCGACAACTCGGCTCCCATCGGAAAATTCATTCCATTACCCGAACAAACACCCAAAGCCGACAATATAAATTTCTCTTTGTTTATAAACGGAGTAAAAGTACAACAAGGCAATAGTCAAGATATGATTTTCCACATCGATGAACTCATCGCTTATATCAGCCAATTCTATACCTTGAAGATAGGAGACCTCATCTTTACCGGGACACCGGCAGGAGTAGGACTCGTAAAAATAGGAGACCATCTCGAAGGATATTTGGAAGAAACAAAAGTACTCGATTTTTTTGTTAAATAGCCATTAGTTTATACCAATGCCTCATACGATTAAGCGAACACAAAAACAACGAATATTATCCATTATAGCTTGTTTTTATATTTTACTCCAACCTACATACGGAAGAGATCGACAAGACTATGCGGAAAACTCCATATTAGCGGAAGGCAATTGGGTAAAAGATATCGACAACCGATGCAGGAATTTACCAAATAACAGAAGACTCTTTGAGGGCTTGGGGTTTTACAGACCCTTCGAAAATAAAACTGTTCGGATATGGAGGAACCGTTATCGATGAACTGTTTGCAAACAGCGATAACTACATAGACGACCTACCGCAAATTCCGCTTTGGCGACATAACAACAAACTATATTTTTATTCGCGAGGCACTACCAAATGGTCTTTCGATTCTGCCAGTCAAGAATTTGTACATCGGCTTCACCCCTATTCTACATATGCCTGCTATTTCCTGACAGATAGGAATATCGAATCTACCGACTTTCCTACCATATCATCTTCCTTACCGACCGAAATCGATACCCCCGATTACCGTATTCGACGACTATGCCCTACACGAAAAAGAATTAATATCGGTAGGCAAAACGGGACAAAATTTCTTCGGTGAAGATTTTCTATCGAATTCGAATCAAGACTTCACGTTTCACCTATCGGGAGCACAACCCTCTCCGATAAAAATAAGAGTATCTTTCGGAGCAAAAAATCAGTGGAAGCGAAGGGTATATACACATTTCTTACAATGGGACCGAATTACCGACCAATACCTCGAACAAAATCACAAAATATTACGATAGCCATGAATTTCTTCGAGTAGCTTCCCCACTTAAAACAGTGAACCGAGCCGAGGAAGAATCAACGATAAGCCTTCGCTACGCCAGTACTGGAACAACCCTATCGGCATATCTCGATTACATCAGACTCAATTATAAACGTAAGTTACAATTATACAACGGGCAAGTCTGCTTTCGTTTTATCAACCGGCAAACCGACAATTATTACCAAATAGAAAACAGTACAGCCACAACATTGGTTTGGGACGTCACTACGCCCCATAGACCGAAAAACATTACAACCTCATTCGATAACAACACAACCTCATTTACACCAGAAGATGCTCAGCTCAGAGAGTTCATTGCGTTCGACCCGGAACAAAATTTTCCTTCTCCGTCCTTCGTACGGCAAATCGAAAACCAAAACTTACACGCATTGAATATCCCCGAACTAACGATCATCACCCCAGCAGCATTACAGACAGAAGCCGAACGCGTAGCTCAGCTGCACAGAGAAGAAGGACTAACCGTCGCAGTTATTGAACAAGAAAAAATTTTCAACGAATTTTCATCGGGAACACCCGATGCCTCGGCCTATCGAAGATTAATGAAAATGTTTTACGACAGAGCCGAAGGTAATGAAAACGTTCGTCCGCGTTATCTGCTTCTTTTCGGAGACGGTTCTTACAACAACCGCAAATCTATGGAAAAGTTACATTCACCCGAATGCAACATGTTACTTACCTACCAATCGAAAACAAGTATCGACGAACGAGAATCATTCGTTATAGAAGATTATTTCGGTTTCTTGGAAGACAATTCGGGCGAAGAAATAAAGGTCGATAAAGTATGTTTAGGAATCGGTCGTTTTCCCATTTCCTCGATTAAAAACGCACGATTGGTAGTAGATAAACTATATCGATATGTACACGACAAAGACTTCTCCTCATGGAAAAACAATATCTGCATAGCTGCCGACGATGGAGACGAAGCGATACACGCCGAACAAGCCGATAGAGGAAGTGACACCCTTTTACTCAAAAATACTTCTCAACCGAGATTGGGATTCAGAGTGAATAAAATATACATCGACTCCTATTACATGGATCCCCAAACAAAAAAAATACCCCGAAGCCAATCGGGAGTTGATGAAACAATTTAATGAAGGTATGCTCGTCTTCAATTATATAGGGCACAATGACTCCGAAGTAGGGTTTACCGGAGAAGGATTATTTTCCCGATATGAAATGGACCATCTTACCAATACGCGGTTACCCCTATTTATCACTATCACATGCGACTACTGCCAATTCGACGCAGAAGACGTTTCAGCCGGAGAGAACGTATTCCTCAACCCCTCTGCCGGAGCCATAGCCTTAATAACGACTACCCGTGTGGTTTATACCGATGGAAACGATAAAATCAATCGACGATTAATGAAGCGACTCTTAGAACGGGATTCCAATGGTTCTCCTTTACGAATAGGAGATGTTTTAAAACTGGCTAAACGAGATTTCAACACCGAAATCGACAAGAACAAACTCAACTACGTTCTTATCGGAGACCCGGCTTTTAAAACTTGCTTACCCCGAACATTCCATACAAGTTACCCGTATAAACGGAAATAGCGGCGAAAAAAATATCGAAATGATTCCGGGCAAAAATTATACGGTGGAGGGTGAAATACGATCTCACCAAAATGAGCTACTTTCCGATTTCAACGGTTATATATACTATAACCTATATGACAAAGAAAAACAGTTCACCACATTGGCACATCAAGACAAAAAAAACATGGACTTATACGCATCGCCCCGATTTATTGACTACCGGTAAAGGCACGATACAAAACGGGACATTCCGAATCACCGTCACACTCCCGATTGACAATTCACATTCCGGAAAATCCGGGCTGCTAAATTTGTACGCCTATGACGAATCGGGCAGAGAAGCCAACGGATATACCGATAAATTAATCGTCAGCACGGCTGTCGAACCGATAACAGAAGATATACAAGGCCCCGACATCGAGTTCGCCGGAATTAACGACGATTCCTTCACCGAAGGAATATTAGTAAACAATCCGGCCACGTTCGTTTGTAAATTCTCGGACCCTTCCGGTATATGGAGCGGAAACAGCTTAGGCAAACAAATGACCTTATCGCTCGATGGCGCATGTATCGAAGAAAACGTCGCTCGCTATTACAAGCCTATCGCAGAAAGCGAGATTCCCGAAGGAGAATTCATATATCCCCTTCCCCGACTGAGTAATGGATTGCATACACTTACATTCAAAGTATTCGATACCTTAGGAAATTCATCGGAAGTAACCATAGCCTTCGAAGTCAAAGAGAACAGCGAAACATATACCATCTCCCTTGACGAAGAACCGGCGACCGAAAGAGCAACAATCTCGTGTCAGGACCAAAACGGGAACGACGTCACAGAATCGAAACATACCCGAATCTCTGTTACTAACACCTTAGGCGAAGAAATCTGGTCGTATGAAACGACCGAGAATAACCTATTCCCCTTGACCTGGAATCTCCAAGACAACAACGGAAAAAGAGTATCCGCCGGTCAATACTATTGCAAGGGTTATTTCGAAACATCTGCCGGGACAATCGTTACACCCGCTAAAAAAATCGTGGTTATCACGCAATAATCCCCACGATTCTCTGTTTATTATATACATGTAATTCGTAACGTCAGCAAAGATGAAAAGACTGTCTTTTTTATATTATAACAATTATTCTTGTATCGTTATTCTTGCCGGTATATGCCCTTGCAGCCAACGGTAATTCGACCAAGAATGAATTCAACCCCATCAATACAGGAGTCACTTCGCTAAGCATAACCCCCGATTCTCGTGGAGCATCGATGGGTGACTTAGGTGTCGCCACCGACCCCGATGCAAACTCTCAATTCTGGAACCCTTCCAAATATGCTTTCGCTTACAGCCAAGCAGGTGTATCTCTATCGTACACGCCGTGGTTACGCAAACTGGTAAACGACATCTATTTGGCCTATTTAGCGGGGTATTGGAAATTGGGAAGCAGCGATTTACAGGCATTAAGTGCCTCTTTACGCTATTTTTCATTGGGAGAAATCGTACTCACCGATCAAGAAGGAAACGCACAAAATAGCATAACCCCTTATGAAATGGCTTTCGATGTAGGATATTCCCGCAAATTGTCCGATAAATTTTCTATGGGTGTCGTATTCCGTTACATTTATTCCGACTTAGGGTTTCATTACGACGAATCGAGTGTTTCCGATGCATCGGGTGCATCGGCATTCGCCGCCGATATATCGGGATACTACACGACTTACCCCATCATAGGTCGTAACGAATGCCAATGGTCTTTGGGTTTCAATATCTCCAACATCGGAACCAAAGTATCTTATGACGGAGGTAATGAAAACGCATTCCTACCTACTAATTTGAAAATAGGCACATCGTTTCTTTTTCCATTAGCCGAATATAACACACTATCGTTGAACCTCGATCTCAACAAGTTATTAGTTCCTTCTACCCCTCAAGTTTCCAATTACGAAACAGAAGAAGAGTATGAAGAAGCCAAAGAGAAATGGCAAAATACCTCACCCATATCCGGTATATTCAAATCGTTTACCGATGCTCCGGGAGGATTCAAAGAGGAGCTTCGAGAAATAAACTTCTCGATAGGAGCCGAATATTCTTACAATCAACAATTCTTCCTGAGAGCCGGATACTTCAATGAAAACAAATACAAAGGAAACCGCAAATATTTTTCTTTCGGAGCCGGATTTTCCTTGAACGTATTGAAAATAGATGCGGCATATATGGTGGCAACAGCACAAACAAGTCCTTTGGATCAAACACTTCGTTTCACTCTCTCGTTCGACATGGACGGGCTTAAAGACCTTCTGGGAAGACGATGAAAACACGTATAGGTTTCAGGATTCGATGTCCACAAATTGGTCGAAGGACGGGAATTATGGTTAGGAGGAATACGTATCGAGCACACCCTCGGACTCTTGGGACACTCCGATGCCGATGTTCTTATTCATGCTTTATGCGATGCCCTGCTCGGAGCGGCGAACATGCGCGACATAGGATTTCACTTCCCCGATACGGCCAACGAATATAAAAACATAGACAGCAAGATTTTACTAAAAAGACCGTGGAGCTCATTCGAGAAAAAGGATTTTCGATAGGAAATGCCGACATAACGGTCTGCGCCGAACACCTAAACTCAACCCTCATATTCCTCTCATGCAAAAAACACTTTCAGAATGTATGGGCATCGATCTTGAAGATATATCCATTAAAGCCACTACTACCGAAAAATTAGGCTTTACAGGAAGAGAGGAAGGAATTTCTGCTTATGCCGTAGTACTTTTGGAAAAATAACGAAGAGAAAGCCGTAAAATCAACAGCTTTCTCTTCTCTTTTCTGCGATTTCTTTAACCAAACAATTCTCAGAAAAAAAAGGGCTATGACCCAATAAGTAGCCCACAAGTTCAATTCATGGTCTTTTCGCAGAAAAATAAACAGGAAAATCCCTCTTTCGTAATCTCGTCTAAACAAAAATAAACCCACAAAACTTTAAAATAAAAAAAAGCGTGAGCCTGATGGTTTATCCTATTCGAGGTTCAGCAAAACCTTTGGTGGATAAACAACCAGCCCACGCTTGTCCATATAACAAGCGTAGGCGTTTAGTTGTCTATTACCCCACCATAAAAAAGAATTTTGCTGATTCCGAATAGAGGTAATATTCTAAACGCTTATATTCCCAATATTTTTTCAAAGATACTCTTTTTCCCATGAGACGTCCAAAAACTCCCCGTTTTTTAACATTCTCAACATATACGTTTTTATGAACAGATTGTATCTGGCTTCGTAAAAGTTCGCTATTTTTGCAATAGATGCGAAACAGGATACAACTCGACATAAAAATGAGCGAATACATTTCATTCGGTTTTCACCTTTCCGTATTTTTGCAGCAACATGAAACGCTATGGATTCTGACAAACGAGTATTGATAGGCATGAGCGGTGGTATCGACAGCTCTGCCGCATGCATGATATTACAAGAACAAGGATACGAAGTGATCGGTCTCACCATGCGCATGTGGGATTTACCCCGACATTTCCCGAACGAAGGACAAACGATTCCTCAATTTGCCATAGAGGCCAAAGAACTGGCAGAGAAGATAGGAATAGAACACCACATTCTCGATGTAAGAGACGATTTCAAGAGAACGGTCATAAAAAGTTTTACCGACGAATATTTAAAAGGGAATACTCCCAACCCATGTGTTCTTTGCAATAAACAATTCAAATGGCATTACCTCTTGCAGGAAGCAAACCGATTGAATTGCCAATGGGTCGCCACCGGACATTATGCTCGGATTTCACGGAAAAATAATCGCTTCATACTAAACAGAGGCGCCGATCCTAAAAAAGATCAATCTTACTTTTTGTGGAGACTCGGACAGCAGGAACTTGCCAGAACCATTTTCCCGTTAGGCGACATCACCAAAGAGGAAATAAAACAATACGTCGAGAAAAAAGGATTCCACGAAAAAGTCGAAAAAAAAGAGAGCATGGAAGTTTGTTTCATACCGGGAGACTATCGGGACTTTTTACGTGAACAACTTCCCGACTTAGACCGGGAAGTGGCAGGAGGATATTTTATCGATGCCGCCGGACGGAAACTCGGACAGCACAAAGGATTCCCATTCTATACCATAGGACAGCGCAAAGGATTGGAGATAGCATTGGGGAAGCCCATGTTCGTCACCCGCATAAATCCGATAAAAAACACGATACGGTTGGGAGAACGGTCGGAACTTCTCACCCGGAATATGGTCATTACCGATGTTATCGAAACCATACCCGGCATTCTGAATACATCGGAACCAGTCGACGTTCAAATTCGTTACCGCAGTGCGGCTATACCGGCGACCCTTCGCAAAGGAGAAACTCCTAACGAATGGATAGTCTGTTTTCAATCCGACGCTTCGGCGGTAACTCCGGGGCAATCGGCAGTCATTTACCAGAACGACTGTATTATCGGTGGTGGAATCATTGCCGATCAACGGTTATTAAAAAAGTATGCTCTATGATACGCCCGATACTGCTATTATCCTTTTTCATCGCTTTCACAGCCAATAATATAGCACAAGAGCAACAATACCGGATATGGTTCAACGACAAGCCCGAATCGGTTCACTCGGTCGATGAACCCGAGAAATTCTTATCAGAACAGGCTATCGCCCATCGGGAAAAACAGAATATTCCCATAGACTCCACCGATTTACCCATAGACCCCGTCCGATTAAAAAAACTTTCGGAACTCGGAGCCCGTATATTGGCCACATCGAAGTGGCTGAACACCGCCACCATAGCATTGACCGATACAACCGACTTATCTGCAATCGCCTCTCTGTCGTTCGTCAAAAAAGCACGAAAGTTTAGGAGTAGCCGTACAACCAGTCTCTAACCTCAAAAAAAGGCAGAAACAAATCGAATCGGAATCCGAGAATCCCTACGGAGATGCCGCCCTGCAAATAGAGGTACACAATGGGGACGAATTACATCGAGCAGGATTCACCGGAAAAGGAATGACAATCGCCGTCATCGATGGAGGATTCTTCAACGCAGATCGCAATCCCAAGTTCGACCAAAATAAAATTGTCGGGAACCAGGACTTCATTGACAAGAAAATGGATTTCACGCACGGAGATACACACGGCTCGTCCGTCTTATCGACCATGTTGGTCAAAGACAGTTCCCTCTTTATCGGTACAGCCCCCGATGCCGCATACTGGCTCTTGCGCTCGGAAGATACCGATACGGAATATCCGGCAGAAGAAGATTATTGGGTGGCGGCTCTCGAATATGCCGACAGCATAGGAGCCGATGTGATAACCTCTTCTCTCGGTTACTCCGAATTCGACGATTCCCGATTCAACCACACATGGGATCAACTTGACGGCAAATCGGCATTTATTTCCCAAGCAGCCGCTATGGGAGTACAAAAAGGATTGCTCATCGTGGTAAGTGCAGGGAACGAAGGAGGTAACAACTGGGGAAAGATAACTTTTCCGGGCGATGTCGATGGCGTTCTCACGGTAGGAGCAGTTTCACCCAACCTGAAACCTGCATATTTCTCCGGCAGGGGATTTACGGCCGACGGCCGCATTAAGCCCGATATCATGGGAATTGGGGCTACCGCCGCAACAATAACATCCGAAGGAAACACGGCATGGAAAGACGGGACCTCATTTTCCGCGCCGATAATAGCAGGACTTACAGCCTGTCTGCGACAAGCTCTTCCCGACCTTTCTGCACAGGAAATCGTCGGACTCATCAAAAATAACAGTTCGCAATCTTTAACACCCGATTCCGTCATGGGATACGGTATACCCGATTTCTATGCAGCTTATCGTCAGGGAACGGGAATCGAACCCTCCCTAAAAGGGGATATTCCTCTACAAATCATTTACAGAGAAGGAATCCCTGTCATAAAAATAAAAAGGCTACCGATCGGCGATACCTCGATTACCCTCCACATATATACTTTGGAAGGTGTTATTATACAAGAGTATAATGTTTCGGAAAATTCCGAAACGCCCTTTGTACACATTGAAAAAAGGGATATATATACTGGCAGCCCGCTGTCAATCAAATTATTGGACTCAAAAAATACAACGGTTATGACCTCCGGGAGAAAAGAATTTTCACTACTGAACTAAATGCTTGCGTACGCAATACCCTACAAGAGTCTTTGCCGGAACGGTATTGGGTACGCGCCGAAATCAGCGAGGCGAGAATACACCCTTCCGGTCACTGTTATTTGGAACTGATCGAGAAAGAAGAACAATCCGGGAAAACCGTAGCCAAAGCCAGAGCCACCATTTGGGCGACGACATTCCGATTATTGCAACCGTGGTTCAAGCAGTCGACCGGACAACTGTTCACATCGGGTATCAAAATTCTCATACAAGTCAGTATCTCCTTTCACGAGCTATACGGTTATAACCTGACCGTGCACGATATCGATCCCGCTTATACGTTGGGAGATGCGGCCCGTCGTCGAGCCGCCATACTGCAACAACTTCGGGAAGAAGGAGTGGCCGACATGAACAAAGAGCTCACATGGCCGATACTGCCGCAACGTATAGCGGTCATATCTTCTCCGTCAGCCGCCGGCTATGGCGACTTTATGAATCAAATACAAAACAATTCTTACGGGTACAAAATATACACTGTTCTCTTCCCGGCGGCCATGCAAGGCGACCAAACAGAACAATCTATCATTCATGCACTCGACCGAATCAACCGGCACGAAGAGTTGTTCGATGGTGTCGTCATCATTCGGGGAGGCGGAGCGACGTCCGACTTGAATAGTTTCGACAGTTATCCTCTGGCCGTCAATGTAGCCCAATTCCCACTACCTGTCATTACCGGTATCGGGCACGAACGAGACGACACCGTTATCGACATGGTAGCCAACACACGGGTAAAAACCCCTACGGCGGCAGCCGAATGGATTATCGCTCGTATGCACGAAGCCGACACATATGCCGTCAATCTGTCGCACACGATCAGCTCAGAAGTCCGTAATCGAATCGGCCGGGAAAAGCAGACGATACAACGCACGGCCTCCACACTTCCACTGCTCATCGAACGACTGATACTCGGAGAAAAACATAAAACCGGATTGTTAACCCAACAAATCAAACTCGCTTTACGAGCCGTTATCGATGCGGAAAGGAACAAGCTCGACCATACGGAAAAAGACTGTCCGGCTATTGTCTCCCCAGTCTCTACTCGAACGAGGATACAGCCTGACCCTCCACGGCAACCGGGTCGTTAAAAGTGTCGCAGAGCTATCTCCCGGAGACTCGATAGAGACTATCTTTGCCGATGGCAAAACGACAAGCCGGATAGAAAAAACAGAACCTTCGAAAACAAAATAAAATATATATGGCTAAAAAACGACTCTCTCCCTACCCGATGCGATAGCCGAGTTGGAAACGATTGTAAACAAATTACAAAACAACGAATACGAAATAGACGAGCTGCAAAAATGCACGACACGTTCGCTCGAATTATTGAAATTCTGCAAATCCAAATTATTCGAGACCGACGAAGCTCTCCAAAAAATATTGGCCGAGTTGAACGATTAAACAGAATATATAAATGGCTCTTAACACCCACAATATAATATATGCCGGTTTATATATCCAAAAACAAAAAAAATGTTTAATTTTGCCGAGTTTTCAACTATATGAATATGTCCGAAAAGAAAAGTCCGAGTGCGTTTCGCACCAAGCCCCACGGGAGCATTACATATTGGCGGGGTTCGTACCGCTCTCTATAACTATTTGTTTGCCAAGCAAAATCACGGAGATATGATCTTCCGTATCGAAGACACCGACTCTCAACGTTTCGTGCCGGGAGCCGAAGCATACATTATCGAAGCCCTCGAATGGTTGGGAATCAAGTTCGACGAAGGGGTCAGCTACGGCGGAAATTACGGACCTTACCGGCAATCGGAACGAAAAGACATTTATCGTAAATATGTAAATCAACTGCTCGATGCGGGAAAAGCCTACATCGCATTCGATACTCCCGCCGAATTGGAAGCCAAGCGAAACGAAATCGCCAACTTCCAATACGACGCCTCCACTCGCATGCAAATGCGAAACTCGCTGACAATGGACAAAGAGGAAGTAGATTCCCTCATCGCACAAGGACAACAATATGTCGTAAGATTCAAAATAGAGCCGGGCGAATACATCGTAGTCGACGACCTTATCAGAGGAGAAGTGACCATCAACTCGTCCATTCTCGACGACAAAGTGCTATACAAATCGGCAGACAATCTGCCCACCTATCACTTGGCGAATATCGTCGACGACCATCTAATGCTTGTCTCCCACGTAATCCGTGGAGAAGAGTGGTTGCCCTCGGCTCCGTTGCACGTATTGCTCTACCGGGCTTTCGGTTGGGAAGACACCATGCCGCGGTTCGCCCATTTGCCCCTGTTGTTGAAACCCGACGGTAAAGGCAAGTTAAGCAAACGAGACGGCGACCGGTTGGGATTTCCCGTATTCCCGCTCGAATGGCACGACCCCAAAACCGGCGAAGTATCCTCGGGATATCGCGAGTCGGGTTACCTGCCCGAAGCCGTGGTTAATTTCCTCGCCCTGTTAGGCTGGAATCCCGGTAACGATCAGGAAATCATGTCGATGGACGAACTTATCGAACTCTTCTCTCTCGAAAAATGTAGCAAAAAGCGGGGCTAAGTTCGACTATGAAAAGGGAAATGGTTTAACCACAAATACATACAGGAGAAGAGCAACGAAGAGCTCACCGAGTTATTCATGCCTATTCTCGAAGAAAAAGGCATAAAAGCCGATAAATCCACCGTCGCCCGTATCAGAGGCCTTGTAAAGGGTCGCGTAAGTTTCGTAAAAGAATTGTGGGATCAAGCAGCTTTCTTTTTTGTCGCACCGACTACCTACGAAGAAAAATCGGTAAAAAAACGCTGGAAAGAAGAGACCCCCGCTCAAATGCGCGAACTCATCGAAATATTGCGCAATATGGACGACTTCTCGTCTGCCCCGGCCGAAAAAGTCGTATTAGGTTGGATCGAACAGAACGGTTACCATTTGGGCAACGTCATGAATGCTTTCCGTTTGGCCGTAGTTGGGGAATGTAAAGGGCCTCACATGTTCGACATTACGGAAATCATGGGCAAAGAAGAAACTATCAAGCGTATCGAGCGGGCTATCGAATATTTAGGTTAATGAAATACAGACAGCCACATACACTGCTTTTGATTATTCTCCTTGCTGCGCTGTTTCCTGCAAAGGCTCAGCAAATAGCTTGGAGCGTAGATATGACCGGATTTTTCGACAATCGGGAATTCGGTTATTCCAAAGCTCAGTCCCAAACTTTTTTCGGGACACGCTTGTCTCCCGAAATCGGTATCAGAATAGGACATAGCACGATCATGGCAGGAGCCTCATGGGTACAGCCCATCGACGGATCTACTCGCGAGGCCAAAGTGCACCCCACGGTCTATTACCGTTACGACACCTCCAAATTCCGAATGTCGTTGGGTATGTTTCCCCGTACCCAATTGATCGAAAACGTACCGGCAATCTTGCAATACGATTCTCTCACCTACTTCCGTCCCAACATAGCTGGCGCATTATTCCAGTATATACATACCAAAGGATTCGCCGAGCTCTATATCGATTGGAGACAAGTACAGACCGAGGTAAAACGAGAGGCTTTCATGGCTGTATTCAACGGCCGGTGGCAACCCCTGCCCTACCTTTTCGCCGGAGGGCATTTGGTGATGAACCACTTGGCTCGTCCTCGCAATTCGGATAGCCGCTATACGGTTACCGACAATCTCATCGCCAGCCCATACATCGGATTGGATTTAACCACATACACACCGTTGGACACCTTGACCCTCAAAGTAGGGTATCACATCAGTCTCGACCGGCTTCGCAACGTCGGGACGTGGCATCACCCGCAAGGCATTCTCATAGACTTATTGGCCGAATGGCGCTTCTTGGGTCTACATAACACATTTTACAAAGGAGGTTCGCAAATGCCCCTTTATCCCCAATTAGGAGCTCAGCTCAATCAGGGAGATCCGTTCTACCAGTCTTCGACCTATAATCGCACGGATATATACGCCTACATTTTCCGCAAAAGTTATCTTAACTGCATAGCTTCCTGCAACCTGCATTATACGCCCGGCAACCTCGATTTTCAACAGCAACTCACCCTACGATTCTATATAGACGACCAAGCATGGAAAAACCGTAAGGGAAAACAGAATCGAGGTTACCTGAAAAATATCTTGTAACCCGACAAGAGAAAATCGCCGCTATGAAATCGATTTATAATTTTGGAATATATTGCTATAAACAATTAGTCGCACTCGCCGGAATACGAAATGTCAAGGCCCGGAAACTGACTCAGGGACAAAAAAGGAATCTTCGATTACCTCTCCCGGCATGCCGATCCGCAAGGAGGTTATTTGTGGATACATGCCTCGTCCCTCGGAGAGTTCGAACAAGGACGTCCGCTTATCGAAGCCATAAAAAAGCGCAACCCGATACCAAAATATTACTCACGTTTTTCTCTCCATCGGGTTACGAAGTCCGCAAAGATTATTCGGGAGCGGATCTTATTTGCTACCTTCCGTTCGACCTGCCGGGCAATGTAAGACGGTTCCTCGACTTGACCAAACCCACGAAAGCCATATTTATTAAATATGAATTTTGGGCGAACTACCTCAACGAACTTAAACGCAGGAATATACCCACGTATATTGTCTCGGCTATCTTCCGCCCCAAACAAATATTCTTCCGTTCTTATGGAGGATATTTTCGTCGCATTTTGAAAAACTTTACCCACCTTTATATACAGGACGAACGCTCCCGACAACTACTCGCCAGTATAGGCATCGATAATGTATCGATCGTAGGCGACACCCGTTTCGACCGGGTAGGCGACATTCGTCGCACGGCCAAAGAATTACCTCTTGTCGAAGCCTTCGCACAAGGAAAAAAGATACTTATTGCCGGCAGCTCGTGGCCCAAAGACGAGGAGTTCATTACTCGATATTTCAATCACAACGACAATATCAAACTCATTCTGGCCCCACACGAAATACACGAATCTCATTTGCAATCGATAGAGAAACTACTGAAACGCCCGGTCATACGTTACACACAAGCCACAATCGATACCGTACAGTCGTATGATTGCCTCATCATAGACTGCTTCGGGCTTCTCTCCTCCATTTACAGATACGGAACCGTCGCTTACGTCGGTGGAGGATTCGGAGCCGGCATACACAATATTGCCGAAGCTGCCGTATATGACATACCCGTTATTTTCGGGCCTAACCATCGCCGATTCAAAGAAGCCCACGAACTCATAGCATGCGGAGGCGGCTTTGCAATCCACAACGGTCAAGAATTTGCAACCATTGCCGACAAACTACTAACCAATCCCAAATACTTAGCCTCTGCCAGCAAAAATGCAGGTGATTACATTTCGACTCATGCCGGAGCAACCAAACTCATTTTGAAAGAGTTGTTCGGGATAGAAAAATAACGATACACCTGTTCTTTATTGTTTCCGCCTTTACTCAATCCCGGCTGGATTAAATTCGATTTAAAATGGAAAAGGAGATAAAGAAACCCGTTAAAATACTTTTCGTCTGCCTCGGAAATATTTGCCGTTCGCCGGCTGCGGAAGGAGTATTTAAACATATGCTTCGGCAACGAGGGATAACCGGTCGCTTCGAGGTAGACTCGGCCGGGACTTACAGCGGTCACGCCGGGGAATTACCCGACCCTCGCATGCGTTCACACGCTGCCCGGCGCGGATATTTGCTGGAACATCGCAGTCGCCCTGTAAGGCCCGATGATTTCGAGAAATTCGATTTGATTTTGGGTATGGACGATTACAACATCGATACGCTCTGTTCTATGGCCGACTCTCCCGAAGAAGCCGCAAAAGTAAAGCGTGTAACCGATTATTGCCGACATTACCCGGTAGATTGTATCCCCGACCCTTATTACGGTGGAGCCGACGGCTTTGAGAATGTATTGAATATCTTGGAAGATGCCTGTGAAGGAATAATCGAGGATTTTTACATCGCATGAATATAATGCACTTCACACCGCACAAGACATAAAATTACCGACTTTCCATCTTTCCCTTGACAAAGGGAACATTTCTACACCTCTCCCCTGCCGTGTTCCACGTGGCATTGCCAACACCCTTTTTAGAACTGTGAGGGAGTGGCGCGGCATTATTGGTATGGTATTTAAACCTCCTTCCCTACCGTGTCCCATAGCATTAACGGGGTGTCGCAAAGCGATATAGAGATCTTCTGTTAGTCGTATAGGGGAGAAAAACAAATACGAGGAAAGTATTTACCTCCCTCCTCCCTGCCGTGTCCCGTAGTATTACGGGGTGTTTTGCTACGTAAAATATAGGGGAGGTGTCCGCAGGACGGAGGGGTTAGAAAATACCGGCAGTAGAGGAGATAAAGTCAGATTTCCTCTCCCTCTGCTCATCGTAGATGAGACAGGGGGGAATACCCGCAAGGTAAAGGGATTAGCCTCCACAATCAAAGACTTCTATCTTTTCAACCCCTCTCCTCAGGAACTACCGTTCCTTCAGGGGTCTCCCCTATACCGCTAACGCAGCACAGGGGAGAAGGGACAATGCACCAGCAACAAAAACAAACCACTCCCCAATATTCCCGTAAGTATACATAAAGGTAATACCCACAAAGTGAAAAGGAACTAAAATGTAGTAGAACAAAGATGCTTGGAAATCTCTCCCTCCTCCCCTGTGTTTTGCAACGCAAAATATAGGGGAGGTGTCCGCGGGACGGAGGGGTTGAAAAGAGATGGTGAACAACTGGCTTATAGGCTCAGAGACGAAAGATGAATAAACAATAGATATGACATTTTCATTAAAAATATAAAGTTTCCTTCAAAAAAGCTTTTTCTTTCCGATTCGTTTTTATATTTTTGTTAGACTAATTTCAATGGGCTCAAAATAAACCATATAGAATATTCTAACTCTAAAACAATACATCTATGAAAAAAAATTACTTCTTACACACAGCTATTTTATTAGTAGCGTTGGTTTGTGGTTCTGTCCCGGTGTGGAGCCAGACTTACAAAAAAATATCTTCTATCGAAGAACTTACCGATGGAAAATATGTAATAGCTTATGAAAACATGGCTATGGAAAATAAAGCTAATGGTTCTAGAATTGCTGCTACTGCAATCAATGTTACAGATAATGCTATTATTAGTCCCGATGCATCTATTATTTGGGAGATTACAACAACAGCAAACGGTATGAGCATTAACAATAATGGAACATATGTCGTTGGTGTAAATAGCAATAATGCCTCTCTTTCTTCAAACTTTGAAGAAAAAACATGTGAATGGAATTTTTCTGTGGAAAAAGACAATTTTCGAGCCACCAACGTACAATATAGTAATCGATTTTTGCAATATAACAGCAGCAGTAAGTGGTTTGCATGTTACCAGTCAAATAGCAACCAAAAAGATTTGACACTCTACAAATTGGAAGAAACGGGAAAATCAAATCCCGAATTAACATTTAGCGGAATCACTGGCGACATAACCAAAATGTTGGCAGACGGAAGTTACAGCAGCAAAGCCACAACGAAATCGGATGCCACTATCGTTTACAGCAGCAGTAATCAAGAAGTAGCTACCATCGACCAACAAGGTACGGTAACGCTCCTTGCCGGAGGAGGAACAACTGTAATCAAGGCCGAAGTTGCCGAAACAGCGACTTTCAACGCCTCTTTTATCGAATATACGTTGAAAGTAACAGATCCGGCAGCTCTCAAAACATTTGTAAAAGTGACTAATGACGCCGTAACCGAAGGGAAATATATTATCGTCTATCAAGCAAATGATGATGCCAACTCGGTAATGGCTTTGAATACAACCAATGCCGGGAAATTCTTTGAAACACCGAAATAGATCTTACCGAAAATAAAATCGTCACCGACGACAAAACAGTTATGTGGGACATTACCCTAGAATCGGACGATCATTACTCTATCAGCAACGGAAATATATTTGTAGGATTTAAGGGTAACAATAATGAAGCCTATATATACAATGACTATACAATCGGAGAATGCGGTTGGAATTTTATATACGATGAGAATAATAAAGTTTTCAAAATCCAAAATGCTGGTGTAAATACTCGTTATTTACAATTCAATGCTAACAACAATCAATATCGATTCGCTTGCTATACCGGTTCCCAAAAACACCTTACTCTTTATAAACAAGAAGACAGCAGAACAGCCGTAGAAGTAACGTTCAATGAAATAGACGGAAACCAAACCTTATCCTTCACAAAAGGATTCACCTACAATAGTGCAGCTACTGCTACTCCAACAAGGCCTATCACTTACAGCAGCAGTAACCAAGAAGTAGCGACCATCAGCACAGAAGGTGTGGTAACACTCGTAGGTGCAGGAACAACTGTAATCAAAGCCTCCACTGCTGCCGATAACACCTATCAAGAAGGTGCTGCCCAATACACACTGACCGTTCGTAATACATCGGTAGCACTTCCTTATCAAATTGATTTCAAGACAGAAGGATTAGGCGATTGGCTCACCTATACAACCGAGGGAACAGTAGAATGGGAATCGACCAATTATGGGGTTCAAGCTAATGGTTTCAATAAAGGAGTCGGTGAGGCTTATTTAATCTCTCCCGCCGTAACAGCCTCAGATATAGTTTTAGCGTTCAGCAGTCAAAAGTCATTTAACGGTAACGATTTACAACTGTTCTACTCAACCGATTTCGACCCCAGCATCATGTTGCAACCGAGCGATGCCTCATGGACCGAAATCACCGATATGGCAATATGGGCCACCAGCCAAGAAACGACCGAATCGGGTAACATCGAGCTGCACGATCTCGCTGCGCCCATTCGTTTCGCTTTCAAATACACTTGTGAAGCCAATGAAGCTGCCCGTTGGACAATCGTCGAGCTGTCAATCGCAAAAGGTCAACCTAGCGGTATCGAAGATGTAGCCACCAATGAAATGAAAGTCATCAACGGCAAAGGTCAAGTAACCATCGAAACTGCCGAAGCTATGCCTATCGCTATCTATGCACTTACCGGAGCACAAGTTCGACAAATAGAACTTGTCGAGGGAACCAACATTGTAGAATTACCGGCCGGTATTTATCTGATCGGAAATAAAAAAGTAGTCGTATTTTAACCGATACTACTTTCAACCATAAAAAGGAGCGGCATATAATGCCGCTCCTTTTTTATTCCTCACGCGCCAGACATCGGTTCGATAGAAAATCCGTAAATAAAGATTTGAATTTTAGCAATGAAATTCTTGTCGACAACCTCATTCCGATCAATTCGGTGAGAGACAGAGAACTATCGTTTGATTGAAGATTCAACCCCCTCGCCCTATGGGCACTCCCCTATCTCATCTGCGATGAGCAGAGGGAGAGGACTGAAATGTCACTTCATCAGTTTTAAACTTCTCCATTGCCGTGCCACGTAGCATTACGGAGCACGGCATTAGCCATATAGAGGAAATACCGAAGAAACAGTAGTTTTCTGAGTAGAGGGGTTAAGAAAGATTACTCGATAATTTTCGATTACAGCGTCTAACCCCTCCGTCCTACGGACACCTCCCTATATTTTGCACGGCAAAACACCCCCGTAATACTACGGGACACAGCAGGGAGGAGGTTTTAAAATGCCACTCCAACAATGAGCCATAAATCCCCACCAATTATCGAATGGCCCAAACATCGGCTTATTCCTACGAGCCGGAAGAAATAAATAATCAATAAAATAATCGACTCCAACTCCCAATAAAACAGAAAGAAAAGCCATTCACCCTTCTTTTTGTATTTTTTTTACTCAAAAGAAATACCTTTAACACCCTATGTTTGTTTAACTTTAAATGATAAACTATGGTAATTGCGTATTTAAGAGTCAGCACCAGTAAACAACATCTTGTCAACCAACAAGATGAAATCAGGCGTTTCGCCCACACCAAAGAAATAGAAGTCAGCCGATGGGTAACCGAAATTGTCAGCGGAAAAAAGAATCAAAAAGAACGGAAGTTAGGGAGAGTAATCAATCAATTAAAACCGGGAGACACACTCATCGTTACCGAAATATCGAGATTAAGCCGCACTCTCACAGAGATTATGGCCATTATGGGAAAATGTCTTGAAAAAAATATTACAATCTACTCTACCAAAGACGGATACGCATTCGATAATACCATAAACAGCAAAGTCCTTTGCTTTGCATTCGGTCTTGTCGCAGAAATCGAACGGAACCTTATATCTATGAGAACCAAAGAAGCTCTTGCCTTACGAAAAGCAGAAGGAGTCATTCTCGGTCGGAAAAAGGGAAGTATCACCAAATTGAAAGTACTCATCGATAACGAACTTGAAATAATAGATCGCCTGAAAAAAAGGAGAATCTATGGCTTCGATTTGCCGTATATACGGAGTCTCTACCGATACGTTCTCCAAATTCAGAAAGGTTTGTCCAAGCGTAGAAGAAGCATTCCAATACAAGATGACGCATTTTTATACTTCGTCAAAATAAAAATCACCCCGGAGAAGAAGCACCGGGGTGAAAATAAAGAAACCTATTTTTTCAGAAGGTCCAGCAGAAGTTCCGGCTCATTCGTCGTGATAAAGTCGGCTGCTTCATCGATAAAATACTGCAAGTCGTCTGCTTTATTTACGGTCCAGACATTAACCGTCAAGCCCAAATCATGAGCTTCCAGAATCCAACTCTTATTGTTTTTCAATACCTTTTGATGATAATCGAGACCCGTATACCCCAACTCTTTAAGCTCGGCGGGTGTTTTATCTCCATTCAAATAAGCGACCTTCGCATTCGGGTCCAACCGGATAATCTCCGTTCCCACCAAGTTGCTGAATGCGATGTATTCTACCTGCCCTTCCATTTTCATCGATTTGACCATATCCACAACCTTTTTTAGCCAACTCGATATTTCTTTCGGGAGTAGATTGGGTTTTAAGCTCCAGCACCAATATCATGGGCTTCAACTTCTTTCCGGCTTTTAAATAATCCTTCAAAGAAGGAACAGTCTCCCCGTTTTTCAATTTTGACTTCGTTATGGTCTTGAAATCCGTTTCTTCGATTTTCAATCCGTCCAATGTTTTGGGGTCATGGTTTACCACCAACCCACCGTCCGAAGTCAACCATATATCAATTCCGACCCCCAGCAACCGACGTCATGAGCTTTTCGCAATGAAGCCAAAGAGTTCTCGGCAGAACCTTCACAGTTCCAATATCCCCGATGAGCCACGGTCTTGGTCGACGACTTTGCCTGAATAGCCGGAGTCATAGCCAATAACATCAATGCAACCATTAAAATTTTAGTTTTCATAATCATTTGTTTTTTTATTAAGGTATCTACTTACTTCTTCGGATTCTCCAAATTAGTTCTTATCTTGAAGTCGGCGGTTTTAAAAGAGACGTTCCTATCTCGAACATCGTTACAATGAACGATCAAAGCTCCCTCTTTTTCCCAATACGATTTCACGGTATGTCCACTCATCGGGCCGTCTTCTTTGCCTCTCACCGTCACATCGTCGGGGTTCACCACAATTTTCAATCCTCTCGATTCATTCAACATATCCATGTCTCCTCGGCTATTCCCGCCCACAATCAAAGGCACGGCTTTAATATAAGTAGGTATAACCTGAGCTTTGCCATCGTCTTGCGGTATGGGCATAATGATTTCATCGGACATGACTCCGTTTTTCACGACACCCTTAACCCCCAGTACATGAGTGACGGGTATTCCCAACTCGGAAGCGACAAACCTTTGGTATAAAAATTCGGGAGAGGCAGTCAATATCCACACCTCGAAACCATATTCTTTCAGATTGGAAATAAGAGCCTTCATCTCAGGATACATTTTCCCCTTATACGAACGCATATAACAATCGTAACCGAGGGTAGCGATTTCCTCGGGAGTCATGCCAGACAAAAAATGTACCCTATCTTCCACATAAGGTTTCCCCACGTTATTACCGTCTTTCACCATACGGTCGAGAATCGCCATCTTTTGTCTCGATTCTTTATCTTTACGGTTCTTGTAATTTTTATCGGCATAATCATACAACGCCTCGTCGGCCAGATAGTAAGGAGCTTGTCCGAACACCGTACCGTCGCAATCGAACACGGCGACCTTACGGTCGGTAACGGTCAACGTCGTATTCAGAAATTCCTCGATACGAGCATTCGTCTCATCGGGCCAAGTCGCAATAGGACGATATTGTTGGGCACAGATACTCCCTGCCGCAAAAACATTTAACAGAACTAGAATCGCATAAAAAATCTGTTGAAATAGATCGCATAATATATTTTTTTAATTTGCACTTTATGCAAATATACAACAATTATCTACATATAATATTATACGAATCGAAAAAATTCGAAAGTAAAACCTCCTTACTTGAAATAGAATCGAAAGGAAACGAAAATTTCATAGAATCGTAATAAAGCGATTGTTCATTACATTCCGTACTCATAAAAGAGTACATCGCAGTTACCCGACTTTACTCCGCATTCTATCGCTTAATATCGCTGCCATATTCTCCCCAGCCCATGCAATCAGACTATCAATACAAGGTAACAAAGATTTCGCCCGGTCGGTCAAAGAGTATTCTACCCTCGGGGGAACCTCGGCATAAATCACTCTTTTTACCAATCCGTCTTCTTCGAGGGCTCGCAAGGTAACCGTCAACATCTTTTGGGAAATATCGGGGATATTCTTCTGCAAAACATTAAAACGCATAACAGACGAACCACTCAATGTGTAAAGAACCAACAGGGACCATTTATCACCGATACGCGAAAGAATATTCCGAATAGGACAATCGGGGAAAAGTGCATCCTTAATTTCTATTTTAGCCATAATCATTTACATTTCAACAACAATACAAAAGTAACTAAAAAACTTAAATAATGCAAATAACAAAATTCCACTACATTAAAAGACGTTAAAACGCGCTTTAATAACTCATTCGTATTCAACGAAGGTTTCAAAAAAGTAACTATCTGACTTCGAGGTATCTTCTTGTGAAGAAAAAAAATTATAGTTTCATATTTGCAGCTAAAAAGAGAGTAACAATAATTTAGTAACTAATAAAAATTAGAATTATGAAAAAGAACATTTTAATTTTATTATCATTAATCACATTTACAGCAATGGCACAAACAAAAGGAAAATTCGAAGTTCTGGACTTGAAGGATTTCAAAATGCACGTGTATTACACGAACGATGCTCTGAACGATGCAAGCTACATCGTAGAAGGTAAAACGGACTCATTACTTTGGAGCAGCCTTTATTTAAAGATAATGTGGCGGAATTCGACGCTTATGTGACCTCGTTGAACAAACCTGTACAGAAAATCATCACCGATTACCATGTGGGTGGGACAGGAAGCCACGATATAGTAATGGCCGAAGGTATGCCAGCCTTTACAAAAGGAGCGACCTACGACGGAATGATGCGGAACTTCGCCGAAATTTTCGGCGATGCAATCGTACCGCTACCGACCGGGAAAGCAGAAGAAATTAAATTTGGCAGCAAACAAACGTGGATAATATAGAGTTTTTACTTCGACAAAGGAGCTTCCACCGACTTTCCCGCAGCCAGTATCATTATCGGGAATAAAGTTTACTACACCCACTGGACTCGGTAAAAGCTCACATAAGCTACTTGCAAATAAGTTCTCCGGCCGCCATCGATGCAGAAATTGCCGAAGCCGAGAAAGCGCTGAAATCGGGATGCGAATACTTTATCGGAGGTCACGGCGGAGCCACCGGGCGCGAATCGGTCGAATTTAAAATCGACTATCTGAAAAAAATGAAACAAATCCTCCGGGAAAACTCCACCGCCGAGAGGTTCATCTCGGCCATGACTCAGACATTCCCCTCTCTGCCAGGAGAAAACAATCTGACCGACTTGGCGAAAGCCCTCTACAAGCACTAACTTTCCTATCGAACAAAAAAATCCGATAGCAGTTGAAGCTATCGGATTTTTCTGCATCCTCTCCGCTTTTATAGCTCTCAACTCATCGCCTGATTACGAAACTCGTTCGGAGTACACCCTTCGAATTTTTTGAACAAACGACTGAAATGTTGGGGATATTGAAATCCCAAAGAATAAGCGATCTGACTGATTCCGAGCTGTGAGCCCAATATATACTCCTTAGACAATTCAATAATTTTACCTTGTATATATTCCTGCGCTGTCTTCCCGGTCTCTTTTTTCACCAAGTCGCCGAAATAACCCGGAGAAAGAAAAACTTTGTCGGCAAAATACCTGACGGAAGGTAGTCCCCGCACTTGTGATTCCCCGTTGCGGAAATAGTCGTTTAAAAGCTGTTCGAACCTGATAAGGACATCGTTATTAACCTTTTCACGAGTATAGAATTGACGGTCGTAAAACCGCAAACAATAATCGAGCAACAGTTCTATATTGACCGATAACAACTCCCTTGTGTGTTTGTCCACCGGGTGTTCCAACTCCACTTCTATTTTATGGAAACAATCCATAATAATTTCCCGCTCTTGATCCGAAAGATGGAGTGCTTCGTTCTGTTCATACGAAAAGAAAGAGTACTTCCCTATCTTCTTCCCCCTAATGACGTTCCATAAATAAGATCGGGGTGAAAAATCAATCCATACACCTCGGGACTTATCTCGTCCTCATCGGAATCTACGCCAACCAACTGCCCCGGACGCGAAACTGACGATCGTACCCTCCTGATAATCATAATACCGTCGGCCATATTTCAACGTACAATTCGTTCCGTTTTTCAAGAACAAGGCATATACGCCATAATTCATCTTCACGTGATTGACAACTCGGGTCGCTTTCCTCAAATCCACGACCGAGACCAGAGGATGCAAGGTTTTCAAGCCATACATCTTATTATAAACATCGACACTGTTCAACTGAATAATTTCGTTCATATCTTTTTAGAAAACTAATTGCAAAAGCTGTACGGCCAAACCGTACATTCCTATACAGTGCAAAATTACAACAACTTACGAAAAGAGAAAGAGACGCATCACAGAATCCGGAATTCGGGTTATTCTTTCCGTAATTCATCTACTATCGTTATAGAATATAGGCGGTAATTTTACATCGTCAAACCAACCATGCAAAAAAGAATATAATATGGATTTAAAACGATTCCAACAAATGATTGCCGCAGGCGAGCCGTTGGCGGGTGAAGAAATGATTGCTTTCATGCGTGAACAAAGCGACGACACTCGCCGGCTACTATTCGATTTGAACGGTTCTTACCACACACCCGAAGAGATCGTCACCCTATTCAGCCAAATTACCAACAGCAAGATAGACAATTCTTTCCGTCTGTTCCCACCTTTTTATACCGACTTCGGAAAAAATATCCACGTAGGGAAGAAAGTCTTTATCAACTCTTGTTGCCAATTTCAAGACCAAGGCGGTATCTTTATCGGCGACGGAGCACTGATAGGGCATAGCGTGGTGATGGCGACTTTGAATCACGGCTTCGCTCCCAATGACCGCCAGAATCTCTATCATGCACCTATTCATATAGGAAAAGGTGCATGGATCGGTGCACATGCCACCATCTTACCCAATGTGACTATTGGCGACAATGCCATTGTCGGAGCAGGCTCGGTCGTTACCAAAGATGTACCGGACAATGCAATTGTCGCCGGAAATCCGGCTCGATTCATCAGAAACATAAACTCTTAAACCGAATGAAGCCTTTTATTATTGCTTTAACCCTTTACCTTTTCGTAAACATTTCCTCGTGCTCGACCAACGATGCCCCGATTGTGGAACCGCCGAACGGAGAAACAGCAGAAGACAGTAATACGCCCACGATGAACGAACAAATACGTATCATTATCGGCAACGCCTCTTTTACGGCCACTTTGGAGGATAACACCACAGCGAGAGCGTTCAGGGCATCGTTGCCCATAACTGTAAACATGACCGAACAAGCCGGTAATGAAAAGTTTTATTACTTGCCGACAGCCTTGCCTACGAGTACTGTTACGCCCGGAACAATCTTCGCCGGCGACCTGATGCTATGGGGCAACAGTTGTCTCGTCTTGTTCTATGAGACCTTTTCCAGTCCGTACAGCTATACGCGAATCGGGAAAATCGACAAACCATCGGGATTATCGGCAGCAGTCGGCGACAGGAACATAACCGTGACATTCGAATAACCTCAACCATATAAACATCAATCTTATGAAACAACGAATCAAATTTATCTTTACAACATGGTTCATCGCCATAAGTCTGTTTACAATAAATGCACAAGATGTACAAACCAATAAAAACGATATGGAAAATTTGAATCTGACAAATGAGTGGGATAAAACATTCCCCCCAAAGTGACAAAGTGAAACATAGTAAAGTAACATTCAGGAACCGTTACGGAATTACGCTCGCAGCCGATTTATACATGCCGAAAAATGCCGAAGGCAAATTACCGGCTATCGCCGTCTGCGGCCCGTTCGGGGCTGTAAAAGAACAAGCGTCGGGACTCTATGCGCAAATTATGGCAGAACGAGGCTTTCTGACAATCGCCTTCGACCCCTCTTTCACCGGCGAAAGCGGCGGCGCACCTCGCTACGTGGCATCACCCGACATAAATACGGAAGATTTCTGTGCAGCCGTCGATTTTCTCTCCTTGCGTGACGATGTAGATTCGGAGCGAATCGGGATCATCGGCATCTGCGGTTGGGGCGGACTGGCTATAAACGCCGCAGCCATAGACACACGCATTAAAGCGACCGTAGCCTCTACCATGTACGATATGAGCAGATGCACGGCCAACGGTTATTTCGATGAAAACGACAACGCCGATGCCCGTTATGAAATGCGTCGACAACTCAACGCCCAACGTACCATCGATGCAAGAAACGGCTCGTATGAAACGGACGGTGGTGTAGTCGATCCTCTACCGCAAGATGCACCGCAATTCGTAAAGGATTATCATGCCTACTACAAAACTTCACGGGGTTACCATTCTCGTTCGTTGAACTCTAACAACGGCTGGAACAAAACTTCGGCTCTCTCGTTTCTCAATGCTCCTATCCTCGCTTATAGCGATGAAATTCGTAGTGCCGTGTTACTGATTCACGGAGAGAAAGCTCATTCGCGTTATTTCAGCGAAGATGCTTTCAAAAAGTTGAAAGGCGACAACAAAGAGTTGATGATTGTCTCAGGAGCCAACCACACGGATTTATACGACCGAACAGACATTATTCCTTTTGATAAACTGGAATCTTTTTTTTCAAGGAGTATTTGAAATAAAATAGAGCCTGACGAATAAAGAATAAAGCCCGATAACATAGGTTTATCGGGCTTTATTTATTCCAACGAAGCATCATCTCCGGCAGGGCAATCGTACCATCGCCCCACAACCAGAAAAACCAAATACTACTCACCAAAATTTATTCTGCTGAGGATTGTATTCAAAACCGACGCTTCCCAACTTAGCGACTAAATCAACCTTACTGATGTGCATATCATCGCACAATTCATCTAACGACGCATAATTATCCCGCAACTTCGTATTAATAAACGAGAATAAAATCATCGGGTCTTCTGGCAAAACAGTCATATACTTCTCTCCTTTTATTTCGGGGAGCAAAGATAGTGATTCAGTAGAAAATCCGTAAAGTAGACATGGATTTTAACGATGAAATCTTCTTCGATAACCACATTCCGGACTTTTCGGAGAGAGGTGGAATTGCACCTTGCACCGAAAAAAACTCAATGAAATTTATTATACTTTGAATATTGTTCGTATATTTGCGAACAATATTCAAGATATGGAAGAAAAGAAAGATTATACTGCTACGCAGGAACAGTTGGCAAGATTTGCCAAAGCATTGGGACATCCTGCCCGAATTGCTATTATGCACTTTTTGGCAAAGCAGAAAACGTGTTATTTTGGGGATATTCACGAAGAGCTTCCCATTGCCAAAGCAACCGTATCACAGCACTTGAAAGAGTTGAAAGATGCAGGACTTATACAAGGAGAGGTTGAAACGCCTAAAGTGAAATACTGTATCAATCGAGAGAATTGGCAATTGGCTCGTGAACTCTTTAAAGAGTTTTTCGAGCTCTGTATTTGTAAATCGGGGGAGTGTTGCTGATAATCCCCTTTTTTAATATTAATGTTTGTTGTTTTGCGAATTACGTTTAATATAATAAATTTATAAATTATGGAAATTAAAGTATTAGGAACAGGTTGTGTAGGCTGTAAGGCTCTGTATGCAACAGTCGAGCAAGTAGTAAAAGAATTGGCTTTGGAAGCGGTAGTAACCAAAGAAGAAGATCTGATGAAGATTATGGAATACAATGTAATGACGCTTCCTGCCCTCGTTGTTGACGGTAAGGTTGTGGCAAAGGGCAAACTTTCTGCCAAAGAAGTAAAAGATGTATTAACCAAGTAAATCAGATTATGATGAAACGCTTTTTATTCCTTACCATTGCTTGTTTGTTTTCTATTTGTGGGAATGGCTCAGAGTGACGCAGATACCTATGTGGAAGTTCTCTATTTTCATGGGAAACAACGTTGTACAACTTGTAAAGCCATTGAAAAATACACGAAAGAAGTGGTCAATGCAGATTTGGCAGAGTTGGTTAAAAATGGTAAACTACGTTTCAAGGAAGTAGATATTTCAACTCCCGAAGGCGAGAAGCTGGCAGAGAAATATCGTGTAAGTTGGTCTTCTCTTTATGTTAATAAATGGAAGAACGGTAAAGAAGAACGTAACGACATGACACGCTTTGGTTTTCAGAATGCCCGAAACAATATATCGGCTTTCAAGAAAGAATTAAAACAGAAAATCAATCAGTTGCTAAAATAAATACAGTTTTATGGAATACTTGCAAACATGGTTGGATAATAGTGAGATACCTATTATTACCGCTTTTCTGCTTGGTCTGTTGACTGCTGTAAGTCCTTGCCCATTGGCTACCAACATTACCGCTATTGGATTTATCAGTAAGGATATAAATAACCGTAACCGGATATTTACAAATGGTGTTTTATATACTTTAGGGCGTGTATTGGCTTATTCTGCATTAGGCGCAATACTTATCGCAATACTCCGAAAGGGTGCAGATATGTTTGCCATACAAAAAGGTATCAGCGAATGGGGGGAACTGCTGCTTGCTCCTGCTTTGATGTTGATAGGGTTGTTTATGCTATTCGGAGATAAATTGCAATTACCTAAGTTCGGATTTTCCGCTACTGAAAAGACGGAAAAACTAAAAGGCTCATGGGGAAGTTTGCTGTTGGGGATATTGTTTGCCATGGCGTTTTGTCCGACCAGTGGTCTGTTTTATTTTGGCATGCTTATTCCCATGTCAGCTATGGAAAGTGAGGGGTATTTGCTACCTGTCATTTTTGCATTGGCAACAGGGCTTCCCAGTTATGCTTGTCGCTTGGATTTTGGCATACAGTGTAGCAGGGATAGGAAAGTTTTATAACCGTGTGCAGACTTTTCAGAAGTGGTTTAATAACATGGTAGCTATACTGTTTATTTTGGCCGGCATTTATTATGGATTGATAAATTGGGTATAATATGAAAATTTTAATTTTATGTACAGGAAATAGCTGCCGCAGCCAGATGGCGCATAGTTTCCTGCAATCGTTTGATAAGAATATACAAGTGTATTCCGCTGGTACGCATCCGGCTGAGAAAGTTAATCCTTTGGCTGTTAAGACAATGACAGAAGTTGGCATTGATATAAGTAAGCATATTCCTACCAATGTAACTGCTTATTTAAGTGATACATGGGATTATGTGATAACAGTATGCGGTAGTGCGAACGAAACGTGTCCGCCTTTTGAGGGCAATGTAGGGAAACGGTTGCATATTGATTTTGATGACCCCTCGGAAGTAATAGGGACAATGGACTTCATCAGAAGCGAATTTGAAAGAGTGCGTAATGAAATCAAGAATGAATTTGCCAAGTTCTACATTACAGAGATAAAAAAACAAGAACTGCCTAAATGTGCTTGTAACCGCTATTTTTTAGGTAATATGTTCGTATTATTACAAACAATAGTAGGGTTATGATACAAAGGTTTGCAGATTGGCTGGTGTATGACATCTTCGGTTTGGATGCTTCAACAGCTTTAGGAGAAGCTATAACTTCTTCTTTTACGATACGATAAAAATTTTGATATTATTATTTTTTATCAGCGTGATAATGGGAATTATAAATGCTTATTTCCCTATAGAACGTTTGCGCAATTATTTGACCTCTCGTAAACTATATGGATTGCAATATTTCTTTGCAGCCTTATTTGGTGCTATTACCCCGTTCTGTTCCTGTTCTTCCATACCGCTGTTTATCGGGTTTGTGAAAGGGGGTATTCCTTTGGGGATAACATTCGCCTATTTGATAACCTCGCCTTTGGTGAATGAGGTTGCTGTTGCCATGTTTATCGGCACTTTTGGGTTGCGTATTACTTCTATTTATGTGATTAGCGGTATTCTGTTAGGTATGGTAGGTGGATTTATTTTGGGCAAGATGAAATTGGAGCCTTATTTGAGTGATTGGGTAAAACAAATTCAGCAAAACTCAACTTCCGACTCCGGAATATGGGAAAAAGAGCATACTCCGTTCTTTAGACGATTGCCGATTATCATGCAAGAAGCATGGGGCATTGTCAAAGGTGTACTTCTGTATATCCTTATCGGCATCGGTATCGGTGCATTTATGCACGGTTATGTACCGGAAGGATTTTTTGAGCAGTATATGTCTAAGGATAATTGGTTTGCAGTTCCTTTATCAGTAGTGTTTGCAGTTCCAATGTATGCCAATGCTGCCGGAATAGTACCGGTAATTGAAGTTTTTGTAGCTAAGGGTATCCCCATAGGGACTGCGCTTGCTTTTATGATGGCAGTTGTTGGGCTGTCATTGCCCGAAGCTACGCTGTTGAAAAAAGTAATGACTTGGCGGCTGATAGGGATATTCTTTGGATTGATAACCTTATTTATCATCGCATTAGGTTATCTTTATAATATTATCTTATAACATAGTCTATTATGTTACGGAGAAAAATTAAGATTTTCTATTACGATATTCATTTTAACCTTTTCCATTTGAAGCTCTCATCAAAAGCTGGCACTTGCTTCGTTATCTTATCTAAAAAGCAATTTCTTTTGACAAGAGGCAGCATACCGACTCAGTAGAAAATTCGTGGAGATAGACTTGAATTTTAGAGAAGAATCCCTTGTCGACAACCTCATGATCTTTTCGGAGAAGAATTGAGAAAGATAGTATATTGCTTTCTGAAAGTAACCCCCTCGCCCTACGGACACTCCCCCATATCCCCTTATGGGAAGGGAACACAGGGGAGAAGGAAATGCATCACCCAGCCCTTATTCTCGAAAGTATTAGCACTTCTCCCCTGTGTCGCATAGCGATATAGGAACGGGCCGAAGAAACGGCAGTTTCTGGGGAGAGGGGGTGAAAGATACAAGGACAATACCTAGCAATTATCGACTGAACCAGTATGCCGCTTCTTAGCA